>ERZ779621.7-NODE-7-length-214019-cov-31.320507_pt1 | contig 214019 bp, 194 predicted proteins | sample MGYA00514215_ERZ779621 | MGnify/ENA primary metagenome ERZ779621 (study PRJEB29562, sample SAMEA4376715) | mouse gut metagenome | isolation source: Cecum | study: EMG produced TPA metagenomics assembly of the A DSS colitis mouse model was used to assess the...
AGAGCACGCGGCTGTTAACCGCGGGGTTGTAGGTTCGAGCCCTACTCGGGGAGTTAAGTTCATAAGTTATTGAAAACCTGTAAGCAAAGATGTTTACAGGTTTTTCTGTATTTGAACAATTTAAAAATGAAATGGAAGAAAATTGTTTAAGATATATATGAGACTATTGTTAGATGATAGGGAAATCATCTTGTGAAGCATTTTATCATATAGTATACTAATAAAAAGTGATAGAGACTATACGATAAAAAACAATTAATTGTGAGAGGAATATTCTAATGTCTGCTAAAAATAACAAAGAGATAGAAGAAGAAAAGTTATATTCTGAAAATTATGAGAATGAAATAACAGAACCTTTTAATCCCAAGGATGTAGATATTATTTCTCAGCCTATGGTAATTTCTAATATAATTGACCAATTAAAGTATGAAGATATTTTATTAGAGCCTGATTTTCAGAGACATCCTGATTTGTGGAGTCCACAACAACAGAGCAGGCTGATAGAGTCACTGATTATTCGTATTCCACTACCAACATTTTATTTTGATAGTACAGAAGATGATAAATTGATTGTTGTAGATGGTTTACAAAGATTGTATGCTATTAAAAGATTTATGGTACTTGATCAAAATGATAAAGAACGTCTTGTATTAACAGGTTTGGAGTATTTAAAGGAATATGAGGGAAAAATATTTGAGGAACTTCCGCTTACGATACAAAGACGAATAAAGGCACAAAGTTTAAATGCCTATATTATTAGGCCGGGAACACCAGATAAAGTAAGAACAAGTATATTTACAAGAATCAATACGGGTGGTTTAACTTTGACATCTGCGGAAATTAAAAATTCTGTTTATAGGGGACAGGCTGCTAATTTATTAAAAGAGCTGGCTCGTTCTGATGAATTTATAAAAGCAACGAGAAGCAAAATAGATTCTTCAAGGATGTTAGATTGTGAGTTTGTGAATCGCTTTTTGGCTTTTTATTTATTAGGTGTAGAACAGTATTCAGGTAATTTGGAGGATTATTTGAATGATGTAATGATTCAATTACAGAGGGAGTCTAAGTCTACAATTGAGGATTGCCGTTTGGCCTTTTTGAGGGCGATGAGATATACATCCAGTATTTTTGAACAAAATGCTTTTAGAAAAATTAATAAAGATAATAGGTTTGGACAGATTAATAAACCGCTTTATGATGTAATATCAGTTAGTTTAGCAAAGTTAAGCGAAAAAGATTGTGATAAATTGTTGGAGAAAAAAGAGGAGTTACTTGTAAAATATGTTGAATTATTGAACAATAATAAATTTGTAGATATTATTACGAGTGGAACTGCAACTATAAATAATGTTAAAGGAAGATATAGCGCTATTAATAAACTTTTTCAAGGAGTATTGGGGAATGATTAATTATATTCAAATAGAGAATTTTAAATCAATAAAGAACTTAGCATTGCCGTTGGAGAATTTGAATTTATTTTTTGGCATGAATGGGATGGGAAAATCTTCTGTGATACAGGCATTGTTGCTTTTAAGACAGAGCTTTTGGGAGAATCACAAGTCAGGGTTGGATTATTTATATACCAATGGAGACATGATACAGTTGGGAACTGGTAAGGATGTTTTTTGTCAAAGCGGGGTCTCTGAGGATATAAGATTTTATATTCAATATAATAATATAAAATATGATTGTCGGTATAAATATAAATTAGATGAACCAGATAGTGATCAATTGATGCGAATTAAAGAAGAATCGGATGAAAAATATGATGTTTCTTTATTTTCAGATCACTTTTCATATTTAGGAGCAGAACACTTAGGTCCTAGAAAACAATATAGTGTTGAAAACTGGAAAAAGAATGGAGTTGTTAAGTTGGGAACAACTGGTGAATTTGTAGTTCCCTTTTTAGCAATGGAAGGAGAGAAGATACGAATTCCTGAAAAATTGTGTTTGCAGACCGGGAAAACGAATCGCCTTATTGATCAGGTATCGGCATGGATGGCTGAAATATCTCCAGGTATAAAAATAACTGCGGAATTGCTTCCGGCAATTGAAAAGGCAAAGTTAGACATTAACTATAGCGGAAACAGATTGATATCTGACGCATTTCTTCCAGTTAATGTTGGATTTGGAATTCCGTATGTATTGCCTCTTATTGTAGAATTGCTTATTTCTGACAAAGATAGTCTTTTGTTGATCGAGAATCCGGAATCGCATCTTCATCCTAAAGGACAGGCGATGGTAGCGGAATTGATATCGTTAGTAGCTGAAAATGGGTGCCAGATTATTTGTGAATCTCATAGTGATCATGTGATTAATGGTGTAAGAGTTGCTGTGAAGAAAGGGAAAATTAGTAGTAAAAAAGTAGGAATTACTTTTTTCTCAAAGAATGAAAATCAAGAAACAAAGACAGATAATATCTATGTTGATAATAAAGGAAATTTGAGTGGCTATCCGATTGGATTATTAGATGAATGGGGAATACTTATGTCTGAACTGATATAGTATATGAGAAATTATACAGAATGTGATAAATGAGAGGGAGAGATAAATAAAATTGGATTTGTTTTTTAATGAATTGTCAGTTGATGAAAGAAATAGTATAAATCAAGAATCTATTTCAATTCTTGTTGAGATTTATCGAGAATTACAGAACTATGGAATAACAACTTGCAGGATTGATTCAGAGGATAGTTTTAGATTACTTCAAATGATTCAAGATATGCCTAATTTTATGAATGTAAAAAATTTTTATTTTTCTTTTTTCAGGGCGCCATATGAATCGGAGACAGTTGAAAGACAACAGGATATATATCTGGAGCATGATTGGACATATAATAGTAAAGCGTGTATAGGATTAGCACTGGCATCAGTATTAGACTCAGCGGGATTAAGTATTTATGAGGAAAAGTGGAATATTGCATTTGTTGAACTCAAAAGAGATGAAGATGAAGTCAGAGTTAGAAATATATGCAAAAAGGAGCATGTCGATCAACATATTCCACAATTACAATTAGATGAAGAGCCAGAGTTGATAGAATGTACATTGAAATTTGAAGAAAAAAGAATATCCTTGAGGAAGGATCATGGGCAAGATGTATTAATGGATTTTTCCAGACGTCTAATAAGGTGTCCATATGTAGTAGGCATAGTTAATTCTTTGCCGTTTAGTCCCAATAATAGGCGTAGATTTATTAAAAGAGTACATAATGATGGATTGATAGAAATTGTTCTGCCATGGACAGATGAAGGGTATGGGGTTGTAGTTAAAACTACGGGAAGAAATATCAGGGAAACAGAAAGAATAGGGCAAATTATATATGAAGAATATGGAGGAATATAGAATAGATATGATTTATAGGGTTGTAGGATTAAAAACTGAAAGCATAAATTTTCCAGTATAGAACTGCAACAATGGTAGAGTACGTGGCCGTTAAATAAAATGATGCCTGTAAAAGCTGTAGATAAAGTCGTCTACAGCTTTTTCTGCATGACAATCAGACTGTACAGAAAAATATGAAAATGTTTTTCATTGTCATAGAAATGTATCCTTTACTTGCTGGAGTGCTAACAGGTATTTTGCTATGATTCATGTACAAAATCAAAAGGAGGAACGCAGATGAATATGAAATTTGCAGAAAAACTTACAGCACTACGCAAGGGAAGGGAGCTGACACAGGAACAGCTGGCGGAACAGCTCAACGTTTCCAGGCAGTCCATTTCCAAATGGGAAAGCGGTCAGGTCATACCGGAAGTAGATAAGATTGTGGAATTGAGTAAGCTGTTTGATGTCAGCATCGATTATTTATTAAAACCGTCTGAGATAGATGAATTATCGGTGAAGACACAGATATTGGAACAGCAGCAAAAGAAGATGTTGTTCAGAGAGGAGAAGCGTACTCGGATATTCAAAAACATCATGTATTCACTTGCCGTCTACCTGCTGTTTCTTGCGGTGGTTTTTGTGGAACACGAGATGGTATTTACTTTGGAATCGGAACTGGTATGGGGATTATTGGGCAAGCATACGATATTTGCTGAGTTTTTGATTGCAACTGCTATCGTGATTTTCGTATGGATTAAAAATTCCAGACATAAAGAATAAAAGAGAAAGCCGGGTTTTATCATAGATGCATGGAAGGAGATATGTTATACTTTTTGGTAACATCTGATGCGGAAAGGTAAGGTTGCAGAAAATGCTTGATGATGGAAGTTTTTCAATACAGCAGGCAGAACAGGTAATGAAGCTGGGATTTATAAGAAGCCGGCGGAAAATGATATGGATTCTGATGGTGTTTGCAGTTTGTCTTTTCGGAGGTTGTGGGCAGGCAGCGGAAAGCGGCAGGGAGGACACTGGGGCCAGAGAAAAATCCGGCATGGAAACGGAATCCGGAGTGGAAGAAGAATCTGAAACCAGAGAAGAAGCGACCCGGCACACCAACCCCATGGACAACGACACCCTCCGGGATTCCATCTACCGCTACTACGGCAGGGATGCCCATGAAAAGATCAGCAAAGAAGAGATAGAGGCGGTAAAGGGAAAACTGTGGGCTAATTCTGTCACCATTCATGATGGGGAGGAGTTTGCCCGGCTGCGGGAATGGTATAATTGGGACAATGTTCATAGTGTCATTGTTTATTTTTCCAGGGATTTGCAGGAATGGCAGGAGGAAGACTTACTGGCACTTAAGATTCTCCATGAAAGTGTGCAGGTGGAGAGTGATTCAGGAACATTCCCGGTGCGTGCGCTTACTTATCTGACAGGTGCGCAGGAAGTGTATTTTTCTGTGGATACGGATGTGACGGATGTGACGGGAACATTGTCGGAAGGAGAGGTCTTTCCGAGGCAGATAAAATCCGTGGCATTGTACGATTATCGGGAGGAGAAGTACCACACGCTTCTTGGTGTTTTACAGGACTCCCGGGTGGAAATGCTTACAGTAAGACCGGATTGGGAGGCAGAGGACTATCAGGGATTCTGGCTGGATGAGGCGGCACAGATAGGTACGTTAAAGGAGCTGGTTTTAAATGAGGTATCCATCCAGGTGAGGGAGGAAGCAGCTTTAAAAGGTTCTGCGCTTGTACGGATAGAGGGCTGTATCGATCAGGATACGGATTTGTGTTTTGTGAAGGAACTTGGGCAGTTGGAGGAGCTTAATGGCTGTATTGTTGCGGAGCGGGATCTATCACCTTTGCTGCACAGAAAGGGGCTCTCTCTTTATCTGGACTTTTGCAGGCAGACAACGGCGTTGGAAGAGGAAGCCTACGGGAGCACAACCTATACCGTATGTCCTGAGTTTAATAAGGCGGTTTCCTGGCCCGGGGGATCCGGGGATGAAGGGTTCCTGGGCATTTATCAGCGCAGGGAAGAGGGAGATCTGGTGGCAGAATGTTTTACAAAGAAGTGGATTTCCCGTGAAACAGATGAGATTTATATGTACAGTTTTGATCCCTGGATCCGGGTCACTGCCGGTGCATCGGTCTATGAACTGAGTCCGGGAGAAGAGGACGGAGAATTTTGCTTTGGCGATGCCAGAAGCGACCGGATGAGGTTTGAGGATATCAATTTTGACGGGGTGAAAGATATTGTATTGGAAGCCGGGCATTTTGGCAGTCAGGGGCTTCTGTGTGAGTTTGGTTATCTCTGGGATCAGGCTTCAGGCAGGTATGTGTTTTCACCGACTTATAGCATGATCAGCAACCCTTCCATAGATCCGGAGCATCAACTGGTGCGCAGTTCCTGGCGCAACTGGGCCGCTTCCCATAGCTGGGCAATTTACCGGTATGTGGACGGAAAGTTTGTGGTACAAGGTATTCTGACGGAAGAACTTTTGGATGAAGATGATATACCACCGGAGTTAGAGGTGCCGGAAGGTGCCGAGGTATGGCGTTGGCGGGAAGAAATCATGGAAGACGGAAAAGTGGCGGAAGTGAGAAATTCTTACGCGGTGTCGGTAGAGGGAGAAGAGACGGTATATCCGGAAGCGTATGAGAGTTATTATGCGGAAGACAGTTATTGGGGATGAAGAAGGAGGGTGCCGCCCAATCATCTGAATTGATGATGCTGCGACACCCTCTTCCTGTCGTCTGAATGGAGATAGTTATGTCATATGGTTTTTCATTTTCTCTTATATTTGTTATAAGAAGAAACCGCCAGAAAACCAAACAGCGGAATTTCAATCGTGTATGCACCAGCCATGACATGAGGAAGCCAGATGGCGATATTCCCGATATTCCAGAAATCAAATTCGGTGGCAGCATATAAGAAACTGGTCTGGAGTCCGGTTCCGCCTGCCGGAAGAATACTATAAAGCCAGATGCCGATTTCGGACGGGAACATCATATAGATGACGATTGGTAAAAGGCCAAACAAAAGTGCGATTGACAGGCAGGACGCTATGGTTTTGATTCTGGAAGAAAGGAAAACGGTAAAACTGATCACTGCCAGTATGCTTAATAGTCCGCAGATGACATTAAAACATTGCAGCTGCCCAATCGTCATATTTGGCAGGTTGATAATGGAATACAGCATCTGCATGGAGGTCCTGGTACATTCCCATCCCCAGAGACTGTTGGATACCAGGACATATATCCCGGCGCAGAGCAGGTAAGCCGTTCCGCAGATGATAAAGGCGGACAGAATCTTTATCAGGGCAAATTTTGTCCTGCCGTATTTGGTACAGCGGAAGATGTCGTCTGCGCCGGTCTGGTAATCGGATGTGAATACGGGCGCTGTGATGACGGTACAGAAGAGCATGACCAGAAAGGAAAGGATAATCTGGTAATCCATGGCATTGGTGCTGTATCCCGGGAAGAACTGATAGGGTTTTTCCACTGTACTGTATAAATCGATGGCCTTCTTTTGTGCAGCCGGATGGTTTTTCTGTTCCTGTTTCATCAGGGATACAATGCGTTCTTCACACACATCATAATAGGCATCCACTTTTTTCGGGTCAATTTCCAGAATCGTCGGGGCAACGCCGGTATCCGGATTGGCAAAGGCTTCCCGGATGCCGTGCAAAAGCGGGGCATAGGGCAGGATTTCTTCTTCATAGACGCCGTCGGGCAGGTCATAGGAAAGTTCCACCCCGTATTTTCTCAGACAGGCCTGATAGTCTTCCACTGCCTGCCGTACCTTTTCAGGAGTCACTGTGCCGGTAATGTCTGCCTGTAGTTTTTTCTCATAGGCAATAGCGGCCAGTCCTTTCAGTTCCACCTTGGTGCCGTCTGTGTCCGTGTAGCTGTTGTAAGAAAAGGTAATGGGCAGCCATGCCAGCAGTAAAGAAAACAGCAGGGCCAGTGTCAGCAGGACAAGGGTAAGCCGGGTCTTTATGATTCTTTTTATTTCCAGTTTCATTAAACGCATAGCAATTACCTCCGGTCAATATTTTTCTGTGGAAACATCCATAAATATAAATCCTCCAGATGAGGCGGTACAGGCTGTGAATCGCCGGTATGGGGTCTGTCAGCGAGATAGCGGATGGAAATCTGTCCGTTCTCTTCGTTGCGGAGATTGACAATCTGGAGTCTGTGCTCGTATTCCGGCAAACTGCTCATGGAAATCCTGGCGGTCCATACTTTCCCGGCAACCAGTTTTACCAGTTCTTCGGTGGTACCTTTTGCGAGAAGTTTTCCGTCCTTCATCACCGCATTTTGTGTGGCGATATATTCCACATCGGAAACAATATGGGTAGAAATCAGTACAATGCGGTCGTGCGCAAACTCAGAGAGCAGATTGCGGAAACGGACTCTTTCCCCCGGATCAAGGCCGCTGGTGGGTTCGTCCAGGATCAGGACTTCCGGGTCATTTAACAGGGCCTGTGCAATGCCCACCCGGCGTTTCGTGCCGCCGGATAGTTTGATGATTTTCTTGTTTTTTACATGGGACAGGGTCAGCTGCTCCAGGAGTTCATTGATTTTGCGCCTGCCGTCTTTTTCTGTAAGACCTTTCAGCACGGAGACATACTCCAGATAATCTTTTACGGTAAATTCCGGATAAAATCCGAATTCCTGGGGAAGATAGCCAAAGACATCGCGGTAGCTTTCCTTTAATTCGGTAATGGGAACTCCGTCGTAGAGGATGTGTCCCGAAGAGGGCGTCATAATACCGGCGATCATCCGCATGAGAGTGGTCTTGCCGGCCCCGTTGGCTCCTAACAGTCCCCATACGCCGGGGGTGATATGCAGGGAAATATCATCCACTGCGGTTAGGTCCTTGAATTGTTTTGAAACATGTTCCATAGATAATTCCATTGTCATTTCCTCCATGATGATTGATAAGTCAGGCTAACTGTATTTCCGTGTAAGAGGCATCCCGGATGATATGGCGAAGCTGTCTTTCGCAGAAAAATACAAGCAGTATACACACCAGGATCCATATCGGGGAAAAGGATTGCTGAAACCAGAATACATAGTGTCCCGGAATCACACAAAATCCCAATGCCAAAAGCATACAGAATAAAAGGCTTCCCATGATAAAGTGCCGGGGACTGCAATGGCCAAGCAGGAACAGACAGCCGCTGCCGGCCAGAAGGAACGGCAGACACAGATATAGAATCGTGCGCTCAGCAGGTAAAGATGCCTGTAGCATCATGGTAAAGAAAATACCGCCTAAAAGGCAAAGATCCCCGATGCCGACAATGACCAGTTTCGCCAGCAGAAGCTTTGCGCAGGAAAAGCGGGACGCCGCTTCGATTTCCTGCATCTGATAGCATACAGAGTGATAGAGAAAAGGCAGGATGGTTACAAAAACCAGAACCGACAAACAAAACAGTAGTTTGACCATGCTCTGTGGACGCAATGTATACCCGTAGGAATAAGAGAGCAGTCTGTTGATAAAGAACAGGAAAATTCCCTGTACAATCCAGATTTTATAACCCATAAACTTTATCTGCTTTGCCAGGAATTGTGGAAAGGATATACGTTTCCGCATCTGCCTGCGGCAGGCTTCCTGTCTGACAAGTATAAGAGTATTATGCAGGTGCGTCTCATTCGTGACGGAGGGGGATTGCTGCAATGCCTGTCTTACTCTGTTTTCTAATATTTTATTTTTCGTCATGGCCATTTGCTCCTTTCTCGATTTCTTTTTTCAGTCTTTTTAATGCAGCCCGCAGTCTGGACTGGACAGTGCGCAGCGGCAGATGGAGTACTCCCGCGATTTCCCGCAGTGTCAGTTCCTGTCCAAACCGTAAGAGAACGATTTCCTGGGAATCCTCCGGCAGATTTCTGATCAGCTGCCGCAGTGCCATATCTGCCTGCACATTTTCAAAATCCGGTTCCACATAGGCAATATCCACAGAAGATTCTTCTAAGGATACATCGAGATGCCGATGCTTTCTCAGGATATCGGTGCAGGTATTTGCGGCCACCTGATAGAGAAAGGATTTCCATCTGCCTTTGTGGGTATAGCGGTCAAAGTAGCGGATTACCTTGAGAAAGGTTTCCTGTGCCGCATCTTCCGCCAGGGAACGGTCAGGCGTATGCCAGATACAATAGCGCAGAATCTCAGGATAGTATATTTCTATCAATTCGTCTGCGGCGCCTGTGTCGCCCTGTTCTATTCTTTGTAGCAATTTCTCTTCGCCTGTCAAGATAATTCCTCCTGGGGATGTCCCCTCATAAGTATATAACGAAATAACTGTGTCCAAATGATTTAGTTTTATATATTTTCATTCATTTCCCTTGCCAAACCTGGCGGAGTATGGTATTATATCAAGCGTTGAGGCTCCATGGTCAAGCGGTTAAGACATCGCCCTTTCACGGCGGTAACACGGGTTCGATTCCCGTTGGAGTCATTAGTCTTATGAGTTTGCGGACCTTTAGCTCAGTTGGTTAGAGCAACCGGCTCATAACCGGTCGGTCCTGGGTTCGAGTCCCCGAAGGTCCATCAGAGAATCCGCCAGGATTCTCGCGGAGTTAATTCCGAAGAGATTTACGTCATTGACACAAGATATCTTCTGGATATATAATGTAATAGCTGAAACAAAAGGCCCGGTGGCTCAGTTGGTTAGAGCGCCGCCCTGTCACGGCGGAGGTCGTGGGTTCGAGTCCCATCCGGGTCGTTTCAAAACAAACTCATAAACAGATTGTCACAATATGCCGGCGTGGCGGAACTGGCAGACGCACAGGACTTAAAATCCTGCGGGACTAACCTCCCGTACCGGTTCGATTCCGGTCGCCGGCACTATTCTGAAAGAGGGGAAACGTTGCTATTTACAGCGTTTCCCTGTTTTTTAACTTTTCTTCTTTTGTGGACAGAAAATATCATTTCACCTCTAAAGTCTTTGGAGAATTATCCGATACAAATAATGTAAGGTTTAGAACAAAAAGAAGGAGGAGTCCGATATGCGTATTGAGGCTTATTCACAGGTTCAGCAGATATATGGTGCAAAGAATCTGACAAAAACACAGAAAACAGCTAAAAATACGGCTTCAGACCAGATTCAGATCTCCAGTATCGGTAAAGATATCCAGACTGCCAAAAATGCAGTGGCAGCAGCCAGTGATATCAGGAGTGAACTGACAGCTCCTCTCAAAGCAAGTATTGCGAACGGAACATATCAGGTGAGCGCAGAAAGTTTTGCAGAGAAACTGATGAAGCAGTATGAAGAAATGGAAAGTCTGTAGACACAATGAAAGGTGAGGAATAATTGTGGCAAGTTTAATGGAGACCTTGATCGAGGTTTTAGAGAAAGAAAATCTGGAGTACAAGAATCTGTTAGATTTATCCATCAGGAAAACACCAGCCATTGTGTCTGAGGACTTACAGGCATTAAACAAGATCACGGATGAGGAGCAAATCATAGTAAGCAGGATCAATCATCTGGATAATCAGAGAAGTGAAGCTGTTGATGATATTGCGAACGTACTTAACAAGGATGTTACGAAGCTGAAAATTGTAGACTTAATTAAGATGCTGGAGGCAAGGCCGGAAGAACAGGCTAAACTGGCGGCAGTATTCGACAGCCTGCGGGATAATGTCCGCGCGGTAAAGCGGGTTAACGAGCAGAACAGGGAACTGATCGAAAATGCTTTGGAATTAGTCCAGTTTAACATGAATATTCTTCAGTCCATGAACAAAGCACCGGAGACGGCAAACTATAACAGGGGCGCTTATAATACCGGTGATATGATCGGGATGAGCAATAAGGCTTTTGACGCAAAGCAGTAGAATTGTTGAGGACGGTAGATTATGTCATTAATGGGAAGTTTTTATATAGGCGTTTCAGGTTTACAAACATCAAACAATGCGCTCAATACAACAGCGCATAACATGTCTAATTTGGACACCATCGGATATACCAGACAGCAGGTTGCTCAGGGTACAAGGACATATATTACGATTGCCAAGAGCAACAATACGAACTGGAAGCAGACAGGTCTCGGTGTCAATTATACCCTTACCAGACAGGAAAGAGATTTAATATTGGATAAAAACTATCGTCGGGAGTCGGGACGGTTGTCTTTTTACGATGTCTCGGCAGGCGCGCTGGAAGAGGTGGAGTATATTCTGGGCGAATCCAACGAGGGTCATGAATTTGCGTTGGCACTCAATGGGGAGAACGGATTCTGGGTTGCTGTGGAAGAGCTCAGCAAAGACCCCACTAATTCAGTTAATCAGAACCTGTTTGTGACCAAGGCGTATGAGTTTATTACCAGGGCGCAGGCAGTGTATGACAGCCTGCGTGAGTTTCAGCAGAATCTGAACAAGACGGTTGTCACGGATGTGAATAAAATCAATGCCTATGCCAAGGAGATTGAGGCGCTCAATCGGAAGATCGTGAGCATTGAGGCAGGGGTAGAGAACGCCAACGATTTAAGAGACCGCCGCAACTATCTTCTGGATGAACTGGGTAAGCTTGGTTCGATCAAATATTCAGAGGATATGAACGGTTATGTGCGGGTGAGATTCGAGGGAGTTGACCTGGTACAGGGCGGTATCGCATATGAAATGGGTCTTTATGAAGATCTGGCGACCGGTTTCTATACGCCTTACTGGACGATGCTGGCGAATTGTGATTATGATAAAGAGGGTAATCCGATCGTTACCGAGGAGGCGATTGCAGGTGCCAAGGTATTTGACCTGACGGCCAGGATTTCCTCGGAATATAATACAGATATCGGTTCTTTGAAGAGTACACTGTATGCCAGAGGCGATCATTATGCCACCTATCGGGAACTCAATGATATTAACAAAGACGGCGTATATGAAGAAGGCTGGTATACCAGCAATGTTGAGCAGTCTGTTGTGATGAACGTGGAAGCGGAGTTTGACCAGCTGATTCATGCGGTGGTGACAAAGATTAATGATATTCTGGCAGACGCTGCCAACAGAGAGGGACAGCCCCCGGAATCTTACTATTTAAGAGACGAGAATGGGGAGCCCTATCAGCTCTTTCAGAAAATTGTGGAGGGGGAAGACTGGACGGTAAGCAATATCATTATCAACAGTGAGCTCAGACAGAATCCTTCCCTGCTGACGTTCAGGCTTTCGGATCATTCGGAAGATAATATCACTACGGAGCTGTTAAAAAATGCTTTTGAGGAGGCAATCTATAAGCTGAATCCCAAGGTGCAGATGCCGGTGAATTTCCAGGATTATTATAAGAACCTGGTGGCACAGATTGGTAATACAGGATCCGTGTTCCGGGCTGTACAGGCGAATCAGACGGTGGCCGCCGATGCACTGGCAGGAGCCAGGGAGCAGATTGTCGGAGTATCTTCCGATGAAGAACTGACGAATATGATTATGTATCAGAATGCATATAATGCATCCAGCAGATATATCAATGTGGTCGATGAAATGTTAGAGCATATTCTGTCGACGTTGGGACACTAGGATAGAGAGGTGAGAACATGGCATCAACTTTTTTTGGCTTGACAATTGCATCATCGGGTCTTCGGGCAGCTAACGCGGCCTTAAATACCACAGGCAATAATATCAGCAATGTGAATACGGCCGGTTACAGCCGTCAGCAGGTGACACAGGAAGCTGCCAATGCGCTTCGTGTATTTGCCACCTATGGCTGTGCAGGTGCGGGTGTTGAGACCATTGCGATCGAACGTGTCCGGGATAAATTCTATGACAATAAATTCTGGTCAAACGAGACCAAGCTTGGCGAGTATGACGCAAAGGCATACTACTGCAAGATGATAGAGGATTATCTGGAAGATGATAATAAGACCGGATTTGTATCGGTGTTTGCACGGATAGAGGCAGCCTTACAGGATATCACGAAGGACGCCAGCAATACCAATACCAAGGCACAGTTTATTGCGGCGGCCAAGAGCCTTTCGGATTATTTCAATAATATGTACGGCGATTTACAGAATTTACAGTCCGATGTAAATGATGAGATTAAGATCCGTGCAGATCAGATCAATTCCATTGCGCAGGATCTGGCGACAGTGAATAAGCAGATTAATACGATTGAGATGACAGGTACGATTGCCAATGAACTGCGGGATAAGAGAGATATGCTGATTGACGAACTGTCTTCTATCGTGGATGTGGAGACCAGCGAGACTCCGATTTATGATGAACAGGGCAATGCCACCAGGGCCAACAGGTTTATGGTAAAGATTGCTGGACGGCAGACTCTGGTAGATATGGACAATTACAGACAGCTGGTATGCGTAGCCCGCAAGGATAATGAGAAAGTCAATCAGACCGATGTGGACGGACTCTATGACATTTACTGGGATAATGGTCTGGAATTTGGTTTATACAATGCATCCATGGGCGGTTCGCTGCGCGGGCTGATTGAGATGCGTGACGGTAATAACGGAGAATATTTCCATGGTAAGGCCACACAGATTTCTTATCAGGGCAATACCACCAAGGTTGTGATTGAGACCAAAGCTTCCTATTTGAATGGCATGGCGAAATGTAACCTGTCCGATACAGGCGGTATCATCAATATCGGCGATCAGCTCTATTACTATAAGGACTGGTCTTATGATACAGAAACCGGCCGATATACCTTTATCGTAGACAACAATGCCAGTGATGAGGCGCTTACTCCGGTGAAGAACCAGCAGGAAGTTTCCATTGGCGGTGAAATAAATTATCAGGGTGTTCCTTATTATCTCAAACAGATGAATGAATGGATCCGTGATTTTTCCAAGAAAGTCAATGACATTTTCACGGCGGGTATCACACAGGAGGATCCCCCGCAGGATGCAGGCATCCTGTTTACAGCGGATAAAGCGACCTCCGAGGATCAGTATTCAGAGGCAGAATTGAATGATTCCCGAAACAACGGTAAGGGATATTATTATATGACGGCAGGCAATTATGCCATTTTCAATGATGTGGTCAAGAATCCGGATCTTCTGGGTACCAGGAGCGATGTGGATCTGGATAAGACTGACGATGTGCAGGATGTCGATGGTGTAGAGCAGTGCAGACAGGTACATGCAGTGATCTCTATGATCAGCGATAAGAATCAGTTCAGCTTCCGCGGCAGGAGTGCAGGCGGTTTCCTGGAATGTATTTTGTCGGATGCTACTTTAAATGCAAGCAATGCCAATACTTTTTATTCCACATACCTCAGCCTGGAGACGAACATAGACAACCAGAGAACCTCTATCTCCGGTGTGGATGAAGATGAAGAGGCATTAAACCTTGTCAAGTATGAGAATTCTTATACGCTGGCTTCCAAGATGATCAATGTGCTGACAGAGGTGTACGACAGATTGATTTTACAGACGGGAGTCTAGTCGTGTGAGAAGAAGTTGAGATTAGAGAAGAGAGGGAGATGCCTTATGAGAATGACGAATAAGATTATGCGGAATAATTCGATCTATAATATCAACCAGAATAAGATTCTGCAAGATCAGTTGACGAATCAGATGACCAGTCAGAGTAAGATTGTCAGACCCTCCGACGATCCGGTGGTGGCAATCCGCGCACTTCGTCTGCGTAACAACGTGTCTGCTGTGACACAGTATAATGACAAAAATGCGGAAGATGCAAAACAGTGGCTGAAACTGACGGAGGATGCGCTTCTGACCATAAACTCAGTGCTCAACGGCCTTTATGAGCAGTCGGAGACGGGTGCCAATAAATATCAGACATCCAAAGACTTAAAGATTATTATGGAGCAGATGGAGTCTCTTACGAAGGAGTTTTATTCCAGCGGCAATGTGGATTATGCAGGACGCTTTATTTTCTCCGGATACAGGACTGACACGCCTGTCACATTTACCCAGGCGGATATTCTGGAGATGGGAAAACATCCGGTATCCTTTGAGATTGAAGAAGATATAGATTATAAACAGATCAGTACGATTAACTATACCAACTATGATGTGGTGGATGGGCCTGCCCCTGGTGCCGGTGCGGCGTCTTACGAGCAGGGAGTGACCAATGTTGATTTATACCGGTTCCGCCTGTCCTATAACGGACTGGACTCCATCAATGGAGGCAACAATAACAGCAAAATGCCGGGTGCGATCCAGATGCAGGATAAGAACGGCAATACCATACGGTTGGATGACCAGGGATTGAGCTGGCTCGATGCGGATGGGAATCCATTGCCGGCAGGTGATCCTCTGACCCAGATTACCATTGAGGAAGAGATGGATCCGGAAGCTGCTTACAAAAAGGTGGCTGATCCGAACTTTAAAGGTATTGTTTACTGTCCTACCAGCGGAGAGCTGATTTTCGGCCAGGAGTTTTACCAGAATAATTTTAAGGAAGGTGACAGCTTTACTTTCACCTATGACAAGAGCAGCTGGGCGGATGGGGATGCTAATCCGGTGCACCACTTTAAGTGTATAGAAACCAAGGATATTGGCGACGGCACCATGACGGATGTGAGAAAGACAGCTTATAACGTCAGGGAAAAGATGGAAGGCAAGGATCAGGATATCTATTATGATGTGGGATTCAATCAGCAGATTCAGGTCAATACACGTGCGGATGAAGTGTTTACCCATGATGTCAGAAGAGATATGGATGATTTCGACCACTGCCTGAAAGAGCTTGAGGCCATTGAGCAGAAGGAAAAAGAAATAGAAGATAAGATGAAGGAATTTGCGGAAGGCACACCCCAGTATGAGGATTATCAGAAGAAACTGGATGCGGTGAAGAAGGCCGGAAGCTATATCAGAGAGAGTATTCATAATAAGTTTGAGAACCAGATTACAAAGTACCAGCAGTATCAGGATGAGACCAGAGTGGCAATGACCAACAATGCCACAAGAGGAAGCAGACTGGAACTGATTGCTACTCGTCTCACTAATCAGAAGGCTACTTTTAAGGAGCTTCAGACTGATAATGAAGGGATTGATGTCACTGAGGTGGCGGTGGAACTGACTAGTTCCGAGATGACCTACAGTGCGGCACTGATGGCTACCAGTAAGATCATGCAGACAAATCTGATGAATTACATCTAATTTGAGGAAGGCGGTTACAAGGGTATGCAGATTACAACGAAGGTATTTGGAGAAATTACCATCGACGATGAGAAGATCATACATTTTCCGAACGGTATCATAGGATTTCCGGAACTGACGGATTTTGCGATGATTCATGATGAAGAGAAGGGCACAGATACGATTCACTGGTTACAGTCTCTTCAGGAACCGGCTTTTGCGATGCCTGTTATGGATCCCCTCATTGTGTGTCCGGATTATAACCCGGAAGTGGATGATGAACTGCTTAACAGCATAGGCGAGATTGTGCCGGAGGAGCTTCTGGTGATGGTTACGGTGACAGTGCCGAAGGACATCAAAAACATGACAGTCAATTTAAAAGGCCCCATGGTGATCAATGCGGCACAGAGGAAGGCAACACAGGTAATTGTGGAGGGAGACGAGTATCCGGTTAAGTTCCCGATTTATGATATTCTCAATAAGAATAAAGAGAAAGCAGGTGAGTAAATGTTAGCTTTATCCAGAAAAAAGAATGAGGCGCTTGTGATCAACAACAATGTGGAGATCACGGTTCTCGAGATTAAGGGTGAACAGGTAAAGCTAGGCATTACCGCACCGAGGGAAGTGCCCGTATACCGTAAAGAAGTCTATATCCAGATTCAGGATGCCAATAAGGAGGCCGTGGATGTGGACGGTATGGAAGCTTTGAAGAATCTGCTTGGCTAGGCAGGAGAATAGAATACAGGGCAGATATGACGGTGGTGTCATGTCTGCCTTTTCTTGTATTTGAAGACAACGGATGCGTTGACACACAAATAGAGATAGCTGTCTTAAGGAGCCCCTTGAATATGTTTAAATCCTTCGGATTAAAACGGCCAGCGCTTAGTGAGGGTTTTCCGAACTTAGCGTCTGTTGCGTTGTGAACGGAGCGAAAGCGCGGCGACGAAGACAGCTATCTCTATTTGTGTCAAGCAACTATGAATCCGGTAAATATAATAAGCTATTCAGGCAGATTCTCTGTCAGCACCTTCAGCATCTGCGCCAGCCGCATCTCATAAGTGTGGTGCCTGGCTGCCTTTTCATACCCATTTATCGCAATTTCCATGCGTTCTTCTTCGTGCGTCAGGTAGTATTGTATCTTTTCTTCCAGTTCTTCCATGGACTCGTAAGTCTCCAGCTCTTTTCCAATCTCAAAATAATCCGGGATTTCGGCCTGATAGTTGGTGAGCAGGAAGCCCCCGCAGCCCAGGATATCCCACACTCTTAGGGAAAGGCCGGTCTCAATGGGGCGGATGGTCATATTCAGGTTGATTTTGCTTGCCTGAAAGACCCTGGGCATTTCGGTCAGGGTGCTTACACCGCCTTTGCAGTGGACCTTGGGAAGAGCGGAACTGTCGCTTCTTGTATAGAGTGTTACGTCAAAATGCTCCGCAAGACGATTGAGAGTCCGCTCCCGTTCTACTGCCGCCAGTTTCATACCGATATACTGGTGGGCGACGAGATAACGGTCTGTGTCTGCGTAGGTGTCTTCTCCCTTATAAAAATCAGGATCTGCCTTTGCAATTTCCTGAATTACCCGGTCAGTCAGGTTGTCGGGAATCAGGTTACAGCCATAAATCTTAAGTTGGGCTTCCATCAGTCCGTCCACAAATCCCTGTGTGTAAGGAGAAAGTGTGCGGCACAAAGTATCATACCGGCATTTTTCCGTATAGAGGGAACCCACAAAGGATACGTCGGCCCCGTAGGTTTCGTAGTCGGCGTCTGTCATGGCAAGTACTGCCTCTTCCCAGCGCTTTACATTTGTGGCCAGGGGCAGGTAGTAGATGCAGGAAGGATTGACAGGAAAGAAGAATTCATACTGGGCCCGGTCAAAGAGAAAAATGCGGTTACAGGAGTTCTTCAGCGCGTTGGAGAAAAGTTCCGGTACCGGAGAGTCCACGCTCCAGCAGACATAAGGTACTTTCAGGCGTTCACAGGTGTAGGAGACGGCCGGGAAGAAATTGATGCTGAATACGAAAGCAAAAGTGTGTGACAGGATGTGTTCCGCTACTCTCTCGGCGCATTGTCTTGGTGTGACACTCTTGTCATATATTTCCATGTCCTCTACCTGTACCGTAATGCCAAAGTCCGTAAATACTTTCAGGATGTCGGGTTCGCATATGCTGTTGTAACGATAGAATAATATTTCCATGGGGGTCACCTTATCTGGATTCTTTAGAATTCTGACTCTATAGCCGTAAAGAAAATCTGCGCCGCAAGCCGCAGCTTGTCTAAGTAAACCTGTGTTTCTGTTCCGTCAGAGAGTCCTATACAGCAATCCATAAGGGCTTCTTTCAGCGTGTTGGCATAGACTGGAAGACAGGGATCTTCCAGATAGTCATATAGGGCCAGGAGGTCTTTTTCCGCAGTGGTAAGCAGCTCCATGGCATATCGGCAGTCTTCTGGCAGATATTCTCCCTGTAGTATGTTTTGTGTAAGAGAGTTCACCTTTGCAGCATGGGTAAGAAGCTCTTCCGTATAAGTCAGAACAAGGGCTTCGGCGCTGTAGGGGTATAGCAGCTCGCAGAGGGATGGCTCCATGGTAAAGGTATAGAGGGTGCAGGAGGAAAAGGCTGTCTTCACGGCATGATGCAGAAGGCCGGCCATATCATCCGCAGGAGCATCCAAGGCGGTATACAACAGGAGGATTCCCCCTTTTCTGACTTTTGTTATGGCATCACAGACAGTTCTTATGTTGCAGCCGGCATCCAGATCCATGACGATTGCATGCCAGGAGCCGTTGGCCAGTCCGGAGAATACCAGAGGATGCAGGGGCAGTGATACCAGGCTGCTGTCCGCCTGCAAGAAGGTCATGAAATCCTGCAAGGAAGAAAGGAAAGAGGATGCCTCTTTCTTTCCGTAATACAGAATATTCTTAGCCTGACTGTTGGACAGCAGGGCGGTATAGAGTGGCCCGAAAGTCATGAGATAGCAGCCACAGTGGATATCATGACGGCAGTGCTCGTTTATCTCCTGTACACATTCGCAGAACCGTTCCCAGATGGTTTCTCTGACCAGATGGTAGGATTTCACCAGGGGTCTGGTGGTGACATTGCCATAATCTGCAATGTCCGGCTTGGTCAGTAAGATATGGGATGATGTGCCATCATCGGTTTGCAGTGTAATATTGGTATCGTTGATAATGATATTCATAAAGTTTCCTTTTCTGTGGCTGTGTATTCTATCAGAAGTCCCAGCCGTCTTGCGATATGGTCATAGTCAAAATAATGGCGGATATAGTCCCTGACGGCCGTAAAGTTGTGCTCCAGATAAACCTGGTCGGCACAGAGGGCAGACAGAGCCTGGGCGTAGGCATGGATATCATCGGGATCTTTTACGATCCTGCCCAGTCTTTCCTGGTCGGTCATGTCCTGTGCACAGTCAATATCCGTAGTGAGAATGGTACATCCAAAACCGGCGGCTTCGGCGTACACATTGGGGCTGCCGCCCTCCATCTGAGAAGTAAGGGCAAAGATTTTGGCTCTTCTATAGTAGGTATGAAGCTGTGTCTTATCGGTGATGCTTCCTGTCAGATGGACATGGGGAGCAATCGCCGGGAACTCCCGACAGAATACATCGTAAATTTCCTGAAATTCCGGGGTGACAGAGCCGATCATGACCAGATCCCAGGGAGTAGTAAAGTGCAGATAAGCCAGAGCATAAGCATACAAAAGCACGTGCGAATTTTTCTGGACACTGCCGATTCGTCCTACTGTGAGAATGAGGTTTTCCTTGTTTCCATAGGTCGTATTTTCTATAGTAGGATAAAAAGGATAATAGATACCATTAGGAATATATTCTATGATTTTTCGCCATTTCTGACAGAGCAGCTGTTGCAGGCGCCTTGCCTCACAGCTTATGATATCGCAGGAATCCAGGAAAGCGGCATAGGGTTCATGATCCAGGGGCAGGGCGTTGGCCCAGCCGGAATTGATGTCCAGCTTCAGATAGAGGATACCCTCAGGCCGCAGTGCCTTGTATTGTAACGCCAGCTGTGTATATTCCAACCGCGCGCCAAATAAACAGAGAAGGTCTATCTCTTTGTAATGATCCGACACATAGGCAATGGCGGCTTCCATATGGGACAGCGACTCCGAACAGGGCAGGCTGTGAAGCTGTGCGCCCTCCAGATAAGTAAGATAAGGATATTCCTCGACTGCCTGGGTCACAATGGTCAGACTTTCCCCGAAATGCCTGTAACATGCATAGGGAACCAGCACCCGGTCTTTTAACAACTGTACATTTTCCAGCGGGTAGGCCGGAATGACGCAGATATTGTATTTTTTCATAGAGAAAATGTAAAACTCCTTGTTTTTGTGATATGATTGATTATACCCCAGATATCTTTTTTTTTCAAATTTAAGAAGGAATGGAGAAAATTCTTTGGCATTACAGCTAAATTATTATTACTTTTTTCCGATATAAGTTATAAGAGATTGCGTCTGTTCCTGTGTCAGTGGAGGGGACGTTGTCAAAAGACGATTCTATTAATACTTTACTATATCACATGGAGGTGATTTACAATGGCGATTGAACCATTAAACAGTGCTATGACCTATCAGGTACAGACAGCAGTAAAACCGCAGACAGTGACACCAGTGAACACGGAAGTTCCTGTAGATGGACAGACAGTCAATGTGGATGAAACAACGGCACCTGTGACGAAGCCACAGGCTGAGGATGATACCAACAGCGGCAGTGAGGGTACAGGAAGCCAGCAGCAACAGGCAGCAGGAAATGCACAGCAGACAAAGGGCACACAGCAGAAACAGGCTATGCCTGAACATCTTAAGAAGGCCATCGCTGAGATGAACCGAAAGATCAATAACAGCAATGAAGAAGCTGTTTTTGGTGTTCATGAAGGAACCAACAGGATAATGATTAAAATCATGGATAAGGATACCAAGGAGGTTATCAAAGAATTTCCTCCGGAGAAAACATTAGACATGATTGCCAGAATCTGGGAGATGGCAGGGATTCTTGTGGACGAAAAGCGTTAGACAGCTAGGAGGTAAATAAAATGGCTATCAGAATAACAGGTATGTACTCCGGACTTGATACCGAGAGTATCATCAATGAGCTGGCATCGGCTCAGAGCTATAAGAAGACGAAACTGGTAAAGGCGCAGAAGAAACTGAGCTGGAAACAGGATGCGTGGAAAGCGTTAAATACCAAGATTTACAGTTTCTATCAGAAACTGGATGATATGCGCCTGCAAAGTTCTTATATGAAGAAAAAGACCACCGTGTCCAATCCTAATGCGGTTAAAGTAGTGAGCGGTGAGAGTACCGTGGATGGCGTGCACACACTGACCGTGGATAAAATGGCGAAACGTGCTTATCTGACAGGCGGCAGTCTGGAGACTGATAACGGTACATGTTTTACGGGCAAGGCTACGTTAGGCAATCTGGGATTTAAAGGTGATGGTAAAATCAGTGTCAATGGTGCACTTGGACAGTCGGTGGAGATTGCAGTCGATGAAAATATGACAATCAACGATTTTGTTGATAAGTTAAAGGGCGTGGGTTTAAATGCCAATTTCGACCAGGATAATCAGCGTATCTATATCAGCTCCAAGGATACCGGTAAGAACGCAAACTTTACCCTCTCAGCAAATGACTCGAAAGGGTTTGAGGCTCTTGCGGCACTGGGGCTTCTGAGCGCGCCGCCGGCAGATAAGGATTCTGACGAGTACAAGGCTTATATGAATACCGAGGAATACAAAGAGTATGCGAAGTGGAAGGATTATGGAACCAATGATGATGCCAGGAACAAGCTGATTGCGGATATGGTTGCAGCGCGGGCAGCAGCCTATAAGGCGGAAAATGATGCCCTCACAAAAAATAACGAAGAATTAACGAAGGCTAATGGCTATAATAAGACAGAACTTGCCAAGCTGGACGGCTTTGCAGAGTATGGGGATGTGTCCAAGCCCGAGTATAACGGCGATTATGCCAAGTTAAAAGAGGATCTCTATAACAAGATTCATGGTACACTCACAGAGGTTGTCAAGAAAGATGAAGACGGTAATCCGGTGCTTGACGAAGACGGCAACGAGGTCAAGGAGAAGGTTCGTCAGGGCGGCCTGGTGCAGGATCTTGAAGAGAAACGCAAAAAATATGCAGAGCTGGATGCCAAGGAGGGAGCTGACCGCGACGAGGCAGCTATCGCGGCAGCCAAAGCGGAGGTTGAGAGCGTAGAGAAGGAAATTGCGAAGGCCAATGACTGCTACAGCTTCGTTAATGCCATTGCGGCCAATGAAGCGACCATAAAGACCAATCAGGATACCATTGATAAGAATAAGAAGTACTTCACTGAGACAGTAGATCCTGATGATTCCAGTAAAGTGGAGATAAAAGGAACCCAGGATTTAATAGACGATGTGACAGGAGAAGTAAATGTGAAGATCCTGGCGGCGACTAAGTTCCTGGATGGTGTCTTCACCAATGGCATGTCAGATAAGAAACAGGCTCATAAGATTCAGGGAAGCGATGCGGAAATGACGCTCAACGGTGTGAAGTACACTTCCTATAATAATACCATTTCTGTCAACGGCATGACCATTACGGCGTTGGAAGAGACCGATAAGGAGGTTACTTTATCCACGACTACGGATACCGACGGCATTTATGACATGATCAAGGGACTCTTTACGGAGTACAACAAGTTGATCAATGAGATGGACGGCATGTATAATGCGGAGTCTGCCAAGGATTATGAGCCTCTTACCGCGGAAGAAAAAGAAGCTATGTCTGAAGATGAGATTGAGGAGTGGGAGAAGAAGATTAAAGATTCCCTGCTTCGCAGAGACTCTACTTTAAGTACTGTAGCCTCAGCAATGAAGAGCGTAATGCTTAAGGGTGTTAATGTAGGCGGCAAGAATATGTATCTGTCAGATTTCGGTATTGCCACACTGGGATACTTTGGCGCTAAGGACAACGAGAGAAATGCCTATCATATTGACGGTGATCAGGATGATGCTTCTGTAAGAGGCAAAGATGATATGCTGCGCAGTATGATTGCGTCAGATCCTGAAGCAGTTATGAATTTCTTTGTCGGCCTCACCAATAACATGCATGATGAGCTGGATAAGAAAATGTCTGCAACCACACTCAGCAGTGCGCTTACCGTCTATAATGACAAGCAGATGAAGAAAGAGTATGATGATTATACGGATAAGATCAAGAAGCAGGAAGAGAAGCTGAACGCACTGATGGATAAGTGGTATGCAAAGTTCTCGGCGATGGAGACAGCCCTGGCGAAGATGGAGTCCAAGAACAATGCAGTATCCAGTATGTTTGGCGGCTGATTTATGTGGGTAATGTGGTGAAACATAAGGATGTCTGGATCAGCCAGGCATCCGTTGTTTACATCATGATAATGGCAGGTTAGATCAAGGAGGAGAATGGCTATGCCGGCACACAATCCCTTTGCGGAGTATACAAATAATAAGATTATGACAGCTTCCCCGGCGGAAATTACGCTGATGCTGTATGAGGGCGCCATCAAGTTCTGTAATATAGCAATCGTATCCATAGAACATGGAGAGATTGAGAAGGCGCATCTGAATATCAAGAAGACACAGCGTATTATTGAGGAATTCAGGAATACCTTGGATCATAAATATGCCGTAGCGAAAGATTTTGACAGGATTTACGTCTATCTGTTGCAGAGACTCTTTGAGGCGAATATGAAGAAAGATCCGGCAATCCTGGAGGAAGTCAATACGCACCTAAGGAGCGTCAGGGATACCTGGAAAGAAGTTATGAGACGAAGCAGACAGTCATAGAAAGGTTGTGCGGCATGGATCAGAGCAGTGTACAGATACTGGTAGAAAGTCTTGAGAAGAAAAACCGCCTTCTGGATGATATTATCCGGGAGAATGAAGTACAGGAGGAAATCCTGAAACAGGAGGAACTGGATATGGATGCCCTGGATGCATCCACAGACCGGATTGGTTCTCTGGCTGAGGCACTTGAAAAGTTGGATGATGGCTTTGAGATTGTGTACGAACGTACCAGGGAAGAGCTGATGGCGAACAAGTCAGCCTATCGCAGTGAGATTGCACATATGCAGGAACTGATCAGCCAGATTACTGACAAGGTGGTTCGTATCAATGCAGTCAGGATGCGTAATAAAATGAAGGCTGAAAGGCAGTTCCAGAGAAGCCGGAACCAGATTGGCAAGGCAGCGTCTAAAATGAAGGTGAGCAAGAATTATTATAACAGCATGAACAATCTGCACGTTGTTGCACCTCAGTTTTATGACAACAAAAAGTAGTACTTACGGGCAGCAAAAAAATTTAAAAAAAATTCAAAACTGCCCTAAAGTAAATCGGAGAAACACCGATATATAATACAAGTAAAGTAAGAAATTTACTTGAACAACTGTAGAGATATCAAAGTCAGCGGACGGGACGGAGATATCTTTACAAAAACAAAGTGGCGGCAAGGATGCCGCAATAAATTCAAGGAGGAATATATTATGGTAGTAAAACACAACATTACAGCAATGAACTCTAACAGAATGTTAGGACTGACAACTTCTTCTCAGGCTAAATCTACTGAGAAATTATCTTCCGGTTATAAGATCAACCGCGCAGCAGATGATGCAGCAGGGCTCTCCATTTCCGAGAAGATGAGAAGACAGATCAGAGGTCTTACACAGGCTTCCGCTAATGCACAGGATGGTATCAGCGTTGTACAGACAGCTGAAGGTGCATTGAACGAAGTTGAGGATATGTTACAGAGAATGAACGAGCTGGCTGTTAAGGGTGAGAATGGTACACTTACAACATCCGATCGTGCATCTATCCAGGCCGAGATCAGACAGTTGATGAGCGAAGTTGACCGTGTACAGAGCACAACCACTTTCAATGAGATGAACCTCTTAGACGGTTCCTTCATTAAAGGCCTTCAGGTTGGTGCAGAAGCTGGTCAGCATATCGACATCTCCATCCAGAATATGAGTATGGCAGGTCTTGCAAAAGGCATCGATACCAAGATGTATACCAAGATTACCTACAATAATCTGGTTAAGAATGAGGCAGCAAGCTATGTAGCTACAACATATAGCAGCCAAAAACTGACATCTGGTCAGAGTGTCATGATTGGTACAGCTGGTAATAAGACAACTACAACATTCTCTACATTGAAAGGTAGTTCCTATTCATCTGCAACTATGACGAGTGATGTTGCTAGTAAGCTGATCAACTCCTTCATGAAGTTGGATGGTGGTAAGGCTGAATCTGTTGCTACAGCACAGGATTTCAACTCCCTGAACGCATTTATCAAGGGCGCGCTGGTATTAGTATCTCAGCAGAGAAGTGACCTCGGTGCAATCCAGAACAGATTAGAGCACACAATCAACAACCTGGATAACATCGTTGAGAACACCTCCTCCGCAGAGGCAGCTATCCGCGATACAGATATTGCTACAGAGATGGTTCAGTACTCCAACAACAATATCTTACAGCAGGCTGGTACTTCCATGCTTTCACAGGCAAATCAGTCCAACCAGTTGGCACTGTCCTTACTTGGCTAATTGCTATAGTAGAGAGAAATTGCAAAGTGAACTATCAAAGCCCACCCGAAAGGGTGGGCTTTTTTCTGTCATATTGTATAAACTTTTCGGTTATATCTGAGATTCGAGTCGTGTCAGAGCCTCTACGGCCGGTGCGTAGTCTCCGCAGTTCAGATAATGTGTTCTGGCGATATCTTTCTTGCCGAAATACTCATAGAGATAACCGATATAATAAGAAGGAATCCGCGGATCGCTTGAATCACTTGTGGGAGCGGTTAGTGCTTTAACGAATTCCGGCAGGGCTCTTAAAGGCTGTCCTACAAGCATATAGCTCAGGCCGATCATACACAGGTAATCTATGTTATTGTCATAATATTCATAATAGGAGAGCAGGCCTATGGCTTCCTCAGGCCTGTCCAGATCAATCAGGACATTCCCGTAATTATTGACCAGCATACGGGTGTAACTGTCTGAGGGGGAAGGATTGCGCGCTATTGCTTCCCGAAAGTAATCACAGGCATGCTCATGGTCCCGCAGTAGCATGTAGCTCTGGCCAACCTGAAAGTAAGTATAGGGATCATCGGGTGTTCTTTGCAGTTCTTTTTTAAGCAGAGCAAGATTTCTTTCCGCCTTGTGCCGTAGTGTATCCTTATTGCCCAGGTAACCGATATGATCTACGGTGACGGAGGTTTCGTAGGATTTGCAGGAAATGGCGGTCATGGGAACGATTGCTTCGTGAATGGGTCGTTCATAATGATAATACTTTCGGTTATAGATTCGTTCAAGCATCTTATCATAGCATTTGGTTTCTGAATCTGTCTCAAAATAATCCAGATGTCTGATGCATCCTATGCCCTTGGGATTATCTGCAATTATGGATTGCAAGGCATCCCAGTCAAGGGATCTGATAAGCTCATCGGTATCAATGGAAAATATCATGTCATGAGAAGCACATTTGGCTGCATAATTTCTGGCAGCGCTGAAATCGTCAATCCAGCTAAATTCATAGACTTTATCAGTGTATTTTCTGGCTGTTTCCTTGGAGGTGTCTGTTGAACCGGTGTCCACGACTACGATTTCAAAAGGATAGGGCTGTAACGTCTGAAGACATTGTTCTAAACGCTCCGCCTCGTTTTTGGTAATAATGCATACGGAAATAGGTATCATGGGAATCTCCTTGTATTGATAACTGTCTGCCTTAGGGCAACCGGTCTGATACGGCGCTAACACTGCCGATTCAGTACGGAAAGCCGTTCTTCTGCAAGCGGATAATGATAGGCCGCAGATTTTTGATAAAAGTTTATGGCAGCAGGCACATTGCCGAGCATTTCATTGATGATGCCCATATTGTAATAGGGAATAAAGGTATTGGAACCTTCCTCCCGGGCCTCTGGACATTGTGAGGCTTTCACATATTCCATCATTGCCTTGAGAGGCTGTGGGTTTGTCAGATTTAAGTAAATATTACCCATACTACAATAGAAATCAGCCGTGTTGGCAAAACAGCTGTAAACAGGTTCAAAAAGTTCCAGGGCCTCATCGGATCGTCCGGTATGTGTCATGGAGTTGATAAAGGTGACTGCCATGAACTGTACCCAGAGTTCTTCCGTGTTCAGAGGAAGCTCAAAGGCTTTTTTATAATAAATGTAGGAATTTTCATAGTCATTAATCAAGTTGTAGGACTGTCCGACCTGGAAATAGAAATAGGGATCGTCCGGGTGTTTCTCAATTTCTTTAAAAAGCAGTTCATTGTTGCGCTCCGCCTTACGCCTTTTATCTTCCTCTCCCCCTACATAACCCACATGATCCAGAGTAAGTGGAATATCATAGCGCTCACAGTAAGTACTGTTGGTATTAATATCGCATACCTGTTCGTGTATTGTATAATTATAGTGATAATAGCGTTTGTGGAACAGGCGTTCCACGCGGTCGGGAGAGGTTGTCATCTTACCATTGGATTCACACTGGTTGATTCGCAGTACCATACCAATTCCGCGGGGATGTTCATTGACTGCATGTTCGATGCCGTCAAGATCGATGTCAGTCAGAAATTCATCACAGTCGATGACCAACACGTAGTTATGGGATGCTTTCTGAAGAGAAAAGTTCCTGGCGGCACTGAAGTCATTGACCCATTCAAAGTCATAAATGTTATCCGTATATTTGGCGGCCAGCTCTTTGGTGCGGTCTGTGGATCCGGTATCTACATAGATGATCTCGAAGCCATAGGGTACAAGAGGGGCCAGGCATCTCTCAATATTTTTTTCTTCATTTTTACCGATAATACATACTGACAGGGGAATCATAAGCAGTCTCCTTTTTAAAATATATGTTTGTGCCAACCCGTTGCAGGGAAGGGCTTTGCAGCGCTGTTCCCAATCAACCTAGCCGTGCAAGAGCTTCCACAGCAGGGGCATAATCTTTACCGCAGTTTACATAATGCGTCCTGGCAATATCCTTCTTGCCAAACAGTTCATAAATATAACCGATATAATAAGACGGTTCTCGAGGGTCAGTCATGTCATACATGGGAGCAGTCAATGCTTTTACAAATTCGGGAAGCGCCTTTAAAGGCTGATTCTGGTGTAGATAATAAAGTCCGATCAGGCACAGGTAGTCCCTGTTATCACTGTAATACTCGTAGTAGGTAAGCAGGATGGATGCCTCTGTAAGCAGACCCTTTTCCAAAAGCAGGTGGCCATAGTTGTATACCAGAATATGCGTATAATCGGCTCTGGGATTCGGGTGGTGCTCCATTGCTTTCTGAAAGTAAATAAGGGAGTTCTCCGGGTCGCGCATCAACATGTAGCTCTGGGCAATCTGGAAGTAGTAATAAGGTTCCTCGGGATTCTCTTCCAGCTCTTTCAGAAGCAGTTCCATATCCCGCATGGCCTTTTCCTTCAGTTTATTGCCTGGGCCAAGATATCCTACATGATCGGCCTCAATGGTCGTGGTATAGGAAGTATAAGGGATACGGGCCAGAGGAACAATGACTTCGTGAATCGGCTTGTCGTAATGATAGTATTTCCGGTTGTAAATCCTGTCAATGATACAGATCTGACAATGGGTTTCACCGTCTGTCTCGAAGTAGTCCAGCCGTTTGATACTGCCCACGGATTTGGGGTTTGTTTCCAGCAGTGCCTGCAATTCATCCCAATCCAGACGGGTAATAAATTCATCCGTATCAACGGGAAATATCATATTATGGGACGCCCGTCCGGCGGCATAGTTTCTGGCGGCGCTGAAATCGTCTACCCATGTAAAATCATATATTTTATCGGTATATTTGCGGGCAACCTCTTTGGAATCGTCTGTGGAACCGGTGTCCACTACCACAATCTCAAAGGGGTAGGCGGCCAGGGCAGCCAGGCATTTATCCAGATTTGCGGATTCATTTTTGGTAATAATACAGGCCGATATGGGAATCATGGGTGCTCCTTTATGTTAGTTCGTTTCGGTATCCGATGTTGCGGTGCGTTCATTTGCGGCCTTATTTGCTGCATTGATCAGTGCCGTCAGTTTCTCTTCTGCGGGTGTAAAGCCGGTGCACTGCCTGTAGCAGGCGATGGCGGAGTCCATATCCCCCAGGGTCTCTAAAATAGTGCCTGACTGGTAGACGGGCAGAAAACTGTTGGTACCGTTCTGTTTGCCGGGCGGCATACCGACAGCCTTCTGGTATTGCATCAGAGCCTGCTCATACATGCCATTTTCTCTGTAAATATTGCCCATCAGATAGACAAAATCCGTTACATTGCCAAATTCCTCATAGATACCTTCAAAACCCAGCGCAGTCCCGGCATTGCCTGTACACAGTAAAGCATTGCCGTAGGAGACTACCATTGCCTGCACATAGGCAAGCTCCGGGTCCAGGTCGAAGGTAAGTCCTTTGTCATAATATTCGCAGGCACGGCTGTAATCTTTTAAGATCTCACAGCTTTTGCCCAGCTGGTAGTAGAGATAAGGATTCTCAGAATCCTGTTCCAATTGTTTTAATAAAAGATTGTAATTGCGCTGGTATTTGGCGTCACGTTCTGCATCCGTCATGTCGTAGCCCGTGTGCAGGAGGGTGGTCTTGAGCAGGTAGTTAGGAAATTCATGTCCCCGTATGGGAGTCAGTTGCTCATGGATAATACCCGTGTAACGGTACAGCCGTCTGTCAAAGAACCGTTCCGTGTAGTCTGTGTTGTTGAGTGTGAGGGTGCCGTTTTCTGTCACCAGGTTTTCACGGGAGACAGAGCCGACGCTGTCTGCAAGGTGCTTGCGAAAGTAGGTAAGCTCTTCTAAATCCAGATATTTTACAGACTCATCGCAGTCTATCATAAAGATCCAGTTGTTGGAAGCTTCCCGCAGGGAATAGTTTCTGGCGGCGCTGAAATCATCACACCATGCAAAGTCAAGTACCTTGTCTGCGTACCTGGCGGCAATTTCCTTTGTCCGGTCTGTGGAACCGGTATCCACTACCACAATCTCAAAGCCGTAAGGCTTGAGGGATGAGAGACACTGTTCGATTCTGGATTCTTCGTTCTTTGCAATAATGCATACGGAAATGGGCTGCATAAGGACTCCTTTGCTTTCGTGGGTATCACCTATCTGTTTTATCTTAATTATATCAGAAAATCTATGGTCTTTGAATCAGACAGTGACTAAAAGGCAAAAGATTTTATGAATTGCTCAAAATCTCCGGCAATAATCCGGTAAGGACGGTTACTGAAACCGGTCCAACATTTCCCGGACTCTGTGCCGATAGGTGTGGGCGGCGGCTATCTTATCATGGCCGTTGCCGGCAATGGCCTGGCGTTCATCTTCGTGGCTCAGGTAATAATCAATCTTGGCAAGCAGGTCTTCTTTACTTTCATAATAATCAAAATCTTTTCCAGGGATAAAATCGTACAGAAAATCCGCCTGATAATTACTCAGAAGAAATCCTCCGCTGCCCATAATATCGAATGCCCGTTGGGGGATGCCGCTCTTAATGCTGCGAAGGGAAATATTCAGATTGATTCTGCTCTGTTTAAAGACCAGGGGCATCTGTATGACATTATCCACAGGGCCGTGATTGGTCAGGTTTGGCATGGAGTAACTCCTGTCATGGGTAAAAAGATCCATAGCGTAGTGTCTGGTAATAGCCCGAAGGAGTTCTGCGCGCTCAAGGCCGGTAATCTTGCGGTTGATCACATACTGGGCATAGAGATATTCTCGTGTCTCTACACCGTCTGTATTTGGGTCCATAGGAAGTGCTTGATATAAGTCTTCCATAATAGGAGACAATGAATCCTGAATGAAATTATAACCCTGAATATGCATCTGCATGGACATCAGGGCATCCAGGTAGCCTTTGGTATAGCCGCCCAAAGTGGTCATACGCTCGAAAAAGTTGTGCTTTTCAGTATAGAGGGAGCCAACGAAGGAGATATCATACAGGATGGGAATCTGTGCCGGCACAGGACACAGCCTGTCCAGTCGTTCAGTATTAGCTGCCATGGGCAGATATTGTACGGTATGAATACCGGAGCGTGCAAACTCCAGACATAATTCTTTGTCAAATACATAGATGGTATTGCAGGGATTGATGACGGTATAGGAATAAAGCATCACATAAGGACTGTCATAGACCCAGGAAATATAGGGGATATCCGCCTTTTTACAGACATTGGAGATCAGGGGAAAGTAATTGAAAGAAAAAACAATATCAGGAGCTTTCTTGCGCAACACTCCCATAATGGAAGACTCTACAGTCTCATCATGCCGGCCTTCTTTGTTGGAGAAAGGAAAGCAGATCAGAGTGTGTCCTTCTGTCTGAAAGGCTTCTTTCATGTCTTCGTTGCCGAAACTATTCCATTCGATATAAAGGATTGTCATAACAGGGAATCTCCATGGTTGTATTCTGGCTACAGTGTCATCTGGCAGGCCGCAGGGGTTACCAGCATATGTGCTGTATACAGTTTACCATAGTTTCCGATGGTTGGACAGAGTGCAAAAGAAGCCATGCTTGTGTTTTACGGGGGGTGTGTTATGCTACATACGACAAATTACATATAGATGCCAGTTGGATAAATTTATTTTGGTACTTATATGGCATGTTCTAATGTTTATTTGATATGGCTGACAGAGTTACGCAGCGTCAGAAGTTCATAATAGTCTAAGAGGGCCTTGATATTACGCCGGTCTAACTCCAAAGTGGTATTAATAATATCGCTTATGGTGTAGTCAGCAGATAATCGTTTGTTGAGCGTACGAATACTTGCTTTATACCTGGTTCTCTGTAAGAGATAGTCCGTAGATACATCATAGAAGTCTGCCAGTTTAACAAGGGTATCAAGATCGGGAGAATGTACACCTTTCTCATAGTTGGAGATAGTCGCTACAGTCACATTCAGGTATGCGGCTACTTCTTTTTGATAATATCCCTTTTCCCTGCGCAGTTTAGCTAGAAATTCACCAAATTCCATAGTTTTCTCCGAAAGTAAAATAGTCTTTGAGTTGCACATGTCATTGTGTTATCTCACATTCTTAACTCTACAATAATTCATGATAAAAGGAATAAAAATAAACAATAAAAATAGAAAATGGAAAAATACGGATAAAAATTAATGAAACATTAAGTTTGCAAAATATAAAGTTAAGCATGTCTGAGTGCTGCTTTACAACAGAGAGTTAGTGGCAGGGACGTAATTATTAGCTAATATTTTCAACTTTTCAGTCGATATATAATATGATAAAATATAGACAAGGATTGTGGAAAAGTTGCATGGATGCAGAGATAAGTTGGTATTGGCGTAAAATCTGTTATTGCACTTATGGCATTAATGGATTTTTTAGATTATGGACTTTGGCCTGATAAGAGTGCGAAGTTTTATAGATAGGAGAGGATAATGAGAATTGCGCAAAAGCAACAGGCAGAGGAACTGGTCAAGCAGATAGAGGAAGCACATAATCAGGTTAGAAATTATATAGAACAGAAAAATATACAGCTTGCTGCAGCGCTTTTGGAAGACTGTCAAAACGGCGGGATTGCCATGGGAACTTTAATTGAAGAGACCGAGGGCGAAAACCATCCGACAGTTGCAGTATTGGAAGATTATTGTGAAACAATCTATCGGGTTCACAAAGAATTGGCAGAGAAGAGTGAAATCAGTGCCGCCAAAATCCAAAAATTGTTGAGGCAGAAACTGATTAAAGTAGAAAACAGTTTAAAAAATGATGTTGTGATAAGAAGAGAGGTAGTTTTTCTTCCTTATAAAGCAAGCATGTGGGACAGTCTGGAAAGTGTGTGGAAGGCAGCGGATGCTGATCCGGAATGTGATGCTTATGTGATCCCGATCCCTTACTATGATAAGAATCCAGACGGAAGTTTCAGGGAAGTACACTATGAAGGAGGTTTATATCCCGATTATGTTCCGATTACGAAATACGATGCGTATGATTTCGAGAATCGGAAACCGGATATGATATATATTCATAACCCTTATGATGAGCGGAATCTTGTGACCAGTGTACATCCCTTTTTTTATTCACCAAATTTAAAGAGATTGACAAATAAATTAGTATATATACCTTATTATATATTAGGGGAGATTGAACCGGATAATGAAGAGGCAGTAAAAGGTATGGGACGTTTCTGTGCAGTGCCGGCAGTGGTTAATGCGGATAAGGTGATTGTGCAATCAGAAAAGATGCGACAGATTTATATTAATGTTATGAGTGAAACAATGGGGGAGGATACGCGGAAAATCTGGGAAGAAAAAATTCTGGGTTTAGGCTCTCCCAAAGTAGATAAGGTACTGGATACAAGAAAAGAGAGCCTGAAAGTACCTGACGAGTGGCTGAAAGTCATAGAGAAGCCTGATGGAAGTTGGAAGAAGATTGTTTTTTACAATACGAGTGTATCAGGATTACTTGTTCATGATGAAAAGATGCTTCAGAAGATATTGTCAGTGCTTGAGATATTTAAGAAGAATCAGGATGAAATGACACTGCTGTGGCGTCCACATCCGTTGATACAGGCTACGATTGAGTCTATGAGGCCTCAGCTTTGGAATATGTATAAGGAGATTGTAGAGCGTTATAGAGAAGAAGGCTGGGGAATTTACGATGAAAGCGCTGATATGGACAGGGCTGTGGCACTTTCAGATGCGTATTATGGAGATGCCAGCAGTGTGGTGCAGTTATATAGGAAAACGGGAAAGATGATCATGATGCAAAATATAGAACGTAATTCCCAGTAGAAATTATGGTAATGTCAGTTTGGCTCCTTTGAGTCAGGAGAAGCAGCAGATGTCTTAGTTGTTTATTTGTTATATAAAGGAAAATTTATGAAAACAAGGGAAGATATATTAAATGTAGATGTACACCAAATAGATATGCTTGTGTTTGATTTTGACGGTGTTATGACAGACAACCGTGTATTGGTAGATGAATGTGGAATAGAAAGTGTATTTGTCAGCAGGGCTGATGGTATGGGAATCAATATGCTCAAAGAAGCGGGATTTGAATGTATGATTTTATCAACAGAACAAAATGCTGTGGTTGGTAAAAGAGCAGAAAAGTTAAAAATAAATGTAATACAAGGCGTTGGAAATAAGAAAGAAGTGTTAAGACGATATGTTGAAAGCAGGGGAATGAATCTGGAAAATATTCTGTATGTCGGAAATGATATTAATGATTTGGAAGCAATGCAGATTGTCGGTATATCTGTAGTGCCGTCGGATGCATATGAAATTGTAAAGAAGGAAGCGGATGTTGTATTGGAGACAAGAGGCGGATATGGAGTTGTACGTGAGCTGGCGGAATATCTAACGGCTGATTCTGCTAAAGGGGAATAAGATTCAAGAGGCAGATTATATATTTATTATGCTTTATGTCCAAATCAGATGAAAGGAACGGCATTGTATTATGAAAATTATTTCGATTGAGAATACGACGCTGTGTGCAGGCAACTGTATCATGTGTGTCAGGGATAAATATACGGGTTTACTAACCCATATGAAACAGGAATTGTTTGAAAAATGTGTGGTGGAATCTGCACAGTGTGGTGTAGAAATGATGACACTGACAGGATTTGGAGAGCCGCTTATGGATCCTGAGCTGGAGAGAAAGTTGGTGTATGTCAAGGAGAATTATCCGCATATTAAATTGGCATTAACGACAACAGGACATAGGTTAAGTGGTCATATTTTGGAAATCATATGTACTTACCTTGATGAAATTAATTTTTCCATGTATGGAATTCATAAGGAAACATACGAACATGTACATGGAGGTTCTTTGAAATACGAGGAAAATAAAATAAATATAGATAATTTTCTCAAATTAGAAAAACGCCCGGCTGTAGTTATGTCCTATCTGGATATGCCGGATACACACGATGAGATGGAAGAGTGGAAAAGCTATTATGAAGAGAAAGTGGAACAGATTAATATCTGGAAATTAAACCGTTGGCCACATTCGGATGATTCGGATTTATCTTTCAGGCAGAAAGCCCCTTGCCGCTGCCTCCGCCTGGATACCTTAAACGGACTTTATATTAAAGTGAATGGAGAGGTTTCACCTTGTTGTTATGATTTTAATACAGAGTTATCACTTGGGAATATTCAGGAATCTACGTTGCAGGAAATCATAGATGGACCAGTTTTGAGAAAACTAAGAGACATGCAGGAAGAAGACAGCTTAAGAAACAGTAATATGATCTGCGGAGACTGTGATCAACTGTATAGCCGTGAGGATGCGCTTGTGTATACGACGAACAAGTCCATGCGTGTTGGAAAACATTCTTTATTTTCAGAAGAAGATGCATAAGATTTGAATATTAGTCCGTCAAGGTGTGATGTATGGATAGAAAGGATATACGGGATAAAGATGGGCAGAAAAGAAATAGTTATTGATGATTATGTTATTAATGAGACCTCAGAGCCTTATCTGATAGCTGAGATTGGTATCAATCATAATGGGGATTTACAGATTGCCAAAAAGTTAATTGATGCGGCATTTGCGACCGGATGGAATTCTGTTAAATTTCAAAAGAGAGAACCAGATATAGCGGTATTGGAGCATCAAAAATCAGTGATACGTCAGACACCATGGGGAGAGATGACATACCTTGATTATAAAAAGCGTATCGAGTTTGGTAAAGAGGAATATGATTACATAGACAGATATTGCAGTGAAAAGCCGATAAGTTGGTCGGCTTCGCCATGGGACATGCCGAGTTTGGAGTTCTTGTTACAATATAATGTCCCTTATATCAAAATAGCTTCCGCAACGATAACCAATCTGGAGCTTTTGAGGAAAGCATGTCAGTCAGGCAAAATAATCATTATGGCAACCGGTATGAGTACATTGGAGGAAATTGATGCAGCGGTAGATGTTTTGGAAAAATATTCCGATGGCAATTATATTCTGTTACATGCCAACTCTGAGTATCCGACGCCATATGAAGATATCAATTTAAGTATGATTAAAACGTTAAGGGACAGGTATGATTGTCTGGTTGGTTACAGCGGACATGAAATGGGCTTGGAACCCACAGTGGCAGCTTCCATGCTTGGAGCCAAAGTGATAGAAAGACATGTTACACTGTCACATGAAATGTGGGGGACGGATCAGAAACCGAGTCTGACAGTTCATGCGATGTCTCTTTTAAAGGGAAGGATAAGAGAGGTAAAGGATATTGTGGGAAATGGAGAAAAGGTGTTGCATGAGGGGGAAATAGCTGTACGTAAAAAACTGAGGGGATAAAGGGTAGCAAGACCATTTAACAGGAGGTTGCATAAATGCGAGTGCTTTTAATTGCTTATGATAATGATAGCCATGTGAGTTATTTTCCATTAGGACTGGGATATATTGCAGCAGCGTTATTGTCTGTTGGATATGAGGTGGAGATTTATGAGCAGAATATTTTTCACTATACCGAGGAAGAATTGAAGGATTATTTAAATAATAATCATTTTGATGCTGTTGGTATAGGCAGCTGCGGTGGCTATTACCAGTATCGAAAAGTTAAGAAAATAGCGCAGGCAGTCAGTGAAGTAAGAGAAAAGCCGTTTTTCTGGATGGGCGGACATATGCCGTCACCCGATCCAGAATATTTTCTGCGCAATTTTGCGGGTGTTGATGCTGTGGTTATGGGGGAAGGTGAAGAGACCTGTAAGGAAATGCTTCAGGTTTGGGAGCAGGGAGGCGACTTTTCAACGGTAAAGGGCATGGCCTATATTGACGAGAATAATTGTTATGTTGAAAATCCCAGAAGGCCTCTGATTAAGGATGTAGATTCCATTCCATATCCGGCATGGGACTTGTTTACCATGGAACATCATGTACTGTATCAGTATCCCAATGCCAGCAGGAGCGACAGGTGTATGCAGATGTTGAGTGGACGAGGGTGTCCTTTTCACTGTAATTTCTGCTATCGGATGGACAGTGGCTTCCGACCGCGTTCCACACAGAGTATTATTGATGAGATGAAAGAACTGATAGACCGCTTTCACGTGAATTACATAGCGTTCGATGATGAGCTTTTAATGTCATCTGTGGCAAGAACAAAGGAAATCGCACAGGCGATTATTGATAATAAATTAAATATAAAATTCTGGTGTGAAGGAAGATTGAATTATGCATGTAAAGATATAGATATGCTGCGTCTGTTAAAGGAAGCGGGATGTGTGTTTATCAATTATGGAATCGAATCCATGGATGACGGGGCGTTGGAGCGTATGCATAAGAATCTGAAAACAGATATGATTATTGCGGGCATTGAAAACACACTGAAAGCAGGTATTTCACCGGGATTAAATATTATATTCGGTAATCTTGATGAGGATATGGAGACCTTAAAAAAGGATGTTGATTTCCTCCTGAAATATGATGACGGTGCCCAGATAAGAACGATACGTCCTGTGACACCATATCCGGGCACGGAATTATATCAGATTGCGATTGAAAGAGGATTGCTAAAGAATATTGGCGATTTTTATGAGAATAAGCATACCAATTCTGACTTGCTTACCTGTAACTTTACTCAAATGACGGATGAGGAGTTTTATAAAGCGTTGGATTGGGCAAACGGTGTCTTATTAGATGCTTATCTGGATAAAGTAAAAGAGAAAAACCGACTGTGTCTTTTTGAGTTGTATCAAAAGCATAATGCAGAGTTCAGAGGATTCAGACCAGTTTAATTGTAGCTTATTGTGCCAAAACTATAGGAATGGCGAGAGGAAGAAAAATGTTAGATATAAATTTTTATATGAAGGCGGATGCAATAGAGACGGAGGAGAAAGAATATGAAATTTATCATAATAGCAGGCCCTTGTGTGATTGAGTCCGAAGACATGATTATGGAGATTGCAGGACAGATGAAGGATATCATATCAAAATATGATGTAGATTATTATTTTAAAGCTTCCTTTGACAAAGCAAACCGCACTTCCCTGTCGTCCTACAGAGGTCCGGGCATGGAGAAAGGGCTGGGGATTTTAAAGAAGGTAAAGCAGAAGTATGGGTTGAAGATATGTACGGATATTCATGAGCCATGGCAGGCACAGAGAGCGGCAGAAGTGGCTGATATCATTCAGATACCGGCTTTTTTGTGCAGGCAGACGGACTTGCTCACTGCGGCAGCAAGGACAGGCAGGATGATTAATATTAAGAAGGGACAGTTCATGGCGCCCTGGGACATGCAGCATGTGGTTGAGAAAATACGTATGTCCGGAAACAGTAAGATTATGCTGAGTGAGAGGGGAACCAGTTTTGGATACAATACCCTTGTGGTAGATATGACATCTATTATTGAGATGCAAAAAAATAAGGTGCCGGTTATCTTTGACGCAACTCACAGTGTGCAAAAACCCGGAGGGAATGGCACATCTACCGGAGGTAACAGAGGGTATGTGGAATATCTTGCCAAGGCGGCCGTGGCGGCAGGTGCAGACGGCCTGTTTATGGAAGTGCATCCGAATCCGGAAGAAGCGCTTTCTGACGGCCCCAATTCTATTCGATTGAAGGATGTTGACCGCCTGCTTCATAACCTAATAAAAATATATGAAGTGGTCCAAAAGCAATAGGGGAAAGGATGTGTTCGGATGCAGGAAATTATCATATTCGGGGCCAAAAGTATTGCTCTGGGGGCATACCTTGCAATAAAGGAATTGTATTGCGGATATCGTGTTATAGGATTTATGGTCAGTAGTATGAGAGGCAATTCAGATGTGGTATGCGGGCTGCCTGTACAGGAAATTTCTCATTATAAGGATAAGACCATACCTGTTCTTGTAGCCATCCCCGAGGAAGCACAGGAACGTGTGGCAGATACGCTGAAGAGGCAGGGGTTTGAGAAGGTTATCTGCCTTACTTCCAGGAAAGAAGCGGAACTTATGAGCCGGTATTATAACAAAACAGGGAAGTTCCGGGGGATAAGGGAGAGTATTATTGATGTATATGCGGCAAAATTCCATAGAGACAGGCCGCTGAGAAATAGTTATACGCTGCCTGACTGGGTAAAGATGATACAAGTGGGGGCAGCTCTGACACAGGAGCGGGTGGCAGATCTGACAGATGACACAGGGGAGAATATTTCTGGCAAAAATGTCAATTACTGTGAACTTACAGCGCTCTACTGGATATGGAAAAACAGATTGTGCGAAGATGATGGTGCAGAGTATTGCGGCTTGTTTCATTATCGGAGATTTCTTGATATCTCAGATGAGGATGTAGCAAGAATGAAACAAAATAAGGTTGATGTGATACTTCCGTATCCTATGATACATGAGCCGGACATCAGAGAACACCATGACAGATATGTAAGAGAAGATGACTGGATGGCAATGCGTCAGGCTTTGCGGGAATTGCAGCCTTCCTATGCGGAAACATATGACAGAATATTCGGACAACAGTATATGTATCATTATAATATGCTGATAGCAAGGAAAGAAGTACTGAGAGAATATTGCCAGTGGCTGTTTCCCATTCTTGAGCGGACAGAGGAATTAAGCAGACCCAAAGGCTGTGAACGGGCAGACAGATATATAGGATATCTGGGGGAAAATCTGCTTACGCTTTATTTCATGTATCATCAGGAAAGTTTGAATATTGTACATACGGGGCGGATTATGCTGACGTAGACTTGTGGCAGGGATAAGAGAGAACAGGGAAAGATAAGGAGGCAGAGAGGTATGCTGTATACAGAAAGGCAATAATTGACAATCATAAATCTGGAGGAGGATGAAGAGAAAGTTGCAGTTGCGAAACTTAAGAATGTATTAGAGAGACGGCCATCAAATATGATATATTGTGAAACAAAGGGGAGACTTGCCGGGATTATTAGTACAGGAGATATTTTGAGGGCGCGCAGGGAAAATCTGGATGCTGTTCAGGTAAACAGGGAGTTTATCAGTCTTTACGAAGGTGAGTGTGGAAAAGCCAAACGCATTTTTAAGGAAAAGCAGGGAATTAATGCCCTTCCGATTGTTACCCAAGAGAAGGTTTTGACCGGGGAATATATAAGATGGGATGAACTTTTAGAGGTAACATATGAATTAAATATAGGGAAAGACCGCCTTTCTTCTGCCTTAAAAGACAGAAGACATATATTACTGGTACGCCCTAATGAGATTGCGGCACAAAGACAGAGGATTTTTGAACAGTTTAAAGAATATCTGTCGTTACATGGAGTGGGCTATTCGTGTATAAATCATTCAGAAGTGTCAGAATATCTGAATCCGGATAAGAATGACAGGGTAGTGTTTGTTGATGAGAATGAGCTTAGGGCTTGTCTGACATTACTCGGCTTTATATTTGCAGAAGACTATGAGGGATTTCACAAATTACAAACGTACAGAAATATTTTAAAATATGACCTTGACTGTAATGATGAGAGATGTGCGCAATATTTAGAAAATCTCTGTGAGAAAGGTATCAGAGTTTTGGGGCTGTTATTTGAGGAAAGTGAATATGCAAGGCATATAGAGGAAGAGATTTATAGTAAGTATGCAGCAGTCGGAGAAAAACCAAGCAGTAAATTATCAAAATCCATGTATCGAGAGTTTTTTGACGATCTATATAGTGAGGAATATGCGGAGCAGATTTGTAATATGCCCTTTGCGTGTATCAATAATATAGGAGTCTTAAGTCTGAAAGACTGCCAAAGTCCATATTATAATGTTGTGAATGGAGAACGGAAGACAGATTGTCAGCCGGCACAGACAGGAGATATAAAAAATATCTACTTTTTTGGCCCGTGCTACATGTATGGACATTATGTGGAAGATAAAAATACGATAGAAAGCTTTTTACAGAGACTATTCTGTGATACGGGGATTTCAGCGAGAGTTGTGAATTATGGGTGCCTGGATACAAATATTAATAATAAGTATCTGACACGCATTGCGGTTACGCAATTTAAGATGGGGGATGTGGTAGTGGTTGGGAGTCTTCCCAAAGGGATAAAAGGAGTGGACTATCTTGATTTAAATTGTGTTTTAGAGAAACATAATGTAAAGGCAAGATGGCTGGCAGATTGGACAGGCCATTGTAACCATAAAGTGAATCAATTGTACGCTGATGCGATATATGATGCGTTGGTACCCATTTTGGAAGAAAAAGTTGAAAATGGAGGGGAGCTGGTACAAAAGGATGAGAATTTTATAAAGTTCATGTATCTTGACCGGTATTTCCGGAGTTTTGATTTCTCAAGATATCAAAAAATCGGATCTATCGTAATGAATTGTAATCCTTTCACTTACGGACACCGATATCTGATAGAAGAGGCATTGAAACGGATTGATTATCTTATTATATTTGTTGTGGAAGAAGACAAATCGCTGTTTTCTTTCTGGGAACGTATTACTATGATTCAAAAAGGTGTTTCCGATTTAGAAAATGTCATGGTGGTGCCAAGCGGTATGTTTATTGTATCGCAGATGAGTTTTCCGGAATATTTCATTAAACAGACGTCGGACGATATTGTAGAGCATACGGAACAGGACATTAGAACTTTTGCTGAAAAGATAGCACCGCAGCTTGGGATTAAATATAGGTTTGTGGGAGAAGAACCATATGATGAGATTACGAATCAGTATAATCTTGCAATGAAGAAGGTACTTCCGCAGTATGGGATGGAATTGATTGAGATACCGCGAAAGGAAGCAGATGGAAAGTATATCAGTGCATCGTCGGTTCGTAGGTATATGGAGGAAAATAATAGGGAAAAACTGGTTGCATTATTACCAAAAACCACAAGAAAACTGCTTGGTATTATTTAAATGGGGATTGTTGAATTAGAACGATGATCTTCCATTTTTTATTAAAATAGGATTTTGGTGCCAACTATGGTCGGAGGAATGTCTCGAACATAGACAGAAAAGCAGTTGTTTATATAAAAAATCGAAAAAACATAAAATATATTGAAAAAACATAAAAAAGCAATTAAGATTAATTTGATATGTGACCTGGCTTTATATAGCGATGCATATGATTTTGAATATAGTGAAAATAAATTATTAATAGAATAAAATGGCAGGGAAGCAAAGCATTATGAGACTGGCAGGGAAGCGTGAAATACACAATTTTATAAAGAATTTACATCAGGTACACACAAACATCAGGGAGAATATGCGTAAACATGACCATGTAGCTGCGCAGGAATTGCTTGCCAAATGCCAGGATTATGCCATAGAACTTGGCACAACGATTGAGGCGGCTGAAGGAGAATCGTGTGTTACTGTTTCTTATGTGGAAGAATACTGCGAGGCGATTTATTGTGTGTTTGAAAATATAGATGATTTTTCGGACAATAAAGCATACAAAATGCTGAAAAAGCACTTGCTTCGGATAGAGAACAGTGTTCGCTATGATATTGCGTGCCGTAAAGAGATTGTTTTCATGCCATATAAGGCGTCTATGTGGGATAGTCTGGAGAGCGTTTATCTGGCAGCGAAAGAAGACATGAGATGTGATGTATATTGTGTGCCGATTCCTTATTATGGCAGAGGTGCAGACGGAGAATCTATGGAGATGCATTATGAAGGATATGATTTTCCGGAATATGTGCAGATCACCCATTATGAGGATTACCTCCTGGAGGAACGCAGACCGGATATTATTTACATTCATAATCCATATGACGGCGGAAATAAGGTTACGAGCGTTCATCCACGGTTCTATTCTACAGAGCTGCAAAAATACACAGAATGTTTAATATATATACCGTACTTCATAATGGGAGATATCATACATCCTGTGTTTGCGGTTAATGCGGCAACGATTCATGCGGATAAGGTTGTTTTGCAGTCGCAAAAGGAGGCAGATGTTTTTACAAGGGAATTTGTACGGAGTGCTGTGGAGGAAGGGATTTCGGAAACGCAGGTTACTCAGATACTACAAAACAAATGGCTCATACTGGGGTCTCCCAAAATAGATAAGGTGATAAATTCTTCCAGAGAAGATTTTGTGATTCCACAGAAATGGAAGGAGATTATTGGGGGCAGAAAAGCGGTTTTTTATAATACAAGTATTTCCGGTATTCTGGCAGGGAAAAGACAGGAGCTGGAAAAAATAAAAGATACAATAAGCTTTTTTAAAGGGAATCAGGATTTTGTACTCTGGTGGAGACCGCATCCGTTAAGTGCCAGCGCAATTTTATCCATGCGTTCCGGGCTTTGGGAAGAGTATCAGCAGATTATACAGGAATTTGAACAAAATGAATGGGGCATTTATGATACAACGGCCGACTTGCACAGAGCGATTGCCTGGACGGATTTATATTATGGAGATGACAGTTCTGTTGTGCATTTATATGGGATTACCGGGAAGCCGATTGTCCTGCAAAGTATGTTAGTCAGACTGCTGGAAGAAAGAAAGGATATTCGCATTACAGATTGTGCCTGGGAGAATAAAAGACTTTGGTTTACTGCGCAGGAGTATAATGGATTATATGAATGGGATGCTGCGCAGCGCAGGACTGTTTTTGTAGGAAAAGTGCCGGATGAAAATGATTTTGATGACTGGCTGTATTCCCGGATGATCAAAACGGCGGATGCAATCTGGATGATACCATGTAAAGCAGTAGCGATTGCCAAGTATGAACTTGCGAGTGGCAGTTTTACAAGGATTGCATTACCGGAGTCCTTACAACTGCGGGGATATAAGTTTTTTGCCGCTTCCATGTGGAAGAATTGTCTCTATATGTTCCCGTGGAGAGGGGACTGTGTCATCGTGTATGACACTGATAATAACAGCTTTAGAAAAGAGCAGTTAAATGACCTTGTGTTGCAGGGGCAATATCGCTTTGAACAGGATGAACCTGTTTTTTACAATAGCGACTGTATTGTTGATAACAAAATATATCTTTGCATTAACAATAGAAATCTGGTTGCAGAGTATAGCTTTGAAGAGCATCGGATGAAGCTGTTTCAGATTGGTAACAGCACGAAGACTTACAGCGGCATAGCATTTGACGGCAAAGACTTCTGGTTGATTTCGCAGAGGTATAAAGGTGTAATCAAGTGGAATAAGGATGCTGGGACATTAACAGAATATGATGCATTGCCGGACGGTTGCGTATTGCCGCGTTATTGGGAAAGCATCTGTTATGCCAATGGGTTTTTATGGCTGCTTCCTTATCAGGGGAATATGCTCGTCAGGGTGAATCCGGCGACAGGCGGGATGGAATCCGTATTCACATCAAAGGACAGGTTTTTCTCCGGGACAAGGTCTGTTCTGAAAAAGATGAACGATGAAGAGGTTATTGCGGGGATTTCTTATTCAGACGGAAATTCCATGTTGATGGTCATTGGAAAAGGCGGCAGGCCGACAGACACTTTTACGCCCGCCTATCAACAGGAGGATATGGAGAAGCTGTCATGTTCCGGTTTGAGAGGGGAAAAGTACAGCAGTATTCTGGCGGATGACTTTGTGATAAGGGAAAATCATATTTATAACCTGCGGCATGTTCTGAACGAATTTCAGCCAGAAACAGCAGTATCGGAGAAGCAAAAGGAAAAGTATTGCAGTCTGTTTGTAAATTCTGACGGGAACGCCGGAAAGATAATCAACAAATGTATTAATGAGCTGGTTGCTGAATAATAAATATACTTTGAAGGAGTAATTATGGCTGTCAGGATAATATTATACGGTTGTGGAAATATTGGTAGGGAGGCTCTGGATTTTTTCGGAGAAGAGAATATTGCCTGTTTTTGTGACAGCAGGGACGATCTGGTCGGGAAAACCGTATATGGAAAAGAAGTCATTTCCAGAAGCCGATTAGAGGAAATACATGGGGATTATATTTTATTAATCAGTACCAGTATTAATATTGCGCATGAAATAGCCGATATGCTTGAGGCAAGGGAAATCTATGATTTTTTAATCTATGAAATGATTAAGAAGGATGTGTTAAAGGAATTAACTGCCGGGGAATTTATAAGTAAATATGCCTCTCCGGAGAAGCGAAGTTATCTTCAACGGGATTATTATCGTGATAAGGCACAGAAACTACAGTATCAGTTGGAGTATCTGAAACAACATGCGGATATTACGGCATTAAAACCTGCGACAGGATATCTGAGGAAAAAGCAAATGGATATCATGAGATTTGCTTTAGAATTCTTTGAATTTATACAAGAATTAAATATCAAGCCATTTTTGATTGGCGGCAATTTGATTGGAGCAGTCAGACATAACGGATATGTGCCATGGGATGACGATTTGGATTTTGGGCTGATAAGAGAAGATTATGAGAAATTGCTTCTTTTTTGCAGGGAAAAATGTTTTGTTGAAATCTATGATGGCAGCTGGCTGGATTATACCACAGATAAGCATATGGCAAGATTGGACAGAGTGGTATGTGAGCATCCGAATCAGTATATTTTAGATATTTGGGTTGACCAGATACAGATTACGAGGGGAACTTCTGCACTTGACCGTAAGGCGGTTGACTTCTGGCCATTTGATTTTTACAAAGAGGAGTATTCCATAGAAGAACATAATAAGTATCTGGCCTGGTTGGAAAACAGAAAAAAGGAAATTGGGAATGTACCTGATATTATGTCCTTTATAAGAAATGAAATAAAACACAATAATAATATCAGTGAGCAGCCGACAGGCAAAATTCATCCGGGCATAGATAGTGTTGAAGGGTTTTTGAGATATAAAAAGGGGAGAGGATGGATAGATGCAGTGGATTTGTTTCCGCTTAAGGAACACAGATTTGAGAATACTTTTTTCTTTGTGCCCAATAATCCACATCGTTTTTTACAGTATGAATATCCGGATTATATGGAGTTTCCGAGAGAATTTGGCAATAATCCGCATGGGGAATATATGGAAAAATATTTTGTGGATTTTTGGCCGACTGTTGAATTTTATTTAGTGGATGCATTTGAGATATATCATTTTCTGCCTTTATATTGGGCTTTTGAAAAAAATAGAATCTATTCCAAATTCATTGCCGAACCGGCTGAAAGAAACACCTCTGGAAGATGGTTTGATTTTGATACTGCAAATAAAATTTTGAATGAAAATCATGTCAGATATGGTTTTGAGTGTAATCCGGAAGCGGATTTTGCATTTACGACACAGGAGGCTGATGTTTTAAGAAAATATAAAAAGAAAAAGGTTCATATGGCATATGGATATGGTCTTACAACATATTCATTTTGCGAATCGAAAAAGACCATAGCAGGATTTGATTATAAACTTGTTCATGGAAAAGTAAGTTATGAGCAGCTTTTATCTGACAAAGGGACTACGGGGATTATACAAATTGGTTATCCCAAGTATATGAATGTGTATGACAGGCTGCATATAGAGAATACAGATATAAATTTTGATGTACTTAATCCAGAACGAAAACCGGTTTTGGTGTATTTTCCGACATGGGATGATAGTTCGTCAATATTATGGTATGCAGACGAAATCAGCAGGCTTAGACAAAAATATTTCATCATAACCAAAGCACATCATTGCACATATCGATTAGAAACAGAGCAGGAACGTTTAAGTGTATTGGATGAAATATCGGATGTTGTATTAGCCGGGAATTATGAATTTGAAAAAGCTGCGAACTTAGGGAACATTGCATTGTGCGATGCTATTTCGGGGGCGGCAACAGAAGTGCCTTTTGCAAATGAGGGGATAAAGTTGATATTACTTTATTCACCAATAAAAGAAAAGAACAGCTTTAAGCCTATTATGGATAGATTGGCTGTAAGTGTTAAAACACCATCTGAATTACATAATGTGGTTGATCATGTGATGATGAAAGATGATTTTCTGGAAAGTAGAAAAGAATTGGTTAAACAGATATATGGTAATAAGAATATAAAGGAACTGGAAGAGCTGGTTTGTATGATAAGGGAGGATAGTAAACATGAGACTTAAGGATAAAACGGAGAATTTGGATTATTGTGAGACAAAACGTTTTTTTGGAAAAAGAGCGAATAAGTATAATGAAAATAATCCCTATGCGGTAACGATGTATCAGGATAATAATGCCGAGCTTGTGAAACAGAGAAATACAAAAGAAATTGAAAAATTATACCCAATGCTTAAGATTGATCAAAATTCAAGAATATTGGATTTAGCGTGTGGAATAGGAAGATGGGCAGACGCTGTTCAGGAGGAAATAACAGAGTATTGTGGTGTTGATTTTTCGGAAGAGTTGATTTCCATTGCGAATGAAAGAAATAAACGGGAGAATATGATTTTTTTGGCGGGCTCAATTACAGATATTGACAGGGTATTGGAGGAGAACCAGAAGGAATATTTTAACAGGATCTTGTTAATAGGTATTTTGGTATATATAAATGATGAAGATTTGATGCAGGCACTGCATAGTATTATTAAGCATTGTGAAGAACATTGTATTGTGTGTATCCGTGAGCCGATTGGTTTGCAAAACAGATTAACATTAAAAGATTTTTATTCTGAGGAATTAGAAGAAAATTATAATGCCATATATAGGACGGATCATGAATTAAAAAAACTATTTCAAGATAGTTTCTTGTCGGCTGGGTTTGCAATAACCCATGAGGGATTTTTATTTGAAGAAGATCAGTTGAATAATCGAAAAGAGACAGCACAATATTATTACATATTGGAAAGGTAATCTATGTTGAACGGAGAGGGCATTTGGGATGAGCAGATATATATTTCTTTTTGATTTGGACTCAACTATTACAAAACAGGAGATTTTGCCAACAATTGCGAAGAATACAGGTGTATATGAAAAGATGTGCGCTTTGACGGAAAGTACCATGTATGGGGAAATACCGTTTAAGCAGAGTTTTCTTCAAAGGGTGGAACTGTTGAAAGATATTCCGGTGAACCAGATTGACAGTATTGTAAACAGTATTGAATTAAATGAAGCATTAGTAAGTTTCATCAGAAGAAACCGTGCAAGATGTCATATTGTCACAGGTAATTTGGATATTTGGATTGATGGTCTTATGAAAAAAATCGGAATGGAACACCATGTGTTTTCGTCTAAAGCACTGGTAAAAGACAATTACATACAGGATGTGTTCAGTGTAGTTGATAAAAATGCAGTGGTCAGCCAAATGATTTTACCTTTTGTGGCAGTCGGAGATGGAAATAATGATGCAGAAATGATAGAAGCCGCAGAGATAGGGATTGGTTATGGAGGAGTTCGTGAGATTGCACCTGCTGTATTAGAGTGTGCAAGTCATGCTATATATTGTGAGGAAAAATTAGTGGATTTATTGGAAAGATTACTGTAAACGGAGGTGACGGGCGATGGGATTTTCACGGACGATCATTATATCTTGTGCGGGAATGGGTAACAGGCTGGGACTTAGCACGACAAAGGCGTTGGTTGAGGTTGAAGGAAAGCCGCTTATTGTGAGACATCTTGAAATGCTCGATAAGGAAACTGATATCCGGGTAGTCGTTGGATATCAGGCCGAAAAAGTGATAGAAACGATTAGAAAATACAGGAATGATGTTGTATTTGTTTTTAATCATGATTTTCGGAATACAGGAACTGGAGCAAGTGTAGTTTTGGCGGCCCGTTATGCAAATGAATATATCTTATCTCTTGACGGTGATTTGCTTGTTCATCCGGATGATATGAAAATAATTTTAGACTGCCAACATGAATTTGTCGGCGGCGGTCCTGTGGAGACAGATGATCCATGGATGCTTCAAACTTATGAGGAAAAAGGGAAAGAATTGGTAAGCGCTTTTTCAAGATGCCGCGGCAATTATGAGTGGAATGGAATCACGCAGATGAAAAGTGACAAAATACAAAAAGGAATGGGACATGTATTTCAATTAATCGAACCGTATCTGCCGGTGGAATTCATGAATATAAGAACAAGAGAAATAGACACAATTAATGATTATGAAAGAGCTGTCCAATGGGTAAGGAATGGATATCAAGTTGACTAAAGGTAATATAAAATGATTCTGAAAAATGCTTCGTATCAGCAGTTTGCGGATAGAATAATAAAACAGAAAAGAAAGATTATTGTGTATGGCGCCGGAATGATAGGGCAGATTGTGGCGCCATCTTTTTTAAGTGAGTACAAACTGGAGGATTATCTTCTGTATTACGTAGACATGGACAGCCGAAAGCATGGGATGAGGATTGATGTTGCCTCGAAGAGTGCGGTAGTGAATCCGGTGGAACACATGACTGCGGATCAGAATGATTATGTGATTCTGCTTACAAACAGTTATTTTCATTCCAGTTTGAAATTCTTAGAGGAGTATGATGCGTTAAAGGATAGAGAAGTTTATATTTTACCAGTGATGCAGTCTACCTGTGAGGGTGTGGATGGGGGCGCTCCGGTAAAGACATCGAAGGAAGCCATCATTCCAAAGAAAATTCATTATTGCTGGTTTTCGGGTAATCCCATGCCGGCAAAACTGGAAAGCTGCATCGACAGTTGGAAGAAATACTGTCCGGATTATGAGATTATCAGATGGGATGAAAGTAATTATGATATAAATCAGCATACATATACCAGACAGGCATATCAAAACAAAAAGTGGGGATTTATACCGGATATTGCAAGGCTTCAGATTTTATATGAGCATGGGGGAATTTATATGGACACCGATGTGGAACTGATCAGAAGTCTTGATGATATGCTGTATCAGGAGGCTTTCTGTGGAGTCGAGAGATGGGGAGATGTAAATTTTGGCGGTTGTTCCGGGGCTGTCAAAGGACATGAAACCATACGTCAGATTCTGGAGTACAGAGTGAATGACCCGTTTGTGAATGAGGATGGCTCATTAAACCTTACAACCTGTGGATATTATGAGACCAAACCATTAATTGAAAAAGGGATGAAGGTTAACAATACCATTCAGATCATAGAGGGGCTGACGGTTTATTCATCTGATTTTTTCTGTCCGTATAACTATATGAGCGGCGAAATAAGTATAACGGAGAATACCTTCTCCATCCATCATTTCAATGGTGGATGGCTTGACGAGGAAGCCGTATACAACCGAAAGATTACAAGGGAAAATTATCGCAGGGTATTGGAGAGAATGTCGTGAAAAACAAAGCTGCCATAAGTGTTATTGTTGCTATATATAATACGGCCGGATATTTAGGGGAATGTCTTGACAGTATCATTCATCAGACCTATACAGATCTTGAAATTATCCTGGTAGACGATGGTTCTACCGATGAAAGTGGGAATATTTGTGATTATTATGCAGCCAAGGACAGTCGGATTACTGTTATCCATCAGATCAATAAAGGGATGGTTGCAGCCAGAAAGGCCGGACTGAGGGCAGCGAATGGAGAATACATATCTTTTATTGATTCGGATGATTTTATTGAGAAGGATATGTATGAAAAAGTTATCACGGCCATTGGGGATTATGAAGAAGTAGACTGTGTTGTATTCGGATTGCAGGAAGTTTATACAGATTATATTGTCTCAAAAAGAAATAATATAGCAAGCGGCTATTATAAGGAAGAACAGTTACATACAATGTATTCCGGCATTTTTTGCAACGGCAGTTTTTTTGAATGGGGGATTTTGCCTAATTGGGTTACGAAGGTCGTAAGAAGGGAAGTGTTATTGAAGTCTCAGTACCTGAATTCTGAGGAGCGTGTTGTCTACGGAGAGGATGCGGTAGGAACACTTCATGTTCTGTCACAGGCAGGGAATTTACTTGTTCTGGACATCTGTCCATATCATTACAGGCAGAATAATTATATCAACGGGTTGGATACGATCAGCGTAAGCCAGAGCGATATCCGGTATTTGTATGCTGCTGTAACGGCGATAATCAAAGCGCATTGGGATTATGAGCTGTTTGCAAAACAGGTGAAGCTATATCTTTGGTTTGTGATTTTACTTCGTCAATATGAAAAAACAATGTCAGAGGATTATGGATATTTGTTTCCGTTCCGGGGAGTGAAGAAAGCATCCAATGTGATATTGTACGGGGCAGGGCAATTTGGGATTACGATGTACAAATATATTGTAAAGACTGGATTTTGCAAGCTGGTATCGTGGGTGGATAAAAATGCAGGGCAGCGGGATAAAAGGCAGTTGCCGGTTATCAGGCCAGATAACTTAAACCAAATAGAGTGCGATTATATTCTGATTACGATTCTGAATGAGGAGATTGCACGGGAAATTTATGACAGTCTGATAGAAAAACAGATTGACGGCAATAAAATTATATGGATAGACAAGCAGTTATTGCTTCAGGAAGATCTGCCAAAGTGGCTGGAGGAAAATTGATATGCCGATGGTGAGTATTGTAATGCCTGTTTATAATGGGGAGAAATATTTAAGGGAATCCATAGACAGTATTGTTTCACAGACGTTTGCAGACTGGGAACTGATCCTGGTCAATGACTGTTCTTCTGACCGATCGCTTGAAATTATGAAGGAGTATGATGATGCAAGAATCAGGATTATCAACAACGAAACAAACCAGAAGCTTCCGCGAAGTCTGAATATAGGGTTTCGTTATGCTTCCGGGAGATATTTTACATGGACATCAGATGATAATCGGTTTGGAGAAAAGGCATTAGAACATATGGTGCTTTTTCTGGAGAAAAATCCACGCTATGCCATGGTTTACAGCAGTATGTATTTTATCGACTCTGACGGGCAGATAGAAGGGGCTTTTTCGGAAGGAGCAGAGAAACTATATTACAAAGATGTAGTTGGCGGCTGTTTTTTGTATCGGCGGGAAGCCGCTGAGAAAACGGGCGGATATGACGAGGAAATGTTCCTGGTGGAAGATTATGATTATTGGCTGCGGATTAACGCGCAGTATGAGATTTATCATCTTGACAGCCTTGATTATTATTATCGCAGGCATAAAGGCAGTCTGACGCAGACCAAAGCCGATTTGATCAACAGGCAGCTTTACCGGTTGCGGTTACGGGAACTGCCGTTTCTCCTGTCTAAAATTGCACCGGAAGAGAAAGAATGTTTATTCATTGATATGATATTCCAGGATGAAAGCAGATATGTAGAGTTAAAGCGTATATTCTGGCATGACAAGCTGCCGGAAAATATACAGTGGATAGAACGGAAAAGAAAATACGATACAGAGAAAAAAATAATTCTTTTTGGAGCCGGTATCTTTGGACAAAATGCCCTTACATATTTCGGAGAAGATAAAATTTATTGTTTTGTTGATAATAATTCGGATATTGTCGGTACCAGGCTTTATGGCAAACAGATTATCTCATTTGAAGAGTTGCAGGATATTTATCAGGAGTATCAGATTGTCATCGCTGTGGACAGTGGAAAAGTAACTGTACTTGCAAAGCAGTTGGATGAATGTGGAATCACAGATTATATTTGTTTTATTGAATTGATTAACAGAATTACGGAATGACAGGAGTATATAGGAGACAGGGATGGATAACTGTTACGGGGAATATATTGATAAATGGTTGAGTGGAATTTATGCTGAAATTTTGTTCTGGAAGGAATATATCGAGGAGCGGGGCGGAATCTATACAAATGAATATGGCAGAATTACACAAAAAGATGCCGGATTTGTATTGGAAGAGGATATACCGGACGAAAAGAAAGGGATGATATATCAGTTTGCAGATGTTGGTTCAGGCCCTTTTTCCAATTGTGGTTTTGTATCTGGAAAAGTAAAGCTTAATATGGTTGCGATAGATCCGTTGGCAGAGGTATATAAGCTCCTGAAAGAAAAAAATAATCTTGATAATGATGTTTTACTGCAAACAGGATTTGTGGAGGCGCTGGACAGTCAGTATCCGGAGAATAGTTTTGATATGGTTCATATGAGTAATTCACTTGATCATAGTTTTGATGTGATCATGGGAATTTATCAGTTATTGTATATTTGTAAAATAGGCGGGAAAGTAATTCTCAGACATGCTGAAAATGAAGCGGAGAATGAGGGGTATCAGGGATTTCATCAATGGAATTTATCTCTGAAAAATCCGGAAAACAGCTTTATTGTATGGCGTGAGGGAATACGGATTGATGTGCCTGAAATATTTCAAGAGTACGCGGACATAGAATTGTATTGTGGAAAAGGGGAATGCCCTTTTAACAAGGTTGTATTTACAAAAAGAAAACCGGTGAAAATCCCGGATAATAAATATAGAGAAATTTTGTTTACGAAAGTGTACAGTTTCCTAATCAGAAATATGATGAGTCAGATAAGTATGGAAAACGGACGGAAGAATTTAAAAACAGAAATTGCGCAGGAAATTAACAAAATTAATGCTTCGCCCGCTGGTTTTAGAGGGCAGCTTAAGGATAGGAATATTAAAGATGTTGCTATTTATGGGATGGGAATAATCGGGGAACAGATTTATGATTTGTTAATCGGGAATGGGATTCAGGTAAATGCCATTATCGATGTAAGAAAAATTACAAAGAATGGGATTCGGAGTATTCCGTTGGAAGAATATGCAGATACGGACAAGGTATCAGTCATTATCGTATGTATTGCAGGAGATGCGGATGAGGTGATTGACCAGATGGTCAGGTGCGGAATTAATGAAGATAAAATCGTGAAAGCAATTGATTTTGTGAAAGGCGGATATTAAGAATGAACGATGAGAAGAAGATAATACTCTTTGGAGCAGGAGAATTTGGCAGGAAAGCGTTGGAATATTTTGGAGAGGACAAGGTAGCTTTCTATGCCGATAATAATGAAGAACTGACCGGAACAGTCATAAATGGGAAAAAAGTGATTTCTTTTACAGAACTTTTAGAGCGATATCAGGAATATCAGATTGTTATTGCTGTTGATGTAAGAAAAACGGCTGCGATAGCCGGTCAGCTTGAACAGCATGGAATCAGGGAATTCACTTCTTACATGGAACTGGTCAATCATTATAAGAAGCCCAATGCGGACAGCGGCAATATTGACTGGATCAGTCGCGTGAAGCTTGCCGGGAAATGGATCGAAGACAACTCAGTTCAGGGAGGCGGCATCATTAATAATACGGATGTCCGCCAGTCGTATCCGGAGGTGACAGGTTATTTTATTCCCACTTTATTACAATGGGGATTCCGGGAGAAGGCGCTGGATTATGCAAAGTGGCTTTGCAGTATACAAAAGGAAGATGGGGCATGGTATGACACCTATGATCAGCATCCCTATGTTTTTGATACAGCGCAGATTTTAAAAGGTTTAATTGCAGTACGGAAAATATTGCCCCAGGTGGATGGGCATATCAGACGCGGCTGCGACTGGATCATTTCACAGATGGATGCACAAGGGCGTTTGCCGAAACCGGAGTATGCAGATTGGGGACCGGAGGGCATCTGTTCCGAACTGATTCATATGTATTGTATTTCTCCAATCATGGAGGCCGGAAATATATTCTGTAACGAGGCATATAAGACTGCGGCGAAGGAAATCAGTCAGTACTATATAGCAAATTATAAAGAGCAGATTCTTGATTTTGGCTTTTTATCACATTTTTATGCGTATGTCATGGAGGCTCTGGTGGATATTGGAGAGAGCGCACTGGCACAGGAAGCAATGGATAAAATGGCTAAAGTCCAGAGAGAAGATGGGAGGATTCCTGCGTATAAGAATGTGAACTGGGTATGTTCTACGGGCATGTTTCAGCTGGCTGTCGTGTGGTATAAACTGGGAGACCTTGTACATGGGGATAAGGCGCTTTATTATGCGGTGAAGTTGCAAAATGAGTCCGGAGGATGGTATGGAAGTTATCCGGTGTCGGATGCCCCGAAGGCAACGGATTACAGAGAATGGCCCGATTATTTTCCGAATAGTGAAATAAGCTGGGCAGTGAAGTACTTCCTGGATGCTGTGTACTATAAGTGCCGGGCCGAGTTTGAAGAGCAGGCAGAGACCTTTATGGATGAGATTGCAAAAGAGGATGGCAGATATCGTTTTATTCTTCAGGAAATCAAAGATACCAGACCACAGACCGTGTGTGATATCGGCTGTGGCAAAGGCAGGTATCTTAAGAACCTGATAAAAGATACGGAAGGAATACAATTTAGCGCAGTTGATATTTCAGAACGTGTTATGGAAAGTGTTCCCGAAAACGTTGAGAAGAAGGCGGGTACACTGACCAATATTCCATATGAGAATGAATCTTTTGATATGGTTTATGTGGTGGAAGCTTTGGAGCATAGCATACTGGCAGAAAACGCTGTCAGGGAACTGCTTCGGGTTCTCAGAAAAAATGGAGAAGCAGTAATCATTGACAAGCCGGAAACTGCCATAGGCATGCTGGAAATTGATGAATGGGAACAATGGTTTTCTGATGGGTTTTTTGAAAAAATGGCGGAGGAAAATGGCTGTACATTAACAACGATACATAATATTCCCTATGAGAATTATGCAGATGGATTGTTCAATGGATGGGTATTGAAGAAGTTATGAAAAAAATATTGTTAGTATTTGGCACCCGCCCGGAGGCTGTTAAGATGTGCCCGTTGATATTGGAATTAAAAACTCGTAAAGAAGTGGAAGTGATGGTCTGTGTAACCGGGCAGCATAGAGAGATGTTAAATCAGGTCATGGATGTTTTCCGGGTGGTGCCCGATTATGATTTGGCTGTGATGACGCAGAATCAGAGCCTGTTTGATATTACAATCAATGTTTTACAGAAATTACAGCCGATACTTAAGAAAGAAGAACCGAATCTGGTGATGGTACACGGTGATACTTCTACATCGTTTGCGGCTTCCCTGGCAGCCTTTTATCAACAGATACCAGTTGCTCATGTGGAGGCGGGACTGAGAACCTATGATATTACGTCACCTTATCCGGAAGAATTTAACCGTCAGGCGGTCAGCCTGATTGCAAAGTATCATTTTGCGCCGACGCAGTGGGCTAAGAAAAATCTTGTGGCAGAAGGAAAAGATGAAAGACAGATTTATGTTACGGGAAATACTGTCATAGATTCAGTAAAAATAACAGTAAAGGAAGATTATCGGCACGAGGAACTGGAGTGGGCGGCGGACGCAAAGCTGATATTGCTTACGGCGCACCGCCGTGAAAATATAGGGGAGCCTATGCATGAAATGTTTGAGGCTGTCAGGGAATGTGTGGATACCTGGCCGGACGTCAGGGTGATTTATCCTGTGCATTTAAATCCTGTTGTCAGACAGATTGCGGGTGCGCATTTTCAGGGATGCGACAGGATTCATCTGATTGAACCGTTAGATGTGGTGGATTTCCATAATTTCATGAAGAGAAGCTATCTGATTCTGACGGATAGCGGCGGGATTCAGGAGGAGGCATCTGCGTTAGGAAAGCCGGTGTTGGTTATGCGGGAGATGACGGAACGTCCGGAAGGCGTGGAAGCGGGAATATTACGTTTGGTGGGCAATTCAAAAGACAGGATTTTGGTGGCATTGAATGAACTCTTAACGGATGATGAAGCCTACGCAAAGATGAGTCGGACCGTAAATGTATACGGCGATGGAACTGCATCCAAAAGAATTGCGGATATTATCTGCGAGAGTGACTGTTAAAAATCGATATTCTTTTCAGGATAGAAAAGAGGTATGGTGTGAAGGATACAGTAATATTTAATGAAAGCATTGTCTAAATTAGAAAAATCTATTATATTAATATTATTGCATATTAATAGAGAATTCAGCCTGTAAGGATTAAGGAGAATATATGAAATTTGAACTGATGGCATCTATGATGTGTGCAAATTATGCTAATCTGGAAAAAGAAGTAAGAGATTTAGAAGCGGGTGGCATAGATTCCTTCCACATTGATATTATGGACGGGCGTTATGTTCCCAATTTTGCCATGTCATTAAATGATATGGCCTATATTGCGTCTGCAACGAAGAAGCCTCTGGATGTACATCTGATGGTAGAGCATCCCAACCACACGGTAGAGTTATTTATCAATCATCTGCGTGAGGGAGATACAATCTATATTCATCCGGAAGCAGAATATCATCCTTCTACCACATTGCAGAAAATTATCAATGCCGGTATAACACCGGGTATTGCAATCAATCCGGGAACCAGCGTGGAGACAGTCATGGAAATGCTCAGAATCGTGAAGAAGGTTCTGGTGATGACTGTGAATCCAGGAAATGCAGGGCAGATGTATATGCCATATGTGGGGAAAAAGATTACAAAACTGCTGGCCTTAAAGGAAGATATGAATTTCCAGATTTACTGGGACGGCGCCTGCGGTGCGGATAAGATCATAGAGTACGCCCCTAAAGGTGTGGATGGTTTTGTGCTGGGGACGACACTTCTTTTTGGCAAACAGAAGCCATATGGGGAAACCTTGGAGGATATCAGGGAGCTGAAATTTTAGAAGGAGCATGCCTGTATGAACATAGCGTTAATATTGGCGGGAGGAAGCGGCGTCAGACTGGGGGCTGACATTCCGAAACAGTATATTGCTGTTCAAGGGAAAACTGTGATTACGCATTGTCTTGAGGTGTTTGGGACGCATCCACAGATCGATGCGATACAGATTGTTGCCCATGTGGAATGGCGGGAGAGCATACATAAGCAGATGCCGGAGAAGGTTTCAGATAAATTCAAAGGATTTTCCAATCCTGGGACCAACAGACAGGGTTCCATTTATCATGGCCTTCAGGACATTGTACAATATGCAAGAGAGGAGGATATCGTGATTGTTCACGATGCGGCCAGACCGTTAGTATCCGCTTCTTTACTTACCGCCTGCATTGATGCCTGCAAAGAGCATGACGGCTGCCTGCCCGTTCTTCCGATGAAGGATACGGTATATTTAGGGGATGGCTGCCAGATTACATCCCTTCTGGAGCGGGAAAAGGTATATGCGGGGCAGGCGCCGGAAGCATTTGTATTAGGGAAATACTATGAAGCAAACCGATGCCTGTTACCGGATAAGATAGAGAGAATCAATGGTTCCACAGAACCGGCCATCATGGCGGGGATGGATATTGCCATGATTCCGGGCGAGGAGAGGAATTTTAAGATTACCACGCAGGCAGATCTGGAACGATTTAAGACATTGCTGGAGGGATTAGAATGAAAGCCTATGTTTTGGAAGAAATAGGACAGTTGGCTTATAAAGATGTGCCCACACCGCAGCTGGGAGACGATGAAGTGCTGGTGGAGGTGGTCAATGCGGGAATATGCGGGTCGGATATCCCGCGTATTTTTAAGACCGGAACTTATCATTTCCCGACCATACCTGGACATGAATTTGCCGGTATCGTGCGGCAGGCTGCCACAGAGGCAAATAAACGTTTTATAGGCAAGAATGTAGGAGTATTTCCGTTGATTCCCTGTATGGAGTGTGAGCCGTGCCAAGATATGGCCTATGAAATGTGTAAGTCTTATAATTATCTGGGTTCCAGAACGGACGGTGGATTTGCCGAATATGTGGCGGTTCCGGTCTGGAATCTGATCGAACTGCCTTCGGAAGTGAGCTTTGAGGATGCGGCGATGCTAGAACCCACATGTGTTGCCCTGCATGCTGTCAGGCAGGCGGATATGATGGAGGTCCGGTCTGCGGCAGTATATGGCTGTGGAACGATTGGCATGTTGGTGCTTCAATGGCTTGCCGCTATGGGGATTGAGAATATATATGCTGTCGGAACCAGAAAAGAACAGCAGGAGTTAGCGGCGGGATTGACCACATGTACCTTCTGTAGCTGTCATGAGAAGAATCCGGTTGCTTATATCAGGGAACAGACGGACGGTGCAGGTGTGGATGTGGTCTTTGAGTGTGTGGGTGTAAGTGAGAGCATCAACAATGCCGTCAGTCTGGTCAGGGCAGGCGGTCAGGTGGTATTTGTTGGCAATCCTGCGGGGGATATTACATTTGATAAGCAGATTTACTGGAAGATTCTGCGGCAGCAGGTTGCCATATATGGTACATGGAATTCTTCCTTTACGAAAGAAAGGGAAGATGACTGGCACATGGCTGTCAGGGCGATACGAACAGGTATAATCCGGCCGTCGGCACAAATCACCCAGAGATTTTCTTTTGACAGGCTGCATGACGGATTACAGGTGATGCAGGATAAAGGTGTTTTTACGAATAAGGTGATGGTTGGCAGGGAACTATCCTAATTTTTTCTTGCTAAATTATCTATAAGATGTTATCATTTTTTCAAAGCATATATTCTACGATTCAGGCGAAAGCCTTCTTGATTTTCTTTTAGATTTTCAGAAATCTATGCTTTTATCCACAAATTTATGAAGAGCAGGAGATTTCTGAAAACCTCCTGCATAGGAGGAACAGAATATGGAAAAAGACTTGCAGGAGAAGGAATATCTTCATGCACCAGAGAGATTTGCGGATCTCATTAATGGTGTTGTGTGTGGCGGCAAGAAGATTCTGCGGCCATCAGATCTGACGGAGATGGATTCACAAACAGGACACCTACAAGCATCAACCAGACGAGGACGATGGGTTCCAAGGCGAAGACCGCAATATCGGGATGTGATCCGGAAAGCGGCATTTGGTGTTAACTTTATGGTGATCGGCATTGAGAATCAGGAGGAAGTGCATTATCTGATGCCGCTTCGGTGTATGTCCTACGATGCGTCGGAGTACGAGAGACAGGCGGCTGTGGTCGGCAGACAGGTCAGGCGGCGTAAGGATATTACTTCAGCGGAGTTTTTGTCGGGCTTTACCAAGGATAGTAGATTGCATCCATGTGTCACATTGGTGCTGTACTATGGAGAGGATTGGGACGGGGCCGCAAATCTGCACAGTATCCTGGATTTTACAGATATTCCCAGGGACTTGCGGGATAAGGTCAATGATTACAGAATCTATGTTTGTGAGGTACGGAAATTTGATAAGACGGATGTGTTTCAGACGGATTTAAAGCAGGTTTTTGACTGTATCCGTTGTGCAGATGATCCGGATAAACTGTATCAATTGATGACCAATGACCCGGCTTATCAGGAATTGGATGAGGAAACCTACGATGTGATAGCAGAGCATATTAAAACTGTGGAACTTTTAAAAACAAAGGAATCCAGCATGGAGGGAGGAAAAGTAAATATGTGTAATGCCATAGCGCAGCTGATACAACGGGGACGTATGGAGGGATTGAATCAGGGGATAGAACAAGGGATAGAACAAGGGATAGAACAGGGGATAAGAGCCCTGATTGAGACGAGCATAGAGTATCATAGCACCAGAGAGGAGACACAGGAACGGTTGGTGGAGAAGATGCAGATATCGCCGGGAGCAGCGCAGGAATATATCAGGCAGTACTGGCATTGAATCAAAGAAGTGAGGGTAAAATCCCCGTTCCTTTGCACAATATCCAGTGCAAACCTTGACAATTTGGGGTATTCATACTAAATTGATATAGAAGCCGCAAAGGAAAAACAAGCGGCTGCGAAGCAGACATTTGTTTTTCTGCGGCGATAATGAGCAAGCGTCCGATGCAATCGGACAGGAGAGCGCGTCAGCGCGGGCTTGCGAATCTGAAAGGCCGCAAAGGAAAAACAAGTGGCTGCGAAGCGGATACGAAAGGATAAGTCAAACATGGCGGCAATGATAGAAGTGCGCAATTTATGTAAGACGTTTGTGACCAGTGAAGCCAAGGTGGAAGCACTGCACGATATCAGTCTGTCCATTCAGGCTGGTGATATTTACGGAATTATCGGTATGTCGGGAGCGGGCAAGAGCACCCTGGTGCGTTGTCTGAATTTTCTGGAGAGACCCACATCCGGTACGGTGGAGATTGAGGGCAGTGATCTTGGCATGTTGTCTGAGGCGGGACTTCGGGAAAAACGCCGGGAAATTGCCATGATCTTTCAGCATTTTAATCTGCTGATGCAGAAGAATGTCGTTGATAATATCTGTTTTCCATTATTGATTGGCGGTATGAAGAAGAAAGATGCCAGAAAGCGGGCAGTGGAACTTCTGGAGATAGTGGGTCTGACGGAGAAGGCAAAGGCTTATCCTGCGCAGCTCTCCGGCGGTCAGAAACAGAGAGTGGCGATAGCCAGAGCCCTTGCTGCGAATCCTAAGATTCTGTTGTGTGACGAGGCTACGAGTGCCCTGGATCCGCGGACCACGCAGTCGATTTTGCAGTTGTTAAAAGAAATTAACCAGCAGTATGGTATTACCATTGTGATCATTACCCATGAGATGTCGGTGGTGAGGGAAATCTGTTCCCATGTGGCGATTATCGGGGAAGGACATCTGGTGGAACAGGGCCGGGTGTTTGATATCTTTTCCCATCCCAGGACTGCGGAGGCAAAGGAACTGATTCTTAAGGGCAGCGGAACAGAAAGACGCACCCTGGAGGGACATCAGAAGGAACTGATGAAAGGAAAGTGCTGTATCCGTATTGTCTTTTCCGTGAACTCTTCCTTTGAGCCGGTCATCGCCAATATGGTTTTAAAATTCGGACAGCCCATCAATATCCTGAAAGCCGACACCAAGAATGTGGAAGGAATTGCCCGGGGAGAGATGATCTTAAGTCTTCCCGATGATAAGGATATGCAGGAAGATATGAAAGCATATCTGATGGAAAGAGGGCTTGCGGTGGAGGAGGTGAACGGCTATGTGGACGAGTGATCTGACGATGATGATGCTGGAAGGCGTCAGGGATACCTTACTTATGACACTTTCGTCAACTTTGTTCGGGTATCTGTTCGGGCTTCCCATAGGCATTACCCTTGCCGTGACGGATAAGACGGGAATCAAACCCAATGCGGTGGTGTATAAAGTGCTTGATGTGATCGTGAATATTGCCAGAAGTATTCCGTTTTTGATTCTTCTGATTCTGGTGATGCCGCTCACCAGGGCGATTGTTGGTAAGACCACAGGATCTGTAGCTACCATCGTGCCGCTTACCATTGCGGCGGCGCCTTTTATCGGGCGTATGATTGAATCCTCTTTAAACGAGGTGGATCATGGTGTGATCGAGGCGGCGCAGAGTATGGGCGCCGGTATGTTTACGATTATCTGGAAGGTGCTTCTGGTGGAGGCCAGGACTTCGATTCTGGTGGGTGTGACTATCGCTATCGGCACGATACTGGGATATTCCGCCATGGCCGGCGTGGTCGGCGGCGGCGGTCTGGGTGATATTGCCATGCGTTACGGATATTATCGCTATGAAACCCTTATCATGATCGTATCGGTAGTACTGTTGGTACTTCTGGTGCAGATATTCCAGACGCTTGGGATGCGGCTTTCCATGAAAGTAGACAGGCGTAAGAGATAGACAGGGATATGACTGGCGGAATCAGGCGGTATATGCAGAGGTTTTCGGAGGAATATGTTACGCTGCCTTATGATTATGACAAATTAGTAAAGTGATATACATAGAAATTCCCGGAAGGGAATCTTTATATATATAGAAAAGACGAGTGTGTTAACAAGGAGGAGAGGATTATGAAAAAGAAATTGATTGTCAGTGTGGCCGCTGCGGCCTTGACGCTTGCAGCGCTTACGGGCTGCGGGTCTGCCAAAGATGACAGCACCATTACGGTGGCGGCTTCTGCCACACCGCATGCGGAGATTTTAGAGCAGGTAAAACCCATTCTGGAAGAGCAGGGTTATACTCTGGAAGTGACAGTATTCAGCGATTATGTACAGCCCAATCAGGTGGTGGAGAGCGGCGAGTATGACGCCAACTACTTCCAGCACATTCCCTATCTGGAATCTTTCAATGAAGAGCATGGAACCCATCTTGTCAATGCGGGCGGTATCCATTATGAGCCCTTCGGGATTTATCCTGGTACGAAGAGTGATCTGAGTACGCTGACAGAGGGAGATGTAATCTCGGTTCCCAACGATACCACCAATGAGGCAAGAGCCCTTCTTCTGTTACAGGACAATGGTATCCTGAAACTGAAAGACGGCGTGGGCCTGGAGGCTACTGTGCGTGATATCGTGGAGAATCCCTACAATGTGGAGATTCAGGAGCTTGAGGCGGCTCAGGTGCCCAGGGTTAAGGATGAGTCGGCCTTTGTGGTCTTAAACGGCAACTATGCGATGGAGGCAGGTTTTTCGGTATCCAAGGATGCGGTTGCTTTTGAGCAGTCTGATTCCGAGGCGGCGAAGACCTATGTGAATGTGATTGCAGTCAAAGAGGGCAATGAGAGCAAGGAAGGAATCAAGGCGTTGGTAGATGCTTTGAAGTCGGATGCGGTTAAGGAGTATATCAACAATACATATGATGGCGGTGTGATTCCGTTTGACTGATTGTGAGAACTCAGAACAAGAGTTTAGGACGGTTAGGAAAGTAAGAGGTGCTTCCCGGGTGGGAGGCGCCTTTTTTGGATATATATTATAGAATAGACTATGTTAATGAATGTAAATAAGCCGTTTTATATGATATACTTTTAACAGAACAAACAGAAAGGACAATTCCTCGTGGCACTACAATTCTACTTTGGCGCATCCGGCGCCGGCAAGAGCAAACAACTGCATAGGGATATCATAGATGCCTCCCTGGAACATCCGGAGATTAATTATCTTCTGATCGTGCCGGATCAGTTTACCATGCAGACGCAGATGGATCTGGTGGTGGAACATCCCAACCATGCCATTATGAATATCGATGTGCTGAGTTTCGGCAGATTGACACACCGGATTCTGGAGGAGGTGGGAGCTGTACAGATGCCGGTACTGGATGATACCGGTAAGAGTCTGGTGCTTCGCAAGGTTTCCCAGAAGGAGAAGGACCGGCTTACGGTGATGGGCAGTCATCTGCACAAGATCGGCTATATTCATGAGGTGAAGTCAGCCATCTCGGAGTTTATGCAGTACGGTATCGGCATCCGGGAGTTGGAAGAGCTGACGGACTGTGCCAAAAGCCGGGGGGCTCTTTATTATAAATTGCAGGATCTTGGTATTTTGTATCAGGCGTTCCAGGAGTATATCCGCACCCGGTTTATTACCACGGAGGAGACGCTAGACAGATTGCGGGAGGCTTTGCCGAAATCGGATATCATCCGGCAGAGCGTGATTGCTTTCGACGGTTTTACCGGCTTTACACCGATTCAGAACCGGGTTATTCAGGAACTGATGAGATTGACCAAGAGAGTTATTATATCACTTACGATAGATGAACGGGAGAATCCATACCGTCTGGAGGGCGAACAGAAGCTGTTTTATCTGACGCAGAAGACGGTGGCGGATCTGCGCAGACTGATGGAAGAAGTGGAGGTAACGGAAGAGAAAGCAGTCTGGTGTAAAGAAAGATTTGGCGGACAGCTTCCCCGGTTTACAGGCAATCCGGAACTTGCGCATCTGGAGCACAACCTGTTCCGCTATCCGGCGGCGCCTTATGAAAAGGAAGCAGAGCATATTCATCTTCTGGAAGCTTCCACACCCCGGGAAGAACTGCATCAGACCTGTATTGCCATCCGCAGACTCATGCAGGAGGCAGACAGGCAGGGTGAGATCCTGCGTTATCGGGATATTGCGGTGGTGACCGGTAACATGGAGGTTTACGGACGGGACGCGGCAGAGGAATTCATGAAGTTTGGAATTCCTATCTATCTGGATCAGACCAGAGGTATTCTGGGCAATCCTTTTGCGGCATATCTCAGGAGTGCGTTACAGATTGTGTTACAGGACTTTAGTTTTGAGGCGGTTTTTCATTATCTGCGCACCGGACTGACCGGGTTTGGGCGGGAAGAGGTGGACAGACTGGAAAACTATGTGCGGCGTTTCGGCATCAGGGGGCGGAAGCGCTGGGAGACTATGTTCATCTATAAAGAAGAGAATCCTGAAGGGGAGGAAGCGGCGCTTTTGCAGTTGGAGGCCTATAACGCCATGCGGTCCCGTCTGATGGAGCAGATGGAGCCTTTGCTTGTACCTCATCACAAGACCGGCGAGCATGTGCGGGCGCTTTACGCGTTCCTGACAGCCAACCAGGCGCAGCAGAAGCTGGCGGACTTAGAGCGGGATTTCAAACAGTCAGGGGATCTGGCCAGAGCGAAAGAGTATGGGCAGATTTATCCTCTGGTAATAGACCTTTTGGATCAGATGGAAGGGCTGTTGTCAGACGAGGAGATGACGTTAAAAGAATTTGCGGATATTCTGGATGTGGGCCTGGGAGAGATCAGCGTGGGGACGATTCCCCAGAATGTAGATCGGATTCTGGTGGGCGATATTGAGCGTACCAGGTTAAAACAGGTGAAAGTACTTTTCTTTCTGGGGATTAATGACGGCAACATTCCCAAAGGGACGGGCAGCGGCGGCATCATATCGGATATTGACCGGGAGTTTATCCGGGAAGCATCCTTTGAGCTGGCCCCTACGCCCAGACAGCAGATGTATATTCAGCGGCTTTATCTGTATCTGAATATGACCAAACCTTCCAGGGATCTGTACCTTTCTTATGCCAGAGTGGGGGCGGACGGGAAAAGCTTAAGGCCGGCCTATCTGGTGGACCTTATGCGCAAGCTTTTTCCAAGGCTTTGTGTGGAGAAGCCGGAGATTTATCCAGCTGCCGCGCAGCTTGTAAACGTGCCGGACGGCATCCGTCTGATGGCGGATATGCTGCGGGAGTATGCGGCGGGCCGGCTTGCGGAGAGAGCGCAGAAACAATTATATACTTTTTATCATACCTATCATGCAGATCCCGATTATAAGGATGAAGTGGACAGTCTTCTGGAGACAGCCTTCTACCAGTATCAGGATACGCCGCTGTCTGCCATGGTGACAAGGGCGCTTTACGGTGCCGTTCTGCATAACAGCGTCAGCCGTCTGGAAAAGTATGCAGCCTGTGCCTATGCACATTTTATGCAATATGGCCTGGCTCTTCGTGAGCGGGGAGATTACAGTTTTGAAGCGGTGGATATGGGCAACGTATTTCACGGTGTCCTGGAAATCTTTGCGGAAAGGCTTGTAAAGAAGGGGTATACTTGGTTTGATTTCCCGAAAGAGGCGGCGCAGCAGATGGTGGAGGAAGCCATTGAGGCATACACGGCGGATTATGGAGAGACAATTCTTTACAGCAATGCCCGCAACCGGTATCTTCTCAAACGGATCACAAGAATCTTAAACCGGACGGTGATGACTTTGCAGACCCAGCTTCGCAGGGGAGCCTTTATGCCGGAGCGGTTTGAGATGTCCTTTTCTGTGCTGGAAGATCTGGATGCGCTCAACATTGCCTTGAATGAGCAGGACAAAATGCGTCTGCGGGGGCGGATAGACCGGGTGGATATCTGTGAGGTGGAGGATAAGGTCTATGTGAAAGTGATTGATTATAAATCCGGCGACAGGAGATTTGACCTGGCGGCACTTTACTATGGTCTGCAATTACAGCTGGTGGTCTATATGAACGCGGCAGTGGAGATGGAGCAGAAGAAGCATCCGGACAAAAAGATTGTGCCCGCGGCCATGCTCTACTATCATATTGCGGACCCAGTAGTGGAAGACGGCGCTGACCTGACTCCGGAACAGATTAACACCAGATTGTTGCAGGAACTTAAGATGACTGGAATAGTCAATGACTGTGACGAAGCTGTCAGATTGCTGGATACAGAATTTCAGGACAAGTCGGATATTCTGCCATTAGAGCGGAAAAAGGACGGTTCCTTCTCCGCTTACTCCAGTGTCATAAAGGAGGAGGACATGCAGGTAATATCAGATTATGTAAATCGAAAAATCAGACAGCTGGGAAATGAAATTCTGCAAGGGACCATATCGGTCAATCCCTGTGAGCAGAACGGAAAACAGAGTTGTACATATTGTGCCTATAAGAATGTCTGCGGGTATGATGCGCGGATAGCAGGTTACCAGATGCGCAGGCTTCCGAAGATACGTCAGGACGAGGCTATGGAACAGATCAGGGAAGCCTGCGCGGAAGAAGAGGCAGAAGATAGAAAGAACAGGTAAGAATATGGCGATTTCTTTTACAGACAGACAAAGACAGGTGATTGACACGCACGGATGCAATCTTCTGGTTTCGGCGGCGGCAGGGTCAGGCAAGACGGCAGTGCTGGTGGAACGGATTGTGAAGATGGTCAGTGATGGGAAACATCCGGTGGATATCGACAGACTGCTGGTGGTGACGTTTACCAATGCGGCGGCAGCGGAAATGCGGGAGAGGATCAGTGCGGCCTTGCAGGAGCGGCTTTCTCTTGATCCGGAGAACGAACACTTACAGCGTCAGGCGACGCTTCTGTATAATGCCCAGATTACTACCATAGACAGTTTCTGTCTTTTTGTACTGCGCAATCAGTTCCACACCATTGGCCTGGATCCAGGATTCCGGATTGGGGAAGAGGGGGAGGTACGTCTTCTCAGGAAAGATGTGCTAGCGCAGGTATTGGAAGAGGCATACGCAGAAGCGGATCCTGCTTTCTTAAACTGTATGGAGTATTTCAGTGTGGGCAGCAGGGACGAAGCGGTGGAGGAAGTGGTATGGAAGCTGTACGATTTTGCCATGAGTATGCCTTTTCCGGAGGAATGGCTTCTGGAGCGGAAGAAGGATTATAATCTGCCGGAACAGGCAGCCCCGGCGTGGATGCAGGATATGATGAGGCACGTGCAGTGTCTGCTCACAGATTGTGTGGATAAATTACAGGCGGCTGTAAGGCTTGCGCAGGAGCCGGATGGTCCTTACCATTATGGCCCACTCCTGGAGCGGGAACGGGATATGGTGGAAAATTTGAGGCAGCGCTGCGGGCAGGTCCCGACGGCGGATACCGGTGGAATGGCCGGCGAAGAGGAAAACAGGGATAGTCGGGAAGCGGCAGATTGGGATTATGACGCTATGTGCAGTGCCTTCGAGAATGTACGATTTGATCGGCTTCCCTCCAAAAAGGACGATAGCATTTCTGTAGGCAAGAGAGAACTGGCCAAGGGCCTTAGAAATGAGGTAAAGGAAGAACTACAGCAGATACGCAGTGACTTTTTCTTCCAGACAAAGGTACAGATGGAAACACAGATGGCAGTCTGTGGGGCGGCGGTGGAAGCGTTGGTGAATCTGACGCTGCGATTCCAGGAAGCCTTTGCAGAGAAGAAGCGGGAGAAAAATCTGCTGGACTTTGATGATATAGAACATTTTGCCCTGGAGATCCTGCTTCGCAGGGAGGGGGATACTTATGTGCCCACGGAAACGGCGCTTTCCTATCGGAGCCATTTTCAGGAGATTCTGATAGATGAGTATCAGGACAGCAATCTGGTACAGGAGTATCTGTTGTCCTGTATTTCCGGCGAAGAGGAAGGCCGGTACAACCGTTTTATGGTAGGGGATGTGAAACAGAGCATCTATAAATTCCGCCTGGCCAGACCGGAGCTATTCCTGGAAAAGTATGAGGCATACGCGGGCAAGGAGAAGGCAGATGGGGCGATGAAAATTGACCTGCACAAGAATTTCAGAAGCAGGGCAGAGGTGCTTACCAGTACCAACCGCGTGTTTGAACAGATTATGGGCAAAGAGGTGGGCGGTATTGTCTATGATGATTTGGCGGCTCTGCATGAGGGAGCCGCATATCCAGAGCTGAAAGCGGAGACGGAGCTGCTGCTTTTCCGGACCAAGGACAGGCCGGAAGAGATTTCCCAGAGAGAACAGGAAGCTTACGGTGTGGCAGCAAAAATCAGGCAGCTGTGCAGGGAATTCCAGGTGACAGATAAGGAAACCGGGGAACTGCGGCGTGTGGAGTTTCGGGATATTGTGATTTTACTGCGCACGTTATCCGGTTGGGACGAGGTCTTTAAACGGGTGCTGGAAGAAGAGCAGATTCCTGTGCATATGAGCTCCCGTACAGGTTATTTTGCAGCGCCGGAGGTGCAGGGCCTGTTACACTTTCTGCGGATTCTGGATAATCCTTTGCAGGATATTCCTCTTTATGGGGTGCTTCATTCTTATCTGGGAGGGTTTACGGAGGAGGAGATTGCGCTGGTGAGGGCGGCATATCCTAAGAAGAAGTATCTGTATGATGCGCTGGTACTGTGCGGGCAGAAAAGTTCTGCGGAAGCCGGGGGTGCTTTGTCAGCCGCAGAGATATCGCTGGATAAGACTCTGTGCGGGAAGGCGGCGGCTTTTCTTGCCCGGATGGCACAGTATCGCGGCCTTTCTGCCTATCTCAGTGTCCATGAGCTGTTACAGACCATCCTGCGGGAGACAGGGTATCTGAATTATGTGGCGGCCCAGCCTGAGGGCAGTAAGCGCCGGGCCAATGTGGAGATGCTGCTGGTGAAGGCGGCGGAGTACGAGAAGACCAGTTACTTCGGACTCTATCATTTCCTGCGCTATATGGAACAACTGGAAAAGTATGAAGTGGATTACGGGGAAGCCGGTTTGCAGGATGAAAATGCAGATGTGGTGCGCATTATGAGTATTCACAAGAGTAAAGGACTGGAATTTCCAATCTGCATTGTGGCGGGGCTTTCCAAGAAGTTTCAGACCAGGGACATAAACGGACATCTGGTGGTGGATGTGGATGCCGGGATTGGTGTGGACTATGTGAATCCGAATCTGCGCGTGCGCGGACGGAGTCTGCGCAGAAATGTTATTTCCGCCAGACTCAAAAGGGATAATCTGGCAGAGGAGATGAGAGTTCTCTATGTGGCGATGACCCGGGCAAAGGAAAAACTAATACTGACTGCTACAGTCAAAGATCCGGAAAAGGAAGCTACAGGACTTCTGCCCTTACAGAAACGGGAAGAATTGACGCTGTCCTATGGGACGCTGCTTGCCCGGGACAGTTTTATTTCTCTGATACTGGCAGCCCTTGCCAGAAATAAATGTCTGGATGAATTTTATATGGCCTGTGGCCTGGAGCCCTATAGACAAGGCTCCTGTTATGACAAGGATATGTGTATCAAAGTCAGTCTGACAGGCTGGGAAGCGGTAGTGGAAGAAAAGATAGAAGAGACCTGGCAAAGAGAAGAAGCCAGGAGAAGGATTTTACTGTCAGATGCCCACAAAGATGTGGATGAGGAACTTATGACACAGATGTCCTACCAATTTGCCTACCAATATCCTCATGATAATCTGAAAGATCTCTACACCAAGACTACAGTGTCAGAATTAAAGAAAGCCGGGATGCAGGAAGATACCGACTTCTCATTCAAGCTGTATGAGGAGGAACCGGTGGTTCCTTATCTGCCCAGATTTATAGAGACTGACGAGCATGTCACCGGCTCCATGCGGGGCAGTGCGTTCCATAAAGTGATGGAGCTCTTTGATTTCAGTAAGTTGACTGATGAGGTCAACTCCGATAAAAAGGCGGCGGAGAGCCTCCTGCGGGAAGAACTGACAAGGATGCGTCAGGAGCAGATACTGTCGGAGGAATATTATCAGGTACTTTCTGTTTCGCGGCTGGCAGGATTTCTACAGACACAGGCGGCTTTGCGTATGGCCCGGGCTGCCCGGGCAGGACGGCTTTATAAGGAACAGCCTTTTGTGATGGGACTGCCGGCCAGTCGTCTTAAGTATTCTTTTCCGCCGGAGGAAACGGTGCTGATCCAGGGAATCATCGATGTGTTTTTTGAGGAGGAGGACGGATATGTGGTGTTGGACTATAAGACAGATGCGGTGGACAGCCCGCAGGAACTGGTGAAGCGCTATCAGGTACAGCTTGCCTATTACAGCGAAGTGTTAGAGCAGCTTTCCGGGTATGCCAAAGACCATACAGGCAAGAGAGTCAAAGAACGGATTATCTATTCTTTCCGGTTGGGAGAAGAAATTCCGGTCTGAAATAAAGTAAATCTGCTTCGCAAATTAACTTTGCGAGATCCGCTTCGCGGACTCGGATATAAGAATAGTAAAGCTTTCTGCTTATCCGAGTCCGCGAAGTAAATTATTTTTGGGTGTAATACGCATCATAATTGACAAGTTCATCAAGCAGCTTCGGCAGTTGTTCATCCATGGTCTCATTGGAGAACTGGCAGGTGCCGACGGCCATATGTCCGCCACCGCCGTATTTTAACATCAGGCTGCCCACATTTACATGGGAAGTGCGGTTTAAGATACTGTAGCCCACTGCTGCGGAACATCCCATGCCGCCCCGGCCGTTGACAATCCAGACAGAGATATTCTGCTCCGGATACATGCTGTAAATCAGGAAACGGTTGCCGGAGTAGATAGGATCCACACCCCTTAAGTCGGAGATGATCACATCCTTTTCCACCCGCGTATGGGCTTTTACCATCTCGCGGAATTTCTCGTCCTGTTCCCGATAGACAGCAATACGCTCCTGCACATCCGGCAGGGCAAGGATCTCTTCCGTGCTCATGGTGCGGCAACATTCCATCAGCTTCTCCATCAGCTGATAATTGGAAATGGTAAAGTTACGCCATCTGCCAAGACCCGTACGGGGATCCATCAGAAAACCTACCAGGATCCAGCCGGTGGGATTCTGGATTTCGTCAATGGTGAGATTGCCGGAGTCCACCTTGTCCACAGCTTCCATCATGTCGTCAAAATGAGAGAAACGCTCTTCCCCTCCATAATATTCATAGATGATACGTGCACAGGAAGGGGTGATACGGCTCTCGCCCTTGTATTTGCCCTTCAGCTCGTTGCGCTCATGTTCGCTGGAATGATGGTCGAACCACAGGCCGCATCCTTCTACAAAAGGCACATTTGCCAGGACATCATTTTCCGTGATTTCCACCAGACCGTCCTGTAAATCCTTGGGATGCGCAAATTTCCAGCTGTCAACCAGACCTACTTCCTTTAAGAGAGCGCCGCAGGCTAAACCGTCAAAATCAGATCGTGTTACTAATCTCATGTCATATTCTCCTTATCCGTTTACTTTCCCCGTATTCTTACTAAAATTATATAAGATGTGAACGACCTTTTCAAGACAAAGATTTCGTGGTATCATGAGTAGCGTATCGAAGCAATACTATAACAAGTGAGAGACCGTTGTAATAACGGCTTTGAAGGCGTAGATTATGAGTAAAAAGCACATTAAAAAAAGGCTTTCCTCTTCCCGGATTATTCTCCTGGGGTTTCTGGGGGTGATTCTTTGCGGAACCCTGCTCCTGATGCTGCCCTGGGCCACGGCAAAGAGAGGGGGCGCCTCCTTTCTGGATGCGCTGTTTGTGGCGACTTCAGCCACCTGTGTGACAGGGCTTGTCACACAGGATACAGCCACTTACTGGTCTTTGTTTGGTAAGATCGTAATTCTGATCCTGATTCAGATCGGCGGTCTGGGAGTGATTACCATTGCCGTGTCGGTGGCCCGGTTTTCCGGCCGTAAGATTGGCCTTATGCAGCGCAGTACCATGCAGGAAGCGATTGCGGCGCCCCAAATGGGCGGGATTGTCCGGCTTACCGGCTTTATTCTGAAGATGGTGGTACTTATTGAAGGTCTCGGGGCTCTGGCACTGATGCCGCCTATGATTGCGGAGTTTGGCGTGGTGAGGGGAATCGGATACGCTGTTTTCCACTCGATTTCGGCTTTCTGCAATGCTGGTTTTGATCTGATGGGCGTGAAAGAGCAGTATTCTTCCCTGACTTCCTATTTGGGACACCCGCTTATCAATATTGTAATCATGACATTGATTGTGGTGGGCGGTATCGGTTTCCTGACCTGGGATGATATCCGGTGCAACCGTTTTCATCTGCGCAGATACCGTATGCAGAGCAAGGTGATTTTGTCTGTGACGGCACTGCTTCTTCTGATACCGGCACTGTATTTTTATTTCTGTGAATTTGGCAGGGCGGACTGGTCCTGGATGACTACAGGGCAGAAGATATATGCCTCGGCGTTTCAGTCGGTAACGGCCCGCACGGCGGGATTTAATACTGTGGATTTATCCAGGCTCACGGAAGCAGGCCAGATGATCTTTGTTCTCCTGATGCTGATAGGCGGTTCTCCCGGTTCTACGGCGGGCGGTATGAAGAATACCACCTTTGCGGTGCTGGTTGCCACGGCCATAGCGGTCTTTCGCAGAAGGCCCAATGCCCATATTTTTGGCAGGAGAATCCCTAATGACACGGCTCATTATGCGGCCACGGTCCTGATTCTGTACACGGTGCTGTTTCTGGCAGGCGGGATTTTCATCAGTTATAATGAAGGGATGCCGATTATGCCGGCCCTGTTTGAGGCGGCTTCGGCGATTGGTACGGTGGGTGTGACGCTGGGGATCACACCGGCACTTGGCGTATCTTCCAAGCTGGTGCTGATTCTTCTGATGTTCTGGGGCCGGGTGGGCGGCATGACCATAGTCTATGCGGCGCTTGCATCAAAGCACCCTTATGTCTCGGAATTTCCGCAGGAGAAGATTACGGTAGGGTAAGGTTTACTATATAAAATCAATGAATGATAACAAGAATTACGGAGGATGCTTATGAAATCAATCTTACTGGTCGGACTGGGACGGTTTGGCCGTCATATTGCAGAGAAATTAAATGATCTGGATCATCAGGTGATGGCAGTGGATAAGAAAGAAGAACGGGTGGAAGGTATACTGCCGTTTGTGACCAATGCCCAGATTGGAGACAGTACCAATGCGGATTTCTTAAGATCCATGGGAATCCGTAACTTTGATCTGTGTATCGTGGCGATCGGGGATGATTTTCAGGGATCCCTGGAGACCACATCCTTGCTGAAAGAACTGGGAGCGAAGATGGTGGTTTCCCGTGCCGCAAGCGGGGTGCAGGCCAAGTTTCTCTTAAGAAACGGGGCTGATGATGTTGTCTATCCGGAGAAACAGCTTGCCAACTGGACGGCCATACGCTACAGTGCCGACCATATTTTCGATTATATTGAACTGGACGAGGAACACGCGATTGTGGAAGTATCTGTTCCTGAGGAGTGGGCGGGTAAGACTGTCGGTGAGCTGGATATCCGTAAACGCTACGGACTCAATATCATGGCTCTTAAGAAGGACGAGCGGATGAATCTGGCCATCACACCGGATACCCGGGTATCCAAAGATCATACGCTGCTGGTGCTGGGAACCATGAAACAGGTGCAGAAAGTATTTCACATATAATATAAGTTATAGAGGAATGGGATAGTGAGCAGAAAGCAGGCATCGGGTAACAGAAAATGGAATAGCAGTCCGAATACATGGATCATGCTGCTGACGATTGTCTGTGTGATCTCGACTGTCGTGATGGCGGTTTATGTGCTGTGGTTTTATCACGGCAGTTATCATGAAGAGACAGAACAGACTATCTATGATAAATATTACATGATGATCACGGAGGACAATAAGTCCTCTATCTGGCGCTCCATCTATCAGGGGGCCTGCGAGCAGGCCATGAAGGAGAATGTCTATGTGGACTGGCTGGGGGACGATCTTTTTCAGGGCTACAGTGTGGAAGAGCAGATGCAGATTGCGATTGCGGCAGGGGTGGATGGTATCATTGTGACTGCCAATGAAAATGATGATATGACTGAATTGGTCAACAAGGCTGCGGAAGAGTCCATTCCGGTGGTTACCCTTTATGAAGATAATACGCATAGTGCCCGTTGCAGTTTCGTGGGGGTAGGCAGTTATAATCTGGGCCATGAGTATGGAAGGCTGGCGTTACAGATTATCAGGGAAAAGCTGGCGAATCAGATTGTGCTTCATATGTCAGTCGAAGAGGAAGAAGACACGGATGGCGGGATACCATATGAATATGAAGAGGTGACAATAGGAAGTACAGAGCGTCCTGTGCGAGTGACTGTACTGGTCAACGCCTATGCCCAGGGTCTGGACCAGAATATTCTCTGGTCCGGGATCCAGGAGACCATTGAACAGGAGCGGGGAGAGAATCTGGCTATTGAACTCGGCCTGCTTTCTGTGGATGATACCAACGCTTTCTCAGTAGAGGAGTCCATCCGGGATATTTTCATGGAACAAGATATTCCGGATATTATTATCTGCCTCAATGAATTGAATACCATCTGTGTCTATCAGGCGGTGGTGGATTACAATAAGGTGGGACAGGTCAATATTCTGGGCTATTATGATTCTGACACGATCATCAATGCGATTGACAGGAATGTCATATATGCTACAGTGGCCATTGATACGGAGCAGATGGGGAGATTCTGTATCGATGCGTTGCAGGAGTATCATGAGCTTGGTTATACCAGTCAGTATTTTACGGCTGATATCAGACTGATTCAGAAAGATAATGTACAGGAATATCTGGAGAAAGGAGACTCTGCCGATGAGAGTAATGAGTAAGAAACGCAGTGTCTCCCTGCAATTTAAAATCAGCAGTATCTATATCATCACCAATCTGCTGGTGATGATCGTGAATATTGTCCTGCTGATCGGTATTAACAATATGTCGGGCCGTCTGGATATGGTTTATCAGGATAACCTGCACCTGAATGAACTTTCGGATGCGCTTGGTATCGTACAGGATAACATGACGGACTATCTGAACGCGAAGACCACGGATTCCCTGGAGGACTATTACCGCAGTGAGCAGGATTACAGGATGATGGTTTCCGAGTTAAACGAGAAGATCACGGGCGTGCCTTTTGACCGTATGGAACGCAATATCAAGAATATGTCAGAGTACTATCTGGAAGAAGTGGGACAGACCATTGAGGCCAAACGCGGACGTAATGTGGAGAAATACAGAGTTCATTATGAGAAAGCAACGCAGATGTATGAGTATACAGGTGCCTATATCACAAACCTGAATCTGGAGAAATTCCGTACAAATTCCGAGCGTTACAGCGACCTGCTCAAGCGTTTCAGACTCTTTGAATCAGTGTCTTTAGTTGCCATGCTCCTGGTGATGGCCAGCAATGTATGTATCATTATCCGGTTTGTGGGCACCATTATCAGTCCGTTAAAGAAACTGGCAGGTTCAGCCAACGAGGTGGCGAAGGGTAATTTTGACATAGAACTTCTGCCGGTGGAGACGGAGGATGAGGTCGGCGTGGTGACCGGCGCATTTAACTCCATGGTGGTGAGCATTGGCAGGTATATTGAACGGATCAGAGAGAGCATGGAGGCAGAGCGTGCCCTGAAGGAGCGGGAGCTTTTGATGGAAGGCCATCTGAAGGATGCCAGACTTAAATATTTACAGGCCCAGATCAATCCCCATTTCCTGTTTAACACCTTAAATGCCGGAGCCCAGCTGGCGATGATGGAAGGGGCGGACAGGACCTATGATTATGTACAGAAAGTGGCCCAGTTTTATCGTTATAATATGAAGAAGAGTGAAGAGATGGTGACGATTGCGGAGGAGATAGAGATGGTAGACTCCTACATCTATATTCTCAATGTACGTTTTGCCGGCGACATTCACTATGAAAAGCAGGTGGATCAGTCGCTTCTTCTGGTGGAGATGCCGGGTATGATCTTACAGCCCATCGTGGAAAACTGTGTCAATCATGGAATCCGCGAGATGGGGGATGCAGGAATGATTTGGCTGTCCCTTTATGGCAAAGGAGACAAGGTCTGTATCAGTATCAAGGACAATGGGATTGGCATGAGTGAAGAGACCATTCATAAAGTAATGAGCGGTGCTTACAGGGAAGAGAGTATGGCGGCCGGATCTAACGGGATCGGTATGGACAATGTAATCTCCCGGATGAAACTTTTTACGGGCCGTGAGGATGTGATGGTCATCAAGAGTGAAGGGAAGGATAAAGGGACGGAAGTATGCCTTTATCTGTGGAAGGAGCGTGAGATACAGTGAACCGGTATAAGATTATGCTGGCGGATGATGAAGGGATTGTGATAGATTCCCTGAAATTTATTATAGAAAAAGAGTTTGGCGATTCCTGTACGATTGAATACGCGAAGACCGGCAGGAGCGTCATTGAGCTGGCGGAGACCTACCGGCCGGACATTGCCATTATGGATATCCAGATGCCGGGCATCAATGGGATTGAGGCCATGCGGGAAATTCGGGAGAATAATCACAGTGTAATCTTCATTGTCATGTCCGCTTATGATAAATTTGATTATGCCAAGGAAGCCATTAAACTGGGTGTTTTGGAATATATCACGAAACCCATGGAGAAGACCAGGATCGTGGCGGCTCTTAAGCGGGCCATGGAACAGATTAATAAAGAGCGTACCAAAAGAAGCAATGACCTGATGATCCGGGAGAAGCTGGAGACCGTGATGCCCATCATAGAGAGCGGACTGGTCTATAACATGCTTTTTCAGGAGCATTTTACGGAAGATATCGAGAATTATAAGAATCTGCTGGGAATCACCCAGGACCAGGCCTATATGCTGGCGGTGGTCTGCGGCGAGGCCCAGGAGGGCAACCATATGACCAATGCCGTCGGCAGCAGCGTAAAGATGCAGGAATATGATAAGGTGGTACGGGAGTGTATCAAAGAATATTATCCTGCGGCAATCCTCGGTACGGCCATGGCCAATAAACTGGCGGTGATGGTGCCCTGCGAAGAACGGAAGATGACCTACAACGAGCGGATTGCCCTGATTGAGAAATCCAGGGAACTGGTACGGGAGATGCGCAGAAGGACAGATATCAGTTTCCGGGTGGGCATCAGCTCTATCCATAATATAGAGGAGGCCAGAGATTCCTATAAGGAAGCGCTTAACGCGCTGGTCATGACCACAGGAAGCGTGGCCCATGTAGATGATCTGCCCATCGGCTGTGTCTACGAGGAGAGTTACCCCATTGATCTGGAGAAACGACTCTTCGCGGAGGTGTCTAACGGGGAGACCAACCACGCGGCGGCTACGGCGGAAACCTACTTTGATCTGATCGCTCAGGCCCACGGAGAGTATCTGATGAACATACGGCTTAAGGTGTTGGAGTTTGTGCTTTATGCGGAACATCTTGCCTATACTTCCGGGGGGGATGACTTATGAATTCCGCGCCAGGGCGGATTATCTGCCCACAGTCATGGCGATGGAGGACATTCCTTCTTTAAGGACCTGGTTTATCGAGAAGATTGCCATGGCCAGCCATAATGTGAGTACCAAGGCCACAGAAAAATCCATGAGCGTTATCGAGACGGCCAAAGAATATATACAGAATAATTACAGCAAGGATATTTCTCTGGATGAAGTATCCAAGGCGGCCAATATCAGCCCCTATTATTTCAGCAAAATATTTAAGGAAGACACAGGGGAGGGGTTTGTGGAATACCTCACCCGTATCCGGATGGATAAAGCCAAAGAACTGCTGACGACCACAGAGTGTTCCATGAAAGAAATCTGCGCCATGGTAGGCTATGCGGATCCCAATTATTTCAGCAGATCCTTTAAGAAAAATGTGGGCGTGACGCCTACGGAGTACAAACAGTTTTAGCGGCATAAGAAGTTCTAAACATGGAGGAAATGATGAAACGATGGATCAGCTTCCTGCTGACACTGAGTCTGCTTCTTGGGGTGAGTGCCTGCGGCACCGCGGAGAGCAGTAAGGTGAGCGAGACAGAGGAAGAAAAGAAAATACAGATTGGTCTGACTTTTGATTCTTTTGTCATTGAAAGATGGCAGAGGGACCGGGATGTGTTCGTGTCGGTAGCCAAGGAACTGGGCGCGGAAGTCAATGTACAGAACGCCAACGGTGATGTGGAGGAGCAGAAGAAGCAGATAGACTACTTTATCCAGAAGGACATGGATGTGATTGTTATCATTGCCATTGACCCGCAGGAACTCAGAGAGTCGGTGGCCAAGGCCAAGGATGCGGGAATCAAGGTGGTGGCTTATGACCGTCTGATCGATGATGCGGATATAGATCTCTATATCTCCTTTAACAATGAGATGGTGGGCGCTCTGATGGGACATGCTCTGATCAATGAAGGACTTGGCGGCGGCGACTATGTGATTATGTTGGGCGGTCCTTATACAGACAATAATGTACCACTGGTGGAAGGCGCTTTTAAGAGGGTTATGGAACAAAACAGGGTGACGATTCTGGGGATTCAACATGCAGAAGGCTGGCGTGCGGAGATCGCGGCGGCATATGTCTATGCAAACGGCGTAGCGATTCAACAGACGGACGCCATTATGTGCGGGAATGATGATCTGGCGACCCAGGTGGTGCGGGCGCTGGCGGAGAGTCAGCAGGCGGGAGATATCCTGGTGGTGGGCCAGGATGCTGATCTGGCTGCCTGCCAGAGGATTGTGGAGGGTACTCAGCTGATGACAGTCTATAAGCCTGTGGAACGGCTGGCGACCAGGGCGGCGGAAGCCTCCGTGGCCCTGGGCAGAGGAGAGTCTCTTGGTGAAGATGTGACGGTCATGGAAAGCGGGGCGTATACGGTTCCTTACATTGGTCTGATTCCCATCAGCGTTACCCGGGATAATATTGACGAGGTCATTATCGGCAGCGGTTTTCATCTGAAAGAAGATGTCTATCTGAATGTACCGGATTAGATGCCGCAATAGGACTTTTTTGTGGTGATGAGGTGTATTGGCACAAATTTGTGCTAATGCACCTGTTTTTATTATGTACAACATGGTGAAAATGTACAGAAGGTCATAAATTATTCCTATTTCTTTTGTGATATATTAAAACCACGGGCGGGCAATCCGTCTGTAGAAAACTAATTCCAAATTAAATAAGGGAGGAAAAGAAAACATGAAAAAGAAGTTAGTCAGCATGATTCTGGCAACAGCCATGGTTGCAGCAACTTTAGTTGGCTGTGGCAATAACGGCTCTTCTCAGACAACAGCACCTGCGGCAGAGGCACCGGCGGCAGACGCAGAGGCACCGGCGGCAGACGCAGAGGCACCGGCGGCAGACGCAGAGGCACCGGCAGCGGAAGCACCGGCAGCAGGCGGCGGTAAAGTTGGTGTGGCTATGCCTACCAAGGATTTACAGAGATGGAACCAGGATGGTGCCAACATGCAGAAAGAGTTAGAGGCAGCAGGCTATGAAGTAGATCTTCAGTATGCTTCTAACGACATCCAGACACAGGTATCCCAGATTGAGAATATGATCAACTCTGGCTGCCAGGTTTTAGTTATCGCATCTATCGAGGGTGATTCCCTTGGTACAGTGCTTGAGCAGGCAAAAGAGAAGAACATTCCGGTTATCGCTTATGACCGTCTGATCATGAACTCTGACGCAGTTTCCTACTATGCTACCTTCGATAACTATATGGTAGGTACCAAGCAGGGTGAGTACATCAGAGACCATCTGGATCTTGACAATGCGGACGGCCCGTTCAATATCGAGCTGACCACAGGTGATCCTGGTGATAACAATGCAAGATTCTTCTTCGGCGGCGCTATGGATGTTCTTCAGCCTTACATTGATTCCGGTAAGCTGGTAGTTAAATCCGGCCAGACCGAGTTTGAGGCAGTTGCTACAGCTAACTGGTCAACAGAGACCGCGCAGGCGAGAATGGATTCTATCGTTTCCGCAAACTATGCAGACGGTACACAGCTTCATGCATGCCTTTGCTCCAATGACTCCACAGCTCTTGGTGTAGCAAACTCTCTTGAAGCTAACTACACAGGCGAATGGCCGATCATCACTGGTCAGGACTGCGATATCGCAAGCGTTAAGAACATGATCGCCGGCAAACAGTCCATGTCTATCTTCAAAGATACACGTACACTGGCATCCAAGGTTGTAGAGATGGTTGACGCTATCATGAAGGGCGGAGATGCTCCGGTTAACGATACTAAGAGTTACGACAACGGCACAGGTATCATTCCTTCTTACCTTTGCGAGCCTGTATTCGCTGATATCAATAACTACAAAGAGCTGTTGATCGATTCTGGTTACTATACAGAGGCTGATTTACAATAATTGAAGTAAATTTGCTTCGCAAATTAACTTCGATCCCAGAACAAAAAACATAATTTAGCAGGCGGGAAATCCCGCCTGCTGATTTTGAAAAGAGAAACAAATCAGATATTGCAGAAACTATGGTTGGGAGGAATAGACTTTGGCTAAGATTTTACTGGAAATGAAAAATATAACCAAAACATTCCCTGGCGTAAAAGCACTTGACAATGTCAATCTGAAGGTGGAAGAAGGCGAGATACACGCTCTCGTGGGGGAGAACGGCGCCGGTAAATCCACGCTGATGAATGTGCTGAGCGGTATTTATCCTTATGGTACTTATGAAGGCGACATCATCTATAATGGGGAGACATGTCACTTTAATCAGATTAAGGACAGTGAGGCCAGGGGAATCGTCATTATCCATCAGGAGTTAGCCCTGATCCCTTATATGACGATTGGTGAAAATATGTTCCTCGGTAACGAGAGAGGACGTAAGTACAAACTGGACTGGAACGAAACATACGGCCGTGCGGGAGAACTGTTAAAGACGGTTGGCTTACAGGAATCTCCGCAGACCTTGATTAAAGATATAGGTGTAGGCAAGCAGCAGCTTGTGGAAATTGCCAAAGCGCTGGCGAAAAACGCAAAGCTGTTGATCTTAGACGAGCCTACCGCTTCCTTGAATGAGACAGATTCCAAAGCACTTCTGGATCTGCTGCTGAAATTCAAAGAGCAGGGTATGACATCCATTATCATATCCCATAAACTGAACGAAGTCTCTTATGTGGCAGACAAGATCACAGTTATCCGTGACGGTTCTACCATCGAGACTTTGGATAAAAATACAGATGACATTTCCGAGACACGGATTATCCAGGGCATGGTAGGCCGGGAACTTTCCGACAGATTTCCCAAGAGAGAGCCGCATATCGGAGAGGTGATGCTGGAAGTCAAGGATTGGAGCGTATACCATCCGCTGTATTCTGAGCGGAAAGTGGTAGACAATGTGACCATAAACGCCCGCAAGGGCGAGGTTGTGGGGATTTCCGGCCTGATGGGTGCGGGACGCACGGAGCTTGCCATGAGCGTATTCGGTAAAAGCTATGGCGACAACATCAGCGGACATCTCTATATGAAGGGAGAAGAGCTCCATTTAAACTCTGTCCATGATGCGATCAAACATAAGATTGCCTATGTGACGGAGGATCGTAAAGGCAATGGCCTGATCTTAAGCAATCCCATCAAGATCAACACCACACTGGCCAATCTGGAAGGTGTGAGTACACACTCCATCATCGATAAGGATAAAGAGTATGGTGTGGCTGTGGAATACAAAGAGAAGCTGAAGACCAAATGCCCTACGGTGGAACAGAATGTTGGAAACTTAAGCGGCGGTAACCAGCAGAAGGTACTGCTTGCAAAATGGATGTTTGCAGACCCTGATGTGCTGATCTTAGACGAACCCACGAGAGGTATTGATGTGGGCGCCAAGTATGAGATTTACTGTATCATCAACCAGCTGGTGGCAGAGGGCAAGACTGTCATCATGATTTCCTCGGAACTGCCGGAGATTCTCGGTATGTGTGACAGGATCTATGTCATGAACGAGGGTAAGATAGTGGGAGAACTCGACAGGAGCGAGGCAACCCAGGAGATCATCATGTCACACATTTTAAAATCCAGTAGCAAAGGAGCGTAAGGAAAAGTATGAATAAGACAAAAGCCATTGATTATATCAAAAAATATACAATGATCCTCATGCTGATCCTGATCACGGCATTTTTCGCGTGGAGGACCAGCGGTGCAATTCTGTTACCTATGAACGTAAGTAGTTTGATTTCTCAGAACGCTTATGTGTTCATCCTGGCAACCGGTATGCTGTTGTGTATCCTTACCGGTGGTAACATCGACCTTTCTGTGGGCAGCGTGGTCTGCTTTGTAGGTGCAGTCGGTGCGGTGCTGATGGTGAACATGGGTGTTAATCTGGTGGTATCGATCATCCTGATGCTCTTGCTTGGTGTAGTGATCGGTGCATGGCAGGCATTTTGGATTGCTTATGTGAGAATCCCTCCCTTTATCGTAACCCTGGCGGGTATGTTGATGTTCAGAGGTTTGAGTAACACGGTACTGGAAGGTATGACAATTTCTGTGAAAGAATGTACCACTTTCGTAAAACTCTTCGGCGGCGGTGCAGACTGTTACATACCGGACTTTTTTGGCGGTGCGTCCCTCAATGTGACCTGTCTGGTGGCAGGCATCGTGGCAGTTATCATTTATGTGGTGGCACAGCTTCGCAGCAGGATGAATAAGATTAAGAAAGGTTATGAGACAGAGAAATTTGCAACCATGATCGTGAAGACAGTACTGATCAGTGCAGTCATCTTTGCCTTCTCCTTAAGACTGGCACAGCATAAGGGTATTCCCAGTGTGCTGATCTGGGTATTGCTTGTGGTTATCGTGTACAGCTATATTACTTCCAATACCACAGTGGGACGTTATTTCTATGCAGTAGGCGGTAACGAGAAGGCTACCAAGCTTTCCGGTATCAATACCAACAGAGTGTATTTCCTGGCATATTTGAATATGGGTCTTCTTTCCGCACTGGCCGGTATGGTAACCATTGCCCGTATGACTTCCGCACAGCCTACATACGGTCAGAACTATGAGATGGATGCCATCGGTTCCTGTTTCATCGGCGGTGCATCCGCATACGGCGGAATCGGTACGGTGCCTGGCGTTATCGTCGGTGCGGTGCTGATGGGTGTTATCAATATGGGTATGTCCCTGATGGGCGTAGACCAGAACATGCAGAAGGTAGTCAAGGGCCTGGTACTTCTGGCAGCAGTTATCTTCGATGTAGTATCCAAACGTGGTGGAAAATTAATTGCTAAAGATTAATTTCTGCGATATCTGATCGGAAAAGCTCCTGTGTGTGATGCACGGGAGTTTTTTCTGTATATTGGAGTTTCCTTAAAATCAAATGAAGTTCTCATGAACTTTTTGTGAAATGCCGGGAATGTGTTGACAATAATTTTTATTTGTACAAAAATGGTAAATAGCGTAAGAAAACGAAGACTTTGAAACGGAGGCAGAAATGATTAAGACGTTAGCGGCACATATCGGTGAATATAAAAAGGCTTCGATTATAACGCCTGTTTTTATGATACTGGAAGTGGTTTTTGAGACGCTGATTCCATTTTTGATGGCATCTATCATAGACGACGGTGTGGAAGCAGGGAATATGTATCATATTTACATGGTGGGAGCCTTTATGATCGGTGCAGCCCTGTGCGGGCTGTACAGTGGTGTCATGGGCGGTAAATATGGCGCCCGGGCGTCCACAGGATTTGCCAGGAATCTGCGGCAGGCCATGTTTGACAATATCCAGACCTTTTCCTTTGCCAGTCTGGATAAATTCAGTACGGCAGGACTGGTGACCAGGCTGACCACGGATGTGACCAATATGCAGATGGCCTATCAGATGACCCTGCGCATGTGTTTCCGGGCACCGGTCAGCATGATCTGTGCCATGGCCATGGCATTTATGATCAATGCCAGACTTGCCAGTGTCTACCTGGTGGCGGTTGTTTTGCTTGGGATTGTACTGGCGCTGATCATCAGGGGCGCCATGAGATATTTTCAGGAAGCCTTTCCGAAATATGACGAACTGAACGCTTCCGTACAGGAGAATGTGGGGGCTATCCGTGTAGTCAAGGCTTATGTCAGAGAGGATTATGAGACAGAGAAACTTAAGAAGGCCAGCCAGGGAATCTATGATATCTTCTTAAAAGCAGAGAAACATGTGGTGCTCAACATGCCTGTGATGCAGTTTACGGTCTATAGCTGTATCCTGTTGATCAGCTGGCTGGGTGCGAAGCAGATCGTACAAAGTACGTTGACCACTGGCGAACTGATGAGTCTTCTGACTTATTGTATGAATATTCTGATGAGCCTGATGATGCTCTCCATGGTCTTTGTGATGATGAGTATGAGCATTGCCAGTGCCAGACGTATCTGTGAAGTGCTGGAAGAAAAGAGCGATCTGACGAACCCGGAGGATCCTTTATATGAAGTGCCTGACGGCGGGATTACCTTCGAGCATGTGCGTTTTTCTTATCATAAGGACAGTGATGAAGCGGTACTGCATGATATCAATTTACAGATTCATCCAGGGGAGACGATCGGTATTATCGGCGGCACCGGCAGCGCGAAGACCAGTCTGGTCAATCTGGTCAGCAGGCTGTATGATGTGACACAAGGTTCTGTCCAGGTAGGAGGCCATGATGTGAGAGCCTATGATCTGGAAACCCTGCGCAACCAGGTGGCAGTGGTCTTGCAGAAAAACGTACTCTTCTCGGGAACCATTCTGGAAAATCTGCGCTGGGGAAATGTGGATGCCGATGAGGAAGAGTGCAGGCGCGTCTGTAAGCTGGCCTGTGCGGATGAGTTTATCGAGAAAATGCCGGAAGGCTATCATACCTACATAGAACAGGGCGGCACCAATGTATCCGGCGGACAGAAACAGCGGCTCTGTATCGCCAGGGCACTTTTGAAGAAACCGAAGGTTCTGATTCTGGACGATTCCACCAGTGCGGTGGATACGGCCACAGATGCCAGGATCAGAAAGGCATTTGCACAGGAGATTCCCGATACGACCAAACTGATCATTGCACAGCGGATATCCAGTGTACAGACCGCAGACCGCATTATTGTCATGGAGGACGGAAGAGTCAACGGATTTGGTACCCATGAGGAACTACTTGCAAATAATGAAATTTACAGGGAAGTATATGAGTCCCAGACAAGCGGCGGCGGAGATTTTGATGAAAAGGCAGGTGAAGCGTAATGCCGGGGCCAGGAATGAGAAGAGGGATGCCGAAAGGCAAAAGAATAGAGAATCCAGGTAAAGTATTTAAACGGCTGATGGGATATGTGGCCAAAAACTATGCGCCCCACCTGGTGGCGACGGCGGTGCTGATTCTGGTCAGCGTACTTGCCAATGTACAGGGAACCCTGTTCATTCAGCGTCTGATCGATGATTATATTGCGCCCATGCTTGCGGCGGATACGCCGGATTTCGGGCCGTTGGCAGGAGCCATTGCCAGAGTGGCCGGATTCTATCTGATAGGGGTGGCGGCGGCCTATGCCTGGAACCGGATTATGATCAATGTGACCCAGGGAACCCTGAGAAATGTGAGAAATGATTTGTTTTCCCATATGGAGACACTGCCCATCAAGTATTTTGACACCCATGCCCATGGAGATATTATGTCAACCTATACAAATGATACGGATACGCTGCGGCAGATGATCAGCCAGAGTATGCCTCAGGTCTTTAACAGCTTTATCACGATTGTCAGCGTATTTGTCAGTATGGTGATTTTAAGTATACCGCTGACCATTGTCACCCTTCTAATGATTGCGGTCATGCTGGTGGTGACCAAGAAAGTAGCTGGTTTGAGCAGCAGATATTTCCTGGAACAGCAGAAGAACTTAGGTAAGGTCAACGGCTATATTGAGGAAATGATGAATGGCCAGAAGGTAGTCAAGGTGTTCTGCCATGAGGAAGAGAGCATAGAAGAATTCCGGAAACTGAACGATGCACTCTATGAGAGTGCCGACAGGGCAAACTATCTGGTCAACGTGGTGGGACCGGTCAATATGCAGCTTGGCAACGTCAGTTATGTGGTCTGTGCAATCGTAGGAGGTGCGCTGGCACTGTCCGGCATGACAGGGCTGACATTGGGGAAACTGGCCAGTTTCCTGACCTTTAATAAGAGCTTTAACGGGCCCATTAACCAAGTGAGTCAACAGTTTAATTCCATTGTCATGGCCATGGCCGGGGCGGAGCGTATCTTTAAGATGATGGATGAGGCACCGGAAGTGGATGACGGGTATGTCACTTTAGTAAATGTAAGAGAGGAGAACGGGAAGCTTCTGGAGACACCGGAGCGTACCGGACGTTGGGCATGGCGCCACGAACATCAGGCGGACCACCGCGTGGATTATGTGGAGTTACAGGGTGATGTGGTGTTTGACGGCGTAGACTTTGGCTACAATGATGACAAGATTGTGCTCCACGATGTGGAACTTTATGCACAGCCCGGACAGAAGATTGCCTTTGTGGGTTCCACCGGGGCCGGTAAGACCACCATTACGAATCTGATCAATCGGTTCTATGATATACAGGACGGGAAAATACGCTATGACGGTATCAATGTGAATAAGATCAGGAAGGCGGATCTACGCCGTTCCCTGGGAATCGTATTGCAGGATACCCACCTTTTTACCGGTACTGTCATGGAAAACATCCGCTATGGCAAACTGGATGCCTCCGATGAGGAAGTGGTGGCAGCTGCCAAATTGGCCAATGCCCATGGCTTTATCAAAAGGCTGCCGGAAGGATACCAGACGGTGCTCTCCGGGGACGGCGCCAACTTAAGCCAGGGGCAGAGACAGCTTCTGGCCATCGCCAGAGCCGCCATTGCGGATCCGCCGGTGCTGATTCTGGATGAGGCCACAAGTTCCATCGACACCCGGACAGAGCGGATCGTGCAGGATGGGATGGATAAGCTGATGGCGGGCAGGACCACATTTGTGATTGCCCACAGACTTTCCACGGTCAGGAATTCGGACTGTATCATGGTGCTGGAGCAGGGGCGGATCATTGAGAGAGGAACCCATGACCAGCTTCTGGAGGAGAGGGGCAAGTATTATCAGCTGTACACAGGGAACGCGATTGCGAATTAGATATCATGTAAGATTGGGGAGGGATAACCTTCCCAATTTTTGTAGTTTCTGATAACAACGGATTATAAGTAACAGAACTTGCGCTCTTCTCGGGCTCCATAGTATAATAGTACTATATTGCTGCAATAAGGGGATGAGGGAAAATCATCAAAGGGGTAGAGAGGGTGCTTGTATGACACACGAAGAAAGAGCAAACGAGCTTTTAAAGCAGGATTATCACTGTTCACAGGCGTTGTTCGGAGCTTTCGCTGCCGATTTGGGGCTGGACATCAAAACAGCTCTTAAGCTAAGCACTTGTTTTGGGGTAGGTATGCGCCAGGGAGATGTCTGTGGTTGTGTGACGGCGTCCCTGATGGTATTGGGCGTGGCATTTGGATTTGATGATCCGCAGGATCGGGAACTGGAGGTATTTGGCAACAAGAAAACGGAAGAGTTTATAACCCTTTTTAAAGAGGCCATGGGCGGCAGCTATCTGTGTAAGGATATCCTGCATATGGATGTATCCAAACCGGAAGGAATGGCCAGGATGCGGCAGGAAGGACTTAAGTTTAAGATTTGTCCCCATGCGCTGGCGGCCAGCATAGAGATTCTGGAGAGAATGTTAGAAGAGTACAAGGACAGTATGCAGGATATGGACATGGTGATGCTGCCGGAGAGTGAGGTCATGAAGAGCGCCCTCAGGAAGGTCAATAAGCTCACCAGGTTTCGGAGAAATGTTCTGAATCTGCTGAGCCACTTTGATGGTGGGATAGCCTTTTTACAGTTTGATATCCGCCGGTTCAAGGTCATCAATGATATTTATGGGGAGATGATCGGTGATGAGATTCTGGATTTTGTGACGGAAGGGTTAAAACGACTTTGCGGTGAACAGCAGTATTTTGTGAACCTCAGAAGTGATGTGTTCATGGTGGTGACACAGTATGAGGAGGAAACGGAACTGACTGCCTTTGTGAACCGTATCCGGGAGATGCTGGGAGATTTCAAGCACATTAAGTTGCAGTATACTTTCGGAATATATATGGTAGATGACAGGCAGATGGAACTGCGGCAGATGGAAGATCGTGCGGCCATGGCACGCAAGGCGGCCAAGGAGAACATCATGACGGATACTGCCTTTTATCAGGAGCAGTTCAAGGAAATGCTCTATACAAGACGGTTTATCGAGGAAAATATGAAACCCGCGATTACAAACCGGCAGTTTCAGATGTATTTACAGCCCAAGTACAGTATTGCGCAGCATACGATTGTGGGGGCGGAGGCGCTGGTACGATGGATTCATCCGGTGAAGGGAATGATTTATCCGAATGAATTTATTCCGGTTCTGGAGGAGAACGGTTTTATACGCAATGTGGATTACTATATCTGGGAAGAGGCGTGTTATTTTATCAGACAATGCGAACAGGAGGGGATTGAGGGATGTCCCATTTCCGTCAATGTGTCAAGACATCATCTCGTAGAGGACGAGTTTATCGATGTCCTGGATGAACTGATCGGAAAGACAGCTGTTCAGAAGAGTCATCTGGAACTGGAAATTACGGAGACGGTCAATAACCAGCAGGTCAGTGAGATGTCGAATCGGTTGAAAAATGAAGGATTTACGCTGCTGATGGATGACTTCGGCAGTGGATATTCATCTTTAAGCATTTTGCTGGAGACGCCCTTTGACGTAATCAAGATTGACAAGAAGTTCATGGAAAATATGTTGGTATCCCGGAAAGGGAAGCTGATTCTCGAGCAGGTGGTCGCCATGGCGGCGAAGCTGGATCTGGGACTTTTGGCGGAGGGTGTGGAAACCAGGGAACAGGTAGATCTTCTCAAGGAGATCGGCTGTGATATGGTGCAGGGATTTTATTATGCGAAACCTATGCCGGCGGCGGAGTTTTACGAGCTGTTGAAAAAAGACAGGGGAAGGGATTAGAAACGGATATCTATGGATTGTGCCGCCGGGTATTTATGAGGATTTAACGATTGATTTTACACAGGTGGATATAAGCTGATGGATTGGGATTTTTGCTATTTGGTGACGAATGAGATATATCAGTTTCTGATGGCGCTGCTGTCGGCAGGTGCCTATTTTTATCTGATACGGAATTTTGTGAAATACAGGAAAACGGCGCTGCTGACCGGGGCCGTTTATCTGATTGTCATGCTCGTATTATGGTATGAACCGTATTATCTGCCGAGTTTCTGGGCTTATATGATCGGTGTGATGGCAGGGCTTTTGGTCATGTGTCTGATGGAACGGGAGAATTTCTTACAGAAAATTTTCCTGGCGTGGACATTTTATTCCGTCCGCTGGCTGGTGGCGCGGACGACAATTACGATTGGGGCACTGCTCTGGAAGGCTGCCTTGCTCTGGGGGCAGGGATATATAGATGTGGAGAAGGGGTACTATTTGACTGTAGCTGAGAGTCTTATAGAGATTCTGTTACAGGTTGTAATATATATGATTGCGGTAGGGCTGATTGTGAGAGTATACCGCAATAAAGGCCAGAAGATGCAGGGCCGGGAATTCCTGCTGATGTCCCTGCCGTCCTTTACGAGTGCGATGGGATATGCCTATGTGAAATATATCTGGGAATCACCGGCAGGCTTACAGCACAACGAACTGGATTCCCCTGCCTTCTATCATGGGATGGTTCTTGTGTACTGCCTGAGTTTATATATACCGATCGTAGTTGTCATTATGTTGTTTCAGAGTATTAAAGAGAAACAGCTGGAAGAAACACAGAAAGAACTGCTTGCCGGGCAGATGGAGGATATGAAACGGCATATCCGGGAAGTGGAGGAACTTTACCGGGAAATCCGCAGTTTGAAGCATGATATGGGGAACCATGTGATGGTGATGCAGAAACTGAGCGGTCAGGAACAGGAACAGTACGCCAGATCCCTTCAGGAGCAGTATACGGCCGTGGCGGAAGGGATGCAGAGCGGCAATCCGGTTACGGATGCGATTCTGATGGAGTGGCGCCGTGAGGCTGTGTCAAAGGAAATCGCCTTTGATTGTTCTTTTCACTACCCGGCAGACCGGGAAGTGGATGCCTTTGATCTGAGCATTATCCTGAACAACGCGCTGGCCAATGCAGTTGAGGCGGCAAAGGGAGGGGAGAGCGCGCCGGCGGGATACGTCAGGATCACTTCCGCCCTGCGTGAGAATGTGTATATTATTGAAGTAGAGAACTCATTTGACCATCCGATTGTCAGGAACAGGGAATCGGATCTGCCTGTAAGTACCAAGGAAGACAAGGTCTTTCATGGGTTTGGCCTGCGGAATATCCGCCAGGTGGCGCAGAAATATCATGGGGATATGGAAGTCCAGGTACAAGGACAGGTATTTCGATTAAGTGTGATGATGCAGGTCTGCTGGCCGCTGGCCGAAAGCGGTACTTGATACCGCTTTACAACAGAAAATGTCCGCTCCACAACAAAAAGCTTATTGGTGGATCTGCGTCTTACGATATAGAGTATGACGAGATTAATATCTGTTTGATGAGAATACAGAACAAGGAGGATACGGGCATGACAGTAGGAGCAGTGAATGGCAGTCAGGGGGTTCAGCAGCCGGGTAAGATAGGCGGCAGACAGGATGACCCGGTGGCAAAGGGAATTCAGGACAAGATTAATCGGGCCCAGAAGGAACTTCAGGAGCTAAACGGCAGGCGTGACATGCCGCCGGAGAAGAAGCAGGAGAAACGGCAGGAACTTCAGAAAGAAATCAATGAGCTGAATATGCAGCTTCGTCAGCATGAGATGGAGCAGAAGGTTAAGGAGCGGGAAGAGAAAAGACAGGCGGAGGAAAATCCTCTGGGGCTTCCTGAGAATCAGGATATGGCCCGCAAAGACTCCAGACCAGGAGTGGAGCTGGGAATTTCTGCGGCCGGCATGGAAGCATTGATCTCGGCGGACGGGGCCAGGAAGGCAGCGGATACGCAGGGCAGTGTGGCACAGCGTATGGAAGGTAAGGCTGGAGTATTGGAAGTAGAGATTAAGATGGATGCTGCCCGCAATGGAGACACTTCCAGCAAACAGGAACAGCTTGCCGATGTGACGAACAAGGCGCAGGCGGCACAGTCTGCCCAGATGAGCAGTCTGCAAAAGGCCGGAGAGGAGCTGGAAAAGGCGGCTGATGCCGGAGAAGGCATGGAAGGCGTGCAGAAGAAGGATGAGGATAAGGTTTCCTCCAAAGACGACGCCGCAAATGATAACGGGGAAGAAAGCAGAAATGGTAAAGAATCCGGCTAAAACATATTGACAATTCCTGCATATTATGCTATAAAGAGAAACAGAAACCGTTGAAGAAGAGTGAGTACTTTAAGTGTTTCCTAAGGAATCAGTTCATTACAGAGAGCTGCCGCAGGTGGAAGGCAGTATGAACGGCTTAAAGGAATGGGCTTCGGAGGGCGAGTCGAAGACAGTAGACGAGACGGAGAGGATACTTCGTTAGCAAATCGGGCATATGTCAGTATGCAATGAGCGGATACGTATAGTATCAAGCCGGGTGGCACCGCAGGAGAATCATTCCTGTCCCAGCATGGATTGGGACAGGTTTTTTTATGTGTAAAATTATCTGGAGCATATTCCAATCCCAATTGCGATATCATATCAACAACAGAACCCACGCGGACAGAGTGAGCGTGGAGGGCGCCGCTGGCGCAGAATGGAGGCCATTATGAGTGAAACACAAAAAATCCCCTACAAGATTTATCTGGAAGAGAATGAGATGCCGAAGAGCTGGTATAATGTGCGGGCAGACATGAAGAACAAGCCGGCGCCCCTGTTAAATCCGGGTACTTTACAGCCTGTTACCTTTGACGAGTTAAAAGGAATCTTTTGTGAAGAACTCAGCAGACAGGAATTGGATGACAGCACGGCATATATTGAAATCCCGGAAGAAATTAGGAATTTCTATAAGATGTACAGACCTTCGCCTCTGGTACGGGCGTATTGTCTGGAAGAAAAATTACAGACACCTGCCAAAATCTACTATAAGTTTGAGGGGAATAACACCAGCGGCAGTCATAAACTGAATTCCGCTATCGCGCAGGCTTATTATGCGAAGAAACAGGGATTAAAAGGTGTGACCACCGAGACCGGGGCAGGCCAGTGGGGAACAGCGCTTTCCATGGCCTGTGCATATCTTAATCTTGACTGTCAGGTATATATGGTGAAGTGCTCTTACGAACAGAAACCCTTCCGCCGGGAAGTGATGCGTACTTATGGCGCATACGTGACACCGTCGCCTTCCGATACCACACAGGTGGGACGTAAAATACTGGAAGAGTTCCCGGGTACTACGGGAAGCCTTGGCTGCGCGATTTCAGAGGCAGTGGAAGCGGCAGTTTCCCAGGAAGGTTATCGTTATGTATTGGGATCCGTGCTCAATCAGGTGCTCTTGCATCAGTCTGTGATCGGTCTGGAAGCAAAAGCCGCCATGGATAAGTATGGAGTCAAACCGGATGTCATCATCGGCTGTGCCGGCGGCGGTTCCAATCTTGGCGGCCTGATTTCACCTTTTATGGGTGAAAAGCTGCGCGGAGAAGCCGATTATCGTTTTATTGCAGTGGAGCCGGCATCCTGCCCAAGCCTTACGAGGGGTAAATTTGTCTATGATTTCTGTGATACCGGCAAGGTATGTCCGCTGGCAAAGATGTATACATTGGGCAGTGGTTTCATACCGGCAGCGAACCATGCGGGCGGTCTGCGTTACCATGGTATGAGTTCCGTGCTTTCGCAATTGTATCATGATGGATACATGGAAGCCACCAGTGTGGAACAGACTTCGGTATTTGCGGCGGCAGAGGAGTTTGCAAGAGTGGAAGGTATTCTGCCTGCGCCTGAGAGTTCCCATGCCATCCGTGTGGCCATGGACGAAGCACTCAAATGCAAAGAGACAGGAGAGGAGAAAACAATTCTCTTTGGTCTGACAGGAACCGGTTATTTCGATATGGTGGCTTACGAGCGTTACAATAACGGAGAGATGACAGATTATATTCCCACGGATGAGGATCTGGCCAAGGGACTTGCGGGTATCCCGAAATTTCCGGGAAATGAGGCATAAGGGTAACTGGATATAAACGGTGCGATACAAGCGGATATGCTGAGGGAAAGATAAGATGGCTGAAAGAAACTTGAATTTTGACAAAGCGGTAGAGAGACGGGGAACCGGATGTATCAAATATGATTTTGCAGCCCAGTGGAATATGCCGGAAGATGTGCTGCCTTTGTGGGTGGCGGATATGGATTTTGAGACTTCCTCTTATGTGGTGGATGCACTGACAGACAGACTGCGTCACGGAATCTTTGGTTATACGGATTCAGGAGAGCGTTATTTCAACGCGGTAAAGGGCTGGATGGAGCGCCATCACGACTGGAAAGTAGAGGAAGACTGGCTGGTGAAGACGCCGGGCGTAGTCTTTGCGCTGGCGATGGCAGTTAAGGCATATACCGAACCGGGGGACGGGGTTTTGATACAACAGCCTGTATATTACCCTTTTGCGGAAGTAATCAGGGATAACGGACGGCGTGTTGTCAACAATTCTCTCTATCTGGGCAGTGACGATCGTTATCATATGAATCTGGAAGACCTGGAGAGAAAGATTGTGGAGGAGAAGATCGGACTGCTTTTCCTGTGCAGTCCCCATAATCCCGTGGGCCGTGTGTGGAGCAGGGAAGAATTGTGTGGGTTAGGGGATCTTTGCGTCAGACATCATGTAATCGTGGTGAGTGACGAGATCCACGCGGACTTTGTTTTTCAGGGGAAACATCAGGTGTTTGCAGGTCTTAAGAAAGAGTATGAACCCATCAGCATCATCTGTACAGCGCCTAGCAAGACCTTTAATCTGGCGGGTCTTGTGATGTCCAACATCTTTATCCCGGATGCGGAACTTCGCAGGAAATTCCGCAGGCAGATGGATGCTGCCGGTGTCAGCCAGCTTGGAATCATGGGGCTTACGGCCTGTGAAGCTGCCTACACCAAGGGAGAGGAATGGTATCAGGCGATGCATGGCTATGTGAAGGCTAATATCGCATATACCAGACAGTATGTGGAAGAGAATCTGCCGGGTGTACGTATGGTGGAGCATGAGGGTACTTATCTGGTATGGTTGGATTTCAGAGGTACGGGTCTTGATGAAAAGGCATTGGAACATAAGATCATTCAGGAAGCGAAACTCTGGCTGGATGACGGCGCCATGTTCGGCGAGGGCGGAAGCGGTTTCCAGAGAGTGAACGCCGCCTGCCCGAGAAAGATACTTGTGGAGGCGCTTGACAGAATAAAGGCGGTATTATAAACGGTAAATCCCCGGGACATAATCTCAGTCCCGGGGATTTCTTGACAGTAATCATAAGCATATCAGAAAAACAAACCAGATCCGAAGGATCAGAGTACACTATCCAGGGTTTCAAACAGTAACTGTACATCAATCGGTTTGGCGATGTGCCCGTTCATGCCGCTCTTGAGAGCTGCCTCCCTGTCCTCTGTAAAGGCGTTGGCGGTCATGGCTATGATCGGTATGGAGGCAAGTCTGCTGTCTTTCAGGTTACGGATTTCCTGGGTAGCCTCATATCCGTTCATCACCGGCATCTGTACATCCATCAGAACGGCCTGGTAGTATCCGGGCTCGGACTGTTTTACCATATCTGCGGCAATCTGGCCGTTATCTGCCACATCTACAGTAAAGCCGGCGTTTTCCAGAATAGCCACAGCGATTTCCTGATTCATTTCCACATCTTCCGCCAGCAGGATCCTTCCGGTATGATGTACTGCATAGTTTTCCGTAGAGTCTGCCTGGCCTTTTGTTTCCGGACGCATCACGGACTGGAGGCAGGAACTTAACTCTGACAGGAACAGAGGTTTGCTGCAAAATGCCGTCACACCGGCCTCTTTTGCCTCTGTCTCGATATCGGCCCAGTCGTATGCGGTCAGGATGATGATGGGTGCACTGGAATTGATTTCCTTACGGATCCGCCGGGTTACTTCCACACCGTTCATATCGGGAAGGAGCCAGTCGATAATATAGACCGAATAATCGGTATTGCGCATTACAGCCTGGTGCGTGCGGAGCACGGCTTCCTTGCCGGACAGAGTCCATTCGGCACGCATCCCCAGTTGCCCCAGCATATAGGAAACACTGTCACAGGTATTGAAATCATCGTCCACTACCAGAGCTTTACAGTGTCTTAATTCCGGTATTACCAGGGGTTCCTTGATATTGGAATTGAGACGGAAGGTAAAGGATACCGTAAATTCTGTTCCCACACCCTGTTCACTCTGTACAGAGATGGTACCGTTCATCATATCCACGATGTTTTTGGTGATCGCCATGCCCAGACCGGTACCCTGTATCTTACTGATGGTGCTGTTTCGTTCCCGTTCAAAGGGTTCAAAAATATGTTCTACAAATTCCTCACTCATACCGATGCCGTTATCTTTGATACAGAATTCATAATTGGCATAGCCTTCAGGCGCACCGGGTTTTTCCGTGATACGCATGCTGACGCTGCCGCCGGCACTGGTATATTTGACGGCATTGCTGAGCAGATTCAAAAGAACCTGATTGAGCCGCAGCTGGTCACAGAAGATATCCTCGTCCCAGACATCCACAGTGTCAAACTGTAACTCCAGCTGTTTGGCATGGATATCCGCCTGTAGGATGTTGCGCAGACCATGCAGGATATCCGGAAGGCTGCATGGCTTCTCATCCAGATGGATCTTACCGCTCTCTATGTGACTCATATCCAATATGTCATTGATCAGGCTAAGCAGGTGGTTGCCGGAGGTCTTGATCTTCTGGAGATATTCGGCAACCTGTTCCGTATGATCGATATGGGTGATGGCCAGGTTGGTAAACCCGACAATCGCGTTCATCGGTGTACGGATATCGTGGGACATATTCGATAAGAATACGCTCTTTGCCTTGCTTGCACGATTGGCCTGTGAGAGGGCGGCCTCCAACAGGGTATTCTGTTCAATTTCCTTGCGGAGTTCTGCATCCACGTTGCGGAAGCCCAGCACAAAACCGGTTCTGTCGGTACTGTTTCCTGCGTTGACAGCCTTCATCTGGAAATAAATCGTTTCATTGCCCTGACACTTACGATAATTGACATAGTATATTTTGCCCTCAGCCAGTTCCTGCTTGAGCGTATCCAGGGAGACCGCATGACGAAGCAGATCGCGGTCGTCCTCATGTACCCATTTCTGTATGTATTGTTCCATGCTCTCTTGCAGGGATATTTCACCGGTAAAACACAAGTTGATTTCCTGGCCGTCGGCGCGAATCGGAGTTGCCTGGCCTGTCTCGGGATCCACAAAACAAACCAGCGTAAAGTCGATACTGAGAGCCTGTACCAGTTCCATCTGGCGTCTTTCGTTTTGCTTTTCCTGGAGTTTCTTTGCGGTACAATCCAGAAGGAAGCGCTGGTAGAAGAGTTCTCCGTTTTCTTCAAAGAGCTTAATATTGCCCATAACATGAAGAATCTCGCCGTCCTTATGCTGCACACGATATTCTACACTAATGTTATCTCCGGCTTTTTTCAGTGTTTTAATACTTTCTAAAAGGCCGGCCTGGTCTTCCAGCATCACAGAGGAAGCGATCAGGTCAAATCCGTCCGCTTCCAGTTCCGCTTTCGATTCATAGCCCAGAATCTTAAGGGCGGCTGAATTGATGCTCACAACATGGGAACCGTCCAGGGTATGACTCATCACACCACATTCTATGGTGGTAAAGATGGTCTCTAAAGTCTGATTCTTTTTGATAAGTTCCTGTTCATAGGCCCGTTCCTGGGTTACATCTATGGCCACACCTACCGTTCCCATGACACTTTCGTCAAGGTTATACAGAGGAGATTTGTATGTCATGAGGGTCCGCATGCCTTCTCCGGTCTTGATGATTTCCTCGGAAACAAAAGTATGCCTTTTGCTCATGACCTGATGTTCTGATTCTATACAGGCAGGGTCATCCTGCTCCACATCCCAGATATAGGCATGTCTTTGTCCTTCCACCTGCTGTTTCGACTTATTGACTGTCCGGCAGAAACTGTCGTTTACCTTTTCATGGACTCCGTCTTTGTCTTTATACCAGATCAGGTTGGGAATGTTATTGATGGTAGCCTCAAGATAATGGCTGGTCTGCCAGAAGTCCTTACTCATCTTACAGGTCTGCTGCCATCTCAAAAAACGAAAACGTATCTCTTCATCAGACATTGGCGTAATCCAGATGTCCGTGATGTCAGAAAGTGCAGAATCCGCACAAAGCATCTGTAATTGTTTCTTGTCTGCCAGTATGATAATCTGTGTCTTTTCACCACGATTCTGTAAAAGGATCTGCAAAGCATCGGCAGTATCAATGCTCGACAAATCAGCCACAATCACATCTGCCTTTGCTGTCAGGGAGGCTTCCGGATCGTCGCTTTCAGAGAAAATATGGGTAAAATGTTCAAGGGCCGGCATCTTTTTAATCACGTTGAACGTGCGGCATGGATGTCCTGTGAAGTAAATATGAAGACGGCAATTGTACATGGCAATTTTCCTCCATACATCTAAAAATCATCTGATATAAGTATTCTATCAATCCTGCCAACTTGTGTCAATATGGGAGAATTTTTGCAGGAAATCTATTTTGGGATACGGGAAAGGGAGTATTTTTAATTGGGTTGCAGGAAGGATATTTTTGGGATTATAATATAGAAAAAATAGGTAGTGTTTTCTGCAATCTGATTTATGAGTACGGGGTGGGAAGATGAACGAAATCATAAAGGCGCTGCACAGGAGAAAATCAGTCCGTGTGTTTACAGAAGATAAGATATCACGGGAGGATAAGAACAGTATTATAGAAGCGGCGTTACAGGCGCCGTCTGCCGGGTGTCAGTTATTATATACGATTCTCGATATCACAGATCGGCATATAAAGGACAGACTTGCCGTACTCTGCGATAACCAGACTTTTATCGGTAAGGCAGAGATGGTACTTGTGTTTTGTGCGGATTGCAGAAAATGGCTTTCTTTTTATAAGGAAGCGGGATTGCAGCCAAGGCTGCCGGGTCCCGGAGATTTGCTTCTGGCAGTTGAGGATGCATTGATTGCGGCGCAAAATGCAGTGACGGCCGCCCATAGTCTGGGCATCGGTTCCTGCTATATTGGGGATGTGATGGAAAATGCGGAGGAAATGAAGAAGCTCTTACAGCTGCCCCAGTATGTATATCCGGCCTGTATGCTGGTTTTCGGGTATCCCACGAAGCAGCAGGAGGAGCGGAAGAAGCCGGAGCGGTTCAGGGTATCGGATCTGGTCTGCGAAAACGGTTACCAGGATAAGACCGGTGAACAGATACGGGAGATGTTCCGGGGAAGAACCGGCGTGAAAACTTATGAGGACTGGATGGAAGCGTTCTGGAAGAGAAAGTATGAGTCGGATTTTGCAAAAGAGATGAATCGTTCCATGGAAGTATATCTGCGGGATTATACATTTGAAAGAGGGGGATGGAATTGAAAAAGAAGCAGAGTATATTCTATTCTGTGATCATTGTTGCTGCATTGGTGATTGTCTGTTTTGTGATATGGTTTTATGTGGGACGGATGAATCAGACCATTTCGGAGAATACCATACAGTCTATCAGTGAGATGGCGGAGCATGACAAGACTGCAATCCAGACCTACATAGAGATTTATTGGCAGGATCTGTATGAGATTAAAGAAAGATTTATCAGTGATCAGTGTAAAACAATTGCGGACCTGGAAGAACGGATGGCTCTGGAATGTGCTTCCGGTAATTTCACGCATATATGTCTGGTAGCAGAGGACGGTACTGTCTATGCGGATAACCATGCTGCCTATTCTGCAACGGAGGATGACAGAGGCAGCGTTCCTGACTTCCTGTCTTATTTTGCAGAAGGGAAAGAAAAGATTGTCAGAAGATCCGATATTGCACAGACGCGGGATTGGCTGAGCAGGGACAGTATTATCTACGGGGTAAGGCTTCATGATCTGGAAGTGGATGGCGTGAAGATGGCCGCCTTGATCGGAACCAGTAATATTTCGGCAATTGAGGATAATATGGTGATTGACAGTTTCCTCAAAGATGGAAAAATCCGCGGACACAGTGCGATCATTGACCGGAACGGCAATTATATTGTCAATATTAACAAAGAAATCTATATGAATGAACAGGAAAATCTGTATGTACACCTGTCAGAATCAACGGATTCGGAACTGACCAACGAGGAACTGGCCCGGAAGCTGGAAAGACGGGAGACGTTTGGATTCTACCATTTCCATGAAGAGGAAGATTACCGGGAGCTGTTTTATTTTATTCCCTTTGAGGGAATGGATCTGTATTTCATCATGTCTTTGAATGAGGAAGTCTTTGTGGAGCAGTCCAGAGCTTTTGCGACCATGAGTATTACCATGCTGGTGGTCAGTATGATGACGGTGGTATGTATGCTGTTGGTCATCATGGTATACCAGAAAAGAACAATCAGGATTGTGGAGAAAGCCAGGGCACAGAAAGTATTTCTCTCCAACATGAGCCATGAGATCCGGACGCCTCTGAACGGACTGCTGGGTATGAATCATCTGATCATGGTACATATCGACAATGAGGAACAAAGACCCCAGATTAAAGAGTGGCTTCGCAAATCCCAGAGTACAGCCAATTATCTGCTGTCCCTGGTGAATGATATTCTGGATATGTCCAAGCTCCAGGAGGGCAAAGTGGATATGATGAACGAGCCCTACAGTGTGGAAGCGGTGATTGAAGAAATCTATGCCATGCAGGTGGATAATATCAGGAGCAGGAAGGTGGAATTTCATCTGGAAAAGGATATATCACACCCTTATGTCCAGGGAGATGTGGTCCGCGTCAAACAGATCCTGATGAATATTGTAGGCAATGCGGCCAAGTTTACACCGAGCGGAGGGCAGATCAGGCTTTCTGCCTGCCAGCGCAGGATAGATGATGCCCATGTGGAGACGGTATATCGTTGTGAAGACACCGGGATTGGTATGTCCAAAGAATATCTGGGGAAAATATTTGACTCATTTAGTCAAGAAAGAAATAAGAATACCTGTGAGATCAAAGGAACGGGTCTTGGCATGGCGATCAGCAAACTGCTTACAGACGCCATGGGCGGTAAGATACTGGTGGAGAGCGAGCTGAATGTGGGCAGTACCTTTACCGTGATCATTCCCTCCGCCATTGTAACAGAGGTTCCGTCTTATCTGCTTGCGGGCGGGACAGATGCAGCTCATGATAATGATGGAAACGAACGACATGTGAAACGGGAAAGACCGGTTAAGGTACTGGTGGCGGAAGATGTGGAACTGAACGCCGAAGTGTTGCTGGAGATTCTTTCCCTGGAAGGCTTTGAGACCGTTCATGTAAGAAACGGCCGGGAAGTGCTGGAGGTCTTTGGGGCATCTGAGGTTGGAGAATTTGATATTATCCTGATGGATATGAAGATGCCGGTCATGGACGGCTGTGAGGCGGCCAGGGAAATCCGCAGGATGGACAGGGCGGATGCGAAGACGGTCATGATCTATGCCTGTACGGCCAATACCTTTCAGGAGGATCGGAACCAGGCGATTCAAAGCGGCATGAATGATTTCCTCACCAAGCCCATCGATGTGAGCGTTCTGATTAAGAAATTACAGTTTCATCCCCAGCCGCAGCATCGTCAATCGGTTTCCATGCCTGACCAAAATTGACGTCCTTAAATAATGCCGCAAGACCGCTGATCTGTTTGAGACGAAGAATCTCATCTTTGTCCATGCCGAGATGTTTGGCAATCCAGGCATCACTGCGCCCCAGTTCATGCAGTTCTTTGACGATATTACTCATCAGATCCACATCGTGGGAGCCGCGTGCGCGATTGTGCCTGACTGTGCTTGCCATCCGGTTTGCCAGAGGCTTATCGATTACTGCCACAGGCAGCATGCCATGTTCCCGCTCGTAAATATCGGGATATTCCTTCATCACACGCCAGCGGTGGAAACCATCAACGATCGCGTAGATATCCTGTTTCTGGGAATAGTAACACACGATGGGCATGGTGTAGCCGTCCTCACGGATACTGTCATAGAGCAGTTTCATTTCCGGGGGCGCCACATTGTTAGGATTGTAGGTGTTTGGCACAATCTTCTCAAAGGGAACGGGGATTATATTATATACCGGGCTCTTAAATGTATTATCTGGCATTGATCATCTCTCCATATTTTCGTTTGATCTTATCAATTCGCTGCTGTTCCTTCTTTGTCTGACCAAATCCCATAAAGCGGCAGGTATGGTCGTTTTTTAAAATGCAGTAGCACATGCGCTTCCAGCTGGGAATGTCCCTGGTGGATCTGATGTCGTCCGTATCATCCGGAATGTCTCCCACAAAGACGATTCGTGCATTTTTCATTAAAGTATAATTGGATACGCCATTGCGGCGGATGTTGTATCCATGGTCGAGCAGATCCTGGATCACGTTCTCTTCCAGTCCCCCGCCGGTCTTATGCCAGAATTCGATGGAAGTCCGGAACTTCCTGACATAATTATTGCGCAGCCTTGCAGGCAGTGTGTCCAGCAGGAATTTGGTATAGGATTCCCAGGTATGCCCTTCGGGCAGAGAGATGCTGCGGTATCCCATGGCCTTGGTCCTGCCATAGATACAGCCGAAATTGGCGCCGCGCACACGCCCCACAAGTCTTGTCCAGATTTCCGGGTCAATCACTCGGTAGAGATTTAAGGAGTCCTTGGAATAGTCGTTAAAGGGGGAGGCCACGCGCATCTGGTTGATGGTAAGCCCTGCCTTATAGTACAAGTCATACAGGGCATTATAGTCATAGGCAAACCGATAGTTTGCCACCCATACATCCTGGTTTGTCCAGTCATAGAGCGGCGAGGCACACCATACGTCCTTAAACTGTTTGGAAATCCAACATTCTCCATTATATCCGTACTTCTTATTCACGATCCCGCTGTAGCGCTGTAAGGACTCATCTGCACGGATGCCCAGCAGACAGACGGTTTTCTGGTGATCGTGCTCTTCTTTATAGAACCGCCCGAACTGTTTGGCCAGGTCTTCCTGGGGCATCCGGTAGCGGTAGTGGTTAAAAGGTTTGTCTATGGTGATTACATAAGGGTAATCCGGCCTTTTGCGGACCCATATCTCTTCCTTCTTATCATCCCAGGGATACCAGTACATCTCATAACTGCTCAGGGCCGTTCTGGTGGCCATCGGCAGACAGACCCAGTAGAGATCACATTCTCCCTCCAATGCCCGGAAGGTTCTGGTGACATATTCCGTGGTCACACTGTACTGTGCCTCAAAGTCCTGGTGGAACACGCCGATTCTGCGGGCAGGATAATATTTTCGTTTAAAATCCAACAGCAGATTTAACAGCACGCCGCTGTCCTTGCCGCCGCTGAAGGAGACATAGATATTGGGGAACTCACGAAACAGATAGTGAAAGCGTTCCTGTAAGGCATCATAGACGTTCCTTTGTTCATATCCTTTGATCATCATATTGTATGCCTCCCCAAAGATGTGTGCCTACAGGTTTTACGTGTGTCAGAATAAAACTATTGTATCATATAATTTCCAGAATTTTACAATTTTCATGTTTTTTAAGAAAATATACAGGATATCGGGGTGCGGTTATACAAGATGGGAGCAGAGACTTGAAGGGTTGCTTCTTATCGCAAAAACATATAAAATAAAAGTATGAAAATAAATTTATCGTTCTTTTTAAAATTATCGTTTTTTCTGATGGGCCTGTGCACTGGTGTTCCTGTTTTCTGGGGCATCTATTATTATGGCTATGATAAGGATCTGATTGTGTATCCGGCAGGCGCGCAGGAAACAGGAGCAGAGGGACTGCTTTATGCATGGGATATGGAGAACCGGAAGTTTGTGGAGGAGCCGGTGTTATGAGTATTATGATGGATTCCACAATCTGCTCATGGAACTGTATTTTGATCCCCGGACAGGGCAGATAATGTGTCGGGATACAGGGAGACTTACGAGTATACGGATGAGGGCCGGCTTGTTTACCGGTATGGCTATATCACGCACGGTTCACTGGAATATTATTATATATATGAAGAAAGTGATATGGAACCGGCTTATTGTCTGGAATTGGACCATAACGGCGGACCGCCGGTGCTGGTTATTTATTCATAAAGAGGAATACAGATATGCAGTCAACTGATTTTTCCGGAGGAAAGGTCTGGCAGAATATTGTGGCACAGTCCATTCCGCTGATTTTAGCACAGCTGGTACAGCTTTTATATAATGTGGTAGACCGGATTTATATCGGACACCTGCCCGGTGCGGACAGTATGGCGCTGACCGGGATCGGCCTGGTGTTTCCGCTGACTACCCTGATTGCAGCCCTGACTTTTCTGTTCGGGACGGGCGGCGCTCCGCTTTTTTCCATTGCCAGAGGCGCCGGGCAAAAAGAGCGGGCGGGGAAGATACTGGGCAATACCTTTTCTCTCCTGCTTGGCACATCTGTGGTGATGTTTTTGTTCTGCTATCTGTTTCGCAGGCCGGTACTTTATCTGTTCGGTGCCAGTGATGCTTCTTATGTATATGCTGATGCGTACCTGAAGATTTACCTGTGGGGGACGCCGTTTACCATGCTGGCCACAGGGCTGAACGGATTTATCAATGCTCAGGGGTTCCCGCGGGTGGGGATGATGACTACCCTGTTGGGGGCTGCGCTGAATCTGGTACTGGATCCGGTGTTTATTTTCGTGTTTCATATGGGAGTTGGCGGTGCGGCGCTGGCTACGGTGCTCAGTCAGGCCGTTTCCTGCATCTGGGTGCTGCGGTTTCTGACAGGCCCCAAAGCATTGCTGCCCATGAGGAAGAATAATCTGCCGATTGATGGCAGACTGGCCAGGGAAATCATGGCCCTGGGCATGTCGGGCTTTATCATGCAGGGAACCAACTGTCTGGTGCAGGTGGTGTGCAATGCGACCCTGAAAATATATGGCGGGGATCTTTATGTGGGTGTGATGACGGTGATCAATTCTACCAGAGAGATTCTGGCGCTGCCGGTCAGTGGGATCACCAATGGCGCCCAACCCGTACTGGGGTATAATTATGGGGCAAAAGAATATGACAGGGTGCGTCAGGGGATTCGTTTTACTGCCGCACTGGGAATTGTATACACATTGCTGGCATGGCTTCTGGTAATCGTGAGTCCGCACCTGCTGTTGTCCATATTCACGGAGGATACGCTGATGATAGAGGCAGGGGCGGATGCCATGCGGCTGTACTTTTTCGGCTTTTTCTTTATGGCTTTTCAGTTTACAGGACAGTCGGCATTTACGTCGCTGGGCGACTCCCGCCATGCCATCTTTTTCTCCCTGCTTCGCAAGGCGGTGATCGTGGCGCCGTTGACGGTGCTTTTGCCGAAAATGGGGTTTGGTGTGGACGGGGTGTTCCTGGCAGAGCCAATTTCTAATGCCATCGGCGGACTGGCCTGCTTTGTGACCATGTATTTTACGCTTTACCGGAAGATGGCAGATGGAAAGAACGCGGGTTAAAAGGGGGTTATGGTATGAGGAACAGGTTAGGACAGTTTATCGTTTTGATGTGTGGATGTATCATAGCGGCAGTGATGGACTGTCAGGCTAAGTCGGGGCCGGACAGCGTAGAGGAACTGCTCACTTATGAGATCCGCTCGGAAGCGGGAAGAGAGTATGCGGTACTCACGGGGATCAGGGAAGAATATCGGGAGCGTTTTCCCAGATATCTGGGGAAAACCGCCGGCAAGACAAGCACAGTCCTGTTTCCCCTGCCGGATAAAATAAAGGATGTCTGGGTGGAGGAAATTGCGGCGGACGCTTTTCGGGATCTCACGGTGAAGCCGGCGAATATGCCCAAACATCTTAAGATTGTGGGTGACCGCGCCTTTTTGAATACGAAAATGCTTACACAGGAGATGGTGTTTCCGGCGCAAATAGAACAGATCGGAGAGGAAGCCTTTGCAAACTGCAGAATAAGCTGGGTAGAGTTTCCGGGAGAACAGGATCTGGTTATCGGCAAAAGAGCTTTCGCAGATAACGAGCTGCTGTGGGCGGTCTATCTGCCGGGTCCGTACTGTATGATCGGAGAGGAGGCTTTCGCGGGATGCAGGGAAGAATTTTATCTCGGTTATAAAAAACGGCCGGAACCCGGGCGTAATCCGACAGAGGAATATGCGCAGGCCAATGGACTGAAAGCCCTGTGGGTGCCTGTTATCGATAGCCTGGAGCCGGTGGTCAGATATCCTCAGGAACCGCTGGTTCTAAAGCCGGAAATCGGGAATTATTTCTATGGGGAAAACGGTGAGGGAGATAACCTGCTTTCCTGTGAAGAGGCGGACGATGCGCCGGATTATGGTTATAGTGCCTGGCATGCACCCTGTGGGGAAACGTGTGTAGGAGAGGGATATCTGGATATTACGGCCTCCTCGGAGCTGGCTTCTGCTGACGGCAGGTATGCTGCTGAGAATCTCCATGCGCTGTGCGGGAGAGAAAGTGCCTGGGCTGAGGGCGTGGAAGGAAACGGCATCGGCGAGAGTATCACCTATCATGACTGTAACGACTGGCATGTCCGCAATCGCTGGGATTATATCAAATATGAAGAGTGGTACCTGGAAAATGAAAATAAGATCAATCCTCTGGACGGCTATATCCGTTATACACAGATCTGTATTGTGAATGGTTATGCGAAAAACCGGAAGACCTGGGAGGAAAACGGGCGCGTCAAAATGCTGCTCATGTATGTGGAAGATAAGCCCTATGCGTACCTGGAACTGGAAGATACAATCAAACCGCAGTATTTTACCCTGCCCTGGGAAGATATCATGGTGGCGGAAAGAGGGGATATCACCTTCCGGTTCGTGATCGAGGATGTCTATCCGGGGACGACCTATGAGGATACCTGCCTGACCGGGCTTGTGATGGAGTTTACCGGACGGCATGGACACTAGCGGAAATCTGCTTTGCGCAGATCCACGGTCAGCGCCGGGCGGATGCCGAATCCCTCCAGACCGGCATTTTCCTGGCGTAACAGTTGGTCCGTGTAGCCGTTTCCCACAAGATAACATTTGCTGGAGGTTCCCTCTACGGGCTCACGCAGCCACCAGGAACATTCTTCGATATGAAAATCATTGTAATCCAACAGATACCAACCGCTTTCGTCCTGTTCCACCGCAGCCTGCGTGGGCAGGGCGAATTTGCTTATGCCGGCATCGTCGAACCACGATAGCTCCTCCAGGGATAGCAGATAGATTCGGTCAGTGGTGGTAACGGTGTCGGCGTCATATAAAGGATTGCTCTGCGTCGTGTTATCTACCGCAACAATCGCCGCCAGCTCTTCCTCTGTAAAACCATGCAGAAAGCCGGCTTCGTTCTGATAGCCGTTCTTCCGTTCCGCCATGGCGGTGGAGAGAGGAGCCTGATCGGCATACTTCACCACTTCATCGGCACTGTTGAGCCATGTGCGGATGTTGGAGGAACTCCAGATGTTATTGCCCCGCACCAGGATCTGGAGGGAGAAGTCTGTATCCGCCGCAGATTCTCTCGACCAGTAATCGGTGCCATCGTACCAGTTGTATTTGCCGCCCTCGGCAGCATCGTAGGCTTTCATGGTAAGTATATTTGCGGATATCAGGACAGCCTGACGGTTATCTTCGGACAGTCTCAGCACGCGCCACTCTATGGGTTCTCCCAGATAGGTACCGAAGGTGACGGTATCTCCTATAGCTATAGGAGATACGGACTGATTCTGAAAATGGCTTATGAGGACAAAAGCGCCGCCCAGAATCACACATAATACAGCCAGCAGGGTGACGGCCAGGGAGAGACGTTTCTTACGGATTGTATCTGTCGCGGAGAAATCTTTTGTGACATTCTGCGGCGAGACGGGATTTGTCTGCCCTGTGTTTGGGCCGGGAGCGTCTGTTGACCGGGGGATGCTGCCCGCAGTACCGTGTTTTAAATCTTCCACAAACCGGAGTACATCCACACAGTTCTCATCGCTCTGGGCGCTGATCCACTGGTGTGTCATCAGGTAATATTCCATGGATTTGGACAGCACAATTTCTTCTAATTTATAGACCAGAATGGGAATGGACTTGCTCACGGCCCGTTCCACTTCCCGAAGGACATGGGGAGAATGGTTGGCCTCCTCGGACATCAGTAAGATGATAGCCGCCGAATGGTCAATCCCGTCGATCAGTTCTTCGGCATAAGGATGCCCGGAGCGGATATCTCTCGGTGCGATAAAGCAGGGAGTTCCGTTTTGTTCCAGAATCCTACAGATTCTTGCGGCCTCTTCGGCGTTTTTGGAGGAATGGGATATAAATATCTGCATAAAAAGCTCCTGTTCTGTCATCTGATTCATTGCGTCCTATTCTATCATCGTAATCCTCTTTTTTCAATATTTCGATTTTTGTCGGGAGAAGTTGACATCCCGTTGGAAAAACGGTATAGTAAAATAGACTACAAACTATAGTCAACAATTGTCTGTAAAGGGGAGGACTGGGTAAAACATGGGAAATTTTATGGACATCTCCAAAGCGGAGCAGGAAGTGATGGAGAAGCTGTGGGATCAGGAGGACAGTATTAAACAGGCTCAGCTTCTTGCACTGTTTGAGGCGGATGGCAAGGAGTGGAAACGACAGACACTCAATACCTTTTTAAGCAGGCTCGAGGAAAAGGGCCTGGTGGAACGGAAGAACAGAATGGTGAAAGCCGTGTATACCAGAGAAGAGTATAACTACAGGCAGATGAAGGCAGCGATAGACCATATGTATGAGGGCCGGTTGAGCAAATTTATGGCGGCTTTTGTCAAGAAGAATACCATCAATGAGAGTGAAGCAAAAGAAGTGATCAGGATTCTGGAGGACAGCTGAAGGAGGAAAGATGGAATACTTACTGGTGATGTCGCTTTCGGGAAGCACAATGACGGGGAGTTATCTGCTGTTGAGATATCTGTTCAAGGGAAAAATCAGCGCGAGGCTGTATCATCTGCTGGCTAAAGTGGCAGTTATATATTATTTGATTCCACTGCCCTTTTTGAAAGGCTGGTACAGGGAGGCGTTAAGCCTGCTTTTGCCTGGAAAACAGATGTCGGTGGTGCAGATACCGCTTACATGGACGAATTACGCTGTCCATGCAGACGATAAAACATACGTCAATGTTTATGCCGTTATACAGACAGTATTGGCGGTGGTGTGGATTCTGGCAGTCTGCATCCTGATGGGGAGAATGTTGATAGATTATGTGCGGACAAGCCGCTTGATTGTGGGATATGCGGGCAACGGCATGACGGACCAGGAGCAGTCATTTCTCGCTGGGATCAAAGAACAGTATGGCGTAAAACAGCGTGTGATTTTGTGCAGCGGGTATGCCGAGGCGCATACGATGACCTTTGGCGTTTTCAGACCGGTTATCATCTGTGACAGAAAAGTGGACAATCCGGACGCGAAATTGCTTGTCAGCCATGAGATGGTACATATCAAACGCAGGGATGTGCTCTGGAAGATACTCGTGCAGTTCGCGGCGATTCTGCACTGGTGGAATCCGATCATACAGGTTCTACAGTATGATTTCGAGCGGGTCTGCGAATTGTCCTGCGATGAAACTTCGGTGCAGGGAAAGACAAAAGAGGGGGTGAGAGAGTACCGGACTCTGTTGGTCAGGGAGGTCCTGTCGCAGGGAAAGGCAGAAAAGGCAGTATTGCGGTGGAAGGCCAGTTTTGGAAACAGACAAAACGAGATAAAGGAAAGGATGGACAATTTGATGACGAGAAAGAGATGGAACCGATTGACAGCAGGAATATTGGTGACGGTACTTGCGTTCGCCAACTCCATAACAGTGTTCGCCTACAGGGATGTGGTTCATAAAGAGATGCCGGAAGCTTCACAGGAGGCTATAGATGAAACTCTGGGTAATGATACAATCGTGTTTGCTCCCGATGTTCTTGACGAAACAGGTGATGCAGTTGTGCAGGATTTTGAATTGTTGGAAAAGATAGAGATTCAGTATGACAGGCAGTTTACGGATGAGGAGGGCAATGTTTATCCGATAGCAGAGGAGGAGCCCGCGGTAACATACAGGGGATGCAGCCATACATTTGTTTCGGGAACTTTGACAGAACATGGCAAAAAGTCAGACGGCGGCTGCGTGGTGAAAGAGTACCGGGCACAGAGATGCAGTAAATGCGGGTATATGATACAGGGTGAAGAAATTAATGTGATTACATATAAGGTATGTCCACACTGATGGTGTGAAACCGGAAACAGACCGGGAAATTCCGGGATATATAGATACGGTGGCTGAAGAAATTCAAAATGCATTTCCTGGGATTAAGGGATTTAACAGGCGTGGCCTATATCGTATGAAGAAATTTTATGAAACTTACGCAGATGATGAATTTGTGGCAACACTGTTGTCACAAATTCATCATCTGGCTATCATTTCAAAGGGAAAAACACCTGAAGAACGTCATTTTTATATAACTCTCTGTATAAAAGAGAATTATTCGGCACGGGAATTGTCCCGTCAGATAGACAGTGGATATTATGAACGATATATGTTGTCTAAGGAAAAACTGTTGCCTGATCCGATTAAGGGATTGAAAGATAATCCGTTTCTGGATTCTTATGTGATAGAATTTCTGGATTTGCCATCTAACTTCAAGGAGCCTGATTTAAGAAAAGGCCTGATCAGGAATATGAAACATTTTATTCTGGAGGTTGGCGGGGATTGCAGTGTCTTGTGGCGTTTGAACTGAAAGTTGGTAAATTTAAGCCAGAGTATATATCGAAAATGGATTTCTATCTGGAAGCTCTTGATCGTCAGAAGAAAAAGGAAAATGAGAATCCGAGTGTCGGAATGATATTATGTGCATCTAAAGATGATGAAGTGGTTGAGTATGCTATGAGCAGAACATTGTCTCCAATGATGGTTGCAGAGTATCAACTCCAATTGCCGGATAAGAACGTACTGCAGAAGAAATTGCAGGAATTGATTAATATGCCTTTATTGGAGGATGACGAGTAGGTACTGGTGTTTAGAAGGTGGCGTGAAGATATTTTTACGGCATAAAATGTCAAATAGCATTTAAACTATGTTGATAAAATGGTCAAAAACAAACAAGAAGATCGAAACAGGTACTTGATTGTGTTAAAGTACCTGTTTTGTTATGCAGAAAATTCAGGACTTCGGGACATAAGAAACAATGCCTGAAATCCGGTATATTGAATGGGTTGGTGAGAAAGTGGCTGATGGATGAAAATGGAAATATGAAGAAAGAGAAATGAAGATTAGTTACAAAATGTCTACTGCCAGTACACCAACCATGACAGGGATTCCGGTATACTGAATCAGATAGGATAAAAAGGGGGAAGAAGTATGTTTTGTAAACAATGCGGAGCGCAGATACCGGATGGGGCCAGATTTTGCCGGAATTGCGGGGCCAAGGCCGATGGTGATAATACGGCACCGATGCCATCGGTTCCTGGTGAGGCAAACCAGAGCAAAGGGAAAAAGTCCCAAAAGGGACTGGTGATTCTGGGAGCAATCATATTGTTTGTTATCATTGCTGTTATCATAGCCTTAAATTGGGAGGGAGAGATAGATTATGTCGGAACAGTAAAAGAGCATATGCCTTTTGAGAAATTGCCTTATACCTATGAGGAAGTCTTGAATCAATATATTATCTCTGCCGAATGGAAGGTGCGTGAGGAAGACGACGAGGTTCATTATGTTGATGTAGAAGGCAAGGTCAATGGAATAGAGGACAGTGAGCTGAAGGTAACGATTAAGGTGCAGATTGACCCGGAAGACTCCGGACATGCCAAGATAAAGCCGTATTCTGCCGCCGTAACTGATGATGGAGAGCGTGAAACGATAAAGGGTCAGGATACTGTTGATTTTCTATATGCCCTGTTTAGCATGTATGATGAGGGAGAGGAGGATTTATCCAGCCTTGCAGAGGACCCTGTATTACAGGGAGAAGACGATGATAAAGTGAATTTAACCGATGAGGATACAGATACCTCAGACATGGATGATAACACTGCCGACACGGGTATTTGTTTCTATGATATTCCGGCAGCAGAATGGTTTGCTTTCAGCAAAGAGGAGCTGATGCAGCAGCTGGGTGATGGTGCCGTTTTCAATGAATATGAGGGTGGCGGCAGCATTACTTACGGGGAGACAGATATTTACCTGCGGGAAGATGGAACCGTAAGCGGGATTTCAAGCTATGAACTTGAGAAACTCAGTGTAGACGGACAGTATTTCCATGCCGATAGTGATGACATGATCGAGGGTACGATTCTGGAACTGTTTGGGCCGGATTATGAAACAGAGGATAATTGGTTTTCCGGCGGATATATGAGTACCATATACAGATATCCGCAATACCTCATTTCCTTTGATTTCAGCAAATACGATGGAAGATGGAGTGTCTGGATTGGTAAGCCTTCCGATGAGGAGGAAGAGATTTTCGGTTATGAAGAGGAAGGCGATCCTTCTTCGGTATATATACCGGAACCCATAGAAAACTATTTGCGGCTCTCTGGGTCTTACAGCGGACTTACGGGGCAGTCGTCTTTAGGTATTGGTATTTATACATCCCAGGAAGAAGGGGAGATAGAAATTGGAACGGTAGGGTTATATACAGAAGATGAAGAATATTTTCTGGGCTACCTGATTCCGACAGCGGCAGGCGTTTACGAGGTCGTGACGGATACCGGGGAAGAGGTCATATTGATAGAAGTGGATTCTGATGACGCTGTGACATTGGATATGTATGTGGATGGAGATTATCTGGAGGAATATTGGATGACAGAACATTATCAGCCCTGATAAGAAATCAAAGGAAACAATGCAAAAGAGGAAGCGAGGTACACTGTGAATATAATACTGGGTTTTGCTGTTATCATTTTAACAATTATTAATTTCTGTATATACCATAAATATGTTACTACTTTTTATTTTGATATGCCGACCGGCTGTGTGACAGAACTTTGCTGGATAGGGCTTGGCACTATGATTGAAATGGCCATTGTCATACTGATTATAAAAAAGATCTTTAGCGTGATAGGTGCCTTCCTGGGTTTTGTGGGAAAATTAATTCTTATTGTGATTATAGCTGCTATTGTAATATTTGTCGTATGGAAGATAGTGCAGATCATACTGAGTAAATCAGGTAAGAACAAGGATGCCGGGACCGGGAGCACCGCAGATTTTACAAAGAAGGCACAGGATATGTTTACACGAAAGACTACGGATGCGAACATGAACATTTGTCCGGGATGCGGGAAACCTATTGGCAACGGCGTAAAATTCTGCCGGTTCTGTGGAAAACAGGTTGAAAATAACGGGTAAAATAACATGAACTCATAAAAATAATAATGTGTGGGGTAATAAGATGTTTTGTTGTAATTGTGGAAGCCAAATATCGGAAAATGCAAAATTCTGCCCAAAATGCGGTGCAAAAGTGGATAACGGAGAAGATATAGCATATCGGGAAAAGAAGGCAAAGGATGATTTCGGGCAATATATCAATAACCATGTCCGGATGACAACCAAATACCAATCGGCAGAGGAACTGCTAAACAGTAAAGTATCGCAGAAATATGTATGGGTATGTTTCGGGGTGCCGGCAATACTGCTGCTTATTTTATTGAGAGGTGCTCCATTTGGGGTAATTATATTTTTGATGGCTTTCATGTTCCTTCTGATTGCCTATCCGATAGCACTTCTGGTTGATATGATTCTCGGCGGGCGTGCCGGTGTTGGGGAAATCAGAACGAAAGTACATATTGATACGGATGAATTGATTCTCTTCCTAAATAATAACCTGAGTTACTTATCTCCCTATTTTCATGAATGGGGTTATATCAAGATGGTCGGTGCTGGTGCAGGCGGTATGCTGGTTGCAGATGTTTAGAATGAAATAATGAGTACAAGAATCGGTACAGAATTTGGGCATAGAAAAAGTTGTTTTGTGGAAATACGTACAGGCCCCGACAACAAATATCCTGATGCAGGTCAGATGGTATATTATTTTAGTACATCCATGAGGCTCTTCAAATGGTGGCCTGCCAAGTATAAATGTATGGTTAAAGCCGTTCCGATTCTACAGGCGGCAATGGAATATTATTTAAATGAACATTCCACTGCCGAATAAAACCACCATCACGCGCCGGTAACATCCGCTTCCTCCAGGACAGAGGTACAATGAGGACAGCGGGTGGCGTGAATGGATATTTTGCTCTTACAGAAGGGACACTCTTTTTCTGTTTCTTCTTTCACTTCCTCTTCTTCGTGCCTATGCTGGAGCTTATTGATCTGACGGATCAGCAGGAAAATGACAAAGCTGACAACGAGGAAGTTGACAACCTGTGTCAGGAAAGTACCATAGTTGATGGTGGCGGCATTTTCACCGCTTCCGAGGACGATCACCAGATTATCAAAATTAATCTTACCGGTAAAGATACTGAGTAACGGCATAAAGATGTCATTTACCAGAGAGCCCACAATTCCGGTAAAAGCACTTCCGATTATCATACCGACAGCAAGGTCGATCATATTTCCCTTTAATGCAAATGTTTTAAATTCTCCCCAAAATTTCTTCATGCCAGTGTTCACTCCAATCTTATGATTCGTTTGATCGTTGCTAAAATGATAGCATAGATTGGGGATGTTGTCATTATGGTAATTTTGCGGCGGATTCTTCGTCCTGGGCCGCCTTCTCAGAATCCCCCAGCGCAAGATACAACCTTGCGCGGTCCAGGTAGGCTTCAGCGTACTTCGGGTTTAACTGAATTGCCTTTGTGTAGGATTGGAGTGCCTGGTCATAGTTTTTTAAATTATGATAAACGATTCCGCGATTGTTATAAGCTTGCACATGAACAGAATTCAGTTCAAGGGTATTATTGAAATCCATAAGCGCTTCTTCGTATTTATGCAGATCCAGATAGGCCAGTCCCCGGCAAAAGTGAGCCTGCGCATCGTCTGGCAGCAGACGGCTTGCCCGGTTTAAGTCGACGAAGGCTTCCTCATATTTTTTCTGACTAAGATGGGCAAATCCTCTTCCGGTATTTTGTTGTCTTCGTATGCCGTCAGTTTTTTATAAGCTTTTTCGTAGTTCTCAATCTGGCTGTTTGTCCGGGCGTTCAAATATTGTCCGGTCTCATGAACGCCGATTCTGTCAGGAAACAGTGCGTTTCCGATAGCCAGCATGGTGGCGTCAAAGCCTGCTGTGCTGACAAAAAATCCTTTTTTCTCCTGAACCAGCGTCTGGATTTTATCATTGGGCAGTCCGTATTCTTCCATGTAACACCAATAGATACCGTTCTTCATCTGGAGATTTTTATCGGCAAGAAGCTCCACCAGACTGTCAAAGTTTGTTGTGATGACAAGATTGTCGCCCTGGTCTGAGGTCAGCATTAATGCCAGCGGATGGTAACCAAATCCCGGTTTTGCACCGGACATTAATTCTTCCAGAAAGTGGTAACCGCTTCGGTGATTGGGAAAGAAACGGAGCTTATAGATATCGAAATAGTATTCGCTGGAAAGAGGACTTCCGGAATGTCTGCATTTTCCCAGGCTTCTTCAATCTCGTGAAAATCATATATATTCCGACGGATTGCCCGCAGAGAGACGAACGTATGGGATGGACCGGGGATGCGAACATTTTTGCGGGGACGGCTTGTTTTCATATGGATAGCAGTGCATTTTTCAGACATTACACAAGAAGTATGAACCTGGAACAGGAGTTGATGAAGGGAATGGTGCCCTTCTTTGTGCCAAGACCAAAGGTTCCTGTCAGAGAGAATACGAATCCGTTCTATCTGGAAGGCGGCGCCTGTGTATGGGCTGATGCGGCGGCCATGATTCCCTGGACATTATATAGATATTATGGGGATGCAGCTTTGCTGAGAGAACAATATCCCATGATGAAATCCTGGACAGGGTATATACGTATGCGGTCGGGAGAAAATAAAGTGCCTTATCTGTGGCAGAACGACCATCAGCTGGGAGACTGGCTGGCTTTGGATAATGGGGATATTCAAAATCCGATTGGCAGGACAGTATCAGGAACTCGCCGGACGGATTAAAAAGGCGTTTACCGACTTTTATTTTACGGGGGAAGGCAGATTAAATCTGGAACTGACCCAGACGGCATGTGCGTTTTTGTTGTATCTGGAACTATACCCGGATGACGGCGCACAAGCAAATCTCAGGGAGGACTTGGAACGCCTGATCAGGGAAAATAACGGGCATTTGAATACAGGATTTATAGGAACCCCGGTGTTGTGCCCCGCATTATCGGAAAACGGGCGAAATTCCCTGGCGTATGACTTACTTTTGAATGAAGAGTATCCAGGATGGCTCTACGAAGTCAATCTCGGTGCAACGACAGTATGGGAACGGTGGAATTCCCTGGAGGGCAACGGTATGATAAGCGAAACCGGGATGAACAGTCTGAACCATTATGCCTATGGAAGCATAGCGGAATAGATGTATCGTTATGTCTGCGGTTTTCATCCGGATATGGGCCGGGAGATTATGATGACGATCAAACCAATGCCCGATCGGCGTTTCTCTTATGTGAGGGGAAGATGGGAATCTGTCTTTGGCACATATGTAAGTAATTGGAGCTATCATGAGGATGAAGTGGTCCACAGAGCAGGCGATGGATATGCTTGGAGTGAATGATAGCGACAGGGGGATATTACAGAAAAAATTATAAAGTTATTAGATATAGCTGATGTGGAAGACAAGGAGTATTCTGAATTGAAGGAATACTCCTTGTTTCGTCTGGTAAATATTTTCTAATATTTTGAAACCAAAAGACAATATCTGACGTCTAATGACCGTAAAACAAATGAAGGACGCTTGTATTTGTTTTACAATCATACGCGCGTAGGAGAAAGTTAATGAAAAGCACTGAAACAAAGTTTTGTGTAAAGAAGGCACAGAGGCATGATAAAGATGCATTTACCGAACTGATGCAGTTATATTTGAAGGATATGTATAGAACTGCCATTGCAATTCTAATGAATGAAGAAGATGCTGCGGATGCTCTTCAGGATACAATTCTCACTTGTTGGGAAAAGTTATATACACTTAAGAAACCAGAGTTCTTTAAGACATGGATGACAAGAATACTTATAAACCATTGCTATGATATCATAAGAGACAATGCAGTGTACAAGAATATAGAATCTTATGAGGAACCGTCAAAATGTGATGAGTATAATCTTGAATTGAAGGAGGCATATGCTTCTATAGACGAACGATATCGATTGCCTATGGAATTGTACTATAGTCAGGGATTCAAGATGAGAGAAATTGCGGAAATGTTGTCATTACCATTAAATACCATCAAGACGAGGATTTCAAGAGGAAGAAAACAACTGGAAAAGTATTATCGAGATTGTTAGGAGGATAGAAATGGCAAATAAAAAAACTATACTTTCTGAAGAAATAGAATTATCGGAAATTGTATTGAAAAAAACAAATCAGGCCTTTGAAATCATTAAGCAGGAGGATATTGTTTGTATGAAAAAAACACATACCAGAGGTAAAATGTTTAAAACGCAGGCTGCCGTTATTGCAGGTGTTTGCATATTAGCAATTAGCAGTATAAGTGCCGTTGCAGCAATTCATCATTATTGGGGGAGAGGCATGAACGGTAATATTCAGGCATCCGATGAGCAACAGCAAGTGCTTACAGAAAAGAATATAGCAAAAGTGTACAGTGAAGAGCCGGATAGTTCGTCACTTGCCGTGATAAATAACGGTGTTACTATAGAGCCGGATACAGTTATAGTGGATGAAAGATTTGTATATATGGCATTTCGTATTTCCGGTTATAGCGCAGCGGATAGGATGGAGCCGGGATTTGATATGGTAAATGTGTATCTGGGAGATAATCCGGAAGATGAAAGCGCATGGGTTAATATGAGCGGAACCATGTATGATGGAATTATCCCTGATGAAAACGGTACACCGGTATATGAAGATGGAACAGCTATAGAAAGCTATGAAGATGGAAGTATTATCAGTCATTATACTGATGATGACGGAAATATGGAATACATTATTCAGGCAAGTGTTGTGGACGTGAATGATTCATTTCTTGGCAAGACAATGCACGTTGAATTCAAAAATTTGGGAATATTCCTAAAAGCATCGTTTATTTCTGCAGTGGATGGGGACTGGAATTTTGAAATAAACCTTTCTGATGTAAGTTCATCCCAAAATATTAAGGTAGGGAAGAAAGTGGAAGGAACGGGTTTCACGATGGAGGATATTAATATCTCACCGATTTCCGTGAATGTGAATTATTCGGTCAGCGCGGCTCCGGTGGAAAATGAAGATGATCTTGGTATTCCCGAAGTCAAGGGAGTCGTGTTAAAAGACGGAACAAGAATTCCATACTTAACGAATCCCGGCAGATTGGGATATACAGATAGCAGCAAGTCAAATGCGTATCAAATAGCAGGTTTTGCTCGAGTTGTTGATGTTGATGAGATAGCTGCGCTAATTGTTATGACATCGTATGAAAATGAAAAAATTGAGACACTAGAGATACCGATTTCAAAATAAAATATAAATGTTTCCTGAATTGAAATATTATCTATATCGAATTCTTTTCATAAACACTGGGTTTGCAAATTTTTAATAAATTTGTTAGCACTCACCTCTTGACAGTGGAGGGTGGTTTCCGACTTGTTTCATAGTGTGCCGTAAGTGCCTAGTTTACGGGGCTTACGGCATATTCTACTATTTGTCTTGGTTCATCAAAAGTCGTCATTTTGTGGGAAAATGGTGTAGTAAATGGTGTACCGGATGAATGGCGTGAAGTTGCTTTGGGTGTAAGTGATTTTAGGTTCTGATTCATGCTTTTCATGTTGGGATTTCAGTAACAGGAAGCCGAGGGCTGAACTGTTACAGGTTTCAGAAAAATCAGATTGTGAGTCCTTGCACGATAGGACATAATAATAGTAACTGAATGATGAGATGGCAAAAGAAGAGACCGTCAATAAGGCGGTGATCAGGTGGCTGGAGAAGAAATATGGCAGGATAACAGGACTGTAGAGCAGATTGTTGACGGCATGAGTTTATTCGATGACGATCTGATGTCTATGGTGTTTGACGGCAATATAGAAGCAACGGAGCTTCTGTTAAAGATTATACTAAAAAAGGATGATATTCAGGTTATAAGCGTTGTAGGTCAGAGAGAATTGCAAAGTCCTGTGGTTGGCGGACGGGATATCCGCTTGGATATTCCGGCAAAGGACAGTACGGGAAAGCATTATAATGTTGAGGTACAGCAAAAGCCGGAGGGGCGCACATACGCCGCGCCAGATTTAATAGCAGTATGATGGATTCCCGGATGTTGAAAGCGGGGCAGGAGTTTTCGGAACTTCAGGATTCGTATATGGTGTTTATCACTCGGACGGATATCTTTAAGCATGGGATACCAATTTATACGATCAATCGTCATTTTGAGGAAACGAATGAGTTATTTGACGATGGTTCTCATATTGTGTATGTGAATGGAAACTATAAGGGAGACGATACGATTGGAAGATTGATGCATGACTTTGGCTGTAAGGAAGCGAGGGATATGTATTATCCGGAACTGGCTAAAGGGGTGCGGCATTTAAAGAAGAAGGAGGTCGGGAAAAGATGTGCGAAGCGGTTGAGAAGTATGCGAAGGACTATGCGGAAGAATATGCGGAAAATGCAAGACAGAATAGTCTTTTGGAGTCTATAAAGAATTTGATGGATTCCATGAAGTGGTCTGCAGAGCAGGCTATGGTGGCTATGAAGGTATCAGAGGCAGATAAGGCCATGCTTTTGAAGAAGCTATGAGAAGTTTATTTCAGTTACTTGTGTTAGCATGTAACCGTTGAATGAACAAACCATTCGATTCAGAAAGAAAAGGAGGGCTTACCATGCAGAAAAATATAACGATTCAGAACAGAATAATGAAACTGAAAATCAAAGGTATGTCACTCCGTGCGTTTTACAGATAGTCTTATTTTATTGTGCCTATAGAAAAATCTAATAATGATCTTGGAAATTTCTATTATTCCGCACTGTATAGATAGTGGAAGTGTGACACAGCACCTTGGGGTGCTTTTTTTGCGCCCATTTTTACAGAGAAAAGGAAAAGAAAGATTATGAAAACAGTAAAAGGCATTTACGCCGAGGGCAGTACGATCTGCATGATGCCGGACATCCATCCGTAAAGACGCTCACTACATGGCGGCGGCAACCATTTCATCGAACTGGATCAAGGTAATGACGGCAGCCTGTATCTTGTGGTGCATACCGGGAACAGGCATTTAGGGGAGGAAGTGGAAAGTGGTGGAGCAGTTTTGTGTGCCGCACAACTATCTGGATGACTCCGGCATACTCCGCAAAGGTTCTATCTCTGCAAAAAAGGGAGAACAGGTAGTCATTCCGGCAAATATGCGGGACGGGAGCATCTTAGGAATTGGAAAAGGCAATGCTGGTAAAGGAGACGAAGGCTTTCGTGGGAAACAGGGAAAGAGCCGGTCATATCAAGACCAAAGGCCGCGCAGACTATGTGACCCGGGTGGACACCGACATTCAGAACTTTCTGGCAAGAGAGCTGGGAAGTCGTTTCCCCGCCATCCAGTTTCTGGGGGAGGAGGTTTATCACGCCGGGAAAGGGAAAGGCAGCTTTCAAAATGGCAGTCCCATTCATGTCTCGGAGGCAGAAACCTTGAGCGAGACAATGATTGCGGTAGGCACTTCGCCCTATGACAGGGAATTGCCCCTCACTCAGAGGCCCATGAGCGGGGCATCCGCATTGTTATGGATCTGGTGGTAAACCATACCTCCGACGAGCACCGCTGGTTCGTGGAGAGCCGGAAATCCAAGGACAATCCTTACCGGGATTACTATATCTGGCGCGGTGGTGGTGCGATAAGGGCATTGACGGCTTACGCATGGACATGATCAGCATGATTTCCAAGACGCGGCTGACCCGGATTTCGTGTTTCATTTTTATAAGAAGCTGATTGCGCTGAGAAAGCAGAATCCTATTATGGTGTACGGAAAATATGAGCTGCTTCTGCCGGAGAGCGAGGCGCTTTTCGTCTATACAAGGACGATGGAGGAAGAGAAACTGCTGGTGGTGTGCAGCTTCTGCGATCATGAGACGGATTTCACCGTTCCCGATGAATTTTTGGGGACGCCATGCCTGATCTCCAACACGAATCACAGCTATGACGGGAAGGAAATCCGGCTGGGGGCTTATGAGGCGTTTGTGCTGCGGAAGGGATAGGGCGGCATCGGCGGTCAGATGCTGATAGACAAAATAAACGGATCTTCAATGCGGGGCAGTCATTTTTGGCTGCCCTTTTCTATGATATTTAAAGTCCTTTTGAAGTATTATGTCATAGTTTTAACATTTTCTATATTTTTCTGATATAACATTCCCGAAGAAATAAATAGTATCTAATTTAAGCTATTGTCTGATTCAAGGATAGGCGGGTTTAAAGTTTAGAAATAGAATAGCTATGATAGGAGGACGTCAGGTATGGAAACAATTCGTTTTCAAAACAATAATGGTGTTTTTCAGATGGAGCAGCCGGAGAATTACAGCTATCTGTACTTTCCGATTGCGGGAGAAAAGGGACTGAAAAGCTGTGTCACGCCGAATTTTGGAGGAGACAGCAAAATCAATCAGGAATCTTTTCTGTTAGAACCGGTAAGCTCGGAGAATCTGCACAACAACAGGTCTACAAGGAACTTTTGGTGCATCGTGGAGGGTGTCGGATGCTGGTCTGCCACAGGGGCGTCGGCGGAGGCGGAAGATAAGAAATTTACCGAAGAGCAGGATGAAAGTATATTGACGGCTGGCTTCATGTGGCAGACGGTGAAGAGAAGTTCAAAGAAATATAAGCTGGAGGCGGAGATCACCTCCTTTGCCGCGCTTAATGATAATGTGGAAGTTATGTGTGTGACGCTTCGCAATACGGCGGAGGCGGAACAGAAAATCACCCCTGTTGCGGCTGTTCCGATTTACGGAAGAAGCGCCGATAACATCAGAGATCACAGAAATGTTACCTCAATGCTGCACAGGATACATACGAAACAGTACGGTGTCACGGTAAAGCCGACCATGTCTTTTGACGAGAAAGGACATCGGAGGAACCATCTGACTTATTTTGCTGCGGGTGCGGAAGGGAGCGGTGCGAAACCGGCCGCCTTCTATCCGACGGTGGACTCCTTTATCGGGGAGGGAGGAACCTATACGCATCCGGAGGCGGTATACCGGGACAGAGAAGGCCTACCGGCGGGAATGGAGACCGCAGGAAAAGAGGCGGTGGGAGGCATCCGCTTTGGACAGATAACGCTGAAACCGGATGAAGCTGCGGAATATGTGATTGTTATGGGAATTGCCGGGCAGGAGGAGGAAGCGGATCGGCTTGTTTTAAGCTATAATTCCTCCGTCAAGGCAAGGAAGGAGCTTGAGCGAGTAAAAGAATACTGGCAAAAAAAGGTAAATGTCAGATACCATACCGGCGACGAGCGCTTTGACCTTTTCATGCGCTGGGTGAGTTTTCAGCCCTTTTTAAGGCGCATTTATGGATGCTCTTTTCTGCCTCATCACGATTACGGGAGAGGGGGAAGAGGATGGCGGGATCTGTGGCAGGACTGTCTGTCCCTTCTGTTGATGGATCCCGGAGATGTGCGCCGGATGATGGTCGACAATTATGGCGGGGTACGGATTGACGGAACAAATGCCACGATCATAGGAAGTAAACAGGGAGAATTTATTGCTGACAGGAACGGCATCAGTCGTGTCTGGATGGATCATGCTGTCTGGCCTTTTATGACAACGAAGCTATATCTTGATCAGACGGGCGATTTGGAAATTCTGCTGGAAAACGCGCCGTACTTTAAGGATGCACAGGCGGGACGGGGAACCGAAATCGATAATGACTGGAACGAGGCATACGGTATGCAGCAGAAAATGTCAGGCGGCGGCACATATACAGGGACTATTCTGGAGCATCTTCTGGTAGAGCATCTGTGCGCTTTCTACGAGGTGGGAGAACATAATGTAATGCGTCTGCGCGGCGCAGACTGGAACGATGCGCTGGATATGGCAGCGGAAAACGGCGAGAGCGTTGCGTTTACCTGCGCCTATGCTGGAAATTTAAAACAGCTTGTTGACTGCCTGAGGATTATGAGAGAGAGACTGTCCTGTACCGAAATTGAACTTTTGGAAGAAGCGGATGTTTTGCTGAAAGACGACAGGGAACTTTATGAGAGTATAGAAACGAAACAGGCAGTCTTGAAGGAATATACGGATCTGTGCAGACATGACATCAGCGGCAGAAAAATAAAGGTGTCAACCGACAGCCTGATCGATAATCTGACCCATAAGGCCGACTGGCTGATGGAGCATATCCGCAAGAAGGAATGGATTCGGGGAGAATCCGGGGAAGGCTGGTTTAACGGTTATTATGATGATCATAAGAATGTGGTTGAGGGCATTTTAGAAAACGGCGTTCGGATGATGCTGACTGGTCAGGTATTTGCCATTATGAGTGGAACGGCAGCGAATGACCAGATAAGTCAAATTTGTAAAAGCGCCGACCGTTATCTGTATGATGCGGCAATCGGCGGCTATCGTTTGAACACGGATTTTAAAGAGCTTAAGTTTGATATGGGAAGGATGTTTGGGTTTGCCTATGGAGAGAAGGAAAACGGAGCCGTATTTTCCCATATGACAGTGATGTATGCGAACGCTCTCTATAAGAGGGGATATGTAAGGGAAGGGCATAAGGCGCTTCAAACATTGGCTGATACGGCGCTTCGTTTTGACACGAGCAAAATTTATCCCGGCATTCCCGAATATTTCAACAGTGAGGGGCGGGGAATGTATCACTATCTTACAGGCGCTGCAAGCTGGTATATGATGACCATGATTACAGAAGTATTTGGAGTACGCGGGGAAACGGGCGATCTGGTGATCAGACCGAAGCTTTTGAAAAGTCAGTTTGATGAAAACGGAACGGCTTCCATCAGACTATATTTTGCGGGGAGAGAGTTTGAAGTTTCTTATAAAAATAGGGAAGGACTGGAGTACGGCGCTTATAAAATAGGCAGGGCGGCATGTGACGGAAAAGAGGTACACATTGTTGACGGCATACATGCGTTGATCGAGCGGACTTATGTGAAATCTATGAAGGAATGTCTGCATCGGATAGAAGTTGAGCTTGTTCCTGATGAAAGCGGCTACCAGGAAGTACGATAATAGTGGTCCCGATATTTTTTAGGAGTCACGCCGATCAGCTTTTTAAAGGTCTGGATAAAATGGCTCTGGGAAGAAAATGCTAGATAATTTGCAATGTCAACCATACTGTAATCGGAATACTTTAACAAATGCTGGGCCTTTTCAATTTTCGTTTCGCAAATGTAATCGCTGATGGAAATAGAGAGCTCTTTCTTAAAAAGCCGGGAGAGATAGCTGGGAGAGAGCGATGCATGTTCTGCGAGATCTTCCACCGTGATTCTGCGATTGATATGGCTGTATATATAGTCCATGCAGAGGACAATCGGTTTTGACAGGGCATTGCTTTTTTTCACCAGGAGCATTTTTCTGGTATAGTCGAGAACCATCTGGCTGTGGAGTTTTGAGACAGCCTCGATGGATGAGTAGGAATCCATTTTCAAAATATAGAAGTCGCTGAGGCGGAATGCCTGTTCTAATTCCATACCGGCTTCTATACAGCGCCGCGTAATCATGGCAACTGTGACAACAAAATGATATTTTATATTGGTCAGAGAGTTTGTAGAGAGGATACCCATACCATCAGGGTTGGTAAAAATATTCTCTCTACAATTTTTTTGCACACGGTCTATATCGCCGGAAGTGACGGCCTGATAAAAAGAATACTCCTCTTCCAGCGGACGGTGGGAGACAGATTCCTCACTCTTTTGCAGTTCTGATTGAAACCATTCGTTTCGTAAATTCATATACGTTTTCCCTATTTTGCCTTTGTGATGTTTTGCAGCAGTGTTTATGGATGCTGCATTGTCAGGGCATGTTCTCAGAAGCGCAAAGCAATTCTTTATCCCAGACTGTTGCGGCTGCAGTTATTATAGCATGAATCTGATATTTTTGTATATAGCATTGTATATCGGAATCCCATAATTGCCTATACTTGTGAAAAAAGTGACAGGAGGTTATGTATGAAGTTTGGCTATTTTGATGATACACAACGGGAATATGTGATTGAGCGGCCGGATACGCCGGCACCTTGGGCAAACTATCTCGGTTCCCCGGAGTACGGCGCTGTCATTTCCAATAATGCCGGCGGGTACAGTTTTGCCAAATCCGGTGCAACCGGAAGGATTCTGCGCTATATTTTCAATCATTTTGATCAGCCGGGGCGTTACATTTATATCCGTGACAATGAAAGTAAAGATTATTGGTCCACTTCCTGGCAGCCGGTGGGAAAGGCGCTTACAGATTATAAAAGCGAGTGCCGCCACGGGACGGCATACACAAAAATGACGGCGGATTACGGAGGGATTCATTCCGAGGCGCTATATTATGTGCCGCTTGACAGGGCTTATGAAGTCTGGAATTTGCAGGTGACGAATCGATCCGGGATTACGAGAAATCTGACGATTACAGGATATGCGGAATTTACAAATGTCAATCATTATGAGCATGATCAGGTAAACCTGCAATATTCTCAGTTCATCACCAGAACTCTTTTTAACGGCAACCGGATCTGCCAGCGGATTCACGGAAATCTGGACACTCTTGAGGAAGGAGAGAACGTAGACGATAAGATTGTAATTGAGCGCTTTTTTGGTTTGGCAGGGGCAGAGGTTTCTTCGTACTGCGGAGACAGAGAAGCTTTTTTGGGAAGGTATCATGGATACAATAATCCTGTCGGTGTGGCGTCCGGGGATCTCGGAGGAGAACTCAATTACAATGAAAACGGCTGCGGAGCTCTTGCCGCCCGGATTGCTCTGGCGCCGGGAGAGACGAAACATATAGCATTTATTCTTGGCATGAAGAAAGACGCTGAGGCCGGAAAGATTTTGGAGCGTTATCAAAGGCCGGAGGAAACCTGTCGGAAGGAATGGGAGGAGCTGATTGCTTATTGGCATGAAAAACTTTCCCACTTTCAGGTCAAAACGCCAAGCCCGGAGTTTAATACCATGATCAATACATGGAATGCTTACAACTGTTTTATGACTTTTATCTGGTCGCGGGCGGCTTCCTTTACTTATTGCGGTCTTCGCAACGGGTACGGATACCGAGATACAGTGCAGGATATTCAGGGTGTGATCCATCTGGCGCCGGAGATGGCGGTGGAAAAAATCCGCTTTATGCTTTCCGCACAGGTGGATAACGGCGGCGGTCTGCCTCTTGTCAAATTTACCCACAGGGCAGGCGGGGAGGACACGCCGGACGATCCGTCTTATGTGCAGGCGACCGGGCATCCGGCATATCGTGCGGACGATGCATTATGGCTGTTCCCTACTGTCTATAAATACGTTTCCGAGACGGGAGATCTTTCGTTTGTCGATGAGGTGATCCCCTTTGCCAACAGGGATGAGGGGACAGTATATGAACATCTGAAGCGGGCGGTTGATTTTTCTGCAAGCCATTTGGGACCTCATGGTATGCCGGCAGGATTGTACGCGGATTGGAATGACTGCTTAAGGCTCGGCAAAGACGGGGAGTCTGTTTTTGTGGCGCTGCAGTTCTATCTTGCCATGTCAATTATGAAGCAGTTTGCGATCTATAAAGAGGATGGAGACTACATCGGGTATTTGGACGAAGAGCGGAAAAAGCTGGGCGCGGTTATACAGGATTTGTGCTGGAACGAGGACAGATTTATCCGCGGATTTACAGAAAAGGGAGAGGTCATCGGAAGGCGTTCGGATCCCGAAGCAAATATGTGGCTGAATCCTCAGAGCTGGGCGGTTATCAGCGGGTTCGCTTCGGAAGAACAGGCGGATGCGGCTCTGAATACGGTGTTCGAACGGCTGAATACGGAATATGGCGCGTTATTGATGGATCCGCCTTACCATAAACATGCTTTTGATGGTGCGCTTGCCGTGATTTACAATGCGGGAACCAAGGAGAATGCAGGTATTTTTTCGCAGTCACAGGGGTGGATCATCCTTGCAGAGGCGCTGAGGGGACATGGAGAGCGGGCTTTCACATACTTTATGGAAAACGCGCCGGCAGCTCAAAATGACCGGGCGCAGATCCGCAGATTGGAACCATATTGTTATGGACAGTTTACGGAAGGAAAGGACAGTCCGCATTTTGGACGATCTCATGTGCACTGGCTGACAGGAACCGCTTCCACGGTTATGGTGGGATGCGTGGAGGGAATATTGGGGATGCGCCCTGATTTCAAGGGACTTAAGATTGCACCCGCTGTTCCGAAGGAATGGGAATATTTTGAGATTGAGAAAGATTTTAGGGGAAACCATCTGCATATCGTGGTCAGGAATCCGGGACATGCCGAGTCAGGGTGTAAGAGGCTCACGGTCAACGGAAGAGAAATGAAAGGGAACTATATTCCGGAGGAGCTGCTGGAAAAACAGGCGGAAATTGAATTGTTTATGTCGTAAATGCAGATTGTGACATGAATATGATATTTTTACAACTATTTTTATATATGACTACAGCAAAAAAAGATATGGTATTGCTGTAAGAGAGACGGAAAGTTATATTTCCGGGATAAAACAATCATTTTAAAAGGAGGTATGATTTTTATGAAAAAGAAATTACTCAGTGTAGTACTTGCGTCCGCCATGCTGACAGGCACTTTGGCGGGATGCGGATCAGGCGCTTCCGGAACGGCTCCGGCTGATAATGGAGGCAGTGCTGATGCGGGAACGGAGGCAGCGGCCGGTGACGCAGCCAGTGACGATGCGCAGACAGAAGAAGGCAAAGTTATCAACATTTACAGCTTCAACGACGAGCTTCGTACACGCATTACGGCAGTTTATCCGGCAATAGAGAACACATCCGACGACGGTACGGTATCTACCTTAAATGACGGTACGGAAATTCACTGGATCATCAATCCGAATCAGGATGGTGTGTATCAGGATAAACTGGATGAAGCGCTGATGAATCAGGCAGGTGCAGCGGCTGACGACAAGGTTGACCTGTTTGCCGCTGAGATTGATTACATTGTGAAATATACGGATGCCGATGTAGATGCGGCGATGCCGCTCTCCGATCTGGGTATCAATCCGGATACAGATTTAGCAGATCAGTTTGCGTTTACCAAGACAGTTGCCTCTGACCAGAATGGTGTGCAGAGAGCTTCCACATGGCAGGCATGCCCCGGTGTTTTGGTATACCGCCGCGACATCGCAAAAGAAGTTTTTGGCACGGACGATCCGATTGAGATCGGTAAGAAGACGCAGGACTGGGATTCCATGAAGGCGGCAGCAGAGGAGCTCAAGGCAAACGGGTACTATGCATTCTCATGCTATGCCGACACATTCCGTACATACGGCAACAACATTGCAAGTCCCTGGGTAGAGAGCGGATCCACAACGATCAAGGTTGACCAGAAGATCATCGACTGGGTTAATGACTCTAAAGAATGGATGGACGCGGGTTATTTTGATCCCACAGTAAAGGGACAGTGGAACGCGGAGTGGTTTACCGCAATGAGCTCCAGCGCAAAGGTATTTGCTTATCTTTTCCCGGCATGGGGAATCGACACCCAGATGGTTCCTAACTGGGATGGTGAGGAAGGTTCCTGGGCAGTTACGAACGCGCCTCTGTCCTATAACTGGGGCGGAACCTATCTTCTTGCGGCAACCGGCACGGATAACCCGGGACATGTAAAGGATATCATCATGGCGCTGACAGGCGATAAGGAGAATCTGACAAGGGTTGCAAAGGAATATACTGAGTTCACGAATGCGCAGTCCGTTATGCAGGATGCAGCGGCTGGAGATGAGTTTGCATCTGCTTTCCTTGGCGGACAGAATCCGTACTCTTATTTTGCGGATAGTCTGGAGAGCATAAAGATGGCTCCGTTATCGTCTTATGATCAGGGGTGTGTTGAACTGATCCAGAATGCGTTTGGCGATTATTTACAGGGACAGATTGATTACGACACGGCGAAAACAAATTTCGAGACAGCGATCAAAGAGCGTTATCCTGAGATTACAGAAATTCAGTGGCCGTAATTTTTGAAACAATTGAGAATGCGGTGTAACCAGACACCGCATTCTCAATTTAGGAAAGGGGTGCTGTTCGTGCAGAAAAAACGTAAATTAGTCAATTACGCAAAATGGGGATATATTTTCATTCTTCCCTTTTTTGCATGCTTTTTCATTTTTTCGTTTATACCGCTGGTAGATACCATCCGATACAGCTTTTATGAATATTTTCGATCGGGGATCAAGGAAATCGGCCCTAATTTTATCGGGTTGAAAAACTATGCAAGCTTAATGCAGTCCGATATGTTGAAGTATGCGGGGAATACCCTGATTTTGTGGCTGATCGGTTTTATACCGCAGATTGCGATTGCATTATTGCTTGCTTCATGGTTTGTAGATGTGCGGATGAAGATTCGCTGCCAGCAGTTTTTTAAGGTAGTCATTTATCTGCCTAATCTGATCATGGCGTCCGCATTTGCCATGCTGTTCTTTACTTTGTTTTCAACCAAGGGTCCGGTCAATTCCATATTGATGTCGCTTGGAATAATAGGCGAGGCCATTGATTTTATGCGCACGGCTTTGGGAGTAAGGTCTTTAATCGGAATTATGAATTTCCTGATGTGGTTTGGTAATACGACAATTATGCTGATGGCCGCAATCATGGGTATCAGTCCTGATATTTTTGAGGCGTCGGAAATAGACGGCTGCAACAGTGTGCAGAGATTTTTCCGCATTACCCTTCCGCTGATTCGTCCGATTCTTGCTTATACATTGATTACATCTATTATCGGCGGTCTCCAGATGTTTGATGTGCCTCAGATTTTGACGAACGGGCAGGGAAATCCTGACCGCACATCCATGACACTGATTATGTTTCTCAACAGCCATTTGAGAAGCAAGAATTACGGCATGGCAGGCGCGTTATCGGTTTATCTGTTTATTGTAAGCGGTATTCTGTGTTTTATCGTTTATCGGATTACGAACGATGATGATCCGGACGGATCCAAAGCGGCAGCCAGAAAGAATAAGAGGGGAAGGAGATAAGATAATGAAATCAAAAGGATATAACTCGCTTCGTACTGTATTTGCACATGTGCTGTTGATTATTCTGTCTTTTTTGTGCCTGTTTTTCTTTTACATACTGATTATCAATGCGACGCATTCCCATGCGGAGCTGCAAAGAGGGTTTTATGCGCTTCCGGGAAGCAGCTTTTTAGAGAATTTTAACAACGTTGCGAATAACGGTGAATTTCCGATGATACGAGGTATTGTAAACAGCCTTATCGTGTCCGGCTGCTCGGCGGCAATCTGCATTTACTTTTCCGCATTGACGGCCTATGGATTGTATGCCTACGAGTTTAAGATGAAGAAGATTGCGTTTACCTTTATCATGGCGATCCTTGTCATGCCTACACAGGTTACGGCGATGGGGTTCCTGCGCCTGATCACAAAGATGGGGATGTATGATTCTCTTCTTCCGTTGATAATTCCATCGATTGCTTCACCGGCTGTATTTTACTTTATGTACAGTTATCTGGAGTCATCGCTTCCGCTTTCCCTGGTAGAGGCGGCGAGGATCGACGGTTCGCAGGAGTTTCGGACATTTAACCAGATTGTCCTTCCGATTATGAAACCGGCGATGGCCGTACAGGCAATTTTTACGTTTGTCGGTTCGTGGAACAATTACTTTGTTCCGGCTCTGGTGATACAGTCAAAAGATAAGATGACAGTGCCGATACTGATTGCCCTCCTTCGAGGTGCGGATTACATGAACCGCGACATGGGTAAGATATATATGATGATTCTGGTCGCAATCGTGCCGATCATTCTTATCTATCTGTTCCTTTCAAAATACATTATTGCCGGCGTGACACTTGGCGGTGTAAAAGGATAAGGGTATTGCTGCCTGGATTATGTCCTTAGAATTTCGGATTCACACCCGTTTTCGGGCAACCGTCCCGGTTGAGGAAAAGGAAATATGACAGGGTGACAGCAACAGCTTTGTAAATCAGGGGGAGAGTTTGTCAAGGGGGATTTCACCATCAGGATGAAATCCCCCAATAAACTGAAAATTATTAAGTTACGTCCAGGGTAAAATTTAACTGACTGTGAATGACAGACAGGGAGCTATTATCATTGGCAGCTCAAAGTATTTCTCACGGATGGAGAAGTACTGGTTGACGATTCAGCCAGTGAACGGGCTCTGAGAAATTTTACAATCAGGGCGCACTCTTAGTGTGTCAGCAATCCCGAATGATACAGTATCAACAGTCCTCTGTATGTTACATCGCAAAGTTTCCGGGTCCTGCTTCTCCAGTCTGTCTCCAGCTGTCCGCCACCATAGCATCCCATTCCTTTAAGCGCCTTTTCGACGTAGTTTGCACGGCATATTCCCTGCTCATCTATAGAATCATAAATAATATCAACCTCTTTTTTTAGCGGTGGAACAAGACTGTATAAACCACATCGGCACATATACTCTGCCAAATCCAGAAATACATAATGCTCTCCGCCGGTTTCTATACCCAGTTTCATGCCCTCCTTATAGGCACCACAACAGCCGGCCAAATGCCCGATATCTACACAATAGGCAGGTGAATAATTCAAGCCTGTGTCTTTCAGTAACTTATTAAAAGAATCCGCCAGCATTGCTATATTCTCACTGTTCCGCCAACTGTTTGTATGAGCCAAAATATCCAGATGATACCAACAGGGCCATTTTTCATAGTCGTTAAAAACGTATGCGATACCCTCGGGGTTGATTCGCTCGGGACGTCTCCTTCTTATTTTCACGATATCTGTCACCGATTTTATTTCAGTAACTCTTCTAAAAGATGCCAGCGCCGTGGTAATTTCTTTTGTAATATCAAAGGTGTCTTCATAACCAGCTCTTGCAACACAAGCAGCTTTAATGATGTCCGAGCCGGCGGCTGCGTATCTGTTGCAGTCAATATCGCCCTCGCCGAACAATTTCGGGGATATAATTTTGAATGCATCTATTGCATTCTTCAGAACAGGAGTATCTTTATACACCAGTTTTTCGCCAAGATATTTTACACCAACCTCTTGATTTTCATATGGTCCTGCATTTTTGTTAGACCCATGAAAACCATTGCCCAACCAACCGTTTTCTTTTTGGCATGTAATGATGCTTTGGATTATTTTCTCTTGCAAAATCCTATCTTGCAAATCTCTTTTTTCGTCTTCTGTGATATTTTTCAGAATATCGTTTTTAACATGATAAACAATCGAGGGATTCGCATGCTGCACTAAAAACGCTGATATCCTGTCAAGCATGCTGCTTTGATCACTATTGGAAGCTCGCCTTGCAGAATCCTTCATTTTCATACATGAAAGCTCTTTCATATTTTTCGCCATTCCTTTCCAAGGCACAAACAAATTGTGAAAGATTTTCAAATTCTTTCACTCTTTTTCCGCCGGGTGATTACCATACCGCTTCAATCACGCACTTGCCTGCTCCTGCCGTTATGCTTTCAGGCAATATACATTTTTGCCATAATGTCGATTTGTCTTTGGATTTATTATACATCTATTTGCCGCTTTTTGTAATACATGTTATATTTTTGCTATGAGAATGTGTATGTACATCACCTCTGCCGTGCTGCTGATTGGAAGTCCTGCCAGTGAAGTGCCTGTTTTACGGGGCGGCATATTCTGCTATTTATCAGGGTTCATCAAAAGTCATCATTTTGTGGGAAAATGGTGTAGTAAATGGTGTACCGGATGAATGGCAGGATAGCAGGATCGTAGGGCAGAGAGAATTGCAAAGTCCTGTAGTTGGCGGACGGGATATCCGCTTGGATATTCTGGCAAAGGACAGTACGGGAAAGCAGTATAATGTGGAGGTACAGCAGAAACCGGAAGGGCACATATCAGACGGGCCAGATTCCATAGCAGCATGATGGATTCCCGGATGTTGAAAGCAGGGCAGGAGTTTTCGGAGCTTCAGGATTCATATATGGTGTTTATCACCCGGACGGATATCTTTAAGCGGGGGATTCCGATTTATATGATCAACCGGTATTTTGAGGAAACGAATGAGTTGTTTGATGATGGCTCTCATATTGTGTATGTGAATGGAAACTATAAGGGAGACGATAAGGTTGGCAGATTGATGCATGACTTTGGCTGTAAAGAATTGAGGGATATGTATTATCCGGAACTGGCTAAAGGGGTAAAGCATTTTAAGGAAGAAGGAGGTCGGAAGAGGATGTGCGAAGCGGTTGAGAAGTATGGGGATAGAAGAGCAGAAAGTGCAAGACTGAATAGTCTGTTGGAGTCCATAAGAAATCTTATGGAAAATATGAAGCTAGGGGCAGAACAGGCAATGAATGTGCTTGGAGTGAATGACAGCGATAGGGAGATATTACAGAAAAGATTATAAAGTTATTAGGTATAATTGATGTGGGCGGCAAGGAGTGTTCTGTTTGAAAAGAATGATCCTTGCAAAATTTTAATAAAATAATTAGCACTCACCTCTTGACAGTGCTAATAATTCGTTGTATTGTGATAGCAGAACTAGAACAGAAAGGGGTGCAGGTTATGAATTTAACGAAATTTACCCAGAAATCCATACAGGCCGTGGAACAGTGTGAGAAACTGGCATACGAATACGGCAATCAGGAGATTGAGCAGGAACATTTACTTTACAGCCTGCTGACCATCGATGACAGTCTGATTTTAAAACTGATTGAAAAGATGGAAATACAGAAGGAATATTTTTTAAACCGCGTAGAGCAGGGGCTTAATAAGCGGACAAAGGTACAGGGCGGCCAGATTTATATTGGGCAGGACTTAAATAAGGCACTGATCAGCGCAGAGGATGAGGCGAAAGTACTCGGTGATGAGTATGTGTCGGTGGAGCATCTTTTCCTGGCCATGTTGAAGCATCCGAATAAGGAGATTAAAGAAATCTTCCGGGAGTTCGGTATCACCAGGGAACGCTTCTTGCAGGCACTGTCTACGGTGCGGGGCAATCAGCGGGTGACCTCGGATAATCCGGAGGCAACTTATGATACGCTGGAGAAATACGGGCAGGATCTGGTGGAAAAAGCCAGGAGTCAGAAGCTTGATCCGGTGATCGGCAGGGACAATGAGATTCGGAACGTGATTCGTATCCTGTCAAGAAAGACCAAGAATAATCCGGTGCTGATCGGAGAGCCGGGTGTGGGTAAGACTGCCGTGGCGGAGGGCCTGGCACAGCGTATTGTCAGAGGGGATGTGCCTGAGGGGCTTAAGGACAAGAAGATTTTTGCCTTGGATATGGGTGCCCTGGTGGCGGGCGCGAAGTATCGCGGTGAGTTTGAGGAACGTCTGAAAGCGGTGCTGGATGATGTGAAGAACAGTGACGGGCAGATTATTCTTTTTATTGATGAACTGCACACGATTGTGGGGGCGGGTAAGACAGACGGCGCCATGGATGCGGGCAATATGTTAAAGCCTATGCTTGCCAGGGGCGAACTGCACTGTATCGGCGCTACCACATTGGATGAATACCGGCAGTATATTGAGAAAGATGCCGCCCTGGAACGGCGTTTCCAGCCGGTGATGGTGGAAGAACCCACGGTGGAGGATACCATATCCATCCTGCGTGGCTTAAAGGAGCGTTATGAGGTCTTCCATGGTGTTAAAATCATGGACAATGCGCTGGTCAGTGCGGCAGTATTATCGAATCGCTATATTTCCGACAGGTTCCTGCCGGATAAGGCCATTGACCTGGTGGATGAGGCCTGCGCGCTGATTAAGACGGAACTGGATTCCATGCCTACAGAACTGGATGAACTGAAGCGTAAGGTGATGCAGCTGGAGATTGAGGAGACTGCCCTGAAAAAAGAGGATGATAACCTGAGCAGGGAACGCCTTACCAATTTACAACGGGAGCTGGCCGAGTGGAAAGAGGAACTGAAAAACCGCATGGCACAGTGGGAAAATGAGAAGGCTTCCGTGGAAAAACTCTCTAAGATCAGGGAGGAAATCGACGAAGTCAATAACCAGATTCAGATTGCCCAGCGTGACGGCGATTATGAGAAGGCGGCGGAATTAAGCTATGGTAAGCTTCCTTCTTTAAAACAGCAGTTGGAGATTGAGGAGGAACAGGTCAGCAGGAAGGATTTGTCTCTGGTACATGAGAGTGTATCCGATGAGGAGATTGCAAAGATTATTTCCCGCTGGACGGGCATACCGGTCTCGAAACTGACGGAAAGTGAGCGCAATAAGACATTGCATCTGGATGAGGAGCTGCATAAGCGGGTAATCGGGCAGGACGAAGGTGTGACCAAAGTGACGGAGGCAATCATCCGATCCAAGGCGGGCATCAAGGACCCTACCAAACCGATTGGATCCTTCCTCTTTCTGGGGCCCACAGGTGTGGGTAAAACAGAGCTTGCCAAGGCCCTGGCGGCTTCTCTGTTCGATGACGAGAACAATATGGTGCGTATCGACATGAGTGAATATATGGAGAAATACTCGGTTTCCAGGCTGATTGGGGCGCCTCCCGGATATGTGGGATATGAGGAGGGGGGACAATTGACCGAAGCAGTTAGAAGAAAACCCTACTCGGTAGTTTTGTTTGATGAGATTGAAAAAGCACATCCGGACGTATTCAATGTGCTGTTACAGGTCTTAGATGACGGGCGTATCACGGATTCCCAGGGCAGGACGGTGGACTTTAAGAATACCATTCTGATCATGACCTCCAATATTGGAGCCAATTATCTGTTGGATGGCATTGACTCTCAGGGGGCAATCACGCCGGAAGCGGAGAAGCTTGTAATGGAGGATCTGCGGAATCATTTCCGGCCGGAGTTTTTAAACAGGCTGGATGAGACCATTCTCTTTAAACCACTGACCAGAGACAACATCAGCGGTATTATCCGACTGATCATTGAGGATTTGAACAGACGGCTGGCCGACAGGGAATTACAGATTGCAATGACAGAGGATGCAGAGCGTTTTATTGTGGAGAACGCCTATGATCCTGTATATGGGGCCAGACCGCTGAAACGATATATCCAGAAATATGTGGAAACGCTGTCAGCGAAGCTGATTCTGGCGGATCAGGTAAAGTCCAAAGATGTGATTGAGATCAGGCTCAGCGGAGATCATCTGGAGGCAGTACGTAAAGACAGATAATTTGCAATGCATAATTTTATCCATAAAACACATGCTATTTCATTATGTCACACATAAAAATAGCATGTGTTTTTTGAATGGAGGAAATAATGGATTCTGTTTGGACTAAGACGGCAAATCTGCCGCATTTTGAGGAACTGGAAGGAGATGTGACGACAGATGTACTGATTATCGGCGGCGGTATTACGGGCATTTTGTGTGCATATTTTATGAAAGAAAGAGGGATTGATTATCTGTTAGTGGAAGGACAGGAGATTTGTAACGGGGTAACGGGTAATACCACAGCTAAAATCACGGCCCAGCACGGACTGATTTATGCGAAGATGATTCGTCATGCGGGTCTGGAAAAAACCAGGCTGTATCTGGAAGCCAACCAGAGAGCGGTTATGAAATATGCAGAACTGGCGCAGCATTTTACCTGTGATTTTGCAGAAAAAAGCGCTTATGTCTATTCCCTGAATGACAGGAGGAAACTGGAACAGGAGGCGGAAAGTTACGGTCTGCTTGGGCTTACTGGTGAGATTGTGGAGACGCCGGAGCTTCCCTTTGTCACGGCCGGAGCGGTGGTAATGCGGGAGCAGGCACAGTTTCATCCCTTGAAATTCCTGGGCAAAATGGCGGCAGAGTTAAATATCAGAGAGCATACTTTTGTGACGCAGCTTATGCCCGGCAGGGCAGTTACAAAGCAGGGGACCATCACTTATCAACAGGTGATTTTTGCCACACATTATCCGATAGATAATAAACACGGATGTTATTTTTTGAAACTGTATCAACACCGTTCTTATGTAATTGCCCTGCAACAGGCACAGCGGATGGATGGTATGTACTTGGATGAAGACAGGAAGGGCCTGTCTTTTCGCAGTTATAATGACCTTCTTCTGGTGGGCGGAGGAAGTCACAGGACGGGTAAAAAGGGAGGTAACTGGCAGGAACTTCGTCAGTTTGTCAGACAGTATTATCCGGATGCCGTGGAAGAGTACTGGTGGGCCGCACAGGATTGTATGCCTCTGGATGAGAGATCTTATATAGGAAGGTATTCGCCTGCCATGCCGGGTTGTTACGTGGCAACCGGTTTTCAGAAATGGGGAATAACATCTGCTATGGTATCGGCAATGCTGTTGGCAGATCTGGTGCAGGGGATTGAGAATCCTTATGCGGCGGTGTTTGACCCGGGAAGGAGTATCTTTACAAAGCAGCTTTTGTGCAATGGGGCGGAGTCGGTTATCAACCTGCTGACTCCTACCAGACCGCGGTGTCCGCATCTGGGGTGTGCGCTGAAATGGAATCCGGCGGAACATTCCTGGGACTGTCCCTGTCATGGTTCTCGGTTTGGGGAGGAAGGAAAGCTTTTGGATAATCCGGCCAATGGAGATATGCGGCTTTAAGCAGGGGATGGATGTTGTCTGCGGTGCGTCTGCCGACTAGTCATATGGTTTTGTTTGTGGTATTTTATAAAGAGATGAGGAAACCTGTATAGGATAGAGTAATATTAGGAAAATCAGGATAAATAAAGTGTTAAATCATCATTTAGCGCTTGAAAACATGATTTATAGGGGAAAAAGCAATAAAATGTGGATAAACTACAGGTGTATTTCTTGAGTTAAAATAAGATTAAATGTGTGGATAACATATAAATATGCCGAAGAAAGGAGAAAACATGAAATATCCTCGATTTTTGCAGCAAAATGGAACCATTGCCTTTGTGGCGCCATCCTTTGGGTGTGCCACACAACCTTATAAGGACGGCTTTTTAAATGCCCAGAAGAAATGGCAGGCGGAGGGATACCAGTTAAAGCTGGGGCCCAACTGTTATGTGGAGCAGGGGGTTGGTATCAGTAATACACCCAGGTTGTGCGGACAGGAGCTGACAGAATATTACTGTGATCCGGACAGTGACTGTATGATTTCCTGTGGCGGCGGGGAATTGATGTGCGAGATTTTGGACTATGTGGATTTTGACAGAATTGCCGGAGTCACCCCCAAGTGGTATATGGGATATTCAGATAACACCAATATGACTTTTCTTCTGGCAACGTTATGTGACACAGCTTCTGTTTATGGTCCTGGTGCGGCCGCCTTTGGTATGGAACCAAGGCATCAGGCCCTGGAAGATGCGATGGCGCTTTTGCGGGGAGAAAAGCTGGTCATGGACGGCTATGGGATGTGGGAGCGGGAATCCTTGAAGAGTGAAGAGAATCCCTTTGCCCCCTATCACCTGACGGAACCTTCCGTCATAAAATATTGGCTGCCTGATGGCAGGACAAATGTAGAGAGCCTGCGGGGGGCCGGAGAAGGCTCTTTCAATCCCCAGAAAGAAGCTGCAACAAAGATACAGATGTCCGGCAGGCTGTTAGGCGGCTGTGTGGACTGTCTGGTCAATTTGTTAGGTACTAAATATGATAAGGTATCGGCGTTTGTGGAACAATATAAAGACGATGGGATTTTGTGGTTCCTGGAAGCCTGTGATCTCAATCTTATGAGTATCCGCCGTGCCATGTGGCAGATGGAACATGCCGGGTGGTTTCAGAACTGTAGGGGCTTTTTGATCGGAAGACCCTTAAACGGCATGGGAGCAGAAGAGTTTGGCATTGATCATTACCAGGCGTTTTGTGAGATGCTTTACCAGTATCACGTGCCGGTTCTCATGGATTTGGATATTGGACATCTGCCGCCGATGATGCCTCTTGTGTGCGGCAGTATGGCATATGTGACGAGTGATGGGAATCAGTATTCTGTAAAGATGGATTTTACATAAGGGTATGAAAGGGAGGAGATGATCATATGTTACCGAAAGACCCGGTGATGCTGCTTAGTTTTATCAACTTGAAATTGCGTGATTTTTATGCAGATCTTGAAACTCTGTGTGATGACCTGGATGCAGACCAATCTGAGATAGAGGAAAAACTGTCGAAAATTGATTATTATTACGATAAGGAGAAAAATCAATTTGTCTGAAAGAATAAAAATTACGATTGTTATGGATGACGAAAAACAGAATATCCATACAGATGAGAAATCAGAAAAATCTGTGACAGTGACACATGATTCATCCATGACGTTAATGTCAACTTTGCTGAAAAATAACCTGATCGAGAGTAGTTTATGTGGCGGTAGAGGAGATTGCGGCAGGTGTATGGTGCAGTTTATACAGGGGGCACCGATGCCAACACCGCTCGAAAGAGGGCGCTTAAATGCAGAGGAACTGCGGCAGGGGTTCAGACTGTCCTGTTTTGCCAGAATCAAAGACGATTGTGTCATCAGATTGGTATTTCCGAGAGAGCCAGAAATTGCTATTGTGACGGAAACGATAGATTTATCGGAAAATAATGACTCAATAAGTCAACCAAATAAATCATCAGTATTCAGAGAAGCAGATGTTACGCAATCTGATGTGGGAAATGGAGATATGATTTCTTATATCATAGCCGTTGATCTGGGAACCACCACCATCGCCATGCAGCTTCGCCGCATGGATACAGGAGAGATAGTGGATACTTATTGTGCAATGAATCCCCAGAGAAAATATGGTTCCGATGTTCTGTCAAGGATTCAGGCAGCCTGTGATGGACATGGCGAGATTCTCAGACGGTGTGTCTGGGAAGTGTTGGAACGCGGTGTGGCGCAGTTTGCAGATTCTGTGGGCAAGGCATCCATAAAGTGTATCTGCATTGCGGGAAATACTACGATGGAGCATCTTTTCATGGGACAGGATGTATCCTCTCTGGGCAGAAGTCCCTTTATACCGGTGGAGATTGGTTTGCAGAAATGTGAAGGACCCTCTGCCATACCCATTTATATAACACCTGGTATTAGTACTTTTGTAGGCGGTGATATTGTGGCAGGCATGTATGCGCTGAGTATGCTGTCTGGGACAGGAGAAGAGCAGGTTTCAGGGAAGGGGCTTACAGAACGCAGGGGAGGCGTCCGGCTTCTGATAGATCTGGGAACTAACGGAGAGATGGCAATTACCGATGGGACATACACGTTAGTGACTGCTACGGCGGCAGGCCCTGCCTTTGAGGGCGGAATGGAGAAAGCGGTGGTGGGAACGGACATGATAGCAGTCACGGCTTCCCTGCGAAGCAGAGGCGTCCTGGATGAGACAGGACTTCTTGCAGAGCCTTATTTTACACAGGGGGTCAGCATACATACACAAAAAGGCGATTTTATTCTTGTCAATCAGGATATCAGGGCATTACAGATGGCTAAGGCGGCTGTCCGGGCCGGGGTGGAAATCCTGTGGGAACAGATGGGACGTCCCGGCATACAGAGAGTGTATCTGGCGGGCGGTTTCGGGTATTATCTGGATGTGGAGGCGGCCTTTGCCATTGGGCTTTTGCCGGGACAGATGCGGGGCAGTGTGCAGGCAGTGGGAAATACCTCATTAGAGGGAGCTTTTCGTATAGGGAGAGATTTGTGCCAGGAAGTGACAGATAAGCACATGCTGGAGGGAAGTCTTTCTTCCATAAAGAGTATCAATCTGGCTAAACAGGAGAAGTTTGAAAGACTATATATGGGATATATGGATTTGTGCAGGAACTGAGAAGACTTCCTGTTGTATGTTTTTAAGTTTACGTTAAGCTTTTCATGCTTTTTCTTTAAACCAGGTATGCTATCCTAACGTCAACAAGGAAAATCAGGTTTCTGAAAACAAGGGTTTAAAGAATATGTTTGGAGGAATGTCAGATGATGTGGACAAGAAGAGAACTGAAAGAGAGAGCCAAGGCTGCTTTGCAGAGAAATTACTGGAAGATTGTCCTGGTATCGGCCCTGATGATATTAATGGGCGGCGGTGTGGGATTTACGGGCATCGGAAGTGGACACAGCGGATCCGGGTCACAGGAGGCTGAGGAGTTTGATGAGATAGAGTATAACGAGGATGACGGTGACTGGGAACAGGAAGTGTCCGGCAAAGAGCATAGTTTCATAGAGATAAATGAGAAAGAAGGCCAGATAATAGTCATGGAGAATCACAGTGTCTCCATGGTGGGTGCGGTCATAGCGGCAGTGATAGGGGTATCTGTTTTCCTGGTGATTTTTCTGGTGATCTTTGCGGTGATTTTTGCAGTGGATATTTTTCTGCTTAATCCCTTCAGCGTGGGTGTGGACCGCTTCATGTTAAAGAGTGTGGATGATACGGCGCAGGTGAAAGAGATCAGTTATGGGTTTGACCATTGCTATAAGAATATCGTGACAACCTTGTTCCATCGGGACTTACAGATTATTTTGTGGGGATTGTTGTTTGTCATACCGGGCATCTATAAGAAATATCAATATCGGATGGTATCTTATATCATGGCGGAGCATCCGGACATGGAGTACAGTAGGGCATTGCAGATGAGTACAGATATGATGAACGGGCATAAATGGAACGCTTTCGTATTGGATTTATCCTTTATTCTCTGGCATTTTCTTGGTACGATAACATGTGGTATTGCTGAGATATTTTATGTGCAGCCTTATCAGCAGTTGACCTGTGCGGCATTGTATCGCAGACTCAGTGGAGCGGAAATGAGGTAGAATATGGCTTATAAAATTCTGATAGCGGATGACGAGGCGGAGATTCGGGATGTGCTTCGTCTGTATCTGGAGAAGGATGGTTATGAAGTGATTGAGGCGGCGGATGGCATGGAAGCGCTGGAGGTCATGAAGCGTGACAAGCCGGATCTTGCAGTGCTGGATATTATGATGCCGGGAGTTGATGGATACCGGGTGTTACGAAACTTGCGGGAAACCAGTAACATACCTGTGATTATATTATCGGCCAGGAGCAGTGACTCAGACAAGATTCTGGGACTTGACCTGGGAGCGGATGATTATATTGTCAAGCCCTTTGTACCTTTGGAAGCAGTGGCAAGAGTCAATTCCAACATCCGCCGTTTCTATGCGCTGGGGGCAGGAAACAGTCAGGTGTCTGACGGCAGGGAGCTGTGTGCCGGGGAGTTAAAGCTCGATCTGGAATCTTGTCTGTTGTATCGGGGTGAGGAGCCAATTGAGCTGACCTCGGTAGAGTTTAAGATTATGAAGCTTTTTATGGAGAACCCAGGGAAGGTATTTACCAAACAGCAGTTATTTGAGCAGGGGTGGGGAGAGACCTATATGCTTTCGGATAATAATGTGATGGTATGTATTTCTAAATTAAGGGCCAAACTGGATCATGACGGCAGGGAATATATTACGACCCTTCGTGGTCTGGGCTATCGCCTGGAGAAAGATAACAGATGAAATGAAAGGCGCGGAACAGGGTGAGGGGAGACACATGAACAAAAAGGCTTTAAAATGGTATCTCATACAGAGATTTCTGATTATTATGCTGGCAATCTATGTCAGCGGGGAAATGATAAGTCTTCTTTATCGTCGTGTGCTGTTTCCCTTACTGGGGATGGTCCTGGACTATCAGCAGGTGCAGATTACGGGCAGCGGCAATATATTTGTATTTATAATACAGATGTTATTGTATTTTGTGGCAGAACTTCTTCCTCATGGCGCGGCGGAGTGGATACAGTATGGGCTCACGCGGGGGATGGGGGATGCTTTGCAGATTCATATCAACTCGCCTTTATACAGCGGACGCTGGGGGATTTTATTGAGAATCCTGCTGATAATGGTCTTTTTGTTCCTGCTCGGATTCAGCTTGCTGCCTTATGTGGCAGGAGCATTATGGTATTATAAAATAGTGACTGTTAAAGTCAATGAACTTCTGGAGGAAGAAAAGGAACACCAGCTTACCTATGAGCGCAAGCGGAATCTGCTCCTGTCGGACATTGCCCATGATATTAAAACGCCCATTACCACAATCTGCGGTTACAGCAAGGCATTGGCGGAAGGTATGGTGCAGGAGGAGAAGCAGCAGACATATCTGGATACAATTTATACAAAGTCTCTGCGGATGGATGAACTGGTAACTCTTTTATTTGAATATGTAAAGCTGGGAAGTGAGGGATATGTGCTGAACAGGCAGCCGGCTGATCTGGCGGAGCTTTTGCGGGAGAATGTGGCGGTTCTCTATGAGGAGTTTGAGGATAAAGAGATGGAACTGCTGCTGGATATTCCTGAACAGCCTGTTATGTATGAGATGGACAGGCTCCAGATGGGGCGTGTCATCAGTAATCTTTTGACCAATGCGCTGCGGTATGGCCGAGAGGGAGGCAGGGTGCTGGTGCGCCTGCAAGAGGAGGTCATCACAGTGGCGGATGACGGGGAGCAGATTGATCCGGAGTTTGCAGAACATATTTTTGAGCCTTTTGCAAGAGGGGACAAGGCGCGGACTACAAATGGAGGAACAGGTTTAGGGCTTGGAATTGCTTCCCAGATTGTCAAAATGCATGGCGGAAGGCTGGAATTGGATTGTCAGGCAGAAGAAGGATATACCAAAGCGTTTCGTATTTATGTATAAGGAAGATATGTGGCACAGGGGATGGATGTGAAAGGCAGGAACCAGAATTTGTCAAAGGGCAGGTGCATATATTAGTAGGGAAAAGATGGCCGGAGGTTTTGCCGACAATGGATGTAAAGGGCAGAATTACTGCGGGTACAATACTTTTGACCGGCGTGGTCGTGACAGGGATGTTCGGCATGATGATACATAAGGAAGAGCTGGAAGAAGCCAGTAGTTATATAACAGATGTTATATATAAAGAGGAAGAGTCAGAAGACAGTCCTAAGATAGCGCTTACTTTTGATGACGGCCCGCATCCTTATTATACGGAACAGCTTTTGGACGGGTTGAAAGAAAGGGGAGCAAAAGCTTCTTTTTTTGTGCTGGGGAAACAGGCACAGGAGTATCCCGACCTGATTAAAAGGATGCAGGAGGAAGGGCATCTGGTTGGAAATCATACCTATAGCCATATTCAGCTTGGGCAGAGTAACAGGGAGGCTTTCAAGGAAGAGCTGATCAAGACCAGTGAAGTGCTTACCGAGCTCACGGGAGAGGAGACGCAGTATGTGCGGCCGCCGTATGGAAGCTGGGATAAGAGTTTTGAAACGGAACTGATGATGTTTCCGGTGCTTTGGACAGTGGATCCTATGGACTGGTGCAGTGATGATGTGACCAGTATCGTGGGCAGAGTTACCAAGAAGTCCAGGGAAAATTCCATTATCCTCATGCATGACGAGTATAAGTCCAGTGTGACGGCAGCTCTTCAGATTGTTGACATTTTGCAGGAGCAGGGGTATGAATTTGTGACGGTGGATGAAATATTGTTTGATTAAGGGTAGAAGTTTTAGGAAAAATGAGGAAAACTATTGAATTTATGGCGGCGGATACAGTATAATGACAATGTGAAATTACATGACCACTTCCTGATTGAGAATTTCAGGAGGCGGTTTTTTTGTAAGGGCAGCAGAACTCCGGATGAGGGGATAACAGGAAACAGATAAAGGGAAACGGTACATGCAGAACACAGACAGGGCGGCTGAGCCGAAGAAAAAGAAGAAAAAAAGAACCATTGACAAGGCAAAAGTGGCTGAGAATAAGAAGAAAGCCAAGGCGAAAAAGGCCAGAATGAAGGAACGGCGCCGTAAGGAAAAGGAACGGGAGAAAAGCGGGAAATCCGAACTGCTTAAGAGTAAGAAGGTTAAGAGAGCGGATATTACCATCATAGAGCTTGGGGAAGACCAGGACGAGGAGTTGTTGGAAGCGGAATTTGAACAGCTTGAGATTGTGAACGTTTTGGAAGAGGCGGAAGCAGAAGCGGTGACAATGGACGTATCGGAGCCTGAAAGTGGTGCCGATGAGACATCGATTTCCGAAAAGGCTGCCGATAAGTCACCGATTTCCGAAAAGAATGTCAATGAGACATCGATTCCCGAAAAGAATGTCGGTGAGTCGAAAGAGGCAAAGAAGGAAAAAACCGGAAAAAACAGTAAAAACAGTAGAAAAAGAGATTCCCGGAAGCTGAGAAGGACAGCGGGCATCTGTGCGGCCTGTGTTGTGGCTCTGGCGCTTGTAGGAACAGGTGTTACCTTTGGTGTGCGGCGTAATTTTGAGGAACTTGCGATGCAGAGTGCAGTGGTGGAAGCCATGGTACATACGGAGGCGGTAGAACTGGCCGCGTACAGCAAGGTGCAGCATCAGAAGGAAAGCCTGCGGAAAAATGCGGGCAAGAGCACATCCAAGGCGTTGGTGGACGCTGCACGCTATATGCTGGACGGGGTGAAGAACAGGCCAAGGCCGGTGGAGATTACAGAGGAAAATGCCCTTGATTTTGCTACCATAGAAAGCTGTCTGATCAATACGGAGACGGGAAAAGTGGATGTGAAGATGTCGGCCGAGGGGCTGGCAATCAGCGATGACGGTTACTATTATCTGTTTGAAGAAAAGACTTATGAAACGGAGCTGCCCGGAGAGGAATATATCATTGAGGAGCCGAAAGATGTTGATTTGACCTTTTCGGTCAATTTGAATTATAATTCGGCCGGTTCCAGGCTGTTTTCCAAGTTTGTGGTGGCAATCAAGAAAGACGGCAAGTTCATGGCGGTCAGCAGGCCGCGCTATATCACGAATCCGGAGGCCATAGCCAAGTACAGGCCTTCTTTTGGCAATACCAGGTCTAAGAAAGGGCTTTTGGTAGATCCCAACAAACTGCGGGGAACAGAGCTGGATGATCTGGGTGTCAAACATGCTGCTTATAATATTCCCATGAGTAAGATTCTGGGTGAGACGACGATGGCGGTCTACCCTACGATTTACTATACCTATAATGGCAAAACCTATGCTTTTAACGGACAGGCTATCTCAGAGTACGATTTTGTGTTCTCCACACTTTCCAGCAAAGGAATCACCACGACTGCCATTATCTTAAATGATATGGCGCCCGGACATACGCAGCTGATTCACCCGAAGGCCCGTTCCGGTAACAAGCGTTCTCTTTACTATGCTTTTAATGGAACGGACGAGGCCGGTACGGAATATATGGCGGCAATCGGCTCTTTCCTGGCAAACCGTTATTCCGGCACCGGACACGGTACGGTCATGAACTGGGTCATCAGCAATGAGATCAATGCCAGAAGCGAGTGGAATTATATCGAGTATATGGATACGGAAAGCTATGTGGAGGAATTTGCCAAACCGTTCCGTGTTTTCTATAATGCCATTGTCAGTGTGAACGGTAATGCCAGAGTGTATATTTCCCTGGACCAGCAGTGGGGAAAGAGTCTGTATTCCAGTAATGGGTATGGCTCCAAAGAAATTCTGGATGAATTTAACAAAAATATCAAAGCCTGCGGCAATATTGACTGGGGGCTTGCACAGCATCCCTACAATTACCCGCTGACTAGTGCCAAGGCGTGGAGTCTTAGCAGCAAGGCGGCTTCCTATGTGACGGAGTCGGAGAACACGCCGGTGCTCACCATCAAAAATATCCATGTGCTCACCAATTATCTGCAAAAACCGGAAATGCTCACGGAGGATGGCGAAGTGCGGCATCTGATTTTAAGTGAGATGGGTTATACGTCCACGGCAGGACAGGAATTACAGTCGGCATCTTTTGCCTATGCCTATAAGATTATCGAGGCCAATCAGTATATTGACAGTGTGCTGCTGTCCAGGCAGACGGATGCGTCTGTGGAGGTGCAGCAGGGGCTTGCCCTGGGAATCAATGGACCGGACGGGTCACCGAAGTCGCTCTATACGGTCTATAAATACATAGACACGCCGGAGTGTGCACAATATACGGATTATCTGCTGCCTGTCATCGGCATATCCAGCTGGAACGAGGTGATCAGACAGCGCTGAGGCTCAGAATAATTTGGAAACCAGATATTGATAGATATCCTGATTATTCTTCTGCCAGTTGGCGCAGATGGCAGAAGCGGTATCTTCATCAGGGACGGACAGGGTGATTTCCACCACGGTTACGTCCTTTTCCTTTGCCATAAGGCGGGCTTCATATTCGCCGGAAGTGGACTTGTAATAGTCAGCCAGAATCGAAACCTCATTGCGCATCTCCATTTCATTGTTGGTGAAAAAGGCAGAGACATCTTCCTTGATGGAGTCACTGATACGGTTGCCGAAAAAGGATAAGGTGGAGCGCCCTTCATCGGTGATTTCCAGATAGGTACGGTTGCGGTGGGACTTCGCCACAATCAGCTCCGTGTCGATCAGTTCGGCAATAATTTGTTGCAGGGTAAGAAAATTGGTGTATTCCCGTTCCAGGATAAAGTCGCCCACCTGTGCCTTTGTCAGAGGGAAGGTGACGCGGTCCAGCATATAGAGAACAATCAGTTTATAGAGTGTCAGTGGGTCATGTGTCATAGTGTGTGCCTTTCATAGTGTGAACCCTGTCTGGTATCTTGCAGTTTCATGGTATGGTGCAGGGTGTTAAGTACATGCCGCTTGTCCAGACTCCACAGGGGAGCCAGCAGGAGATCCCGGGGCCCGTCACCGGTGAGTCTGTGGACTACGATTTCGGGAGACAGGTGTTCCAGGCAGCGGATGAGCAGTGACAGATAATCTTCTTCTGAGAGGGGAAGATAGTCTCCTCGTTCATACAGGGGAGCTAAATCGGTACCCTTTAAAATGTGTAACAATTGTAATTTAATTCCCCAGGTACCAATGGCGTTCAGGTGGGCAATTGTCTGTAACACCTGTTTGGGTGTTTCACCGGGAAGTCCAAGAATCACATGCGTGATAACGGGAATACCGGCTTCCTGTAATTTGACGACACATTTGTCATATACTTCCAGAGAATAACCACGCCTGATGAAACGGGCAGTTTCTTCATGGATGGTCTGTAGTCCCAGTTCTATCCAGACAAACTTGTCGGGAAATTTGCCCTTTATATTGACTAATAAAGTCAAAACATTTTGCGGTATACAATCGGGTCTGGTGGCAATAGAGATGCCGGCTGCCGATGGCTCCTGTAAGGCTTCTTCATAAATTGTGCGAAGATAATCCGGGTCTCCATAAGTGTTGGTGTAGGCCTGAAAGTAAGCGATGTACCGCCGGCCGGTTTCCTTGGAATGAAAAAGTGCCCTGCCGGCGTTTAACTGTGCACCGATGGAAGGGTACCGCTGCCTGTCCACCGCGAAGTCGCCGCTTCCGCCGGCGCTACAGAAAATACAGCCGTTATTTCCCAGTGTGCCGTCCCGGTTGGGACAGGTAAGTCCGGCGTTTAAAGCAATTTTATACAGTTTTTCTCCGTAGGTATTCTTACAGTAGGCATCCAGGGAGTAGTAGGGCTTGCCGTGCCAGTTTATATCATTCATAATTCGCGCTTATCCGAGATCTGCTCGATTGATTATCTAATGTGTGCTTTGACTGCGGCGGCTACAACCTCTGCCACCTGGGGGTCAAAGGCTTCCGGCATGATATTGTCTTCATTTAACTGATTTTCAGGTACAAGACCTGCAATGGCAAGGGCGGCAGCAAGTTTCATTTCCTCTGTAATCTGCACGGCCCGTCCTTCCAGGGCGCCCTTGAAGATACCGGGGAAAGCCACCACATTGTTGACCTGGTTGGGGAAGTCCGAACGGCCTGTCCCAACCACACGGGCACCGGCGGCTTTGGCCAGATCCGGCATAATCTCCGGTACGGGATTGGCCATGGCAAAGAGAATGGAGTCTTTGTTCATGGAAGATAACATATCGGGTGTTACGATATTCGGAGCGGAGACGCCCACAAAGATATCGGCACCTTTCAGGGCATCTGCCAGAGTACCGGTTTCATTGTTCGGGTTTGTGACCTCCGTCATTTTCTGCTGCATCCAGTTAAGACCTTTCGTATCTTTGCCGACAATTCCCACTTTATCACAGAGAATGACATTGTGGAAACCGTAAGTCAGCAGGAGTTTCGTAATAGCCACACCGGCACTGCCGGCACCGTTTACGACCACCTTGCAGTCTTCTTTCTTTTTGTTTACCACCTTTAAGGCATTGATGATACCGGCCAGCACAACAATGGCGGTGCCATGCTGATCATCATGAAAGACAGGGATATCCAGTATTTCCTTAAGCCGTTCTTCAATCTCAAAACAGCGGGGAGCGCTGATATCTTCCAGATTGATGCCGCCAAACCCGGGTGCCAGATAGGTGACAGCCTTGATGATCTCTTCGGTATCCTGGGTATCCAGGCAGATGGGAACTGCGTTGACACCGCCGAATTCCTTGAACAGTACAGCCTTGCCTTCCATGACAGGCATAGCGGCATAGGGGCCGATATTGCCCAGTCCAAGAACGGCGCTGCCGTCCGATACCACAGCTACGGTGTTGGATTTCCAGGTATAGGTATAGGCCGCTTCCCGATCGGCAGCGATAACCTTACAGGGTTCTGCCACGCCGGGTGTGTAGGCAAGGGACAGGTCCTCGCGGCTTTTGACGGGTGTCTTGGAGACGGTCTCAAGCTTGCCCTGCCATTGTTTGTGCAGTTCCAGTGCTTTTTCATTGGTTGTCATGGGAATACCTCATTTCTTTCTTAACTTTCATGTGTCGTAATCCTGTTGCCAGGTTAGAATCTTATTCTTTCTGTTTTATATTATAGTATTTGGAAGGGGCTTGCAACTTTTTATGAAAAATGACTTTCTATTTTTAATGATATGGTGTATAATAACTTCGTACGTAAAATATAAGTACATAAAAATCTTTTTCTAAGGCATATCAGGTACAAAAATCCCAGGACGAAAGATTGATATAGAGAAGCGTAAAAAGACAGAGAGTGAATGATAAAGAATACGGGAGGAATTTATGAGAGAAAAGTATGAGTCGTTGGCATTGGCAGATCTGAAGGAGATCGCAAAGGCAAGAGGGATTAAAGGAACCTCTACCATGAAAAAAGCCCAGATTGTGGAAGCGATGCTTGCGGAGGATGAGAAAGATAAGGCGGCGGGCAAGGAAGTGGCCGTGAAATCCATTGTGCCGCCCAACACGCCGGTCAAGAAGATCGAGGCTGCCATGGCAGGGGAGGAAGACAAATACCCTACGGAGCTTGACAGCGGAGTGACAGCCAGTGGTATTTTAGAGGTGATGAGCGACGGATTCGGATTCATCCGCTGCGAGAACTATCTGCCGGGGGAGAACGACGTCTATGTGGCGCCCAGCCAGATTCGCCGCTTTGGTTTAAAAACAGGTGATATTTTAGAGGGCAATACCAGGATTAAGACACAGAATGAGAAGTTCAGTGCTTTGCTGTACGTGAAATCCATTAACGGGTATTCCCCGGATGTGGCTATGCGGCGTGTGAATTTTGAGGATATGACGCCTATCTTTCCCAATGAGAGACTGAAGCTGGAAACACCGGGCGCATCTTTGGCCATGCGGATTATGGATCTGATCAGTCCGGTGGGTAAAGGACAGAGAGGTATGATTGTATCTCCGCCTAAGGCAGGTAAGACTACTTTATTAAAAGAGGTGGCCAAGTCCATTACCAGGACGGCACCGGATTCGCACCTGATCATTCTTCTGATTGACGAGCGTCCTGAGGAAGTGACGGATATCAAGGAGGCGATTGAGGGGCCTAATGTGGAGGTGATCTACTCTACTTTTGATGAATTGCCGGAACATCATAAGCGGGTATCCGAGATGGTGATTGAGCGTGCAAAGCGTCTGGTAGAGCATAAGAAGGATGTGGTCATTCTGTTAGACAGCATTACCCGTCTGACAAGAGCCTATAACCTGGTAGTTCCCCCCAGTGGACGGACACTTTCCGGCGGTCTTGACCCGGCAGCCCTGCATATGCCGAAACGTTTCTTCGGTGCGGCCCGCAATATGAGAGAGGGCGGCAGCCTGACAATTCTGGCAACGGCGCTGGTGGAGACAGGCAGTAAGATGGACGATGTGGTATATGAGGAGTTTAAAGGCACCGGCAACATGGAAATGGTGCTTGACCGTAAGCTTTCCGAAAAGAGAGTTTTTCCGGCCATTGATATTCCCAAGTCCAGTACCAGAAGAGAGGATCTGCTCCTGACGCCGGATGAACTGGAAGCAATCAATATCATCCGCAAGGCATTAAACGGTATGAAAGCAGATGAGGCTGTGGAGCGGATACTGGATATGTTCTCCAAGACCAGAAACAATTTTGAGTTTGTCAACATGGTCAAAAAGATGAAGTTTATCTAAATAGACAGCGAATTAGCTAATATTATCAAAAAAGGGCTTGCATACCCGAAAATCCTATGCTACAATGTAAAAGCTGTCGGTCTATGACAGGTATCTATTTACTTTTGAGTTTAGAAGAGGTGAAAGAGATGAGAGAGGGAATCCATCCTGAATATTATCAGGCAACAGTAACGTGTAACTGCGGTAACACATTTGTAACAGGTTCCACCAAACCTGAGATTCACGTTGAAGTCTGTTCCAAGTGTCATTCGTTTTACACTGGTCAGCAGAAAGCGGCGCAGGCTCGTGGACGTATTGATAAGTTCAATCGGAAATACGGTGTGGAAAGCAAATAAGCGGGATTTACAAAAAAGGTTGAGTTTATCTCAACCTTTTCTAAGTTATAGCGTGAGAATACCTGAAAAGTGGCGTTCTCCGCACAGATTTGAGATTCCGTGATGCAAAGTCACGGCGGTTGGCATGAAAAGGAATAAAACATGGGAAGAAAGAAAAAAAATATGAAATACTCCGGGATCGGCGGGCAGGCTGTCTTAGAGGGTATTATGATGAAGAATAAGGAGCAGTATGCCGTGGCGGTCAGGAAGCCGGACGGAGAGATAGAAGTGGAAGTGGAGCATTACTATGGCATCATTCATGGCAGTAAGCTGATGAATGTGCCCTTTGTAAGGGGAGTGTTCCAGTTTATCGATTCTCTGGTGCTGGGGATGCGGAGCCTGAACTTCTCGGCATCTTTCTATGAAGATGAAGATGCCAAAGAAACCATTGCGGACAAGGCGTTTAATAAGATATTCAAGGATAAGGCAGAGAAAGTGTTCAGTGCGATTGTCATGTTATTTTCACTGATGCTGGCAATCGGCATCTTTATGGTACTGCCTTACTATGTAACGTCCCTGTTTGAGGAATATATCAGAAGCGCTTCTTTTATGGCGATTATAGAAGGGGCTCTGCGCATCCTGATCTTTGTGGGATATGTGCTTGCCATCTCCCTGATGAAGGATATCCGGCGGGTCTATATGTATCACGGTGCGGAGCATAAATGTATCAACTGTATCGAGAAGGGATGCCCATTGACGGTAAGGGAAGTGATGAGAAGCTCCAAACAGCACAGACGCTGCGGCACTAGCTTTTTGCTGTTTGTCATGTTTGTCAGTGTTATTTTATTTTTCTTTATCCGGGTGGAAAATCCGGTATACCGCGTGCTGATCCGTGTGGCACTGATTCCGGTAATTGCGGGAATTTCCTATGAGATCATAAGGCTGGCGGGTAAGAGCAATAATATCCTTGTGCGGATCATCTCTGCACCGGGTATGTGGCTTCAGAGGCTGACCACCAGGGAACCGGATGAGAGTATGGTGGAGGTGGCCATTGCAGCCGTGGAGGCTGTCTTCGACTGGAAGGCTTATCTGTATGACACGTTCGGGTATGAGGTGGATGATTCCTGGACGGAGGAGAGGGCGGAAGAGTAGAGAGCGTAGTATTATATTTTTCTTGTAAATGGGGATTTGAGTTTGGGAGATTGAATAGTGTATCGGATATATCAAGAAGTGTATCGGGAAGGTGAAGCGAAGCTCATACAGGCGGGGATTGATGAGGCGGCGCTGGATGCGAGGCTTCTTTTGGAGTATGTCTGCGGGACGGACCGGAATACCTTGCTTGCCCATGGTGACAGGGAAGTTACAGAGAAAGAATACGGGTGTTATTGCGATTTGATAGTAAAGAGAGCGGGACATATTCCTTTACAGCATCTGACCGGAGAACAGGAATTTATGGGGTTGACTTTTACGGTCAATAATAAAGTCCTGGTGCCGAGACAGGATACCGAGGTATTGGTGGAAGAGGCGCTTAGGCATCTGCATGACGGGATTCGGATACTGGATATGTGTACTGGTTCCGGGTGTATTCTTCTCAGTCTGTTACAGTATTCTAATGATTGTACGGGTACGGGTGTGGATTTGTCACCGGAGGCCCTTAAGACGGCCGAAGCAAATTACCGCAGACTGCGGGAACAAAGGCCGGAAATGGAGGCCTGTTTTATAGAGAGCGACCTGTTTGCGGGATTGCACAACGGGGAACAGTATGAGATGATTGTTTCCAATCCGCCTTATATAAGAACAGATGTTATTGATACGCTGATGCCGGAGGTGCGGGAACATGAACCATGGATGGCGCTTGACGGCAGAGAGGATGGATTATACTTTTACAGGGAAATTACGCGCCGGGCCGGTGAGTATCTGACCCGCGGCGGTATGTTGTTTTATGAGATCGGTTACGATCAGGCAAAGGATGTGTGTAAGATTATGGAAAACGAAGGATTCCGGGAGATAGAAGTTGTAAAGGACTTTGCCGGGCTTGATCGGGTGGTGTATGGGAACTGGTTCGGTTAGCGGCATTGACAGACTGTTTTGTGCATAAGGATGAATGATAGAATAGCTGTGTGACAGCCGGAGGTAGTTATGTTTGATAAATTAGAAGATCTGCTCAGAAAATTTGAGGAGATTATGAATGAGTTGAGTGAGCCTACAGTGGCTGACAATCAGGACCGTTTTCGGGCATTGATGAAAGAACAGAGCGATTTGACTCCTATAGTCAATGCATATAAGGAGTATAAAATGTGTAACCAGGATATCGAGGACAGTCTGGCTATGCTGGATGAAGAGTCCGATGCGGATATGCGGGAGATGCTCAAAGAAGAATTGGCTGAGGCGAAGAAGCGTGTGGAGGAGTTAGAGCATACCTTGAAGATTCTGCTTCTGCCCAAGGATCCGAATGATGACAAGAACGTGATTGTGGAAATCCGGGCTGGTGCCGGCGGCGATGAGGCGGCTCTTTTTGCGGCCGAGATTTATCGTATGTATGTGCACTTTGCGGAAGGCAGGCGCTGGAAGGTGGAGACCATGGAGGTGGAGGAAATCGGCATCGGCGGCATGAAGAGCGTGACCTTTATGGTGACTGGTCAGGGCGCCTATTCCGTCTTAAAGTATGAGAGCGGCGTGCACCGCGTACAGCGTGTGCCGGAGACGGAGTCCGGCGGCAGGATTCATACTTCCACCATTAGCGTGGCGGTGATGCCGGAAGTGGATGAAGATATTGATATTGTGATTGAAGATAAGGATATCAGGGTTGATGTGATGAGGGCTTCGGGAAATGGCGGACAGTGTGTCAACACCACGGATTCCGCGGTACGTCTGACCCATTATCCCACAGGAATCGTGGTTTACAGCCAGACCGAGAAGTCCCAGATCCAGAATAAGGCCAAGGCTTTTGCACTTCTGAGAGCCAAACTCTATGACATTGAGCAGCAGCAGCGGCATGATGCGGAGGCGGAACTGCGCAGAAGCCAGATTGGTACCGGAGACCGTTCCGAGAAAATCAGAACTTATAATTTCCCCCAGGGGCGTGTGACAGATCACCGGATTAATTTAACCCTGTATAAACTGGAGAAAATCATGAACGGAGATATCCAGGAGATTATAGACGCCTGCATAGCCGCCGATCAGGCGCGCAAGTTGTGCATCTTAAATCAGGAGAAGTAAAAGCCCGATTTTATGCGGATTTGGCGTATTTATAGGGGCTTACGAACTTTATAATTTTGACTGAAAACCGACTCGTTAGGGGTAAAAATGAGTCGGTTTTTTCTTTTTGTAGGTTTTAGATGATTTCGCAGCACCAATTTACCCCCATAGCTTATTTCGCAGCGCCCCCCCTAGATGCTGATTCAAGGTTGACTGCATTTTGATATGAGTATAGCGTTATGATGGTGCAGATGCAAACAGTTATCAGAAAAATAGTTAGTTGTTGTGGCGTTTTGGGCAAAATGTTATAATATGCATGTAAGTCGGTTGAAAATTAATCTCATAGGGGAAGTTTTTGGTTCTGTAGTGTGGTAGAGATTTAGAAGCCTAAAAGTCTATTTAAAGTATGGAGAGGAAAATGTCAAACTTAGGAGGGTATGATAGAAATAGCTTTTATGATAGTAATGGTGTTGCATATTTAACCAGATTTTTACAAAGTGAGCATAGAATAAAGGGGATTATGCAAAGTGATGATAAGATTCCTAATTTAGATGGAATTATTCAACTGTTAGAATGGAATTCTGATAAGAGGGCGATTCCCAGACAGATATTTCATGTGCAAGTCAAAACAATGAATCATGGATATGAAAATACAAATAAAAATCATCATAGAAGTCAGTATAAGTATTCTGTGGATACAAAAGTATTTAACATTGTAAAAGGAAATATTACATTTGATCCAGTATTATTATTTTTGGTTGACGAAAAGAAAGAAAAAGTGTTTTGGCGCTATGTGTCGGTTGATTTTGTTATGAGTCTGGATTTGAATGATGAAGAAAAGAAAACTATTTATTTTAGTGATTCTGATTTAATTAGTAATCTGACAGAATTTCATTTGCGCCTTGTAGAGATTCATGAAGAAAAAGTAAGAATAAGTAAGAATCTTAATGAGAACTTAATTACCACAAATTTAGCTGATAATAAGGCGATATACGAAATGCTTCAGGAAGAGTGGAGTTATTTGGATCGTTTGTTAAAAAGCGATTTAAAGATTGTGACAGATTATATGTATCCTGATACATGGAAATTTGGTATAGCGTTTCAAGAAGGTGAAGAGTTTTCTTCAATAGGAATATATCATATTAGAAAAGGAAACAATGATACTTTTGTCAAGGAGTTTAGTACAAATAAAGAGAAATGTTTTACAGTATCGCATTATAAAAAGGATAAAATTAGTGTCAGGGAGGTATTAAATGAGCAGATAAGCTTGCTTATCAAAGATTTTTTTAAACATGCAAGAATCCCGGCGAGATATTTGCCAGATATAGTATTGGAAGAAATCACATTTCAATTTTTAGATTTAATAGCAGAAGCTTATGTTGAAGTTGAGGATAAAGAGTTTGTTTTGACATATTATAAAAGGCAGGAAAGCGTACAAGAAGTTCGAAGATTATGGAACGCACTTGTTCTATTTGCCATAGTTCAAAATGAAAATCTGATAAAACAATATGCGATTCATAAGAATATCAGAGTAGAGATTGATCCACTTGGTATGCTGCTAACTTGTAACGTGGCAAATAAAAAACTGGCAGTACAAAAGTTCGAAGAATGCCTTTATAAAACAGGGAAAGAAGATTATGAACTACCATACCCTCTGGTATATTCTGAAAAGCATGCTTATGAATTGAACCATCGGATACATCATTTGCTTGTTATAAATTAGTCAGAGATGCATTTGAATTTGATATAGAAATTAATGAGTATCCAGCGGAAGAATTAAAGGAATGTATTGGGGACGTCAGTAGTTTGGAAAAATATAATGCCAGAAGTATTTGTAGTAGCAGTTTTAATACTTCTTTTGAGATGAAATTTCCATTATACAGCCATATATGGTATTTGTTGAATTTAGAAATGTGGAATAGATGTGATGTTGAAAACCTATTTTGGATATGGAGTATATTTAATATTTGGCGGAAGATAGATTAACGCAAAATTGTCATGCGGATTTTTAGAGACAGATGTTGGTATAGTATGGTAATATATGTCTGAGGTGATTGCTTGGAAGGTATTTTGAAAAAAGATGGATTGTCCTTAGAGCTGCTGGGAGACTTATCCTATCAATCAGGATTGGGAATAAGGCTGAAGAAAAATCTTCACGATTTTAACAAGGAAGCATTGTTTGAAGAATTAATGTCAGTAAATAAATGGTATGATGCTTGCGAGATGCTTCATGGGGTGATCATAGATTACCGTATAAAAAGTATCCAGTCGGCAATGATGAAATATGACAGATACTATCCAGACCATCAGGCAGCAAAAGTATTTGATGATATGTTGGGATTTCGGACTCTTTGTGACAGCTATCAGGAAGTAATGGACATAGCGGCGTTGGACAAGATACGGGTGGCGGATATGACTGGCGGTAAGGCAGAAGATGGCGGCTATCGGGGAGTCCATGTGTATTTTCAGATGAGCAGTTTTCACTACCCGATAGAAATCCAGTATAATACTTTTTATGACAGGCAACTGAATAACTGGCTTCATAAGTATGTATATAAAAGAAACTATGATAACCATGTAGGAAGCTTGTTACGTCAGGCATATGAAGCTGCCAGAATCAGAAATGAGGATGAATTTAGGGAGGTGCTTAAAAATGTGCTATCTGATTGCGAAAAAGTTTAATGATGCAGGATGCCTTGCGTTACAGACAGTGCATGGTCAGCATTTGGCAGATTTTAAAGAAAAGCTGATGGAGACTGTTGGCTATGAAACGATACAGCTTGTGACAATCAGCCGCCCGTCTGCGTACGGCGAGTATGAGTCATATCATTTTGTGGAGACGGAACGGGAGTTCGAGGAAGCGGTAAAGAATATGTGAAAATAATTATGTTTGACGAAAATAAGGAGGCACATGTACCGAGACGGTAGCTTGCGTGGTATATAGATGTATATGTACTGAGCATTCTCTTTATAGAGGTATATGTGCTGAGCATATAATAAAGATGTATTTGTGCTTAGCATCGGATCTGGCAGATGAATATCTGGCGGGAATCCATTGCGAAAAACGGGCTATTGAAAACGTGTATAAATGTTTACACAACGGCCCGATTTGGTGTACAATAGTATTTATCTGGCAATTATAATATGGCAAAGGAGAAGAGGCGTGAATAAGATCGTATGGAATAAAAGATATGAACTCAACGTTGATTTTATTGATAAGGAACATAAGCAGCTCTTTTCGACCATAAACAAGCTGCTTACGCTCAGTGAGAATGAAGAGAAAAGCGAATGGGTTTGCCGGGAAGGCATTAAATATCTCAAAAATCATGCCGTTGAGCATTTCGCACATGAAGAAGAGTATATGCGTTCCATTAATTACAGTGATTACGATATACATAAACGTCTGCATGATAATTTTCAGAATAATACGCTCCCGGCCCTGGAGGAAGAATTGGAAGAGTCCGGTTATTCCGAGGAGTCTGTGCGCCATTTTCTGGGTGTGTGTATCGGTTGGGTAGTCGCCCATACGCAGACGGAAGACCAGGCGATTGTAGGGAAGAAAATGAATAAATGGGTGGATCTGCCTCATGAAGAGGAGATGGACGCCCTGGAACAGACCATTGTACAGCTTGTTCAGGATATGCTTCAATTGAAGGCAAAGGTGGTCAGCAGGCAGTATGAGGGAGAGGATTTTGGTAAGGTTTTGTGCTGCCGTTTTATCTACCGGGGAGAAAAGAAAGAGAAATGGGAGATTGTGCTGTGCTTTGAGGAAAAGCTGCTTCTGAAAGTTGTCAGTGATATGCTGAGTACACAGTACCTGAAAGTAGATGACATGGTGGTGAATATCACCAGATACATAGCCAGGCAGTTTCTGGATAAAATAGGGGAATGTTTCCCGTCTCTGGGGTTGTGCGAACTGGACAGTGAATCTTTGCTGACCTATGATCAGCTTGTAAATTCCTTTGAACGGGCACACCCGGCATGTAGTCTGCTTTTTGATGTGGGCGCAGGGTATTTTGCTTTTTGTGTGACCAACACGGATTCTGTCAAGGGCAAGATTGTACCTTCGCTGAATTCCCATAACGCCATGAGTCAGATTAAGAAGTATCTCAGCGGTGAGATGAGGAAGAAACAGATTCTTGTAGTGGATGATTCTGAGTTTATGCGGAGTAATATCATACGTCTTCTGGGAAATGATTATGATATGATTGAGAGCAGTTCCAGTGTATCGGCAATCAAGAGTATAACGGTAAATCGGCCGGATTTGATTCTGCTGGATTATGAGATGCCTATCTGCGATGGCAGACAGACCCTGGAAATGATTCGTTCCGATAAGGATATTGCGGATATTCCTGTTATTTTCCTGACGGGGAGAGGCGATGCGGAGAGTGTTAAGAAAGTCATGTCTTTAAGGCCTGAAGGCTATTTGTTAAAGACCATGCCAGAAGAAAATATCAAAAAGACCATTGATGATTTCTTTGCAAAACGGAAAAAAGATAGCGGCAAATAAATTTATGAGGATAGGAAATCCAGGGCATGTCAGAAATGATATGCCCTGTTGTGTCAATAGGAACCGCTCAGGAACAGCCGTAACAGGCAGACAGGCGGCGGATATTATAACTGGGGGAGTAATGATGACCCGATATTTGCGATTTCCTGTCCGATTGCCCCGGACTGTATATGGGAGCAGCGCGGTGTGGGAATGGGAGAGCATTGTGAACCGCAGGTGGGTGATACGGATTATATCTGCGATACCACATATGAAGAGATCAGGAAGTGGATTGATGATGAGAAAGCCTGGTTTGAAGAAGCGGCGGCTGAATTTGGCAGGGATGAGGCATGGGTGGAGAGCCCGGTCAATGTAGTGGTCGTGGTGAAAGGCGGCGTTGTAGTCAGGGTGTATACGGTCAGTTCCTGATTTCCGGGATAGTCTGTCATGATGGAGTCAGCAGTCGGCAGGCAGTATGATATTATGTACGGGAAAACTTTTAGAAAAAGTATTGTATAAAAGAGTCTGTGAAGTTACAATCAAGAGGACAGACCATCAGAAATGGCAGGAGGAATAGAAAAATGGAATCCATGAAAGATTATGAAAAGGAATTAGAGGCATCTTTTCGTAAAATCAGTGAGGGAGATATTATCAAAGGCACAGTGATTGATGTGAATGAGGAAGAAGTCATTCTGGACTTAAAATATTATACCCAGGGTATTATCAAGGCGGAGAATCTCAGCAATGATCCGGATTATCTTGCGGCAGGAAAGATTGCCGTGGGTGATGAGATAGAAGCGACAGTGGTTCGCATGGATGACGGGGAGGGCAATATTGAACTTTCCAAAAAAGAAGCGAACGATGTACTGGCCTGGGATAAGTTACAGGAACTGATGGAAGAGGAACAGACAGTGAAGGTGCGCATCAAGGAGAGCGTGCCAAGCGGTGTGACGGCATATCTGGAGGGTATCCGTGCCTTCATCCCGGCATCCCAGATTGCCAGTGACTATGTGGAAGATACAGACGCCTGGGTAGGCAGGGAGATAGAGGCCAAAGTGATTACCGTGGATCGTGATAAGACGAAACTGGTGCTTTCCGGCAAGGCTGTTGCCAGGGAGAAGGAAGCGGAAGCACGAAATCACCGGATTTCCATGATGGTGCCGGGAACGGTGGTGGAAGGCGTGGTAGAACGCCTGATGCCTTATGGTGCTTTTATCAGCCTTGGAAACGGCATCAGTGGGCTGGTGCATATTTCACAGATCTGCCAGAAGCGGATTGCCACACCCCATGAGGTCTTAAAAGAGGGGCAGAAAGTGAAAGTAAAGATTTTAAATACCAATGACAATAAAGTGAGTCTGAGTATGAAGGCCCTGGAGGAAGAGATGGTGGATACGGAAACCGCGGAGGAAGTGGAGGAGTATGTGTCCGGAGAATCTGTTTCCACGAGCTTGGGGGATCTGCTTGCGAAGCTGAAGCTTTAAAGCCGGCAAAAGAGATCAGGACGGGATAAAGGGGGAAACATAAAATGAGTACACTTTACGTTACAGACCTGGATGGAACCCTCCTGAATAGCAATGACCGTATAAGTCAATATAGTATTCAGACAATTAACGGGCTGGTGGCAAAAGGCATGCAGTTTACTTATGCTACAGCCCGTTCTCTTGTGTCAGCCTCTGTAGTGGCAAAGGGGTTATCGACGACTATTCCGGTCATTGCCTATAATGGAGTGCTGATTATCAATCCTGCCACGGGGGAGGTGCTCTCCTCGCTTTCTTTTTCCGGGAAAGAGGCGGAGTATGTGCAGAAGATTTTGCAGAAGCAGAATATGGCACCATTAGTCTATGCCTATGTGGACGGCGTGGAGCGGGTTTCTTACCGGGCGGACAGGATTAATGAGGGGATGCAGAGGTATCTGGATACGCGCAGGGGCGATAAAAGATTCCGGCCCCTTATGGATGAGAGCGGGCTGTATCAGGGGGATATCTTTTATTTTACCTGTATTGGGGATAAGGAGGAGCTTGCGCCTTTGTATGAACTGTTTGTGGAGGATGTCCGGTATCGCTGTACCTTACAGCAGGAATTGTACCGTCCGGAATTCTTTCTGGAGATCATGCCGAAGAAGGCGTCCAAGGCGGAAGCAATCAGGAAGCTGAAAGAAATATGGCGCTGCGATAAGGTGGTGTCCTTTGGGGATGCGGTCAATGATATTCCCATGTTTGAAATCTCTGATGCATGTTATGCGGTGGATAATGCGGTGCCGCAGCTAAAGGCGATTGCCACAGGAGTGATTGGCTCCAATGATGAGGACGGTGTGGCAAGATGGCTTGCGGATGAAGATCTGGCGGGGCGGATGGACAGGAGGAGATAAAATGACTGACAAGATACAGTATCCGGATCATAAGAGACGCTGCCGATGGGCCAATCCCAAAAACCTGCGATACATACAATATCATGACAAAGAGTGGGGCGTGCCGGTACATGACGATAGGATTCTCTTTGAAATGCTGATTCTGGAATCTTTTCAGGCAGGATTGTCCTGGGAATGTGTGCTGAACAAGAAGGAGGCCTTTGACAGAGCTTTTGATGGATTTGACTTGGAGACCGTGTGCGGTTATGATGAGGATAAGATGGAAGCTTTGCGGCAGGATGCGGGGATTATCCGCAACCGGCTTAAGATTAAGGCGGCGGTAAACAATGCCCGTATTTTCAAAGAGATTGCGGCGGAGTATGGCAGCTTTGATGCGTATCTGTGGGGCTATACCAAAGGAAACATTGTGTATGAGAATGACCAGGTAAGTTCACCGCTCTCGGATGCAATCTCCAAGGATCTGATCAGACGGGGCATGAAATTTGTGGGGACAACGATTATTTACGCCTATTTACAGGCAGTAGGGGTCATTTATTCCCATGAAGAAGGGTGTTATCTGTGCAGACAGCAGAAGAACGGAGGGTAAGATGGGGCTATATGGAAACAGGGGCAACGATCCTATGTGGAATGTGGCACGCACCACGAATCTGGAAGCGTACCATCTGGAGCAGGAGGCCGAGGATCGGAAAAAGCCGGGAAAGAGAATGGCAGCCTATATTGTGATGGCGGTGATGGCTGTGTTTCTTGTGACTATGGTAGTGTTGTTTATCGTATAATGAGTACCTGATGGGGGCTGTGCTGCGCCCTGTCTTCTATACATAGAGAATGGAGAGTCTATGGAAAGTTTGAAAGCAGCCCTGCTACAGTTGAAACCGGCAGGGACAATAGAGGAAAATCTGCAAAAAGGACTGGCGGCCTGTAGGAAAGCCAGGGAAATGGGGGCGGATATCGCACTTTTCCCGGAAATGTGGAGCGTGGGATACCAGATTCCGGAGAATGTGGAAGAACTTAAGAAAATGGCAGTGCCGGCGGAGGGTGATTTCGTGCAGGCTTATCAGAAACTGGCCAGGGAACTGGATATGGCGGTGGCCGTTACGATTCTGGAAGCCTGGGAGCCGCTTCCGAGAAACACGGTGATTTTAATTAACCGATATGGTCATAAGATACTGAACTATGCAAAAGTGCATACCTGTGATTTCGGGGAAGAATGTAGGCTGACACCGGGAGAAGATTTCTATGTGGCAGATTTGGACACGGCGCAGGGAACGGTGAGGACAGGTGCCATGATCTGTTATGACAGGGAATTCCCGGAGAGTGCGCGGATCCTTATGCTGAAGGGGGCGGAACTGATTCTTGTGCCCAATGCCTGTCCTATGGAGATTAACCGTATTTCCCAGCTCAGGGCAAGGGCCTACGAGAATATGCTGGGGATTGCCACAGTGAATTATCCGGCGGGTCATCCTGACTGTAATGGTCATTCTACGGCTTTTGACGGCATTGCCTACAAACCGGAGCTGCCGGAATCCAGGGATACTCTGCTTATAGACGCGGGGGAAGAAGAAGGCATTTACCTGGCGGATTTTCCCATGGACGATATCAGAGAATACCGCAGCAGGGAGGTGCACGGCAATGCCTACAGACGGCCTGACAGATATGGCTCTCTGGTGGAAGAAGAGATTCGGGAACCGTTTGTACGTGCCGACTATAGATGGAAGTAAGGAAGGTGTTACTGTGAGAAAAAAGGAACTGGCGCTGGCCGTGATAGAGAGACTGAAAGAAGAATATCCCGATGCGGGCTGTACACTGGATTATAATGAGGCGTGGAAACTGCTTGTCAGCGTGAGGCTGGCGGCGCAGTGTACGGATGCCAGAGTCAATGTGGTGGTGGAGAAACTGTATGAGAAATTTCCGGATGTGGAAGCCTTGGCGTCTGCACCGGTGGAGGAAATTGAGGCAATCGTGCATCCCTGCGGGCTTGGCAAGAGTAAGGCCAGGGATATCAGTGGATGCATGAAACAGCTGCTGGAACAGTATGATGGTAAGGTGCCGGAAGATTTTGAGGCCCTGCTTCGTCTGCCGGGGGTAGGCAGAAAGAGCGCCAACCTGATTATGGGAGACGTATTTGGCAAACCGGCTATCGTTACGGATACCCATTGTATCAGGCTCTGTAACCGTATCGGCCTGGTGGATGGCATCAAGGAGCCGAAGAAGGTGGAGATGGCGCTGTGGAAGATTGTGCCGCCTGAGGAGGGCAGTGATTTCTGCCACAGACTGGTGTACCATGGCAGGGAAGTATGTACGGCCAGGACAGCGCCCTACTGCGACAGATGCTGCCTTCAGGATATCTGTAAGAAAAATATTTGACAGTGAGGATAATTATGAGACTTACCATGCTTGGCACGGGGATGGCAATGGTCACCGCGTGCTATAATACATGCTTTGTGTTGGAAGAAAAGGAAGAGAGCCTTCTGGTGGACGGCGGGGGCGGAAACGGTGTGCTTGTGCAGATGGAAAGGGCAGGCATTGACTGGAAGTCTGTCCATCACATAATTATTACCCACAAGCATATTGATCATATTATGGGAATCCTGTGGGTCATCCGCAAGATCGGGCAGGGAATCCATAAGGGAGAGTATGCAGGGCGGGTTGATATTTATGGACATGACGAGGTTATCCGGATTCTTATGCATATGGCGGATACCTTGTTGCAGGATAAGATTAAGAAACATATTGGCAGCAGGATATGTTTTCAAGTGGTGGAAGATAAAGAAAGCAGACAGATCCTGGGGCATGCGGTGACCTTTTTTGATATTCTGTCCACCAAGGATAAGCAGTATGGATTCACCATAGAATATACAAAAGGAAAGCGTCTTACCTGCTGTGGGGATGAACCATATAATGACCAAAATAGTCAATATATTGAAGGAAGCGAGTGGCTGATGCTGGAAGCCTTCTGTATGTATGGGGAGGCGGATGCTTTTAAACCCTATGAAAAACATCATACGACGGTGAAGGAGGCCTGCGAACAGGCAGAGGCACTGCATATCCCGAACTTGATTCTGTATCACACGGAAGATACGCATATAGAACAGAGGAAAGAGCTGTACAGTGCTGAGGGAAGACAGTATTATCATGGGAACCTCTGTGTGCCGGATGATCTGGAAAGTTATCTTTTATAAGAGGGAAAGAGGGTATACAGGCGTATGGACAGGCCGGGTTATTTTCAAACTGCATTATCGAATTTTGCAATGGATGCCGCCTGCGGCGGTGCCATCAGACATCTGACGGATCTCGGCTATACCCTGGACCAGATTGTGGAGCGATTGGATTATCCTGCATCCCGGGCCAAAGTCCGGCAGATGATGATGGAATATCTGTATGACAGCAAGATGCTTTTGCGAAAGGAGCCTTCCGCAGATTTGTTTGCCGCACGGGAAGAGTTTATACAGGAGCAGGATGCTTATGGAAGAAGAACCCTGCGCAGAATAAGTAGTGACTTAAATAGTCAAAATAAAATGACGAGTACGCCGGATTTGACAAAAATGTCGCAGAACAGCAGACAGGCGGGAAATCAGCAAATTATCTGGAGAGAAACCATATACGATAGCAGACGGGATGGAAAACTGACAGAATTGTTGTTCCGAAAGTGCCAGGAGAACGGTGAGGCTTTCAGTTATGTTTCCTGTTCTTTTGGTTTTTTAAATATTGACCAGGATGGTTATTCTATGCAGAAGGAGAAAAAAACGGAGAGCAAAAAGATGTTTGCCTGCCTGCATAACCGTCAGCGGGAGTATCTGCAAGGAATCCAGTGGGAATATCCGGTGGTGTATCACCGGCTCAATCAGAGGATGCGGGAGATTATCGGAAAGCTTTATGAGGCGGGAGCCTACAGCGGTGTATGTTTTTTTGTCACGAAACAGGAAAAGCTGGTGATAGGATCTTGTAAAGGAGAAGGAGGACAGGCATATGAAAAAAGATACAAAAAGTAGGAAAAACATACAGGAAAATACAGGTTCTTATATTGAAGAGCTGTTCGACTTTATAGATAACAGTCCTACCTGCTTTCATGCGGTGGAGAATATCAACAGGGAATTGGAACAGGCAGGATATCAAAGACTTTTGGAAAAATGTCCTTGGAAGATTGCAGAGGGCGGAAAATATTATGTTAACCGGAACGATTCGGCAGTCATTGCTTTTACCATACCGGCAAAAGAGCACAAAGGTTTCCATATTGTTGCGGCTCACAGTGATTCCCCCTGTTTTAAGCTGAAAGAACTGCCGGAACTTACCGTGGAGGAGCATTATCTGAAATGGAATGTGGAGAAATATGGCGGGATGATACTTTCTACCTGGCTTGACCGTCCCTTGTCGGTTGCAGGCCGCGTGGCAGTGAAAGGGCCGGATGGAATAGTGACTAAATTAGTCAATATTGATCGAAATGTAGCAGTCATACCAAATGTGGCCATACACATGAACCGGGACATGAATAAGGGAATAGAGTACAATCCACAGACGGATATGCCGCCGCTTGCAGGGAGCGTGGGAGGTAAGGATGGTAAGGCGGACAAGGCCGGGTATCTTTCCCTGCTTGCAGAAAAAGCCGGTGTGACGCCGGATGAGATTCTGGGACAGGATATTTTCTTATATAACAGGGATAAGTGTAGCAGACTTGGCTTGGAAGAAGAGTATATCGGCGGCCCCAGACTGGATGATCTGGAATGTGCCTACGCAGCATTAAAAGCGTTGGTGACGGCGGAACCGGAAAGTTATATTACCATGCTGGCTGTTTTTGATAATGAGGAAGTGGGAAGCGGCACCAAACAGGGAGCGGACTCTTCCTTCCTGCGGGATGTGCTTTCGCGGATCCGCAGCGGCTTACAGCTTACGGAAGAAGAATATCAATGTATGCTGGCGGAAAGTTTCCTGATTTCCGCCGATAATGCCCATGCCGTACATCCCAATCATCCGGAAAAGACTGATGCGGTCAATAAGTCTTATCTCAATGAGGGAATCGTGATCAAATACCATGGTTCTCAGCGTTATGCAACGGACGCTTATTCCGCGGCAGTGATGAAGGATATCTGCCGGGAGGCAGGGGTGCCGTATCAGACTTATGCCAATCGTTCCGATATTGCAGGCGGAAGTACCCTTGGCAATATTCTGATGGCTCAGGTGTCCATGAATACAGTAGATATCGGCCTGCCGCAGCTGGCCATGCACTCTGCTTATGAGACCGCGGGGGCAAAGGATCTGGAGTATCTGGTCAAAGCGCTTTCCGTCTTTTACAGAAGATGATGCAGGTTGTCAAAACAGTCCACGAAATCCCCGTCTTTGGATAAGACTTTGTGGGTTCTGTAGTAGGTGGGCGTACAGCCTAAGAACTTTTTAAAAAGTTTATTAAAGTAACTGGTATTGTTAAATCCCACAGAGGATGCCAAATCAGCAATGGAAAGAGGATCCGTGGAAGGCATCATCAGTTTCTTGGTGGCCTCAAAAATACGGTATTTCATCAGATATTCAAAAGGTGTCATCTGCAATGTCCTTGCAAAACACCGGCAGCACTCGCTTTTGCTGACATGGATACTGTCAGCGATATCTTCCAGAGCGATGGGTTCTGCATAGTGTGTCCTGATATATAACATGGCCTGCTTAACCCGCTGCTCGTCCAGAGAAACATGGGGAGAAGTCTGTTTCTGGGGTAGTGGGAGACGGCTGATCAAGTCGGCCCAGAAATGGCACAGATACCCCTTGGCGGCAAGTTCATAACCGAAAGACTGCGTCATATTGACGGAGATAGCATCGTTTAAGGACGAAAGCATACGTTTGTGCCAGGGATCCTTTCCGTCCAGCAGGAACATCTTAAAGAGCTGATAATTCTGCACCGGCAGCAGATATTGTGTCTGTAGATAGCTTCTTTTGTGCCCGAACAGATAATCCGGGTGAAAGACAATCGTATAGAAAGTGCAGTTTTTCTCATCCAGGGAGTGAATACAGTGCATGACGTTCTGGTTGATGATAACGCCCTGGCCGGGACGGATCACATAAGAAGTATCGTCAGTAAAAATTTCTGCGGCTCCCTCCTGGATGATCAAAACTTCCATCTCTTCATGCCAATGCCAGCGGATCCAGTTCATATATGACTTGTGCAGATCCAGAAAGTAGGCGCTGACAGGGTAGTCCAGGGTGCCGAAATTCTTTTTTTCATAAAGATTGTCATAGGTTTCAATTTTATTTTTTTCCTGCGCTGACGGGGCAGGAAAGTCTTTTTCCAAAAGCGTATTATCTGTAGTGTTCATAAACAGTCCTCATTTGTGTGTAAATTTCATATCGTTTGTGCAAAGTTTATGCAATAGATTATGTAAGACTATAAGTATGACGGAAAATGTCCTTGATTTAAAATTATTTTAGCATATTAGTGGAATGGAGTCAAAGAAAGTATGAAGAAAAAATGGGAAATTTATGGTTGAAAATGACCATAAATACAGCAATGCATAGGATGATAGTAATAAAACTATAGTAGCGATATGCCCGAAAAACTTCTCGATTGTGAGAAGTTCGTCAGGCAGCGCGGAAATGAAGACAGATGGATTCACAGAAAAATGAAAATCTCTTAAACCTGGCACTGGATACACCCTTCATGGAGCGGGAACGGTCTCTGGAATTAAATGTGGGATATGATATAGAAGAAAATACCTGGGAAGTCATTGTAAAATATCATGGGAGCCTGCAAGAACTGGCGGAGAGAGGTATTGTGGTGGAGGAACTGATTGCCGGATATGCCATTCTGACAGTGCCCGAATCCGCCATGGAGAGCCTGGCGCAGACAGAACAGATTGAATATGTTGAGAAGCCTAAAAGGTTGTTTTTTGCTGATATAACAGGTAACTCGGCGGCCTGCTTTGCACCGGGCAGTATGTTGTCACAGAACCTTACCGGAAAGGGCGTGCTGGTGGCGGTCATAGATTCCGGCATCAGCTATTGGAATGAAGATTTCCGCCATGCAGACGGTACTACCAGAATACGATTCCTGTGGGATCAGGTGTTAGGCCAGGAGTTTGATGAGGACCAGATTAACGCTGCGCTTGCTACAGACAGCAGACAGGCGGCGCAGCAGATTGTACCCAGTATAGATACGACAGGCCATGGAACGGCGGTGGCCGGAATTGCAGCAGGAAACGGCGGAAGGGGCGGGATGGTATACGCCGGAATGGCCAGGGAAAGCGACTTGTTAATTGTGCGACTGGGAAGTCCCAGGGCGGATTCCTTTCCCAGGACGACAGAACTGATGCGGGCGCTGACCTATACAGTCAATAAGTCTGTGGAACTGCAAATGCCAATGGCTGTCAATTTAAGCTTCGGTAATACCTATGGCGCCCATAACGGGACTTCCCTGGTAGAACGGTTTCTGGATAATATTTCAGAAATCGGCCGCAGTGTTATCTGTGTTGGAAGTGGAAACGAAGGCGCTTCCGGCGGACATGTGGGTGGGAGCGTCAAAGTAACAGGCAGAGATATCAATGAATCGACTAATATAGTCAATCGAGTTGACGGCACTGTCGATAGCAACACAACCAGGATAGAACTGGTGGTGGGAGTCTACGAAACCGGCTTGAATGTACAGCTCTGGAAGGAGTATGTGGACCGCTATCTGGTGACATTGGTGTCGCCCTCCGGGGAATCTTTTCAAGTAGATACTGACCGGCCCGGTAAACAGATTTACCGGTTACAGCAGACACAGATTCTGCTCTATAATGGAGAGCCGGCCCCCTATATGACAGGACAGGAAATCTACTTCGATTTCCTTCCCGGAAACGGGAACAGATATCTGGATCAGGGGGTATGGACTTTTCAGCTGAGCCCCTTGAGAACCATCACCGGCAATTATACCTTTTATCTGCCCTCCGGTACGGTGCGAAGTGCCAATACCCGTTTTGTCAGACCGACACCGGATGTGACGCTGACCATTCCCTCCACGGCGGTTAAAGTAATTACGGTCGGGGCCTATGATCCGGCCTATGAGTCCTACGCGGATTTTTCCGGCAGAGGGTATCTCTATCAGGAGCAGGTCAACAGCCGTACCTCCGATACCTATGTGAAGCCTGATCTGGCAGCTCCCGGCGTGGGGATTCTGGCGCCCAACCGCGACGGCGGTTACAGTCCTGTCACAGGCACATCCTTTGCCACCCCGTTTGTGACCGGCGCAGCGGCAGTGTTAATGCAGTGGGGGATTGTGATGGGGAATGATCCGTATCTGTATGGGGAGAAGGTGAAGGCCTATCTGCGGAAAGGCGCAAAAGGAATCAGGGGGGAGAGAGAGTACCCGAACCCCAGGGTGGGGTATGGGGGGCTGTGTTTAGCCTCAAGTCTGCCGAACTGAAGCAGGGATAGTCTGCCGGGGTAGAAATGAGGGGGATTTTTAGCGGAATAAGTACTTTGGTTTGGCGTATATATTGTCGAATAAAGTGCTTATTATGCGTTACTTAAAATTTATAGATTTGGTTACCGCTATATAGAAAATGATTAGAGGATATTATTATACTCACAGACGTAGATATGTGATAGAATAAAATAATATTAAAACATGAAAAGGGAAGTTGTTGGCGGAAAATATTTTTTCTGGTTTGTGTAATAGAAACTTTTGCTTATGGTGGAAATAGCAGTAATGAGATACTGATTTATAGTAAAAAACGTTTAATATTGATAAAAACTAAGGGGTGTTTGATGAATAATAGAAACAAAATAAAAGAGATATGGAAAGCTGCAAAATCACTTAAGGGGACTGTGATTTATAATGATAATATGGCAGAAAACCTTCAATTTGTTCGTAATAGTAAAGAATTGGCAAAAACACATGAATGGTTATATCATTGCACAACTGCTTCTGCATTGAGGAGTATCTTAAAAAATAGAGAATTTTGGTTATCAAATCTACACATGGAATGTGCCGAAGGTTTGGAGAAGAATTATATGATAAGGATTGGACAACAGAAAAGGAAGTAAGGCTTAAAGTGGGAATTCAACAATTAGATATTTTTACTAATGGATATGAGAACCACGATGGACAGATACTGAAAACTGCTTTTTTCCCTAAAATAGCAATTCCTGTTTCGGATGTGGCATTTGATGTTGTGAAAATAGGGTTTAGTCCGCAATTTGGTGCTAGGAAGAAGTTTTTGGAGGAGATACGGCAAGTTTTGCCAGAGAGTGTAATCAATGTTATTTCAGATTATAATAGTTAGTTATTTTAAGAATAGACGATAGGGGAAGAAATTTTGTGGACATAGAAGAGGTGCTGGTATTTGAGGAAATGCAAAGGTATCCTGATAGAACATATCTGTTCACAAAAGTAATGGAATACAATTGATACCTGATAGTAAATTTACAACATAAAAGAAAGAACGAAAGAGTTCAATGTGTCAAGTTTTACTCCGACAATAATTGGATTGAAAAGAGCTTGACATTACACGAAATAAAAATTGCGACAAAATTTGAAACATGAAAGATAAAGGATATTTTAAAATATCTGTTGACAGATTCAAATGGTAATGAGACAAACGGTGTAGGTGTTTGTGTACATTAGATTATAAGAAATCGTAAGGGGAGAGGTGTAAATAATGTACGTAGATGAACAAATCCTTTTAAGAGACAATCTGCCAGATGGATTGCAACGCGATTTTATGGAATTACAGGAATATTATAATGCAGGTGATTGGTTTATGTTTGATACTGCTTTTGAAGCGGTAGAAGCCAGTGTTAAGGCTTATTATCTGGCAGGAAAAATCAGCAGAGAGGATTTGAACAGTATTTTTAAAAAATATGGTATTGCATAATGATAGAAAAACTTGTAGGTAGATGTTGTTATTTTATACAATAATTTTTTGTTTAGATAAAAGCTTGATTGTAAAGTAGTCGAATTCGACCACTTTAAAACCAAAACAACTTGACACTAATTCACCGTCAATTTTGTTCTAACTTAGCATTAGCGAACCATACTCCCCACGAAATTATGCGGGTTTCAGCGATTTTCGCTTAAAAAAGTGAAAAAAGTTTATGACAATAACTTGCCATTAGCTGGTTACGGACGGATTGATATTAATGGGACCTTTGAGACGCTGGCGAGGCTGTAGGGGTGTTAAGATAGTCTCTGGGAGTTAGGACAGGGTAGCCTTTTTGTGTAATCAGCACTTTATTTTATGCTGTATGGCATCGAATAAAGGTATTTCACCCCGGCATAGGGCACCTTGCCTGCCGGGGTATTGTTTTACCGGTGCCTGGGTGATACGATAGTTTTGCCAAGGCAGGAAGGAGGAGAAAAATGAAGCTGACTATCCATCAGGATCTTGCAGTTTCCGAAACAGAAATTATTATCAATTGCGCCCATGTGGATGGAAGGCTCCGTCATTTGATTGAGCTGATCCGGCAGCATGGTTTTTCCTTAACGGGGTATCAGGAAGGGAAGGAGTACCAGATTCCGCTGGAACAAATTTATTTTATGGATTCTGCGGACGGGAAAACCTTTCTTTATCTGGAAAAGGAGGTTTACTTCTGCCGGGATACGCTGGCTGCACTGGAAGAAAAACTGCTCCATACTTCTTTTATAAGGATCAGCAAAAACTGCATTATCAACACCGATTATTTGAAAAGCGTGCGAACGCTTTATAATCATCGTCTGGAAGCCTTTTTGGTGAATGGGGAAACCCAGATTGTTACCCGTAATTATATTGAAGTATTGAAAAATAGGCTGAAAGGAGAAAATTTATGAAAAATCTTTTATGGAACTGGATTCCGTCTACCTGTATCTGCTTTACCCTGATCGTGCTTGCAAACTGGGGTTTTAATCTGCTGTTGGGGAATGAAGTTTCCCCCTTCCTGCTGATTTTGTTTGTGTGGATTGTTGCATGCCAGCTCATAGATGCGCTGATCAGCAGAATAGAATTCCGGAAATGGAGTCATTACTGCATAGCAGAGTCGGTGGTGTTGTATCTGCTGTCACTGTTTATTTCCAGGATGTTCTTCTGGAAGGGCATGGATGTTTCCATCTTTGTCTTTTTTACGGTAATCTTTTTATTTATTGATGGGTTTATCTTCTGGTATTTTCGTAAGCGGCAGGAAATCCAGGCAGAGGAGATCAATGAACTGATCCGGGCAAGAGAAGAAAATGCTCCTGATTGCGCACGGAATTCTTAAAGCAGTCTCATTGCACAGGCAGTTAAAATAAGCTATGTTTGGAGCGGCTTCCGGGGATTTTGTGTAGGGAAAAGTAAAAAGTTTGTGATAATAACTTGCCACACGCGGGATATGGGGCAGTTTGTGTGGAAAATAGTCTGCCGAAGTAATATGGAGCGGATTTCTAGGAGAATAAGTATTTTGTTATGTGCAATATCATAAAGGAAATTGACTTGCTTTCTCACAAAAAATCAGATTCTACTTGTAAATAATAAAAAATAATTATAATAATTGTTAGATTAAAATATGATTAGAATTGGGTGGAGGATATTTTGTGTTCGTAGAAAATAAAACAACTGAATTCAAGAGAGAATATGTTGAGGATATCAAAATACGATTGTTGCATTTGCAAACTGTGATGGCGGTACACTTTATATCGGAGTGAACGATGATGGAACAGCTTGTGGCGTCGATAATGTTGATGATACTATGTTGCGTGTAACCAATGCAATCAGAGATGCTGTCCAGCGCGGTACGGCAAGACCGTATTATCTGCAAGGAAAAGGAATTCGCCTGGAGGGTGTTTATGTCTTTCAGGGAGCATCGACAGTTCCGGCAACAGATGCCGTCATCCTGAATATGATCAAGGAGACCAGCGGTGACAGTTATGAGGCGGCTCGTTCTCTCAATCAGAATCTTTCTTTTAACAAAGCTGTCGATTTCTTTAATAAACGAAAGATAGAGTTTGGAAGAATTCAGATGCGTTCACTTCACCTAATTGGCAAAGATGATATGTACATGAATCTGGCATTTTTGCTGTCTGAACAGTGTACACATGTGATCAAACTGGCTGTTTTTGAGGGGAGTAAGAAATCTGTATTCAGGGATCGACAGGAATTGTCGGGTTCCCTTTTAAATCAGATAGAGGAAGCTTTCAATTATATTGATCGTTACAATCGTACTCGTGCAGAATTCTCAGGACTGGACCGGTTAGACATGAGAGATTATCCCACGGAAGCAATCCGTGAGGCACTACTGAATGCAATCGTCCATCGGGATTATTCTTTTAGCGATGCTACTCTTATCAGTATTTAGCTAATATTTTTTATCGTCTGCGGCTAATCGAAGCATATGGTACAGGAATTCTTAAAATTAATGAGTGTTATGAGGATTATGCTGTACAACCTATGATTGAAACAACAGATAATGTTTTTAAAATTACGCTTCCGAATATCAACTTCCACGCAGAGGAACAAAAAGCTCCAAACACTTCTAAAACGCGTGGGTTTACCAGTGTGACAAAAAAAGAAGAACGAATTAATACTGTATTGAAATTGTGTCATAGTAAAGGTTTCATTGTTCGTAGCGATGTAGAAATGGCACTTGGTGTGTCCCAATCTACTGCAATCCTGCTTTTGCGAGAGTTGACTGATGATGGTGTACTGATTAAAAAAGGAAAAACCAAAAATCTGCGATACTACGAGAATAAATAAAGGGGCTGTCGCACGAATGATATAATAAACAGAAAAATGGAGTAAAGAAATATAATGAAAATTACCGGTGTGAAAATTGAAAAGTTCTCAATCAAGCTGACAGAGCCTTTTAAGATAGCTTTTGCAGAAATCAGCAACTGTGAGAATCTGCTGATTAAGATTGAGACAGATGAAGGGTATTGCGGCTACGGAGAGGCAGCGCCGTTTGCGCCGGTTACGGGAGAGACACTTGAAGGGTGTGCGGCGGTACTTGGTATATTCCGGCAGGGGCTGATCGGTATGAATCCGCTGGATATCGTATTTTAAAAATAAAGGCAGGCATTAATTCGGAAGATGATTTAAGAGCTTTGAGTCTGATTCGGAAAGCGGTGGGGGAGGACATCCGCTTAAGAGTGGATGCGAACCGGGGATATGATGTGGCCCGGGCGGTTTTGAACGCAGCGGCGATATGTTTAAACTTCTGGAGAAGCCGGGACTGGGACTCGATCTTTCATTTTAACTATTCTATAATTGTCCGCTCGATGATTGGTACATAGCAGGGGGAGAGAAAATGCAGTGGAATTTTTACTTATCCGGTATTTTATATGGAAGATTTTATGAAGAAGGACAGGGAGTTTTCGTTTCCAGGCGGGATGCCATGTCGGGAGATTGGCTATCCAAGGAGCCGCTTGACGAGGAGACGGACGAGTATTTTGAGCATCTTTGTAAAAGAAGCCTGCGGGAATTTTTCTGTCATTTAAAGGAATATGAAGAAATGATAGAAAAAGGGGTGGAGCATGGAGTGACTGCCTCGGGCGAGGAGTATACGAAGCGCCGCACAGAAGCCTATATTCAGAGAAACTGCAAGGCGGCAAAGGATTTATTCTATGAGGACGGTAAAATCTATGCACTTTTGATGAGCGCAAGAGACTATACGGCTGTGCTTGTGCGGGAAGGCTGTGAGGAGAAAACTGTGCTTTCCAAATGGAGGGAAATGTATCCGGAAGAGCCGACAAACGTAAGCTTTGTCGGGACATTTTTTGTAGATACAAGAGATGGTGAAAAGCTGTCTACAGACGTATATCTGCCCAAAAAGGAGGGCGAAAAGGCCGGGCAAAAGGTTCCCACCGTGCTTGTGAGAACGCCTTACGGAAAGAAAAGAGGCGTGGAAATCTATTATCGTTTCGTGCAGAGGGGCTATGCCCTGGTGGTGCAGGATACGAGAGGGCGCGAGGAGAGTACCGGTAAATGGCAGCCCAATTACTATGAAGTGGAAGATGGGGACGATACGTTAAACTGGATTGCGGAGCAGGCGTGGAGTGACGGGCAGGTGGCTATGACCGGAGGTTCCTATCTTGGTTATGTGCAATGGGCGGCAGCAGCCAGCGGGAATCCGCATTTAAAGGCGATGCTGAGCAATGTGTGTGCGGGAAGCGCCTTTGTGGATCTGCCAAGGAGAGGAGGATGTTTTAACTCCGGCATGCTTGCCTGGGCCTTTGCCATGTCCGAGCAGAAGTTTGATCCGGACAGGATGGTAAGGGATGACTGGGATACGGTGCTGGATATACGTCCGCTGGAGGAGATTCCGGAGAAAGCCCTGGGAAGAGAGATTCCTTTCCTGACGGAATGGCTTGGGCATAAGGATATGGATGAAATGTGGAGGCGCACAAGCTGGAAAGAACGTTATGCGGGCGGACCTGTTCCGGCGCTTATTCTGTCGGGATGGTTCGATGATAATGGAATGGGAACCACAGAGGCGCTTGATCTGGTAAAGGACTGGCCGGCGGGAACCTGGAAAACAATCCTTGGTCCATGGAAACATGGCGGAAATGCCGAATATGATCTGCATGGAATCTATATGGGGGAGGACGCCCTGCGTTATGATGTGGATTTGCAGAGTATGATGTGGCTGGATCATTTCCTGAAAGGTGCAGATAACGGCATCGAGAGGACGCCGAAAGTGGAATATTATACTTTGGGCGAGAATCAATGGAAGACAGCAGATTCCTGGCCGCCGGAAAACGGAAAAGTGATGCGCATTGGTCTGAAAGGGGAGAGAGACAGTTATATCTATGATCCGGACAATCCGGCTGTACATATTATTGATATGTCAGAAAATGAGATTGGAGTACCGGAGGATTATACGCAGGAAGAAAAGAGAGAGGATTTCCTTTTGTTTTCTTCGGAGCCGTTTAAGGAACCTGTTACGGTGACAGGGGATGTTGTCGCACATTTATTCGTATCCTGCGACTGTCCGGATACGGATCTTGTGCTGCGTATGACAGATGTGGATGAGAACGGAAAGTCTGTCAAACTTGCCGATGGGGTTATCTGTGTTAAATACAGGAACGGGTTCGAGACGCCGCAGTACATGGAGCCCGGAAAAGTGTATGAGGTAACGATCAGGACAACCAAAATATCCAATATGTTTCTTTCGGGACACAGAATACGCTTTACGGTTACATCCAGTGCGAAGAATTTCATCTTTCCTAACAGCAATACAAAGGATGGCTACAACAGTGAAAGCAAGCAGAAAGCCACTGTCACAATCCACCAGGACGGAGAGTATCAGTCTTATGTGGAGGTTGTTATGTATTGAATTTAAAAGAGGATAATTATAATGCGCACGATACCGATAACAGCCAGCAAAGAAGAAATCCGGGAACTGGTTATTGAATGGAACGAACTTCTGGCACAGGAAAAATATAAGGAGGCGCTGGAAATGTTCCTGCTGGATGAAGATAGCTGGACACCGGAATTATTGGAATCAGCAGTATATACTTATGGATGTCCCGGTTATACACGGGAAGAAGCCCAGAAAGAATTCGGCCGCGCCGATTATAAAGTAACCTCGATTCTGGACAATCCGGACAGGGATACGATTATTGACAGCATTGATATTTCGTCAGATTATGGTTGGATGGGCAGTGATGATATTGCAATCATTCATTATGATAATGTTCCCCTTAACGGAACGATGAGCGATTTAACGGCCCGTTTCTTTGTGCGGAAGGTGAATGAGGATGAAATTACCCTGGCTTTTATTGATTTACATGTCATGTGATGTTGCTTTATGAAGATTGTGCTTGAGGGCACAAATTCGCAGGTTGAGAAAGGGGCATGGTTATTAAAATGAAAAAACTTTCACTTGTAGCAATGGCTTTCATGGCATTTCTTTCGGTATTCAGTATTATTGTTCAGCAAAGGCTGGCAAATTTGTCAAGTGTTACGCTGATAATTGGAATCATAGTCTTCTTTATTACATCCAAATCTGAAAAAGCGGAGGGCAATGGAGACGGACTGGATATTAAGAAAGTTCCCGGGTTACTGAAAGATAAAACGGTCTGGCGCCTGATTATGATGCCGATGCTCATGAATATTATCTGCTATATCGCGGCGGATCTTTTTGTTCCGGAATATATGGAACATTTAAAAGGAAGAACGGATTTCCTCGCCCTGGACAGGCTCCCTGTGCTTATGCTTGAACTTGTGATAGCTGCTTTAGGGGAGGAAATAGCATGGAGGGCTTTTTTCCAAAAACAGCTTTCAAAAATATGTCCTTTTGTTCCAGCCCTGATTATTTCGTCATTGTTATTTGCGGTCTGCCATTTTACATATGGGGATATGGCCGTTGTCTTATATGATATTCTGTTTGTATTTATCAACGCGGTATTTTATGGTCTTATCTTTCAAAAAACAGATAATGCGTATATCAGTACACTGGCGCATCTTCTGGCTAACATATTGGGAATTGTTGGAGTGATGATAATTTGAGATTAAGGGCGATCAATATATATTCTGCCTGGTTGGGCGATGAAGAAGATACTAAAAAGAGAACCAGATTATTAAGGCGGGATGCGGATTTTTTAGATTATGAGTTCGCCAGAAAAGTCAGATTTTATGATAATGATTTTTGCAGACAGTTAAATATTGCATGTGATGAGAAGGCAACAGAAATATTGATCAGTAATTCTGGGATTGAGGGCTATCCCATGGTGACAATTCCATTTGATTTTTCAGTATATGAAGGTTTAACAGAAACCGACAGGAAGATTTATTGGGTGGTGGAAATAAAAAGGATTTTTGCTTTTTTATCAGATAAAATGAATGGGAAGTCTCAAAAGATTAGTAAGTTTGTGGAATATCTGGAGAGCAAATATATTGATTAGGGAACATTTTCATGTAGATTATTAAAAAATGTTCCCTAAAATAATATTGAAATTTAGGGAACAATATTATATTATTATTTAATAAAAGTTCCCTAGTAAAGGAGTGGTGAAAATGGCGGATAATTATTTAGAAATACAAGAGCTTTTACAGCAGAGAGCGGATTACCAGGCCAGACTGAATCTGATGCCCTATGATGGAAATCCCGAAATTAAAGAACAGGCAGGTAATAAATATTTATATATAAGAAAGCGTATTGCCGGAAAACTGACTTCCACCTATGTGGATGTATATTCGGATGAGTTGTATCAGATGCTCTTGCGCAATGCAAGAGAAGGCAGAGAATTGAATAAGAATATTCGCCATATTAACAAAAAGCTGGCATCATTAGGCTATGAGGATAAGGAACTATCCAGAAGAGTCGTAGAAAATATAGACTTTGCACGGGCAAACATGAAGTCAAATATTTATGATCAGGCAGTTTTAGAGGGCGTGGCAACCTCTTTTCCACAGACGGAAGAAATAATAGAGAATGGTATAGTGAATGGAGTATCAGCCGTTGATGTGCAGAAGATTTTAAATTTAAAACATGCGTGGGAATTTATATTAGACCGGGATGTACTGCAAAGTGAAACCAACTATTATATGTTGTGTCATATTGCAAAAATTGTAAACGAGGGATTTTTTTATGATGGGGGGAGAATCAGAGGAGTGCCGGTTACTAGCGGAGGTTCTAAATATATTCCGCCTCTTCCCGTAGAATCAGTGATCAGGGAGCAAATAGAAGAGATTGTCAGGCAGGAGAAGGCGGATATTGATATTGCAATAGAATTATGTCTGTACTGTATGAAAACGCAGGTGTTTTTGGACGGAAACAAAAGAGCATCCGTTATTTTTGCTAATCATTATCTGATTGCGCATGGAATGGGGTTTTTGGTGACACCTGACAAGGAGGTTCCGGTGTTTAAAAAGCTTCTTATAGATTTTTATGAAGGAGAAAATATGGCTGTGATAGGTGATTTTATGAAGGAGAGATGTTGGAGGAATTTTTGAGGTGGTTGGAGTGTGATTTTATGGTGATGGCGAATTTATGGTAAAGGGATATCTTTAGGAAAAAGATAGAAAATTAGAATAAAATTAATAATATGGTTGATAAATATACGTAGTTTATATATAATGTAGGAAACAGTAGCTTGTGAAAAGAATAAAGGATAATTCAAGATTATTGTGTGAAGAGGCGAATAACAGTCTTCGGTCATTATCAATATTTGATAAATAATAGATATACTATTACTGCTGGTGCACAAGTGCTTAGTGAAATAATTATATATATTATAAAGGTGAAGAATAATTTCATTTATGAAAATTAAGAACAACATAAAAAAGATTAAACATTATTTTAAACACTGCATAATGAAATCGGACGCTGAAGTGGCAAAGAAAGCTCATGCTTTATTATTGTCAGTAACACCAATTAAATGGATAGGACTGCTTATTATTTTAATGCTATTGGGACTCTACATTTGTGAAATAACTTCTTATCCTCTATCTCTATTTCTTATTGTTTTTATAGGACTAAATAGTATATCTACCATTTCTTTATTTTCTGAACATAAATTCATCAAGAGTATATGTCAATTTGAGGGAGAACTTTTGGGACAATCGGATAGTTACATCGAAAACGTGAAGATGTCCGCGCTCCTTGCAAAATATGATAAAACTTGGAACATTTCCGGAGATGTATTGCTGAAAGCAATGTTTACAATTATTTTTTTTAGTATTATTGGAATAGGATTGATGGGGAAATATCCGCCCAATTTAATGCTCGCTTTTTTCTTATTGATTTTTGTTCTAGCTGTAGGCATTAGCATGATAGGGTATTTTCAATATGAAGCGTTATATGGATTTATTTTAGAATTACCAGATACTTATAAGCCTTCTACGGAAAGAATCTTTTGGCTGACACCTAAAAGATACTCATGGATTACACGATTAGCCCAATTATATGATTTTTATTCTGCTGCATTTTTTTGCCTGGCATTACTTTATTCACTTGGATGTTGTATATTTTGTTTTCATGAAGGCTTTGGTGTATTATCAGGCAAAAAATCAATTATAAAGATTATATTGTTAATGATATTTTGGAGTAAAATATTATTTGAATTGGTGCTTAAGTTCTTATATAAGCTTTGCCTTGGAAAGAAAAAAATATCACTCCTGGAAAGTATAATTAAAGATAATTGTCTGGATATAATTCAGCATAAGTTTTGTGATCCTGTCTCATCAGAAAAAGACTATGAAGGGTTTAGCTTATATCTGCAATTACAGCAAATCAGCATTGTCCCTAAAACAAACTTAATCCTGAATTTTGTTAGAGCTGTAAGCTGTATTGCCAATTCCATTGTGACATTCTCAAGTTTATACATCTTATTTGCCCAAGCGTTCTAGGCAAAGATAATACAAACGGGAAATTAACCCTGAAAAACCGATACACCAATCTTCTGATGCATCAAAATCTTTCATTTGATTTATTAGCAAAATAATATTTTCGTACAATAGATGCATTTGAGTTAATATTTGTTTGGCAATACCATATTTTTTAACGAGATCCAATATTATCTTGTTATCATGGCTTTCCTGGGCATGTAACAGTCGAGTTTTATCTATGTTGTCTAGTTGGGGATAAAGATATGTAATGGCTATATTTTTCCTTTTAGAAACAAAATCTGTATTCAAATGTCCTTTATACTCCACATTTTTTGTAGCTTGACATAATGGTTCTAGGTCATTCATGGTCTGAAACATATAGCCACATTTTCTGCCGATTAATTCTATATGCTCTAAAGATGTAGCACTATGATGTCCGGACGCATAGTATCCAAACAATAGGCTGTTTGAAAGTAATGAACTTGTTTCTTTGTCAATAATATCCTGAATTGTGTTTAAATCAAATTGACTGCTTTCATCTAGTTCTAATTCTTTTAATACACCTAATGACATTTCTCTCATTGTATTAGCAAGAGTTTGCATTATATTGTAATAATCTGTTGATGTAATATTGTCGTTTGCAGAAAGTTCATTAATTACTTGGATTGCATTTCCAAGGATATTCAGCACAAAAATAATAGTTTTCTTATCACCGTATTCAACAAAAAAAGTTGGCTTTCCGCGCCTTATTCTATCATCGTCTATATAGTCATCGAGCAAAATGGAAGATTTATGAATCAGTTCTATAGCTGTTGCAATTTTTATAGGAACATAAAACTGATCTTTATTCCCTGCATAACATCCTGCTGAATATCCCCAATATACAAGTCTTGGACGAATTCTGTTACCAATCATAAGCTGAATTTGATTATAATATAGTTTTTCAACTAATGCGTTCCATTCGGTATCAAATATATCCAAAAATAGTTTTTCATTTTCATGAAACATTTCCGACTTGATACGATCCAATTCGTTCATGAAGATAACCTCCCTGCAAAAGTTGTTTGTTGAACAGCGATTATTATCTTTTCACACAATAATCTTGAATTATCCTTTATTCTGCTACCTAATCAAGGCCCAGAAAAGCCGGTGGAACAAAATATCATTCTGCAACCTATTTAACACATGCATATAAATTATTGTGGGAAAGCTGTGTCTGGTATCTCTGTATGTGTAGAATATCAGCAATTTATTAATACTATTTAAAATAATTATAAAAATAGTTACGAGTATTTACATCAAGCAAAATACAAATTATAATTATAATAATGTTTTTAATATAAAATTATATGGATCACATAAAGATGAGTCATTTATCTATAAAGAACGACAGAGTAAACCTGTACAGAAAAGATGATAAAAGGAGATATACAAATGAGTTATGAGGATCTTACCTTAAGTGGATTTGCGAAAGAAATGAAAGAGGTTTCCGATGGTCCGCATCCAAGAAAGTTCTGTTTTGTGCTTGGGGCAGGTGCATCAAGGTCTTCAGGGATTAAGTCAGGGCAGGAACTGGTCAATATATGGGAAAAGGATTTGTTGGAAAGAAATAAAGAGGGATATTCGGAATGGAAACAGAAATTTGGCATTAATGATTCCAATAAGTATGAGTTTTATGGACAGTATTATGAAAAGAGATTTAAGAAGCCGATTGACGGCTATAATTATTTGGAAAAGCTAATGGAATCTGCGAAACCAAGTATTGGATATGTTATGCTTGCTTATATTTTGACACATACGAAGCATAATGTTGTGATAACCACTAACTTCGACCATTTGATAGAAGATGCGGTGAATTATTATGAAGATAAAATTCCTTTGGTGATTGGGCATGAGAGCTTGGCACATTATATAACGAAACAGACGAACAGACCGATGATTATTAAAATACATCGGGACCTTCTTCTGGATCCGAAAAACAGTACAAAGGACCTGGATGTATTGCATGATGACTGGAAAAAAGCTTTGGACATTATATTTTCGGAGTATTATCCGATTTTTATTGGTTATGCAGGCAATGATCATAGCCTTATGGATTACCTGACACAAAACAGTGATATATTTTCTGATGAAAACGGGATATTTCCATATTGGATGCTATATAAGACAGATAAGATGAGTGAAATGGTATCTGATTTCCTTGAAAAATCAGGTGGATATCTTATAAAGCATGATGGGTTCGATGATGTTCTATGTTTGCTGGGTTCCACATTTGACTGTGAGTTACCAACCAAAGAGGATCTTATCGAGCGTGCGGAGGAACGTTATGAGATGCTGTCGGATTCTATTGATGCTATTACAGAAAAATTATCAGTGGGTAAAGAGATAAATTTGGAAGAAGATGGTGTTGCAGGTAATACGGTGCCGGATATAGTATCAGATACAACAGATGTCAAGGAGGCGGTTCAGCACATTACCAGTCAGGCGGAATTACAGAATTTGTTTAGGGAAGCAGTAGTATTGACTGATATAGGTGATTATCAGGAGGCGATGGAGCACTTCAGGAAATTAACAGGGAAAAATCCTCAAAATGCCCGCTATTATAATTGGTTAGGGTATACATTATTTAAAATGAAGCGTTATGAGGAGGCATGTGAGGAAATACAAAAAGCAGTGGAATTAGAGCCAGATAATGCGAACTATTATGAAGGATTGGGAGCTGTCTTACATGAAATGGGTCTATATGAAGAGGCCTTAAAGGAAAAGCAAAAGGCAATGGAATTGGAATCAGACGATGCCCGAATATATTATAGTATAGGAGTGACGTTGCATAAAATGGGGCGTTATGATGAAGCGTTGCAAGAAAAACAGAAGGCAATAGAGTTAGTGCCAAGCAATGCCAGATACATTTATAGTTTGGGAGTAACATTGCATGAGATGAGCCGTTATGAAGAGGCGCTAGAGAAAAAGCAAAAGGCAGTGGAACTAGAGCCGGGAAATGCCCAATATCATAATAGCATAGGTGTAACATTACATGAAATGGGGCGTTATGATGAAGCGTTGCATGAAAGGCAGAAAGCAGTGGAATTAGAGCCGGAAAGTGCCAAATATCATGATGGTTTAAGTGTAACGCTGCATGAAATGGGCCGCTATGAAGATGCTAGGAAGGAAACAGAGAAAGCAATAGAGCTAGAGCCAGGAAATGCAAAGTATCATAATAGCCTTGGTATAACTCTGCATGCAATGGGTCTATATGAAGAGGCACTAAAGGCAAAACAAAAGGCCGTAGAACTGGATCCGGAAAACGAGAGTTACCGCACCAGTTTAGATGTAACGCTACAAAAGCTCTCATGATATATTAAGAAAACACAAGCCAAATGTACAGGAAGACATTACCGTAGTCGTCCTGTACATTTGCTATCATCCCCCCTATTTCGCCCCAATCACCTCACCTCCATCAAATTCCGCGGATGCCGATGAAACAGAATATCCTTCTGCTTTCCATTGGACACATGCGTATAAATCTCCGTGGTACTGATAGAACTGTGCCCCAGCATCTGCTGAATATAGCGGATATCAACATCCTGTTCCAATAAGAGTGTGGCGAAAGAGTGCCGGAACATATGGGGTGTGATATGCTGTTCCAGGTTGGACAATCTGGCATAATGGTCAATCATGAAGCGGACGGACTGGTCGGACAGCTTATGTGTCAGCCGGTTGACAAAGAAATAGCCACAGATTTCGATATCCTCTCGGAAAGTTTCATAATACAGCCTTAGGGCGGATAATACATCGGGGTTGCCCACTTGCAGGATCCGTTCTTTGGCGCCTTTGCCGTAGATGCGGACTGTGTTGTTTTCCAGATCAATATTCTGCGGTCTTAGGGAACAAAGTTCTGAAATGCGCATCCCGGTGGCAAAGAGAAGCTCGATTACGGCGATATCACGGATACAGCATCGTTTCTGATGATCTGTCCGGGCCAGGTCCTTTTGCGTGTAGAGGGTTGTTAAAAAGGTTTGCAGGGAGTGGAAGGGGATTGTTTTGGGAAGGAGCTTGGCTTCGCGGAACCGGATATCCAGTTTGTCGAATGGATTTTCAGATAGGATTTCCCGGTAGGAGAGATAGTGGAAAAAGGCTTTCAGACTTGCGATTTTACGTTTCACGGTTTTGGGCTTGTACTGTTTATGTAGGATGGTAAGGTAGGAATCAAGAGAGCTTTTGGAGAAGTGGTCGTTGGAGGTGTTACTGTAGGTGGCATATTGTTTTAAATCGATGCGGTAGGCTTTCAGGGTTTTGGAATCCAGACGTTTACGGTATTTACAATATTCCAGATATATTTCAATATGGTCATCTATTGTGTTCATATGCAGTCACGCTCCTTGTTTTTTTCTATTATGAGGGGTGGACTGCCTGTTGTCTATTATTTTATAAAATCAAGCCGGACAAGTTTTTTGCCGTTGGGCAGGGAATGTTCTTTTTGTAGGCTCATAGAGTATCCTGTCTGTTCCATGGCTGTGATCAGGTCTGTTTTTTCAATATTGCAATGTATATTATGTAAACTATCAAAGACATGAAGATACGGAGAATCTGAGACAAAACCATCATCGGTATTAACTTGAATAATACATGACATGCAGGATGGGTTGACTTTCGCAATTACCTTCTGGAAGCAGTGGTAACCGATGTATTCTATCAGTAAATCGGCCACGATCATATCCGCATGGGGTAGTGTGATGTTCTCGTTCGTTAAATCTGCATGGATACATTCGAGTATGCCGTTTAAATTTTCATGGCGCCTGGTACATTCTGCCAGGTATTCGGGATTCAGATCGACGCCATATACTTTTGTCATGTTGGCAGGAATGTGTTCCAGTCCATTACCGCCTGCTACGCCGAGGATCATGACTGTCTGGACTTGATAGGCAGCAAACTGTTCTTTCATCATTTCATTCAGGGCCTGAAGCTGCATGACGGATTGTAATTTCATATGATTTTCATAATCTGAAAGGTTGATTTTTTCCCAGGGATTATTCATTTGTGTGTACCCACTGCCTCATATAAGTCCTTCCCCATTTTTTGTTCAAAATAGTCTTTTAATGCTAAATTTGTATTCCATTTGTTCAAATCGTAAGTGCCATATCGCATCCGGACATCATTCATCCTATCAACAATATTCATTACGCCTTCTGCACCAGATATTGCATCGCAAAGCTGTATCAATTTATCATAATCATCTCATTGTACTTCCTGTAATTTAGTTCTTATAAGCTTAGTTTCTTCCTCTGTAGTATCAAAATTACCTATATATCAAACAATGAAAACATATATCTTGCTGGCAGATAAAATCATACCCAGTTCTACGGGAACCAGGATAACAGTTCCTAAGATACAAAATAATAACAGATAGGGTATTTTCTGAAAAAGACATCCCAACACAAGATATGTCAGGGATAACAGGGAGGTGGGAATCAAAACTTTGAACAAAAGGGTTTTGGTATTTATGCTGTACATAATGGTATTATATTCTTTCCTTTTCTGGTATTCTATGTGATACAATAGATATAGGGCGGACAGCCCACATTCCTAATCCAGTCTTTTCTATCAAAAGGGGTATTTCCATGCGAAAGAAAAAAGTCATAAAAGCCACTCTCATTATACTTCTGATATTTTTTGTTGTCTATGTCATATTGATTTATTTTCTGGTCAGTGCCTGCCTGGTGCCTTCCTTTATGGACCGGTTAAATGCGTTTGAGGATATTACCAGAAAATGCTATTCGGAACAGGTGCAGACAACAGATATCAAGGAGAACAGGAGTAAGCTCCTTACAGACACGGCCCGGTGGCTGGAAACGGCCGAGCGTCAGAAAGTGTCCGTGCAGACTGGTGACGGGTATACGCTGATTGCGGCGGAATTTGCGCCTTCGCAGGAGGGTGATAAGTGGGTGCTTTTGCTGCACGGTTATACGGGGTGGAAGGAGGAGATGTATCAGTTCGCCTACTGGTATTATGAGCAGGGCTTTCATGTGCTGGTGCCGGACCTTCGCTGTCAGGGGGAGAGCGAGGGAGATTTTATCGGCATGGGATGGACGGATCATTATGACTGCCAGTTATGGATCGATTATATCCTTGCCTGTACGCCGGATGCACAGATTGTACTGCACGGGCAGTCCATGGGGGCGGCCACGGCGCTGATTATGACCGGAGCGGAGCAGTATTCCGATCAGATTGTGGCGGTGGTGTCTGACAGTGCTTACACGGATGCCTATTCGATGTTCGGCAACAAGATTACGGAGTGGTTTTATCTGCCGGCATTTCCCTTTGTGGATTCCGCCTGTCTGATGTTACGGCTCAGGGGCGGCTATGATCTGCGGGATGCCTCTGCCCTGCGGGCGGTGGAGCAAAGCAGGGTGCCTACGTTGTTTATCCACGGGGACGAAGACCAGATGATTGATGTGGAGATGTCACGGGAATTGTATGAGGCAGCAGCCTGTCAGAAGGAGCTTTATATTGTGGAAGGGGCAGGACACGGGCAGACTCAGGAGAAGGATCCCCAGGCTTATTATGGGACAATTGAGGATTTCTTGGCTGAATATGTACGATGAAAGGACAGAACTGGTAAAATTAATGGAAAATTAATCTGGAAAAAAGTAGTACAATGATGACAAGTATGCTAAAATTTAGGTAGTGGTTGAAAATTCCGTATGCCTGAAGAAAGGTATGGTTGTCAATGGAAAAGAATATCATAAGGAAGTTTTTTATCAGGATAAATTTTACCGCCCTGTTGCTTTTGGCAGCTGTATTCGGGGCGGTATTTATTATGGCGCAGGATGCAGGGGTGGCGTATGCAGCCCAGAAACGTGTTGTGAAGGTTGGCTTTTTCCCGATGGAGGGATATCACGAACTTAGTCAGGACGGCAGCTGCAATGGTATGGATGTGGAATATCTGGAGAATCTGTGTGATTACGTGGGCTGGGAGATTGTGTACGTGCCCTGCGGCAGCTGGGATGAGGCTCTGGAACTGTTGGAAGAAAAAGAAGTGGATCTGGTGGGTTCTGCCCAGTATTCCAGCGAGCGGGCTGAGAAGTTCCGATATGCCAGTCTGCCCAGTGGCTATACCTTTGGTGCGATAGCGGTGGAGGGAGACAGCCCGTTTGCCTATGAAGATTTTGATGCCATGCAGGATATTACCTATGGTATTGTGGCAACTTATGTCAGGAGGCAGGAGTTTAACGAGTATCTGTCCGATCATCAGATTATAAGTCCAAAGGTGCGGGAATATGAGGACACGGCGGCTTTGCACAAAGCACTGGCTGACGGAGAGATTGAGGCGCTGGTGCACTCTCTTACGGAAGTGCGGGAGGGACAGAGAGTGATCGGCCGTTTCGCACCCATGCCTTTTTATTATATCTCTTATCCGGGCAATGATGATGTGATGCGGGAGTTAAACCAGGGCATCGCGGATCTGAAAATGAACCGGCCGGAGCTGGAAAATGAGCTGATGGTGAAATACTATGACAGCCGTCTGGACCAGACGGTTCTTCTGACCAGTGAGGAAAAGCAGTACATAGAAGACAAGGGCACTTTGACGGTGGGATATCTGGACGGCTATTATCCTTTTTCCTATGAGGATGAAAATGGGGAATATCAGGGGCTTACCGTTCAGGTGCTGGAAGAAGTGGCAGTAAGCACGGGTATGTCTTTCTCCTATGTTAAAATGGTGGATATGAAGGAGGCCAGAAAGGCTCTCTGGACAGGCAGTATAGATATTTTATGTTATTGCGACGAGTCCCCCGGCTTCATGAAAGAAGAGGGGATTCAGGTGACGAAAGGATATACGCAGGTGCCGCAGGTCATTATCAGAAAGCGAAGCGGCAAAGCGGAGGAGATTACGCAGCTGGCAGTGACAAACAGCGGGATATCCGGAGAGGAAAACCAGGGTTTTGTGGAGGAATTTGAGCAGATCATGATATTGGATTCCCAGGAAGCGTGTCTCTATGCGGTGGAATCAGGGGAGGCTGATGCTGCCTTGTGCGACGGTTATCTGGCGGAGTATCTGATGGGAACCAGGTTCTCCCTGGGAAAGCTGGAGATTTACAGCGTTCTGAACGATTCCCGCGTTGTCTATATGGCGGTGAAGGCGGATGAGGAGTCGCCGCTTCTGGGAATTTTAAATAAGGAGCTTCTGGCAGTTACGGATAAGATGGTAAATGATTATATGCTTCGGGATAATTTCTATGCCCGGATGAGCATAGAGTCTTTCATCAGTGACCACAGTATTCCCATTATCCTGATTCTGACAGGCTGTGCGGTGCTGGTCATCCTGGTGCTGTATAATATGTTAAAGAACAGCAGGCGGATTCAGAAACTGATGTATAAGGATACGGATTTTGATATATGGAATCTGAATTATTTGAAATACAGGGCGTCCCTGAAACTGACGGAGGACAGGGTGCTTAAGTATGCGATTGTCTATACGGATATCTGCCAGTTTAAGAGTTATAATGCGATTTATGGATGGCATGCCGGACAACAGATTCTGGAGCTGTCCATCAAAGAAATATCCGCTCAGATTGACAGTGTGAAGGAATTATATGCCAGAAGCTATGGCAGTCATTTTGTGCTTTTTGTCTGTTATGAGAATATGGAGTCTTTGAAACGGCGTATGACGGATATGGCGGACAGGATATCTGACCGGATTTATGAACAGACAGGTATCCGAATGGCACAGGCAATGGGAATCTGTGCGGTGGAACAGGAGGATACAGACATTCAACTGGCTCTCTCCTACGCCATTCAGGCAGTGGATCCCTTAAAGGACAGCCACAGCAATGCCATCCGGATTTATGATGATACGCTGCGGGAACAGCTGCGGGAGCGCCATGAGCGGGAAAAGCTTTTGGATTCGGTAGATTTTCAGAAGGATTTTGTGGCTTATTACCAGGCGAAAGTGGATATCCGCAACGAGCAGATCGTGGGAGCGGAAGCGCTGGTGCGTTTTATGGATCCTACCGATAACGGGGCCATCCGGGCGCCGGGCTTTTTCGTGCCCTACTATGAGCAGACAGGCAGAATCACGGAGATTGATTTCTTCGTGATGGAGAGTGTCTGTCAGATGCTTCGCAGGAGGATTGACGAAGGGAAACGGGTAGTACCTGTCTCCTGTAACTTTTCCAGGATGCATTTTGTGAAGGACGGGTTCCCGGAGAAATTCGAGGCTGTGATCAATAAATACCAGGTGCCCAAAGAACTGATTGAGGTGGAAATTACAGAGACCCTGGTGGTGGAGGAGATGCAGCAGCAGAAGGTCAAGGAAAATGTGGCAATCCTGCGGGCAAACGGGGTCAGACTGTCCATTGATGACTTTGGCTCGGGATATTCTTCCCTGGGGGTATTCGAGCAGATTCCGGCGTCAGTGATCAAGCTGGACAGGTCTTTTTTGTTAAACAATGAGAACCGTACCAGGCAGGTACAGATTATGAAGAATATCGTAAATCTGGCGAAAGATCTGGAAGCACAGGTGGTCTGTGAAGGCGTGGAAACACAGAACGATACGGAGCTGATGATGGAAATCGGTGCTTATGTGGCGCAAGGGTATCGTTACTGTAAGCCGGTTCCGGAGAGAGAGTTTGAGGGTATGTTGACATGAGGAAGAAGATTATGATGATACTATGTATATTGGCGGCGCTGTTGTGCTTTCTTTACTGTCTGGTCGTGTTTATGATCAGATCGGGGAGTCATTTCTATCTGATCTGGGGTGCGGGCGGGATCTGCTTTATCGGGCTTGCGCTGATGATAAAGTTTGACTGGTGGAGTCAATTTCCTTTATTGCTGCGGCGGGGGATCCTGGGACTTGCGGCAATTGGAATTTTGCTGTTTATGGTGGTGGAAGGATGTATTTTTGCCCACTATAACGATAAAGGCAGGGATAACCTGGATTATATCATTGTGCTGGGTGCACAGATGAAACCGGCCGGTCCCAGTGCGGTGTTGAAGTTTCGTCTGGATGCGGCCTATGAGTATCTGACAGCCAATGAGGGGACGGTCTGTGTGGTTTCCGGAGGGCAGGGAAGCAACGAGCCCTGTACCGAGGCGGAAGGGATGTATCGGTATCTGGTGGAAAAAGGCATTTCCCCGGAGCGGATTCTGATGGAAGATAAATCCACGGATACTTCGGAGAACATTGCCTACAGTGTGCAGCTGATTGGCGGTACGGATGCTTCCGTGGGGATTGTCACCAACAATTTTCATGTGTTCCGGGGGGTGATGCTGGCAAGGCATGCAGGGTTTGAGAACGCCTGCGGAATCTCGGCGCGTTCCAATATCTATTTTCAGCCCAATAATCTGGTACGGGAATTCTTTGGGGTGATGAAGGATCTGGTGTGCGGGAATCTGTTGTAGAAGGAAAGGGTTCTGCTCCGGAGGCAGGGAGTTATCAGAAGGTTATGGTTTGTAATTCTGCGCTTGGCTTGTGGGGCATGGTGTGGTAAGATAGAAAAGATAAGACTAGGCAGTGGATATGGGGAGACAAAAGTGAAATCTCGTAAGACATACGATAAGATAAAAATCAGATTGGCAGCCTGTGTTGTTTGTCTGGGAGCTTTTCTTGCCGGCTGCGGGGCAGAGGGGGAGGAGAGCTATACCAAGCGGGGAATGACGGAAGTGCAGGCGTTAAACTATGATGAGGCACTTTCGCTTTTCAGTGCGGGAGAGGAGAACGGGGAGGATAAGAGACTGCTCTACCGGGGGATGGGGATTGCCTATATGGGCAAGACGGATTATGAGTCGGCGATCGCCTATCTGGAAGCGGCACTGAAGCTCAGTGACGGCAACGTGGAAGATATGGATTTTGATATTAATTATTATCTGGCTACGGCCTATTTTAAGAACGGCCAGACGCAGGAAGCGGTACAGGCTTATGATGCTATCCTGGCACTGCGGCCCAAAGAGATGGACGCCTACTATCTGCGGGGCTGCGTGGAACTGTCCCAGAATGAGTTTGAGAAGGCCCAGGCTGATTTTGATGCGGCCATTGCACTGGATCCAAAGAATTACGATCAGATGATACGCATATATATGGTGTTGGAAGAGTACGGCTATAAAGAGGTGGGACAAAGCTATCTGCAAAACGCCATGACGGAGAATGAGAAATCCATCTCCGATTATGATATGGGTCGGATCTGCTATTATATGGGCGATTATGAAAATGCCCGCAATTTTCTTACCAATTTAAAGACCTCAACGGACTATGGCGCGGCGCTTTATCTTGGCAGAACCTATGAAGCCCTGACGGATTTTAATTACGCGGCCTCTATCTACGCGGATTATGTGGAGTATGACCAGACGAAGGCTGAGATATATAATCAGCTGGGGTTATGCCGGATGAAGATGGGAGAATATGAACAGGCGCTTTCCGCATTTCAGGCAGCTATGAAAATCGAGGATAACGGCATGATGCAGACGCTCAAGTTCAATGAAATCGTAACCTATGAGTATATGGGGGATTACAAGACGGCAGCGGCATTGATGAACAGCTATCTGCGCAGCTATCCTGACGATGAGACGGCCAAAAGAGAGTATGACTTTTTACAGACAAGATGAGCGATTGACAAGAAATTCGGGCAATGGTAGTATGAAACCAAAAGAATAAGGGAGAGTGTGGAAAAGATGAAGAATACATATGTGAGAGTAAAAGGAATCATCAAGAAAGACGACACCTATCTGCTGATCAAAAGATGGGTGGACGATCATATTCCGGAACCCTTCGTGTGGGAGTTTATCGATGCAGAAGTGGCACATGGGGAAGCACCGGATGAGGCCATGCTTCATGCGATTACGGAGCTCTTATCTGTGAACGGTTCGATTGAGAAGATTGAATATACCTGGTCACAGCTGATCGGAGAGACTCATTGTGTCGGAATTGCCTATCTGTGCTCTATTACTGAGGAGGATGAGTCCAATATTATCCTGCCGGAAGAATATGGCAGCTGGGAGTGGGTCAAGAGAGACCAGTTCCCCTACTATATTGAAAACCAGTATGTACTCAAAGATCTGGAAGGAAAAACGTTATGATTGATAAATTAATTGAGAATATTAAGAAGAAACAGGCGCCTGTCATGGTCGGATTGGATCCGACCATGAAGCTTGTGCCGGAACATATCAAACAGAAAGCGTTTGCAGAGTATGGCGAGACGCTCAAAGGGGCGGCGGAAGCGGTCTGGATGTACAACAAAGGGATTGTGGATGCCGTGCATGATCTGATACCTGCTGTGAAGCCGCAGATTGCCATGTATGAGCAGTTTGGTGTGGAGGGTGTTATCGCTTATCAGAAGACCGTGGAATATTGTAAACAGAAAGGCCTGGTAGTGGTGGGTGATATCAAGCGCGGTGATATCGGTTCCACTTCCGAGGCATATGCGGTGGGGCATTTGGGACAAGTACAGGTCGGTTCTTCCCGGTGCCGCGGTTTTGATGAAGACTTCGCCACAGTCAATCCCTATCTGGGATCCGATGGGGTGAAGCCGTTTATTGAAGTATGTAAACAGGAGAAGAAGGGACTTTTTATTCTGGTCAAGACTTCCAACCCTAGCAGCGGGGAATTCCAGGACCGCCTGATACTGCCGGAAGGTTGTACGGATGCTTCCAAGGCAAGGCCGCTGTATGAGGTGGTTGGTGAGAAGGTTGCCCAGTGGGGGGCGGATCACATGGGCCGGGAGTACAGTTATATCGGCGCTGTGGTAGGCGCTACTTATCCGGAGATGGGTAAGGTCTTAAGGCAGATTATGCCCAAGGCTTATATTCTGGTGCCGGCATATGGTGCCCAGGGCGGCAAAGGTGCAGATCTTGTGCATTTCTTTAATGAGGATGGGCTGGGCGCAATCATCAGCTCCTCCAGAGGCATCATCGGAGCATATCAGCAGGAGAAATATGCACAGTACGGAGAGACGAACTATGCCGATGCGGCAAGGGCGGCAGTGATGGATATGAGAGAAGATATTGCGCAGGCATTGGGATAACTGCGGCGGTACAGGCATAACAACAGGAGGATTCACGACTATGGAACAGTACAAACAGGAGTTTATCGGATTTATGGTGGACAGCCAGGTGCTCAAGTTCGGGGATTTCACTTTAAAGAGCGGCAGGAAGTCTCCCTTTTTCATGAACGCAGGAGCCTATGTGACAGGGGCACAGCTGCGCAGACTGGGAGAATATTATGCGCGGGCCATTCATGATCATTACGGATTGGATTTCGATGTTTTGTTCGGACCTGCATATAAGGGGATTCCTCTGGCGGTAGCGGCGACAATGGCTATCAGTGAGCTTTATGGTAAGGAAATCCGCTACTGTTCCAATAGAAAAGAAGTAAAAGACCATGGCGACACAGGTATTCTTCTGGGAAGTAAGCTGAAGGATGGCGACAGGGTGGTGATCATTGAGGATGTGACCACTTCCGGGAAGTCTATCGAGGAGACATTTCCGATCATTAAGGCACAGGCGGATGTGGAGATTAAGGGTTTGATGGTATCCTTAAACCGCATGGAGCGTGGGCTGGAGAGCGAGAAGAGCGCTCTGGAGGAGATTCAGCAGAAGTATGGCTTTGGGGCCAATGCCATTGTGACTATGGAGGATGTGGTGGAGTGCCTTTATAACAAGCCTTATGAGGGAAAGATTTATATTGACGATGCATTAAAGCAGTCGATTGATGCATATTATGAGCAGTATGGAGCAAAATAGAGAGCAGGAAAGGGAGCGGAAAATGGAAGAGAGAACTTATAAGACAATGGGCGGTTCCGGCGCGCTCAACATCGCAGTCGGTGTGGTTGCTCTGGTAGTGGGCGTGGCAAGTGGTGTACTTCTGATCATCAGCGGCGCCAAGTTATTGGCGGGTAGAAGTAAAATCTTATTCTAAGGACAAAGAGATGGATGGGTGTTTTCGGCATGGACGAAGATGCCCATTTCAAATTCTGTCTTACTTACGACAGTAAGCGGTTTGGATGTGGAGGCGTCTATGGCAAAAAAGAACAGTTTCATGTTTACCAATAAGGAACATACGCAGAAAGGTATCATGGCGACCATCCTGGGGGTGATTTCCCTGGCAACGCTGGCCTATATGGTGATTATGAGTTATCAGAGAGCCGGAGATGTGCCTTTGCAGTATGGTGCGGCGGCGCTGTTATCCATGGTCTTTGCCTTTGTGGGGATTATATTGGGCGTCATCTCCAAATCGGAACGGGATAAGTTCTATCTGTTCAGTTATCTGGGAATCGGGCTTAATGTGCTGGTGCTGGCAGTGCTCAGTGTGATATTGTATGCGGGGGCGTATGCCTGATACAACATGGAGGAATGGGTTATGGAAGATATGTTAATGGATGAAAAAGAGCAGGAAGAGCTGTTGAGTGAACGGTATGCGCTGGCATTGGAACGCATACGGGAAATACCGCAGGAGGCAGTCTGTGCGGAAGCCTTTCAGAAGTATTTTCATAAGATGGCGGAGTTTGTTTCGCTGATGAACAGAACCTGGAATGTGGTGGAGTGTCATGAGCTGGAACAGATGACGCTGGCGCAGTTACAGGCACAGAATCATGAACTGTATGAGGATATTCTGCCGGAGCATTATGATACAAGCTATGGGAATCCTGATTATGCAGTAAATTGTCTGGGTGAGTCAATGGGTCCGATGTTGTGTTTTTTATATGCGGAACTGCGGGGTATGATTCCGGCGGCCTTTGAGGCAGACCGTTTCGGTATGGTGATCCGCATGGAACTTCTCCTGGAGGTCTATCAGGCGTTTGTCTGTGCGGCACAGGATTTGGGTCCCCGAAAGGAGGCAATCCGTCATATTCTCTACTGGTATGTGAGCGATTATTATGAACCGGAGGCCGTACGGCATACGGCCAGGATGTTGTGTCCGGACAGAGGCTTTGCGCGCCGGATTGTTATGGAAAGCGATCTGTCCGACCTTCGTTATCTCTATTATTATGGGGAGTATGTCACGGAGAATGAACTGGAAACGGCCAGACATCTGAACAGTATGCCTGCGGAGAAAATTAAGCTGATGGCGGACACTTATACGGAAGGGTATCGGATTGGTTTTGAGGTGGGCAATAAGGATATTTCTATCAAAAAGACCGTTAATATCCGTTATTTTCTGGGATTTGAGCGTATGATCAGGAAAGCGGTTGAGAATTTTGACCGAATCGGTCTACAGCCTACTTTCTATCGGGCGGGCAGTAATATCTTCCAGGGCAGGAGCGTCAACAAGAATGGCTGGTGCGGAGCCAATCCCAATAAACAGTTTGATTATGACCACAAGGAAGATCAGGCGCTGGTGTTGGATGGCGCCCTGGTGGAGCGCAGACTGGAAGGGTTAAGAAAGGCCTTTGAGCAGTGGAAAGCCCAGGCGGCAGTGTTCGGCGGCCCGGCGGTCCTGGAGATTTTCGGGGAGAAACCCTTTGTGCCGAAGACGAAGAAGAACGCCTGCCGCCTGTCGGAGAAACAGCAGAAACTGGCAGTGGAATATGCAGGTAAGGCAGGGGCCCTACAGAATGAATATATCAAAGGGGAAGAGAGAAGCTTTACCATTATCGCTTTCCCGGTGCCGGATATCGGGGAGCGGTTTCCGGAGATTTTTGATGATATCGTGCGCATCAATACGCTGGATTATAAGCTGTATCAGGGAATCCAGCAGACGATCATTGATGTGTTGGACAAGGGATTGACTGTACGGGTCAAAGGATGCGGCGACAACCGGACAGATCTGAAAGTACAGCTGCACCGGCTGGAAGATCCGGTCAAACAGACGAACTTTGAGAACTGTGTGGCGGATGTCAATATTCCAGTGGGAGAGGTGTTCACATCGCCCTTACTGACCGGTACCCAGGGAATCCTCCATGTGACCAGGGTTTTCCTGAATGAACTGGAATATAAGGATTTCTGGCTGCAATTTGAGGATGGTATGGTGACAGACTATGGCTGTGCCAATTTTGCAACACCGGAAGAGAACCGCAAATATATCAAGGATAATGTACTGCATCATCATGACAGGCTGCCTCTGGGCGAGTTTGCCATCGGCACCAACACCACGGCCTATGTGGTGGCAAGAAAATACGAGATTGAGGACAAGATGCCCATCCTGATCGCGGAGAAGACAGGCCCCCACTTTGCGGTGGGAGATACCTGTTATTCCCACGCGGAGAATGTGCAGGTCTATAATCCTGACGGCAAGGAGATTATCGCAAAGGATAACGAGGTGTCAGTTTTACGTGACACAGATGTCAGCAAAGCATATTTCCAGTGTCATACAGATATTACGATTCCTTATGATGAGCTGGGAGAGCTTTCGGTGTTGACTGAGAGCGGAGAGCAGATTGATATTATCCGGAACGGTCATTTTGTGCTTCCTGGCTGTGAGGAACTGAACCGGGCGATGGAGGAACAATAATTAAGGAAGAAAGATAGTTGCGCATCAATGGAAAATCTAGTACACTGGTAGATAGGAAAGGTCTGTCCTGCCACAAGATGTTGTGGCAGGGATCAAATAAAATGCCTTGGTGTACAGGGCAAGGAGGACGTATAGATGGCACAGGTAGGTATTGTGATGGGCAGTGATTCGGATATGCCTGTTATGGCGAAAGCCGCAGATATTCTGGAAGAGCTGGGTATTTCTTATGAGATGACGATTATTTCCGCCCACCGGGAACCGGATGTGTTCTTTGAGTATGCAAAGGGTGCGGAGGATAAGGGATTTAAGGTAATTATCGCCGGAGCGGGCAAGGCGGCTCATCTTCCGGGGATGTGTGCGGCAATCTTTCCCATGCCGGTTATCGGTATCCCCATGAAAACTTCTGATCTGGGCGGTGTGGATTCTCTGTATTCTATTGTGCAGATGCCTTCCGGCATCCCGGTAGCCACGGTGGCGATTAACGGGGGCCAGAACGCGGGAATCCTGGCGGCCAAGATTCTGGCAGTTTCGGATCCGGCACTGCTTGGCCGGTTGAAAGAGTATTCCAGAAGTCTGAAAGAGAGTGTACAGGAGAAGGATAAGAAGTTGCAGGAAGTGGGTTATAAGACATATCTGAAAGCCTAGGTGGCGGTGAAGGAGGACAAAACCATGGATTACAAGACAGCGGGTGTCGATATCGAGGCCGGCTACCGTTCGGTAGAGTTAATGAAAGAATATGTGAAAGGAACCATGAGACCGGAGGTGTTGGGGGGACTCGGCGGATTCTCCGGAGCATTTTCCCTGGAGAAGATCAAGGGGATGGAGAAACCTGTACTTTTATCCGGAACGGATGGTGTGGGGACGAAGATTCAGCTGGCATTTCTCATGGACAGACATGACACGGTGGGAATCGACTGTGTGGCCATGTGTGTGAATGATGTGGTCTGCGCGGGAGCGGAACCTTTGTTTTTCCTGGATTATATTGCCTGCGGCAAGAATTATCCGGAGAAGATAGCTGCCATTGTCAAGGGTGTGGCTGAGGGCTGTAAGCAGGCCGGCGCGGCACTGATCGGCGGTGAGACGGCGGAACATCCGGGACTGATGCCGGAGGAGGAGTATGATCTGGCGGGATTCGCAGTGGGTGTGGCAGATGAAAAAGACCTGATTACGGGCGATAACATTAAGGCCGGGGATACGCTTATCGGCATTGCTTCTTCCGGGGTACATAGCAATGGGTTTTCCCTGGTGCGGAAGGTATTCGCAGTGACGAAGGAGAGCTTGGGCGTCTATTATGATGAACTGGGAACAACGCTTGGAGAGGCGCTTCTTACGCCTACCAGGATTTATGTGAAAGCGCTGCGGGCTGTGAAAGACGCGGGCGTGACCATCAAGGGGTGCAGTCATATCACGGGCGGCGGCTTCTATGAAAATATCCCCAGAATGTTGCCGGAAGGCGTGTCTGCACGGATACAGAAGGACAGCTATCCGATACCGCCCATATTCGGACTGCTACAAAGAACCGGCAGCCTGGAAGAAAAGATGATGTATAACACTTACAATATGGGACTCGGCATGATATTGGCTGTTGATCCGGCGGATGCGGATAAGACAGTGAAAGCCTTACAGGAAGCAGGAGAGCAGGCTTATATTGTGGGTGATGTGGTGACCGGTAATAAGGAAGTCATACTGTAGATGTCCGGCGGGAAGGCGCAGAAGCAGGTTTGACAGGAAGGATGAAGCGGGAAAGGTGAAGGAAGATGCTTAAGATAGTGGTATGTGTGTCTGGCGGGGGCACCAATCTTCAGGCGATTATTGACGGTGTGGCACAGGGTTCCATTGTGGATACAAAGATTGCGAAGGTGATCAGTAACAACCGGGGCGCCTATGCGCTTGAACGGGCCGGCGCGGCGGGAATCGAGGCGGTCTGTGTGTCACCCAAGGAATATGAGGACAGAGAGGCTTTTAACCGGGCATTTATGCAGGAGATAGAGAAGACGGAACCGGATCTGATCGTATTGGCAGGATTCCTGGTGACGCTTCCGGCAGAACTTATCCGAAAGTATGCGAATCGCATCATCAATATCCATCCCTCTTTGATTCCGTCTTTCTGCGGGACAGGATATTATGGGTTAAAAGTGCATGAGGCCGCCCTGGCAAGAGGGGTGAAGATTACGGGAGCCACGGTACACTTTGTGGATGAAGGTATGGACACAGGCCCGATTATCATGCAGAAGGCGGTGGCAGTGCGGGAGGATGATACGCCGCAGATACTGCAAAAAAGGGTTATGGAGGAAGCGGAATGGCTGATTTTGCCCTGGTGCATTAATCTGATTGCAGGGGGCAAGGTGAGAGTGGAGAACGGCAGGGTTCTGCTTTCCGAATAGTAATTGTAAAACAGTAAGATATCAGGTTCAGGAAGATACATAGAAAGGCAAGGTATAGGGAAATGAAAGTATTGATCGTGGGAAGCGGCGGCAGAGAGCATACGATTGCAGCCTGTGTGGCGAAGAGTCCGAAGGTGGAGAAGATATACTGTGCGCCCGGCAATGCGGGCATTGGACAGATTGCGGAATGTCTGCCGATTGGAGCCATGGAGTTTGACAAGCTTGTGGCCTTTGCCAAAGAGCAGGCCGTTGATCTGACCATCGTAGGGATGGAGGATCCGCTGGTGGGCGGCCTCGTGGATGAGATGGAAGCGGCGGGACTCAGGGTGTTCGGTCCCAGGAAAAATGCGGCTATTCTGGAAGGCAGCAAGGCATTTTCCAAGGATCTGATGAAGAAATATAATATTCCCACGGCGGCTTATGAGAATTTTGACGATCCGCAGGCGGCGCTTGCCTATCTGGAACAGGCCAAAATGCCGGTGGTTCTTAAGGCTGACGGACTTGCCCTGGGCAAGGGTGTACTGATCTGTGAGACCCTTGAGGAGGCCAGAGAGGGCGTGCGCACGATTATGGAGGATAAGAAGTTTGGCGCTTCCGGCAACCGGATGGTGGTAGAAGAATTTATGACAGGCCGTGAAGTGTCCGTGCTTTCCTTTGTGGATGGCAAGACTATCCGTACACTGCCTTCCGCCCAGGATCATAAGCGGGCCATGGACGGCGACCAGGGGCTTAACACGGGCGGTATGGGAAGCTTTTCTCCCACACCCTTTTATACACCAGAAGTGGATGCGTTCTGTAAGAAATATATCTTCCAGGCAACCGTGGATGCCATGGCAGCGGAGGGAAGACCCTTTACAGGTATTATTTTCTTCGGACTGATGCTGACACAGGATGGGCCGAGGGTACTGGAATACAATGCCAGATTCGGGGATCCGGAAGTGCAGGTGGTACTGCCCCGTATGAAGAATGATGTGATCGATGTGATTGAGGCATGCATCGACGGCAGGCTGGATCAGGTGGATTTAGAGTTTGAGGATAATGCCGCAGTCTGTGTGATATTAGCCTCGGAAGGATATCCGGTATCTTACGAGAAAGGGTTTGTGATTAGCGGACTGGAAAACTTTGATGAGAAAGACGGATATTATTGTTTTCATGCGGGAACGAAAAAGACGGAAGACGGGATTGTCACGAACGGCGGCCGTGTGCTTGGCGTTACGGCTAAGGGGGCAACATTGAAAGAGGCCAGGGCAAATGCGTATGAAGCCACCAAATGGGTGACCTTTGATCATAAATACATGAGGAATGACATTGGAAAAGCAATTGATGAAGCGTAATACGTATTTGTGTGAAGGGGAGTGATGGTAATGAGTAGTAAAGAAGAAAAGATTCAGATGCTCAAGAAAGAGTTTCAGGAGGTTAATACCTACAACCGGCCGACCTACTGCCAGGAGTGCGGAGGCGTCATGGTCTTTAAGGGAGTGGGAGAATATGAATGTGAGAAATGTGGTTTTAAGGCATATGACGATTATGGTAAGGCACGTAATTATTTAGAGAAGCATACCGGGGCAACTACAGCCCAGGTGTCAGAGGCAACCGGTGTTACACAGCGTTCTATCCGGGAAATGCTTAAGGAAGCGAGACTGGAGATCGCGGCGAATTCCAACTTTTTCTTACAGTGTGAAATCTGTGGAGCATCGATTCGGATGGGCAGGTTCTGTCCCAAATGTGAGACCACCTATCATAGGAATCTGGAAGAAAAGGCGAGGGCAAGAAACGAAAAAATGGCCGGGTTCAGTACAGAGATACCCAGAGGAGAAGATGGTTCCAAACGATTCAGGAGAGAAGGTCTGTAAGGATACGGATTCAGAAGAGGGAGAGAATATGAGGATACAGAAGAGGGAACACAGTAAAAGAGTATACAGAGGCATTGCAAAGGGAATATTCACAGCAGCCTGTATGGCGGTCATGGTATGGTGCATGCCTATTGTCAGCCTGGCGGATGCGACGGGTAAAGTTATTCCCAACTCTGTCAATATCCGAAAGACACCGGATGTCAACAGCGATGTGGTGGGCAGTTCCACCATTGGCAAGGAAGTGACCATCAAGGGCAAAGTCAATGCTTCCGGTACCACGTGGTATCAGGTGTATATAGATGCCAATACGCTGGGATACATCCGCTCGGATATGTTAGAGCCGGAGGCGGAAGCAGAGATTCCTGTCGTGACGGTATCGACAGAGTCTTCCTCTTCTTCCACGGATGCACCGGCGGCACAGCCCCAGGAGACAGATTCTTCATCTCAGGACACACAGCCGGAGTCTTCCGGTGCATCGCAGGCGGACAATACGCCCGGAGGCGCGCAGGTGGCAGCAGATGAGTCTGTGGACTTGCAGTATGCTAAATTGAAGGTGAATTCCAGGGTAAGACCTGATCCTTCCACCAAAAACAACCCGGTAGGATCCCTGACAGAGGGCGCGCAGGTGGTAGTGAGCGGTAAATCAGTGGGAAGCGATGGGAAGGACTGGTATTATGTTACATATACCAGTTCCAATGGTTCCGAAAAGACTGGATTTGTCCGTTCAGACCTGTTGGAAATGGGCGAGATGCTTCAGGTGGAACAGGAGCCGCCGCAGGAAGAGGTGCCTGTGGAAGAGCCGGAACCGGAACCGGTTGTCAATAACGATTATATGCTGCGGGTGGAGCAGACAGAGAATGGGCCGGTATGGTATCTGGACGACAATATCATGGGCCAGCCCCACGAACTGGCATCCCTCTTAAAATCGGCCTATTCCCAGTCAGAGGACGAGGAAGAAGCTACAGCAGCGGTGGTCAAGCAGCGGATTGTGATTGTGGTGCTTGTGATTCTGCTGGTGGCGCTGATTGTGACAGTGGTTATTCTGGCGTTCAAGCTTCGTGATGCTTATTATGAAGATTACGAAGACGATGACGAGGATGAGGAAGAAGAGGAAGAAGAAAGACCGAGACGACGGATCAGAAGCGAGGAGCCGGAAGAAGAGAGAACGGTGCGCAGAAGAGAGACACAGGAAGCCGGCGATAGACGGCGAAGCAGTGATCGCGGCGAACGGGGCGAAAGGAACGACCGCGGCGGAAGAAGCGAAAGAAACGACCGTGCAGGAAGAAGCGAAAGAAACGACCGCGGCGGACGAGGCGAGAGAGATGACCGGGGCGAGAGAAGTGAGCGCAGAGTATCCCGTGAGAGAGCTTATGAGGATAATCCGGCCCAGGACAGACCTGCTAAGACAGCCGCGAAGCGTAAGTCTAAGAATTTCCTGTTAGATGACGATGAATTTGAATTTGAGTTTTTGAATATGGATGATAAGGACCTGAAGTAACAGGATTGGTAGGAAATGTTTATAGAGATAGATTTTAACAGCGATGAAGCAATATATATGCAGTTGCGCAATCAGATAATCATGGGGATTGCGACGTCCAGATTTCAGGAAGGCGACATGTTGCCGTCGGTCAGACAGCTGGCGGATACCATAGGCATCAATATGCATACGGTCAACAAGGCGTACACGGTTCTCAAACAGGAGGGTTATGTAAAGGTAGACCGCAGAAAAGGTGCCATGATTGCAGTGGACATTGACAAGATACAGGCGATTGAGGATGTGCGGGAGGATCTTCTGGTGACGCTTGCCAAAGCCAGTTGTAAGAATATTTCCAGAGAAGAAGTGCATGCTCTTATAGATGAAATCTATGAGGAATATGGGAAAGGAATGGATGATTGATGCAGCCACAATTTACAGATAAGGCTAAGGCGGCCCTGATGCTTGCGGAGCGGGCAGCGAGAAATCTTCGGCAGAGTTATGTGGGAAGCGAGCACATCCTGCTTGGCCTGTTGCGAGAGAATACAGGGGTAGCGGCCACCGTGCTTTTAAATAACGGGGTGGATGCCTTGCAGTTAAAAGAGATGATCAAAGACCTGCTGGTGCCGGAAAGTTCTGTGCTGATTGCAGAGCGGGACGGCTATTCTCCGAGAGCACAGGCAATTATAGATGAGGCGCACAGGCAGGCGGAGCGGTTTCACAGTGAAAAGACGGGCACAGAGCATCTCCTTCTGGCATTGTTAAAAGAAGGAGAGAATGTGGCGGTGCGGCTTCTCAATACCATGGGTGTTTCGGTGCAGAAACTCTATGTGGATGTGCTGGTGGCCATGGGAGAGGACAGCGCCCTTTATAAAGAAGATCTGGGAAGAAAACAGAATAAGAAAAAGAGCGCGACTTCCACATTGGATCAGTACAGCCGTGACCTGACGGCACTTGCCAGGGAAGGAAAGCTGGACCCGGTGATCGGCAGAGGGGATGAGATCACAAGGGTAGTGCAGATCTTAAGCCGCCGGACCAAGAATAATCCCTGTCTGGTGGGAGAACCGGGCGTGGGTAAGACGGCCGTGGTGGAGGGACTGGCGACAAGAATCGTAGTCGGCGATGTGCCTTTTACGGTGCAGAATAAAAGACTTCTGACCCTGGATCTCTCCGGTATGGTGGCAGGCAGTAAGTACCGCGGCGAGTTCGAGGAACGGATTAAGAAGGTCATTAAGGAAGTCATAGATGACGGCAACATCATTCTGTTTCTGGATGAAATGCATACCATCATCGGCGCGGGCGGTGCGGAAGGAGCAATCGACGCTTCCAATATCCTGAAACCTTCTCTGGCAAGAGGAGAGATTCAGCTGATCGGCGCCACCACCATTGCGGAGTACCGCAAGTATGTGGAACGGGATGCGGCATTGGAGCGCAGGTTTCAGCCGGTGACGGTGGAGGAGCCTACCATTGAGGAAGCGGAGAACATCCTGCGGGGGATTGCCCATAAATACGAGGAACATCACAAGGTTACGATAACGCCGGAGGCCATTAGTGCGGCGGTGGCGTTATCGGCCCGCTATATCAACGACAGGAATCTGCCGGATAAGGCTATTGACCTGATTGACGAGGCATCGGCGGCGGTGCGTCTGCACGTGACGAAACAGCCAGATAAATTGCAGGAACTGGCTGAGGAGATTAAGAAGATTGATTTGCAGATAGAGCGTTCAATCCGGATGGAAGCCTTTACCCAGGCGGCGGAACTGAAGAAGAAACAGGAGTCCTGTATCCGGAAATATGACCGTATTGTCAGACGGATGGAGCAGGAGGAACAGAAACGGGCCTATATTGTCGGAGAGAATGAGATTGCCGAAGTGGTGGCATTGTGGACGAAGATTCCCGTTAAGAAACTGGCGGAGAAGGAGAGCGAACGCCTGTTAAAGCTGGAATCCATCCTGCACAAGCGGGTGATCGGTCAGGAGGAGGCTGTGGTGGCTGTGGCCAAGGCCATGCGCCGCGGCAGAGTGGGGTTGCAGGATCCCAACCGTCCCATCGGTTCCTTCCTGTTCTTAGGTCCTACGGGTGTGGGTAAGACAGAACTGTCAAAGGCGCTGGCGGAGGCTATGTTCGGCTCCGAAAATTCCCTGATCCGTGTAGATATGTCAGAATATATGGAAGGCCATTCCGTGTCGAAGATGATCGGTTCCCCGCCGGGTTATGTGGGGTTCGAGGAGGGCGTACAGCTCTCGGAGAAGATTCGCAGGAATCCTTATTCGGTAGTTCTTTTTGATGAGATAGAGAAAGCCCATCCGGATGTGTTCAATGTGCTTTTGCAGGTACTGGATGACGGGCATATCACAGATTCCAAGGGCCGTAAGGTAAGCTTTAAGAATACCATATTGATCATGACTTCCAATGCGGGAGCGCAGCGCATCATAGATCCCAAAAATCTGGGATTTGGGGCGGCAGAGAGTGAACAGCAAAGCTATGATAAGATGAAGGGCAAGGTCATGGAGGAGGTAAAACGCCTCTTTAAGCCCGAGTTTATCAACAGAATCGACGAGATTATGGTGTTCCATCCGCTGGGACGCGAGGAAATGAAACAGATCATTACCCTGTTATCCAAAAATTTGACGAAACGTTGTAAGGAGCAGATGGATATTGATTTGTCCATCACGGCATCTGTCAAAGAGTATCTTATCGAGAAACATATGGATGTGAAGATGGGTGCACGGCCTATGAAGCGGGCAATCCAGTCAGAGATAGAGGATGCGCTGGCGGAGGAAATTCTTTCCGGCAGAGTGAAACGCGGTGACAACGTATCAGTGGGACTCAAAAACAAAAAAGTATCTTTCACAGTACGCGTGTGAGGGATCTAAATAACACAAAACTTAGGAGGAAAACACAATGGCTGTAGTAGACGAGTTATTGCGCACGGAGGAGGACGGCGCCATCAGTTTTGGCAACCATAAGCTGGCAGCGAAAGCGAAAGTGGAAGACTATGAGCATGGCGGGGATCTGTATAAGGTTAAGACTTATAAGGAACTGACCAAGTTAGAGAAGAATGGTATGTTTGCCTATGAATCGGAGCCGGGAACCAGTGTGAATGGCTTTGCGGAGACAGAAAACGGCGTTACCTTTACCGTGGAGGGTGACGAGGATGCCCAGATTACCGTGGGACTGGAAGAGGATACCGAATATGATGTGTATCTGAATGATGCCAACGTGGGCAGGATGAAGACCAACTTGAGCGGCAAGTTGAATATCAGTGTGGAATTGGCCAGTGCCGGTGAAGTGCAGGTAAAGATTACAAAATAAAGGTAGGAAGTTTTAAACAACGGCTGCCGGGCTTTGTCAGGCGGTCGTTGTTTTTTGATAAGGAGTATATATGGCAAAGAATAAGACGACTGTTTTTTTCTGTCAGAATTGTGGATATGAATCTTCCAAGTGGATGGGGCAGTGTCCGGGCTGCAAGGAATGGAATACGATGGTGGAGGAGAAAGCACCTGCAAAGAGTAACAGCGCGGGGACGGGTGCCCACAGGCGGGAGAATGTTGTACCCACAAGCCTGACGGCTGTGGATTTACAGGAAGAGGAACGGATGAGCACCCATATGGCGGAATTGGACAGAGTGCTTGGCGGCGGTATTGTGCCGGGTTCCCTGACACTGGTGGGCGGCGATCCCGGTATCGGCAAGTCGACCCTGCTTTTACAGGTGTGCAGGCATATGGCGGCGGACGGACATAAGGTACTCTATATCTCCGGGGAGGAATCGCTTAGACAGATTAAGATCCGGGCCAACCGCATCGGCAGTTTTACGGACAATCTGCTGCTTTTGTGTGAGACCAGCTTAGAGACTGTGGAGCAGACCATACGCAGCCAGATGCCTGCGATTACCATTATCGATTCCATACAGACCATGTATCATGAGGAGATTTCTTCGGCACCGGGCAGTGTATCCCAGGTGCGGGAGTCTACCAATGTGCTGTTACAGCTGGCCAAGGGCTTAAATATCTCGGTTTTTATTGTGGGACATGTAACCAAGGAAGGCACGGTGGCCGGGCCCCGGGTCTTGGAACATATGGTGGATACGGTGCTTTACTTTGAGGGGGACAGACATGCTTCCTATCGGATTTTACGGGGTGTAAAGAACCGTTTTGGTTCCACCAATGAGATCGGTGTGTTTGAGATGAAAGAGGAAGGGCTCGTAGAAGTAAAGAACGCTTCGGAATTTATGCTGAGCGGGAAACCGGAAGGGGCCAGCGGCTCCGTGGTATCCTGTTCCATGGAGGGGACAAGGCCTATGCTCCTGGAGATACAGGCCCTGGTCTGCCACAGCAATTTCGGGATTCCCAGGCGGCAGGCAACGGGCATGGACTTTAACAGGCTGAATCTTCTGATGGCAGTGCTGGAGAAACGGCTGGGTGTGCAGATGTCGGACTGTGATGCATATGTGAATCTGGCAGGCGGTATGCGGATTCAGGAACCGGCCATTGATCTGGGTGTATCCATGGCAGTGGTATCCAGTTTTAAGAACCGTGTCATTGATGATAAGACGATTGCCTTTGGGGAAATCGGCTTAAGCGGTGAAGTGCGCGGGGTGTCCATGGCTGCACAGCGGGTCAGTGAGGCGGCAAAGCTGGGATTTACCACCTGTATCCTGCCGGAAGTCAATCTGGGTCAGGTGAAAGCGATCAAAGGAATCCGGCTGATCGGTGTAAGGAGTGTAAGAGATGCCATAGATTTGATATAGGGTTCTATACAAAACGAAATTTTTGTGGTAGGATAATGTGGATGTGGGTTGGAAGGGCATCCCGCAGGCAGAATTTGAACGAAAAGGATTTTGAGGGGAAACAGACAAAGGAGCCGGTATGGACGAACATATGCAGGAGTCTCAGGAGAGCAAAAAGTCTGAACATCCGAATGATACACAGAAGAAAAAGCGCAGTATATGGAAGAATGTTTTGCTGGTAACCTTGGAGGTAAGTGTTTTGCTTATCGCCGTTGCCGTGTTATATGTGGTCACCAGAACGACAGAAGAAGTGGAGCGCAGGGAAATTGACGAAGAGCAGATCATCATCAATGAAGAAGTGGAACAGCAGATAGAGGAAGAAGAGGAAGTCGAAGAGAAGGGCTATCGCAACATTGCACTTTTTGGGGTGGATGCCAGAGACGGGGAACTTGGCAGAGGAACCAGAAGCGATTCCATCATCATTGCCAGTATCAATCAGGACACCCAGGAGATCAAGCTGATCTCGGTATTTCGTGATACTTTTTTAAACCTGAGCAACGATACGTATAATAAATGTAACGCGGCTTACGCCCAGGGAGGGCCGGAGCAGGCGATCAGTATGCTCAATGCCAATCTTGATCTGGATATCACAGACTATGTAACCATTGGATTTGCCGGACTGATTGATGCGGTGGATGCGCTGGGCGGTGTGGAGATGGAGGTCACAGAGTCGGAGATTTCCCATTTAAACAATTACCAGCTGTGCATGGCGGAGGAACTGGGTGTGGACTATATTCCGGTGAAACACAGCGGCAGACAACTGTTAAACGGTATGCAGGCTACAGCCTATTGCCGGATTCGTTATACCAAAGGTGACGATTTCAGAAGGGCGGAGAGACAAAGGGATGTGCTCCGCGCTATGATGGATAAAGCACAGGGGGCATCGGTAGGAGAGTTGACTGCAATGGTCAATGCTGTGCTGCCGCAGGTGGAGACCTCCCTGAATGTCAATGAAGTCCTGAGTGTGCTTGGGAGCGTGGCAGGTTATACTGTGGTTGCCAGTGACGGTTTTCCTTTTGAGGGCAACAGACTCGGCGCCAATGTGGGCAGTAAGGGAAGCTGTGTTATTCCCGATGATCTGGAGGAGAATGTAAAACTGCTCCATCAGGCACTTTATCCGGAGAAGACCTATGTGCCTTCCAGACAGGTGCAGAGTATCAGCGATGAAATAGAAAAGATGACGCAGGAATATATACAATAAAGAACGGGGTAATGACCCGGTATAGAGGAAAATACAGTACACGGCAGCAGTTTATATGTAAACTGCTGTCGCGTTGCGTAAGCTGCCGGCATTGGAGTCTGTAAGCTGCCGGCACACAGTTTATCATAAAGGAGAATCTTGTGTATGAAAAAACTGCTGGTTTACCTGCAAGATTATAAGAAAGAGACTGTCTGCGCCCCGCTTTTTAAGATGCTGGAGGCTACCTTTGAGCTGTTTGTGCCGCTGGTGATGGCGGCTATCATAGACAAAGGCATCAAGGAGGGGGACATTTCCTATGTCCTGCAAATGGGGCTTTTGTTGATTGCACTGGGGTTGATCGGCCTGGTCTGTTCTATTACGGCGCAGTATTTTGCGGCCAAGGCGGCAGTAGGCTTTTCCACCGGATTGAAACATGCCCTCTTTAGCCACATCCAGAGCCTTTCCTTTACGGAAATAGACACCCTGGGCACATCGACCATGATCACACGGATGACCTCCGATGTAAACCAGGTGCAAAACGGCGTCAATATGGTACTGCGGCTGTTCCTGCGTTCTCCCTTTATCGTGTTTGGGGCCATGATCATGGCCTTTACCATTGATGTTAAGGCGGCTTTCATCTTCGTGGTGACCATACCTCTTCTGTCTGTTGTGGTGTTTGGTATCATGATGATCACCATGCCTATGTACAGAAAGGTGCAGGCAGGCCTCGATAAGGTGCTTGGTGCTACCAGGGAAAATCTTACCGGTGCCAGAGTGATTCGTGCATTTAATAAAGAAGAGGAAGAAATCGAACAGTTCGAGGAGAAGAACGCGGTACTCACGGATTTACAGCTCTTTGTGGGGAAAATATCTGCATTGACTAATCCGGTCACATATATCATCATCAATGCGGCCACCATCTTCCTGCTCTATACCGGGGCAATCCGGGTCGATGAGGGAACCATCACCCAGGGACAGGTGGTAGCCCTGGTCAATTATATGTCCCAGATTCTGATAGAACTTGTGAAACTGGCGAACCTGATCATTACCATCACTAAGGCGCTGGCCTGTGCGAACCGGATAGAGAGCATTTTTGAGATTCGATCCTCCATGACCTGGGAACAGACGGCGGCCGGGCAGGACAAAGAACATTTGGCGGATGGGAAAGAGGAGTCTCCTTATGCCGTGGAATTTGACCATGTACACCTGACATACGCCGGGGCCGGGGCGGAATCCCTTTCGGATATTGATATCAGAGTGAAGAAAGGACAGACCGTGGGCATCATCGGCGGCACCGGTTCCGGGAAGTCTTCCCTTGTCAATATGATTCCCAGATTCTATGATGCCACCCGTGGAACCGTGCGCATAGACGGTAAGGATGTGAAGAACTATTCCATGGAAGAACTGCGTCAGAAAGTGGGTGTGGTCTTACAAAAGGCAGTACTGTTTGCGGGCACCATCCGGGAAAATCTGCTCTGGGGTGATGCGGATGCCACAGATGAGAGCTTATGGCAGGCGCTGGCTACAGCCCAGGCCAAAGAATTTGTGGAGAGTAAAGACGGTAAACTGGATGCTCCTGTGGCCCAGGCAGGCAGAAACCTTTCCGGCGGACAGAAACAGCGTCTGACCATTGCCAGAGCCCTGGTGGGAAATCCGCAGATACTGATTCTGGATGACAGTGCTTCGGCCCTGGATTATGCTACCGATGCGGCCCTCCGTAAGGCCCTGCGGGAACTGCCGGGAGAAACTACCGTGTTTATCGTTTCCCAGAGAGCATCTTCCATTCAGCACGCGGATCAGATCATTGTGCTGGATGACGGTATGATGGTGGGCTGCGGCACCCATGAGGAATTACTGCGAAGCTGCGAAGTCTATCAGGAGATCTATTATTCACAGTATGCAAAGACCGAGAGTCATTAATGAAAGGCGGGGAGAAATCATGACAGGACAAAGAAAAACCCTGGGAAAGGTTTTACGCTATATTAAGAAATACTGGTTCTATCTGGCGGTTTCCATACTAATGGCAAGTGTCACGGTGGCGTTGACCCTGTACCTGCCGATATTGACCGGTAGAGTCATTGATTTGGTGATTGCAAAAGGGCAGGTAGATTTTACCGGTGTGTTTGCGATTCTGAAGCAGATGGCAGTAATTATTGCCCTGACGGCAGCGGCGCAGTGGATCATGAATGTATGCAACAATAAGATGACCTACCGTATCGTACAGGATATCCGCAACGAGGCTTTTAGGCGGATTGAGATTCTGCCTTTGAAATATATTGACGCTCATTCTTACGGCGAAGTGGTCAGCCGCGTCATTGCGGACGTAGATCAGTTTGCAGACGGCCTTTTAATGGGATTTACCCAGTTCTTTACCGGTGTGATCACTATTCTGGGCACCCTGGGATTTATGCTCAGTGTCAACGTGGCTATCACAGGTGTCGTTGTGCTTGTGACACCTTTGTCGTTCTTTGTGGCCAGCTTTATTGCAAAGAAAACATTTACCATGTTTAAGTTACAGTCAGAGACCAGAGGAGAGCAGACGGCTCTGATCGAGGAGATGATCGGCAATCAGAAAGTGGTGCAGGCATTTTCCCATGAAGATGAGGCATTGGAAGAATTTGATGAGATTAACGAGCGGTTGCAGAACTGCTCCCTGCGGGCCATCTTTTTCTCCTCCATTACCAATCCCTCCACTCGTTTTGTCAATAACCTGGTGTATGCCGGTGTTGCTGTGACCGGTGCAGTCTATGCAATCCGGGGCGGTATCAGTGTGGGACAGTTATCCTGTTTCCTCACCTATGCGAACCAGTATACCAAGCCTTTTAATGAGATATCGGGTGTGGTGACAGAATTGCAGAACGCTCTGGCCTGTGCCGCACGTATTTTTGCACTGATAGAAGAGGAGCCCCAGGTGCCCGAGAAAGAGGATGCCAAAGTACTGCATGATGTGGAGGGGCGGGTCAATCTTGAACATGTGGCCTTTTCCTATGTGCCGGAAAAAGAGCTGATTACGAATTTCAACCTGTCCGTACAGCCCGGACAGCGGGTGGCGATCGTAGGGCCTACGGGCTGTGGAAAAACCACGGTCATTAACCTGTTAATGCGCTTCTATGATGTGAACGAAGGGAAAATCTGTGTGGATGGCGCAGATATCCGGGATGTGACAAGAAAGAGCCTAAGAGCCAACTATGGCATGGTATTGCAGGAGACCTGGCTGAAAGCGGGTACTATCCGGGATAATATCGTGATGGGCAGACCTGATGCCACCGAAGAGGAGATTATTGCCGCAGCGAAGGCATCCCATGCGCACAGCTTTATCAAGAGACTGCCCCAGGGATATGATACCCTTATCGGTGAAGACGGCGGCAGCCTGTCCCAGGGACAGAAACAGCTTCTTTGCATTACCCGTGTCATGTTGTGCCTGCCGCCTATGCTGATCTTAGATGAAGCAACATCCTCCATTGACACCAGGACAGAAATCCGGATTCAAAAGGCATTTGCCACTATGATGCAGGGGCGTACCAGCTTTATTGTGGCACACAGACTTTCCACAATCAGGGAGGCTGATGTGATTCTGGTGATGAAGGACGGCAATATCATAGAACAGGGCAATCATGAGACACTGCTTGCCAGAAAAGGTTTCTATGCGAAACTTTATGAGAGTCAGTTCGCTTCATAATAAGAAGCGTCCTCATTGTAGTCCATGGATTCTGAGCGGATGTCAGTGATGACACCGTTTTCCCAGGTAAAGAGCAGATAACGGTAAACTACCCGGTGATTGGTCAGATACGCTTCACCGGTCAGATAGGAAATCAGGTCTGCCTTTTCAATTTCGTTGTCTTCACAGAATTGATCGGTGTCTATGGCCAGTCCGTCAACAAAGAAAGCGGGCAGGATCATAGTGGAAACTGTGTCAAAAGGAATTTCATCCACAGGCAGGAACTGATAGTCGGCCTGTGGATTTTCTGTTGCAGAATCGGACACAGCATAGAAGATCATATATTCCCGGTAGGCATCTTTGAAAGCTTCGGCGCTGTCACCAACCTTTACGCCGCGGCTTGTAGAACCTGTCTCTGCGTCCAGTTTATAATCATCTACAGTAAGAAGCGGCGTTTCCCTGCCGCAGGCACATAATAAACAGGAGGCCAGACAGAGAAATACCAGGCTTACCATCATCTTTTTCATCATCAGTTCATATCCTTTCATTTTCCTACAGGTAAAATTTAAAAACCCGTGAGTGACAACTCACGGGTCGATGACAGGGGCAGTAGGAATCGAACCCACATCGATGGTTTTGGAGACCACTGTTCTACCTTTGAACTATGCCCCTTTATAGTGAAGTGCAGTTATAGGAAAACCGCTGAGAGTTATTATAGCATAGGTGGGATAGTTTCGCAAGGGAAATAATTGTTTTCTTCTTCAGTGTGAAACACGAAGTTCTACATGAAAGGGGTATGGGTAGAATTTAAAATTGCAATTTACAGCTAGAAATTTCAAAATGTTCATTTTATGTTCGTTGTATGTTTGGAGCGGCTTAGATATATTATAAGTAAGGAGTCTCATTGATTCCTTCATCACAATATGAGTCCTGTGACTGTTCTGACAGGACGGTAAAATAAAAGTGACCGAGTGATGAAAACTATGGGAGAGCAAAGGCTCTCCCATTTTTACTAAGGAGATGCTATGTGTTTTAAAGAGGACTTGTTTGACTATCAAGTATTAAATTTAACAGATAAATTTTATTCTGATTACCCTGATCCACCATATGAAGAAATTTTGAAAAAGAATAGTAGACCATATAATTGCTTGTCAGTGCAGTCGCATTATGGCTATTTTATTTGTATTCCGTATAGAAGCCATATTAATCATAAACAAGCTTTTAAGTTTAAGAAGAGTATTCGCTCCAAAAGAACAAATTCTGGATTGGATTACAGTAAAATAGTGATAATCAAAAACAGTGAATATATAAGCACTACAGAGGCTATTGTGGATAAGGACGAGTTTAATGAAACGAGGGACAATATTGAATACATTAAAAAAGATGCACAGAAATATATTGACAATTATGTAGATTATTTAATGGGAAAAACCACAAAGTATGACAAAAGGGAATTGTGCGCCCAGACGAAGGGCGGGTAGTCTGGCAGGTGAGAAGCCTGTCTG
>ERZ779621.9-NODE-9-length-205706-cov-35.824912_pt1 | contig 205706 bp, 185 predicted proteins | sample MGYA00514215_ERZ779621 | MGnify/ENA primary metagenome ERZ779621 (study PRJEB29562, sample SAMEA4376715) | mouse gut metagenome | isolation source: Cecum | study: EMG produced TPA metagenomics assembly of the A DSS colitis mouse model was used to assess the...
CCTTCTGTAGTCTGTGTAGGCGCTGTCGTCACCGTTCCGTCATCTTCCGTATGCACCGCATATCCCTGTTTATCCACATTCTCTGTGATGGAACAGTCCGCCGCCTCGCAGTTATGCCAGTGATGGGTTTCATTGTCTGTCCAGGCATCCGCCCATTGATGTTCATGGGATGCCGCCTTAGTTCCCAGGTAGAGATTCCTGCCGGTCCCCGGCGCAGTTCCAAATACTAAGTCATAATCGGTTCCGGAAAGCATAAACACTGCCGGATCCAGTGTAATCGAATCGCCTGCCGGGCGGACAATCAGGGTTCCCTCCTGATTCACATTTTCCACATTAATCGGAATATTACTGCCTGTCACCGCGCCAATCTGTGTGACTGCCTCCCCGGTTCTCAATACGATTCTGCCATCCGCTCCAAAAACCGGGCTTCCCTCAATCCGAAGCTCTGAGGCTTCTGTTGGTGCCGCAACACCTCCATTGCGAAGCATAACCATTCCGTTTATTGTACCGCCGTGAATGGAAATGCTTCCCCGCTTCCATGACTTCTCCTCGGAAGAATTCTTATCAGCCTTTCCGATAACCACCTTCCCGGCGGAACCACTTGCTATATCAATGGAAACACTGCCGGCCTTATCTGCCCATACACCAATCAGCTGGCCGCCGATTGTTCCGCCATTGACAACCACCGAAACATCTTCCACATAAGCGTTCTGTACACCGATTACAGAACCTTGGATTGCTCCGCCCACAGCCCGTATCTCCACAGCCGGAGCATGGGACCCAGCACTCGTGATACCCTGCACAAAACCGTCTACAGTACCTCCCTGAATATCAACGGTAACTTTCTGTCGAAAATCAGTTGAAAACTGATCTGCATACACCGACCCTTTGATATGACCACTTTTCAGAGTGACAAGGGAAGTTCCTGTTATCACATTGTCAGGCTGCTGTCCGCCAATAAAGATACCATCATAGCCGCCGCCAGATCCGATGCTGGCATTTCCCTCCACCGTAATATTAATATTCCCATCTATTGTAATATCAGGGTTTTCAGCACCGCCATACACGGCTTCACTCACCGCCGCATCGCCGCCGATTACTATATTCACATTGCCGACCATATCCTCGGCACCGGCAGACCTTATCTGTCCCACAGTACCGCCTGTCATATGAAAATCAAAGTTTCCATGCAATGCTCCTGCAAAAGCAGCCTGAACCTGCTTAACATTCCCGCCCGTCATGGCAATCCTGCTGTCTCCGGTATAATCTCCACTAAGGTTCGCGCCATATATTATAGACTTACTAAGATCATAACCCTCATCCAGGCTGCCTGTTTCACTCTGAAGTTCTATCAGGTTTTCTCCTGCATCCACTTCCCCGTTACCGTTTGCATCATGATAGAGCTTCGTCTTACCCGCATCAGCACCCTCTGTCACAACCACCGGTGTGCCGTTTAACACAATCCAACCTTTTACAGAATTATCAATATTTACGTCCGCCCGGCCCACTGCCCGTATCGACATCATAGCAGCCTGCGCCGTCCAGCTGGCATATACAGTCCTGGCGTCTGCAATCTCTTGGGTAAAGTCAAAGACTTCATCTCCTCCCTCTGCCGTCACCCAGCCGTCAAACTGATAGCCTTCCCTCACGGGATCTGACGGTTTTACAGCTTCCGCCTTCCCGTCCAGGGCATAGTCCACAAAATATTTCTCCCCCTCATTTATAAATGTCACCGCATAAAAAGAACAGGGCCCAAAAGTCTGCTCCTCTCCCTTGTACACGGTATAATCCCCTATCTGTATCTGATTTCTATATACATAAACATGGCTCGTCCACCGGGCATCCTCTTCCTGTGTCAGAAACCCATTCACGGTGGCGCTAAGTGTGATTTCCGTATAGTCACCCTTATCCTCTGTTTCCGTTGTACAGGACAAGGTTCCGTCTTCGCCTGCCAATTCCAGAGTTCCAAACGAATCTGCATCATATCCATATACCTGGAACACGATGCTTACTTTCGCCTCTTCTTCGGAAGTCCCCGTTTCCGTGGATTCCTCCGGATTCTTTTCCTCGCCTTCTACCAGGGTATCATTCTGCCCCGGCAAATTTTGATCCGGAAGGTCTGTCGGATCTCCCGGTTCATTTCCGTCCTGCGTTCCTGTCGGGTCTCCCGGTTCATTTCCATCCGGCGTTCCCGTAAAATCTCCCGTTCCGTTTTCATCCGGTGTTCCTGTCGGGTCTCCCGGTTCATTTCCACCCGGCATCCCTACCGGGTCTCCTGTCATATTCCCGCCATCAGTTACTGTATCCGCTTTTTCATCCTGCCCTTCGACATTCTCCTGCGCGAACACATACATCGGTACTGCGTTAGCCGTCATTCCAACCACCAACACGTCCGAAAGCAGCATGGCCATAGCTCGTTGTAACAGGCTGCCCTTTTGTCTCTTCATTATATTTTCCTCCATTTCGTTCCCTGATACCTCTGTCTCAAAATATAATTCATCATAGTATAGCAGAAAAACTTCGGAAAAATATAAATATGGAATACTTTGTATTTTTGGGGGTATGATTTGTAAGATATACGCCAAAAAGTCGATTGCAGACTGAGATTCCCGTTTTGTAAGCGCCCTACAACAGACTGTCGAGTACTCCTTTGATTCCTTTTTCATCATACAGATTCTTATAAACCGCCACTTCCCCCTGAATCAGCTCGTCAATGACCCGCATCCCCAGAAGTTCCACCGGCGCCTTGTCATCCGTCATGATACGTTCCCCTGCTTCATATACCGTCAGGTTATCCGAAACGGCGCCCATCATGGCATAGAGCCCCTCATCCGTAATCTTCTCCCGGTGAAGATGCAGATTCTCAAGCATCTGTGGATTATTGGAGGCAAAAAGCTCTCTGTTCGTAGAACCTTTGACATCCACTGTGTACACTTCTCCAAACACACTGCTGATGGTATCCGCCAGGTAAGCGTTGATGCTGTCTTCGCCGCTGCCCCGCATATTCATATTCACCACCATCACGCCATCTTCTGTCAGATGGTCTCTCACCAGTGTAAAGAATTCTGTAGAGGACATCTGAAAGGGAATCGTGATATCCTGGTAAGCATCTACCATGATCACATCATATTTCCCGTCAATGGCATTCAGGTAGGCCCGCCCGTCATAGGTAGTGACTTTCACATCCTCCGGCAATTCAAAATACGCTCTCGCCAGATCCGTGATCTTCTCATCAATCTCCACACCTTCCACTGCCATATTCCCATAATACCTGCAGCACTGGTTGGCGTAAGTACCCGTCCCCATGCCAAGAATCAGCGTATTACAGTCTGCCGGATTTTCCTGCCCCGTCATCAACGGTGCCGCCATGGCATAATCATAATACATGCCGGTAAGTTCTTCCCCTTTCATGAGAATGGACTGCACACCGAATAAAACATTTGTCGATAATATGACACTTCTGTCGTTTTCTTTGACCTGCAAATAGTTATAGACGGATTCTCCCTCATAGGTCAGATCACTCTCCCAGAAAGCAAAGCTGTTGGAAGTACCGAAGATACAGCACAGAACAAAAAGCACAGCTGTAGCCGCACATTTGCGCAGTCCTCTTTTGACGCTGACAAAATAAAGCAGGCTTAAGATCAATAATATTCCCGCAAAAATAAGAAAGGTCACAGAAGTGCCTACTGCCGGAATGGAGATAAAGGTAGGCACAAAGGTCCCGATAATACTGCCGATGGTATTAAATGCACCTAACGTCCCCACAATCCTGCCGCTGTCATCCAGGCTGTCCACCGAATACTTGGCCAGGGATGGTGTCACCGTTCCCAGCAGAAAGAGCGGAAATACAAAGATTACCATACAGGCTGCAAAAGCCGCCCAGATCAGGAAATTCGTGTTGACTGCAAAGATTAAAAGAGCCGAAATACCCAGCACAATGTATTTCCCCACCACCGGAATGGCCGCAATCCAGACCGCCGCTATCAGAACACGCACGTACAGCTTGTCCGGATTGGGATTTTTATCTGCACTGCGCCCTCCGTAAATGTTGCCCAGGGCCATGGCAATCATAATCGTACCAATAATGATCGTCCACACAATCTGTGAAGAACTGAAATACGGCGCAAGCAGTCTGCTGGCCCCCAGTTCCACCGCCATCACAGACATCCCCGCAAAAAATTCCGTCAGATACAAAAATACTTTATTTTTTAATATAGAAGAAGCGTTCATTCCTCTCTCCATTCCGGAGTATTCTTCATCATACTCCAATTTATTTTTCTCCGCCTACATATTTATGTACGGTTGCTTTGACAGCACCGGGGCCGGCAAGCATTTCCCGAAACATTGTTTCGATCTTTTCAGCCACGATATCCTTTCACTGTTCCTGTATTTCCTCCTTCATCGGATCGGGCGCCAGCTCATATCTGTTTCCCGCATCGTCCACGGCCAGCGCTTCTAAGTCATCCGCAATCTGCTCACTGGGACGCGGCGTTATTTTGTCAATCATGGTCCACGGAAAAGCAACCGTTTCTTCGTCCCTTACATAAGCCGCAAACCCTTCCTCCACAAAACCTGCTTTCTGCCACTGCTCTGTCATGGTCAATACAGATTCACGCAGTTTGACAGCCTTCTGGGGACCATTCTGGATATTAGCTTCCACCAAAGGATACCAGGGTTCCATTGCTCCGGAACGCAGGACTGCGCTTTGACTGCTTCCGCCACCTCATAATCAAATGTCTCAACACAGGTAATCCCCCGGTCCATTGCCCCTGCCTCCAGCAGAGCATCTGCAATGCCGCCGATAAAGATTCAAAAAATATTTCCAATCCCAAAGTGCACCCATCCCGGTTCCTCTTTCGCCTTTTGCGAAACCGCTTCCACATCGTATCCCGGAAGTGTGATTCCTGCCTTTTCCCAGGGTTCGTGATTTTTAATTCCCTTGATTGTTAATCTCATGCTGCCCTCCCTATGAAGTTTTACTCGCACTGATGTATCAATTATAAATATACTTTATATCTGTTGTCAAAAAATATTTCCATATAGAAAAAGACAGCACTTTCCATTTCGGTAAAATGCTGTCTCATCATTCCTATTATCCTGTTCAGATGCCGCCCTTCACCACCAGGATTCTGTCCCCTGCATTAATCTCCTCAGTGGGCAGTTCATTTACTTCCTTAAGCTGTGACACAGGCACATAATAGCGCTTGCCGATATCCCACAGGGTATCTCCCGGGCCTGCAATATAAATGACCATACCCGGCAGTTCACTCAGTTTGTTCAGATCAAGATCCTCCACCTTGATATCCGTCACCAGATTATGAGTTCTCTGGGCAAACACGATTACCCTAAACTGCAAAGCCGCCTTCATATCCAGCTCATCACTGTCAAGCATGGTTACCGTCAGCTGTTCAATACTGGAATGTAGCTTGTAGATACAGGTAGGTGTGATATTATCTACCTCTATCACATACTGGAAGGGCAGTTCATTTTTCGTGGAATAAATGGTTTTAGATCCGCCGGCACACAGATAAAGCGTGGTCACGATCAATGTTCCGGTAACGGCAATTCCGTTTTCCACTATGGTCTGTTCATCAATCCGAATCTCCCCCTCGGAATGAATCAGCTGGTACATGGGCATCTCTGAATTCTGGATTCTCACATGCTCCGCTATCTTGCACTTGCCTACTCCGGCAAGCAGAAGACTCTTAAGCGGTACCTGTGTAGACAGTGCACCAATCTCCTTATCCACACCATAGACATCCGACAGAACTTCCAGATTCTCTTCCTCATACAGATGGATATCCAGATCCAGTACCGGCTCCACGCAGAAGACTCTCTCCTCTCCGTCAAAATCCGGCCGCACCTCCACATTACACTGCCCCAGACTGTATTGGATATCCGGTATCATGTTTTCCCGGCACCCGTGACACTCAATAATACCGCTGAAAGGTACTGTATTCTCATACCACAGTGTCCTGTCATTGTCCCCTTCCCCTTCATACAGGAAGAAGGCTCTCATCTCTCCCTGTATGGAAATCTTTTCTTCCAATGCCTTAAACTCCACATGGTCAAAACAGATATGGTGCCAGATGGTCTGAAATACATTGGGCAGATTTCCCGTCAGCTCCATCTCCTCTTTCAGCCGGAAAATATCCTTCTTATGTAATACCAGCTCTATCACCGGATAGACACATTTGCGGTACTCCACCGGCTCCTCATGGTAGAGATCAACCGCCGCCTCACATTCCACCTGTTCCTCTTTCTCCAGGGTAAAGGAAACGACTGCCTGCACACTCAGCTTTCTGGAATTGATAAGACCCACCGTCAGATCTTCAATTGTCCATTCTGTCAGAATTGTGTCCCCGTTGCAGACTCCTTCCATGTTCACTTTTTCCTCAAAGGGAATCATCGCCTCCATACTGGCACACATACCCTCCATATCTGTCAGATAGAGTATGGACACTACCAGTCTGCCTTTCAGATTTACCACATTTTCACAGGCGCGGATTTCCTCCATGATAATCTCTCCCTTACTGCTCAGAAGATAATTCGCGTCCGGTTTGTTATCTGAAATATTCACATCTTCTTCCAATACCATCTGGGTGCCGGCCCTGCCGCTTATCCGGTCCATATGTATTTTCTTCTTTACTAATTCCACAAGAAAACCTCCATGCGTATACTTGCTATAAATCTATGCGGATACTATAATAATTATGCGAAACGTTTCCCAATGCCCCACCCTTAACGGAGGAATCTGCCATGTTATCCATCGCTGTCTGTGATGATATCCTATTAGAATGTACGCAGCTGGCCAAACAGATTCGGCATATTGCCGGGCTGGCCGGATGCGAAATCATACTCCGGGAGTTTTATTCCGGAAAAGAACTCTTAAAGTCCACAGAATCCTTCGACCTTCTCTTTCTGGACATCAAAATGCCAGACCTGAACGGCATGGAACTGGCCCGTCTTCTGCGGCGCAGAGAAGAAACCTGTCTGTTAGTCTTCGTCACCGCAGTCTCCGAATATGTATTTGAAGCCTATGATGTGGAAGCCTTTGCCTATCTGGTAAAACCGATTACGGACCAACAGCTTACTAAAGTCCTGACCCGCGGAGCAGAGAAGCTGCGTAAAACTTCCGCGGAATTTCTCTTAGTCTCCTCACAACACGCTGTCAGAAAGATTCCCTTACAGGATATTGTCTATATAGAGGCCATGGGCAGGATTCTCAGAATCCATACCCTGCGGGATACCATCGAAACTTATGAACAGATCGGTCAGATGGAAAAAAGACTCTGTGAGAAAGACTTTTTCCGATGCCACAAGGGCTATCTGATCAATCTGAAATATGTAGAAACTTTTGATAAAAACCTGATTCAAATGGAAACAAAAGATACCATCCTGTTGGCCAGGCGCCGATATGACGACTTTGCCAGGGCATTGATGCACTATATGAAAAAGGAGGGCGGTTTCGTATGACATTCTGGATAACACTTGCCGGCATCATAGGACTATGCATCCAGGCAGGCATCCTTTTGCATTTGCAGACGACTTTCTTTTCCCCTCGCACAAATCGGTTTCTTGCCATGATATCCGGTATGATACTGTATCTGGCTGTAAGTCTGACAGGCTCTTATCTTTTCAGCCGCCAAGGATACTATATTCTCTACAGCATCCTCAGACAAAGCCTGCTGATCCTGCTTCTCATTCTGTTCTTTCAAGGTAACCTGTGGCACAGGGCATCTCTGGCCGCCGTCCTGTGCGTCTCCTGCGAATTTGCCGACAATCTGTTCGGGGAAATACTGTCTTTGAGCAGCCTGTTTCTTCCTGCCGGGTGGCAGATATTCTCCGACTTATATCATTATCTGTGCTATCCCCTCGCCGCGGGATTCCTCTGGTTCACCTTCCGGCATATGAAGCTGCGCCCGGATTCCTTCTCCGCCCAGCTCTGCCGGCTGCTGTTCTTTATCATGTGCGGACTCCTGCTATTGACTGATGTAGTCTATCACGGCATTACCCACGGCGTAATTATGATCTCCCACCTCGGAGCACCGGAAGTATTTAACCCCCATGTCAGTCAGATCCTGACCCATATGGAATGTATTATTCTGGCTTTTTTAAGTCTGGCCATGGCACTGTGTCTTCCCGCCGCCTTAAGCCGGATCATGCAGCAGACCATATCGGAACAGATACAGCGGGCACAGATTGCCCATTATCAGACCCTTTTGGAAGAACATAGAAAGCAGACCAGCCTGCGTCATGATCTGAAAAATCACCTGCTTGTCCTGCGTCGTCTGACACAGCAGAAAGAATTTGACAGAATAGACGAATATCTCAAAGCCATGTGCCAGGAATCTTTCCCCGCCATCGAAAATATCCATACCGGTAACATGACCGCAGATGCCATCCTGGCTGTCAAAGAACAGACAGCCCGCACACAGAACCTCTCCTTTACCTGTGAACTTAACCTGACAGAAGAGCTTTCCCTGGAAGATTATGATCTGTGTATCATACTGGGAAATCTACTGGATAATGCCATTCATGCCGCAGCCCAGGTTCCGGAACCAGAAGACCGCCTTATTATCCTGCGCGGAAAAAAGATAAAACGGAATCTGCTTCTGGAAATCAAAAATACCATTACCGATGAAACGGCCCATAGCCGCTTTGGGACAAACCATTATGGAACCGGCCTGCACAATGTACAAGGCATCGTAGATAAATACCATGGTGTGATGGATATTTCCCTGGAAGATTCTTTCTTCTGTGTATCCATTCTTCTGCCATATGTAACATAAACCAAACCGTTTGATACATCATTGTGGAGTGTACTTTTTCCCTTGTCGAAAAACGATATAAGACTGGAAAAGGAGGCATACTATGAAAGCAGGAACAATGGAAGGTTTAATCGGTGCAGGCATCAATATGAAACTGGTGGATACTCCCATGCGCGTCTATAAGGAAGCAAGACGAAAAGGCGACCTGGGTGCCATGGAACGCGCCATGGGTTATGCCAGCGAATACCAGGAAACGGCTTATGAATATAAAGAACATGCTGATGAAGAGCTGCGCAAGGAAATGAAAGAAAACCGGGAAGAACAACAGAAGCAACGCGAAGAAGCCATTGAAGAACGCAGGGAAGCGCAGAAAGAATCCCAGAAAGAAACAGTAGAAAAGCTGGCTGAAAAAGCGGAAGAAATGCGAACCGACAACGATTTGTCCGCAAATACTTCCAAGAGGACACAGGCAGACAGTCTGGTCATCAGCACAGAAGGACAAAAGCTTTTACAGGAAAGCCGTCCGGATTCTGATAGGAAGGCAGCCGATATAGAAGCGCCCGACCTGCCTGCATCCACAGACACCAAGTCTGATACGAAATTTTATTCCAGCACAGGAAGTGCCGTGGAGTCGGCACCTGTGGGGATGAACGTGTCGGTGAATGTGTAAGGTCTTATCCAAAAGATACATCTTAAAAGTGGAGGGATATCATCCCTCCACCGCACCAATCAGATCTGTCACTTTCTCCATGCCATATCTTTGCATATAAGCCTCAATTCCCTCCACGACTTCCACAGTGGTATAAGGATTGACGAAATTCATTGCTCCCACCGCCACCGCACTGGCACCGGCAAGCAGAAACTCTATGGCGTCCTCCGCGTTGGCAATACCGCCCATGCCGATAATGGGAATCTTCACAGCCTGGGCTGCCTGATAGACCATACGCACCGCCACCGGTTTGATGGCCGGGCCGGACATACCGCCCGTCTTATTTGCCAGAACAAACTTCTTTCTGTGTATGTCAATTTTCATGCCTGTAATCGTATTAATCATGGAAAGGGCATCCGCACCTGCCGCCTCTGCCGCGCGGGACATCTCTGCAATATCTGTCACGTTGGGACTCAGCTTCATAATCACCGGCTGCCTGGCCTTTTTCTTAATCTGAGAAGTAATATCATAAAGGCTGTCAGGTTTCTGTCCAAAGGCAATGGCCCCCTCTTTTACATTAGGACAGGACACGTTGATTTCCAACATATCTACCGGCTGATCTCCGAGGCGTTCCACTACATCCAGGTAATCCTCCACCGTCTTACCACAGACATTAACAATGATTTTGGTATCATATTTCTGTAAGAAAGGAACATCCCTTTTGATAAACACATCAATGCCCGGATTCTGCAATCCGATGGCGTTTAACATGCCGCCATATACCTCCGCCACACGGGGCGTCGGATTACCTTCCCAAGGCACATTGGCCACCCCCTTGGTCACCACCGCCCCCAGTTTATTCAAATCTACAAAATCACTGTATTCCATACCGGAGCCAAAAGTCCCGGATGCCGTCATAACAGGATTCTTAAAAGTTACTCCTGCAATCGTTACCTGTGTATTCATCAGATATCCACCTCCCCTGCCTCAAAAACCGGCCCATCCGTACAGATACGGGCGTTGTGCACATGAGAATGGGCATCCACTTTTGTCGTCCTGCACACACATCCAAGACAGGCACCCACGCCACAGGCCATCCTCTCCTCCAGGGAAATATAGGCTTCTATCTTGTTTTCCCCGGCATATTTCTTAATCGCACGAAGCATGGGCATAGGGCCGCAGGCCATGATCACATCCGCCGCAAGGCCATGTGCTTTGATAATATCCATCACATTTCCTTTCGTACCCACACTGCCATCCTCGGTGGCCACATAAACATCTCCATAGCGGGCAAGATCCTCCTGTAAAAACAAATCCTTATCCCGATATCCAAGCAAAATCTGCTTCCTGCAGTCAAGGCGCTTTGCCAGCTCCAGCATAGGCGGAATACCGATGCCTCCTCCCATCAGAAACACCCGCTTTCCCTTTGCCTTGTCAATCGGAAATCCGTTGCCCAGCACACCAAGTATTTCCAGACTATCTTCTGCTCCATAAGATGCAAACTCTGCTGTACCCTTGCCCGCCACGCGGTACACCAGGCGCAGCCTTCGCTTATCTTCACTGACTTCGCAGATACTGATGGGTCTGGGAAGCAGTGTACTTTCATGGTTCGGATATACAGCCACAAACTGTCCCGGGTGCGCATCCTTTGCAAGTCTGGTCTCCAGCCACAGATCATATACCTGTTCCGCTATCTGTTTTTGTGACACTATTGTTGTTTTTATCTTTTTCTTCTGCACCATTTCCTGCCCCTTTCTCTTACTTTACGCTGGATTTTGCTTCGTCTTTAATATCTCATATATTTTCTCAATATCATAATATCCCAGATTTTCAGCCGTCTGTGCTATTTTCTTAACTATGTTCTGCTCCTCTTCCAATTCCTCTGCTATCACAGATTATTCACCGCCTCCGATCCATATTCCCTGACAAAGTCCACCATAATCCCCTCATATTTACAATCCTCCACTGCCTGGATAATCACAGCATCTCTATCATTTCCCGCTGCAAGGTATTCCTTGATTCTTTGAATAAACCAACAGTATTCATATAATGGTTTGCATTTTTTCAAAATATCGTGATTAACTGGCAGATTAATATTAATCACTTTCACGTTTAATTCTAACATAGGAACCACCGTTTTATCAAGATAGGTATCCGGTCTTTCACCCCCGATAAACAACCTTCCCTTCACAAATCGTATAAGCAATCACGCCCGGCATACGCTCACCCACAAAAGGGGAATTGGCTGCCTTCGATGCAAACTTGTCCACCGTCCAGACTTTGTCCGGGTCAAAAATCACCATATCTGCCGGGCCGCCGGCTGCCAGATAACCGGTATCCAGATGATACAGCCTGGCCGGGGCATAACTCATCTTCCCCAAAAGCTCCATCATGGTCAGATAGCCTTTGTTCACCAGTTCCCGGATACCGAGGGAAAGTGCCGTCTCCAATCCGATAATACCGCTCGGCGCCTCAGTAATGGCACGCCCCTTCTCCTCCATGCTGTGAGGCGCATGATCCGTAGCGATCATATCTATGGTACCGTCCCGCAGCCCCTCTATAATGGCAAGCCTGTCCTCTTCCTCACGAAGGGGCGGATTCATTTTCGCCAGGGTGCCGTACCGGATAACCGCCTCCTCATTCAATGTAAAGTGATGCGGCGCTGCTTCCGCATAGATGTGGCTGCTCTGTCGTTTGGCCTGACGCACCAGTTCCACCGCTTCCCTGGTACTGATATGCTGAATGGACAAGTCGGCTTCCTCTTCCACCGCAATCTTTAGATCCCGCTCCACCATGGATATCTCCGCCTCCCGCGGAGAACCGCCAATACCGAAGTGGACCGCCGCTTTTCCCGCATTTATCCCATTGTTCGTAATAAGCGCCGGATTCTCCTCATGCAGACTGACCGGCCTTTTAAGCTTTGCCGCCCGCCGCAGGGCTTCCCTGAGTATCTTTTCATCCATCAGGGGAATCCCGTCATCCGTAAATCCTGCCGCTCCATTAGCACCAAGCGTCTCCATATCCGTCAGTTCCTGTCCCTTCATTCCCCTGGTCACATTGGCACAGGAATAAACATGTATGCCGGTTTCTTTTCCTTTCCCCAGCACGTAATGCAAAGTCTCTACCGTATCCACAGTCGGCTTTGTATTTGCCATCAGCACGACCGAAGTAAAGCCGCCTCTTACCGCCGCTTTCGCCCCCGTATAAATGTCTTCCTTATAGGTAAAGCCGGGATCCCTGAAATGTACATGTACATCCACCAATCCCGGCGCAACAATTTGACCGCATAAGTCAATTTCTTCCCTGACATCCACCGATTCATTTCCAAATTCTCCATTGGAATTTGCCTGCGTCTGCGCACCTGCTCCCTGCGGCAGAATCTGTTCGATTCTTCCAGACTCTGTATTGATAAGGATATCCCTGTATCCTTCTGTTCCTGATGCAGGATCAATCATATATCCGTTCTTTAATAATAACATTTGTACACCTGTCCTTTCCCTCGTATTATACCCCGAAACCTGTTATACAGGCAAACGTTTTATCTCTAATCAAATACCACCGGTTTATCCACAAACTCTGTTTTCACGACAATATAAGGATAGCTGGACACCGGATTACTCTTCTCCTCCGGTTTGGGCCCTATCAGGTTGGTGTCAATATAAACCGCATTAGCCGTCTCATACAATTCGTTTACGGCAATGCTGTACCCGCCTGTACTCTGTGTTCCGTAGCCTACACAGATATAGAGAAATCCCTGATCTTCAAAAGTCATCTTGAACGCATCCTCTTTTTTCTCCTCTATTTTGGCAAGAAGCTCCTCCGGTATATTCTCCTCTGCCATGACCGCACACTCCAGGTCCTTAATCTTGGCCATGGTATCCTGTTTCTGTCCACATGCATATACTCCCATACACATCAGACAGACCAGACAGACACTTACGAATCTTTTCTGATATTCATACAAAACCTTTATCATAGTATTCGCTCCACGAATTTACTCTTATTACCTAATCTATTAACCAGACTGACGCTCTATTCCTTGTGTTTTATAAAAATCGCAGAAAACACATCCTGGCAGGAAAAGGAAAAAGACAACAATATGCAGTTATTGTATATTGCCTATCATAATTTTACCGGATATAATAAATAGATACCCCGCTGTAACCAACGGGGCAAATTGTTTGCTTCACTATATTAAAACGAGGTACATACCATGATTCGTTTGGTTTTAGTCGCTGTGTTTGTTGTTTTATTCTTAATACTGAGTATTCCCCTTCTGATCGTTGAATATTTCATCGGCAAATTTAATATGGACATCAAAAACCGCAGTTCCCTGGCAATTGTCAACTGGGCATTTCGCTGCGTATTGTTCTTATCAGGCGTCTCTGTCACTGCCATCGGTGAAGAGAACATTCCAAAAGATGAGGCGGTGCTCTATATCGGCAATCACCGAAGCGACTTTGATACCATCCTGACCTACGTGCGGGTTCCCCGTCCTACCGGATATGTGGCCAAGATAGAAATGTTGAAAATTCCCCTTCTTTCCAACTGGATGAAATATCTGCACTGTCTTTTCATAGACAGAAGTGATATCAAGCAGAGCATGAAGATCATTCTGGAGGCCGTCGACAAAATCAATGCCGGCATCTCCATCTGTATCTTCCCGGAAGGCACCCGCAACCCCGTTCCGGACACTTTCTTAAAGTTCCACAGTGCAAGTTTTAAGATTGCCGAGAAAACCGGATGTGCCATTATTCCCATGAGCATTAACAATGCTGGTGCCATCTTTGAGGACCACCTGCCCAGGATTAAGAAAACCCATGTTGTCATTGAATATGGCAAGCCCATATATACCAAAGACCTGGACAAAGAATCCAGACGCCATATCAGCGAAACCGTACAGGGTGTCATAGAGGAAATGTATTTTAAAAACAAGGAACTGGTATAAGCCAGTTCCTTGTTTACTCTTCTCCCACTATCATCTCATCGTCCATGACTGCACTTAACAGCAACACAAGTTCTGCATTTAAGTCCACCTGGTTCATAATCCCCAGACTTTCGTCAATATCTTTATAATTACGCTGGCCTGCTCCGTCCAAATAGGAGACCGCCCGCAGATTCCGTCCCAATATATAATGCATATGGTTCTCCAGTACTGTGGCGTATTCATGATTGGTTATGATATGATCCACCACCGCAAGCCGGGACATATCCTGTAAAAGTGCGGCATGATTGCTCTGCTTCTGATCGGCTTTCACCAGAAGCTTCGATTCTTTAGAAGAAAACGATATCTGCTCCCCTTTCTTCATCAACAACTGAATGACCGAATTGCTGAGTAACACATCCACCGGCTGCTTGGTAGCCAGATAAGTCACACATCCCCAGAACACAAAATCATTGTCCATGTCCAGCTCCGGGTTCTGTTTCAGATAATTCTTAACCACGCTGTGATATCTCTGGTTCCCTGTCGCGCGATAAAGCTCAGTAGCAGCATGGAAATATTCTTCCATGGATACATCCGCCAGATATTTCTCCGCGTACCGGTACGCCCTGTCTGCGGCCTTCAGGCACTGAGTTGCAAAATCTCTGTCATAATTCTGATAAATATAACTGAACCTGGCCATCGTGGCTGCAAACTGAATGGTAGCACTCATGGTAATCCCATCAATATACAGAATATACCCCGCCGTCCTGTTGTCCACGCTGCTGACAGACGCATACACCGCTCCGCTGGTAGCATCCTGCATCTTAAGCAGCCAGTCAATCTCATACTTCACCTCATCCAGCACATCTGGAATCCCGTTTCTGCTCTCCGGTATTTTCAGATCTTCCTCAAAAATATCCGGATAGAGCTCATAGGAAAGGAGCAGATAATTGACCGTCTGGCAGCCCTTTACCACATCACGGGTACCCATCTCATCCACATGCCATCCACCCGACACATCCCGCTTAATCGAAGCCTCTTCCTTCATCTGTGCTTCCCTGGAATGACAGGCATTATGCGCCTTGGCTCCGGCAAGCTCTGTGGAAAGGGTCAGTCCGCACCTGTTAAAATAATACTGCTTCAACACCGCATCAAAAAGATCTCCATAGAGGTTTTCCGAAATTACAAAAGGATAAGACTGTCCGATCATCGCCGCTTCTATGTAATAATTTCCCGGCGTGTTAAAGTCACTGAAATCCCCATAGCTGATATAACATCCAATGGTTTCATCATAACCCTTCTGCTCAATCTTCCCTGTATAGACTTCCCGGCCGCTTTCCGCCTCCAGGATTGTAAAGCTATCCGGCGGCAGTTCTCCCTTTATCACCGCAATCTTATTGCTGCCAAGCTCATACCCCACCTGATCCACCAGAATATTGGGCAGACTTTCCGGCACCTCATAATCAAATGAAGGCGTCAGCCCAAGTGTTGCCGGACCCTCCTCTTCATTACTGCTTTGCAGTGTGTCCACGGAAAAATCCGACACAAATCCGCAACCGGTCAATAATCCTATGGAAAGAATCATACCTATAAATTTTTTAACAATATGTCTATTGTGCATATAGAATCACTCTCTATATTATTTTTACATTGTTACGGACAATAACAATCATCCGAAGCCTACGCACATTTTAACACAAAATTCTGCTTTCTTCATCATAATATACAATTTTTCCTTCAATAATGGTGCATAAAGCCCTGGTAAGTACTTCCATCGGACTGCCGTCAAAAATGACAACGTCTCCGTCTTTGCCCACAGCCAGACTCCCAACCCTGTCGTCTACACCGCAGATTCTGGCCGCATTGATGGTGATGGAACGCAGGCCCTCCTCTTTGGGCATACCTGCCTTGACAGCCAGCCCGGCACATATTGGCAGAAACTGTATCTTGGAGACCGGATGATCCGTGGTAACGGCAGTCAGGATACCCTGCCCTGCTAATAATCCCACTGTCTTAAAAGCCATATTCTGCACTTCAATCTTATTGCGGCTGGCCATATCCGGCCCCACAATAGCCGGAAACCCTGCCTCCTGTAATTCCTCCAGTATCAGATGTCCTTCACTGCAATGGTCTAATGTCATACGAAGTCCAAACTCTTTAGCAATACGCACTGCCGTCAGGATATCATCAGCCCTGTGCACATGTGCCTTTAAGGGTATTTCTCCTCGCAGCACCGGCAGCCAGCACTCATACTGGAAATCTTCTTCCATATCCGGCTCTTTCTCTTTCTTTTTCCGGTATGTCATAGCCTTTGTCAGTTCTTCCCGCAGCATTGCCGCAATCGCCATACGGGTAGAAGGAGAAGTTCCCTGCCCCGAATAATTGACCTTGGGATTTTCACCAAACGCAACTTTCATGGCAGCCGGCGCCTTTACCACCATATGATCAATACATCTCCCGTGGGTCTTCACAAAGGCAAACTGTCCTCCCACCACATTGGCACTGCCCGGCCCGATCATGGCTGATGTAATGCCGGCCTGCAAAGCATCATTAAAAGCCGCATCCATGGGATTGATGGCATCAATGGCGCGAAGATAAGGCGTGATGGGATTCACATTCTCATTGCAGTCATCTCCCTCCATGCCTTTCTTCTCCTCCGTAATTCCCATATGACAGTGCGCCTCGATAATCCCCGGCATCACCAGATTACCCCCGGCATCCAGAATCTCTTCCTCTCCACCACCATTCAACACATCCTGAGGACAATCCCCCATCTCTCCAATCGCCACGATCTTCCCATCCAGAATCCTGATAAACCCATCCTCATAATCCCTCTCCTCCATCGTCTTGATATTTCCATGTATGATAAGCATGACACTGACCTCCTGATCCTTTATGTATAAACGCAGAGCCTTCCGTATTATTACATCCAACAAGCTAAATTGCGAGGACTGGCCCATCTCCCCGATCACCTTATTGCGGTTGGAATCCAGAACCAGGACAGTGCCTGACATTTCATAAGCAGACTCTTAATTTGCGTCAGCACTTAGAGCCTGTCCTATAGGCTCTTAGTACTGCTACGCAAATTGCGAAGCGCAAGCGCGTCTGCGTTGAATTGTCAGGCACTGTCCGTCCGGTTATCACAACTTTAAGCTCTGCTCGCCCATTCATCACAACTTACTGCAACTTACTCATCGGATTCACCGGCACTCCATCCTTCGTCAGCTTAAAATACACATTGGTACCCTCAATGCTGTAATACTTAGTGGGCGATGCCACCGTTCCGATGCCGTCACCAACACTCACAAAGCTGCCCTCGGACACCGTAATATTTTCCAACTGTCCATAAGTGAGTTCATAGCCATTTCCCAGATCCATGACTACGGTGTTACCAATTGTCGGATCATAAGCCACAGATGTTACTCGTCCGTCCGCTGCCGCAGAAATTTTCTCTCCCTGTGCAGCCGCAATCACAATAGCCGGATTGTATTTATACTGATCCAACGTAGGAAAATAAATGGTACGATCCATGCTGTAATTAACTAACACATCTCCCACGATGGGCCACACCAGTCCATCCTCTTCCTTGAAATCAAGATCAGGCTGTACGGTAGTGGAGATTGCCTCAGCCTGTACATCACCGCTCATGGCAGTATCCACTGTCTCATCAAACATACCGGCTTCCTCAGCCTCCTCTTTCTTTTCAGCAGGCTCACTCTTCTTAGCCGATTCCGTCTTCTTATCTTCTTTTTCCTTGTCGGCCTTCTCTTTCTCATCCTCTTTATCGCTTTCTTCATCCTGAGAAAGTTTGGTTCTGAGCCCTCTCTCCTCACCTGTATTCTCTACATGTTGAGAATTGGCTTCCTGGAAACTGGGGTCATAATCCAGATCATCTGTCCCCACCTCAGCAAAAAGCGTGTCTAGTTCCTCCGCAGACATCATATTCTCCGCAGTGTCCGTGCTGTTTTTTTCGATCGCCTCAAAGTCAAGCACATAATTTTCCCGCTCCGCTTTGTTATTGTTTCTTACATAAACACCGGTTACCGTCAGTGCCGCCAGAACAAACACCGAGGATGCCAACATAATGATCCTTTCTTTCCTGATACTATTTCTATTTCTTCTCGCCATGAAACTATGCCTCCTGTTTTTCATATAGGTTTCATGGTGTTAGTCTTACCCATTTCTGACATCTTATTCAAATTTTGCTAATTCCGTCCCCAAAAAGAACTCTTTTAAAATCTGGTCATATCTCTCTCCATTTAATGCCCTACAGTTGGCACCGTACTGACTCATGCCAAATCCGTGCCCAACTCCCTTCACATGAAACAGCATATTCTCTTCATTCCGTTCCATCTCAACCGCGGCAGAATTAAGTCCGAACAAATGTCTGAAATCTTCCCCGTCAATGCGGATCTCTTCTTTGCCTTCTTCTGTATATACCACCTCGGTTATATATCCTGCCGTGTCAAAGGAAAACAGCCCTCCCTGCCACAACGTATCCTCCTGATAATCATTTCCTGCCCTTGTTCTGAGCAGTTCTATGTAACGCTTTTTCTCCACGTTAACCACACTGCTGTACTCTGTGGATGCCTTATCCTGCTCACAGGATACCCCTGCAAGATAAGGACAGCCATCCGTATGCCATACTTCCCCCGCATCCCTGGTATGCCCATTGCTGACCTTAAAGTAAGATGCCTGAACAGGTTCCCCCCGATAAACCAGATAAAAGCCTTCCGTCTCCTCCACTGCCTTTCGACAGTCTGACAGTATATCCTCCTTCTGTCCATTGCCATAGAATCTGTTCAAACCGCTCTCCTCCACCCTGAGCACCCTGCTCCCCGTTTCCCGGTAGGAAGACACCAGTTCCGTGCGCAGAAGAACCGCCTGGGCTTTCATGGCTTCTTCCGCATATCCCCTGGGCATTACCAGCGCCAGACGATATATCAGGTACTCTTCCATGGGCAGTTCCCAGATTCCCCAGTCCATGACAGCCTCTACTTTATATACAGCCTCGGCCTGCTGGATTTCCTTTTTATCAGAGACAATCTGCCTGGTTTCTTCCCCCACATGCCCCCACAGGCAGGCACATACATAAGGCAATAAAAAAACAAACAAAAGAAAGTTTCCTGCCTCTCTTTTGTTTGTTTTGTTTAAGACGATTCTATTCATTTTCATGAGACACCCCACATGTACTATTACTATGTAGATGTCCCTCTCACTATTCCGCAAAGTGACTTCCCTGCGCAATTTAACACATTAACTCTGCTCACAGGCACAGACTCTGCCGTAAACTCATCTCGCCAGGTCCAGGTGCTGGACCGTTGACACCGTGCCATTTTCATATAGAAAGATACCAGTCTTTCTTATCATAGCATTGGTCTCATTATCCTTTTGCGAGTTCAGGGCAAATTCTGTATTGATGTTGCCAAGACCGATGGCGCCCACTCCCAGATCAGATAGATGGTAAAGCTTATCTTCTCCATCTTCATCTTTTGTCCAGATAAGCAGCTTCTCCCAGATGGGATCGTTCTCGTCAATCCAGCCGTTGCCGTCCGCATCATGCTTTGCCAGATCTGCAAATCCATTGCCTGACTCAGGGCCAAACAGTTCACTGCCGTCGTTGATTATCCCGTCACCATTTAAGTCGAGCGCCAGAAATCCGCTGCCTGCCTGCAAGCTGGAGATTTCCTCCTCCTCGCCGTCACAGTCCAGATCAAAGAAAAACTTCTGATCGGATACCTGCGCCACATTGGTATCCAGGTTGATCACCAACGGATCCCGGAAAGTCTTCACAGATGTAACATAATTCTGCTCATAATATTCCTCAAATCTGCGGCTCATGCTCATTTCCAGATTGAAAGATAATTCTCTTCCGTCCGCGGTCTTCACCGTACCCACCGTGGAGAAAGTGGTGTTTTCTTCCTCCATATGATAGTAGCTGGATTGATACCCATTGACAACGTACATATTTGTGCCGCCGCCCCATGCGCCGCTCCCTAAAGAATACCTCTCCCCGCGAAAACGGAAGAGCAGTTCCATCAGAAACTCCACGCACTGCTGTTTGATACTGCGGACTGTCTCCATCGCTTCATCCTGTTGGTTTACCTGCCGGCTGCCCGACACATTCTTCATATGCGTTGAGAGGTCTTGCAGATTTGCCGGCTGCTTTCCTTCTCCTGCCGCATTTTCTCCTGTACCCAGTTTGTCATCAAAAAAGGCATTAAGTCCGCCGGCTCCGCCTGCATAAGTGCCATGCACCCCTATCCGGCTTCTCTGTGTCACCGACTTATAGGTTCTGGTGGATTCCATCCCTATGGTACTGGAATCAATTCTCACTGTTCCCTCCTTTTGTATGAGTCCCCCTCTATGCCTGTCTGTGCCACCCGACTGTACCTTCCCTGATACATGGCAATAGAAAAGACGGCATTTTTATGGAAATTCCTTTTCCCTCAAAATACCGTCCATGGTCTCAACATCATTCAGATTCAGGAAAGACTACTCTGGCCAAGACTACCCTTTCCTGTACCTTATATATCGGAACCATTCTTCCAAATCTTAACTGTCTTTTCTGTTATAATTAATCAGACAGCCCTTTAAGATAATCTGTCTTTCTTCATCCGTCAGTTCACCCAGCTTCAAGGTAAAGGGTACAAGCTTATTCTCCTCCACAGATACCTTATAAGCCTCTATCTTCTCTGCCTTCTCTTCCACAGCCTTGCGAATGTCCGGGAAGAACAGATAATCCAGATTTCTAAACGGCAGCTCGCCTTCCTCGATCAGAAACGGCAGCATACCCCAGTTGATCAGGTTGGAACGATATCTCTTGGTTGCATACTCATTGGCAATGTTAGCCCAGCCGCCCAGCACTTTCTGGCAGCTTGCCGCCTGCTCCCTGGCAGAACCGTCGCCCGGTTTCACTGCAAAGATGGTGGAACCAAATCCTGTATTTTCATGAGAAGCATCTTTGAAAGTATTCTTGATCACGCCCATCACCGGTTTCACATCCGGATGTGCCTGGCAGGGATGTTCCCCTTCCATCCTGGCTTTCTCCGCCCGCTGGATATCCTTGGCCCGTCCCACATATTCAGGATCCTTTCTGGACAAGGTAAACTCCGCAAGTCCTAAAGGATTGGAACGATAGGAAGAAGTCTCTCCGGAAGGAATCAGCTCATCTGTGGTAGTCACCGGATCATGAATCTCCGATACCACCCGCAGCACCAGATTCTCCGGCAGCGCTCCCATCACCGGCCAGTCCTTGATATTGGGCCCGAACTGAATCTCCACACTTTCATCCGCCACACCCTTGGAATCAAAGACACGGTTCGCATAAATATTAGCATCAAAATGATATTGGTATTTCCCAATCTCTCCTGCGAATTCGGTAGCCGGTGTAAGCACACCCTTGTTGGCCGCCGTAGCCGCAATGGAACGTGCATCCATCAGCGCTACAGAGGAAATCTGTCCGTTTTGCAGCTTGGAACCTTCTCTGTTCGGGAAGTTCCGTGTAGAATGTCTGATGCTGAACGCATTGTTTGCCGGTGTGTCTCCTGCCCCGAAACAAGGCCCGCAGAAGGCTGTCTTTAAGACGGCGCCTGTCTCCAGGATTGTGGCCGCACAGCCGTTTTTGATCAGTTCCATATAGACCGGCATGGAAGCAGGATATACACTTAAGGTAAAGCCATCGGCCCCGATGTAGGAACCCTTTAAGATATCCGCCGCCGCGCAGATATTCTCAAAGCCGCCGCCTGCGCAGCCTGCAATGATTCCCTGATCCACCATGAATCTGCCGTCAACCACTTTGTCCTGTAAGGAATAGGGAACCGCGCCGTCTAAACTTACTTTCGCCCGTTCCTCCACATCATGCAGTACATCCTGTAAGTTGGCATTGACCTCATCAATGGTATAGGTATTGCTGGGATGGAAAGGCATCGCAATCATCGGTCTGATCTTTGACAGATCCACCGTGATCATACCATCATAATATGCCACTTCCCCGGGTTGCAATTCCTTATATTCTTCAACCCTTCCATGAATCTCATAGAACTCCTTAATCTGATCATCCGTCTGCCAGATGGACGACAGGCAGGTGGTCTCTGTGGTCATGACGTCGATACCGATACGGAAATCAGCACTCAATGACGCTACGCCCGGTCCTACAAATTCCATGACCTTATTCTTCACATACCCATTGCCAAACACAGCCCCGATGATAGCCAGCGCCACATCCTGCGGGCCTACCCCTTTTAGCGGTTCCCCTGTCAGGTATACGCCCACAACACCGGGCATGTTAATGTCATAGGTCTGGGATAAGAGTTGCTTCACCAGTTCCGGCCCGCCCTCGCCCATGGCCATGGTACCCAGTGCACCATATCTGGTATGAGAATCGGAACCTAAGATCATCTTGCCGCCGCCGGCAAGCATCTCCCGTGCATATTGATGTATCACCGCCTGATGCGGGGGCACATAGACACCTCCGTAGCGCTTCGCACAGGTCAGACCATACATATGATCGTCCTCATTGATGGTGCCGCCCACCGCACACAGAGAATTATGGCAATTGGTAAGCACATAAGGGATTGGGAACTTTGTCAGCCCCGAAGCTCTCGCTGTCTGGATAATCCCCACAAAGGTGATATCATGGGAAGTCAGCTTGTCAAACTTGATTTTCAGCTTCTCCATATTGCCGGAAGTATTATGTTCTGCCAGGATACCATACGCCATGGTATGTTTCGCAGCTTCTTTCTTTGATACCTCCTGTCCTGTCTTACTCTTAATCCGGGCTGCGGACTCTGCGTCTTCCGGGATAATCTCCATCCCCTTAACCAGGTACGCCCCGCCTTTTGATAATGTAATCATATAAATAACCATGCTCCTTTCCTAGCTTTTCAACCAGCCCATAATCTTACGTTCCGCCAGGTTTCCCAGATACCTGTCACATTTATCCAAAACAAGTCTTCTGATTTCGCCGAAGATAAGGCACGCTGCCAGAATGGCAGTAACCACACCGGTAAGCATCAGAAACCCCAGAATCCCTTCCGCGCCATGAAATCCACCGTCAAAAAGTACCTTCATAACCACCAGGACCAACGCATCATTCAGGGCAAAGACTGCAAAAACACTGCCTGCTGCCCGATTGATCACGCCGGACTGAAAAGTAAATTCCTTAAACAGATAAAATAAAATCACGGCCATGATCAGATTGGTAATGCTGTTATCCTTGCACAGATGATGATAAATGCCGCCAATCCGAATGGGTATCTCATGGGATACCCCGTTGATAATCCAGAGAATCACAAAAAGTACCAATGCCTTCTTAGGCATCCTCACATCCTTGTACATCCGGATATACCTGCCGATCATATATATCATGATCATATGCACAAGTCCTTTGCCGTTGTCCGGAATCAATTCAAAATAAAAGAAAGTCGGCAGAACACTGAATAAAACAAGGAGCAGCAGAAGCAGTCTCTCAAACTCTTCTTTTTTCAGATGTTCGATAAATTTCTGAATATAGCCGCTTAAGAAAAGCAGACATACATAACAGGAATAGAACCAGTGCTTTCTGGTGATAAAAGGCATAAACGACTTTGCCAGCTGTTCCAGCAATGCCGCCCCCTGCATCTGCCCGGGCACCATCAGGCACAGAAGAACCGTCTCCGCCAGGGAATAGGTAATCATCATACATTCCATCCTGACGAATTTTGCCAGGTCGAACTTCATGCCATAATAACCGGAAATCAGCATAAAACAGGTCACACCGATATTACAGATTCCATTCACCATGCCATTATAGAAAACCGCGCTCTTCCCACCCACAAACTGAAACAAGTACATATTGGCATGAATAAATACGATCATAAACATCGCAATAATACGCAGTAATTCATAATTGGAATTTCTGGCAGGTTTTTTCGCAGTCAACTGTTCCAACCTCTGTTTTCCTCTCCGCTTGCTTCCTTTTTCGACACCCGAATTTTATTATATAAGATATCCTGCCCCTGCGCAAGTGCGTTTACGGCTCCTGCCGCAGGTACTTGCGGTAATACTGATAATCCGCCTCCAGACACCTTACCTTAAGCTGCACGCCGTCTTCCAGATACTGGGTATCATGCACCACCCCATGTTCGTTCAGATATGACACTGCCCTGCCGTCCGTATAGGGAATCAGCATGACACATTCCCGGTAACCGCCGGACAGCTTCTGCTCAATCAGACAGATCAGTTCCTCCATCCCGATCCGTTCTTTGGCGGACATATAAATACTATCCTGTGTTACGATGGGCAAAGATCTAAGAACCTGTCCTGCCTCTATCCCGGCAAGTCCCGGCAATGCCTCCGGTTCCACCAGATCCGCCTTGTTATATAGATACAGCATGGGAACACCGTCGACGCCAAGCTTCTGTAATGTCTGATTCGTCACGGCAATGTGCTCCCTGTAATGTACATCACTATAATCTACCACCTGGAGCAGTATATCCGCCTCTCTGGCTTCCTCCAGGGTGGACTGGAAAGCCTCCACCAGATTGTGGGGCAGTTTATGGATAAATCCCACCGTATCCGACAACAGGAACGCGTGGTGGTCTCCCGGGGCAATCTTACGAACAGTGGTGTCCAGCGTGGCAAACAGCATGTCCTTTTCCATCACCTTTTTCTCCGCAGCATCCACCTCATCCGCACCGTACAGATCAAGCATCCCGTTCAACAGTGTGGATTTCCCGGCATTGGTATATCCCACTAACGCCACCCGGGGCATACCCGTTTTCATCCGTTGTTTTCTCTGGGTCTCTCTCTCCTGTCCCACCTCTTTGAGTTCCCGCCGAAGCTGCGACAGCCGTTTCTCCAGCACACGCCTGTCCAGTTCCAGCTTTTTCTCACCGGCACCCCTGTTACTCATGGAACCGCTGGCGCCGCCCTGGCGGGAAAGCGCCGCATGAAGCCCCACCAGTCTTGGCAGCATATACTGTAATCTGGCCACTTCCACCTGTAGCTTGGCCTCTCTGGTTCTGGCCCGCCTGGCAAAGATATCCAATATCAGCGTACTCCTGTCCAGAATCGGCTTGTCCAGCCTTTCCTGAAGGTTTCTGATCTGCATGGGAGACAGGGAATTGTCGAATATTATGACATCAATGTCATATTCTTCCGCAAGTTCTTTCACTTCTTCCACCTTGCCTGTACCGATATAAAATGCCTTATGCACCTGCTCCAGTGTCTGCTCCACAGTGGCTGTGACTTCCATATCGCAGGCCTCGGCAAGGGCCCCGAGTTCTTCCAGGGAAGCCTGATAATCTTCCCCATCATTTAAGTTTACACCTACCAACAACGCTCGTTCCATTAAAATTCCTCCAAGTCTTTCAGGAAGTCCCGAAATGCCTCCTTGGCCCGTTCTATCTCGGCAGACTCATAGGAGTTCAAGGCCTGCTCATACTTATGCAGTTCTTCCTGTATCAAATATCTTCTGTCGCCGATGCTCTCTTCATACATTCTTTCCCCCAACAGCAGAAGATATTTATTCTCCTCCCTGTCTCTGGGATGAATCTTCAAATAAGACAGGGTATTGAATCTCTCGGCAATCTCTTCCGGTGTCATATCCAGATTCTTGCCGCCAAAGACCTGTTTTTGCAGTTTGCCGGTGGACACCACCTTCACCTCCACTTCCAGAATGGAGTTGATATCATAGGTGTAGGTCACATCCACAGACTCCTCCCCTGCCGATGCTTTGGGCACTTCTATGTTCATCTCTCCCAGGGAAAGATTATTCTTCGCAAACCTGCTCTCTCCCTGTAGTACATTGACCCGGATCCTGGTCTGTCCGTCATGTACCGTGTAGAGCCTTTCCGTACGGCTGGCAGGAATGATGGTATTTCTCTCGATGATCGGACAGAATACCCCGTTCTCATAGATGCCCCTCTCCCACTCTCTGACCACCTCTGTTCCCAGAGTGAAGGGACACACATCTGTCAGAATCACTTCCTTGATCGCTTCCCTGCGCTCCTTCATAGCCCCCTGGATTGCCGCACCCAGCGCCACCGCTTCATCTGGATTGATATTGGTATCCGGGATAGCCCGGAACAGTTTACTTACAAAACGGCGGATTACCGGACTCTTGGTAGCCCCTCCCACCAGTACCACCTTGTCAATATCGGCAAGTCTGATATGGGCATCCGAAAAGCTGCGCCGCACCGGCTGTCTGATCTTGTCAAGCAGTTCCTCGCAGGCTTTTTCATACTCCGGCAGTTCCACGGTGAGCGCATACATTTCTTCCCCGATCTTACACTCCATCACTGACTTCTTATCCTCAGAAAACCCGATTTTACAAATATCTGCCTGTTTGTGAATATGCCGCAATGTCTTACTGTCCAGGGTCAGTCTGCTAAACTGCGGATACTTCTCAAAGAACATCTCCTCCAGCACTGCCGTAAAATCCTCGCCGCCCAGGAAATTGTCCCCCGCCACGGCACGAACTTCTAAAATAGTATCAATCCGCTCCAGCACCGACACATCGAAGGTGCCGCCGCCCAAATCAAATACCAGGAAACGCATATGACCCTGACTCTGGTATAAGCCATAGGCAATGGCCGCCGCCGTGGGTTCGCTGATAATCCGCTCCACCATAAGCCCCGCCAGTTCCCCCGCCCTCTTGGTAGCCCGCCTTCTCTCATCGTTGAAATAAGCCGGCACACTGATCACTGCTTCCGTCACTTTCTCTCCCAGATAAATCTCCGCATCCTCTTTCAGAGACCGCAGCACAAAAGATGACAGTTCTTCCGCCGTAAAGGTTTTATGCAGAAGCTGAAACTTCCTGCCGCTGCCCATGTCCCGCTTAAACACGGAAGCGGTACTGCCCGGATACAAAAGTCCCCTTTCCACCGCCAGATCCCCCACATAGATCTGCTCTTCCTCATCCATGCTCACCACGGAAGGGGTAAGTCTTTTTCCAAGTCTGTTCGGTATGATCTTCGGCCCTTCCTCCGTAAAATACGCCGCCAGACTATTTGTTGTTCCCAGGTCAATTCCTATAATCATTGTACGGTCATACTCCCTTCTTCGCCTGAAGTTTCTCCAACATGAATTTTGCCGCCAGTGCATCAAAATCCCTCACCAGGGTTTCTTCCATCAACTGTGCCGTCTTATCATACTCTTTCTCACAATAATAATAGTAACCAAGCCACAGACTGGCTTCAAAACACTTATGATACTTGCAGCCTGCACATGGCGGCAGCTTCTCCATATCCTCAAAGCACTTCTTCGCCTTTTCCTTGTCGCCCAGACCCAGATAAATCCAGCCCATCCAGCCTGTGCGGATTGGTATATATCCCGGCCAGGACATATAGTCCTCCGGCGTGGTCTTCCTCCTGTCGATACATTGCAACGCTCTTTTGGCATGATACTCCGCCTGCTTTTGTTCTCCCAGGATATAATAATTCTTGACCAGATAACATTCATAGTCAAATCTGATCCAATAATCATCCTTATCCAACAGGGCCAGGGCATTCTGATACATTTCCACCGCCTTTTCATTTTGTATCAGTTCTTCGTAACGGGCTCCCACATTTTCGTAAAAATCCGCCAGTTCCTTCTTATCCGCTGACCGCTCCAGCATCTCTTGCTTGCACTGCTTATAGATAGCAATACTCTCCTGCACCCTGCCCATCTTCAGAAGAAGAAACGAAACATGATGATAATAATCTACATCCTTTCCTCCGTGCTTCCTGCGCTCTTCCTCCACACGCAATGCCTCTTCCAGGCGGCCAGTCTCCTCGTAACTGTCAGACAGATAGTCCCACAGATTCTTATCATTGGGGAAAATCCGCAGTCCTTCCTGACAGCAGGCAATGGTTCTCTCATACATTCTCTGCTTGAAACTGCACTCTGCCATGCCTATGTAACCCTTTGCAGAAGTATCTTTCTTTTGCATGGTTTCCACTGCCTCTTTGAAGGCCTCATAAGCTTTCTCAAACTCTCTGTTTTTCTTGTAAGTATACCCGATGTTCTCCAGGATAATATATCGGTCCTCTTCCCCCACCAGGGGCAGCGCCTTACGATAATCCGCAAGGGCATCCGCCGTCTGTGCCGCCACATTATACAGATATCCTCTGTCCCACAGACGATAACCGTCCTCCTTTTTCTTCATCTCCTGATTAATATAATAAAGGGCTTTCTTGTAATCGGCTCTGCGGTACTCTATACTGTATCTTTCTTCGTAACACTGGTAAAGCCTGCGATTGGTATCCCGGTAAAAGGCATCCTGTTCCACCGCCTTTTCATAATAGCCAATGGCCTGCGTCCACTCTTCCTGCTCCTGACAGCAGACACCCATCCCAAAATAAAACTCCGTATGGCGATAAGCATCCTCCACCATCCTGTACTGCGCAAAGGCTTCTTTATATTGCCCGGTATCCCGGTAAAAATTGCCCAGCACCAGATGGTACCAGGGCCTCTCAGGATTTATTTCGATGGCCTTTTTAATCGCATCCTCCGCCTGCTTGTCCTTATTACCGCCCCAGAAAAGAAGTCCCTGTTCAAACACAATCTCCGAACTGTCCTTAATGTTACTCTTTCCCTCCTGGGCCTCCTGTAACAATGCCTCCAGAATTTCCTGCGGCCTTTTTCTCTCCTCATCATTCTGGGAAGTCATTCTGAGAATCTTCGCCTCCTCAAGCCGCAGCCTCGCCGAAAATTCCACCTGATTCTCCCTGGCTTTCTCAATGACGCCCCAGGCATCCTGGTACTGATCATAATCAAAAAATATTTTAGCCGCAAACACATAGGGCCCGTCATAACCGGCATAAATCTCAATTGCCTTATAATAGTCATCCACCACCTGCTGTGCCCTGCGCATATAGTAACCGGCTTCCTGGCGGATCAGATAAGCCGGATAGTATTCTTCCGCTTCTTCCAGAATCCGGTCACACTCTTCCGTGGCCTTGTCATATTCCTTGAAAGACAGATATTTGTCTGCCAGATAGCGTTGGATATCCAGACGGTTCCTGATATCCCTTGTGGAAGCAATCGCCATCCGGGTCTCTTTCTCTCCCTCTTCTTTCAAGTCGAGATTGTACAGACAGTCCGCCAGACACCAACGGGCCTGCGATGCTTTGGATATCTTAACCTCCTCTTCCTCATCATCAGACATGGCACTCTCCAGATATTTCCGGTAAAGAGGCACTGCCTCCTCATAATTTTCCAGCCGGTAGTGTATCCAGGCTTTCAGCTCACAATACGCCCCCTCGTTGTCCGTGGATATCTCCCTGTTCTCCACAAGACACAATACTTCCTCATATTTTTCCAGATTAAACAGACACCAGCCCAGATAGATCAACAGCTCATCTCCGGAAAGATCCTCATAATCCCTGCCCTCTTCATATGCCTCCTGAAGCTTTGGAAACAACTTCTCATCTATCTCTTTTTTGAGATCCAGAAGACTCTCATTTTCTCTGTTAATCCTTAAAAGCTCAACCACATACTTCCTGGCCTGATACAATTTATCCTGCTCCATCAGATAATCTATAGAGAAATACTTAGGCATATCGTAGGCCGGATATTCTTCCAGAAGCGCCTGCCAGATTTCATAGCCCCGCTTCGTATCCCCTGTATCGTAGAAAATCTTTCCTGCCCATGTACGCACATAAACTTCCTCGGGGAACCTCATAAGCAAGTCTTCCGCCAGCGCTTTCCCCTCCTCACAGGTCTCTTTTCTGATAAAAAGGCGTAATCGTTCCACATCTTCATAAGGATGGTACAGCCCAAACCGCATAAGATCTGTGAGCGCCTGGGAAACGCCTTCCGTATCATCTGCCTCCAGCTTCTCTCTGATCTTAAAATACTCTCTGATATAATTATCCGTATCATCCTCATTCCGGGGAGCGTAACCGTCCGCTGTCTCCTCAAAGAAACCATACTCCAGGAAATCTTCGTTATGTACGTGAAATTCGATATGGTTTAAGAAATTCACATGAAATTCTTCTTTCAGGGAATCATAATCCTCCAGCACATGAAATACCTGGTCTATCAGCTTCCACACCATCTGTGGCAGGAAGGGATGATAAGAAATATAAACAAGCAGCCTTTCTCTGGCCTCTAAAAACGTATCAAGGCTTACGCACACCGGATCGTCAAACACTTCCTGCCAGGCATCCGGCTCCCGGCGTTTGAAGATATCCCGATATATTCTCTCTACACGCTTCATCCACAGATCCACTTCTCCCTGTGGCTCTTCTACGCCCTCCTCCTGCACCTTAGACAGTCGGAGTGCCTCCTCGTAAGCTTCCCTGAGCCGTTTAAAACCTTCCGGATCATCCTCCGGATTGGTATCCTTTAAAAGATCAAGATATCTCTCCCTGATGATGTTTTCTTCCTTGGTCTCCGGAATCCCCAGAATCTGAAATGCCAGTTTTTTCTCCATACCCTTAACCCCTTATCTGTATATATTGATTCGCAAGCTTCACGGTTCCTTCCAGGAAATCATCCCGATACCGCCTGGCCGACGCCGCCTGGCTGCGGCTGTTGATCCAGGAAAGCAACTGCAATCTCCGCATCATAACAAAAGTATCCGTCATATCCATATCCGCCTGCTCCAGCGTTCCCTGCTTCCGATAGCCCCTGCACCATGCCTGAATCAGTTCCGGCACCTCTTCCTCCGTCTCCATAAAGCTTAAGGAAGCCGCCAGATCCTGCATATACCAACCGTATCCACAGTCATCAAAGTCTATGATGCCAAGCGTATTCCCATCCACCAGAAGATTGGCTCCCCGCAGGTCACCGTGAATCAGGCCGTAGCGATTCTTTCCCTTGCCGTAATCACGCAGTCTGTCCGCGATCAGGCTGTCGGCCCGTTCCAGAACAGCCCCGAAACTTTCCGGCAGTTTCGATCCACATCCCTCTATTCCACAAGCCCCACTGCGCTGTATCACCCTGCGCCAGTCTCCCCAGAGGGCAAAACGTCCGATCATAGACTCATAATTCCAATGAAATCTGGACAGCTGTTCCCGTCTGTCTGACTCTTCTACCGCAGAACATTTTCTGTCAGATTGATTCTTCGTCTGTCTGTGCAGAAAAGCCGTCACCTCCCCCAGCTTTTCAAACCAGGGAATCTGGTCTTTCGCAGGCAGTTCTTCCAGAGGGATGCCCGGCAGATAAGTGAACACCGTACCATAATAAACCTGTCCCTCTTCATCCTCCACCGCACACAAATAGCTGCCTTCATCCGTGCTGACCGGCTGACGCAGTTTCACATCCACTGCTCCGGATACTTTCCAGACAGCAAATTCTTCTCCCAATTCTTCCATCCATAACATCTCCGCCCGCAGTTCTTCCGGCGTGTGATAGCCGGGCCTGCAAAGACGAAGCACTGCCCTGGATTTTGCCTTCTCCTCCACCAGATAAGTGACATTTTCAGACAACTGTAACAGTCTTAGGCTGCTGTCTTTTCCAAGTGCTGTCCTGTAGTGTCGCAGCACCTTTCCGGCTAATTCCAAACAACGTTCTCTCTCATCAAATATCATACATTTATCATATCATGCAGATCTTTCTTACGCCACTAAAACTTGCCGTCCCCTCAATATCCCTGCAATAGAAAATCCGGGCCCGCCGGCCCGGATTTTGCTTCTGATCCATATCTCAGGATGGAATATTTTATTTATTTTTTCTGGAACCCATGCTCACGGAAGCCTCTTTGGGAATCACAACCTTGTCAAGCTTCCAGATCTCATCCACATACTCCTGAATGGTTCTGTCGGAAGTGAACTTACCGGAACATGCCACATTTAAGATGGCACTTCTTGCCCAGCCGCTCTCGTCCTTATATGCTTCTTCCACCTTTCTCTGCGCCTCAGCATAGGCCTTGAAATCCTTTAAGATGAAATAGGTATCAGCCTTAGCGGTACTTTGCGTATTTAAGAGAGAGTTATACAAGGATCTGAACATATCCGGATCACCCGGCGCGTAAGTGCCGTTAATCAACTGCATCAGCACTTTTCTCACATCAGGATCGTTGTTGAAAATCTCTGTGGGATCATAGCCGCCGTAGTTCTCATAACGGATAACTTCGTCGGAACTCAAACCGAAGATGAAAGCGCTCTCCTCTCCCACTTCTTCCACAATCTCCACGTTCGCGCCGTCCATGGTGCCGATGGTAAGAGCACCGTTTAACATGAACTTCATGTTACCCGTACCGGAAGCTTCCTTGCTGGCTGTGGATATCTGTTCGGACACATCTGCCGCCGCAAAGATAATCTCTGCATTGGATACCCGGTAGTTCTCGATAAATACCACCTTAATCTTACCGTTAATGGCAGAGTCGTTATTGACCACATCCGCCACGGAATTGATCAGTTTGATTGTCAGTTTCGCATTCTTATAGCCTGCCGCCGCTTTGGCGCCAAAGATGAAGGTACGAGGATAGAATTCCATATCCGGATGTTCCTTCAATTCATTGTACAGGTACATCACATGCAGAATGTTCAGAAGCTGGCGCTTGTACTCATGCAATCTCTTAACCTGTACATCGAAGATGGAACGAGGATTCACTTCCACGCCATTGTGCTCTAAGATATACTCCGCCAGACGCACCTTGTTCTGATACTTAATGTTCATGAACTCCTGCTGCGCCTTCTCATCATCCGCATAAATCTTCAACTTGTTGATCTTCGGCAGATCGGTAATCCAGTCGTTGCCCACATGTGCCGTTACCCAGTCTGCCAGAAGCGGATTGGCATGCAGAAGGAATCTTCTCTGGGTAATGCCGTTGGTCTTATTGTTGAACTTCTCCGGCATCATTTCGTAGAAGTCTTTCAGTTCCTGATTCTTTAAAATCTCGGTATGTAATCTGGCCACACCGTTGACAGAATAGCCTGCTACGATGGCGAGATGTGCCATCTTGACCTGACCGTCATAAATGATTGCCATCTTGCGGACTTTCTCATGATTGCCAGGATATTTCTGCTCAATCTGTGCAATAAATCTGCGGTTGATTTCCTCCACAATCTGATAGACACGGGGCAGCAATCTGGAAAACAGTTCAATGGGCCATTTCTCCAGAGCCTCGGACATAATCGTGTGATTGGTATAAGCACAGGTCTTTGTGGTCACTTCCCATGCCTCGTCCCAGGTGAGATAATGCTCATCCATCAGAATCCGCATCAGTTCGGCGATCGCCACTGTCGGATGGGTGTCATTCAGCTGGAAGGTCACCTTCTCATACAGCTTCCTGACATCATCATGTTTTCTCATATATTTAGCCACTGCTTCCTGTACTGAAGCGGAGATAAAGAAATACTGCTGTTTTAAACGCAGTTCCTTACCTGCATAATGATTATCGTTAGGATAAAGTACCTCTACAATATTTCTGGCAAGATTCTCCTGCTCCACAGCCTTCTGATAATCTCCCTTATCAAAGGAATCCAGCTGGAAACAATTCACAGGCTCCGCATCCCAGATTCTTAAGGTATTGACAATGCCATTGCCATAGCCAACCACCGGCAGGTCATAAGGAATTGCCGTTACTGCCTGATAACCTTCCAGCCGGAAATTACTTCTGCCGTTTTCATCCACATACACATTGACATAGCCCCCAAAACGTACCTCCTTGGTATATTCGGGTCTTCTCAGCTCAAAGGGATTGCCGTCACGAAGCCAGTTATCCGGCACTTCCACCTGGTAACCGTCCCGGATTTCCTGTTTGAACATACCGTAACGATAACGGATACCACAGCCATATGCCGCATAGCCGAGTGTGGCAAGGGAATCTAAGAAACATGCCGCAAGACGGCCAAGACCGCCGTTTCCCAAAGCTGCATCCGGCTCCTGGTCTTCCACCACATTAATGTCGATGCCAAGCTCGTCCAGTGCTTTCTCCACTGCCTTATATGCCTGTAAGTTAATCATGTTATTTCCCAGGGCACGACCCATCAGAAATTCCATGGACAGGTAATATACCATCTTGGGATCCTGCTTGTCATACTCTTTCTGCGTGGTCAGCCACTGATCCACGATAGCATCCTTAATCGCATAGGATACCGCCTGGAAAATCTGCTGATCCGTAGCCTCCTCGAGCGTCTTTCTGTAGAGCGTCTTCACATTGTAAAGTACGCTTCTCTTAAAAAGCTCTGTATCAAACCCAGTTGTTACAGCTTTCTTTACCATCTTCATTCCTCCTCGTTTACTCTTATGTCAGGTAAGTCTGCTTAAATTCTTCTTTTATTATATATTGTATTTGTTCTTTTGACTATATGTAATATGTCAAAATAATCATCAATATTCATAAAGCTTGCGAATCTCCCCGCCTATCAGGTCTTTGCAATAACACACACTCCTACCGCGCTCATATCCGTCCCGCCAGCCAAGGCTGTAATGGGTACTGTAAGTTAAATCCGTCACCGTGAAAAACAACTTTCCCTCAAGATATTCAATCCCTTCCACCTGCTGTACAATTCTGCCATCCTCATGCGTTTTGACGGCAAGTTCCTCACTCTCCTCCACCGTAAGCAGGACATAACAGATCCCGGAAGTATCCGGATAAATCACTATGGAATCTGTGGGGTTTTTATACAGGTACACCCGCGGTTCATCATACGCTGTAAATCCCTCCCACGGAACGATATCCTTCTGCTTCTGGCCAAACAGACTGATCTGACGCACTCCCTCTTTCCCTGCCGCGATACCGCATCCGTCCTCACGCGACGTACAATACAACGATCTGTTGTGCCCGTCATCATACAGATAAAAATACTCGTTATAAGATGTCGCCAGAATCCTGCATCCGCTTCCATCCTTTTTCATGCCATAAATCGGCCCGCCCGAATATATATGCGCGTTTCCGTTGGTAGTTCCCATCGAAAAATAGAGATCATCCCCCGACATCTGGAAAACGGGGATAAAAAGCTGCGAAACAAAAAAGGAACCATCTATTATCTCAGTACCCATACAATCTGTATAGTCCTGCATGGTAAATGCCATCAATTCCTTTGTATGCCCCTGATAATCCGCAGAATACAGATGCAAGTCCGCCCAATCCGTCTTCCCATTTTTCATGCACCGATAGAAAAACACCTCTTCTTCCGTGGCATCCAGATAGCTTGGTGATTCATCAGACACCAGGACATGCTCGCGCCCATCCTTTACGTCAATCCAGGAAATTCCATCATACTCCCAACTACAGATAATCCTGTTCCCTGCCACATCAAGTATCCTCTCCTCAGAATCATATTCTATCACATCACTGCCGTCCAGCGCACAGGAATAGACTACCGAAACTTCAGACGTTCCCTGCCGCTTCCACTTTTGGGAATAAATCCTGCCTTCCACAATATACATCCCGTCATAACCGTAATCCACTCCCACCTGCGTCACACTTCCATCACGTTCCATACACATGAGTTCTTTTTCCGTACCCGCAATCGGGGAGAAATCCCCCCACAGGCCGCCTTCCTCCATGTCCTCATCGGAATACTGCCTGTAGTAGATTCTACCCTCCCACACGGCATACAATTTGTTTTTCATAGGCGGGAGATTGGTCAAATCATAAGATATCGGGCCGAAGTTATATTGTACATCGTCCGTTTTCAGTGTTTTTTCTGTACGATTGTCGCCTGTCCCAAAGCCTGTAAGCAGACCGGCCGCAGAAACTGCGGCCGCCGCCATACAAACTTTCCCAAACATTGTTTTTATTTTACTATCTTTACACTTTTTCCACACCAATTGTAACTTTTTCGCCATTGACATTCCACTCTTTGGAGACAGTAAGTTCTTCTTCCGTGACAATCGCTTCCGCCAGAACTTTGCCCGCGATCATGCCCTCATTCCTGGCCGCAATCTGCGCCACCTTCTCATTCCCGTTAATGGTGACTTTGATATGATCCATAACCTCAAAGTCCGCATCTTTTCTCATGGTCTGAATCTTGCTGATGATCTCGTACACAAATCCTTCCTCAATCAGATCTTCCGTCAGATTCGTGTCGAGCACCACCGTCACATAGTTGTCGGCCTCCGCGACGAAGCCTTCTTTCTGCGCCATATCAATCAGCAGATCTTCCTCCGCCAGGGAAACCTCCGTGCCGTCCACCGTAAAGGTAAGCGCACCGTTTGTCTTTAAGGTCTCCATGGCTGCACTGCCGTCCATATCGGACAGATATGCCTTGATACCGCCAAGCTGTTTACCGTACTTAGGCCCCACGGTCTTCAGCTGAGGTTTGAAGCTGTAGGTAGTGAACGCAGACACATCCTCAGAGAATACAATCTGCTTCACATTCAGTTCATCCTTGATGATATCCTGATAGAAGTCATCCAGTACTTTCTCGGCCTTCACATACATGGTGCCGATGGGCTGACGGTTCTTGATACTCGCCGTATTGCGGGCTGCCCGTCCCATGACCACGATTTTCAAGACTTCTTCCATGGATTCTTCCAGTTTCTTGTCGATCATCGCCTCGTTCGCCACGGGGAAGTCACACAGATGGATACTCTCCGGTGCATCCTGATCCACACTGCACACCAGATTTCTGTAGATTTCCTCTGTCATAAAGGGAACCATGGGTGCTGCACATTTACAGATGGTCACAAGCGCCGTGTAAAGGGTCATGTAGGCATTGATCTTATCCTGTTCCATACCCTTTGCCCAGAAGCGTTCACGGCTTCTTCTCACATACCAGTTGCTCATCTCGTCCACAAAGTTATCCAAGACTCTTGCAGCCTCCGGAATCCTGTACTGATCCAGATAATTATCCACTTCCTTCACCGCCGTATTTAATTTGGACAACAGCCACTTATCCATAACCGGAAGTTTATCATATTCCAGGCTGTATCTGGTCGCGTCAAACTGATCGATATTGGCATAGAGCACAAAGAACGCATAAGTGTTCCACAAAGTGCCCAGGAATTTCCTCTGTCCCTCCTGCACGGCCTTCCCATGGAACCGGTTGGGCAGCCAGGGCGCCGAATTAATATAGAAATACCAACGGATCGCATCCGCCCCGTAAGTCTCCAATGCTTCAAAAGGATCCACTGAATTACCTTTGGATTTACTCATCTTCTGCCCGTTCTCATCCTGCACATGGCCTAAGACAATGACATTCTCAAAAGGTGATTTATTAAACAGCAGAGTCGATTCCGCCAACAGGGAATAGAACCATCCCCTGGTCTGATCCACCGCTTCGGAGATAAACTGGGCCGGGAACTGTTTCTCAAACAGATCCTGATTCTCAAAGGGATAGTGATGCTGTGCAAAAGGCATGGCACCGGAATCAAACCAACAGTCGATCACCTCCGGCACACGTTTCATGGTCTTAGCACATTCAGGACAGGTACAGGTAATCTCGTCGATATAAGGTCTGTGCAGTTCCACCGTCTGCGCCGCCGGATTGCCGCTCATCTTCTCCAGTTCATCCCTGGAACCGATGGCCTCCATATGGCCGCAATCCTCACACTCCCACACATTTAAAGGTGTGCCCCAGTAACGGTTCCTGGAAATACCCCAGTCCTGAATATTCTCAAGCCAGTTCCCGAAACGCCCCTCGCCGATGGACTCCGGAATCCAGTTTACCGTCTTATTGTTGGCCACCAGATCGTCCCGCACCGCCGTCATCTTGATAAACCAGGACTCTCTTGCATAATAGATCAGTGGGGTATCGCAGCGCCAGCAGAAAGGATAATCATGCTCAAACTTAGGCGCATCAAACAGCTTGCCCTCTTTATCCAGATCCTTGATGATCTCCGGATCCGCATCTTTTACGAAGGTGCCTGCGTAAGCAGTCTCCTCGGTCATATTACCCTTGCCATCCACAAACTGCACGAAGGGCAGATCATACTTGCGGCCCACCTGGGCGTCGTCCTCACCGAAAGCCGGCGCGATATGAACGATTCCGGTACCATCCGTCATGGTAACGTAGTTGTCGCAGGTCACAAAATGAGCTTTCTTCTTCTGCCTCTCCGCTTCCTTGCCGGCACAGACAAAGAGAGGCTCGTACTCTTTATATTCCAGATCCGTGCCCACATAAGTCTCTAAAATTTCATAGGCAGGCGTATCGTCTTTGGCCAGTTTGCCAAGCACCGTATCCAACAGGGCATGGGCCATATAATAAGTATAACCGTCCGCCGCCTTTACTTTCACATAAGTCTCATCAGGATTCACACACAGCGCCACATTGGAGGGCAGTGTCCAGGGCGTGGTGGTCCATGCCAGGAAATAGGCATCCTCTCCCACTACCTTAAATCTTGCCACGGCAGAACGCTCCTTCACCGCCTTATAGCCCTGTGCCACCTCATGGGATGACAGAGGTGTCCCACAGCGCGGGCAGTAAGGCACAATCTTAAAGCCCTTATAGAGAAGACCCTTGTCCCAGATCTGCTTAAGCGCCCACCATTCGGACTCAATAAAGTTATCATGATAGGTCACATAAGGATCATCCATATCCGCCCAGAAACCCACGGTCTGAGAGAAGTCCTCCCACATACCTTTATATTTCCACACAGACTCCTTACATTTCCCGATAAAGGGATCCAGACCATACTCCTCAATCTGCTCCTTGCCATCCAGGCCCAGAAGCTTCTCCACTTCCAGTTCCACCGGCAATCCATGGGTATCCCATCCTGCCTTACGGGGCACCATGTATCCCTTCATGGTACGGTATCTGGGAATCATATCCTTGATAACACGTGTCAATACATGCCCGATATGTGGCTTGCCGTTAGCCGTCGGCGGGCCGTCATAAAAAGTATAAGTAGGCCCTTCTTTTCTGGCTTCCATGCTCTTCCTGAAAATGTCATTTTCTTTCCAGAACTGGCATACTTCTTTCTCTCTGTCCACAAAATTCAAGTTCGCGTCAACTTTCTGGTACATACTCTTCTTCCTTTCTCTACTAAATTGGGTTGAGACGAATAAGCAGACTCGAAAGATTTCATCTTTCGAGTTCGCGTTGCTCGTCAGAAGCCCTACAGATCAGGCGCTCATGCAAGCATGGCACCTAATCTGTATGCCTTCTGACTCTGCTTATTCGCGTAAAATATGAAAGCCCCGTCCAGTAAAAGGACGAGGCCAATTCTCGTTACACCACCTGTTACTCCCGTACCGACACGCTTCTATTACAAAGCGCTCTATACGTCATCCCATAACGGAGGATATCCGGCGGTACTTACTGCTCCTGCATCGTAATCCATGCAAAAGGTTCGGCCCGCGACTCGGAAGTGATTTTCCCTGATCTTCTACTCATACCGGTCTTACACCCTCACCGGCTCGCTGTGACTTTTGAAAATCAGCTACTGTCTTCTTCAACGTCTTTATAGATGCCATTATAATTCCCGGAAATCATGATTGTCAAGAAGTAAATTCCTCCGGAATTAACTTCGGAATTTACTTCTCCAGGTCCGCTTCGCGGCCTCGGATTCCTCTTGAATTATCAATCCACAAAATCTACCTTTTATATGGATTGATAATAGTTAATTTTTTTATGGATTTATGTAATACACCATGATACAATGTAGCTATTAAACTTAATTGATAAGTAAATTTGCCAAGGAGCTGCTACAATGGATAAGAAAGTTGATATTATAAAAGACTCTGACGCCAGAAACATTGTGGTCATTAACGACATGTGTTTTAAAGGAAGAAGGAGCGTAGATTGGAACATTGTTGAGGATCACCTGAAAAAATATATTGGTCAGTATGCGGAAATTACAGAAACATCAGATATAATATACATAGGAAGTGATTTCCCGGACGAGTTTGCACACTCCAAAGACACAAAGCAACTAAGGGGAGCAAATATGTATGCAAAGGCAAATTCCTCAGGAATTATCAAAGAGATGATTGAACTTGCCACGAACAAAACATTTGCGGAAAACTATGCACAAAAGCATAATACGGATGCAAAATTCGGCTGGTACAGGTATGACATACGTTTTGCAGTTCCAGTTTATGATGATACGGGTAAATTGGTCAGGTACAATATCTTTAAAGCCAGAATATTGGTACGTCATGCAAAAGATGGAAAGCTGTATCTGTATGATATTTTACGGACAAAAAAAGAAACGAGCAAGCCGCTTGAGCAATAGCTGTACGGTCGAAAAACTCATTTCTTTTTGTAAACCATATTTTAAGGGCATATATCAGTTTTGTCAAGAAGTAAATTCCTTCGGAATTAACTTCTCGAGGACCGCTTCGCGGCCTCGGCATCATCTGTTTGGCGTTCCAATCATTATCTCTGCACCCGCGCCCCGGCGCCGCCCATGATGGCTTCCACTTCCTTCCTGCTTGCCATCGTGGTGTCTCCCGGTGTGGTCATCGCCAGCGCTCCGTGAGCCGCGCCGTAGTTCACTGCTGTCTCGGCATCACCTGTCGTCATCAGGCCATATATCAGCCCTGACGCAAAGGAATCACCGCCGCCTACACGATCCATAATCTCCAGGCCCTTATAATCCTTCGCCTTATAAATCTCACCGTCCGCCCAGCAGATTGCGCTCCAGTCATTTATGGTGGCTGTTTTTACCTCCCGCAGGGTCGTGGCAACCACTTTAAAGTTCGGATATACCTGTGCCGCATGATTGATCATCTTCTTATACCCGTCCAGATTTAGCGCTTTGAGGTTTTCATCATTGCCCTCTATCTCGAATCCGAGGCAGGCCGTGAAATCTTCCTCATTACCAATCATCACATCCACATATTTCGCAATTTCCTTATTCACTTCCTGCGCTTTCTCCAGGCCGCCGATAGCACTCCACATAGAGGGTCTGTAATTCAAGTCATAGGAAACTACCGTGCCGTACTTTTTCGCTGTCTTAATCGCCGCAAGCACCGTCTCACAGGACTGTTCGGACAATGCCGCATAGATACCTCCCGTATGGAGCCAGCGCGCGCCCAACTCTCCAAAGATATACTCAAAATCAAAATCCTCAGGAGATGCCTTGGATATCGCCGTATTGGCCCGGTCAGAACATCCCACCGCGCCACGGATACCGAAACCGCGCTCCGTAAAATTAATTCCGTTTCTACAGGTTCTACCGATACCATCTGTCTTCATCCACTTGATCAAAGAAGTGTCCACGCCGCCTTGCAGGATAAAATCTTCCATCAGCATACCAATCTCATTATCGGCAAAGGCCGTGATCACAGCCGTATTCATACCAAAACATCTGCGAAGACCACGTACCACATTATACTCTCCGCCGCCTTCCCATGCACGGAAACTCCTTGCCGTGCGGATCCTTCCTTCGCCCGGATCCAGGCGCAGCATCACCTCGCCCAGGGATACCGCATCATATTTACATTCACTCTTAGGTTTTAGGTTCAAATTCATTCTGTTCTCCCTTCCCGATTCGCTTTCTATCATTTCAAACCTGCACGGATTGACGCAGCAAGTTCCACAGCCTCTTTTGTCAGTTCCTTAATCTTGTCAAACTCTCCGTTTCGGATCATATCACCCTTCACCATCCAACTGCCGCCACAGCAGAGAATCCTGTCATATTCCAGATATTCTTTCAGGTTCCTGGCGTTGATTCCACCGGTTGGCATGAATTTCATCATGATATAAGGAGCCGCCATAGCTTTGATCATAGACACACCGCCAGCCTGTTCAGCCGGAAAGAATTTCACTACTTTCATGCCCCGCTTCGCCGCCTGCGCCACCTCGGAAGGTGTGATACATCCCGGGAATACCGGAATATCTTTGCCCAGGCAATAGTCCACGATTTCCGGATCAAAGCCGGGACTGACAATAAACTTCGCGCCAGCCTTCACGGCCCGGTCTGCCTGTTCTATCGTCAGTACCGTACCTGCTCCTACAAGCATATCCGGATATGCTTCACTCATCCGGCGGATGGATTCCTCCGCCGCCTCCGTGCGGAAAGTTACTTCCGCGCAGGGCAGCCCTCCTTCCGTCAACGCCTCAGCCAACGGGAGTGCGTCTTTCACATCCTCCAGAACCACTACCGGCACTACACCATATTCATAAAACTGTTCCGCAATTGTTTTCATATCATTTATCCTCCTATGACATTCCCTGACAATCCGCTTCTTTTTCCCGTCTTGACGAGACATCAATACTCCAAATATGCTCCCTTCATCGGACTCGCCGCATGTTCACTGAACAGTCTGAGCACCCCTTTTGTATATTTGGGTTCTCTGGGCTTCCAGTTCTTACGCCGCATTGCAAGAATCTCTTCCACTTCCTCCATACTCTTACGCTCACCCGCAATACCGACGATATTCAGTTTCCTGGCTTCTACATCAATCTCTATCAGGTCTCCTTCTTCTACAAGTGCAATCGGCCCGCAGTCCACTGCCTCCGGACTGCAATGCCCAATCACGGGCCCGGTAGATGCCCCGGAGAAGCGGCCATCCGTAATCAGCGCAATACTTCTGCCCAGTTCCTTATCGCTGCTGATTGCTTCAGAAGTGTAGAACATCTCCGGCATACCGCTTCCTTTCGGCCCTTCATAACGGATAAATACGGCATCTCCTTTTTGTACTTTATGCTTCAGGACGGCATCCAGACATTCCTCTTCACTGTCAAAAGGTCTGGCCCGCAAAACAGCCTTAAACATCTCTTTCGGACAGGCCGTATGCTTGATCACTGCTCCCTCCGGCGCCAGATTCCCCCTCAGGATAGCAATACTGCCGTCCGTGCCGATGGCATTATCATAAGGACGGATGATATCTTCCTTTTTCAGGGAAACCCCATAACGTCTGTTAAATTCCTGCAGCCACTTTTCACACCTTTCGTAAAATCCGTTCTCCTTCAGAGTATCCAGATTCTCTCCCAGAGTCCTGCCTGTCACGGTCATTACGTTCAAATAAAGATGCTGTCTGATTTCCTCCATGATCGCCGGTACCCCGCCCGCATAGTAGAAACATTCTGCCGGCCAGCGGCCTGCCGGACGCACATCCAGAAGATATCTGGCGTTCCTGTGCAGTCTGTCAAAAGTATCTCCTGTAATTTCAATCCCAAACTCATGAGCAATGGCCGGAATATGCAGCAGACAGTTTGTACTGCCCGAGATGGCCGCATGTACCAGAATCGCATTTTCAAAGCTCTCCATGGTAACAATATCGCTCGGACGCATATGCGGCATCATCGCCAGCTTCACTGCCTGCATACCTGCCTCTTTGGCAAAGGTGAGCAGATCCGGACTTGTAGCCGGCATCAGGGCACTTCCAGGAAGTGCAAGCCCCAGTGCCTCCGCCATAATCTGCATGGTAGAAGCCGTACCGATAAAGGAACAGGCCCCACAGCTTGGACACGCATTACACTTCGCCCAGTTCAGTTTATCCTCATCAATCTCACCGCGCTGATACTTTGCACTGTACATACCAAGCTGTTCCAGTGTGAGCATCTCAGGTCCCGCGTTCATGGTGCCGCCGGGCACCACAACCGCCGATACATCCGCTCTTGCCAGACCCATCAGATTCCCCGGCATCCCTTTATCGCAGCTTGCCAGATATACCCCCGCATCAAAAGGGGTGGCATTGGCATGAATCTCTATCATATTGGCAATCATCTCACGGCTCGCCAGGCTGTAATTAATCCCGTCCGTCCCCTGACTCTCACCGTCGCAGATATCTGTACAATAATAACGCGCTCCATGTCCGCCCGCTTCCTCGATACCCTTGCGCACTTCCTCCACCAGAATGTGCAGATGTCCGCTTCCCGGATGGCTGTCACCGTAAGTACTCTCAATCATCACCTGCGGTTTGGATAAATCCTCCGGTTTCCATCCGGTTCCAATGCGCAGCGGATCTAATTCCGGCGCCAGTTTACGCATTTTTTGACTTCTTAATTCCATACCCTCTCTTCTCCTTTCATTTTGCCTGTCCCATAGGTAATTGCAAAATCCCTTTCAAGGCTGTAATAATTGTGCAAACAGCATAAACATAAGCAGACCCTTGGAGAGCGTCAGCGCTTAACGAGGTTTTTCACGAGGTTAGCGTCTGCTACGCTCGGAGCGGAGCGAAAGCGCGTCTGCGTTGATTATGCTGTTTGTGCAATTTCAATAACTATAAATGAGTTTTGCAAATACCTATTGCCTGTCCCAACCTCTTGCAGATCATGCAAAGAACGAAATAATCAGTGCCACCACAAATCCGGTTCCGCCCACCAGGGTCTCCATAATCGTCCAGGTCTTTAAGGTAGTCTTTTCATCCATTCCCACAAGGGATTTTACCAGCCAGAATCCCGAATCATTAAAGTGGGAACACACCGTTGCGCCGCCTGCCACTGCCGCCGTGGTACATGCCAGATACAGAGGTGATAACTCTGCGATTCCAGGCATCGCCGCAATAATGCCCGCCGCCATCGTCATGGCAACCGTTGCCGAACCGACACAGATCCTGACTAATGCAGCTACAATAAATGCCACCACTACAATCGGCAGGTTTGCAGAAGATACCGCATTACCGATCAGGTCACCCAGACCGGAATACTGTAAGATATACCGCAGGACACCGCCGCAGGCCGTCACCAGCAGAATCAGACCGGTAGGTTCCAGCGACTTCGTCATAATCTTTTCCAGATCCTGCATCGTATAACCATGCTTCAGACCAAGAATAAGCATGGCGGCAATCGTCGCAATCAACAGTGCCACAAAGGGTTCTCCCAGAAATCCGAAGACAGGTGCCAGTCCGCTCAGTGCCGGCACCACGCCTGCCACAGAGTCCAGAATGATCAATACCAGCGGAATCAGAATAATTCCCACAATCGTCCAGAAATTCGGAAGTTTGGATTCGTCAAAATCTTCCTGGTTCGCCACATGCTCCGGAACCGGAACCATATATTTCCTGCCACAGACAGCACCCCACACAGGCCCGGCAACAATCATGGAACAGATACCGCACAAAACGCCTACCATAATCACCCAGCCAAGTTCTACATTCAGCATCGTCGCCACCAGAACCGGCCCCGGTGTGGGCGGAATAAAGGCGTGTCCTACAGCTAGCCCTGCAAGCAGCGGAATCGCATAGAATAAAGAAGACCGATTCGTCCTCTTAGCCAATGAGAAAGCCAACGGAATCAGAATGATCAGTCCGGCATCAAAGAACACCGGCATGGCAATCACCAATCCCGTAATTCCCAGCGCCCATGCCGCCTTCTTATCGCCAAACCATTTGACCATACTGACTGCCAGCGTCTGCGCTCCGCCCGAAGCCTCCAAAATTGCTCCGAACATAGAACCAAGACCCACCAGCAAAGCGATTCCCTTTAAGGTATTTCCAATACCATCATTCACTGCCGTTACGATATTATCCAAAGGCATCCCGGCTCCAAGCCCGATTACGATTGCCCCCACCAGAATGGAAACCATCGCCTGAACCTTAAACTTAATAATCAATAAAAGTAATACTGCAAGCCCCAGAATTGCCGCCAATACCAATCTGGTCGGATTTAATGCCGCCATTTCACCAGCCATAATTTGAAACCTCCTTCCTCCTTCTTCCTTCTTTACTTATTGTAGTTTTTTGCTTTATTCCATTCTTCCCATTTGTAACATCCGACGTCTGATGTCCTTGTGATAAAATTATATGTTTATTGTTATTTTGTCGCAATACATCAGATGTATTTATTTTTTATTCTACCTTATATACAAAAAAAGATGAGGTTTGTCTCCAAATCCTCATCATCATTTGTGCATTTTTACCATTCCTTTTTATCAGCTGTTTGTCGGAACCCTAAAATCATCTGACGTATTTCTTTTTTCACGTTCTTCCATAATCATCATGATTGTCTGTCGATTATAAGTCAGATGCATCATCATTGCACATTTGGCACCCACTGTATCCCTTTTCAAAATAGCGTCCGTAACTGCCCGATGTGTCTTAATCGTTTCTTCCATCAGCATGTGATGGGTCAGATTTGCAAATGTATAGACCGCCGTATTGATAACCGGTATCAGAGTCTCCACCACCTGATTCTTGCTGCACCTTGCAATACAGGTGTGAAATTCAATATCCTTGCTGATATGATTACGTCCGTTCAGATACAGATACTCCGTCTCATCACACAGCCTTTTCAGGTTCTTCAGTTCCTCTGCCGATGCGTTCCTACCCGCCAGGGCTGCAATCTCCGGCTCAATCATCAGACGTACTTCAAACAGATCCAATGCCAGCTTATATTTATCTTCTATCTTACCGAATCCCAGGGGATCCACTTCATAGGAGTTTGTATTAATCACATAGGTACCGGAACCTCTGCGGACTTCCAGTATCCCGCGTGATACAAGCCCTTTCACCGCCTCTCTGACAGTGCTTCTCCCCACTCCGAACCGTTCGGCCAGCTCAAATTCATTGGGAATTTTCTGCCCGGGTTCCACCGGCTCCTGCAAAATATACTTCATCAACTCATCTTCTACCCGTGCACCCAGAGGTTTCTTACTCGTTTTTTTCGGGCTGTACATCGCTGTCCCTCTCCAATCGCTTCCATCACATTATTTTGCGAAATACTCTTTATACTTCCCTTCATCCGCATCAAAGAAACAGAACCCTATAATTCCTCTCCCGGTATGGGCACCGATGGCACAGCCTACGGTTCCTATCATGACCGCCTTAGGATGAAACTCTGTCTCTATCAGCGAAAGCATATAGTCCCTGCCTTCCTCATCCTCCCCATGGCAGAGGGCAACGGTCTGCTCTTCCAGGTGACAACCGGTCTCTTTCGCGTACTCCAACAGGAATCGCAGGGACTTCTTGCGCCCCCGCACCGTCTTAATCACCGACAACGCACCATTTTCATCCACGATCAGAACCGGTTTCATATCCAGAGTCTCCGCTAACGTCCCCTTAAATTTCGTCAGCCTGCCGCCCTTGATCAGATAAGCCAGCGTATGCACTGTAAACACATGCCGCACATGGGAAATAAAGTAATCCGCCGCTTCAATGATCTCCTCTTTGGAAGCCCCTTTTTCCAACATCGTAATAAGTTTTGATACCACAAGGCCGAACCCGATGGAGGCACATTTGGAATCAATGATTGTCAGATCAAAATCCGGATATTCTTCCAGTACATTTGTCTTTGCCACATTCGCCGCATTATAAGTTCCGGCAATGCCCGTGGAAAAACACAGATAAATAACCGTATCGCCCGCCTTGGCATAAGGCAGAAACGCATCCGTAAACATTGCCGGATTGATATGATATGTCTTTACATCCCTCTTAATATCATCCAGTATCTCATAAAACTCTTTCGTCTGAATCGTAGCCCCGTCGAAATAATCCACATCGTCAATCACCACCGGCGTGGGAATCACATGCAGCTTATGTTCCTCAATGTATGCCCGGGGCAGATCCGATGCCGAATCCGTAATGATTTTAAGCATAAAAATGCACTCCTTCACAATGTTGACGTTCTATACATTCTAACACTTTAAAGGAGTACATTCAATGTCCTATTAATTTTTAATCTTTTCGCTCATACCATATCTATGACTTACAAAATACTGAAGCCGGCTATACATCAACATCAGAAACAAATCGGCTCCACCTCCTCACTAAGCGGTTTCATCTCATATTCCGGAAGATTGTCCAGAAGCTCTTCCAGACAAAGACCCGTGCTGCCGACCACATCATGGGCAAGCAGAATCACCTTTTTACGGCCAAGCGTGGTTCCAACGCCGTTAGCAATCAGCTTCTGGGGATCCGGATTTTTGACCGCATCCTCCAGGCTGGCGTTCCAGTCGTAATAGATATAACCTCTGTCAGTCATTTTCTGAATAATCGCCTGTCCTGTCTTTTGATTATAGGCATTGATACTGCCGCCCGGGAAACGGAATATATTGGTCTCCACACCCGTCACTTCATATATGGTCTGTCTTGCTTTCTCAAAATCCGCCACATAACTGTCCACACTCTCATACAGAGCATCATAATCATGGCTGTCACAGTGAACTCCTATGGTATGCCCTTCCGCCACAATCCGCCGCGCCATGTCGGGATGCTTTCTCACATTCTCCCCCACCAGGAAAAAGGTGGCTTTGATATTCCTGTCCCGCAGGATATCCAGCACTTTCTGGGTATTTTCCTCAGAAGGCCCGTCATCAAAAGTCAGATACATGGTCTTTGGATGAAAATAATAGACCACACCCTGTACAATGCCATCTGCAATCTGCTGCTGGTACTCGACAAGGCCGAGTCTCTGACGTTCTGCTGTATTGGAAAGAAAACCCGTCTCAATCAGACAGGCTGGCATCGTCGTATTGCCGGTCACATGAAAGTCTCCGTCTCCGCGCAGTTCCCGCTCCACAGCCCCTGTGCTCTTTATGGTCTGCTGATTGATCAGCTGTGCCAGTCTCTTACTGTCGCGCCCGGAATCATCCTCCTCATACCATACTTCCATCCCGCTCACACCGGCACCCTCATCTGTAGCATTTTGATGGATGCTGATGTAAATATCCGCCCCTGACTGATTGGCCTCCTTTACTCGGTCTTCCTTGGCAATATAGCTGTCTGTCTCTCTGGACATGACCACCTGATATCCTTGTTCTTCCAGTCTATCCCGTACAAGAAGTGCTATGGCCAGATTCAGATCCTTCTCCAAAATACCATTCCTGGCGCAGCCCTCATCCGTACCGCCATGCCCGGGATCGAGAAAAACGGTCGGAATATGTTCTGTCTCTGCCACCGCCTCCGGGAACTGATCAACTCCGTAAACTGCCATCTGTACCACCTGTGCCGTCTGTTCGCCCAACGCATAAACCGGCTGTACGGACTCCTCCACACGGACTGTCTGTATCTGCTTTGTTATACCCTGCTGCGTTATATCTGTCAGCACGCGCCATCCGCCCGCCGCCGTAAACCGCACAGCAGCCATTGCCGCCAGACAAAGCAGGCTCATTACTATCGTCAGCACGCAGGTTCTCCTGAACAGACGCCTTTTCTTCTGTTCCCTCGTTTCATAACCGCAGACATATTCCCAGGTAAACGATGACTCTCCGTACATATCCTGATGCTCCCTCCACAACTCTTTTGTATGCTCTCCAGTATCAGCATACAAAGCGGCTGCATCAGAATTTCATCTAAGTTGCATCAAAGTACCATCTTTTTTGCATCAAAGTTGCATCATTTTCTGTCGGACGCCGTCAAATCCTGCACAGTCCTTTTTCCTTTGCGCTGGCAGCAATGTTTCGCTCCACTTCTTTTCCGGCAATTTTCAGCGCACGAAGTCCCATCACACAGGAACCCACTACCGGCTCATATTCTGCCATGACAATACAGGCTTCCGGTTCTCGCTCCTTAATCTTCTCCACAATCTGTCCGGTCAGATAATTATCTTCCCCTTTCAGTACACTGCCCGCCAGCACAATATTCTCCCCTTTGGAAGAGATGCCAAGCTTCCCAAATCCCGCAAAGATAAACGCCACTGTCCGCCCGGCAAATGCCTCCAGCATACGACAGGTTTCCCGGTCTTGTTGTGCCGCAAGCTTAAGAATCTCAGGCATGAGATATCGGATTTCCTCAGAGAATCCCTGCCTTGTCATATACACCTGTAACAACTCATCCACCGTATCCACACCGGCATATTCCAGAAACAGCTTTGTCAGGGCTGTGGCACCGCATAATCCCATTTCCGCGTCAAAAACCTTGCGGATGGCTCTCTGGGCCAGCGCACTGCCTCCCTGCAAATCTTCTTCCATATAGTCTCCATAGACAAACCGTCTGCCAGACGCATCTATGATCGCACCGTTCATTCCCGTTCCTGCACACAATACCATGCCATGAACGATTCCGGGCACAGTATATAAAGCATTGATCATATCATTACAGGCAATGACACGTTCCAGATTCATTCTCTGTCGAAGGGCTTCTTCCATCATCTTATCATCCCCCGGCCAGTCGATTCCGGTTATGCCCGCTATGGCAATCCGTATGTCTTCCTGACAAACGCCCGCCTGCTTCTGCGCCAGTTCCACAGCCTCCTCCATGCGGTCCAGCGCAGCAGACACCCCATGTTTGGGATAATAGGCTCCCTTGACCACGGCTGTCCCCACAATCGTTCCATCTTCCCGCATAATGGCCGCCGCCGTCTTTGTTCCTCCCTGATCGATTCCCAAAATATATCCCATACATGTCCTCCTTCCCGTCAGAACTATCTGCCTTGTCTTCTTCCTGACTTTACATGCATCATATAAAAATGTATCTATATCTTTCCGTCACTTTTATCATCACATGTTTATCGATTCACACTTTATGACTATTATTACTTATTTTCCATAATTTTGTCAATCAGTTTTTATAAAAAGAAACTCTTTTTACATTTCCAACTTTTGATATTGACATTTTGACACACTATGTTACACTTTATATGTAAACTTTGAAACATTCCACTCATGAAATGAGGTGAAACCATGGCAACCATATCAGAGATTGCAAAAGAGGCTAACGTGTCAAGGACTTTGGTATCCAGAGTTCTCAACAACAAACCCGGCGTCAGTCCCGAAAACCGGCAGAAAATACTGGAGGTCATAGAAAAACACAACTATGTACCCAATGGTCTTGCCCGGGCACTTGTCCTGCAAAAGACCATGACCATCGGCGTTGTCATGGACGATTTGTGCAATGACTTCTTCTTTGACCTGATTACGGGTCTCCAGGATGCCGGCGAAGAGCATGGCTACAATATGCTGTTTTGCAGCGGGCGAAACGACATTCATACCCGAATGAAATATGTGGATTATTTTACACAGGGACGCACAGACGGCATCATCGCCTACGGCAGCAACCGCCAGGACGAAGAGCTCTTTCGCAGCATTGCCGCCAAATCTGTCAACTGTGTTCTGATTGAAGGAAGCCCGGACAACTGTAAGGTTAATAAAATCCTGCTCGATAATTTCCGCGGTGCTTATACGGCAACAGAACATCTGATCAAACAGGGACATCACAATATCATCCATATCACCAACGATATGAATTACGACGTATCCCTGGAGCGGCTCAACGGTTTTGTGCAGGCCATGCATGATTACAGGATACCTCTGGGACCGGACTCCATTGTCTATGCAGACTGTTTTGAGCAGGTTGCCTATCAGCAGATGAAACGCCTGCTCACAGAGGGGAAGAAACCGGACGCCTGCTTCGTGGGTGCCGACAAACCCGCCTACGGTGTCCTGCGTGCCGCCATAGAGGCCGGTTTGACCATTCCTGGAGATCTCGCCGTCATCGGTTTTGACGATGACACGCCGGTATCCAGAGATATGATTTTCCCGGGCCTTTCCACCATGCGCCAGCCCCTCTATGAGATGGGGAAAGCCGGCGTGGAACTGCTGCTTGATGGAATCGCACACCCGGAAAGAGAAGTGGAAACACAAACCTTTGAGGCAGAACTGATACTGCGGGATACCTGCCGTTAAATGTAAACTATGATAAGGAGGAATATAACATGACCAAGAGAGGATTAAAAATTGCAACAATCGGTGGCGGCTCCAGCTACACGCCGGAGTTAATCGAAGGATTTATCAAACGGATTGCAACGCTTCCCGTGAAAGACATATACCTGGTAGATATCGAAACCGGCAAAGAAAAATTAGAGATTGTCACGGCGCTTGCCAGACGAATGGCCGCCAAAAGCGGTATTGATTTACAGATACACGCCACCACGGACAGAAGAGAAGCTTTGCAGGACGCCGACTTTGTCACCACACAGTTTCGTGTCGGAAACCTGGACGCCCGGATCCGCGATGAGCGGATTCCCCTGCGGTACCAGAAAATCGGTCAGGAAACTACCGGTGCCGGCGGCTTTGCCAAAGCGCTGCGTTCTGTTCCGGTAATTCTGGATATCTGTAAGGATATGGAAGAACTGTGTCCGGACGCCTGGCTGATCAATTTTGCCAACCCTTCCGGCATCCTGACGGAAGCAGTGTTAAACCATACCTCCATAAAGGCTATCGGTCTGTGCAACTGTCCCATCAATATGATCAACGATATGGCCGAGAAATTTGACTGTCCTGTAGAGGATGTGTTCTGTGATTTTGTGGGTATCAATCATCTGGTATGGGCACAGAGAGTCCTGGTACGGGGCCGCGATGTAACCGCAGAGGCCATCGACAAGATCTGCTCTGACTCCGCCAAAGAGATTATGGCAAATATTCCGGAGATCCACTATGATCCCGCCTTTTTAAAAGCCCTGGGAATGGTGCCTGTAAGTTACCTGAAATATTATTATATGCAGCCGGAAATGCTGGCGGAATGTATCCACGCTGCCGAAACAGACGGATGCCGCGGCGAAGTGATCAAGAAAGTGGAGAAAGAGCTGTTCGACCTGTACCGGAATCCCGAACTGGACAGCAAGCCTGCACAGCTTGCTTCAAGAGGCGGAGCCCGTTATTCCGATGCAGCCTGCTCCCTGATCGATTCCATCTACAATAATAAAAAGGACATCCAGACCGTGAATGTCCAAAACTGCGGTACTAACTTAGACCTGCCATACCATGCCGTCATCGAGCGCAACTGTGTCATTGATGCAGACGGCGCACATCCGATACACATCGGACACACCCCGCTCAAGATCCGGGGGCTCTTACAGAATGTAAAAGCCTACGAACAGCTCACCATCGAAACTGCCATCACCGGTGATTATGACAAGGCACTCCAGGCACTGACCATTCACCCTCTGGTAAACTCTGCAACCACAGCACGCAGTATCCTGGATGACATTCTGGCAGAAAACAAAGAATACCTGCCCCGGTTTGACCACTAGGAAACCTTTAAAAACAACTCATTGATTCCCTCATAGAATCCCAGTGTCACCACTGTCTGACCGCTCCCCATACCCGTAAACACATATTTACGGAAATAGGGAGTGGTCTCTAAGAGGGGATTATCCGACTCATAGGGCACAGGGGCGCTTAATCCCATATACTCTGCCCAGGATTCCACCAGGGCATCTGCATCTATCTCTTCCCACAAAAGCGGGGTCCTCACATAAAACTCATAGATTTTACCATCATCCGCATCAATATAGGCATCCATCAGACGATTACTCTTATCCGCATTTTTCTGGGAATTGGAAATGCTCATCTTCCACACTGCCACATTGTTGCGGGGCTCCAGAACATCAATCGCAGAGTAAAGCGTAACATCATAAGATGCCGCATCCACCTGCCTTAGCTGCTCGGGCAGAATCCCCCTCTCCTTCAGCAGATCCAGCCCATCATTACAGGTGGTATAAATCTGTTCGTCCGTAATCTCCTTACCAGAAGGCCCTCTGCGGTTTATCACAAAAGCATAGGATCCTTCCAGTTCCTGATACTCCACCCCCATATCTTCCGCATGAATCAGCGCGCTCATCTCACTCTCCGGCAGCGTCTGACTGCTCAGACAGCAGGATAATATATAGAGTTTTTCATTGCTGTTCATCTGATAGCGATAACCTTCCCCGGCATTTTCCACATTTTCTGTATGTGCCCTGTCCAGAATTGCCTGATCCTTGTACCTCGCCAATGCCTCCGGCCCCCATATGGAAAGAACCATCACCAGTACAGCCAGCACCGGAAAAGCTAAATAATATAATAAAATCTTACTCTTCATAAGTTCCCCTACCCTCCATAGGAAGGACAAAGCTGAAACAGGAACCTTCCCCTACCTTGCTCTCTATCTGCAGCCTGCTGTGATGTATCTTTAAAATTTCCGCACACAGCGCCAGCCCGAGTCCTGCTCCGTTCTTGCTTCTGGCCCTGGACTTATCCACCATATAGAAGGCTTTGACAATCTTATGCTGTTCCTCCTCCGGTATGCCAATGCCATAATCCTTCACCGCTATCCGGTAGCCTTCGTCCGCCGCCTGACCGGTCACTTCTACCACACCCACATCCTCTGCTGTATCTTCCGTTCCGGACCCTGCCCCGCCAGTCTCCGAGGCCTTACAGGCATTATCCACCAGATTCACCAGCACTGTCTTAATCAGATTGGCCTCCGCCTGCACAACAGCTTCCTCATAATGAAAACGGATATCCATCTCTCTTTTCTCCGCAAACATTTCCTGTAAATATACAAACAGTTCCTGTACGGGAATCTCTTGCAGATCCGCCTCTTCCTGCTTGGCCACGATGATATCCAGAAGACGGAAAGACATAGCCTCCAGACGTTTGCCCTCCGTATAGATATAGTTCGCCGACATAATACTCTTTTCCTCATCCATCTTGTGGGAACGCAGCATGTCTGCATAACCGATGATGGCTGTCAGCGGTGTTTTCAATTCGTGGGCAAAAGCACCCATAAACTCTTCCCGGGCCTCAATCTCCTCTTCCAGCTTACAGATGTTCTCCTCCAATGCATTGGCCATCCCGTTGAAATCCCTGGTAAGCTGTCCCAGTTCATCCTGACTGATCTGTCTGGCCCGATAGGTATAATCCCCCGCTGCCATCCTTTTTGTTGCCTTGGTCAAAAGACGGATGGGCTTGGTCAGCAGAGAGGCAATCACAAGCATAATGACCATTCCGGTCAACAACATAGTAATTGTCACTTTACGATACAGGGAAAATCCCATGGCCCGCTCCGTAAAAACCTCTGTCACATTCTTCATGGTTTCCAGATAGAGGATACGGTCCAGCGTATTGATGGACACACAGGTATGCACATAATAGCTGTCCCCCTCAAGGATCACACGATATGACTTGGTATGCTGATCGGTCTGCGGCAAAAGCCCCTCATCCGCCGTAAACCCGTCACTGGTGTAAAGGACATTCTGTTCTTCGTCTGCAATCCTTAATAAACGCCCTTCACTGCGCCCGCCCATCTCCAGTTTGGACGCGATCTCCTCCACCACACTGTCCGGCAGGACACTGTATTTAAGCGGCACATTCAAAGCTGCCGTCTCAAAAGCAAAGCTGAGGATACTGCTCTCATCCAGTGCCTGGCCGACCTCTCTGTCCAGAGAGGTCTCAAACACATAATTTACGAAATAAAACCCGCTGAATCCCAGCGCCAGTGCCAGCACGATTATCGTAGACAGCACCAATTTCATTGAAAATTTCATTCCTGCACCTCTAAACGGTAGCCCACCTTATACACGGCTACCAGATTATGCTCCCAGCCAAGCTTCTTTCTCAGACGCTGTACATGCAGATCCAGCGTGCGGCTGTCTGCTAAATATTCTCCCTCCCACACCTTTTCATACAACGTCTCCCGAAACAAAGCAACGTTCTTATTTTTCATAAACAGGAGCAAAAGACCAAATTCTTTATTTGTCAATTCCACAGGACGCCCTGCCCTGGTCACCCGGCGGGCATCCACATCTACCGTTATATCTCCTGCAACAAGCCGCTGCTCCGCTTTGTTATAGCGCCGAAGCACCGCCTCCACCCTGGCCACTAACTCCACCACATCAAAAGGCTTTACCAGATAGTCATCCGCACCCAGCTTCAATCCCTTTACCCGGTGCTTGACTTCATGTTTGGCGGTAATAAAAATCACAGGAATCCCAAGCGGCCGGATATATTCCATCACATCATACCCATCCGCTCCCGGCAGCATAATATCCAGAAGCACCAGATCAAACTCCTCTTTTTCTATCAGATCAATGGCAGCCAGTCCGTCCTGTACTGCCACACAGTGATAGCCTGCGGAGGAAAGATTTAAATCAATCAAATCACAGATCGGCTTTTCATCATCTACAATCAATATCCTAATCATTTGTGGTCTGCCACCCCCAATAAGCCCGTGCTTTCTCCACCAGTATCTCCATGGTATCCTCATCACCGCACCGGTACGTATCCCTGATTTCCGTATCCGGAACAAAGCCGCCGGTTCTCTGGTAATAAATCCGGTAATCACTCTCCACGATCAGTTCTCCGGCCTCACCCTCATAACTGTACCTGGCCAGAATCACAATATCCTTGAGACCGTCTCCGTCAATATCCCGACAGGTAACTCCCTTGAGTGCATATAAGTTGTCATATTCCCCCATGGGCTGTAATACCGACACGATATCCCCCTGCTCGTTCACCAGATAAATCATGAAAATATCGTAATCTGCAATCCGGTACGTCCCCGGTGTCACCTGTAACCGCCCAAGCTTTCCAAAGCTCCGGAAATAACACTGTTCCTGAATAATCCGGAATTTATTTCTCTGTAATTCCCGCAGGGTAGTGGCCGTATACAGGAATTCCGTGGAATTTCCATCCCGCACAAAAGCCGTGATGGATTTCGCACTTTTGTTCATGCCAAAACGGTTAATCTTATCCGAAATACGATAATCCCTGTAGAAGCTACAGTCCGTCTTATTCTGGAAAAGCACATCTCCCACCTTATAAGTCTTACCCGCATAAGCCCCGCTCTCATTCACGCAGGAAGTAATTAGAATAATATCCGTCCTGCCGTCCCGGTTCAGATCCTGAAAGGAAACCGCAGCAATGTCCTGTATCGGCTGCCTCATACGCCCCGTAACACAATGATTGGTCGCCAGCTGTTCCGTACGATAAAGAATGACGCCGTCTGTATCCACGATAAACAGCGCAAGCCGGTTATATCGCTCGTCAAAGGCCGGCACCATAAGAATACTGTCCTCCTCATCCGGCTCCAGTGCAAAAATCTGATCCTCCACCACACGAAAACCATTTTCTCCGATTCCGCTTTGATTCTCTATGGACATCAGGCGTTCATAGTACTCCTCATACTCGGCAAGCACAGCTTCTTCCCCTGTCTTTTCCGGAGACGCCTCCGCCGTGCTGTATGGAAACAGCGAGCAGACCAATATCGCTGCCAGAGCAAGTGCGGTTATGTATCTACACTTGTTCATTTGTTGTACCTCTACACTATATGACCATGCTTTCGCTTATGCCTGGCTCATCTGGTCAAGCAATTGTATCTTAATATCATAAAGCCTGCTGGAAAGATCCACATATACCTTGTGGGGATTCACCAGACGCCTTGTCTCATCCCAGAGAGTTTCCTGTTCTTTCTTGCAGTACTCTCGAATATCCATAACCTTTGGAGAGGTATAACAGCACTCTCCTTCCCTGAATACCTGCACCATCAGATCCCTCATCTGATAACTGCCCGGCGCAAGCTTTGTCTTTTTCCAGGGTTCCATCGGATCAAACAGAAGAAGCGGATCCTTCTCATCAAACACTTCATCTACCAGACAGATCAAATCCGCCTTGATCTTGCCGCTCTCTTTCTCATAGACGCGGTATACCGTCTTATTGCCCGGGTTGGTAACCTTCTCCGAATTCTCGGAAAGCTTGATCTTGGGAATGAACTTACCGTCTTTACCCATAATGGCCGCCAGCTTGTACACCCCGCCGAAGGACGGACAGTCTTTGGACGTAATCAGATGCGTTCCCACACCCCAGGAAGTGATCTTGGCACCCTGGTCTTTCAGACTCTGGATCAGGAACTCATCCAGATCATTGGATGCTGATATCACTGCATCCGGGAACCCTGCTTCATCCAGCATTTTTCTTGCCTTCTTGGACAGATAAGCCAGGTCGCCGCTGTCCAGACGGATTCCATAGAACGTGAGCGGCACGCCTGCTTCTCTCATTTCCTTGAAAACACGGATTGCATTGGGTACACCGGATTTTAAGGTATCATAAGTATCTACCAGCAAAATACAGGCTGACGGGTACATGTCCGCATAAGTCTTGAACGCAGTATATTCATCTGGGAAACTCATAATCCAGCTGTGGGCATGTGTCCCCTTTACCGGCACATCAAAAAGCTGTCCGCAGAGTACATTGGAAGTTCCCACGCACCCGCCGATGACTGCCGCCCTCGCACCGTAAGTGCCTGCATCCGGCCCCTGGGCACGGCGAAGGCCAAATTCCATGATCCCGTCTCCCTGGGCCGCATAACAGACCCTGGCCGCCTTCGTGGCAATCAGGCTCTGATGATTTACAATATTTAAAACCGCCGTCTCCACCAGCTGTGCCTGCATGATCGGCGCTATCACCTTCACAAGCGGCTCTCTGGGAAATACCACCGTCCCCTCCGGGATCGCGTAAATATCTCCTGTAAATCTGAAACTTTTCAGATACTCCAGAAAATCCTCATCAAAAATACCGAGGCTGGCCAGATAGGCAATATCTTCCTCCTCGAAATGCAATCCCTTGATATACTGGATCAGCTGCTCTAAGCCTGCCGCAATGGCAAACCCGCCATCGCAGGGATTGTTACGGTAAAAAGCATCAAAAATAACGGTCTCATTCTGATCCTTATTCTTAAAGTATCCCTGCATCATTGTCAATTCATATAAATCTGTCAGCAGTGTCAAATTTTGTCTGTCCATGGTCTCTCCCTCCATCATCGGGCATGGTTCTTTGTCCGCCTTTCTGCCTGATATCTGCGCTGATTGTGCACCTGCGCTTTTTTATTGCTATCATACACCCTTTTGGCTAAATAGGAAAGAGTTTTTGCCGCTTTGCCTTACGGTTTTTACTCATTTCTCTGTATTAAAATTCAATAAACTTTATTGCATTTTATTTTTAACTATGTTATAAGTTGTTCATAGTCACTTTCGGGTACATGCTTCTGTCATGTCCCGCCAACTACAATTCTATCTTACAAAGGAGACACATCTTATGAATCGAAACATCTCTGTTTCAGACACTTCTGTTCCAGACAATCCTGCTTTAGGCACGCCTGATTCCTTCCTAAATGCTACTGGTCCAGTACGTTTCAACATGACCAACGACTACATGTTCCGTGCCGTACTCCAGACCAATAACAGAGTCCTGCGCGGCCTCGTCTGCTCTCTTTTACGCCTTTCCGAAGAAGAACTTATCTCTGCCGAAATCACCAATCCCATCCTTCTGGGCGACTCCCTGGATGATAAGGAATTCCGGCTGGATATCTATGTCCTTCTCAACAACCATACCATCCTCAACCTGGAGATGCAGGTTCTGGACAGGGCAGACTGGCCCGACCGTTCCCTGCTCTATCTGTGTCGCTCTTTCGATCAACTGGAGCACGGACAAAAATACAGGGAAGTACGTCCCGTCATCCATATCAGTTTCCTGGACTATACCCTCTTTAAAGATTCTCCGGAATTTTATGCCACATACAAACTGATTAATGTAAAAAACCATGAGATTTATAGTGACAATTTTACCTTAAGTGTGGTAAACTTATCTCGAACAGACCTGGCAACTGAGGAAGACAAAAAGTACCAGATTGACCATTGGGCGAAACTCTTCAAAGCAACCACCTGGGAGGAAATCCGTATGCTGGCATCCAAAAACGACTCTATCAGGGAAGCTTCCAACACCATCTTCCTGTTAAGTGCCGAGGCAAATATCCGCAAACGCTGTCTGGACCGGGAAGAATACTATCGGGATATCCGCACCTACAACAAGATTATTGCGGAAAAAGACGCCCTTATCCAAGAACTACGTACCGAAATAGAAAAACTTAAAATCAAATAGCGAAAAGGGCTGTCGTCCGACCATTATGGTCATGACGACAGCCTTCTTTACTGTTCCATCTGTCTTCCAAGGAAGCCTGCTGCCGACTGAATCAGCTTCTGCTCCACTTCTCCCATTTTGGATTTATGGTCCGTCTCCAACAAAATCACGGATCCAATCACATCCCCCTCACAGATAATCGGGCTGATGGCCTCATGTTGAAACTCATCCGCGTCGGTGCTGACCTGGATGAAGTTCCTGTCACCTTTGGCCGCCACCAGACTTTCCCTGTGATTGATCTTCTCCTCCAGTTCCCTGCTGATGGACTTACCCAGCAGATTTTTCATACCGCCGGATACCGCAATGAACTGATCCCTGTCGGAAATCATTGCAATATGTCCCGACACCTGCGCCATACTCTCCGCATACTGTTTCGCAAAAGTGCCCATCTCGCCAATAGGAGAATATTTTTTGAGAATGATCTCACCCTCCCTGTCGGTAAAAATTTCCAGCGGATCCGATTCCCTGATACGGAGAGTCCTGCGGATTTCCTTTGGAATTACAATACGTCCCAGATCATCTATTCGTCTGACTATACCAGTTGCTTTCATATCATATAACCTCCATCTGCCAATCATAGTCGTAGTGTGACTTTATATTTTCTTTTCTCTACGTTTTTACTATTATTTGTAAAGCAGGAAATTATATGCATGTAATAAAATATTTTACAACTCCGGATATTTTACAATCGTATCATATCCAATCCAGCCGCCCTCTCCCAGTACTGTTACTTTCCAGTTAAACCTGCCCGTCCTCTGTTTAGGTATAGGAAGCTCTTCCACCCCATCAGGTAACTGGTATATTTCAAAAGAAACCGACCTTGTCTCATCATCATAAGGTGTACGGTAAAGCAGATGGTGCTCATCTATGAATGATATATCCATAATATCACCATGCACAATTTCGTCCGGCAGCTTATAAGTCACGCTCTTCCCTGTATCAGTCTCCACCAAATCCAGACAGGCCTCCTCATTCTCCCGGTAAAACACAGCCAGATAATCCTTCTCTTTCGTATTCATCCATTTATAATCCCCGCTGTATTCGTCAATCTGTTTATGATACAGCGTTTTATCTTCAAAAGATCTTAACGTAATGCCCGTAATCTCTCCCCATGCATCCTGCGTTGCATCCACCGTCAGAAAAACATAGCCCCGGTTATCGGGCGTATAACTCACCCTCGCAGGACCCACAAAATCATATTCGGGCACCCCGCATAGGCAGTCTCCGTCATCCTCAATATGTTCATGGGGTTTAAAGACAGATTTCTCAAGAAGTTTCGCCTCTTTACTTTCCAGATTATATTCATAAAGCCCTTTATTGGTACATGCCAACAGCCTTTTTACATCTGCACTGATATCGCAGGTCATCCCTTCTGTATCTTCCGCATAATATAAGTCATACAAATCCCCCATAAGCACTCTGAGATCGCATACTTCCTCGTTCTCCTTAAAATCTCCGGACACATGATACAGCCTTTTGTCCACCTCATAGACATAACCGTCCTGTACAGGAATCGGCCATGCCATCCGCCAGTTCACATATTCATACCTGCTATGATATTGAAGGACCTCCTCCGGCACCTCTTTATAATCGTGACGATAAACTTCCCGCAATGTAAAATCCGGCGCTTCGGCAAGAAAAAATACCCTCTGTCTGTAAAAACCATCCAGAAAGAAATAATCATTTACAATCAATACCGTCGTATCATCTACCCTGATACAGTGCTCCGGCCAACGATAGTCTATTATCTCTCCCTCCATATTGCCCAATTTCAGCCTGGGTACCGGAACCCCCACTCTCTCCGGAGAAGCAGGAATACCCGCCCCAATACCGATGCACCATAGTAAAAGCAATCCAACAATACATACAATTCTCTTACCCCTGTCCTTCACCTGCATCCCTCCACAAACCGCCGTCACGGCAATTCCCTTCTGGTTTTCACAACCCACTTAACAAAAATCGGCAAATTATCACATCCTCATCCATTCCCAGACGCTTCACTCTACTTTATAATACAATCAAGGGAAATTAAAAACAATGCCGGGAGCGGGCTGACGCTCCGGAAATGGGGGAGTATTATGAAATATGGATATTTTGATGACCAAAACAGGGAATATGTGATCGACAGAGTCGATCTGCCCTGCTCATGGACGAACTATCTGGGCGTGGAAAATCTGACGGCAGTGGTCAATCATACTGCCGGCGGCTATCTGTTCTACAAGACACCGGAGTACCACCGGATCAGCCGTTTCAGGGCCAATGCCATACCTATGGACAGGCCAGGATTTTACATCTATATTAGAGATAACGACAGGAACGACTACTGGTCTGTCTCCTGGCAGCCTGTGGGCAAACCGCTGGATGCCGCCAGGTACAGCTGCCGTCACGGCATGTCCTACACTGTCTATGAATGTGACTACCAGAACATCAAAGCCTCACAGACCATGGTGATTCCCAGAGGCGAGGCCGTCCAGTTGTGGGATGTGAAGATTCAGAACACGGGAGATACCTCTAGAAATCTAAGTGTATTCTCCTATCTGGAATTTTCCTTCCACCACATTATGATCGACAACCAGAATTATCAGATGAGTCTCTACTGTGCAGGCTCCTCCTATGAGGATGGCATTATCGAGGAAGATTTATTCTATGAAGAGGAAGGCTATCAATACTTTACCATGAACATGACTCCTGACGGCTTTGACTGTATGCGGGATCGGTTTATCGGCACCTACAACACCGAGACTAATCCGATTGCCGTATCCTCCGGAAAGTGTTCTTCTTCCTATGAAAAAGGCGGCAACCACTGCGGCAGTCTGCAAAAGGATCTGACCCTGGAACCCGGTGAAGAAGTACGAATCATCTTCATGCTTGGAGAAGGCAGGCGGGAAGAAGGGAAACGTATACGTGCCAAATATGAAAATCCCGAAACCATGGATCTGGTCTATGCTGATTTAAGAACATACTGGGAAGACAAATTCTCCAAACTACAGATTCAGACTCCCAGTGCTGCCATGAATACCATGATCAATACCTGGACGTTGTATCAGTCGGAAATCAACGTGATGTTCTCCCGCTTCGCCTCCTTCATCGAAGTCGGCGGCCGGGTAGGCCTTGGATATCGTGACACGGCACAGGATGCCATGACCGTTCCCCACTCCAATCCGGATAAATGCAGGGAACGTATCGAACAGCTTCTGCGCGGCTTAACCAGCACAGGCTATGGCCTGCATCTCTTCCAACCGGAATGGTTTGCAGAAAACGACGGCCCGAAACCCTTTAAATCGCCCACCGTCATTCCGGAGCCGGACAAAGACAACATCATACACGGACTTAAAGACGCCTGCTCCGATGACGCGCTCTGGCTGATAGGCGCTGTTACCGAATATATCAAGGAAACAGGTGATATCTCCTTTGCCTCCAGAGAACTTCCCTACGCGGACACCTTCCTATCAGGAAGCAAAGAGACAGAAACTGTCTACGGACATTTAAAGAAAATTCTGGACTTTTCTACCGAACAGGTTGGCTTGACCGGTATCTGCAAGGGACTGCGGGCTGACTGGAACGACTGTCTGAATTTAGGCGGCGGCGAGAGCGCCATGGTCAGTTTCCTGCACTACTGGGCACTACAGCATTTTATTGAGCTGGCATCTTATCTGCATAAACCAGAAGATGCAGACCACTATACCAAGGTTGCCGACCAGGTGAAAGAAGTCTGCAACCGAGAACTCTGGGATGGAAAATGGTTTATCCGGGGCATCACTGCCAAGGGCAGGAAGATAGGGACACAGGAAGACAGGGAAGGAAAAGTACATCTGGAGTCCAACGCATGGGCAGTCCTCTCAGGTGCTGCCGATGATGAGAAAGCCGATATGGCTCTCAAAGCCATTGACGAATATCTCTATACACCTTACGGCCTCCTTTTGAATACCCCTTCTTACACGGTGCCTGATGATGACATCGGCTTTGTCACCAGAGTGTATCCGGGACTGAAAGAAAACGGCGCAGTCTTCTCCCACCCCAATCCATGGGCATGGGCTGCTGCCTGCACCAGAGGAAGAGGTGATCTTGCCATGAAGTTCTACGATGCGCTCTGTCCCTGTCTGCAAAATGATAAGATTGAAATAAGAGAAGCCGAACCTTACTCCTATTGTCAGTTTATCGCAGGCAAAGACCACAGTGCCCACGGCAGGGCGAGGCATCCTTTTATGACCGGTTCCGGCGGCTGGGCCTACTTTGCCGCCACCAGATATATATTGGGCATCCGGCCGGATTACGACAGTCTGACAATCGATCCCTGTATTCCGGCAGATTGGCAGAATTTCAGCGCAACTCGTATTTTCCGCGGCGCCAGATATGACATCCGGGTAAGTAATCCGGACGGTGTCATGAAAGGGGTAAAGGAAATACGTCTGGACGGACAGCTCACGGATAAAATCCCTGTGATGCCTGCGGACAGTGAACATGTTGTTGAGGTAATCCTTGGCACCACAGAGTAAGATACAACGAAGCCAACAGGCATTTTAAGACATGCCAGCACAAACAGGAGGGATATTTATGATACAATTTGGTACAGGCGGCTGGAGAGCCATTATCGGAGACGGATTCACAAGAGAAAATATTCAGATCTTATCCAGAGCTATCTGTGACAAAATGCGGGAGGAAAATGTTGCCGGGGAAGGCATCGTGTTAGGCTACGACAGACGTTTTCTCTCCAAGGAGGCAATGCAGTGGGCGGCACAGGTCTTTGCCAGAGAAGGGATTAAGGCTTATCTTATCAATAAGTCCGCCCCTACACCGCTTGTCATGTTTTATGTGATGAAACATGAATTTCACTATGGCATGATGATTACCGCAAGCCACAACCCGGCAATCTATAACGGTATCAAGGTCTTTACCCATGGCGGCCGGGATGCCGATGAGGAACAAACTGCCGATATCGAGAGATATATCAATGAAGTGACAGACATTCCAGTAGAGGATCTTACCTATCAGGAAGGGCTCGATGCCGGCCTCATTGAAGAAATCTATCCACTGAATGAATACCTGGACAGCATCATTGACACAGTGGATATGGGTATCATTAAAAAACGCGGCCTGCGGGTTGCTCTTGACCCTATGTATGGTGTCAGTGAGACTTCCTTAAAGACCATTCTGATGACCGCACGGTGCGAAGTGGAGACCATCCACGAAAGACACGATACCCTGTTTGGCGGTAAACTGCCGGCCCCCACGGCCGAGACACTCCGCACCTTACAAAATTACGTGATAGACAGGCGCTGTGATCTTGGTATCGCCACGGACGGAGATGCAGACAGAATCGGTGTCATCGACGATAAAGGTAACTTCCTCCATCCCAATGACATTCTCGTATTGTTATACTATTATCTGGTAAAATATAAGGGATGGCACGGGGCTGCGGTCAGAAACATCTGCACCACCCATCTATTGGACCGGGTTGCAGAAAGTTTTGGCCAGTCCTGTTATGAAGTTCCGGTGGGTTTCAAACACATCTCCGCCAAAATGTTTGCCACGGACGCCATCATCGGCGGAGAATCCTCAGGCGGCATGGCCGTACGAGGACACATCAAAGGCAAGGACGGCATCTATGCTTCCGCTCTTTTAGTGGAAATGATCGCCGTAACAGGGATGCCGCTCTCCCAGATCATGGAAACCATACGCAAAGAATACGGCGGTATGGCACTGGAAGAAAGGGACTATCGTTTCAGTCCTCAGAGAAAGGTGGAAATTTACAAGCAGATCCTGGAAGATAAGGAACTGCCTCAGATTCCTTATGATATCGACCGCATTTCCTATCTGGACGGCCTTAAGATCTACCTGAAGGATGGGGGCTGGATATCTGTAAGATTTTCCGGAACAGAGCCTCTATTGAGAATCTTCTGCGAAATGAAACAGAAAGATGATGCAGCCGCATTTTGCGAATTGTTCGAGAGCTATCTGGATTTAAAGTAATATCTCAGAGTACCTTTAACAGACGCAGACAAAAAAGCCTGCGTCTGTTGTTTTCCATGAAAATTCCTGCATCATACTTTCAAAAAGCAACAGAATAGTATAGACTGTAGGAAAAGAACCGGAAGCAGGTATGGATATCAATATGAGAAAAACAAATGAACAATACACAGGGAAAAAATCACTTCGATGGAGCATGGTACGAAGGCTTCTGTTTGGGTGGTTTTTTCCATTACTCATGTTAATCTTCATTATGGTAATGCTGATCACGGGTAATCTTTATCGTCAGGTAGAACATACCCTCACAGCCTCTATGGAAAAGACCGCAGACATCATGCAGATACAGCTGAAAGACTGCGAGACTGCTTCCAAAAACGCTTCCTATATGGGCGTCATTTCCAGGACCTATACTGCTTATCTCAATGATGGTAATATTGACTACTTTGAAAAGGAAGTAGAGAAATTCTTAAGTCAGCAGTATGGCTATAATGATAACTGCAAAACAGCACAGCTTATCGTCCTTGGGAAAGAAGATACCTGCTATTACACACTGAATAACAGCAACGGAGGAAGCTATCAGGATATTGTTTTCTTTCAGACAAAATCCCAGGATATCATTCTGGACGTAGCCCGATCGCTTGACACGGGTACGACGCTGGTATGCGTGGATGGAAGGATTTATATGGTCAGAAATCTTGTAACTCCCAAGTTTGTGCCTTATGCCGTATTGTCCCTGGAACTGGACAAGGATTCCCTGATGGAGAGCTTTTCCGGCATATGGGGCTATACGGATGTCAGCCTGTATTGGAATAATGAGCTGATAACTACAACACAGGATGATGCCTCAGATATTCTCTCTGAAAATATCAAAGCAAGATTACAAGAAAAGGATACCTCCTACGAACATCGGCCGGGAGCCCATTCCTATCTTTACCATAAAATAAATACATATGGGGGTACCATCATTCTTTCCGTCAGCCTGGACAACCGCATTATTCACGCGGAAACCATCACAATGCAATACCTTTTTGTGCTCATGCTCGTCTTTATGATACCGCTTGTGATACAGATGATACGCTTTTTCCATAAAGAAGTAACCGTGCCATTACACGATCTGATTGTCGCGGCAGACGCTGTCAGAGATGGAAACCTTGGCATACAGATAGAAAATGTAGAAGACAACAGAGAATTTTATCACGTAAAAGATTCCTTTAACCATATGTCACTACAGCTTAAAAATCAGTTTGATAAGATTTATCTGGAAGAGATTGCCCTGCGGGATGCCAAGATCATGGCCCTGCAATCCCAGATCAATCCCCATTTCTTGAATAACACTCTGGAGATTATCAACTGGGAAGCACGCCTCAACGGCAACTATAAAGTGAGCGGCATGATCGAAGCCCTCTCCACCATGCTGGGTGCCACCATGAACCGCAGGGAACAGCAGTTTCATTCCATTGCAGAAGAAATGGCCTATGCCGATGCATACCTGTACATTATTGCCCAGCGTTTTGGCGCCAAATTCCAGTGCACGAAGCATATTGATGAAAGACTCATGACCATTCAGGTTCCCCGGCTGATTATTCAGCCCATTGTAGAAAATGCAGTGGAACATGGTATGGATATCTCCACAAAGGGCTGTCTGGAAATCCGCCTCTATGAAAGAAAGGATGGCTATCTGTGTATCGAAATCGAAGATAACGGACGCCTGGCCCGTGAGAAACGTGAAAAGATTGACGGACTTCTCTCCAAGGACGCCAAACTGTCCAATGCAAAGAGAGTCAGCCTGGGTATTCGTAATGTTGACCAGAGACTGAAGATGATATATGGGAATGATTGTGGATTATTTATAACAGGAAGTGAACAGGAAAATACGGTCAGCACAATCTTGCTCAAAACAGAATCCCCAACCGAGCAATAAAAGGCAAAAAAGAACAATACCAACAATTACCCTTTGTTTCTTTTCCCGGTATGATATAGATGTAACCAAACAAAAGAAATCAAAAGGGAGGATGAATAATGAAAAAAAGAGTTATCGCAGCAATGCTCGCGGGAATCATGGTATTATCCGTGACCGCATGCGGCAACAGCAGCAACACACCCGCCGCTGCCGGTACAGAGACACCGGCGGCAGCACCGACTGAAAGCGCTGAGGAAGGCGGAGACGCAGAAGCTGCTGAACAGCCCGCAGCACAGCCGGCAGGTCCGGTAGAGTTGACAGTCACCACCACATTTGCAGGTGAGGACACCAATGCACAGAATTACAAAGATGCCGTGAAGGCCTGGGAGGAACAGACCGGCAATACAGTAGTGGATACATCCGCAACCTCAGATGAAACCTTCAAGATGAGGGTGGCAACAGACTTTGAAACCGGTTCCGAACCGGATGTACTGTTCTTCTTCAACGGCGCAGACGCAAATAGCTTTATCGAGGCAGATAAAGTATTATCCATCGACGAGATCCGTACAGAGTATCCGGAATATGCCACCAACATGAACGAAGACCTGATTCCCGGTTCTCTGGTGGATGGCAAGAAATATGCGATACCGGTAAACGGCTACTGGGAAGCAATGTTTGTCAACACAGAAATCTTAGAAGCAGCAGGTGTGGCAATGCCCGGAGAAAACTACACCATGGATATGTTCAATGCAGACTGCGAAAAGATCAAGGCAGCAGGTTATACACCTATCGCAGCAGCACTGGGCAACATTCCGCACTACTGGTGGGAGTTCGCTATCTTCAATAACCAGTCACCGGACACCCATCTGGAGATTCCGGCAAGCGTTGAAGACACCAATGGTCAGGCATGGGTTTCTGGCATGAACGACATCAAAGAGTTGTATGAATTAGGCTACTTCCCTGACAATACACTCTCTGCAACAGATGATGAGACCTTTGCAATGTTCACAGACGGCAAGGCAGCTTTCCTGATTGACGGTTCCTGGAAAGTCGGCGGTATCGTAGGTTCCTGCCAGTCAGATCCGGAAGATCCTTCTACCCTGGATGCAGATAAGCTCGCTAAATTTGATGTAACCTATGTACCCGGTAAGGGCAGCAGAAAAGCAACAGACCTGGTGGGCGGACTTTCTTCCGGCTACTACATTACAAGAAAAGCATGGGATGATCCGGACAAGAGAGCAGCAGCAGTCAACTTTGTGGAGTATATGACTTCCGACGACGTTGTGCCCGCTTTCGCCCAGCACGCAGCATCCGCATTAAAGAACGCACCGGAAGTTGACCCCGCAGAATTTAACGAGTTACAGCGTAAATCCATCGAGATGATGGCCGGGGTAACCTCTCTCACAGGCGCTGTACAGGATTTATTCCAGGGCGACTGCCGCGTATCTACCTTCGATGGTATGCCTGAAATCGTAACCGGCAGAGTGGATGCCGTAGATGCAGTGGCTGAAGGACTGGATGCTTACCACAATCAGTAATATGGCAAAACGCTAATCGGCTGAAAGGGGCAGGGGATTACCCTGCCTCCTTTTTCCAAAATGACCTGTGTAAAATAACGGAGGTATCTTATGGGAGCAAATATTTATCGCAATAAAAAACCGGTGCTTGTATTCCTGGTACCCGCTTTCCTATTCATGATATTGTTTCTCTACTATCCCTTTTTCAAAAATATCATGAACAGCTTTATGCATATCAAGCAGCTTGGAAGTTCCGCTGCCAGTTTTAATACACCCTGGTATAGCAACTATGTAGAAATAATCCACGATGAAAACGTATGGACATCCATCAAAAATACACTGATCATGATGGTCGTCACCCTGATCGGCCAGGTTGGAATTGCCATCATACTGGCACTGATGGTAGATAATATCAGAAGAGGCAAACAGTTTTTTAAAACGGTATTCTTCTTCCCGATCGTGATTTCGGCAACTGCTTTGGGTCTGTTGTTTAATCTGCTCTTTCTGTATGACAAAGGTATGGTCAACCAGCTTTTGGAAGCACTCGGCAAAAGCCAGCTGACTGACTGGAAGGCAGAAGGCATAGCACTGTTTACCATGATGCTTCCCGTTATGTGGCAGTATGTAGGATTTTATTTTGTCATCCTCATCACAGGCTTAAACAACATTTCCGATGAACTGTATGAGGCGGCACGGATTGACGGTGCATCCACTCTGCAAAGCGTGCGGTATATCTCTCTCCCGCTTCTGCACAATGTCATCTGTACCTGTAGTGTATTGGCAGTTACCGGAGCACTTAAGGTATTCGATCTCCCCTGGACGATGTTCCCCAAGGGGATGCCGCTTAAATCTACTTTCCTGACAGGTACTTACATGTATTATCACACCATGGAGACCAAGAACGTGGACTACGGCTGTGCACTGGCTGTGCTGATTGTTGTACTCGGTATTGTATTGTCCAAAGTAGTCAACACAATTTTCCGTGAAAAAGACTATTAAAGGAGGGATGAGATATGACTAAGAAAAGAACGTTTTCCATTGGCCGGGGCGTCGTCTATCTGCTTCTGATTCTCTGGGCCATAACAACCATATATCCCATCCTCTGGGTGGTTCAAAATTCCTTTAAGGCAAAGGATAAGATCCTGGCGGACTCTTTTTCACTGCCCTTCGGAGACTTGTTCACCATGGCAAACTATCGGAAAGCCTTTGACAGCCTGAATATAGTAAACGCCTATAAGAACAGCATTTTTATTTCCACTATGGTGGCACTGTTCGTCATACTGCTGGCAGGCATGGCAGCATACGCACTTTCCAGATATAAGTTCCGGGGTTCTGAGTTCCTTCATACCATGGTCATCGCAGGTATGATGTTCCCGGTATTTGCCACTATTGTTCCGGTATTCTCCATGGAGTTTTCCTGGGGCATCGCCAATACAGGTAATTGGTTCTTAACCATGTTATCTGTCATTTTACCGCAGGTGGCCGGTAACCTCTCATTCGCCATGGTAGTGCTGATCGGTTACATCAAAGGACTTCCTGTAGAACTGGAAGAAGCGGCATATATGGAAGGCTGCAATGCTTTTCAGATATACTTCAAGGTAGTTCTGCCTCTGACGAAGCCTTCCTTTGCAACGGTTGCCATCTTCTCTTTCCTGTGGAGCTATAACGACCTGTTTACACAGATGTTCTTCTTAACAAGACCTGACATGTACGGTATCACCACTTTGTTAAACCGTCTGACCGCCAAAGAAGGGACTAACTACGGTCTGATGGCATCGGCCGTGACATTGGTGGTCGTTCCTGTTATTATTGTATATTGTTTCCTGCAAAAGTATATTATTAAGGGTATGACGGCGGGGGCAGTTAAAGGCTAGGAGTAAATTCCTTCGGAATTAACTCCTCGAGATTCTCTTCGAGAACTCGGATACAATACAGTTCTGAATGTGAGGGATGTTATGTATAAGGTAGCTATTATTGATGATGAACCTTTGATTGTGGAGGGATTATGCAGGACAATGCCCTGGGAGAAATGGGATTGTCAGCTGACCGGCTTTGCCTACAATGGCAAAGAGGGTCTGGAGATGATTCGTAAAGAACGGCCCGATATCATTATCTCGGATATCAATATGCCCGAATTGGATGGCCTGAAAATGATTGCCGCTCTGAAATCGGAGTTCCCTGACATGCAGCTTATCATTCTGACTGGATACAGAGAATTTGAGTACGCAAGGGAAGCTATTTCCCTGGGTGTAGCCCGATTCCTCCTGAAACCGTCCAAGATGAACGAACTGGAAGAGGCAATGGAAGAAGTAACGAGACGGCTTATGCAGTCTGAGGAACATTTCCCCACAGCTTCCCTCCTCACAGAAGAAGATACCACCGAAAACGCTGAAGACGTATCCTATCATAACGAAGCCAACAGCTTTATTGTGAAAAACGCCCTGGAATATATACGAGATAACTCCCAGGAAAAACTGCGTCTGGTGGATGTGGCGGACCAGGTCTATGTCAGCCAGTGGCATCTGTCCAAGCTGCTCAATAAGCATACCGGCAAGACCTTTTCGGATATCTTAAACAGCGCCCGTATAGATAAGGCCAAGGAACTACTGAATGACCCCTCCCTTCGTATATGCGATGTGGCAGAAATGGTTGGATTTCAGGATCTGGCACATTTCTCCAGAGTATTTAAGAAGATAGAGAACATGTCCGCCAATGAATACCGCAACACCAAGAGCAAGCATTAAGAGAAAAAGGAGACCCCACAATGAAACTATATTGCGCCAAAGGCTATGAGCAGGCGGGCAGAATAACCGCCAACATCCTGGCTGCACAGATCATTATGAAACCCGACAGTGTACTGGGACTCGCAACCGGTTCTACTCCCGTCAGCGCCTATGAGCACCTCATCAGGCGCTACGAGGCAGGAGACCTTGATTTTTCATCAGTACATAGCATCAACCTGGACGAATACAGGGGCCTAAATCCGGAAAACGACCAGAGTTACCGTTATTTTATGAACACACATCTGTTCAATCATATCAATATTGACAAGAAAAATACCTTTGTGCCTGACGGTATGGAGGCCGACGCAGAAAAAGCCTGTCAGGACTATGACGAAATTATCCGTTCTCACGGTGGCATTGACTTACAGCTTCTGGGACTTGGCCATAACGGCCATATCGGATTCAATGAGCCCGGTGACGCCTTTGCCAGGACAACTCATCTCGTCACACTGGCCGAAAGCACTGTTCTGGCCAATGCAAGATTTTTTGCATCTGCTACCGATGTGCCAAAACAGGCCTATACCATGGGCATCGGTTCCATCATGCAGGCCAGAAAAATCCTTGTCATGGCCTGCGGGGAAAGTAAAAAGGAGATTATCCGTAAAGCGTTTTACGGGCCGATTACGCCGCAGGTACCCGCCTCTGTGTTACAGCTTCATCCGGATGTGACACTGGTGGGGGATGAGGCCGCACTGATTTAAGAAAGGATACAATCAAACAGTCGTGTGCGGTCAGAGAGTCTCATCCCTGAATTTTCAGTCAATGAGACTCTTTTATTTTCTGTTTGCCCTAAGGGAAATGCAGCGTTTTGCCGATACAAATTACGTAGCTATATTATATTTGTTTCTCTTAAATATAATATCAACGAATTTTCTATAATTTTGCCGCCTATAGAGATTGGTCTGATTGTCAAGTAACTGCATGGAGGCAGGATATCGGAGGGCAGGATGCTTTCAGTTCAAACAAATATGCTGGCATTAAATGCCAACCGACAGCTTGGCCTTACGACCAGGAAAAATGACAAGAACACAGAAAGATTATCTTCCGGCTACCGCATCAACAGAGCCGCTGATGATGCTTCCGGTCTGTCTATCTCAGAGAAAATGCGCAGACAGGTACGCGGCCTCACCCAGGCAGCTTTAAATGCCCAGGACGGCGTTTCCATGGTACAGATTGGAGAAGGTGCCTTAAATGAGGTACACGATATGCTGCATCGTGCCAATGAACTGGCTGTCAAAGCAGCTACAGGTACTTTACAGGATGTGGATCGTGCCATGATTGACGCAGAAATCCAACAGCTTAAGGCTGAGATTGACCGGACGGCGCGTAATACCACATTCAATGAAATCCCCCTTTTTCCTGAAAACGGGCTTTCTCCATTATCTACCGGATTTATGGAATCCAAGTCATATGACATTACCTATAACCTGAAAGACGGCTCCGTAATGGTCAATGGAGCGGCCGCCGGCCCAGGCGCGGCAGGGCGTGCCGGATTGACTGTCTCCAGCGGAAATGTACTGGCGGACACCATTGCCAATGAACTGGTTCCCAACGCCGTGCAGCAGATTTTTGACGCATTTCCTTCTTTAAAGAATAATGTAGGCAGTGACACCATTAACATGTCGCTGGATGTATCCTATATAGACGGCCCCAACCGCACACTTGCCTATGCTTCCTTCCGTTACAGTTACGGTGGCGGCAGGCCCTACGGTATGGGAATCCGTGTAGATATCTCTGATTTCAGCAAGGCTGATGCGGAAGGTACCGGCCCCAAGACAGAGGCGTTAAAGTCTACGATTGCCCATGAACTGATGCATACGGTAATGCAGTATACATTAACAGACGGTATGAGCGGACGATTTGGTGAAAAATATCCCGCATGGTTCACAGAAGGCACTGCCCAGCTGGCCGGCGGCGGCTATTCCACCGGCTGGAACGATACACTGTCTTATTACGCACAATATCTGACCAGTGCCAACGATACCAGTCAGGACAACAATATCCGCAGCTATCTACAGAAATTTACCATGAATAACAGACCTTACGGCCACGGTTATCTGGGGGCCGCCTATCTTGGCTACCTTGCAAACGGCGGCGGTGCCGTAACCAGTGCTAATATTGCCCAGGGTATGGATAAAATCTTTACAGACCTTCTGAATGGTCAGAGTCTGGAAAGCGCCATACAGAAAAATACCGGTATCAGCACCTCGCAATTAAACAATCTCTTCAGCATCGGTGATCAGAACCTGACGGAATTTGTCCGTAAACTCTCTTACGAATCCAGAAACGGTGCCGGTTCGGTCATTACCACAGGCCTGGATGTGGGAGGCTCTTCGCTCCTCGGCAATAATGCCAGTGCACTTAACCAGCCTTTCCGGATAGATCCCTTCAAGGTTACCGTAAATCTCAGCGGTCCTTCGGATCTTGGCCTGCAAGTCGGTGCCGAACCCGGACAGCATATAGAAATCGACCTGTACCAGATGAGTTCCCGGGCTCTGGGATTGGAAGATATGAATGTCAGATCTACAGACGACGCGGACCGTGCCATCGATCAGCTCAAATATGCGATTGGCTGTGTAAGCAATGTAAGAAGTCAATACGGTGCCTTACAGAACCGCCTGGAACATACCATAAACAATTTGAACAATATTACGGAGAACACTACCGAGGCGGAGTCTCGTATCCGGGACGCGGACATTGCAACGGAAATGGTAGAATACTCCAACAACCAGATACTGATGCAGGCCGGTGCATCCATGCTGGCGCAGGCAAATCAACATTCTCAGTTGATATTGAGCCTCTTAGGATGATGATACCATATTGAGAGGAGTTGTCCCGAATGGGTGAAATCATGAAAATACACTGCAATGCCTGCCGCGCAGAATGGGAATGTATGACCGGATGCGGACTACAGCATGGCAGAAAAGAAAACATCATTGCCGCTTTTCAGACAGAGGAACAGGCACGGGTCATGAAACTCCTTACCCAAATCCCCATTCCGTTATATGACTTCCGGTATCAGATAGCTTCCTGTAGCTTTTGTCACAAACCAGTGAGTGTGCCTGTCTTAAGGAGCATTGAGAATGATGAAATCTATACAGGAATCTGCCCGGCATGCGGCAATCAACCACAGACGCCTCTTCCGGAAGATATCACAGATATGACCTGTCCGGTCTGCGGCAATCAGGCGTTGACAGCCGATGAAGTGGGCCATTGGGATTAGCCTGCGGATTACTGCGGCTGTTTACCGATATAGGCAAGGATACCGCCATCCACATACAATACATGTCCATTTACAAAATCAGATGCCTCAGATGCCAGAAATACTGCCGGGCCCTGGAGATCTTCCGTCACACCCCAGCGGGCTGCCGGTGTCTTGGCAATGATAAACTGATCAAACGGATGCCTGCTGCCATCGGGCTGTATTTCCCTGAGAGGCGCCGTCTGCGGTGTGGCAATATAGCCAGGTCCGATACCATTACACTGAATGTTGAATTCACCATACTCAGATGCAATATTCCTGGTCAGCATTTTCAAACCGCCCTTGGCTGCCGCATAAGCGGATACCGTCTCGCGTCCCAGTTCACTCATCATGGAACAGATATTGATAATCTTACCATGTCCTTTCTTGATCATCCCCGGAATTACTGCCTTTGATACGATAAAAGGCGCATTTAAGTCTACATCGATCACCTGTCTGAACTCATGGGCTGTCATCTCACACATGGGAATCCGCTTGATGATGCCCGCATTGTTGACCAGGATATCAATAGTGCCCACTTCTTTCTCAATCTGCGCTACCAGTGCCTGCACCTGCTCCTCATTGGTCACATCACACACATATCCGTGCGCTTTAATTCCCTTTTCCTCATAGGCTGCCAGACCCTTGTCCACCAATTCCTGTTTGATATCATTAAATACAATAGTCGCCCCAGCCTCTGCATAGGCACTTGCAATGGCAAATCCAATGCCATAGGAAGCGCCTGTCACCAGCGCAATCTTTCCTTCTAATGAAAATTTCTTTATAAAATCGCTCATATCGTTTTCTCTCCATTCCATACCATTATCATAAACCAGTTATCTTAAATCCTTCATCGCTACTGCGTCCATATCATCAAAGGCCTGATTTTCACCCACCATACCCCAGATAAAAGTATAAGCCTGGGAACCGCTTCCCGCATGAATAGACCAACTAGGTGAAATAACCGCTTCTTCATTTCTCATGATAATATGTCTTGTCTCATCCGGTTCTCCCATGTAATGCATCACAAAAGCATCTTCCGGCATCTCAAAATAAAGGTAGACTTCCATCCGTCTGTCATGGGTATGGCAGGGCATTGTATTCCACACGCTGCCCGGTGCAAGCTTCGTCATACCCATCACAAGCTGACAGCTCTCCACCTGTCCGGGCAGGATATACTTGCAGATAACTCTGTGGTTGGACTCCTCCAGAGATCCCAGTTCAACTTTATTCTCGTCTTTGACAATCACAATACCCTCTCCCGGTTCGCCTTCCGGTTTGATCAGTACCGTGGGATATGCCTTATGCGCAGGCGCACTGTTTAAATAAAATTTCGCAGGTGCAGAACTGTCCTTACTGCTAAAGGAAATGTCCCGCGCCCCCATACCTATGTACATGCCGTCTTTGTAGGCAAGTTCATACTGCTTTCCGTCAATGGTGATCACCCCGGTACCGCCGACATTGATCACGCCCATCTCCCGTCTCTGTAAAAAGTATTCCGCGCGCAGTTCATCTCCCGCCGTCAGTTCCAATGTCTTGGACACTGGCGTTGCCGCGCCTGTGATAATGCGGTCGATATGGCTGTACACCAGCTTGATCTCATCCGCTACAAACAGATTCTGAATCAGAAATTCCTCCCGCAACCGCTGTGTGGTATAGTACTTTACATCCTTCGGTGAAGCCGCCGTTCTAAGTTCCATAATATAATCCCTTCCTCTCCTGAAATTTTATTATCATCTATCTACATTATAACCATATATCTCCATCTGACTCAAGGCCGGAAATGGAGAAGGATCATCTGCTTTGATCAGATCATGCAGACACACCCAGGTAATCCGCTTCTTCTCAAAGCTAATCTCATGTGCCGCAGTACTTTTCTCCAGATCCCAGACAATCTCAGAGCCATCCGAAAAAGACAGCTTTACCTGCCTCCACCAGTTATCATGCGGGAAGTCCGCCCGGGTATAGAGAAGAATCCTATCTACTTCCACTTCTCTTCCCAAATCCACCTGTATCCTGGCATCATCCTGCATGTTAATGCCCCAGGATGCATAAGGCCACTCACCATGTCCCCTGTTCTCACAGATTCCGTCTATGGCATTACGTGCCGCAAAAACAGATTCTCCCCTGGTCTCCACATTCGCCCATGCATGGGGAAAACAGCCCGTATCTTCATGCTGATCATTGACATTAAGAGCCAGATTCCTGTATCCTGCTATCTCTTCTTCCCTGGCTGTCCTTATGTACAGGTAATGCCGGTCTCCGGAGAAGGCTTTAGGCGAATAGGGTATCTTTTTTTCACCAAAGGGTATCTCATAGCTGACACTTTCCCTGGTAAGATAGCAAAACGCCGGCCCAAGTCCGTCATCCACCTGCCAGATCACATACAGATTCTGCTGCGGCGTCTCTATGCGGATTTTATCCCCTTCCCGATAGCTTTGCTGATATACAATCCCTGCATAATCTTCTCCGCTGTCTTCACAGAGAATTTTATTATCTTTATCCAATATCTGCAATGTAAAAGCCGCCATTTACTCCTCCTTCTTCTCACTGAATCCATATTTCGGAAATATAACCCACTCCAATATAAAGGCATGAATATACGCTATGGCTCCCACTGCCACAAACAGAATCGGCCAGAACACAAGCACACCCAGGGCTGCGATGCATACCGCCGTCACCAGCATGAGAAGCACCCAGGAAAAGTTCTTCATGCCAATCATAAATGCCAGAAAAATATCTTTCCTGTTCCTGCCTGCACTCTGGCCTCCAAAGGAAATACCATGACTGCCACAAACAGATAGACAACTGTCAGCACAAAAAGCACCCAGAACAGCATACCAGCCGCACCTGTTTCCATTCCATATACCCAGTACATATCCGCACCCAAAAAGAGTCCCACTGCCAACAGCATCATCCACAGGACCGTAGCCTGCCCCAGATTCTCCCGGAAAGCCTTCAGATAAGACCTGACCAGATACCCCTCATGACTGCGCGCCATCTTTAATGCCACATAATAGAGCGCTGATGTGGATGCCCCTATTGTGATGACCGGCAGACTGCACACCGCCCATAATACAGAGAGCAGGAACACATCCGCCACCCTTCCCATCAATCTCCATACAGGATTATCATAACTAAAAAGCTTTGCCATACTGCGCCTTAATCTCCGTTTCTATTTCGTTCCTGCCCTTCTTAATCTGATACTTTATGGCAGGAATCCTGGTCATCGCATGAAGTAAGTTGGTGTTGCAGGCTGTGGGAATAATCTCCCCGGCTCCCTCTCCCCGCAGACGCCTGACGAGACAGCTGCTGTAATAATTGGCAAGAAGCGCCGTATCCTCTCCCGCCTGCTGTACTTCTTTCTCCACATCTATCTCCACGGCAAACCCGCTGTCATAAGCAATACATTCTTTGTCGCTTATGACCAGATGCCTGCGTATATGTCCTTCCCGTGTGGGTGTAATCACAGTCGTCACATGAATCCCTTCACAGGGAATCCATTCCGATACAATCCCCGTATCTGTCACATAAAAGCTCTTGCAGATTCTTCTCGGGTACACATAACCGCCCGTCACAAAAGCCAGCATACTGTCTGTAGCCGCCTCCGCAATCTCACAGGTGGACTTGGCTACGCTGAACGCGAACCCGGTATCATAGGCAAATTTCCCGTATTTAGCCGGTGTCTGCCCGTGCCCATAAGGGCTGTAACGCCCAGGCACGAAAGCCGTCGTATGCCCCGGATAGCGCCTGATCAGCATATCTGCATAAGGCAGGGCAATCTGTTCTCTAAGCGGCGGTATGGGTTCCGGTGATGCCTTCCAGAAAGCATGATCATCCGGCAGCATCAGAATGGCAAACGTCTTGAGCGCCCAGTAAGGCGAACCCGGGCCATTATAGTTCTCTCCCATAATCAGGTTAGGATAGCCATATCCTATCGTCAGGATATCATCCCTGTCGAAAATAGGCTTTTTCATCCAATTACACAGATGACGGACAATCAAGCCCTTCATCACACCCACAGAAAATGGTTCCACGCCCGCCATCAGGCAGGCCGAGAAGAAACTCACCTGTGAAAAACGATAGGTAAGGGATCTCCCAAAAGGAAGGGCTGCCCCGGAATCATCAAACCAGTATATAAACTGTCTGGCAAAGTCTTTTGCCCGTTCCCGGTATCGTGCGCACCGCTCCGGATCTTCCTTCTCCATCACCTTTACATAGAACAGGCTATAGAAATGAATGGCAAAAGAAACATAGTAATCTTTCTGCCCGGAATCACCGTCCTGATACCATCCATCTCCCAGGTAAAAGGTCTCTACCCCCTGTAAATACTGCTCCAGTTTATCGGCATCGTATTTCCTGCCAAGCTTTTTCAGCGCCAGATTAACCAATACCGCAAACAATATCCAGTTGCAGACCGGCAGATCATACTGATTAATCCCGTAAAGCCAGGATGCCACATCGTCTCTTTGGGTATCACCTAACGGCTCCCACAATTTATCCGGCGCAAGAATCATGCCGTAAGATATGGCCGCCATCTCTACGAAGCGCTGGTCAAAGGCATGAAAACCGCCCCAATATTCCTTACTGCCCACTTTAGTGCCGGCCGCAAGGCCCTCCCTGTATATCTGTTCAAATTCCGGCGCAGACCCGCCGCCCGCCCACAGCGGTACCAGACCCCAAAGCGGCCTGGAAAAAGCCTCCAGACGAATGGCTTTCTGGTCATAATTCGTTGCTGTGACGCCCAGAATCAGTTCTGCCTTCTCTTCACTGTAATAGGGAAGCAGAGGGCGCAGAATCTCCAGAAGTAATTTTCTGAAGTCCTCTTTGCTGTTCAGCTTTCCTTCCCATTCTTTTATCATCTTACTGTCTCCGTTTTGTTTCTTTTTTTCTAATGTATTACCAGTATAATTTCCAGTCTTTATGCAGCCTTGTCAGCGCTTCCATATAGAAATAATCTCCCCAGGAATTGCACTCATCCACCCCATAATGATTACAGGTATTATAGGGAGAATGGTTAGAATAAGTGCTGTGCAGGACCAGTCCATTAGACAGGTCAGCATCTTTGACTGCATAGGTATCATAGAGAGACTTCATCATCTGTTTCGCATATCTTCGATAGACCGCCGCATCCTCTTCTCCCATGGATTTAATCATCTCCAGCATACCGCAGGCCGCAATGGATGCCGAAGAAGAATCCCTGGGCTGGTCATCCCCATCCGTGAACTCCAGATCCCAGAAGGGTACCATGTCCTTGGGCAGATGCTCCAGATAATACTGAGATACATGTTTGAAGATATCAATATACTCTTTTCTCTTTGTGTACTTATAAGCCAGGGCACAGCCATAGATACCCCACGCCTGCCCTCTCGCCCAGGCAGAACCGTCCCGATACCCCTGACAGGTAGCTCCATGGTCAGGCGCCCCTGTTTTCATATCAAAAAAGAAGGTATGCCAGGTAGAATAGTCCTCCCTGATGACATTTGCAATGGCCGTATGAATATGTTTCTCTGCGATATCTCTATACTTTGTATCCCCGGTCTCCTCCGACGCCCAGTACAAGAGGGGAAGATTCAACAGACAGTCAATGATCAGTCTGTAATTTTCAGGCGCATCCATGGGACCCCATGCCTGAATAAATTCTCCCACCGGATGATACCTGGTAATTAACTGATCCGCCGCCCTGATTGCCGCCTCTCTGCCCTTTGTGCTGCCGATCAGCTTATAACCGGCCACACAGGAGGGAGAATAGAGAAACCCCATATCATGATGATCCACTTCAATCTTCTGCTCAATGCGTTCCAGAAAACTGTCTATCTGAATTTCTCCGGCCTTGCGCAGCTGCTCTGCCAACGGGTTATCCTTCCCTTTCATATACTCATAAGACAGCCAGATTTCTCCTGTCCAGAATCCCGTTGTCCAGTAATTATTATCAATGGGTCGGTAAAATCCGCCCTCACTGTAAGCCTTCTGAAATTTATAGGTAAAATCAGTCAGATTTCTTACCACCTGCTCTGCCCCAAAACGCAGGGCGTTCTCCACCTCTTCGCCGGTAATTGCCGGCATATTCTCAAACAACATATGCCCTCTCCCATCCAAAACGCTTCATCCCCAGCGTTTCTTACTCAGCCTTTCAATCCCGTAGACGCCACACCTTCCACAAAATATTTTTGCAGACACAAGAATACGATGATCACAGGAATCAAAGATACTACGGAACCTGCCATGATCAGACCATACTCTGCCGAATATTGTCCAATAAACATCTTCAGTCCAAGCTGGATTGTCTTCTTTGTCTCCGTCTTTAAATAGATCAAAGGACCCAGATAATCATTCCAGGTGTTGACAAACGTAAAAATTGTTAATGTAGACAAGGCCGGTTTTGATAATGGGAGCATGATTTTGGCATATATTTTATATTCGCTCATGCCGTCAATTCTCGCCGCCTCGCACAGATCATTAGGGATTCCTTCATAGAACTGCTTCATCAGGAATACACCAAACGCGGAAAACGCCTGTAAACATATCATCGCCAGAAGCTTATCATTCAGTCCCATGCCTCTCATCATGATAAACTGCGGCACCATATAAACCTGCCAGGGCATGGCAATGGTTGCTATGTAAGCAAGAAACAAGGTATTCTTATGCTTGAACTCCAGTTTTGCAAAAGAGTAAGCTGCAAAGCTTGATGTGAGAAGCTGTAGTATGGTCACTACGATTGTGAGAAATACTGTGTTCTGCACAAACTTTAACAGTGGTATTTTGGTCCATATTTTAATATAATTGTCCCACTTGGGCTGATCCGGGATCCATACAAAAGGATCCATCAAAAATACTTCCCGGTTAGACTTAATAGATGCCGACAGCATCCACAGAAAAGGCACAATCATACATGCTGTGATGAATAGCAGGATCACATAGATCAATACCTTTCCGATAATCTGATTTTTTCTTTTGGATCTGTATTTTGTCGTTTCTGTATTACCGTTTACACTGCTCATTTCGGTTCCTCCTTCCCGTCTTTTTACGCTTCTAACTTCTTCTCATATCGGAATTGAATCAGTGTAACTATGAGTACCATCACAAACAGCACCATAGCGATAGCGCTGGAATAACCCAGATCCCAATAGTTAAACGCATTTTGATAAATATAATAGACAAGAACCGTTGCCGAAGTACTCAGCTTGCCATCACCGCCTCCGGCCAGCATAACGGCAATATCATAAACCTTAAAACAGTTAATGGTCAGCATAACCACCACAAAAAAAGTAGTGGAACGCAGCTGCGGCCAGGTAATATAACAGAGTTTCTGCCAGGTATTGGCACCGTCCAGGCTTCCGGCCTCATACAATTCGCCGGAGATTCCCTGTAGACCCGCCAGATAGATGACCATATAATATCCCATGTATTTCCATACACTGAACAAAATCAATGTGACCAGCACAAGGCTTCCGCTGAACCATTTGGGAAGTTGATTCTGAGGCACACCAAACACGGTCAGCAATATGTAATTCACCGGTCCTTTGGAGGGATGGAAAATCATACTCCACACTGCCGTGATCGCCACCAGAGAAGCCACATAAGGAAAGAAGGCTACGGTCCGGAAAAATCCTCTTGCCCGGATTTTCTGGTTCAGCACAATGGCTAACGCCAGGGAGGCAATCATGGTAAGGGGAACCGTACCCAATACATACAGAATCGTATTCTTAAGAGCCGCCTTAAAGAATGTATCTCCCGGCAGCCTTTTGAAATTAGAAAGACCTGCAAAAGTTACCGCATTGCTCCCATCCCAGTCCATAAAAGCCAGCAGAAAAGCAAACACAATCGGAATCAGCGTAAATACGGCAAACCCGATAAAGTTAGGCGCTATAAAAGAATAGGCCACAATATCTCTTTTGGTCTCTCTGCTGATCCTCCTGTTATTACTGATTGCCGTTACCTTTCTCTGTACGGAATCGCGCTTTGCAATCAATTTCTGTTTTTTCTGGATATCATCTTCCGCCCGGATCTGCCGCATTAACTCCGCGGATTCCAGTTTCAGTCGTTCCACTTTGGCCATTCTGTTTTCATCCATCAGACCTTTTACTCCTTTCCGCCTTCCCCGGCCTGCTTGTGCCGTTTCTATCCTCTACATTGACAAAGGCCGGCCGCCAGGCAGCCAGCCTTTGTTTCAAATCATTAATTTCCTAAAATCTTTCCTACTTCCTCATTCATGGAAGCAATACCGTCGTCTATGGATACCTCGCGGTTCATAATGGACTTATGATATGTATCCAGAACATCATTGACCTCAGACACCTTTTCTGCATAAGGCACTTCCAGATACAGATTGGATACACTTAAAGCCTCTTTGCTGGCTTCATCTATCGGGAATCCATCCAGGCTGGAGATAATGCCTGCCACTTCATCATTCATAAGAGCCGGGAAGTTACCTGTTTCTGCCATAACCTTAGCACCTTCCGCACCGGATACCCACTCTACAAAATCAAAGGCCGCATCTTTCTGATCAGATACACTGGTTACTGCCAGACCGGTGATCGTACCCAATGTGGAACCAGGCTCAACACCTTCTGCGTGAGGGTATTTTACCAATCCCCAGTTACCGCACAGAGAGGAATCATACTCACCGCTCTCGAGGCTTGCAATCAGTGTGGAAATATACCAGGAACCCATATTTAACATTGCCACATCACCACCGGAGAAAGCTGCGGAGTAATGTAATCCTTCCGCACTCAGATCCGCATAATTTCTACAGATGGAATCGTCCTCTTCCTTCAATACCATCTCATAATAGGGTTTGAAGAAATCGTAATTGCCATCCAGAATGGAATGTTGGCCATCCAGCACACCAAAGAGCTGTACCGCACTTCTCCAGGTATGATAATGGGTGCCATATACCTATGCGCCGAATGTGGGATCTGCCACTTTCCTTGCCAGTTCATCATACTCATCAAAGGTCATATCGTTGGTGGGATAATCCACGCCGGCTGCATCAAAGATGTCTTTGTTATAGAATACAACCCAGAAGTCATTTCTGAACGGAAGCTCATAGAGGCTGCCGTTTACTGTCACCTGCTTATCAACACCGCCGTACTGTGCCAGGTCGATCCCTGCCTCGGATATGTAACTGTCAAGGGGCTCCAATGTATTCTTGGATACCAGTGTTGCATATCCAGGTACATCCTTGATCGTAACCACATCGAAGTCCGAGCCGCTTCCTGACAATTCCGTTGCCAGTACTGTCATGTAATCGGTAGATCCAAGATCTGTCATCTCAATGGTTACATTGGGATTGGCCGCTTCATAATTATCTTTAATAGCCTGCCAGTAAGGTGTAATATCCTTATCCCAGATTGCCCACTTCAGCGTGATTGCTTCGCCGGATGCTTCCTCCGGAGCTGCTTCTTCTGCTGCCGGTGCCTCTGCTGCCGGTGTCTCTGCTTCTGTTGCCGGCGCCTCTGCTGCCGGTGCATCCGCCGCCGGTGCCGCCTCATTCGATCCACAACCTGCCAGAACTGTAGCAAGCATTGCTGCTGTCAGAATAACGCTGACGATTTTCTTTTTCATGATTATTTCCTCCCTCTTCTTAAATAATAGAAAGTAATTTATTTGCTTCCATGTTCTCTGTTTCCGTCAAACGGCTGGAAAAACCTGTCTGCTATTTTAGTATAGTATTTCGTTTTGTGAATGAACATGGAAAATATTTATATTTAATTCAGAATCCTTTTTCGTTTATGGAAATTTTTTTTGTTTCCTGTACTATTTTTGATTAAGCTGTCTTTTTTATCTTACTTTATCCATTTTCACCGTTTCACTTTCCCCTGTAGAAACAAGTATGATAAAATATAAATAAGGAAACAGCCTGAAAAACCATATTTTCCATACATACAGGCCGGGAACTGTTTTGAAAAAACACTTTCATACGATCCGTGCAAAAATTTTATTATATACGATTTCCTTAATATTACTGATCAGCATTATCATTGCCTTTATCAGCTATTTTATCGCTTCCTCCAATCTTGAGGAAAATCTGATCCAGACAACAGAGACCAAGCTCTCCCTTCTTGCCTCTTCCATTGACTCTAACCTGGAGAGTGTGCGGGGGTTTGTGCATTCCTGCCAGACCAGCGGCCAGATACGCAAGTTTGCCCTGGAAACAGATTCTTCGGACAAGCAGAGCAAACGTGAGGCCCATGATTTTGTGATGAATACCTATAATTCCAATACGGCTCTGCGCTCACAGCTTATCCGGCTGGTCATTATCCGCAAATCCCAGAATGATATTATTCAGGTAGTGGAATCCGTTTATTCCAGTGTTTCTGTCTCCGCAGATGCCATTATGACCCTTTCCTGCTTTGAAGATCTTTATGCACATCCGGGAGAATTGACCGCCGGTATTCTTTCCGCCCCCTTCTATCACTCCAAGGATATACCGGTCATGCCCTTTGTGGTGGCTATTGACCATCCCTACAAGTCATCCGAAATCGGTTATATCTTTACGGAAATCTCAACTTCCGTGATTACCGATCCCCTGCATAATTATCTTGTAGATGAGAACAGCCGTCTCTACTTTCAAATAGGAGATTATCTCTATCAATATACAGACCACAATCTTACCGCCTGCACCAAGAATTTTGAAGTTATCGACGACCTGTCCGATATGGCGTTAAGTGAGGGAACCATTATACAGCGGGCCAGGGATCTGGATGGCCGCGACTGTATTCTGATCACACGCCCTCTGAAAAATACAGGATTATATGTAACCGAATGTCTGGACGAACATATTCTCTCACAAAATATCTTCCAGACCTTTTTTGTAGTGGTCGTTATCATACTGACCTTTGCAACAATCACCGGTTCCTGTTCTCTGTCCTGCTCTCCAGAACCGTAAATGAATCTGTGCAGCAGCTTCAGGAGCGCATGAAACGAATTGCAGACGGTGATTTTTCCCGGGATCCTTCTACGGAGTGGGAACATGAATTGGGCGATATCGGCAAGAACATCAACGACTTATCCGAAAATGTTCTTTCCCTGATGAATCAGCGCATTGAAGATGAGCGCCAGAAAAGAGATTATGAGTATCGTATGCTGCAAAGCCAGATCAATCCGCACTTTCTCTACAATACCTTAAATTCCATTAAATGGATGGCTACCATACAAAATGCAACCGGTATCGCGGAGATGACAACCTCCCTTTCCCGCCTGCTTAAAGATATTTCCAAGGGAACCACAAACCTGGTACCCATATCCCATGAAATATCGCTGATCAAGGATTACTTCACCATTCAACAGTATCGTTATGGAGGCACCATCACTTTAGACCTTACCATAGACGAACCGGATCTGACTGAGAGCCAGATTCTGAAATTCACCCTACAGCCTATTGTAGAAAATGCAATCTTCCATGGTATAGAACCGAAAGGAACCGCCGGAACAATCTCCATCCACATTTATCGGAACACTGATTCTGATGTCTGTATTGATATTACAGATGACGGTATCGGCATGGATGAAGAAACTATCTCTCATCTTTTTGACAATGATTCCTCTGCTGGTTCTTCTTTTTTCAGAGAAATCGGCATAAGCAATGTTCATAAAAGACTGCAATATGAGTTCGGACCATCCTATGGTCTTCATGCAACCAGTACACCAGGAGAATTTACCACCATCTCTATCTTATTACCGTTCCTCAAGAAGGAGACCACTTATGTTAAACCTGTTAATAGCTGACGACGAACCACTGGTACAGGCAGGAATCAAATCCATGATCAACTGGGATTCTTATGGTATCAATATCATAGGTACCGCCAACAACGGAGCCGCTGCCTGGGATATGATCGTGGAATATTCTCCGGAAATTGTCATCACCGATATTAAGATGCCCTTAATGAGCGGTCTGGATCTGGCCAGAAAATGTTTTGAAGAAGGCATGGATCTGCCTGTCTTCATTATACTCACCAGTTTCGAGGAATTCCAGTTCGTAAAAGAGGCGCTTATCTATCAGGTGAGTGATTACCTTGTCAAACTAGAGCTGACACCAGAGGCTCTTGTTGGCAGTCTCAAGCGGGCCATGGCCCGGGTTAAGGAACTGCAAGCCTCTTCACAGACAACAGAATCCCCGTACCATAATATTTATCTGATCAAAGAACACTTTTTCACCCGCCTGATCCTGAATCTCTTTGAATCGGAACAGCAGTTCCTGGCGCAGGCAGACAATCTCAATATTCATTTTGAACATGCGGCCTATGCGGCCTGTTATGTGGAGATAGACGACAGCCGGCTAAACCATATGACTTCCGATAAACAGATTGTTTTATATACCAACAGCCTACAGATTTCCAGGGAAATCATCGCCAAATATCTGCCCTGTCATGTTCTATCTCTGGATACCAGACACTTCTGCATCATATTCTTCTTAGATGAACTGAATATGGCAGACCACCACAATGTTATCCAAAAGTCCTTAGAACAAGTCTCATCCATGTTATTCAACTATTATACCGTCACTATCCGTGCAAGCATTGGCTCTCTTGTTACAGCTCCCATGCAGATTGCCTCTTCCTATCAGGATGCCAAACAAATCTTTGCACGATTTAAAACGGAAGATTCCTTCTGCTTTTTTGAGGACTTTCCCTGTGACGAGCCTTTGAAAAACGTATTTAACATGTCCTTGTTTAAAGAGGATATCCGCAAGGCATACGCCGAGTTCGATGAGAAGGCACTGAACGATATCTTTACCACCATCATTGATTTGTTTCGGAATCAAAGTACACACTATGTGCAGGCCCTTGATGCCGCCGGAAACATCCTCTATCTTTCTCTCTCCTTATTAAATAACGGAGAGCAGATTGTATCTGAAATCTTTGCAGACCGAAACAACGGTTATCGTTCTTTATATGAACTGACAAACGTGGAACAGATTCTGGATTGGCTCACCTTTTTTCGTGACGGACTCTGCGCAAGTTTTGCCGCCCATAACAAAGATTACAAACACCATATTGTTATCAACGTTAAGAAATATATCGGCGAACACATTGAAGAAAAACTTACATTGAATAAAGTAGCTGAGGTATTCAGCATCAGCCCCAATTACCTGAGCGTCCTCTTCTCCAAATACAACGATGTGGGATTTACCGATTATATCAGCCAGAACAAAATAGATGCCGCCATTAAAATGATGGCAGGCGGAGATTACAAGATTTACGAGATTTCCGACCTGTTGGGGTTTGAAAGTGCTTTTTATTTCAGCCGCGTCTTCAAGAAAGTAACCGGTATCTCTCCCCGGGACTATATGAATAATAATATTTAACATTGCCATAAACATGAACCTTGCAGAATGGAGAATATGATATGTTCCACGAAATTGCCTTAAACCGCACCGGAAAATTATTTTCCTATAAACCCTGTGCTTCCATCAGTGACAGACAGTCCTGGGATGTGCTCTGCAAAGAGTGGCGGCAGGAAAGCATTAAACTTGGAGAGCAGTATCTGCACTATTCCTATCCGGTCCTCTCGGCCACTGATTACATGGACTTTACCCGCACCGGAAACCGCACCCGCTTTGAAGATAGGTTTTTTGCAAGACGTCGCGCCCTTTCCTCTCTTGTTCTGGCAGAATGTGTTGAAGACAAAGGACGGTTTATGGATGATATCATAAACGGCATCTTTGCCATCTGCGAGGAGAGCGGCTGGCAGCTGCCGGCCCATAATACCTATGTCCGTGATACTCCGCAGCTTCTTCTGCCCGATATGAGCGCCCCGGTTTTAGACCTTTTTGCCTGCGAAACCGGCGCCATCCTGGGCACCGCCTGGTACCTTCTGAAAGAAAGACTGGATACGGTAAGTCCTTTCATCAGCAGCCGCATCCTGTATGAGCTGAAGCACCGCATTTTTACGCCCTATCTGGAAAAACATTTCTGGTGGATGGGGGACGGTACACAGCCTATGAACAACTGGACAATCTGGTGTACACAAAATGTACTCCTGTCAGTTTTTCTGACAGATTCAGATCCATCTCTCAGAGAAAAAGTGTTTCTGAAAGCCTGTCAGAGTGTGGATTACTTTCTGGCTGAATATGGCGAAGACGGCTGTTGCGACGAAGGGGCGCAATACTACAGACATGCCGGGCTGTGTCTCTTCCATGTGATGGAAATTCTAAACAGTATCACAGACAATGCCTTCCTGCATCTTTATGATGCCCCCAAGATCCGCAATATTGCCTCTTATATTTTAAACGTACACATAAATGATAAATATTATGTGAATTTTGCTGATTGTTCCCCCATCGCCGGAAGAGCCGGTGTCCGGGAATTTCTCTTTGCCAGGCGCACGCACAATACCAATATGATGCTCTTTGCTGCCAGAGATTATCTGGCAGGCGGCATGGATACTCTTCTTATGTCCGCCGAGAACAACCTGTATTACCGTCTGCTGAACGGATATACTGCCGCACAGATCAGACAATATGCGGATTCTCACCAGGAGACAGTCTCCCATCCCGATGTCTACTACAAAAGCGTCGGGCTTTTTGTGGCAAGGGATGACACCCTCTGTCTTGCTGTCAAAGCCGGAGATAATGCCGACAGTCACAATCATAATGACACCGGCAGTTTTACTGTATATAAGAACGGCTTACCTCTCATCATTGATGTAGGGGTAGAGAGCTATACCCAAAAGACTTTTTCTCCCAGACGTTATGAAATCTGGACCATGCAGTCCGCCTACCATAACCTGCCCACGATAAACGATATCATGCAAAAAGACGGAGAGAATTATCGTGCCAGAGATGTTTCTTGGCATATGAATGAAAATCTGTGTGAAATCACCATGGATATCGCCGGCGCTTATCCTGAAGAAGCCGGTCTTGCATATTACAGAAGAACTGCAACACTCTGCAAGGGGCATAGAATTCTGATCAAAGATTGTTATGCTTTCCAGCCTGATAAAACAGGCAGCAAAAATACAGTCGTCATCAGCCTGATGACTTATGAAAAACCAACTCCACAAACCATAGCTCAAGACCTTTTATTGCATATTGGTAATTTAGGAACAGTAACCATACGACAGGCACAGCTTGCAGCCATAGAAGAAATTCCGATTACGGATCCACGCCTGCAAACTGCATGGACCCATAATCTGTATCGCATTTTGATAAAACCTGATTGTCCGGAATCAGAACTGTCTATTGAGTAATGGCATTTATTTCTTCACGCCCTTTGCGCCGGACAGATTGGCACTCTGCAAAATATTGCTGTCAAAGGATGTCATCATGCTCTTCTCTTCCCGCTCTCTCTTAAGGGCGAGCTTTACCATGTCATCCAGCAGCTCGGCATAGGGTTTGCCCAAGGCTTCCCAGAGATAAAAGGCAAGTGAGCCTGGAATGGGATTGATCTCGTTAACATACACTTTATCTGTATCCTGATCAATCATAAAATCAATTCTGGACACGCCGTTACAGTTAAGTACCTGGAATGTCTTCACAGCCATCTGCCGGATTTCTTCCCGTCTCTCGGGCGTCAGATTAGCCGGCAACTCCCTTCTGGCCGTTCTCATGCCCTCGGAACCACTCTTACTGCCCGCCACATATTTATCTTCATAACTGAGAATCTCATCACTGGAAATAGGTTCTTCGCACTCGGACGCTTCCGCCTCCTCATAATCTCCCAGTACCGCACAATTAATCTCCCGCAGGTTCATTATCGCACGTTCCACCAGCACCTTTGCCCCAAAAGTGAAGGCATACTCCAACGCTTCATGCAGCTGCTCCTTGTCTTTTGCCACTTTGATACCTACGCTGGATCCCAGATTAACCGGCTTGACAATAACCGGATAGGCAATCCTGTTCTCCACTTTATGCAGCGCAGCTATTTCATCCGTCTGGTATTCCCTGACATGTAATGTCACACAGTCAAGCACCGGGATATCATTGTCCTTTAGCACTGTCTTCATCACATACTTATCCATTGTCACGGCCGATGCCATCACATCACAACCCGCAAAAGGAATATTGTAATGACGCAGGAAACCCTGTAGGCATCCGTCCTCCACATTGGCGCCATGTACCACAGGAAACGCCACATCAATCTGTGCCACTACGGAATTGCCAAATTTCTTCGCCGGATACTGAATCAGCTCCACCTTACCCTGCTCGCACATAAAGAACACCCTGGTACTTTTCTTAAGCAATTCCGGAATATTTTTATAATTGCCAATGTCACTGACTGCCTCTCCCGTATAGAGTTCATTATCTTTGGTTATATAAATGGCAATGGGCTCATATTTATCCCGGTCAAAAGCATTATATGCCTGTAACCCTGAAATCACTGACACCTCATGCTCCACACTCTTACCGCCAAAAAATACGCCTACTCTGATTTTCATGCTTTCCTCTCTTTCTCCTTACAGCCCTTATGCATAATTGTCCGGCAGATCATTCTCAATCAGTATCACCTTCTGCCTCTCATTGGGAATCGCCGCCACCATATTGAATCCCTCCTGTAAGGTGTCCACTACAATCATTCTGGATGGTGTAAACCCTGCCTCTAACAGTCCGTCCTGAATGGGCTTTGTCCGCTCCCCTCCAACCAACACTGCATAATCACACTTGTCGGCCGCATAGACACCCACTTCTTTATTTTCATCATACTCTTTGTCTCCCAATTCCACCATACCCGGTGTCATCAGAATCCGCAGTTCCCGGAACATGGCAAGGGTATCCAAAGCCGCCTTAAATCCACTCTTGTTGGAATTATAAGCATCATCCAGCACAATCCTGTCGCCCTGTCTGACAAGCTGCAATCTGTGAGGCACACTCTCCAGCTGCTTCACCGGATAGAGCAGCTTCTCCATGGGAATCCCCAGTATATTGGCCACAGCGATTGCTCCCGCAATATTCTGCACGTTGTGACTGCCCACCAGTCTTGTGTGAAATTCATATTCCTTCCCCGTCATGTCCTTCATCTTAAAGACAGAACCTTTGGGCGATACAGCAATATCATAGGCCCTGTAAGCCTCGCCTTCTTGGCTTATCCCATAACTTACGACATCCTTATCAATCTTATGATTCCTGATATAATCATTGTCATAATTTAAGAATACCTTACCAGACGCCGGCACTGCATCGGCTAACTCGAATTTTGTGGAAATAATATTCTCTATGGTATGAAAACTCTGTAAATGCTGAGGGCCTATGGAGGTAATGATACCGTAATCCGGATGTACCAGATCACAGATCTCCTTAATATCCCCCACCTCTCTTGCTCCCATCTCACAGATAAATATCTCATGAAAAGGTTTCATATTTTCCCGGATTGTCCGTACCACACCCAGTGTGGTATTATAATTACCCGGTGTGTGCAGGACATTGTACTGGGAAGATAAAAGGGTATTGAGGTAATATTTCACACTGGTCTTTCCGTAGCTCCCCGTCACCCCGATAATCTTTAAATCCGGCATCTGCCTCAGAATCCGCGCCGCATCATTGATATAATGCCGGTTAATTCCCTCCTCAATGGGGTGATTGATCAGATTGGCTGCCAGTATTATAAACGGCTGCAAAATAAACAGCAATAACAATGCCACACTCATATATCGCATGGCCGGCTTCCACATATGCCCGCTGTTACCCCAAACAGGACCCCAAAGGCCCAGGAAGACAGCAGCCGCTATAACAATTCCATAAAGTGCAGCCGTGGTAACCAACATTCTCCTGACACGCGGGGTGTATACCAATGGTTTTTTGGCTTTATGGGGTTTGTTGACCAATATAGTCATTATATTCATGGCACAGGCCGCAACAAGACATCCCAAATTTCCCACAATCACAAGCGGCAGTGAGAACACCGCATACAAACATTTTCCCAGGAGTCTTCCCACATTGGTATGCACCTGCATCCACTCCCTGTATTCCCGCGGTTTATAGGAATCCTGCTGAAACATATGCATCAGATAAAGCACATACAAAACGGCGCCTGTCAGATAAGCTGCCAGCCATATTCCAAATAATACAGTATACATTATGTTCTGTCTTTCCTCTCTTACAAACTTCTGAACTTAACAGGCAAAAAATGCCTCCAGTGCTGCGTTCACTTTTCCCGCCTGTTGGGCAAAGGAAAAATGCCCGGCTCCTTCACAGACCACCAGTCCTGCATCTGCTATCAACTCTTCCATCCTTCTGGCATCCGCTATGGGCGTAGCCGTGTCCAGATCTCCCCAGATCAACAGGGCCGGACACTTTACCAGATGTATCAGCGGTTCCAGATCCTCATTAACCACTTTGACAAGAGTTGCCCGCATGGTAGGCGTTGCACTGTTATAATCGGCCGATCCTCTCTTGCGCCGCATATCTTCCACCGCATCGGGATAAAGAAAATGCATCACCTTTGTGCTCATAAATGCCCGCCCTATCTTATAACACCGCAGGCTTACCTTCTGACGCAATGATTTCTTCGGCAGTATTCCCGCACTGTCAATCAGCACCACTTTATCCACCGTAAAAGGCAGATTCTCTCTGGCGTTCATCTTAAAGAACACCCTGCCGCCAAAAGAGTGCACCACAATACTCAGCTTTTTCAGCTCAAAAGATGCAATAAACTGCATGACAAAATCCACGTAATCATCCACACACCAGGGCCGTTCCGGTTCCGGTGTCTTTCCAAAACCAGGCATATCCAGCGCAATCACTCTCCGTGTGCGCTTCAGCGTATCAATAATTCCCTGATACAGTGTAATATTGGCACCCCAGCCATGCAGTAACAGTACCGCATCGCCTTCTCCTGCTTCTATATAGTTCACTGGAATATTATCTATCTTTTTGATCATATACGCTCCATCTGTCATGCATAACACATAAACCTGCTCATACTCTCGCAAGCCGTCACATAACTCCGCATAAGCCTGGTTTTACACTCTTATGCCCTATCATATACCTATGTCCGGCGTTTAGCAAATATGTTTCTGCCCGCCGCTGTGCAAAAACTGCTCTTTTAGTATACTGTATTTTACCCCTTTCTATCAACCACATTTAAGCTATGCCCAATTAATTTGCAATATAGTCCTCATAATCCATCTCGCTTGCAAATAACATGTAGACACCATTTACATACCCCATATACCCGCTCTCAACTGCATATCCTTTCATATCCTGGTCCTCCTTTTCTTTATCGAACCTTTGTTCTATAAAAGAATATCACATATAAAGTCCTATATTTCGGACTATGAACCGCCAAAAACATTCTTTTTCAAATAAATCTATTGAAAAATATTTCCCGGTGCTATAATGGACAGGAAGTAAATCATCAGCAACACCGATATTATGAGGAGAGTATCTTATGCCGACACAGAACAACATCTCAAGACACCTGATGCTGATACTGTTCATCTGCGGATTCAGTCTTTGCACCAGTTGCGGAAATACCGGGGAACCAGAACAGACCGAGGACAATATTCCTATATCCAATGAAATGGAAGTAACTGATGCCAGTCCGACTACTGCTGTCACTGACACACCCTCCGTTCCCTCTCCATCGGATATGAAAGAATCTCCCCAGACAGAACCCGTTCCATCCGAAGTTGAAGAACTCCCTCCGGAACCTCCCGTTTTGGAATCTGAGGAATCTATAGAGGATGAACCCCTTGCTGGCACCCCTTTGACGAAGGAAGAATTGCAGTCTTATACGGAATTGATACAACAGGGTTCTAATTACGGATTTTTATTGTCTGATTGGGACAAGCCTACCGACGTCAATCTCTACGAAGTCTTCTATAACGGTGCCGGCATTGCCCGAGACGGCACGGAAGCAGAAATTCAGGCTTTTTTAGCGCGGCATAACCAGGACGAACTATACACAGATTTTTTTGTGATGGATAAGGCTGCCGTAAGCAGCCTCCTGCTCGAAAAGATTGGCCTTACCTATGACGAGTTTGTAATGAAGGGCGGCAAGGGAATGGACGAAATCTATTATGAAGAGTCAGACAGTTTCTGTCTGGAAGTGGGTGATACCAATTACTGTATGTTTGAATGTACGGACGGTGTCATAAATGAAGAAGGCACTATTGTCACACTTCACTATAAAGGGGACTACTTCTGGATAGAAGAAGGCGAAGTTCAGATGTGGGTGGATGGCAGTTCTTTCCGCAGTAATCACATTTTGAAAGGGGATTTTCTGGATACGCAAAACTAAGACATCACCCTCCTCATCTCAACAGCCGCAATTTCTCCACAATTCCGGCCAATGACTCCACCACCATGTCCAGTTCTTCCATAGTATTCTCCTCACTCAATGTAAGCCGGATCGACCCTCTCGCCAGTTCCTCAGGCACACCGGCAGCAAGCAGTACATGAGAGGGCCCGGGATCCCCGGTGGTGCACGCAGAACCGCTGGAAGCACAGATACCCTGCATGTCCAGCATAATCAGTGCCGACTCACCCTGGATTCCCTCAAAGCAAAAACTGACATGCCCCGGCAGACGCATGGTTCGGTGTCCTGTCAGTCTTGCACCCGGAATTTTTCCCTCAATACAGTGAATCAGATAATCACGCATCCTGCTTTCTACCGCCGCATGCTCATCCATATAAGCCGCCGCACGCTCTGCTGCCACAGCAATTCCCACAATGCCCGGCATATTCTCTGTTCCTGCACGCCGTCCGCGTTCCTGCTGCCCGCCATGTATAAAAGAGCCTAACCTCGTCTTGCTGTTCACATAAAGAAACCCAACTCCTTTAGGACCATTAAATTTATGCCCGCTGGCAGAGAGAAAATCAATATGCATTTGTTCCACTGCAATGGGCAGATGTCCATAAGCCTGCACGGCATCCGTATGAAAAAGGACACCGTGTTCTTTTGCAATCTCTCCAATCGGGCCAATCGGCTCGATGGTTCCAATCTCATTATTTGCATACATCACAGAAATCAGAATCGTATCAGGACGAATAGCTCTCTCCATCTGCTCCAGATTCACCAGACCATTCTCGTCCACATCTAAATAAGTGATCCTGGCCCCCCGCCCCTCCAGATATTTACAGGTATGCAGAACCGCATGGTGTTCAATTTTAGTCGTAATAATATGCCTGCCCCTATCCTGGCAGGATTCATATACTGCTTTAATCGCCCAGTTATCCGACTCGGTGCCGCCCGCCGTAAAATATATCTCATTCGGCTGTGCGCCCAATGTCTCAGCAATGGTTTTTCTTGCATTGATAACAGCCTTTTTACTTTGACTTCCCAACCCGTAGATACTGCCGGCATTGCCATAGTATTCACTAAAATACGGCAGCATCGCTTCCACCACCTCAGGCGCTGTCCTGGTAGTTGCCGCATTGTCCAGATATATCATATAAAATGTTTCCTTTCAGAATAATTATCAAATACAATCCTTACTCCCGTATTTGGTCAGCAATAATCCTTTCAATAACAGATAGCTCCAGCAGGTCCTGTTTCTCCCGGAAGAGATGTCTGAAAAGGACATCCTTATATTTCCGGTTAAACCAGAGTCTCCTCCACCAGCTTCCATACCTGTACCAATTTCCTGCATTTCGTTTTGTCATAAATTTTCCTCCATTATACAGTTTTTTCTGACTGAATACAAGGAAAACAACAGAACAAATCAAAGAAACGCATGATTCAGCCAAACAACAATAGTTACGGGATTATCTCCGACCACCGGAAAGAATCAATAAGACGGAGATATTTTCTCCTGACAGAATTAGAAGAATCTGTCAACATTTCAATTACTATAAGACATAAATCCTCTATTTACAAGAATATTTTACAAAAATTATCGGCAACGAAATTCTCCAAAAGAATTTCATTGCCGACAAAAAATATCTTGAAACACACAGATTTTAAAACATATCCTTATAATTATGCCCTGCTGTAGGCATCTGCAATTAAAAGCGCTTTATCAGGATAATTTTCTTTTAAATACATCAGATATTGCAGTGCACTGCCCTCATATGTCTGCACATCTCCCAAAAGACCCACCTCATAGCAGCTGCGTATTACGTTAATGATACATTCATCCGTATGATCTTCTTTACAATCTTTACACTCTTTCAAAATATGTGCAATCGCCGTCTCCAGTTCCGTTTCATCAAACAGCTTAAAGTCCGTAATCGGGATTTTTTCCATCCCATCCGCCACTTCTTTCTTTGGCTCTTTCTTATAATTTCTGATACACTGTTTGCCATATCCTATGATACAGTCACTTTTGTGACACTGTCCGCAGAGACCCTCTTTCCGGCAGCAGCTTTCCAGATCGTTTCCTACCAAATCGGCATTTAATCCTTTCTTATGTTCCTCAGCCATTTTTACTACCTCCACATTTTGTAATAATTTATCTTAATGATTTAATAGTACGTATTACTATAACATGACTGACAGAGGACTTGCAATATATCTCTTCCGCCTTTCTGTCCCCATTCTTTCCCTACAAAAACAGTTCTTCCATCCTGGCAAGCACACCCTCTGTCAGTGCAAGTAAAGTTTCCTCATCTTTCTCAATCACACCGCACTTTTTATAGTGAAGAATAAAGGTGGGAGTCCCTTTCGGCTCAAACTTCATTTTACCAGCATAGGCCCCAATCAGCATCGGAATATTTTCTACTCTAATGGGTGCATCCGTCCGCATGATAAAGCGCACTGCCTCATTCTTGCCCTTTACCTCGGGCATATAAAGTCCATGGGCATGAGATCTGATCAGGGCAATTCGCAGAAGATTCTCTACTGATTTGGGTATCTCCCCAAACCTGTCTAAAAGTTCCTCCCGCATATCTTCACATTCCTTCTCATCCTCAATCCCGGCAATCCTCTTATAGATATCCAGTTTCTGCACTTCATTGACAATATAGGAGGGGGGAATATAGGCATCTACATCCACATCTATGACCGTATTAAAATCTTCCAGTGTAGGAATCCCTTTCAGATTCTTCACCGCCTCATTCAGCATCTTACAATATAAATCATACCCTACTGCCTGCATATGTCCATGCTGACTGCGCCCAAGAAGTGTCCCTGCGCCCCGGATTTCCAGATCCCGCATGGCAATCTTAAATCCGCTTCCCAGTTCCGTAAATTCCCGGATAGCCTCCAGCCGTTTCTCAGCCACTTCCTTTAACAGCTTATTCCTCCGGTACATTAAGAAAGCATAGGCAGTCCGATTGGATCTCCCGACACGCCCTCTGAGCTGATAGAGCTGGGACAGACCCATCTGATCGGAATCGTGTATGATCATGGTATTGACATTGGAGATATCAAGCCCTGTCTCAATGATGGTAGTGGCCACCAGCACATCAATCTCCCCATTGATAAAGTCATACATGATCCGTTCCAGTTCTGTCTCTTTCATCTGTCCATGGGCAAAAGCGACATTAGCTTCCGGCACCAGTTTCTGAATGGACGCCGCAATATCCGCGATGGTGTTTACCCGGTTATAGACATAATACACCTGACCATTTCTGGACAGTTCCCTGACAATCGCTTCCCTGACCAGTTCTTCATTATATTCACAGACAAAAGTCTGAATCGGCACTCTCTCGTCAGGCGCCTCCTCTAAAACACTCATGTCACGGATACCCACCAGACTCATATGCAGCGTCCGGGGAATCGGTGTTGCCGTCAATGTCAGCACATCCACATTTTCTCTCAGTTTCTTGATTTTCTCCTTATGTGTCACGCCGAAACGTTGTTCCTCGTCAATGATCAGAAGCCCTAAATCTTTATACTGCACATCTGCGGAGAGAACTCTGTGGGTACCGATGACAATATCCACCATACCTTTTTTCAGATCTGTGATCGTCTTTTTCTGTTCCGCCGCTGTGCGAAATCTGGACAGCAGATCAACACGCACCGGGAAATCTTTCATTCTCTGTATAAAGGTATTATAATGCTGCTGCGCCAGGATGGTCGTGGGTACCAGATAGACCACCTGTTTACCCTCCTGTACCGCCTTAAACGCCGCACGAATTGCAATCTCCGTCTTACCATAGCCCACATCGCCACAGATCAGCCGGTCCATGACCTTACCGCTCTCCATATCTTCTTTGGTGGCGGCGATTGCTGCAAGCTGATCCTCTGTCTCTTCAAAGGGAAACATTTCCTCGAACTCTCTTTGCCACACAGTATCCTTACCATATTTAAACCCTTCACTCTGCTGCCTTAAAGCATACAATTCCACCAGATCCTGCGCCACCTCATCAACTGCCGTACGGACTTTGGTCTTCGTCCTGGTCCACTCCTGGGTTCCTAGCTTATTGAGTTTAGGCTTCGCGCCCGCATCTGAGGAAGCATATTTCTGGATTACATCCAGTCCTGTGGCCAGCACATACAGGATACCGCCGTCCCGGTAGGATATCTTCATGTAATCCTTGACAATATGATCCACTTCCACTTTCTCAATTCCCTGATAGACACCGAGTCCGTGACTTTCGTGAACCACATAATCTCCCACCCGCAGTTCGTTGAAATCATTGATCTTCTGACCTTCATAAATTTTTTTCTTCTTCTTTTTTTTCTTTGGTGCACCGAAGATATCACTCTCCGCAATCACCATAAACTGTAACAGCGGATACTCAAACCCTTTGAGCACCCTACCGTAATATGTCATGACCTCACCCGGCTGTACCTCCCGCATGGGATCTTCCGTATAGAAAGCGCTGATCTCCTGCTCCCGCAAGTCTTCCGCCAGACGCCTGGCCCTGGTTCTTGACCCGGACAAAAGCAGAATACGATATCCCTTTTTCTTATAAGCCGTCAGATCCCGCACCAGGGATTCAAAACTATTATTGTAGGAAGATAAGCTCCGCGCCTGTATGGCAAACTTCTTATCCACCTTAAGGAGAGGGTTCCGCCCTTCCATGGTAGAAAGGGTTACCACCCTGCGGGCGGCAATCTTTGCCCCCACTTCCTCAGTTCCGAGCAGGACATCCATTTGTCCCGGGAGAATATAACCTTTCTGCACCCTGTGCGTCATGCTCTCACGAAATTCCATCTCCACCGCGTCCGTATGCTCTTTAATTCGGAGCGGCTCATCCAGAAAAATACAGCTTCCCTTTTCATCAAAATAGTCCAAAAAGGTTTCCAGTTCCGAATAAAAATACCGCACATAGCTTTCCAGATTAACCACATTGCGCGAAAGACCCAGTTCCAGAAGTTGTTCCGCAAGTTCTTTTACCTGCACCTCAATGCGATGCGCTTCCTCCGTCTTCATCTGCCCGCGCAATACTTCCGCCTGTTTTTTACCTTCCTTTTTCACCTTCTCAAGGCCCGCCCGCAGCTCCTCCCCGGAAAGAATCATTTCTGTGGCCGGATAAATTGTCACAGACTCCAATTTCTCGATGGAACGCTGGCTTAGGATGTCAAAGCTGCGAATAGATTCTACTTCCTCTCCCCACAGTTCAATCCGATAAGGATTTTCCTCCGTCAGATCAAAAATATCCACAATACCGCCCCGGATGCTGAACTGTCCCGGCGCCTCCACCTGGTAATTTTTCTCATACCCCAGCTCCACCAGATTTTCCGCCAGTTCGCTCTCCACCAGACTGCTGTTTTTATCTATGGCAATCACATGTTCCTTCCAGATCCGGATAGGCACCTGCGGCGCCATCATGGCATCATATGTGGTGATTACTGTCACCGGTACACCCTCCAACAGTCTGCGCAGGCATTTGATACGCTCCATAATCAGCTGATTACCATGTATATCTGCCTGGAAGAAAATCAGGTCTTTGGCCGGATATAACATGACATTTCTGTCATAAAATTGGTAATCTTCATACAGCTCTTTCGCCTTCAGATCACTGAATGTAACAATAATCTTATTGCGGAAGCTCTCACCCAATCCGTAAACCATATGCAGTTTCTGGGAATCCACACAGCCGCTTAAACTCACAGATGTCTGGTCTTTTGCCAGACATTTCTTAATCTCTTCGTATTCCCCCAACTCTTCTAACGGAGCCAGTAATGCCCTCACATCATACCTCCTGCACTTTCTTATTATATAAATTCATTGCCGCGTCCGGCCCCTGTGTAATCATAACCTCTATCGCCGCCGCCGCATTTCTGGCGCTCTCATCCATCACTTCCCGATCTGTCATTGTGAAATGTCCCAGCACATAATCCGCCAGATCGCGTCCCTGGGGTTTTTCTCCCACACCCATGCGTACTCTCATAAACTCGTCATGCCCAAGGTGAAGGATAATATTCTTAAGCCCGTTATGCCCGCCGGCACTGCCTTTCTTCCGAATCCTGATACGCCCCACATCCAGGCTGACATCATCCGAAATCACTATGAGTTCTGTTTTCTCGTCCACTTTATAAAAGTCTATGACAGCCCTCACACTCTCACCACTCAAATTCATGTAGGTCTGGGGTTTTACCAGCACTACCTTCTGTCCGGCAATAAATCCTTTTCCAATGACTGCCTTATGCTTCTTCTCTCCCATGGCAATACCGTACTTCTCTGCAATAGTGTCTACTACATCGAAACCGATATTATGCCTTGTGTTCTGATATTGTCTGTCCGGATTTCCCAGTCCTACGATAATATACATTATCCTGCTCCCATTCATTGCTAATCGCAATTATCTTATCCTCATCCAGCCTTGAACATACCTCCGACTACATGAGATTACTATTGACCATCCGGCCATATTCTTTACTATTTTATCAACAACTTCGTCTCATAACAAGACCATAAATTAATAGAACATATTCCTCTCCATAAGAAAAGGACGCTCCCGCGTCCTCTTCTTTCCACATCATGCTTTTTACCCATCTCCCGGTTCTAAAAGCGCCTTTTCATAGCTGTCCAGAATAATTCTCTGAATCCTGTCACGAGTTTCGGAATTAATCGGATGTGCAATATCCCGATACTCGCCATCAGTTGCCTTCTTGCTTGGCATCGCTATAAACAGACCTTTTTCGCCTTCGATTACTTTAATGTCATGAACTACGAATTCATCGTCAATAGTAATTGAGACGATTGCTTTCATCTTGCTGTCTTGAGTCATTTTACGCACGCGGACATCAGTAATTCTCATGAAGCTCAGCCTCCTTATCATATGATACCGGACGAACAACCGCCGGTTTTCACAAGCTTTTCCACACAAGTCATACTCATCAAGCCACGTAGCTTGTAATAAACATTTAGTTAATAATGTACATGCCCCTTACACAGTCAGTCATCTTCAACTAGCAGTCACCTCTTCGCTATTTCAAACGCAGAATATTAATCCTGCGTCTATTATACCATCAGAGCACATATCTGTCATTATGTTCCACCACAATTTCAATACCATTATCTCCCTTATGATAGGAATTGGCACGAATTGTACCTCTGCTTTCCACAATACAGTTCTCGATATGTGTATTATCTCCAATGTAGACATCGTTTAAAATAATGGAATTCTTGATATAACAGTTATTCCCTATATATGTCTCTTTAAAAATTACGGAGTCCTCCACGGTGCCGTTTACGATACAGCCGCTGGATATTAAACTGTTCCTGATGTTTGCCCCCACATTATACTTAGCAGGCGGCAGATCATCCACCTTGGAATAGACATCCGGGTACTGCTTGAAGAAATAATCTCTGATTTCCGGATGCAGGAAATCCATATTAGTCTTAAAATAATCATCCACTGTGGCTATATTGCTCCAGTACTCTTTAATCTTATAGCCATATATTCTCTTCTGGTTCTTATAACGGATCAGGATGTCCTTCACGAAATCGAAGCGGTCCTCCTCTTTACACTTCTCAATCATTTCAATCAGCTGGCGTCTTCTGACTACATAGATACCACAGGAGATTGTATTGGACTTCGCCACCACCGGTTTCTCTTCAAACTCTTCAATACGGCACTCCTCGTTCATCTTGACCGTACCGTAGCGTTCTACATTGGCATCCTTGTCCATGTCCTTACATACTACTGTGATGTCTGCTTTCTTTTCGATATGATACTCCAGCACTTTGTTGTAATCCATTTTGTAGACACAGTCGCCGGAAGCAATCACAACATAAGGTTCATGACTGTTTTTTAAGAAAGACAGGTTCTGGGCGATCGCATCTGCCGTACCGCGATACCATGCATTGCTCTCTGCCGTTACTGCGGGAGTCACCACAAACAGACCACCCTGCTTACGTCCAAAATCCCACCATTTGGAGGAACTCAGGTGCTCATTCAGGCTCCCGGCATTATACTGTGTAAACACAGCCACTTTATTGATATGGGAATTGGACATATTACTAAGTGCAAAATCAATACTACGGTAACTGCCTGCAATAGGCATTGCACATACCGCACGTTTCTGTGTCAGTTTTTTAATTCTGTGGTTATTTCCGCCAGCTAAGATAATTCCGATTGCTCTCACTATTTATCACCTGCCTTAATCAAAGTTCTACCGCTCGGGAGATTACCATTCTCATAGTCCTGCGCTATAGTCACACCGAAGACTACTGAATTTTTCCCTATGGTAATTCCTTTCGGAACCACACTCTTCTCACCCACAGTTACAATGTCATGATCATAAATATGGGGATCTGTCTCGTTCGGTACCGCTTCTCCAATGCCCAGCTTCACATCGTCCTCAATCACTGTATTCTCAGCAACAATCGCTTTATACAGCTCGCAGTTTTCACCGATCTTTGTCTGGTTCATGATAATGGAATCCTTAACCACTGTACCTGCCCCGATGGTAACACCGCACCCAATCACAGAATTATATACTTTACCGTAGATTTCACAGCCTTCACCGATGATGCTCTTCTCCACCACACTGTCTGATGCCAGGTACTGAGGCGGAAGAATTTCGCTCTTGGTATATATTTTCCAGTACTCTTCGTAAAGATTAAATTCCGGAACGATATCAATCAGTTCCATGTTTGCTTCCCAGAAAGAATGAAGTGTTCCCACATCCTTCCAGTAGCCGTTAAATTCATATGCATAAAGAGGTGCACCCTTCTTATGACAATAGGGAATGAGATGTTTACCAAAATCGAGTCCCGGCTGCTCTGCATTCGCCAGAAGTGCTTCCTTCAAAGTCTTCCAGTTGAATATGTAAATACCCATGGATGCCAGATTGCTCCTGGGATTCTCCGGCTTCTCCTCAAAATCCATAATCTTACGGTTTTCATCCGTAATCATGATACCGAAACGTTTGGCCTCCTCCATCGGTACCGGCATAACCGCAATCGTCACTTCCGCACCGTTCTGCTTGTGGAAATCAAGCATCACCTCATAATCCATCTTGTAGATATGATCGCCAGACAAAATCAGCACATAATCGGGATTAAAGCTCTCCATATAATCCATATTCTGATAGATTGCATTAGCCGTGCCCGTATACCACTCGCTGTTTGCACTCTTCTCATATGGGGGCAGTACTGTAACGCCGCCAATATTCCTGTCAAGATCCCACGGAATACCGATTCCAATATGTGTATTTAACCGAAGCGGCTGATACTGTGTGAGTACACCTACCGTATCAACGCCGGAATTAATGCAGTTGCTCAAGGGAAAGTCAATAATTCTGTATTTACTGCCAAAGGATACCGCCGGTTTTGCGACCTTTGACGTAAGTACTCCCAGCCTGCTTCCCTGACCACCCGCCAACAGCATGGCAATCATTTCTTTCTTAACCATTTTATCACCTCTTATTTCTTAAAATATTTATATATTTTTAGAACTAAATATAGCTCCTGAACTTATAATATAATAAGTATATCACAATCCGACAGAAAACTAAATCACATTTATAAAAATATTCAGTTTTCATTCCTTTTGATATATTAATAATATACAATATTTTATTTTCATTTTCAATATCTTTGTCCATTTTTTACATAGCCTATTTTATGCGAATCCACACTATGATTACCTTTTGTAAATTATGTCTAAAATCAGTATAAAATAAATTCTTATTGGTTTTTTTCCGTGAAATGAGTATAATACTAGTAAAAAATGTAAATAGGGAGATACCCATGTATCAGATCAATTTCCAAAATCCAATTCATATATACTTTATTGGTATCGGCGGCATCAGCATGAGCGGGCTTGCTGAAATTCTTCTCACAGAAGGATTTCAGATATCCGGCTCTGACAGAGCGCCTTCCGATCTGACCCATATCCTTACGAAACAGGGCGCCTGCGTTTACTACGGTCAGCGCGAGGAAAATATTACTTCCAATATCGATCTGATTGTCTACACCGCGGCTATCAAACCAGATAATCCGGAACTTATGGCCGCCAGACAAAAGAATATTCCCACACTGACCAGAGCGCAGCTTCTGGGACAGATGATGAAAAATTACAGGACTCCCGTGGCCATAAGCGGCACCCACGGCAAAACTACCACCACTTCCATGATCGCTCAGATCCTTCTGGAGGCTGACGTTGACCCGACCTTGTCCATCGGCGGAGTCTACAAACCCATCGGCGGCAATATACGGGTGGGCTCCTCGGAATATTTTGTTACGGAAGCCTGTGAATATACCAACAGTTTCTTAAGCTTTTTTCCCAAAATAGGCATCATTCTTAATATAGAGGAAGATCACCTGGATTTCTTTAAGGATATTCAGGACATCCGCGATTCTTTCCACCGTTTCGCGCTGCTTCTTCCTGAGGATGGAACACTCATCATTAACGGCAATATTGATCATGTGGAGGAGATTACCGCAGGGCTTTCCTGCCGGGTCATCACCTACGGTTCTTCCCCTTCCTTCGACTACAGCGCATCACAGATTACTTATGATGCCTTTGGCTGCCCTTCTTTTCATCTTATGCAAAGAGACGGCAAAGAAGACGTCTTTTCCTTAAAAGTTCACGGGGAACACAACGTCCTGAATTCCCTGGCCGCCATTGCCCTGGCGGATACTCTGGATATTCCGCGCGATATAACCGCAAAGGGACTGCTTGCTTTTGACGGCACAGACCGCCGTTTCGAGTATAAAGGTCAGATGAATGGCGTTCAGATTATTGATGATTATGCACACCACCCAACAGAAATCCGGGCGACTTTAACTGCCGCCAAAGAGTACCCGCACAAGAAACTCTGGTGTGTTTTCCAGCCCCATACCTACACACGCACCAAAGCCTTTCTTGACGAGTTCGCAAACGCTTTAAGCCTTGCCGATGAGATTATCCTGGCAGACATTTACGCCGCCAGGGAAAAAGATACGCTTGGTATCAGTTCGCAGACTTTACAAAGTAAGATCATGGAATCGGGACATTCCTGTTACTACTTTCCATCCTTTGAAGAAATTCAGAACTTCCTCATTAAAAATTGCACAAAGGACGATCTGTTGATAACTATGGGGGCCGGTGATGTCGTAAAAATCGCCGAAAATTTGTTACAGAAATAATTATTCACAATATCCACAGAAAAGAACCGATGATTCGGAAACTTTTCTGTGGATATTTTTGTGGAAGGGATCCCACTGTTTTAAGGCATTTGTTAACAAGTATCCACAATGTCCACATTTTTCATTTGCCCGGTGAACAAGTGTTTATCTCGTGGTTTGTGGCAGTTTGCCTATTTCTTTTTGAAAAATGCTATGCTATAATTCACATGTTCTCTTATGGGGATCTTATATGTTTTATGAATTAGTTTTTGTATATGCAGGGTGGGTATTAAAATGGGTCTTTTGACAATTTATCAGGATAACTATACAGATTCTACAGTGATTTCCAATCGTTTTATAGACGAATACATGCTGGCAGCCAATGATGCCCAGCTCAAAATCTATCTGTATCTGATTCGCATGATGAGCGCACGGCTCAGCACCAGTATCTGTGATATTGCAGATACCTTCAACTATACCGAAAAAGATGTCATGCGCGCCCTGAAATACTGGGAGAAAAACCGGCTTCTCACTTTAGATTATGATGACAATAAAAACGTCATTGGTATTCATCTGATGGACTTTGGCGCCGCTCCTGCTGCGGTTCCTGCACCGGCTCAGATTGCGCCGGTTCCCAGTGTGACAATTCCGCCTGCTGCACCTTTAGCCTCTATTGTACCAATTGCTTCCAAACCTAATTATACATTAGATGAATTAAAAGCTTTTAAATCCAATGAAGCTTCCTCCCGACTTCTTTTTGTGGCGGAACAGTATTTAAAAAAGACGTTGAGCGCAAATGATGTCCGTACAATCCTCTTTATTTCGGACAAGCTGGGATTCTCGGAGGATTTGATAGACTATCTGATCCAGTACTGTGTAGACCGCGGCAAAAAAGATCTCCGCTACATAGAGAAAGTTGCCTTAAGCTGGGCAGATCAAGGTATTACTACGCCCAAACAGGCGGCCAGACTTGCCGTAAAATATGAAAAATCCGTATATGAAATCATGAAAGCACTGGGCAAGAACGGTACTCCTACGGAAACGGAAGTATCCTATATCAATCGTTGGAAGAAAGATTACGGATTTGGGACCGATGTTATATTTACGGCCTGTGAGCGCACTGTTCTGGCCACAGATCATCATCGTTTCGAGTATGCTGACAGCATCCTGGCAAGCTGGTATAAAGCCGGGGTCCATCATAAGAGTGATATACAGCCCCTGGATGATGATTATCGCAAAGGGAGAACTGCCCGCACTATCGCCGGCAACAAGTTCAACCAATTCAAACAAAACGATTACGATTTCGATGTCCTTGAACAGGAAATCTTAAGCAACTAACCACAAGGAGCCTTGCCGTGTCACTGACGAACACACAATATGATCAGATTCTTCATCAATATGAGGAAAAACAGGCGAAAAGCCGCCACGAGACAGAACAAAAGCTTTCCTATGTGTACGAACATGTCCCGGGATACCGCGAACTTTCAGAGTCTGTTGCTTCCGTGTCTGTTGCACAGGGGCGGAAACTTCTGGCCGGAGACGAAGACGCTCTGGAGGATCTTAAGGATACCCTGGCTGAACTTTCAGGTCGCAAAGCGCAGCTTCTTAAAGATTTCGGGCTTCCGGAAAACTATCTGGATCCCGTTTATGAATGTCCTGACTGCAAGGATACAGGTTACGTGGAAGGCGAAAAGTGCCATTGTTTTAAACAGGCCATGATCACCCTCCTCTATGAGCAGTCCAATATTCAGGAAATGCTTCGTACCGAGAATTTCAATGCGCTATCTTATGAATATTATCAGGGGGATGACTTGTCACGTTTTCAGAACGCAGTCAGAACCTGTCAGAATTTTATCAAAAATTTCAATTCCGACTACCATAATCTCTTTTTTTATGGTACAGTGGGTACTGGAAAATCATTTCTTTCCGGCTGTGTGGCAAAAGAGTTGATCGAACGGGGACATTCCGTAATCTACTTTGGTGCGACCGGTCTGTTTGATTTACTTTCTAAAAATTCCTTTGATTATAAGAACAGAGAAGAGCTGCGCAGTACCTATGCCGATCTCTATCAGTGCGATCTGCTTATCATCGATGATCTCGGTACCGAACTGACCAATCAGTTCGTCACATCCCAGCTCTTTGCTCTGTTGAACGAGAGACACATGGGTAAAAAAGCTACTGTTATCTCCACGAATCTGTCTTTGGAGGAATTAAGAAACAGATACTCTGACCGTATCTTTTCCCGCATCACAAGCAACTATGAAGTCTGTAAATTGTCAGGACAGGACATTCGGATGTACAAAAAAAGATTGTTGAACAGAAAGTGAGGATTCTTTTTCATGACCAGACGCGAAGAAAAAAGAAATCTGGAAACCATACCTGTCGGCTCCCTGGGGATGATTCCGTTGGAAGGCTGTATCAATCTTGGCAAAAAAGTCGACTACTATCTTGTAAAATGGCGTACAGAACGGGAAAGCGAGCACAAAGATTCCCTCGCCTTCTCCGGCTATCAGCGCGATACCTATATTCTGGATGCCAAAGTACCTCGTTTCGGATCCGGCGAAGCCAAAGGCGTCATTAAAGAATCCGTACGCGGAACAGATCTCTATCTTCTGGTAGATGTGGCTAACTACAGCCTTACCTACTCCCTCTGCGGACATGAAAATCATATGTCCCCGGATGATCATTATCAGGATCTGAAACGTATCATTGCCGCTGTGGGCGGCAAAGCCAGACGAATCACAGTCATCATGCCCTATCTTTATGAAAGCAGGCAGCATAAGAGAACCGCAAGGGAATCCCTGGACTGTGCACTGGCGCTTCAGGAAATGGTAAATATGGGTGTGGATAATATCATTACCTTTGATGCCCACGATCCCAGAGTACAGAACGCAATCCCCCTGCATGGTTTTGAAACCGTACAACCCGCCTATCAGTTCATTAAAGGCCTTCTTTCCCATGTCCGTGACTTAAAGATTGACGCCGATCACATGATGGTCGTCAGCCCGGATGAAGGCGGCATGAGCAGGGCAATCTATACCGCCAACGTACTTGGACTTGATATGGGTATGTTCTATAAAAGAAGAGATTATACCAGAATCGTAAATGGCAGAAATCCCATTATTGCCCATGAATTTCTGGGAAGCAGCATGGAAGGCAAAGACATCATTATCATTGACGATATGATTTCCTCAGGGGAAAGTGTCCTGGAAGTAGCTGCTGCACTCAAAGAACGGAAAGCCAACCGTATTTTCGTATTCTCTACCTTTGGACTGTTTACCGCCGGACTTGCACGTTTTGATAAGGCCTACGAAGAAGGGACTATCCACAGAGTACTGACTACCAATCTGGTCTATCAGACACCCGAGCTGCTGGAACGCGAATGGTATATTGACTGTGATATGAGTAAATATATCGCCTACATCATTGACACGTTAAACCACGACACTTCCATCAGTGATCTGTTAAATCCCGTGGAACGTATTCAGGCCTGTGTGGCAAGATATAATGAAGGAGAAACAGAGGGAATATAATTTCCCTCTGTTTCTTATTACAATTTAAGCTTTGTTCCTTAAAACATCCCAAATATCTTATCATTAAAAGATTTGTATAATGTATCATAGTCTGTATAGGCAAACTGACTGCTGTCCTTAAACCGCGCTCTCCACTCATCACGGACCGCATCCGCCAGGACAGTCGCACACTCACTCTGTGTCAGGAGAATTGCCGGAAACACATAGTAAATCATAAAACAGTTTATATCAACCTGCTTACGGGAAGAAATCTTTCCTCTTTTGGAAAATAATTTCTCTACGGCATCTGCAAACAACACCGCAACAGCCCCGGCTTCAGCCTGCTGATCCTGTGCGCTTTCCACAGATTCTGTCATCTGTTTAAAAGTCTCTCCATGCCTCTCCCGAAACTCTGTCATCCACTTTTCATAAGCCTTCTTTTTGAGTCCATCCGTCATAGGGTACATTTTATCAAACATTTTTTCAATACTTGCCTGCATATTTTCCTCCGCCACTTGACATTTCAAAATTTCTCTGTATAATAAGTTCTCGGAAATTTCCAAAAACCAAGGTCTAAAGCAAAACGACCCGAGTGTTCGAGACCTTCCACTCGTAAAACAAAACTAAAGGAGAACAAAATCATGAAAAACAAAACAACCGCTGTCCCCGCAGGGGCAGTCATGTCGCCAACTCTGTCATTGGTTCAGGCAGCCATGATCGCCGCAATCTATGTTGTGCTCACCTTTATAGCCAACGCTCTCGGACTGGCCAGCTACGCCATACAAGTCCGTTTCTCGGAAGCACTCACCATCTTACCATATTTTACACCGGCTGCCATTCCCGGCCTCTTTATCGGCTGTCTGTTGAGCAATATACTGACAGGCTGTGCTTTGCCGGATATTGTATTCGGCAGTCTGGCAACATTGGCCGGTGCTGTGGGTACTTATGTCCTGCGCAAATGGAAATGGTGCGCACCGGTATGTCCGATCATCGCCAACACACTCATCGTCCCTCTGGTACTGATCTATGGCTATGGACTTCTCATAGAGGGTCTGAGCACCCTGCAATGTTACGGATATTACTGCCTGACCGTAGGGGCCGGAGAATTCATCTCCTGTGGTATCTTAGGCATGATCCTGTTGACCGCACTGCAAAAATATCAGGGTAAAATATTCGGAATCCGTTAATTCCCATATCCTTGTTATCATCAGCAGCCATTACAGAATCTATGTAGGATATGTTCTACTATTTTTCCACTCTGTGGCAGGAAAAATCCTGCCACAGGCCCTACAAGGCAGGCGCAGACAATGGTGCCAATCCCCAGGGATCCTCCCAGAACAAATCCAACCACCACAAAAGATACATCCACAATAATCCTCACAATTCCAAATTTCTTATGGGATTTATCGCTGATTACCAGCGCAACCAGATCATTAGGGCCCGTTCCGGCATCAGATTTGATGACTATCGTCATGCCAAATGCCAGGATTACACATCCCAGGGCAAGAACCGGCAGTTTAAACCATAACGTTCTCTCCTGTGCAAAGATAAAGGAAAGCAGTTTTGTAAAAAAATCAATGATCGGCCCGCCGCACACCATACAGAGGATTGTCCCGATTTTGATGTAACTTCTGTCCACAATCAAAAGTACCAGAATAATCAGAAAACAGATCGCAATATGGGTATACCCGTGGGTCAGCCACCCTGCTCCGGTCACACTGCTTACTGTACGGAATATTCCCTGCACCAGCACATTAAAGGGATCCGCTCCCAAATCAGTCAGCAAAAACAGCGTCACTCCCAGATGTGCTATCGTCAATCCAATCAATAAGATGATTACCCGCAACACTATTTCTTTTATATTTTTCTTCATCATATCTTCCTTTTCATTTTCATTGCAGGAAGTTGTTCTGTCTATGTATTTCTTCCAGATACTCTCGCACCATCAGCAAATTTTCCAATACAGCAACGCTCTTTTGACGCATTTCCTCTGTAGGAGGGAGCATATCCGGCACCATGATCGGTCTCATGCCGGCGCTGTAAGACGAACGGATTCCATTATAAGAATCTTCTATGGCATAGGCACGGCCGGGTATCACATCCATTTTATCACAGGTCATCAGATAGATATCCGGTTCCGGCTTACTTCTTTTAAGCTGGTCTCCTCCCATTACCACCCTGAAATACTCATACAATCCTGCCTGTTTCAATTCATCCGCCACAACCTCCAGACGAGTAGAAGAAGCAACTGCCGCAGGAACACCCTGTTCTTTCAGATAGTCCAGAAGTTCCCGTACTCCTTCTTTCACCGGCAGGCCGTCACAGTCCACCTGTTCATGAAATAATACAGAAGCCTCTTTTCTAAAATCCTCATATGGAAAATCAGGCCCATAATAATCTAATACGATTTCCTTCGTCCTCGTGGCATTGGTGCCTATACAGGGCATAAATACCTCATCTATTCCCTGAAATCCATATTTTTCACTGACCTTTTTCCAACAGGCAAGAACCAGTCTCTCGCTGTCAAAGATAACCCCGTCCATATCAAATATCACTGCATCTGTATATCTGCTCATGCCAATCCTCATTCTGTCTGTTTCTGCGTGTTCTTACTCTTTCCTGATATAGGCGATGAACTGATTCCCATTTTCATTCAGCCATTCCGTAGAATCGTTCATGCCTCGTTTCTCCAATGTCCCCTCCACCGGATCCATGACCACAATGTTAAGTTCGTTAAATCCCACAATCAATACGGCATTGCCATCGTCCAGCGTTGCAAGCACAGGGATATCCTTATTGACATAATACAGCACGGCATCCAGACTGCATCCCGAGAGATCCAGTATGGTATACTCCTGTAAATCATTTCTGAGAATATCAAATATCGTATTGCCGCGATTAAGAAGCCTCTGCGTGTTTCTGGAAATTCCTTCAAACCGCAGGATTGTATCCAGGCAGACTGCCAAAGAGCCTTTGGACTCTGTGATCGAATCCTCTGTAATCGCCATAATCTGATTGCGGCTGCTCCTGGTCTCCCGCCGCCAGATATAATCCCCATCGTCATCCACCACAACACCTGCCGTACGATAAGCCAGTTCCACTGCTTTACCCGGATTGACATAGATACCTTCAATCCCGTTCTTTCCATACACATAAAACCGCGGCTCTGTACTGCTCATCCCAGGAGTCTCAACTGCACGGCTGCCCTCAAAGAGCACTTCCTTAGGTGTCAGATGCAGCAATGACTTACTGTCTATATCGTTTTTAACCGCAATCTGGCAGATTGTCTCATAAGTTTCCGTAGTCGCATATCCTATGGTGTTACTACCTATCTTTACTTCTTCCGTACTCATAATCTGATCGTCCGAGACAGCATCATAGCCGCCGCTTTCCTCATCGAATACCACCCTGGACAAGTTAATCTGATTTTCTTGAATCTCACTGTCCACCACGAAGATGTTTTCTTTCTGATAGGTCTTTAACACACTGCCTTCATCACTCTGAATCCGTAACTGGTACATGGGGAACGTAGTGATACCGGCATGATTCACTATCACATCATTTTTTCTTGCAAGACCATAGATTAAATCTTCCTCCATAAATCCAAGCACCGAAATATATTCTCCGGCACCCGCATCAATCCGCGTCTGGGTCTGCATATTCAGATTCATCAGTACCAGGCTGGAAGCGGCATAGAGATCACTCCCCTCCTGCCACACGAGCATCTTGTTAGAATCCGATACATGATAACCGCCTTCCCGAAGCCCGGAGACCACAACCTGACAGGAAAGCGTATCCAGATTAACTGCATACACTGCCCCATCCATCATAAAATAATAGATGCCCGATCTGTTTACATAGGAAAGCTTCTCTATATCTGTCTTTAACAGTTCATAGGATTTATCATAAGGAATGTAAATCCGCTCTTCCACAGTGTTTGTCATGCTGTTATAACCGTAAACTGCCACCCCCACATTCCCTTCATGGCGTCCCCGGTTCATATAGCCATAGACAAGAAAAGCGATATTACCTGTCTCATCCACACCCAGTACCTGAATATCATGTCTGTCATAAGCGCTGCGCTCATCCAGCAGCTGTTCCACATTCCCGTAAAAACTAAAAAGTCTTGCCAGTTTGTTATCTGTTACATTATAGCTGTAAAGCTTGTCGGCCACTGTAAAAGCCAGCACATTGCCTCCATCGCTTTCATGGAGTGTTACCTGATCGCCAGTGATGCCGAGCACTATCTTATCATTGATATAGACATCTGCATCCTCATTAAATATCTGCTCCATACCCCTCTCATAATCCAGCAGATACATTCTTTCCGGTGTGTAGCGGATTCTGTAATATTCCTTAACCCGATAATAATTGGTCTCCCTGCCGTCCTTGATACTGACCACGTATTCCATCACAAAAGAGCCTGTCTGCTCAGCCAGTTCCTTGATCAGAATCCTCGGTTCCGTCACCTTGCGCACAGCCAGGTCTCCCCAGGTAACCTGTGCAAAACTGGAATGTATGGTTACCTTATGGAAGGTAGTATTGTCCCCTTCCGCGTTGGACTCCAGATATTTGGTCAGCTCAGCCGCTGCTTCCTTATCAAAGGTGCGCTCATGAAAATCCAGAATATAGTCCAGCTTTTCCTGAATATGCAGGGAATCGCTCATAATGATTCTGGAATAATAACGTATCGGTTCTGCTCCCTGCGGTGTGACCAGAAATATCAGCATGTACTCCGTATCGTTTTCAATCAGATCCTTTAGCGTGATCTGAAAATTAACAGTGTCTTCATTCAGCTCATATTCATCTACCTGTGTATTCTCCACAAGCCGCTCTCCATCCGGACTTCGTACCTCAAAAGCAATGGATTCTATTTCCCTGCCATAGGTATCAATCTGCACACTGACCTTTCTGTCATTTTCCACCGGCTGTAGGGTCTCACGCAGATAAGCACTGCTCATACTGTCAGTATATCCGTGCAGACTGTTAACCCTGTGTCCGTCCACAAACATGGACACCACAGGGTATGTCGCCTCTCCCATTTCGGTTGTCATATCAGTGTTCCCCTGATTCATCACTGTACTCAAGACCATCAATGCCAGTGCAAAAATGATACCCAGGAAAACACCCTTTATGATTGCTCTTTTCATACTATATAGGATTCCTCTGTCAAGCCTCTCTATTGCTTCCGTCACACAACAGCTTAAGCAGGGTTGGCTCTATCTGTAAAAACTCGGCTAACCGAATCACTTCCTCCATCTTTGCAAGACTCTTTAGCGGCTGCTCTCCAGGCCGTCTGACTGCCCGGATCAACAGGTTCTTGGGAGTGTGTTCCATGTCAATGAACTCCAAAATACTGGTTTCGTATCCCTGTGCCTCCAGCAGCTCAGCACGGACTGCATCTGTAATCAATGCTGACATGCGCTCTTTGATAATACCATATCCCAGAACAGATGCCAATTCCTTATTGTGAATCTGCCTGTTTACCTCATGCTGACAACAGGGTACTGACAAGATTACTTTCACATTCCACCTGACTGCCTTCAACAACGCATAGTCTGTCGCCGTATCACAGGCATGCAGTGTCACCACCATATCTACCCTGCCCCTCATCTCATAATCGGCAATGTCCCCTTTTAGAAACATAAGCTTATCATAGCCATACTGCCTGCTGAGGCGATTGCAGTTTTCTATTACATCTTCTTTCAGATCAAGTCCCGTAATCTCCACATCATATTTCTTCAGACAATGCAGATAATAATACATGGCAAAAGTCAGATACGACTTGCCGCATCCAAAATCCAGAATCCGCACGGTCCCTTCCTTAGGAAGTGTGGACAAAATATCCTCAATAAATTCCAAAAACCGGTTAATCTGCCTGAACTTGTCATAGCAGGCATGCACAATCTTACCGTCCCGGGTCTGTACACCCAGATCGATCAGGAAGGGAACCGGAATCCCCTCCTCCAGAATATAGCGCTTCACCCGGTTATGAGACATCTGCATCTTCCGGATTTCTTCCGGCTGTGTCACATTCTGTGCCGGCTGTCTCCTACTTATGGTCATCCTGCCCTTCTTGCTGACCAGTACCACCGCTCTGCAAGCCTTATGTTCCACCTCACATTGTTTGAAATCATGAGTAAGCTTTTCTTCTATACGGCTGATCATAGAGGTATCTTCATAATTTTCATGAAAAACTTTTGTCCCCTGATACACCGTCTCCTGAAAAAGAAGCCTCTCTTTTACCAGAACCGGTCTTATTTTTACTTTGAAAGGAACGGACTCTCCCTTATGTCTGGGATTACTCAATATAATCTGATAAAGTCCACTGTCCACAGTATCCTGTAAAAGCACCTTAAGCTGCTCATTCATCCTGTATGTCCCCTGCTTCCATTTATGCCCTGTTATTATTTTAATAAGATTACAGGAAAACCACAACTAAAATTTTAAAATTCCATTGCGGTTGGAATGACGTTTCTTGTAAATCTCATAGCTTAAGAGCACCTGTATGAACTCTGTGATATGGTTCCAGTCTTTCTCTTCTACGGCACTGGCCTGTGCCCGTATGATCTCCTCCGGCATACCTTCGTTATTCTGCCCTTCCTGTGATGTCATAGCCTCCTGGTTTTCCATCTTTTTAATCTTATCTACAATGATCTGTGTAAGACGGTAAATCTGCCATCTGTCCGGGTATTCATCATAAATCATACTGCCCTCATAATCCAGCCGATCCAGTGTATCAACAATGATTTTCTGATATTTCTTTGCTTCCAGCGGATACATCTGCTGTAAATATTCCAGATCCCTGGTCACTGTATCTTCTTCCTGATAATACAAGGGAAGAGGATATGCCATATAAAAAGGCAAGATTCTCGATTGATTCATATTGCTCTCCAGTCTGTGTATGTTTTTGTACACAGGTTTATATTGTCTTACCTTATCATATGCGTACTATAATAAATTGTTTTGCCTCTGCCCGGGAAATCAATGCAAAATGAGGGAACGGTTTCCCGCTCCCTCATGAAATGTATTGCATCTTTCCATTAATCATTCACCACTTCAATTCTTGCAACTGCACGTTTCAAGGACATTTCAGCTCTCCTCATATCCGTTCCCGGTGCATGTTCCCGGATTCTCTCCTCCGCACGTGATTTCGCTTCCTCCGCACGGGCCACATCAATCTCTCCCGGCCACTCTATAATTTCTGCAAGAATCGTGACTTTATCAGGCAGAACCTCACTAAACCCTGCATGAAGCGCTGCTTCTTTCACCTCATCACCTTGGGTAATAGTAAGAATCCCCGGCGCAACAATCATAGTCATCGGGATATGATCTTTGTAGATACCGACTTCACCTTCGACCGTATTGAATTCTACCATGGACACTTCTTCCTCATAGAATACCCTGTCCGGTGTAATGATCTTTAAAATAAAATTTCTATCGTCAGCCATATCCTACCTGCTTTCATATAACTTCCAATTCATGTCTTATTATTTGACACGGGCAAGTACGTCATCGATGCTTCCTGCGTTCAGGAAGTAACTCTCCGGAATATCGTCGTGTTTGCCCTCCAGGATTTCCTTGAAACCGCGAATGGTCTCGGCAATCGGCACATACTTACCTTCCATACCGGTAAACTGTCCTGCCACAAAGAACGGCTGAGACAGGTATCTTTGTACCTTTCTTGCACGGGATACAACCAACTTATCTTCCTCGGAAAGTTCATCCATACCAAGAATTGCAATGATATCCTGCAATTCTTTATATCTTTGCAGAATCTCCTGCACGCCTCTGGCCACTTCATAGTGTTCCTGACCTACCACTCTGGGATCCAGAATCCTGGAAGTGGACTCAAGAGGATCCACTGCCGGATAAATACCAAGCTCCACAATAGATCTGGACAACACGGTTGTTGCATCCAAATGCGCAAATGTGGTAGCCGGCGCCGGGTCAGTCAAGTCATCCGCAGGCACATACACTGCCTGTACGGAAGTGATGGAACCATTCTTGGTAGAGGTAATACGCTCCTGCAAAGCACCCATTTCCGTCTGTAACGTAGGCTGGTAGCCTACCGCTGAAGGCATACGTCCAAGCAACGCAGACACCTCAGAACCTGCCTGGGTAAAACGGAAAATATTATCGATAAACAGCAGCACATCTTTCCCGCCTTTATCACGGAAATACTCCGCCATGGTCAGTCCCGTAAGACCCACTCTCATTCTGGCCCCCGGAGGCTCGTTCATCTGTCCGAATACCATCGTGGTCTTATCAATAACGCCCGATTCCTTCATTTCATAATAAAGGTCATTTCCTTCTCTGGTACGCTCGCCAACACCGGTAAATACAGAATATCCACCATGCTCTGTGGCAATATTACGGATCAGCTCCTGAATCAGTACTGTCTTTCCTACACCGGCACCGCCGAACAGACCAATCTTACCACCCTTCTGATAAGGACACAGAAGGTCTACGACCTTGATACCGGTCTCCAGAAGCTCTGTCTCCGTGGCCTGCTCCTCGAATTTCGGAGCCGGCCTGTGAATCGGCTCATAGTATACGTCCTTAGGCGCCTCGATATTATCGATCGGCTCACCCAATACGTTAAAAATCCGTCCCAGGGTATTCTCTCCCACAGGAACCGTGATGGGAGCGCCCGTTGCGATTGCTTCCATACCTCTTACCAGTCCATCGGTAGAACCCATGGCGATACATCTGACGGTATCATCACCCAGATGCTGCGACACTTCCACAACCAATTCCCCGGAATCCTTGAGCGGAATCTTAATCGCGTCGTTGATTTCCGGCAGGCTTCCCGCCGAAAACTTGATATCAAGCACCGCACCGATGATCTGAGTGATTTTTCCAAGATTTTCACCTGTTTTTACTTCTGCCATCTTTTTATCCTTTCACTCATGTTTATTTATGTGCAATCACAATCACCATAACATTGCAGTATGCCTGCTTCATGCTATGAGATAGCGTTTGCACCTGCGATAATTTCTGTTAATTCCTGCGTAATAGATCCCTGACGCGCTCTGTTGTACATCAGAGATAAATGATCTATCATTTCCTCAGCGTTGCTCGTAGCGGAATCCATCGCCTGCATCCTTGCACCGTTCTCACTTGCGACCGCTTCCACCAGGCCACCGTAGATCAGACTCGTAACATATTTGGGAATGATCATGTCAAGCGCCTCGTCATCCTCGGGCTCAAAGTTCATCATCGCCTTACTGCCTGTCTCCGCTTCGCTTTCTGCACTGTCTGCCGGCTCTACCGGAAGGAGCTTTAAGAGTGTCGGTTCATGGACTACCGTATTCTTAAATCTGGTATAAGCCAGATAAATCTCTCCGATTTCCCCTGCCGCAAAGGATTTGAGCAGTTTGTCACTGATTACCATGGCATCCACATAAGAAGGCTCCTCAATAATATCAGGGTTGTCTTCCACAATGTGATAACCATGACGATGCAGTGCATCCTTACCCTTTTTACCAATTGCGTATATCTCCAGATCTTCCTTATTGAAATCTCCCTTTGTGATCAGTTTCACAATATTGGAATTGTATCCACCCGCAAGTCCTCTGTTGGAAGTGATCACAATGACCGCCTTCTTCTTCGATTCTCCCGCTTTCAGATAAGGATGGTTCAATCCGCTGGTCTTAGCCAGCATGGAAGTTACTGTCTCATACATGCAGTTAAAATATGCCTTGGACTGTTCCGCGCGCTGTTTCGCTCTCTGTAACTTCACAGTAGAGACGAGTTTCATGGCTTTGGTAATCTGCTGAGTACTCTGGATACTGCCTTTACGCCTTTTAATGTCTCTCATTGAGGCCATAGCGTCACCCTCTACTTTCTACTTAATGAAACTGCGCCTTGAACTCTTCCACAGCCTTCTTCAACGTTGCCTCTGTCTCCTCGGAGATCACATGCTCTTTCTCAACCGCACCCGGGACCTCAGGATACTTGGTATCCAGGAACTCAAACAGTTCCTTCTCAAATCTGGTGACATCAGCCACCGGAATATCCAGCAGATACTTGTTTGTCACCACATAGATGATGATAACCTGATACTGTACCGGCATGGGCTGATACTGAGGCTGTTTCAAGACTTCTTTGATACGCTCGCCCTGTGCCAGCTTCTCCTTGGTATCCGCATCCAATTCCGAACCGAACTGAGAGAACGCAGCAAGCTCTCTGTACTGTGCAAGTTCTGTACGAATAGGTGCCGCAATCTTCTTCATAGCCTTAATCTGTGCTGCGCCGCCCACTCGGGATACGGACAGACCCGCATTGACAGCCGGTCTGAAACCAGAGTTAAACATCTCTGTCTCTAAGTAAATCTGACCATCTGTAATGGAAATGACATTGGTCGGAATATAAGCGGATACATCGCCTGCCTGGGTCTCGATAATCGGGAGCGCTGTCAGGGAACCGCCGCCATACTCCTCATTCATTCTCGCCGCACGCTCCAGGAGTCTCGAGTGCAGATAAAATACATCACCAGGATAAGCTTCACGCCCCGGCGGTCTCTTTAAGAGCAGGGAGAGTGTACGGTAAGCCGTAGCATGTTTGCTCAGATCATCATAGACCACAAGCACATCCTCACCATTCTCCATCCATTCCTCACCGATTGCACAGCCTGAATACGGTGCAATGTACTGAAGCGGCGCAAGTTCACTGGCTGTCGCCGCCACTACCGTGGTATAGCTCATAGCACCATGCTCTGTCAGTGTCTTAACAATAGAGGCGACTGTGGAAGCCTTCTGTCCTATGGCCACATAGATACATTTGACGCCCTGTCCCTTCTGGTTAATAATGGTATCAATAACGATAGCCGTCTTACCGGTCTGTCTGTCACCGATAATCAGCTCACGCTGTCCTCTTCCAATCGGCACCATGGCATCAATAGCCTTAATACCTGTCTGTAATGGTGTATCCACAGATTTTCTTGTGATGACACCAGATGCAACTCTCTCAATCTTACGATATTTGTCAGTCTGAATCGGCCCTTTACCGTCAATAGGCTGCCCCAGGGCATTGACCACACGACCAAGCATGCAATCACCTACAGGCACTTCCACAACCCTGCCTGTAGTCTTTACGATATCGCCTTCATTAATATTATGCTGGCTTCCCAGTAAAACAGCACCAACATTATCTTCTTCCAGGTTCAGAACCATACCGTAAACTTCGCCGGGGAACTCTAACAGCTCACCCTGCATCGCATTCTCGAGTCCGTGCACACGAGCGATACCATCAGCCACCTGGATAACCGTACCCACTTCGGATACTTCCAGTTCTGAAGCATATCTCTTGATTTGATCCTTAATGACTGAACTGATTTCTTCTGGTCTTAAATTCATGGATCATACGCACCTTTCTTCTAGATTTCTTCAGATCTGCACCTTCAGCAGATCTCTTTGTAATTCATTTAATTTCGTACTGACACTGCTATCCACAACTCTGTCGCCAATCCGGATTACCATACCACCGATCAATGATTCATCTAATCCATAGTGAATCTCCATCGAGTTATATTTGGTGGTATCAAGCAGTTTCTGTTCAATCTTTTTGCACTGCTCTTCCTTAAGCGGGGCTGCGGTCGTCACCGTTGCGATACCGATTCCCTTATATTCCTTCACCTTAGCAACAAAATAATCCAGGATCTGGTCAATTTCCTTATAACGGTCTTTCGAGATAATGATAGTCAAAAAGCCTAACAGTTCCTCTGATATCCTTCCCGCAAACACATTTCTAGCAACCTCGATCTTCTCCTCCTTGATAATCTTCGGATGATTCATCAGTCTGCCAAAATCCTCATTCTCCGTAAGGATTTTCCGGAGCTGTTCAATTTCTTCCAACAGGACATCTATCTTGTTCTCTTCTACCGCGAGTTCAAACAACGCATCTCCGTATGTCTTTGAAATCAGCTTAGCCATGTGCTCTCACCTATTTCTTTCAACGTTTCTTCCACCAGACTGTCCTGTACAGTCGTATCGATTGCCGCACTGACAACCTTGCCGGCCATCATGGACGCCAATACTACCATTTCACGTTTTACCTCGTCGGCAGCTTTCTTCTTCTCCAGTTCTGCCTCTACGCCGGCTCTTTCAATAATTCTGGCAGCTTCTTCTTTTGCGTCCGCTACAATCTTGTTCTCATTGGCCAACGCCTTCTTCCTCGCTTCCGCAAGGATTGACTCGGCCTCTTTATCAATATCTTTTAACTTGGCTTCATACTCTTCTTTCAGTGCCCTGGCATTTTCCATATCTGCCGCAGCCGTATCAAGTTCATTCTTGATTCTCTCCTGACGCTTCTGCATCATATCCCTCACAGGATTGAACAGAAAATGGGAAGCGATCAAAAACAGCGAGAACACGGCTATGATCATCAACACGGAATCCGCGATAAGCTGTAAGTCAAGATCAAATAATCTCGGCGCCATCTCCGCGGATGCCAGCACCAAACCCGTAGCTGTTACATTCAAGCCCTTCGTCCCCCTTTCTTATAATTATCTCTAAATTGTATCCGAGGCCGCGAAGCGGATCTCGTGAAGTTAATTCCGCAAAATCTTCTCAACTTATTCCAAGGCCGCAAAGCGGTCCTTGAGGAGCTAATTCCGCAGGAATTTGCTCCAACTTCTTAGGGCAGTAAAGGCTTAACGAACAACAGCAGCATCGCAATCAACAGACCATACAGACCTGTAGTCTCGGCAACGGCCTGACCTAATAACATGGTGGATGTAACATCGGATTTAGCACCCGGATTTCTTCCCACTGCCGCAGCCGCATGTCCCGCTGCAATACCCTGACCTACACCAGGTCCGATACCAGCGATAACTGCAAGTCCGGCACCGATTGCTGAACATCCCAAGATAAAATTGTTGTTAAATTCTCCCATTTTTGATTTCCTCCTTTAATATGTGTTTCAAAATTTAAAATGGTTTGTTTAATAAAATTACTCGTCTGTGGTACAGGCATTGGTAATGTATGTCATAGTCAGCATACAGAACACATATGTCTGGATTGCCCCCGAAAACAGGTCGAAGTACACATGAAGCGCTGCCGGCCAGATAATGGCAATCTTCGACAAAAGTGCATACACCAGCGCCAGCATAACCGTGCCGGATAAGACATTGGCAAACAGACGAAGCGACAATGAGATCGGTACTGCAATCTCACCAATCATGTTGATCGGTGCCCAGACAGGCCACGGATCACACAGACTGGCAATGACGCCCTTTACCTTCTGATATTTGAACTGATTATAGTGAATCAACACAAACGTCATGATACCCATTGCAAAGGTCACTCCATAATCAGCGGTCGGCGGCCGCAGGCCAAACAATCCTGAAATATTGCTAAGCAGGATAAAGATGAAGATCGTGCCGATATAATTGCGAAACTTGGGGCTGAATTTGCCCATAACGCCGCCAATCATCTTGTCCAGCATCTCCACCACCAGTTCAACAATATTCTGGAAAGTACCCGGAACATCCGATGCATGTTTGATAGCACGGTTTGCCGCAAGGCTGAACGCCACGATTACCAACATGACAATCAGCACACACACATGGGTCGTTGTAATCCACACTGTCTGTCCAAACAGTTCATAGGAGAATACCCCATGGATCATAAAGTCAATGTCCGCACCAGCAGATAATAAAATTCCCTGTCCCATACTTTCACCTCCTTCTACACATCTATTCTTTAAAATAACACCTTTTATAAAAAGAGCGCTGTCAGGCGTTCTTTCAGACAATCATAACATTTTCATACAACATCATCCGGCTGTTTGTGTACCTTCCCGCCGCACACTTTGTGTATAAGAGGATTAAAATAAGCCGATAACTTCATCCCCATATAGCCGCAAAATGTAAAAATCGGATTGGCAAACTCCGTATAAATGAGAACCGCCATCACGATCACCAGAACCAGATACCGTATGATATTGTTGACACCCATACTTTTTACTGCATCCTTTTCTGGCATATCAAGGCCCCGGTTTAAAGACCACCACATATGAACGGATCCTGCCATGGCAAGAATCACACCGATCCATAATCCAAGACTATAGGATATCTCTGTTGAAAAAAACAACAGCACCATCTCAAAAATAATACCATATAAGAAAATCCCCAGACAAAGCTCAAACAATGTCGGATCTATTTTTCTTTTCATAATCCTTCTCCGTCCTTCGCCTGCGGGTACTGGCCGGCGTCTCGTAAATCTTCTTTGCGAACCGGAACACATTGGTGAATCCCGCCAGTGCACCCACAAAAAAAAGCACCACTGTCCAGACAGAAGTCCCCAGTTTATGATCTATAAACATACCCACAAAGGAACATAGTAAAATAGGAACTAGCATGTTAATGCCAAACTGGGTTATCATCATCAGCGCCTGGTAGACATTTCTGTTATATTTCAAAATACATTCCTTTCCAAATAAAACCTAACAGTAAAATTATATCCACTTTTGGTACTTATGTCCAGTATTATTGTGTAAATTAGATAAGTAATCAAAGAATTTAAAACAATTTACATTGACTTTTGACCGCCGTAAGTGTAACGTAACGAGTAAGAGATGATTTCACGTTTTCTTTACCTATGGGGAGGTAATATGGCAAGTCCGATTTTATACCGTAAAAGACTGATTCCGGATGAATGTGTGCTGTTGAAGGACGACAGGCTCCTATACCGTGATGAGAAAATTATCGTAACCGGCTGGAATACCTTAAAGCCCCGCAAGGACCTCCATCATGGCTTCTCCTGCTACTATCTGCAGGAAGGCATAAAAGTGAGCCGCTTTTATCGGGAAGACAACTCACTCCTGTACTGGTACTGTGATATTGTTGATTATGACCACGATACCGATACAGATACATACATCATCACCGATCTTCTTGTGGATGTGATCGTCTATCCGGACGGCTTTGTCAAGGTCGTTGATATTGATGAGCTTGTGACCGCACAGGAAACCGGTCTGCTTACTGATGATATGCTCAAAAAATCACTTCTCAACCTAAACCATCTGCTACAGATAATCTATGCCGGTGGATTCAATCAATTACAGTCTCCCATTGAACAATATGTAACTTAATAGAAAATATGTCCGCCAATCCTGTATTTGGGAGTGATCCCGTCTATCGGTGTCCTGAAATATACACAGTTGCCCACATTGGTCGCCCCACTCATCACTTCATCTGCCGCCTGATAGCACTTGGCTGTCGCTCTGCCCTCCGCCAATGCCAGTGCCAGTCTTCCGCTGCCTACCGGTGAAAACTGCTTATTTTGATAAATAACTCCCGTTACTGTATCAGGATAGACCGAACTCAACACACGGTTAATGACTACTGATCCTACGGCCACCTGACCGGCATAGGGCTCTCCACCGGCCTCACAATAAATCAGATTGGCCAGAAGATACCTGTCTCCTTCCGAAAAGTTCACCTCAGAAATATCCCGCCAGCTGGACTGTGCCGCCATTTCCGACATTCGCATCTCTTCCGCCAGTTTTGCCCGCAGTGCAGTCAGATTCGCTTCCTGTTCCTTAATACTCTGCTCATAAGCAAGAGCCTCCGCCTCTGCCTGGGAAATCTGACTTTCCGTGGCATGAATGGAATTGGATGTCTGACTGACCAACCCGGACACACGGCTTTGTTCCGCCACAACCTGAATCTTATACTCATCGAGCTCTGCCTTATTTTCTTCCTGCTTCTGTCTGGCTAATTCCAGTTCCGCCTGTTTCTGTTCCATGGCGGCCTGGGAGTCCTTATACTCCTGCAAGACCTTCTGCTGGTATGATGACAGCTGCTCAATATAATCATTCTTATTCAGAAAATCCGAAAAATTCCCAGAAGAAAAAAAGAGCTCCATATACAGAAAGTTGCCACGTTCATACATGAACTGAATCTGATGTTTCATCGCATCATAGTGTTCGTCTTTTAACGTGATCGCTACTTCAAGCTCTTCGTTTACTTGCTCAATCTCCTCGTCTAATACCGCAATCTCAGCTTCCTTATCAACTATATTCTGCTCCAGTTCACTCAGATTATTGCTTACCTGAGTCAGCTCCGTATTCAAAGTTGTCAGGGCACCTTTCAGAGAATCCTGCTGTTCATTCAGATTTTTCAGATTCTCCTCAGTCTCATCAAGTCTGGATTCCGTCTCCTGCTTTTCTCTTTCTGCCTGACGAATTTTCTCCCTGGTCTCCTCCGTGGCCTGTACGGAGAAGGGCATGACACTGCACAGCAAAATAAGCGCAAGGCAAGCTGCCAGCTTTTGCTTTCTCTCCATATATTCCCTCCGACCTTAACACTGTTCGATCAGATCTACCCTCCTCTGGTGTCTTTCCACCCCGGAAAACTCCGTATCCAAAAAGATATCTACAATATTAAGTGCAACACTCTCCCCGATAATCGAGGCTCCCATGGCAAGTACGTTTGCATCATTATGTTCTCTTGTAAGCCTTGCAGATACCGGATCGCCACAGAGCGCGCAGCGTATTCCCTTCACCTTGTTTGCCGTGATGGAAATACCAATTCCCGTGGTACAGATCACAATTCCCCTGTCACACTTCCCGGATGCCACCGCTTTAGCCACAGCAGCTCCGTAAACCGGATAATCGCAGGAACTTTTATCCGCACAGCCATAATCCTTATATTCCAATCCCCGCTCCTGCAAATGCGCCATCACTTTCTGCTTTAAGTCAAATCCGCCATGATCACTGCCAATCGCTATCATATGCTTCCTCCTTCACAAAGAGACATTTATCATTATCATAAATTAATCTATTGTTATCTTACACCTAAATCCGCGCTATTTCAACTCTGTTACTCTGTGCCCTGCCGCTTTCAACAGCCTGTTCATCACAGCCTGTCCCACACCGGCTCCTTCAAAGCTCTCTGAATATATGATTTCTACATCCTCATCATCAAATTCTCTTAAAATCCTGTACAGCCGCCTTGCCATAGCACTTTCATCCAGACGGCTTCCGGCGTTCTTACACACATCTGCCCGATATGCGCCAATCGTAGCATCTGTTGCAATAACACCTGTTTTTTTATTTTCATCCCGCCACTGATCCAACTGTGCATTAATATAATCCACTACCTGCTGCTCCGGCCCCGAGATAATCGTCAATTCTCCTTTCGGCGCATAATGTCTGTACTTCATACCCGGTGCCTTAGGTGCCTGTCCGCTGTCACTGCGAAGTATGGTCACATCTTCCTCCACCCGTCCAAGAGCAGACTTAAGCATCTGTCCGGTGATATACCCTGGCCGCAGTATGGTTGGCACCTGCTCCGTCAGATCCACAATTGTTGACTCCAGCCCCAGTTCCACATCTCCGCCGTCCAGAATCATCTCAATCCTGCCATCCAGATCCTGCCTTACATATTTGGCCACCGTAGGGCTGGGTCTTCCTGAACGGTTCGCGCTGGGCGCAGCCACATAACCGCCGGCCGCCTCAATAAAGGCAAGCGCCGTTTTATGGGACGGCATGCGCACTGCCACCGTATCAAGTCCCCCTGTAGTCTCTCCAGGTACCAGATCCGACTTCTCCAGAATCATAGTAAGCGGGCCCGGCCAGAAAGTCTCCGCCAGCTTCACCGCCTCCGCCGGCACCTTTTTGACAATCGCCGCAAGCGCCTCCCATCTGGCAATATGTACGATCAAAGGGTTATCCGATGGTCTGCCCTTCGCTGCATATATCTTCCGGGAGGATGCCGGATTCAAGGCATCCCCGCCCAGTCCGTACACCGTCTCTGTAGGAAAAGCTACCAGGCCGCCGGAACGTATGATTTCCCCGGCCTGCCGCACTGCTTCCCCGTCTATATTATTTTCATCTATCTGTACTATCCTGGTCTTCACATCCGCATGCTTCCTTTATCTACCTTTCTGGTCGTTCAAATGTTGTAAAATCGCAAGATGAATCGCCCAGGCGGCTTTTTCCTGATAAATATCAGAAGATAACTTCTGCGCTTCTTCATAATTGGATAAAAACCCACATTCCACAATGACAATCGGGGAGGAAGTCTTCTTTAAAAGATAATAACTGTCATTGGCTTTGGCCTGTCTGGTATTATCCGGATCCAGATCAGCCGTCATCACCTGCTGGATCCTCTGCGCCAGCTCTTTACTCTCTTCACTGCCCGCATAATAAAAAACCTGCGCACCATGTACATATTCTTCATGGTAACTGTTCTGATGAATACTTACGGTGAGGTCAGGCTCTTTCTCCTCAATAATACTTACCCTGTTCTTCATGTCCTGCACCTTTTTATTCGGTGCACTCTCATCATAAAGCCCTGCATCCGACTCCCTGGTCAGCACGACGTCCACATCCGCCATTACAAGGAACTTCTGAAGTTTCCTTGCTATTTTCAGATTGATGTCCTTCTCCAGACTGCCGTCTACACCAACTTTACCCGGATCTGTCCCTCCGTGCCCGGCATCAATGACCACACAGGGCCTTTTGGCAGCCGTCTCCACCTGCCCGGAAGAAGCCATCCTAACACCTCCGCGCACAGCGAAACAAATACTGAACAGCATAAGTGCCCATAAAACGCCCTGGATTATCCTCTCACCATTTAGCGGTTTGTTCCCTTTCATATCTCATTCCTAACACCAACGCCTTTATAAATGCATATGAAAGGATCGCCCCAAAAATGCGGGTATGGACTTTTTACTGATTCATATATTCTTCAATCACATCCCAGATGGAATCCACCTCATAGCCGAGTTTCCATTCCGCCACACCTGCAATCCCATACTTCTGCATGATATTCAGTTTCACACGGATTGACTCGGCATCCTCCAGCCATACCTGGCAAAAACCGCTCTCGGACTGATACTCCCCGTAATTCTGACAGGTCTCCTCGTCCCATCTGGTTGTAATGCCATGCTGTGTAATATATTCCTGGGCCTTCTCCATGCCTACTGCCTGACTGGATACATTCGTGCCCGCAGTTTCCCATATTCTGGTATAGAAAGGAATGCCATTGATTATTTTTTCTGCCGGCACCTGTTCCACGGTGTTGGCAATCCCTTTCTCCACAAAATCAATAGACGCCACGGATCCGGCCTCTTTGCTTCCGCCGTAGTGTTCATCATATCCCATGATCACCACATAATCCGCCACCAGACCCTGTTCCGCCCGGTTATAATGGTCAGTATGATCCATGGGCACATAGTTATCCACAGACAATACAATGCCATGCTCCCGGCAGGGAATGGAAAGCTCCCTGATGAATTCGATAAAGGGTTCCCCTGCATCCAGACTGATATTCTCAAAGTCAATATTGAGACCGTCCAGTTTATATTCCAGTGCAGTATTGATCAGACCGTCTATCAGATGCGTCCTGTTGGTTGTGCCCGCAAGCACTTCATACATATCCACATCCTTGCTTTCCACATTGCCTACCAGCGCCCATACTTCGATTCCTCTTTCATGGGCCTTGTCCACATAAGTCTTGGTCGCAAAACTACTGAAATCACCCTGATTACCTACCAAAGTAAACCAGGTCGGAGATATCACATTGATACCTTTTGTACCGCCAAGCATCGCATCAAGCGTCTCATTTCCGTCTACGCCTCCTATACCGTGCCAGGCCATATTTATTTTATAATCCCGGGTGTTTGCTTCATAGACCGGCTCCACGTAATCTGTCACCGGTACGGGTGTCTGCGTCTTATGCCCTTCCAGCCTCTTATTTTCCACATAACCCATAATGGCATCCCTGGTCTTTATCTTCGTCCAGTTCTCCATCTCCTCTAAAACAATGACCTCATCGCCCTTTTGCACATCCGTCAGGATATCACTCTTAATGCCGCCCTGATAACGCACCTGGGTATCCTTGGCGATTACGGCTGTCTGTCTCTCGTTCCATTCCGTATATACCTGCATACGGTTAGGCGCCGTAAAAAGTTCATAGGAAAAGTTCGCATATTCCTTTACATAGTCAGCCGCGATATAAAGCATGTCCCCCTCATACCTGGAAATCACATATTCTCTTGTCTCCTCTTCGCCTCCCCGGGTCAACGTGCTGGTTCCAATTTCAGTTCTGACAATCTTATCCGGCAGGGCATAGAGAAGCAGCCCCTCCTTTTTGTCTTCATAAAATCTATCATTAAAGTATTTATGCACCGTAGCCAGATCAAAATAACACACCCCGTCCCAAAGTCTGGCATGTTCTTCTATCCGCTCATCCTGCAATATCACAGGTACATCACCGGCCCCCATGACACCAAAATACTCTGTCAAATCTGCTCTCTCTTTAGAATAGGAATATTTCTCCAACAGCTTGGCTCCAACCCCCGCTGCCGCGATCACAATAATAAGGACGATCGCAATTATCACCGGAATCACTTTTTTCATTTATCCAGCTCCTTTCTGACCGTCCTTAATTATAGCAAACTATTTCTTTCCAGTCATTATGATTTTGATATTTTTCGCATTTTTTCGCTTTTTTTCGCATGAATGAAAAACGCTGTCCCAAAATCTCCCACCATATCAACATAGAATCCGTAAACGCCAGCAAGCGGGAACTTCCTTGCGCAATGAATAACACACATCAATATCGAAGATACTTTGTCTCATACAGTGTAACCGTCCACACCAGAATCTAACCTGCCAAAAGGAAATTTAAATAATCAATTGTGATATACTAACGGCATATGATATATGGGGTGGAAATAGTTCTGAAGATATCTCTGACATGCAAAATAAAAAAATAACTGTATAACCTACTCATTCCTTGTGAATTATAATTGTGAATGTAGAGGGGAACAAGATTGGGTTTCTGACCAGGCACATCGCCTATAAGACTTTCTCCGTCTGATTGAATAACGCGGAGAAACAGATGTTATTATTTATGAAATTGTGCATGCCTCCCTTCGCTGCCGATTATCAGAAGACATCTCGTAGTTGGATTATAACCATAATCTGACAAAAAAGCAAGCAATTTCTAAAATTATTAAAATTTTTTAAACACTTTCCGCGCGCTATTGACTAAAACTGACGCAAAGTATAATATAATGGCAAAAAGTAAATCCCTTCAGAATTTACTTTATAATATATAACAAAGAAGGATGTGAACATCTCAATGAAAATAGAAAAGGTAAATGAACACCAGATCCGCTGCACCCTCACACGGGAGGATCTGCTTAACAGAGAGTTAAAGATAAGCGAACTGGCTTATGGTACCGAAAAAGCCAAGAGTCTCTTCCGTGATATGATGCAGCAGGCCGCCTACGAATGTGGCTTTGAAGCCGAAGATATCCCGCTGATGATCGAAGCGATTCCTTTAAATGCCGAGTGTATCGTTCTGATTGTCACCAAAGTGGAGGATCCCGAAGAACTGGATACCCGTTTCTCCAAATTTGCACCTTCCGTTCATGACGAGGACGGATTCGCGGAAGAAACGGAGGAACTTATGGAAAGCTTTGCCGACGGCGCAGATGAGGTGCTCAATATGCTTCGTAAAATGAACGGATCAGGACTGTCAGAGGAGACGTCACAGCCATCCGCTTCAAATTCCGGCCGCCGTACTTCCAAAACCGACAAAGAACCCACCCCCGTCAGGATCACCAGCAGACTGTTCTCTTTTCCTTCGCTGCGTGAAGTAACAAGACTGGCTCATGTGGCAGCCTCTTCCTATCCGGATATGAATTCTCTTTATAAAGATGAAGCATCCGACAAATATCTTCTTCTTTTGGATCCGGCTTCCTTATCTGCTGACGAATACAACCGCGTATGCAGCCTGATTTCAGAATACGCCAGAACCGAAAAAACCGCAGTTGCCACCAGCGCATATCTGGAGGAGCATTACGAACCCCTGATCAAAGATAATGCTTTAGAAGTTTTAGCGCAGATATAAAGGCACACAAAAACGCACGGAAATCGTTCCCGTGCGTTTTATCTTTCATGAATCAGTATTCTTTTACGCGCCTGTAACCGCATCAATCCTGGACATTAAATCCTCAATTGCAATACCATGTACCATTGCAGCCTCTTCCAGAGTCTCTCCCTGGGCAGACGGACATCCCAAGCAGTGCATGCCAATCTCCATAAGAACCGGGGCAATATCCATATTAATCTTGAGCGCTTCACCGATAGTTGTATCTTTACTGATCTGTGCCATATTTACACCTCCAATTTATCATTACAAATAATAGTCTGTTAGAATAGGCATAATCTATTCATGTTGATTATAATAGGAATGTAGATGTTGTGCAAGCAATTTCTCGCTTGCTCTTTTTAATATAGAAAATTTCCCCTTCTGCATCCTGACTATCAATATTTTGTGCCCTTTATTTCTTACATACAATTTTCACAAAATTTTAAGTTAATTTTTGGCATTTGTATGCGAAAAAGTACAAAGGCTGTATTGACTCTTTCAGCTCCTATAACATATAATATTGGTACTGGATAAGCATGTTTTAACCACAAAACATTATTAAAAAATTTTAAATAGGAGGTTATTTCAAAATGAGACCAGAATGGAAAGATTTTGTAGGCGGTAAGTGGGACAAAGAAGTCAATGTCCGTGACTTTATCCAGAGGAACTATCATCCTTATGATGGTGACGAGTCCTTCCTAGCCGAAGCTACACAGAACACAAAAGACTTATGGGCACAGGTTCTTGAATTACAGAAACAGGAACGTGAGGCTGGCGGTGTACTTGATATGGACACCAAGGTGGTTTCCACCATCACATCCCATGGCCCTGGCTACCTGGACAAGAGCAAGGAGACAATCGTAGGCTTCCAGACCGATAAGCCTTTCAAGCGTTCCCTTCAGCCTTACGGCGGTATCAGAATGGCTGAGAAAGCATGTTCCGACAATGGTTACGAAGTTGATCCTGAGATCAGCGAGTTCTTCTCCACTCACAGAAAGACACACAATGCAGGTTGTTTCGATGCATATAATGCAGAGATGAGAGCCTGCCGTTCTTCCCACATCATCACAGGTCTTCCGGATGCTTACGGCCGTGGCCGTATCATTGGCGACTACAGGCGTGTTGCTCTGTATGGTATCGACAGACTGATCGAGGATAAGCAGGATCAGAAGGATTCCACAGGCCGTGTTATGACAGATGATGTAATCCGTCTTCGTGAAGAGCTTTCCGAGCAGATGGTTGCTCTGAAACTGATGAAAGAAATGGCTGCTTCTTATGGCTGCGATATCTCCAAACCCGCTTCTAACGTACAGGAAGCTATCCAGGCTACTTATTTTGGATATCTTTGCGCTGTAAAAGAACAGAACGGTGCAGCTATGTCCCTTGGCCGTACATCTACTTTCCTTGATATCTATGCTGAAAGAGATCTGGCTAACGGTACCTTCACAGAGCAGCAGATCCAGGAGTTCGTTGATCACTTCATCATGAAACTGAGACTGATCAAATTTGCCCGTACACCTGAGTACAACCAGATTTTCGCTGGCGATCCGGTATGGGTAACCGAGTCTCTCGGTGGTGTTGGTGTTGACGGTCGTCCGATGGTAACAAAGATGAGCTTCCGTTATCTGCACACATTAACCAACTTAGGACCTTCTCCGGAGCCCAACTTAACAGTTCTCTGGTCCACAAGGCTTCCTGAGGCATGGAAGAAATACTGTGCTAAGATGTCCATCCAGACTTCTTCCATCCAGTATGAGAACGATGATCTGATGAGAGTGACTCATGGTGATGACTACGGTATCGCATGCTGCGTATCTTCCATGGTTATCGGTAAAGAGATGCAGTTCTTCGGCGCACGTGCTAACGTTGCCAAGTGTCTGTTATACGCTTTAAACGGTGGTATTGATGAAGTTACCAAGAAACAGGTTGGTCCTAAGTATCGTCCTGTTACCGGTGACGTTCTCGATTACGATGACGTTATGGATAAATTTATTGACATGTTAGAGTGGCAGGCAGATGTATATGTAAACACATTGAACATTATCCACTACATGCATGACAAATACTGCTATGAGAGAGCAGAGATGGCTCTTCATGACAGAAACGTTAAACGTTACTTCGCAACTGGTGTTGCAGGCCTTTCCATCGTAGCTGACTCCCTGTCCGCTATCAAGTATGCCAAGGTTGAGCCTATCAGAGACGAAGACGGTATCATCGTTGACTTCAAGACCACCGGTGAGTTCCCGAAATATGGTAACGACGATGACCGCGTAGATGAAATTGCTCAGGAGATCGTGCACAAGTTCATGACCGCCATCAGAAGACATCACACCTACAGAGAAGGTGTTCCGACAACTTCCATCCTTACCATTACTTCCAACGTAACTTACGGTAAGGCTACAGGTAACACCCCTGACGGACGTAAGAAAGGTCAGCCTTTTGCTCCTGGTGCTAACCCGATGCATGGACGCGATACTCATGGTGCAGTTGCTTCCTTATCTTCTGTATCCAAACTTCCGTTCAACGATGCACAGGATGGTATCTCCAATACCTTCACCATCATTCCTGGTGCTCTTGGTAAAGAAGATCAGGTATTTGCAGGCGATATCGAAGTGGATCTTAATAAATAAGTGATCAATGAATATTTTTCGTTGATCGGAAAAAAATCCATATATGGCAGATTTTTTTCCAGAGATATAAAAGGAGGAAATAATATATGGATGACAAAAAAATGATTGATGACTTTGTTAAGATGATGGATTCCGGGATGGCACAGGGTGTCGGACATGTGAATGTGGAAGTCGATGACAAAGCGCAGGAATCAAATATTCAGACCATGGGGTGCACGGATTGCTCCCGTACCCCATTGGCCTGTAGTGTTCCAACTCTCCACGAGGGACTGGATGATTTTAAATAGCATTGAGCCATAGTTGCGAAGCAACGCGCTCACGAGTGTATGGCTCAATACCATAACCAAATTATATTATAGGAGGACAAAACAATGGCAGCAGCAAATGCTCAGGTAGATAACTTAGTTTCTTTATTAGATGGTTATGCAACAAAAGGCGGCCATCACCTTAACGTTAACGTACTCAACAGAGATACATTATTAGATGCTCAGAAGCATCCTGAGAACTATCCTCAGTTGACAATCCGCGTATCCGGTTATGCAGTTAACTTCATCAAGTTAACACCGGAACAGCAGGCAGACGTTATCTCTCGTACATTCCATGAGAGTGTTTAACAAAGGTAAATTCCTGCGGAATTAACCTTGCGAGTTCCGCTTCGCGGACTCGGGATAAGCGTAAGAGCTAGTATTCTTTAAGGGGCTGACCGGACTTCCGGTTGGCTCCTTTTTCTATGAAAATTACAAACTGTCTGGTTTTTTGTCTTTATAAAGAGTATACTATTGTTATCATGGATAGAAAGGCAGGTTATAATTATGCAGGGCAGAATACATTCTTTAGAGAGCTTTGGCACCGTAGACGGTCCCGGAACGCGTTTTGTGGTCTTTGTCCAGGGATGTCCTATGCGTTGTGCCTACTGTCATAATCCCGATACCTGGGAAATGAACGGCGGCACACTGATGGAGCCGGAATATATTTTTGAACAATACAAACGGAATGAGGCATTTTACAAAGGCGGCGGCATTACCGTCACCGGCGGAGAACCTCTGATGCAGGTAGATTTTCTAATTGACCTGTTCACCATCGCCAAGGCTAATAACGTGCATACCTGTATTGATTCCTCTGGTATCGCATACAAGAAAAATGCCAATCCCGAATGGCTTGCCAAACTGGATAAGCTGATGACCTTAACAGATCTGGTCATGCTTGATATCAAACATATCGATCCGGAAAAGCACAAGGAGCTTACTTCTCAGCCCAATGAGGGAATCCTGGCCTTTGCCGAATATCTGAACGAGAAGCAGGTTGATATGTGGATTCGCCATGTTATTGTTCCGGGAATTACAGATGATGACAAATACCTCTACCAGCTGGGATATTTTATCGGTGCCTTCACCAACTTAAAGGCCCTTGACGCGCTTCCTTATCACACCATGGGTGAATCGAAGTATGAGAAACTGGGTATGAAATACAAACTTGCCGGTGTTCCGCAAATGGATAAGGATAAACTGGTAGAGAAAAAGAAAGTCATTCTGGGCGGTATCCGCAAACGCCGTGAGGAGCTTGGCATAAAGAACCATCACGAGGAGTAGGGCACAATATCAATCGGCAATTATACGGCCGTTTCCACACTTTACCCTTGTATATTTATTGCATTTATATTAGAATAAGATGTAGGTAATTGATAAATATATATCAATTTCAAACAGTCTTATTTTCAAGGAGGATAATTGTTATGGCATATGTAATTAGTGACGCTTGTGTATCATGCGGCGCATGTGAGGCTCAGTGCCCGGTAGGCGCTATCAGCATGGGAGATGGCAAATTCGAGATCGACCCTGCTAAGTGCATCGATTGCGGATCTTGTGCAGGTGTTTGCCCGACAGGTTCTATCTCTCAGGGTTAATGATCCTACAATCCCCTATCAAAGATTGATAGGGGATTTTCTTTTGCCTTTAGGCAGTTTTTCCTTAATCAGGTGTCTTTGTCTTATCATCTCATCAATCTTCCGATAGTGTTCCTCCTCCTGTTTCCAATGCTCTTCATCCCGTTCTTCCTGCTGTCTGAACTGATAATCCAACTCTTTTAGGATACTCTCCTTAATTTCTGTGCACATCTCCTGATTAGCCGTCTTGACAGCCTCCGTAACCATATGCTGCAAAAGATATTGCAGCCTCGCCGCCTTCTGCGTTCTGTCCATATCCTCCTGTACTGTATATTCTGACAGGCTTTCTCCTGGTGTCTCTATGATCGGCTCCTTCCCTTTAGAAAGGGTAACCATATACTTCTTTGCCTTTTTCATGACCATATCCTCCACCTTATGTTCCATACTTTCTTCTTTTTGTCTTTCCATATTCTGATCCTTTTTTTCCGGTACCTGCTCTTTCGTCAATACCTCGTCTTTGTTTTCCTGCCCGGATTTATCAGCCGCAGCAATAATCCCCCCGCCGCCCCGCAGGACCGTACGTATTGCCTTCAGCTGCAATCCCTGTTCTTTTAACAGTTTAATCCGTTGTAACTGTTCGATATCTCCGGCGGTATAACAACGATGTCCCATCTCATTGCGCTTAATGGCCAATTGCAGCTCGTCCTCCCAATAGCGCAGCACATGTGTTTCCACCTGTACCTTTTTTGCAGCCTCCGATATGTAGTAAATTGTGTTTTCTCCCATATTGTTTCTCCTTTCCAGTTATCATTTCTAATAATAAAAGAGACGCCGCCACTCCTGACTCGTCTCTTTTGTAAATGCCTGTGTATTTTATTTTTGTAAATTCGCAAATTTGGTATAATCCGGCAGCCATACCAGTTCTACCGTACCGATTGGTCCGTTTCTCTGTTTTGCAATAATAATCTCCGCAATTCCCTTCTTCTCTGTATCCTTGTTATAATAATCATCCCGATAAATGAACATGACTACATCGGCGTCCTGCTCGATGGCCCCCGACTCACGCAGGTCTGACAGCATCGGTCTGTGATCCGGTCTTTGCTCCACTGCCCTGGAAAGCTGTGACAGCGCAATCACCGGCACTCGAAGCTCTCTGGCCAATGCCTTTAAGGAACGGGAAATATCCGAAATCTCCTGCTGTCTGGAATCTGTAGATCTGCCGCTTCCGGACATCAACTGTAAATAGTCAATAATGATCATTTCCAGATTATGCTCCAATTTATACTTACGGCACTTGGATCGCATCTCGGAAATGCTGATACCGGGCGTATCGTCAATAATCAGATTCGACTTGCCAATCACCGCCGCACTCTCAATCAGCTTTTCCCACTCGACATCAGAGAGGTTACCCGTCCTGAGATGCTGGGAGTCTACGCGGGACTCCATGGAAAAAAGTCGGTTGACCAGCTGTTCCTTTGACATCTCCAAACTGAAGATTGCCACAGTCTTATTCTGCTTAAATGCCACGTATTCAGCCACATTTAAGACAAAGGCCGTCTTTCCCATAGATGGTCTGGCAGCCACCAGAATGAGATCGGAAGGCTGCATACCGGCTGTCTTATAATCAAGATCCAGGAAACCGGTTGCCACACCGGTAACATTGCCTTTATTATGGGATGCCCGCTCGATATTATCCATAGCGTTCATGACAATCTGTCTGATGGGAACAAACTCATCACTGTTCCTTCGCTGTATCAGATCAAAAACCCGTTTCTCTGTGTCCTCCAGAATATTTTCCAGGCTCTCTTTGCCCACATAACAGGTATTGGCAATTTCCTCGTTAATGCGGATCAGTCTCCGCAGAGTTGCTTTTTCCGCCACGATATTGGCATAATATTTTATATTTGCGGAAGTCGGCACCGCAGTAATCAGGTCACGGATAAACTCCAGGCTGCTCACCTCCGGGGGCACATCCTTTTCTTTCAATCTATCCTGCAACGTCACCAGATCTACCGGTTTACCCTCATCGTTGAGTTCCACCATCGCGTCAAAGAGGGTTCCGTACTGTTTGTTATAAAAATCCTCTCCCAGCACAATCTCAGCTGCTACCACGATCGCTTCCCTGTCCATAATCATAGAACCGATGACAGACTGTTCCGCCTCCATACTGTGCGGTAAAATTCTCTTGAGTAAAGATTCCTCCAATGTCTGTCACCTACACTTCTTCTATCACTTTAACCTTCAGCTTGCCAATCACTTTGGTGTGCAGTTTCACACCTACTTCATAAACACCCAGGGCCTTGATCGCTTCCGGTAGCTGTATCTTCTTCTTATCCAGTTCCAATCCACACTGTTCTTTAGCAGCCTGCGCAATCTCCTTGGAAGAGACGGAACCAAAAGCTCTGCCGCCCTCCCCGGACTTCATCTTAAGAACCACTTCCTTCGTTTCCAGTACCTTCGCCAGTTCCTGCGCTGCCTCAAGCTGCTCCTGTGCCACCTTTTCAGCATTAGCCTTCTGTAATTTCAGATCATTCATATTCTTGGCGTTGGCTTCCACACCAAGTTTTTTGGGCAGTACAAAGTTTCTTGCATACCCGTCACTGACATTCACAATCTCACCCTTTTTACCCAGGGACTTTACGTCCTCCAACAAAATAACTTTCATTCTGATAAACCTGCTCCTTTCCAAACCTGCGGAATTATCTGCATAACCACTGTCTGCGTCAGCATAAGTAAAGAAAATTTATGACAATTCTCCTTCCGCAATCATCGCATCAAGTGTCCTCTTAATCGTCACAATACCTTCTTCCAGTGTACCATTTTCAATCTGTGCACCGGCAATATTCAAATGACCGCCGCCACCCATTCTCTCCATAACCACCTGCACATTTACCTCATCAATGGAACGTGCACTGATATAAATGATTCCATTATAAGGGGTAAGAATAAAGCTGGCCTTGATTCCCCGGATATTTAAGAGTTCATTGGCCGCCTGCGCACCCACCACTGTAGGGCTTGCCACATCTACCCCGGTACATACTGATATGGCATAGTAATCCCTGTAAATCTCCGCCTGACTGACCGCATCCGCCTTGGCCTTATACTCTGCCGCATCATCCCGGAAAATCTTCCTTACACGAGTCACATCAGCGCCGTTTCTGCGCAAAAAAGCCGCCGCTTCAAAAGTTCTGACGCCTGTTTTGGTCATGAAATTATTGGTATCAATCATAATACCGGAATACATACAGTCTGCTTCCTCAGACCTCAGTTTCAGATCGTCGCTGATATACTGCAAAATCTCGGATACCATCTCACAGGCCGAGGAGGCGTACGCTTCTATGTAAGATAAAGTTGCGTTCTCAATAATCTCCGTGCCCTGTCTGTGATGATCCAGAACCACCACGGACTTACAGCGTTTTAACAGTTCCGGGCACTCCGTAATACTGGGTTTATTCACATCAACCACAACCAGTACTGCATTGTTACCCACCATTTCGAGCGCCTGCATATTATTGATGATCATGTCCTCGGCATATTCCTCATTATGCAGAAACATGTCCACCATAGGCTGTGTGGAGGAGGTCACATCATTTAACACAATATGGGCCTTCTTTTCCATGGTCTTGGCAATCCTGTAGATACCCACAGAAGCGCCGAAACTGTCTACATCGCCCATACGGTGGCCCATCACATACACATCGTCTTTCACGGAGATAATCTCCTTGAGAGCATGGGCTTTTACCCTTGCCTTCACACGAGTACTCTTTTCCACCTGCTGGCTCTTGCCGCCATAATAAATCACATTTTCGGGCACCTTTACCACTGCCTGATCACCGCCGCGGCCCAGGGCAACGTCAATGGCATTTCGTGCAAATTCATAATTCTGCGCATAGGTAAGGCCATTCAGTCCCATACCGATACTAATCGTGACAGCCATTTCATTTCCGATATTAACAGTCTTTACGTCCTCCAACAGATCAAAGCGGCTTTCCTGAAGCTGTGTGACTGCCTGCTTGCGCATGATAACCAGATATTTATCCTTTTCAAGTTTCTTGCAGATACCGTCCATGGCGGCAATATATTTATTTACCTTACGATCGATCAGTGCAATTAACAGAGAACGTCTGACTTCCTCCACGCTCTCCAGAGCCTCTTCATAATTATCCAGATAGATAAGCCCCACTGCCAGAGACTGATCATCCACTTCTTTCAAGGCAATCTTAAGGGCCGTCTCATCAAACAAATACATGGCAATCAGATATCCGTCATATCCTTTTGCCTCTATGATATCGCTGTTCTGTGCCATTTCTTTCAGGGATATCTTCTTCAGTTTGGCAATATAATTACCTGCCTCATATTCTACATCAAACTCAACCTCATCCTCCTCATTCACCCCGGGAAGCTTGTCCTTTGTGATAGAAGGAAAAAGAGAAGTGACAGACTTGCGGTATCCTTTCTCCTGATGAACAAGTCGCTCAAATGCTATATTGGTCCAGATAATCTTCCCACTATCATCAAGCAACGCATGTGGCAGTTCCAGATCTCTCAAAAGCCTTCTCTGTATCTGCCCATACTGGGTAGCAAAACTGATCAGCTCATTCATGATAATGGGCTTATTATAAAACATCATAGATAGAATAATAGCAAAATAAAGAATTAAAAACGCACTTAAAGCAAGCCCTGCCCTATAATCAATCATATAGATCAGAACATCCACTGCCACTAACAAAAATCCCAGATAAAGCGATGACTGTAAATAGGATTTCAGTCTTCCCTTCAATTTCACATTGTTCTTCATTTGAACCTCTTAAATCTCTATAGTTAATATTAACATAAGTATAGCATTTTTTGTAAGATACTGCCACATCAATATATAGATCTTTTTCGTCCAAAAATGACAGGATATTGAAGAAGACCAATGGAAAATCCATTGGTCTTCGTTGATGCAAAATCAATTAATCCTGTACGTAAGGCATAAGTGCTACGTGTCTGGCACGCTTAATTGCTACGGTAAGCGCTCTCTGATGCTTTGCACAGTTGCCGGTGATTCTTCTGGGAAGAATCTTGCCTCTCTCAGATACATATCTTTTGAGCTTGTTGGTATCCTTGTAATCTATCACATTATCTTTACCACAGAATACACATACTTTCTTTCTTCTGCGCATCCCGCCCTTTTTCTTAGGGAAATCCGGCCTGTCTGTTTTATTAAATGCCATGATGTTACCTCCTTCATCAATTAAAAGGCAGTTCCTCGTCGATTCCATCCGGAATATTCATGAAACCGTCACCGGCGGCTGCTGGTGCCGGAGCTGTTCTGCCGGCAGGGGCAAAGCTTCCGTCGCCCGCAGAACTATTCTTGCTCTCTGCGAACTCCTGATCTTCCACAACCACATCCGTTGTATACACCTTGACACCATCCTTATTGGTATAACTGCCAGTCTGGATACGTCCGGTAACCACAACCTTAGTGCCCTTATGAAGATATTTCTCTGCAAACTCTCCTGCTCTTCCAAATGCTACACAGCCTATAAAATCTGCTGTCTGATCATCATTATTACGATTGAATCTACGGTCTACCGCCAATGTGTATCTGGCTATCGCCATCGCGTTTTCCCCCTGGGAATATCTCACCTCGGGGTCTCTTGTCAAACGTCCCATCAGTATAACTTTGTTCATAAATACCTCTTTCTATTTCTCGTCCTGTCTAACGCACAAGTATCTGATGACGTTGTCCATAATACGGATACGGCTTTCAATCTCGACGGGAGCGGTACTCTCTGCCTCAAACTGAATAAAGTAATAGAAAGCCTCTTTCATCTTCTGCACTTCATATGCGAGTCTTCTCTTACCCCAGTCGTCAACATTTGTGATCTGTCCGCCGAACCGCTCTACCAAAGCCTTGGCTTTCTCTAAAGTAGCAGCCCGCTCGTCATCTTCGATCTTTGCACTAACAACAACGGCTAACTCATATTTGTTCATGCTTCTTACCTCCTTTTGGTCTCTGGCCCCTCCCATACGAAGGAGCAAGGATGTATGGCTCTTGGCCAAATTAGTATATCACGGATATTTATAATATCATATGTGTTCACAAAGTGCAAGGGATTTTCCTACACTTCGTGGAATCCTTTCACTCTTTCTTTTCCGGGCGGATAATCTCCCTGACATTTTTCTCCGCCTGCGGGCGTGGAATCATAATCTGGTGACCGCATCCCCTGCATTTCAGGCGAAAATCTGCACCGATACGCAGGACCTCCCACTCCTTAGATCCACAGGGATGCTGTTTCTTTAATTTTAAAATATCACCAACCTGTATATCCATATATGCCTCTTTTCCTGTACGCTAAGCTATACAAAGGATATCCGCAACATTCAGAATATTTCCTTCATTAGTCTAACTGGGAGAAAATCTCTCCGATACTGCCCTGCACCACCAGATCCGCAATGGAGTCCCTGGGGGTAGGTGTCTTATTAACAAGCACCAGCTTACTGCCATTATAATAATCCAACAATCCTGCTGCGGGATACACTGCCAGGGAGGTTCCCCCTACAATCAGAACATCTGCCTCGCTGATAAAATGTATTGCATCTGACAGCATCTTCTGGTTTAAGCCCTCCTCATAGAGAACTACGTCCGGCTTAATGCTGCCGCCGCATGTACAGGCAGGCACACCCTCAGAATGAAGCATGTATTCCGCATCATACGATTTTCCACAGGACTCACAGTAATTACGAAGCACGGAACCGTGCAGTTCCAACACCACCTTACTCCCTGCCGCCTGATGCAAGCCGTCAATATTCTGTGTCACCACCGCCTTCAGTTTCCCTTCCTGCTCCCACTGCGCCAGTTTCAGATGGGCTGCATTGGGCTTGGCATCCAGACAGAGCATTTTCGCGCGATAAAAACGATAGAACTCTGCCGGATTCCTCCGATAGAAAGTATGGCTTAAAATCGTCTCCGGCGGATAATCATACTGTTGGTTATACAGGCCGTCCACACTGCGGAAATCCGGGATGCCACTTTCCGTAGACACACCGGCCCCGCCAAAAAAGACAATATTGTCGGTATTCTTTATCCACCCGTTAAGCTGTTCTATCTGTTTCGCCTGTGTCATATGATCACCTTCTTTCCCCTAATCCCAGACGGTTTACCGCCGAGAAAATCGCCCGTACGGAAGCCCTTGTGATATTGGAGCTGACGCCTACACCATAGGTCACACTACCATTATCCGCATCCAGCAGATGAATATAGGCAGCTGCCTGAGAATTAGAACCGCTCTGAAGTGCATGCTCCTCATAATCCAGAATCTTGATATTGATATCCAGTTCTTCCTGAAGTCCCCGCTTCACGGCATCAATAGGGCCGTTTCCTACAGCCTCAAAGGACTTCTCCACACCTGCGTTTGTATAGATTACCGTCACCTTGGTATCAAACTCGGATTCCGTCTCCTCACTCAGATCATCCACACGAAGTCTGCGGAAATGAATGGGCTCTTTTTTCATTAGATATTCCTGCCGGAAACTATCCATAATCTGATCCGGCGATACCTCTCCCTGTTCCTCGGAAATCTTCTGAATCACATTGGCGAACTCTTTATGCATCCCCTTCGGCAGCTTAAATCCAAAATAAGTATCCATAATAAATGCAACGCCGCCCTTACCAGACTGGGAATTAATCCGCACGATAGGTTCATATTCTCTGCCAATATCGGCAGGATCTATGGGCAGATAAGGTACTTCCCAGATATCGCTGCCCCGCTCCTTCAATGCCTTTACGCCCTTATTGATGGCATCCTGATGGGAACCGGAGAACGCGGTGAATACCAGTTTCCCGGCATAGGGATGTCTGGGATGAACCGGAATCTTACAGCATCTCTCATATATTTCAATGCTCTCATTCACATGCTCAATCGCAAGCTGCGGATCGATTCCCTGGGAAAACATGTTATAGGCAATGTTTAAAATATCCACATTACCGGTTCTCTCACCGTTACCAAACAATGTGCCCTCCACACGATCGGCACCGGCTAACAACGCCAGTTCCGCACTGGCTACCCCTGTACCTCTGTCATTATGAGGATGTACGCTTAAAATAATGCTCTCCCGGTTTTCAAAATGCTTATTCATCCACTCAATCCGGTCAGCAAAGACATTGGGCGTGGTCATTTCCACCGTGGATGGAAGATTGATAATCATGGGATTCTCCCTGGTCGGCCCCCACTCTCTCTGCACAGCTGTACAAATCTCCAAAGCATAGTCAAGCTCCGTTCCGGTAAAGCTCTCCGGGGAATACTCCAGGATAATCTTGCCCGGGAATTTCTCAGCATGTCTCTTGACCATCTTCGTGCCTTCCACCGCAATATTGATGATCTGTTCCCGATCCATGTGAAAGACCACATCTCTTTGCAAAGTGGAAGTGGAATTATAAATGTGCACAATCGCCTGCTTACATCCCTGAATGGACTCAAAAGTCCTCTCTACCAGTTCCTCTCTGCACTGGGTCAGTACCTGCACCACCACATCGTCCGGAATCAGTCTGCGGTCTACCAGCTGACGCAAAAAGTCAAACTCTATCTGACTTGCCGCCGGGAATCCAATCTCGATCTCCTTAAATCCCAACTTGATCAGGTAATTAAAAAACTCTATCTTCTCAGAAACAATCATGGGATCTATCAACGCCTGGTTGCCATCCCGCAGATCCACACTGCACCAGACCGGTGCTTTCTCTATCTGTTTATTCGGCCACTCTCTTTCCGGATAATCCTCCACCGGATTTCTGTGATATCTTTTATAATTTAACATCTTCTCTCCTCCTTACCATAAAAATAAAGACCCATTGAATACAACGGGTCTCAACAAACAGCGTTATTCTCCGAGTCCGCTCTCAATCGCACCAACCAGTGCCTTAAGAGCATCCTCCTCATCTTCGCCATCACATACAAACTCGATCTCATCGCCACACTTGACACATGCGCCCAGCACACTCAAAACACTCTTGGCATTCGCCGTATTCTCACGAAATGTAAAAGTTATTAAAGATTTGAACTGCATCGCTTCCTTACATAGGATGCCTGCTGGTCTTAAATGTAGCCCTGTCGGGTTTTTGATGACTACCTTTTGGCTTACCATACCCTTTTCCTCCAACTTATATTCCAATTGCTAACCCCACGCTCACAATCTAACATTTACTATAACATTTTTTTGGAACTATCACAAGTCCTACAACATAATATTCTGGATAAGTTCCGCAAGCTTGTGGGCTTCCTCATCAATCATCTTCTGATCCTTACCCTCGATCATGACTCTGACAAGGGGCTCTGTTCCGGAAGGCCTGATCAGTACACGGCCCTCTCCCGCAAACTTCTTGTTCAGCACTTCAATTGCCTCTGCTATTTCCGGATAGTCCATATATTTCTCTTTCTTATGATTCGGCACCTTGGCATTGACAAGTGCCTGCGGCATCACTTCCATAACCGTCTTGAGTTCCGAGAGAGGCTTAGCTGTCTCCACCAGCACCTGCAATAGATGCAGTGCGCTTAATAGTCCGTCCCCCGTGGTATTTTCGTCCAGAAAGATTACGTGTCCGGACTGCTCACCGCCAAGACTCGCTCCGATTTCCCGCATACGTTCCAGCACATACCTGTCGCCGACTTTGGTCTGCTCCATATGAATCCCGTTGTTTTTCCCCATCAGGAAGAATCCAAGATTACTCATGACTGTGGCCACGATCGTGTCTTTATTGAGTTTCCCCTGCGCCTTCATATGGGTGCCCACAATAGACATAATCTGATCTCCGTCCACTATATTGCCAAGTTCATCCACCGCCAACAGTCTGTCCGCGTCCCCGTCAAAAGCCAGACCAATATTTGCCTTTTCAAAAACCACCCGCGCCTGTAATTCCTCCATATGTGTGGAACCGCAGTTCGCATTAATGTTTGTACCGTCCGGATTATTATGGATTGCCACTATCTCCGCACCCAGTTCCTTCATGGTCTCCACCGAGGTATAGAACGCTGCGCCCTCTGCGCAGTCCAGCACAATCTTTAACCCCCGCAGATCTACATTGACTGCTTTCATCGCATGGTTAATATATTCTTCTCTGGCGTCGGTGCGGTATTTGATCTTACCCACACTTGCTCCGGTAGGAAATTTAACCCCTTTCATATCACTCCTGATTAGCTCCTCAATCTCATCTTCCAGAGAATCCGGCAGCTTATAACCATTTCCGTCAAAGAACTTTATGCCATTAAACTCCACTGTGTTATGGGATGCTGAGATGACCACACCGGCATCCACTTTATATTTTCTGGTAAGATACGCCACTGCCGGAGTAGGCACCACACCCACATAAACAGCATTTGCTCCTACAGAACATACACCTGCCATCAAGGCATTTGCCAGCATATCACCGGATATTCTCGTATCACACCCCACCATAATCGTAGGTTTGTGCTCATTCTCCCTGGTCAGGACATAAGCTCCTGCCTGCCCCAGCTGCATCGCCAATAACGGCGACAGCTCCTCGTTAGCGACTCCACGGACTCCATCTGTACCAAATAATCTGCTCATTGTGTTGATTCCTTTCCTAAAATTCATATCTTATTATAAAGCGAATTAATTCTTCGCTATAATATGCACACGAACTTCTGTGTCATCGCGCTGTCTGACAGTATCATTAGCAATAATCGTCTTCACCGGAATCCAATAACTGCCTTCTATCACTTCCGTCATTCCCTCATCTTCCATCCAGGATTCAAGATCTATGACAGCAGTGACATCTGCCGCTGTAACGGTTTCCAGATTAGAAGCAAGACCCACCAGCATAATGCTGCACTCATTCTCCGGTTCCGTAATGACCGCCTCATACTCCTCCGGCAGCCCTGTAAATACAATATTATTGACCGGAACCCTTACGCTTCTCTGGGTCTCCTGCTCAACATGGGCAGTGACCTCTATCTGTCCATTAAACTCCTTATCGGCCAGAATCACATCCTCCGGCAGATAATCATGCAAATCAACCGGAACTGTGACATTTTCTTCCGCACCCGTGATATCCACAACCCCCTCCGGAATTTCAATCACATTAACATGTTCCAGCGTCTGACTTCTGCCTGCTATCTGAATGGTATTTCTTGTATACCCAATCTCTCCGGTAAACTGATGTCCCTCCGCTGCCATGCCTGTCACTGTACACATCAGCGGTACTTCTTTGACCTGGAGAATTTCCACGTTGACACGCACTTTGGAAATGCTCTTTTCGATATTGGCCGCCTTAATCTCCTTACCTTCCTCATCGTAGAGCCGGATATCAGCATCCGTATCGATATTGCTGCCAAATCCGGAAATATCTACTTCCGCCTGGGCTTTGCTGACCTGGGAAACCGCCGACTGCGGGCCGGATATCCTGATCAGGTTCTGATCCGTCTTAACATTTCCTATCATATAGCCATCTCTGACTTCCCCGATAGTACTCGGGCGCAATGGCAGCGACCTGGTCTTCTTCTCTTCAATACTCAGTTTTACACTGTCGATATTACCCTTTATCGTATCCAGTTTGTCATTATATTTATTGATGGACAATTTGATGGGAATCGTGTCCACGCTGGTCAGATCATTCACATCCGCCACAGCCACCACATTACTTTTATCCAACGCATCAATCACAGAACGCGGTGCCGATATGGTAACCACATCTATCATATCCGTACCGTCCAACACCTCATACACCTGTCCCTTGTCCGTGATCAGACCGGCATTTCTGATTGTGACCGGCACATCCGAGACCCTGAAAGATACTACCGGATCATTGATATTGGTCACAACAAGCCACAGACCGGCGGCACACAGGAAAGAGGCTATTTTGAGTCCCCAGTTTTTGGTGATCTTATTCTTCATTCCCGGACCTGCCTTTCCAGAGTTTACGCTTCTTCTCCTCCATCGGTTTATCCTGGATATCCGACAGCCTTGCCCGCAGTCTGTCTGCATCAAGTCCTCTTTCCAGCTGTCCGCCATAGGCAACACTGATCTTACCCGTCTCCTCGGAAACTATCACGGTCAGGGAGTCCGTCACTTCCGAAATACCAACCCCAGCCCTGTGCCTGGTTCCCAAATCCTTGCTGAGTGCCATATTATCCGACAAAGGCAGATAACAGGTGGCGGAGATAACTCTGTTGCCCCTCACAATCACGGCTCCGTCATGCAGGGGCGTATTATGCTCAAAAATATTGATGAGGAGCTGGCTTGAAATAATACCATCCACATCAATACCTGTTCTCTCATACTCTCTTAACGGCTGATCATGCTCAATGACGATCAATGCACCTGTCTTGGCCTTCCCCATCTCTACAGATGCCTTCACAATCTCATTGATCGTCCGGTCGGAAAAACGGCCGTCAGTCCGCTTACCGGAATCCAGAAGGGAAGAAAAGATATTTTTACGTCCCAGCTCCTCAAGCGCCGCCCGAAGTTCCGGCTGTAACACCACGATAAATGCAGTCACACAGACACTGAAAATATTAGGCACAATCCATAGGATCGTATTCATCTTGCAAAATCCTGCGATCAGAACAAACACCAAGATCAGAATGACACCCTTTAACAGTGCCCAGGCCCTGGTATTTTTGATCCAGAGTAAGATATGGTAAGCCACAAAAGTCAAGATGATTATTTCTGCTACATCGTTCCAGTGAATCGAGGGCATATGCAGGTTGGAAAGATATGGCCCAATCCACTTATTCAGTTGTTCCATTCCTTCTTTCACCTACCTCTAACGCTTTATGATTCGTGTGTACTTCTCGTTCTTGGAACCGGTTTTGCAGTTCTTTGTGTATTAATCTGTTTCACTTTTTTCTCTGCTCTTGCCACAGTTACCTTGGGCACAGCTTTCACATAATAATAGTATTCGTCATCCTCAAACTGCACCTTTTCCGTCCGGCTGTAATCCACATTAAATACAAAAAACTGTAGTACCATCACCAGCAGGAAGGATATGATCGTCCCCACGATCACCCCAAAAAGCGCAACATTCGTATCAAACATCAGATCTCCCACCAGCAATACCATGATATTTACCACAGCACCTGCTGTCATGGCAATTGTCCATGCATAATCCATACTCAGCCTTCTGATAATATATACCAGAATTACAGTAATACCAAACGCTGCAATCGTTATCACCATTTCCCGGTTAGAAAGAAGACCGTCTATGATAAACTTGAATTTTGCCGCGGTCTCCTCATCTGCCATGGATGCAATCACAGTCGTGTTCTGCACCACATAATGAAGCATGTAATAAACCATCACGCCGCAGGCCACAGACACCGCCGAAGCCGGTGTGCCAATCAATCCCATGGAAATGGGTATCACATAAGGAATCTTCATCAAAAAGCAGATTGGCAAAAGAACAATCACCACCGTATCTTTCGGGGAAAACCGCAGATACAGCAAAAACATCAGTAAGAATCCTATTCCCAGCACCACTGCTGTCTCTAAATTAAAACTGTAAAGATGGAGCATGGTAAACACTGCCGCTGCTACAACGATAAAATTCATCGGCATGAAAGAACACATAAGAGACACAATCAACACCACTGTCAATTTGTCAATGCTCTCCATGTATCCCAACCGGGAATTGATCACGAGAAGCGTCACAAGCGCCAGTAAAAATTTCAGAAGAGGCGTAATATACACTTCATATTTACTGTATATTGCCATCAAAATCTGTTTTGCAACAAGTAAGGTAGTCATCATTTATCCTCTCAGTTAAAACCTTCCGCTTTTGTACATACCTGCCAGTTTGTGCAGATTCGCATAATACAGCCGCAGGCTCTTCCTCGCCCTGCTGTAACGGAATGAGTAAACCAAATAAGAAATAAGCGCATAAACGCCCACAAACTTTAAATATGTGAACAGAACGTCCTTCGCAAATTCCAGGAGATCCATCTTATAGATCTCCATCATAAAAATTTCAAAATCATAAAAAATGTACATAGCAAAAACCACTACAAATGCGATGGTTGCACTTATAATGGATTTGAGTACCTGCCATCCTATATAATCACTCCGAAAATAGCTTCCTATGGCCACGTTTTTCTTTCCCTCGTTAGCCTCATAAGACGCCATCTGGGTCATCAGGATGATTCTCTCTTCGTTTAGCATACAAGTCTCCAATGTTTGACCGGATTTAGTTTAAGAACCTCATCTTAGGATTTTCTTTCTGATCCTTCTTCGGCTCCGGTTTCTTCACTTCCGGTTTTTTGATGCTGCTATTGAGCTGATTCGCCATATTGTTCTTACATTTGGCACAGAAACGCCCTGTCAGAATTACAGCGCCGCAGTTCTCACAATTCAGGGAAATATTGGATCCCTCTGCCAGCTCCAGGCGCTCCTCCCGAAGCCACTGATGAATCTGGTTCGTAGACACATCACAATCCTCAGACACCTGGGGAATCGTTGCGTGTGCATTATCCCGGATATACGCCTTAACTTCCTGGAATTTCTGCTCCAGTGCATCCCTGCAAGCCATACAGATCGGTGGCCCGGATACATAGTTAAAAAGATTTCCACACTTTCTGCAATTTCTTACATTCATACTTTATCCTCCTGCTGACAAATTTTTGTTCATGCCCCTCTGCCAATGGCAAGCGACATAAAATAAATTCGTTCTACCCCTGCTTTTCTCAATTCATAACTCATGGCATCTATGGTGCTTCCTGTGGTATAGATGTCATCAATAATTATAATCGTACTTAATTTTACATCATTACGGCAGATTTTGAAAGCCTTTTTCAAATTATTTTGTCTCTCTCTTACAGATAAATCTTTCATAGGTACTGTTTTGTGTACTCTCAGGATCAAATTTGTGACCAAAGGGATGCCTGTCAGCACGGAAAGTTCCCTTGCAAGCACCTCCGCCTGATTGTATCCCCTCTGATACCTCCTGCTTTTGTGAATGGGGACGGGCACAAGTGCATCTGCATGGCACCCTGCGATAAAATCCCGCATCTTATCCGCCATACAGGAAGCATAATAAGCGGCATATTCCTGCCTTCCCTTATACTTAAAACGATACAGCGAATCCGATATGCTTTTATATTCAAATACTGCCCGCCCCCTGTCAAACAAATGCCTGCGTATAGTACAATCCTGACAGTATTCCTGCTCTTCATGCACAAGCGGCTTGCCACATTTAAGGCAGTATGGTTGTTTAATGTATGTAAAAATCTGTTCACATGAGGTACAGATAAGGCGTCCAAAAGGTGCGACAGGACGGTCGCAGACAGGACACCGCCTGGGAAACAGGAGATCCAGAATAAGATCCCGAAGTGATTGTATGAAACTCATTATAAAATTATTCCTTTCTACAGAATGACTTCCCTGATCCGATCTGAAAGCCCTGTAAACCGGCGATTCTGATAGTTATTTGCCACCATCTCCCGAAGGGTCTCCCGGCTGCCCAGAATCGTAACACAGTTTTTGGCACGTGTCACTCCGGTATAGAGGAGATTGCGGTTAAACAGCATACGAGGCCCGGATAGAAGCGGCATAATTACAGCCGGATACTCACTGCCCTGGGATTTATGAATCGTAACAGCATAAGCCAGTTCTATCTCGTCAAGCTGCGCATACTGATAGGTCACGCGGCGATGCTCATCATACTCGATCACCACCTCATGGGCATAGTCATCAATGGACAGAATAATGCCGATGTCCCCGTTAAAAATACCGCTTCCTTTATCAATGGGGATGCCATATCTGCTGACAACTTCCCATTCCAGCTGGTAATTATTCTTAATCTGCATGACCTTATCCTGCTCTCTGAACAGCGTATCCCCCACCTGGCACTCCTTTTTCGCGGGAGAAGGCGGATTGAGATATTTCTGTAAAATACCGTTTAAAACCTCTACTCCCAGTTTCCCTTTCCGCATGGGAGTCAGCACCTGGATTTCATAAGACTGTGTCCCCACATAAGGCGGCAGTTTATCTAATATTAACTGTATCATATGTTTATAGATAACATCCGTGTCATTTCTTTCCAAAAAAAAGAAATCCTTGCTTTTGTTATCCAGCACCAAATCCTCCCCGCCATGAATCCTGTGGGCATTTAGCACGATATCACTCTCTTTGGCCTGCCGGAATATCTTTTCCAGCACCACTGTCTCAAAGCAGCCGCTCTGCATCAGATCCTGCAAGACCTGTCCTGCCCCTACCGACGGAAGCTGATTTACATCCCCCACCATGATCAGTCTCGTTCCCACCGGAATTGCCTTCAGAAGTGCCTGGAAAAGGAAAATATCCACCATGGACATCTCATCCACAATGATCACATCCGCTTCCAGGGGATTCTCTTCATTTCGTTCAAAACGAGCCGCCCTGGCCTCCTCGGAAACGGCACCATTCAGCTCCAGAAGCCGATGTATTGTGCGGGACTCATATCCGGTGGCCTCCGTCATACGCTTGGCCGCCCTGCCTGTGGGCGCCGCCAAAAAGATATCCATCTTCTGAGACAGAAAATACCGTATGATGGCATTGATCGTGGTAGTCTTTCCCGTGCCGGGGCCCCCGGACAGGATAAAGATACCGTTCCGGATACACTCTAACACCGACCGTTTTTGCAGTTCATCCAGCTCGATTTCAAGCTCTGCCTCCACCTGATCGATTTTCGACAGAACAGCAGCCTCCTCGGCAGGTAATAATTCTTCTGTAATATTGAGATCATGCAGCATCTTTGCACAGTTCAATTCTGCATAATAATAATTGGAAGCATAGACTTTACGCTCCTGCTCCCCATGTTCCGGCATTTTAATAACCAGCTTCTTATCCATCGCCAGATTCTGTAGCTGCGGTTCCATCAGTTCCGGCGCAATCTCCAGCAGTTCGCCTGCCCTCGCCAGCAACCTGCTCTCCGGCAGATAACAATGCCCATCAGCACCGGCCTGCTGTAGTGTATAGAGAATCCCGCTTCGGATGCGGTAATCCGAATCTGTGTGAATACCGATCCTGGCAGCAATCTCATCCGCAATCCTGAAACCAATCCCATGGATATCCTCCGCCAGCCGATAGGGATTCTCTTTCATGATACCATACAGATTCAGCCCATAAGTCTCATAAATCCGAATAGCCAGGGTGTTGGATATCCCATAAGTCTGTAAGAAAGTCATCGCCTCTCTGGCATCTCTCTTCTCATAGACCGTGACTGCAATCTCCCGCGCCTTGCGTATGCTGATCCCTTTCACCTCGGCAAGCCGCTCCGGTTCCTCTTCAATAATACGATAGGTATCCGCACCGAACATCTTCACGATCCGCGCCGCCAGAGCTTCTCCCACACCCCTTATGGCACCGGAACCAAGATAACGCTCTATACTCACCACATCATCCGGCGGCAGTATCTTATAATGCTCTATTTTGAACTGCCTGCCATAAACCTGATGTGTAATATATTCTCCCTGGGCTTCAATCGTTTCTCCCTGATCCATGGTCTTAAAAAATCCCACACAGGTAATCTCTTCCCCATCACCCATCAGATTCAGTACAGTATATCCATTATCATGATTGCGGTATATAATGTGTTCTATAAACCCCTTGATTGTCTCCATAAAGTATTCTTGCCCTCTTCCCTGTACGGCAACGTAGCAGGGTGCCTTATACGCAAGAACGGACTGCCTTTCAAAGCAGTCCGTCGCATTATCTGTAACTACTGTCAGAGATTGTAGTTGCGTTTCGCCTGTTCATATAACATTTGCGCCAGGGAATTAGAACCCTGAGAAGCGGTTTGCTGTGAAATATCCTGAATAACAGAATCCTTAAAGAAGTTAACCATATTGGAAGCGTAGCCGTCATCGTCATCGCCAAAGAGATCCACCGTCTTTTCCATCTCCTTGTAAACCTGCTCCCACAGATAAGCCTCGAATTGTTTACAGGCATCGAAAAGGGCTTCGTTTTCCTTCGCTTTCGCCGACTCTTCAAGCTGCTTTTGCAGATTTTCCGTAGCCACACGATTGGCATCGGTCATATAATCTGTATAATTGGATAATCCTGTCAAATCACTCATAGTGTTGTCCTCGTGTTATTAGTCTGTTTTATAATGCAGTGCTTCACTCGAAAACCTTCGGTTTGTCAGCTTACATTTTAGCACTGCTCATGCTAACGCTTCAAGTTGTTAGCCACTTCCAACATGGAATCGGAGGTGGTTATGGACTTGGAGTTCATCTCGTAGGCACGTTGTGCTACGATCAGATTAACCATTTCATTCGCTACATGTACATTGGAGCCTTCCAGATATCCCTGTACGATTCTGCTCTTCTCTACCTCTGCATTGGTATCCTCGTTGATAACACGGCCGCTGGCATCAGTCGGCGCAAAAAGGGTGTCTCCTACTCTGTTGAGACCGCCGGGATTACTGAACTGGAAAGTGCCGATTCTTGTACCAATGGGTACCGGGCTGTTGGTTTCATCCGGATAACAGATTTCCCCGTCCTCATTGATGGATAATCTGCTTGCAACGTATGTCCTCGGCAGTACAATCGCGCGGGCCTGAGAATCCAGAACCGGAAGACCGTCCGCATTGGTCAGTGTCATACGGTTATCACTGGCAAGCGCCCATGTAAAATCACCGTTTCTTGTGTAATAGTTATTGCCATCCTCGCCGCGTACTGCAAAGAAGCCTTCTCCTTCAATGGCAAAAGCCGTATCACTGTCAGAATCCAAAAGACTGCCTTGGGTAAAGATGGAGTTGATGGAAGATGTCCGCACGCCAAGTCCCACCTGGGAACTGGTCGGTTTCGGATCTCCATTAGCCGTCGTCGTTACAGTCTGAAGATTCTGATATAACAATGACTTAAACTGTGTCACCTGTGCCTTATATCCCACGGAATTGACGTTGGCAAGGTTATTTGCTATCGTATCTACATTTGTCTGCTGTGCGTTCATGCCGGTCGCGCCTGACCATAAACTTCTAACCATTTTTTACCGCCTCCTGTACACCTGCTTAGTTCAATCTGCCTATCTGACTCACTGCCTGATCAAGTGTGTCATCATATGTAGTAATCACTTTCTGGTTGCTCTCATACTGTCTCTGTAATGTTATCATATTGACCATCTCTGTCACCACGGAGATATTGGACATTTCCAGATAACCGGCGTAAATCTGCGACGCCACCTCGTCCGTCTCTTCCGCTCCCTCTATCGGCTGGAAATAATTCTCCCCAAAACGCTCCAGATAATCATAATCCTCAAAGTCTGTAAGCCCTATGGTCGCCACAAAGGCACCATTCTGGGTTACATTGCCGTTTCGGTCAATACTCACCGGAAGCTCTGTCTCCATCCGAATCCGGCGTCCATTTTCATCCAGTACAAAGTCCCCGTCCTGGGTTACCAAATACCCCTGTAAATTCATGGTAAAATTACCGTCTCTTGTATACTTGGTGGAGGTTTCCCCTGCTTTGTTCGTGTATTCCACCGCAAAGAAGCCTCTGTCCGATATTGCCAGGTCAAAGGGGTTCCCCGTCTCCTTGATGGGACCCTCCGAGTAATCCACATAGTTTTCACCAATCTTGACACCCAGATTTAAACCCGTTCTCCTGACTCTGCGCTCCAGATAATCTTCATTATCGGGATTGTTTAACTCATTCTGATCCACTGCCCTGTTCCTGGCAAGGGATCTGGGAAGATTTCCCGGCTCCGACAAGTCTTTAATCTTATAGGCCAGCACATTATCAAACGCCTGGCTGGTAGTGCCTTCTTTTTTGTAGCCATTCGTCGTAGAGTTTGCCAGATTATTTGCCAGCACATCCATTCTGTGCTGTTCATTCAGCATCCCCGTATACGCCGTATACAATCCTTTGAGCATCCGTATTCCCTCTCTTTATCAATCCTCGCGGTATCCCGCCAAAAATTCCACATATTTACCGGTGCCGATTGCCACCGCTGTCATCGGATCTTCTGCGGTCATGGTATTAATACCGGTCTTAGCCGCAATCAGATCTTCCAGTCCCCGTAAAAGACTGCCGCCGCCTGTGAGAACAATGCCTCTGTCCGCAATATCCGCTGCCAGTTCCGGCGGTGTTTTTTCCAGAACACTATGGATTGTCTCCACAATCTGCACTGTGGTCTCATGTAACGCTTCCTCGGTCTCCTCGGAAGAAACTTTCACAGTTCTGGGAAGGCCCGTCACCAGATTACGTCCTCTGACATCCATATAATCCACTTCCGGTCTTTTGAACGCGGAACCAATCTTAATCTTCAAATCCTCCGCAGTCCGCTCACCGATCAGCAGGTTATGTTTCTTACGCATATAACGCACGATTGCCTCGTCAAAATCATCCCCGGCAATCTTAATGGAAGCGCTGACTACCGTGCCGCCCAGGGAAATCACCGCGATATCGGAAGTACCTCCGCCGATATCAACAATCATATTGCCACAGGGTTTGGAGATATCAATTCCCGCACCAATGGCTGCTGCAATGGGCTCTTCAATAATGGATACCTCTCTGGCGCCTGCCTGATAAGTAGCGTCTTCTACGGCTTTCTTCTCCACCTCGGTGACGCCGCTCGGCACACACACTGCAATACGGGGTTTGCGGAATGTCTTTTTGCCCAGAGCTTTCTGAATAAAATACTTCATCATCTTCTCTGTGACCTGATAATCCGAAATAACGCCCTGTCTTAATGGCCTTACCGCCACAATATTGCCCGGCGTCCTGCCAAGCATCAGACGGGCATCCTCACCTATTGCCTTAATCTTATTGGTATCTCTATCAAAAGCTACAACAGAGGGCTCCTTGAGCACAACACCCTTTCCCCTGATGTATACTAAAATACTGGCTGTTCCCAAATCTATTCCAATGTCCGTGTACTGCATTTCCCTTCGATCCCCTTTCCCTTGGTCTCTCTATAATAATTTCCAAATACTGTCAAACTAAACAATCATACAAATGTCATTTCACAAAAAGCGCAGTATGCTGGATATATTATAACCTAATGAAATGGTTTTTCAAAGGTTTTTGTAAATTTTTTTGAAAAAAATAAAAAACGCCAAAAACAGAACGGTTCCATCCGTTCTCATTTTCGGCATCCGTGCCTTCTTCAGAATATGTATCGGAACGGCAGCGCGATTCCTTAACCCCAGAAAACTATTTTCTTTCGCCAAAATTTTCCGGCGCCTTCCACAACCTGGCTATAAGCGCCTCCGCCATATAACTGATCACAATACCGCTGATCACACCAAACAGCACATCACTTGGATAATGCACACCCACATACAGACGGGAGAGCGATATCAGGATTGCCAGAATCAAGGCAGGTACGCCATACTTTCCCGGAAGCCTGCGGAACATGATACCCGCCGCCGCAAAGGCGCAGCCTGCATGTCCTGAGGGAAAGGAAAAATCCGTGGGCGTTTTCACCAGATAAGTAAGCCCCTCTATCACTTCATAGGGCCTGGTTCTGGCCACCAGGTTCTTGAGCACCATATTATTGATCAGCAGGGTGCCAAGCAGCGCTGCCGCCAGCATACATCCCACTCTTCTGGTCTTTGGAATTGCCAGCAGAAGAAGTGCAAACACAATCCAGATTGCTCCGCTGTTGCCAAGCGTTGTGATGACTCTCATAATCGGCGTCAACAGCGGATTGCGCAGAAACTCCTGAATAAAAAGCAATATGTTCCCGTCCAGATGCAGTAATGATTCTATCATATGTATCATCCTTTCCAAAAGCTTCTATTATGATATTCTACCACAGAAACACATATCCCGGCAGACCTTTTGCGAATTCAAGTTGAAAAGCCGGTTTACTTTTACTATAATAAATCGAGCGAATACAGGAAAGGAACTAAAAGAGCATGAAAACACAGGCAGAGTTACGGACACAGTTAAGGCAGATTGACCACAAAGGCTATAAGGCCTATAAAGTTCTGGAAGGGGAGTATGATTTCGGGGTCTACCGCCTCTGCATCGACCATGTGCAGGGAGATCCCTTTGCAACACCTTCCCGGGTACGGATTGTATATAGGAATCATGGAAATATACCAGGACAATATTTTGAGACAAAACACCGCAGAATCGCGGTGGAGGATTATCTGCTCCGCTGTCTGCACCGGACTCTCAGAAACGGGGACGGCAGAGCCGCGAAAGGTTCCGGCAAGAGCGGGCTTGTGACAGCCTGCCGGGTAGGACAGGAAATTCTGGAAACCACCGCCATGCACATCAGCAAAGAGGCGATTGAAGCGCGGATTGAAGTGGGCTTCCCCGCCTTCGGGCGCACCATCGCCGCGGAAGAACTGTCCCAGATTCTTTTCCGTCAGCTTCCTGATCTGGCCCAGAAATGTTTCCGCATAGAGCCCCGCATGAAACAGGACCTGGATAAGGTAACGGCCCTCGCGGATGACCAGCAGTTTATCCGGGAAGCCCTCTGCGAACACAACCTTGCGGCTTTTGTAGCGGACGGCTCCATTCTGCCCAGGGAAAGCGGCGTGTCGCAAAGGCCCCTAAAGGAGGCCGTTGTTTTCAAAAGCCCCGACTCTCTGGCAATCACCTTAAACCTGCCCCACAAAGGTGCAGTGCGCGGCATGGGAATCCGCCGGGGAATCACGGTCATTGCAGGCGGCGGTTTTCACGGAAAGTCCACCCTGTTAAAGGCACTGGAACGGGGCGTATACAACCATATCGCCGGGGACGGCAGAGAGCTTGTCATTACCGATGAAACCGCCTTCAAACTGCGAGCCGAAGAAAACCGCTGTATTCACGAGACGGATATTTCCATGTTTATCAATAACCTGCCAATGAAATCGGACACCACCCGTTTCCATACGGAAAACGCCAGCGGAAGCACCTCCCAGGCCGCCAATACCGTGGAGGCTCTGGCTTCCGGAAGTACAGTCCTTCTGATTGACGAGGACACTTCCGCCACCAACTTTATGGTGCGCGACACCCGCATGGCCAGACTGGTCTCCGACGAAAAGGAACCTATCACGCCTTTTATCCGAAAGATCAGAAGTCTCTATCAGGATCTGGGCATTTCTACCATATTAGTTGCGGGAAGTTCCGGCGACTACCTTTCCGTGGCCAATACGGTATTGCAGATGGACTGCTATGAGACAAAAGATGTGACCGCACGGGCCAAGGAACTGGCCGCAGAGTTAATCGAAGAAAAGGTACAGAAGAACGCCTGGGTAAAAAAATCCGTCCGCAAAAAACAGATTGAGAAAGCAAGAACCCACGGCTGGGACACGATCAGCCTCGACAAAAACGAGATTGACCTGCGTTATCTGGAACAGATTGTAGGAGAAAGCCAGACCGCCGCTCTGGCCTATATCATGCAGTATGCCCTGGACCGACTGGCGGACGGAAAGAAAACCATTCCCCAGCTGGCAAAAGAGGCTTCCGACAAACTGGAAAAAGAAGGGATTCTTGCCCTGACGCCCAGAAACTACGGGACAGGCCCCGCCGCCTATGTGAGACGTCAGGAGATTCTGGCATGTCTGGCAAGGTATCGGATGCTGTGATGATTTTTGAAAAAATGTGCGATTTTTAATTGTAAATCTCAGAAAAATGTGTGAATTTTATTTGTAAATTTAAGAAAAATGTGCAATACTAATATTGACCGCACCAAAAGGAGGGATTTCAATTGAAACGCAATGCTATTCAGGACTTGATAAACTGGAAATCCAGCGACAACCGAAAACCGCTTGTATTAAAAGGAGCCCGTCAGGTCGGCAAAACATGGCTTATGAAAGAATTCGGACAAAACTGTTATGACAGCTTTGTATACTTTAACTTCGACGAAGAAGAGGAATTGAAATCTATCTTTGAAACCAATAAAAATCCCCACAGAATCATCGACCTTCTTTCCATGATTGCCGGAGAAAAAATTCTTCCGGAAGAAACACTCATTATTTTCGATGAGATTCAGGAATGTCCGGAGGCTCTGAACACACTTAAATATTTCAAAGAAAAAGCCAATGACTACCATGTCATTGCTGCCGGCAGTCTGCTTGGAACACTTCTTGCTAAGCCAAAGTCTTATCCGGTTGGTATGGTCAACCTGCTTGACGTCTATCCACTGACATTTGACGAGTTCCTTTGCGCAGTTGATCCGACTCTCTATGACTATTATATAAACATTCAGAAGAACCAGCAAATCGAAGATATTTTCCACAATCGTCTTCTTGAAGCATATAACTACTATCTTATCATCGGTGGTATGCCGGAATGTGTTGCCTCGTGGATTCAGTACAAGGATCCGATGAAGATATCCCGGATACAGCATGAGCTTATAGAAGTCTACGAAAATGATTTTTCAAAACATAACGGCAAAGTGAACAGCGGACGCATCCTCATGGTCTTCCGCAGTATTGTTACGCAGCTCGCCAAACCCAACGAAAAGTTTATGTACGGCGCTGTCCGGGAAGGCGGCAGGGCGCGTGATTTTGAAGAGGCTATTGAATGGCTTGTCTCAGCCGGTATGCTGGGCCGGGTCTATAATGTCTCCAAAACGGAACATCCTCTCTCGGCCTTTGACAGACTGGATCAGTTCAAACTTTTCGTATTCGACACCGGACTTCTCAAGCACATGGCCGGTATCGACAACAGCGCAATCCTTTTGAAGACTGACTACCAGTTCAAAGGAGCTCTGGCTGAAAACTACTGTTTGCAACAGCTTCGTGGGCAGTTTGAAATCGCTCCCCGCTATTTCTCTGACAAAAATAGTGAAATTGATTTTGTGTTGCAGAACGGCACTGAGATTATCCCCATTGAAGTAAAAAGCGGGGAAGATAAATCCGCCCCGTCTTTCAAAAAATATATTGCCGACCATCAGCCTGAACATGCGATTCGTTTCTCAAAGCGCGGTTATCGGAAGGATGGGGCTATTACCAATCTGCCTTTGTATCTTGCGCGGAGGACTAGGGAGTTGCTTTGATATTCTCAGGTAATTCACAAGTTATTATTTTCTTTCATTTGATTTACGTGGTCGCTCCCTTTCTTGTTCTAAATCACTCTCGAAAACAACTTTAATTTTTGCATAATTTATTTCGGTTCCAACTTATCAGATTGCATAAAGTATTCCGAGGGATTTAGACACGAAAACATCACCCTTGATGCTTCGTCGCTCTCTCCAGCATCTTCTTTACATAAATACCCGTATAGGACTTCTTATTCTTCGCCACCTCTTCCGGCGTCCCCTCCGCAATCACGGTGCCGCCGCCGTCGCCGCCTTCCGGTCCCATATCTATGATGTAATCGGCTGTCTTGATCACATCCAGATTATGCTCGATGACCACCACCGTATTGCCGCCTTCCGCAAGCTTATGCAGAATATCCACCAACTTATGGACATCGGCGAAATGCAGACCTGTGGTAGGCTCATCCAGGATATAGATGGTCTTGCCGGTACTGCGTTTACTCAGTTCCGTGGCTAGCTTAATGCGCTGCGCCTCACCACCGGAAAGAGTGGTGGAAGGCTGTCCCAGTTTCACATAGGAAAGTCCCACATCATAAAGGGTCTCAATCTTTCTGCGGATGGACGGCAGATTCTCAAAGAAAGGCACCGCCTCCTCCACCGTCATATCCAGTACGTCGAAGATACTCTTGCCCTTGTATTTTACTTCCAGCGTCTCCCTGTTGTAGCGCTTGCCACCGCAGACTTCGCAGGGCACATAGACATCCGGCAGGAAATGCATCTCAATCTTAATGATGCCGTCGCCGCCGCAGGCTTCACAGCGTCCGCCCTTTACATTGAAGCTGAACCTGCCCTTCTTATACCCTCTTGCTTTCGCATCCTGAGTGGATGCAAACAGATCCCTTATCTGATCAAATACGCCTGTATAAGTAGCCGGGTTGGAGCGGGGCGTCCTGCCGATGGGTGACTGGTCGATGTCTATGACCTTATCCAGCTGCTCTATCCCCTCTATTCCCTTATGCTTTCCCGGAATACATCTGGCTCTGTTTAAGTCTCTGGCCAGATGCTTATAGAGAATCTCATTGACCAGGGAACTCTTACCGGAACCGGACACACCGGTCACACAGGTCATAATCCCTGTAGGAATCTTCACATCTATTTTCTTGAGATTATTTTCCTCCGCACCCTTTACCACCAGATATCCGGTAGGTTTCCTGCGCGTCTTCGGCACAGGGATTGTCAGCTTGCCGCTCAGATACTGTCCTGTAATGGACTCCTCCACCTGCATGATCTCCTGCGCCGTTCCTTGGGCTACCACTTCTCCGCCGTGAGAGCCTGCGCCCGGTCCGATATCCACAATATGATCCGCCGCCAGCATGGTATCCTCATCATGTTCCACCACCAGAAGGGTATTGCCCATGTCTTTCAGATTCTTAAGGGCCGCAATCAGCTTGTCATTATCTCTCTGATGCAGACCGATACTGGGCTCGTCCAGAATATAGCAGACACCCACCAGCCCGGAACCAATCTGGGTTGCCAGACGGATACGCTGCGACTCTCCGCCGGATAGACTCCCCGTGGCTCTGGACAAAGAGAGATAATCCAATCCCACCTCCATCAGGAATCCCACCCGGGCACGGATTTCTTTTAACACACGTTTCCCGATCAATTCCTGTGTGGGCGTCAGTTTCATTTCCCCGATAAATTCATGCAGTTTGGCAATGGACAGGGAAGTAATCTCATAAATATTCTTATCACAGATGGTCACCGCCAGAGAGTCCTTCTTCAGGCGCATACCCTTACACTCTTTACAGGGCGTAATCCGCATAAAGCTCTCATACTCCTGCTTGCTCCACTCAGACCCGGTCTCCCGGTATCTTCGCTCCACATTCTTGATCACGCCCTCAAACGTAATGGGGTATACACCTTTGCCGCGTTGGCCTTCATAGTACACATCTACCTGCTTGTCCGTTCCATTGATGATGATATCCTGAACCTTCTCCGGAAGTTCCTCAAAAGGTGTCTCCAGGCTGAACTTATATTCTCTGGCAAGCGCCTGCAAAACCGCATTGGTAAAACTGCCAGTATCTCCACTGGACTGCCATCCCAGTACGGCAATGGCTCCATCCTTTAAACTGACACTCCTGTCAGGAATCATCAGATCTACATCAAATTCCATCTTATAGCCAAGACCAAAACATTCAGGACAGGCACCAAAGGGATTATTGAAGGAAAAACTTCTGGGCTCTATCTCGCTGATGCTGATGCCGCAATCCGGACAGGCAAAACTCTGACTGAAATTCACAGGTTCGCCGCCGATGATGTCCAGGATCATCAGCCCTTCCGCCAAAGCAAACACATTCTCCACCGAATCAGTCAGTCGTCTCTCAATTCCCTCTTTGACCACCAGGCGGTCTACGATAATCTCAATGTTATGCTTGATATTCTTCTCCAGCTTAATTTCCTCAGACAAATCATAAAGATTACCGTCCACACGCACTCTCACATAACCGCTTTTCTTGGCACGGTCAAACACCTTGGCATGTTCGCCCTTTCTGCCCCTTACTACAGGCGCAAGGAGCTGTATCTTCGTTCCCTCCGGCAGTTCCATGACCTGATCCACAATCTGGTCTATGGTCTGCCTTTTAATCTCCTTGCCGCAGTTCGGACAGTGGGGAATCCCGATGCGTGCATAAAGCAGACGGAAATAATCATAAATCTCTGTCACCGTACCCACAGTTGACCTGGGATTGCGGTTGGTGGATTTCTGGTCAATGGATATGGCCGGGGAAAGCCCGTCTATCCGCTCCACATTGGGCTTCTCCATCTGCCCCAGGAACTGTCTCGCATAAGAAGACAGGGACTCCATATAACGTCTCTGCCCCTCCGCATAGATGGTATCAAAGGCCAGGGAAGATTTGCCGGAACCAGACAATCCCGTCAACACCACAAATTCATTTCGTGGAATATCAATGTCTATCCCCTTTAGGTTATGTTCGCTGGCACCGCGGATTTTGATATAATCCCGCGGGCGCATCTTAATCGTATCTTCCATCCTGTAATCTCCGTTCTGTCAATGTAACTTTTATTGATTTATCTTTTCCACTATCGTTCACTATATTAATCCGCATCAAGATCCCTCAGCTTCTTTTTCAAATCCACCATCCTGTCGCGCAGCTCTGCCGCCGCTTCAAAGTTGAGATCCGCCGCCGCTTTCTTCATCTGCTTCTCCACATCCTTGATCAGTTTCTCCAGTTCCTGTCTGCTCATGGATTCAGGATCTTTCTCAAACTTCATCTCTTCTTTGGCAATGGTCCTGGATATACTGATCAGATCACGGACAGCCTTCTGAATGGTCTGCGGTGTGATGCCGTGTTCCTCATTGTACGCCTGCTGAATCTTACGCCGGCGGTTGGTCTCCGAGATAGCCGTGCGCATGGAATCCGTCATATCATCCGCGTACATGATGACATGTCCCTTCGCGTTACGCGCCGCCCGTCCGATAGTCTGAATCAAAGAAGTCCCGGAACGCAGGAATCCCTCCTTGTCCGCATCCAGAATCGCCACCAGCGATATCTCCGGAATGTCCAGTCCCTCTCGCAGCAGATTGATACCCACCAGTACGTCAAACACATCCAGCCGCATGTCCCGGATAATCTGGGCCCGTTCCAGCGTATCAATATCGGAGTGCAGATATTTCACCCGGATGCCCACATCATTCATATAAGCCGTCAGATCCTCCGCCATCCGCTTGGTGAGCGTGGTTACCAGTACCTTATTGTGCTCCGCCACCTCTTTGTTGATTTCCGAGATCAGGTCATCAATCTGCCCCTCTACCGGCCGCACATCCACTTCCGGATCCAACAGGCCCGTGGGTCTTATAATCTGCTCCGTACGGAACAGTTCATGTGCAGCCTCATAATCGGAAGGCGTGGCCGACACAAAAAGCATCTGGTCGATATGCTGCTCGAACTCCTCAAAGCAGAGCGGTCTGTTATCCAACGCCGACGGCAGACGGAAACCATAATCCACCAGTGTATTCTTCCGGGATCTGTCTCCAGCAAACATACCCCGTATCTGCGGAATCGTCATATGCGACTCATCTATGATAATCAGGAAATCATCCTTGAAATAATCTAACAGTGTGAAGGGCGGTTCCCCCTCCGCCATACCGTTTAAATGCCGGGAATAATTCTCGATGCCGGAACAGAATCCCGTTTCCCGCAGCATTTCAATATCGAAGTTCGTCCGCTCCGAAATTCTCTGGGCCTCCAGCAGCTTGTCTTCACTCTTAAAATACTTTATCCTGCCTTCCAGCTCTTTCTCAATCTCTTTACATGCCGCAGTGATCTTCTCCTGCGCCACCACATAATGGGATGCGGGATATATCATCACATGCTCCAATGTAGCATGCACCTGGCCCGTAAGAGGATCCGTCTGGGCGATCCGGTCTATCTCATCTCCAAAAAACTCTATACGAATCAGATACTCCCCGCCCTGTGCCGGATAAATCTCCACTACATCCCCGCGCACCCGGAAACAGCATCTGTCCAGATCCAGATCATTGCGGTCATACTGCATTTCAATCAGACCGCGGATCACCTCGTCACGGTCTTTACACATACCCGGGCGAAGGGACATACTCATACCCGCATATTCCTCCGGACTCCCCAGACCGTAAATACAGGATACGCTGGCAATCACCACCACATCCCGGCGCTCCGTCAGCGAGGCCGTGGCGGACAGTCTGAGCTTGTCAATCTCGTCATTGATCGATGAGTCCTTGGCAATGTAAGTATCCGTGGAAGGTACATAGGCTTCCGGCTGGTAATAATCATAATAGGAAACAAAATATTCTACCGCGTTTTCCGGGAAAAATTCTTTAAACTCACCGTAGAGCTGTCCGGCCAGCGTCTTATTATGGGCAATTACCAGGGTTGGTTTATCAAGTGCCTGAATAATATTTGCCATGGTAAAAGTCTTACCGGAACCTGTCACTCCTAAAAGGGTTTGAAATTGATTGCCTTTCCGGAATCCCTCTACCAGTTCCGCAATTGCCTGCGGCTGGTCGCCGGTGGGCTGATATTCACTATGCAGTTTAAACGGCATCGGGAAAAACACCTCCATTTATTAGTACCCTGTTGTCAGTTCAAAAGCAGTTTTGATTATAGCATACCCAATTTATTTTGTACAGCGTTTTCAGAACATTTGTTCTTGTTCTCAATATTTACGTTGAGGCCGCAAAAAACACCCATGGAATAATTCCACAGGTGTTTTCCAACAATCGCTTTATTGTTGATAGTCTACAGAATACTGATATCCTCTTCCTGCATTAAAAGCCAATAACATCAATTCAATATTTTGTGCAGAATACCCCCGATAAGCAAAATAGTATCTCAGTGTTTTAACAAACTCATCAATCCGCGGCTTCTGCTCCGATATAAAGGGAACATTGTCCGGCTGTGTAAAGAGAAAACTACAGAGAAAATCTGCTACACATTCTTCATTGACAAATACCAGATCATCCTGATCATCACAGGTAGTTATCTGTAAGGGTTTATGCCTCAGTATCCAATAAGACAAGTAAGCATATATTTTGGTCTCATTGACAAACTCAATTTCCTGGAAGTCCTTAAGCCGGTCAATGTCTACAAAATAATCAATGACAATATGTTCAATAATACTTTGGCAGATAATGATTCTGTCCTCATACTTATTCTGTCTTATATGAAGAAGCCATCCAAATATCTCCTTCCGCGTACGAAAACCTGTTCTCTATGAAAATATCATGCATATTATCTCCTATATCATTTGCTACATTCGTTATAACTAATCACATAATGAATACTTCGATATCCACGTGGATGCTGCTTTGTTATAAGATTGAATCCCGAATATTGTGCTATCGAATCCCCTTCAGCATAATATACAGTGGGAATTTCTGCCAAAAATCTCTCACCCTTAACATGTGGTAAATGCTCTACTCCTCTATATAATTCCAATCTCTTAATGGGAAATTCCTTTATAATTTCATTATGAATATCCTGCCATTTTCCGCGATAATTTACAATCAATCTGATCCCTGCTAAATCTGTTATGATATCGGCATAATTACTACTATCCAGACGAGCGTAACTTCTTGTCTGTGACCTAATATATTCATGTCTCTTCCGAATTATTTTTCAATCAGGCTATCTTTTCTTTTAACCCGCCCACTTTGCAAATGCACCTGTTCCAACTGCCCAAGGGTACTTATCAAATCTTTTGGGTCTTAGGTTCATTGCCATTTATGCAATCTACTTCATCAAGCTCCCCAACTATTCCCTGAAGCTTTTTTTCAAAAAGGCCTGCCACCATTCTTGCCACTCATCCCTTGTCATTCGTATCTTACTCCTCGATAAAATATAGATAACGAAATTCTACTACAATGAACTACTACTGTAAATGTATTTTCAATTTCTTCTTATCCTGCACACTGATCTCCTCACCAATCTGCACCTCTATCACCTGCAAAGGTGTGTCGGCTATGATCGTATGAGGCGTCCCCGCAGGCATCCTGACCACATCCCCGGCTGTGACTTTACTCTCTACGCCGTCCACAATGGTGCGTCCTTCCCCGGCAACCACTGTCCAAACTTCATCCCGGTGCTCATGGCTGTGATAATTCATCCTATGGCCTGGATTCAACGTGACCTTAATCGTCATGCTTCCCTCTTCGATGTCAATCACCCGGAAACTTCCCCAGGATTTCTCCGCAAACATAATCTGTTGGTCTATTTCATCCACATAGGGTTTGATATAACTCGACTGTACCTTATCGGATACCAGAATCCCTTCAGGGCTCGCAGACACCACCACATCTTTCAGACCCATACACAGTACCGGCACATCGAGTTCATTAACCACATGCACATTTTCACAGGTATCATTAAGGATTGCCTTGCCTATGGCTGCACTCTCCATAGCCTCTGTCAATGTGTTCCATGTACCCATATCCTTCCACATGCCGCCAAACCGCATCACCTCAATCGAGGGCTCATGTTCCACCACCGCATAATCGAAACTGATCTTCGTCAGGGTCTCGTATTTTGCATATAAGTCCTTGTAATCTGTAAAATCAATCAGCTCATGGGCCCGCTGTAATACATAAACCAGGCGGAAGGCGAATACACCGCCATTCCACAAAGCACCCTGTCTCATATATTCTCTGGCGGTATCTTCATCCGGCTTCTCCTTGAACATGGAGACCCTGCTGATATTCTCCGTATTCTCCGGAATGATATAACCATACTTTGCACTTGGGTAGGTGGGTTCTATCCCCATCAGTACCAGATTGGTCTCACTGACTGCCGCACGGCCGCTGAGTCTTTGCAGGGCCTCGAAATAATCCTGCTCCACATAAGGATCCACCGGACAGACTACCACCGGCTCACACACAGCAACTCCCAGCACATCATGAAGATAGGCCGCCGCCAACGCAATCGCCGGAAAAGTATCCCTGCGGCAGGGTTCCACACTGATTCCCACGCCTTCCCCCAACTGATTATGGATGGCCGACACCTGGGATTTAGAGGTGGCAATCGTCACCGCCGCGTCCTGATCCACCGAAAGAATCTGACGGTACACCCGTTGTACCATGGATTCATAATCACCGGCCGCTGTCTTAAATATCTTGATAAACTGTTTGGATCTGGTATCGTTGGATAAGGGCCACAGACGTTTGCCGGATCCTCCTGACAACAATACGATATTCATGCTAATCTCCATTCCGGAGCGTTTACTGCGATCCGCTCCTTCTGAAATCTTTTACCTGGTCATTTTCTCAATTTCCTGTATGGCTCTCTGCAGCTGATTATCCACATCTTCCTCATAGTAGGCATCACTGTCAAATTCGCACTCAATATCCGGTTCAATACCTACGCCATGAATATTATTGCCATTCGGCGTATAATATGCGCTGATGGTAAGCTTCAGTGCCGTACCGTCGCTTAAAGGCATGACGCGCTGTACGATTCCTTTTCCAAAAGTCGTGGTGCCGATCAGCGTTCCTTTCTTATAATCCTTGACCGCTCCCGCCAGGATCTCAGATGCACTGGCAGAATTGCCGTTCATAAGTACCACCAGGGGAAGGTCCAGTTCGTGTTCTCCATCGCAGGTATACTCATCCCGTTCACCATATTTATCTTCTGTATAGACAATCAGTCCTTTTGGCAGAATCATTCGGGCAATATCCACTACCACAGGCAGACTGCCTCCCGGATTACCGCGCAGATCCAGAATCAGCCCTTTGGCCTTGGACCCTTTGATCACTGCCAAAGCCTCGGTAAACTGGTCAGTGGTCACATCATCGAACTCGGTAATCTGAATATAGCCAATCCCATTGTCATACATTTCATAATTGACGGTAGGGCTCTCAATCTTACGCCGTTCCACATCAATCTCCAGATAGTCTGTCTCTCCTTCACGATATATGGTCAGATGAACTGTAGTGCCTTCCTCGCCTTTTACTCTTGACACGATCTCCGAGAGATCCATTCCCTGTGAACTCTCACCATCAATCAGATAAATAATGTCATTCTCCCGAAGTCCCGCCTCCTGTGCCGGTGTATCAGGAATCACACCGTTAATCTTGCCGTAACCCGTTGCCGGATCCAGACTGATATAGGCGCCGATGCCGTAATAAATACCTTCCGTCTCCTGCATCAGCTGATTCCACTCTTCCGCCGTATAATAAACAGAATATGGGTCTCCCAGGGCATCCACCATACCGGAATACATACCCTCGATCATTAAATCTGTATCAATATCTTCATCCTTATAATAATATTCGTCAATTACTTCTTCTATGGTAGACAGCTTCTTTTCCGTATCCTCATTCAGGACACTCTCTGCACCGCTGGAACCGCCGTTCACCTGCTTTGCATTATTTTCCCTGACCACATCGTATATTTTGAAACCTGCGGCCGTAATACCGGCAATCAACGTCGTCAGAATCACACCAAGCAGAAGCCCTAACAGAAATGAGCCGCCGCCTTGATTCCCGTTACGGGGAGGCTGCGGCTGTACCGGGTGCAGAGGAGGCTGTGGCTGGCTGTAATAGGGATTTGGCCCGCCATAGCCATTGTTATGATAGTCCTGATTATAGTAATTGTTATCTCCGCTTTGATTCACTACGATTCATCTCCTACCTCTTATTTTAGATAATTCCACGGGCTCACATAATTACCGTTTAAGCGCACACTGAAATGCAGGTGATTACCGGTGGACCGTCCGGTACTCCCCACCGCCGCAATCGTCTGTCCTTTGGACACGGACTGTCCCTTGGATACATACAATGCGGAACAATGCATATAAATCGTATACAGGCCGCTGCCATGATTGATCATAATATAGTTGCCCATACTGCTGCTGTATGCCGCCGCTGCCACATCTCCATCATAGGCCGCCAGAATTGCCGTACCGCCGGGAGCCGCCATATCCAGGCCGTTATGGAATTTCTGCACTCCCAGAATCGGATGAACCCTGTTGCCATATTCATCCGATATTCTTTTATATCCCGGGCAGGGCCATGCGAACATACCGCCGTTGTAGACACGTGCATTTTCTGCCGCCAACCGCGCTCTTTCCTCTGCCACCGCCTTTTCCAGTGCAGCGATTTCCTCATTCTCCTGCTCAATCATCGCCTCATATTCTTTGATTGCTGCTTCTTTATTCGTAATATCCGCAGAAACAGACACAATCTGTGCCTCTTTCTCTGCCAGAAGGCTGTTAACATTTGCTTCCTCCTGCTTAACTGCTTCTCTGGCCTCATTTAACACTTCATGCTCCGCTTCCAGTTCCTGTTTACACAGTTCCACATACTCCCTGGTCTCCACATATTCATCCAGCTTTTTGCGGTCATATCTGGACAGAGACTCAATATAATCAGCTCTGTTGGCCATATCGGCAAAGCTTCCTTCTGCCAGAAGCATTTCCAGATAAAAAGAATCGCCTCTTTCGTACATAAACTGAATACGCTTCTTCATCGCTGCATATTGTTCATCCTGCTGCACAATAGCTGCCTCCAGTTCCCTGCCGGTCTCCTCAATCTGCTCCTCTTTTTCGGTAATCATTGTATTATATTGCTGTATTTTCTCCTGTATGCTGACTAACTGTTGATCCAGCTGTGTCACATAAGCAGCCAGGTCCGTCTTGGACTGTTCCAGCTGTTTTTTGAGTTTTTCCACATCCGTCAGATTAGATTTCAAGCCGGAGACTTCTTCCTTCGCCTTCTTAATCTCTGCTTCCTTCTGACGGATACTATCGTTAGTCAAAGCTGCCTGTACGGGAGGCATACATGTGCACATAACCACCAGACAAAGCATCAGACATATCAGTTTTTTCCTATATTTCAACATGCCAATCCTCCATGTCAATACAGTTTCCCCCACGCTGCTATACTCTCAGATGTTTTCTCACTGTTGTAAAACTGCCCAGAAATCCAATGCCCACACCCAGGCCCAATGAAATCGGCACTAACACGCGGAACACTTCTTCCACTGTCACGAAACTCAAAAGGGAAGAAAGCATGGAAAACCGCTCCATCACATAGGAAAGCACTACATTATACAAAGTATAAATAAATCCAAGTGGAATTGCCGCCCCGATCAGTCCGATCAACATACCTTCCACCACAAACGGCGATCTGACAAAAAAGTCCGTGGCCCCAATATATTTCATAATATTAATCTCTTCTTTACGCACAGAGATACCGATGGTAACCGTGTTGCTGATCAGGAAAATCGATACTGCCAGCAGGATTGCAATGATACCCACAGACACATAAGCAATCAAAGCATTGACACCCGTCAGTGTAGTTGCTGCCAGTTCCGAACGGTTAACCTGCCGTACCCCTTCCACAGATTCCAGATAAGTCACCAGTGCCGACTGCATGGATACATCATTTAAGTAGACCTGATAGTTGGCGGAATTCTCCAACGGATTCTCTGTAAATCCATCACCGTACTCCCCAAGGTATTCTGCCTTAAACCCTTCCCAGGCTTCCTCCGCAGACACAAAATTAATGTCGGAGACTTCCGGTCTCTTGGCAATCATATCACCGATCTGCTGAATCCTGATATCTTCCAGTCCCTCATCAAAAAAGACCCACACAGACACGCCTTCTTCCGCGGTTCTGACGATATGCTCAAAGTTTGTCACAATCGCATAGAAAAGACCAAACAGGAAAAGACACGCCCCAATCGTCGCAATGGACGCAAGCGTAAACAGTTTATTCCTGAAAAGATTACGGAAGCCCTGTCTGAGCGTATAGAAAAATGAACTAATCCTCATCGATATATCCTCCCTTTTCCTCATCGCTGACAATGACGCCGCGCTTTAAGGTAACCACCCGCTTCTGCATGGCATTGACAATCTCCCTGTTATGCGTCACCACAATAACTGTCGTACCATTTTCATTGATCTGCTCAAGAAGCTTCATGATTTCCCAGGAGTTCTTCGGATCCAGATTACCGGTAGGCTCGTCCGCCAGAAGGATTGTGGGTTGATTGATCAGTGCCCTGGCAAGCGCCACTCTCTGCTGTTCTCCTCCGGAGAGCTGCTTGGGCTTTGCCTTATACTTGCCGGCCAGCCCTACAATCGCAAGGATACTGGGAACGTTCTTTTTAATCTCCTTATTGGATTTCTGTATGATTCTCTGGGCAAAGGCCACATTGTCATAGACATTCCGATCCTTTAACAGCCGGAAATCCTGGAACACAATTCCCAGATTTCTTCTGAATTTCGGAATCTTGCGATGTTTGATCTTGGAAAGATCATACCCCATCACATTGATATATCCACTCGTGATCGTCAGTTCACGAAGCAGAAGTTTGATCAGTGTCGATTTACCGGAGCCACTGTCTCCCACGATAAAGACAAATTCTCCTCTGCTGATATGTAGATTCACATCCTTTAATGCCGGGGCACCTGTAGAATATGCCTTACAGACATTTGTCAACGTAATGATCTCTTTCTCCGCCGCTGTACTCTTTTTTCTTTTTTTTGCTGCCACGTTTTCACCACCTGTATTTTCTCTTGATATTAAAATTCATAACTTTCCATGTACTTCATGTACTTTACGACCATGAGGGCAATCTTAAAGGTAATGGCATCCTCAAACACCCGCAAATCCAGTCCCGTACTCTTTTGCAGTTTATCCAGACGATAGACCAGCGTATTTCTGTGGATAAAAAGCTGCCTCGAAGTTTCCGACACATTCAGGGAATTCTCAAAGAACTTATTGATTGTTGTCAGTGTCTCCTCATCAAACTCATCCGGACTTCTGCCGTCAAAAATCTCCTTAATGAACATCTTGCACAGCGGAATGGGCAGCTGATAAATCAGACGGCCGATACCCAGTTCACTGTAGGCAATGATATCCCGTTCATCAAAAAAGATTTTACCCACATCGAGAGCCATCTTGGCCTCCTTGTAAGAACGGCTCACCTCTTTGATCTCTCCAACCACCGTACCGTATGCAATCCGGACATTCTTATAGTTCTCTTTACGCAGATATCCTGCCACGCCCGCGGCGCTTCTGTCAATATCCCGCATACTGTCACCCTCAGACAGATCCTTCACCACAATGACATTGTTCTCGTCCACGGCCGTAATAAAATCCTTACTGCTCGTACCAAAATAAGTACGCATGGTCTCAAGCACATTGCTGTCCTTGGCATTTTCCGTCTCAATGATCAGCGCCACTCTTTTCACATCTGTCTGGATATGAAGTTTCTTCGCACGACTGTAGATATCCACCAGAAGCAGATTATCCAGAAGCAGATTCTTGATAAAGTTATCCTTATCAAACCGCTCCTTGTAAGCTACCAGGAGATTCTGAATCTGAAAGGCAACCATCTTGCCAACCATATAGACATCTTCTCCAACGCCCCCGGCAATCAGGATATACTCCAACTGCTGTTCGTCAAAAATCTTAAAGTACTGATACCCCTGGATTTCCTGGGAATCTGCCGGAGACTTGGCAAATTCCGCCGCCGGCTTTCCGCACTTCTCCATCTCGTCCGCCGTCATGGCCACCGGCTTTCCATCCACATCCATAACGCACAACTCTACCCTTGCGATCGCTTTTAACCCTTCGATCGTATTTTGCAAAATCTGATTTGAAATCATACCCCCACCTCTTATCGTTTTATAGCAATTTACACAAGTATCCGCCCTTCTTTTTCTAGCAAAATACAAAATCCAGATTCTATTTTAATCTATATTTACAAAAAAATCTACCTGTATTCATGTCTTTTTTGTGTATTTTTTAAAAAAATCACTGTTTTTTCACATTTTAGACCTTTAGACAATTTACACAAAAGTAATTTGCTCTGCAAATTACTTTGCGAGCTCCGCTTCGCGGCCTCGAATACACGGTAAGATTTCTTTTTGCTCTGCAAATTACTTTGCGAGTCTCATCTGAAATATTATTTGTCTATCTTATTTATACAAAATTTGTAGAAAGTATCTGCTGTAAGACTTCTTCCACGTTCTTTGTCTGAAATAATCTGTATAGAACGACTTGGAATATTATAATCAAATGGTATCTGTACCAGTTTTTTTTCTGTTAATAATGGTTTTGCCAATTTTTCCGGCACAAATCCAATGCCTAAATTTTTTTCTATTAAAGGCATCATAAGATCAGATGTAGCAACTTCCATATCTGGTTCCAAATCTATTCCTTGCGTTATGAAAAAATCTTTATAAAAATGGTATGTTGCACTTTCCCGGCCCAGCCCAATCAGTGGATACTTACATATGTCTTGAAGTTCTAAGGAAATATTACATAAATCTATATATTGTGCTCCGCCTACTAGAATTTCATCAAAATCCAATGCTTTTACAGCAGAAAGTGATTTCTGTATATCCAAAGGTGTTGTGACAACCGCAAAATCAAATCTGCCACTGATAAGACGCTTTACTGTTTCCGGCGTTGATTGGTTATAAATTTTAATCCTAACTGCAGGATATTCCAGCTTAAAGCTATGTAGAATGTCCAGCAGAAACAGATGTAAAGCAGTTTCTGTTGCACCTATCGTTACAGTGCCACATATTTGCGAATCTTGCCTGCATATTTCCTCTTGTGCATTCAATAGGTGGCTGTACGCAATTTCTACATGAGAATAGAGGGTTTTCCCTTCCTCTGTCAATCTGATTCCTCTTGCTTCGCGGATAAACAGTCTACAGTTCAACTGTGATTCCAATAGTTTTATAATTCGTGTTACATTCGGCTGGTTACTGCCTAATGCGGTGGCAGCTTTTGTTATATTTCCATACTTAGCCACAAAATAAAAAATTTTATAATATTCAAAATTTATATTCATATAATTTTTATATTTCTCCTATATATTATATATATTTTTCATATATATTAATTTGTATTATAATACATTATCGGAAAGAAGCAAATTGAAAATATAGAAAGGATATGATGCTATGAACAAAGATTTGACAGTGGGAAATCCACAAACAGTATTATGGAGATTCTGCTTGCCATTGTTTGGCAGCATTATTTTTCAACAGCTTTACAACATAGCAGATAGTCTGGTTGCAGGTAAATTTGTTGGGGAAAATGCACTGGCGGCTGTTGGAAACAGCTATGAAATTACGCTTATCTTTATTGCATTTGCATTTGGATGCAACATGGGTTGTTCCGTTATTGTTTCACAATTATTTGGTGCAAAAGAATACGGCAGACTAAAAACGGCGGTATCTACAGCCTGTATTTTTAGTGTCTTTCTATGCCTGACGTTAATGGTTGCAGGTACTTTGGGCTGTGGCTTGCTGCTTCATTTAATCAGAACACCGCATGAAGTGTTTCCTGATTCAAAGTTATATTTAGATATTTATATATGGGGGCTTCCATTTGTATTTTTTTATAATATTGCAACTGGAATTTTCTCCGCATTGGGCGATTCCAAGACACCATTCTATTTTCTAGCTGTATCGTCAACATCAAATATTGCTGTGGATATTCTATTCGTAAAAGCCTTTCATATGGGCGTTGCCGGTGTCGCATGGGCAACTTTTTTATGTCAGGGAGCCAGTTGCATCTTGGCAGTCTTGACTGTATGGATAAGACTTAAAAAAATTCAAGTAGCAGAAAGACCAAAATTATTTGACCGTGGACTTATGAAAAGGATTGTGGTAATAGCTGTTCCAAGCATTTTGCAACAAAGCTTTATTTCCCTTGGCAATATCCTCATACAGAGTGTTATCAATGGCTTCGGCGCTTCTGTCATAGCAGGTTATTCTGCGGCAGTAAAATTGAATAATATGGTTATCACATCATTCACCACAATCGGCAACGGAATTTCCAACTTCTCCGCACAAAATCTCGGTTCCCATAAATACGGGCGAATCAAAGAAGGTTTTCATGCCGGCATGAAAATGGTATGGTGTCTGTGCATCCCGTTTTGTATTATTTATATTTTCTTCGGCAGATACCTTCTTCTTTTATTTATGGAAAGAAATTCCGTGGCAGCTCTTATGACCGGAAAAGAATTTTTATGGATATTATCTCCGTTTTATTTTGTCATATCCGTTAAATTAGTTGCAGATGGTATACTCAGGGGCGTAAGTGCCATGCGTCAATTCATGGCCGCGACATTTACGGATTTAATTCTTCGAGTGGTTTTAGCTTTTGTTCTTTCAGATTTAACAAGTTCTGCAATCGGCATTTGGTGCGCATGGCCAATCGGCTGGACAGTCTCCATGATTCTTTCTGTTTCTTTTTACAAGAAAGAATATAAAAAATATGCATTGGACTAATTTTCTCAAAAATGATTTAGAAATCAAAGAGCAGCTGTAAACCATGTAATATCCATCAGGCACAACAGACGAATATTTTGAAGCTTCCTATGAAGAATATCTCGTTACGGTATGCGCTCAGCCAATTATCCCCACCAATGGGGAGCGTGCAGCTGTCCGGCAGTCAGCCGGATAAGGAACGGCAAAATTTTTACACTTCTTCTACGTCTTTATCTCACATGAGCAAAAGCGGAAGGGATTATTCTATACAATATAAGAAAAATATGCTATACTGTATCCATCAATAGTTTGCAGAAAGGCAGGGTGATCTTATGGATATCGCAAGATTGTCCATGGCTATGTCTACCGCAGAGACAAGCAGTGCCTATGGTGTTGCTATGTTAAGCAAATCCCTGGATCAGGCTTCCTCCACAGGAGCACAGATCGTAGGAATGATGGACGCCGCAGCTATGGAGTTGTCCGTCAACCCCCATATCGGAGCCAACTTTGATATGACGGTATAGTTGGATGACGCCAAAAGGAACCGGTACTGCCGGTTCCTTTTTCTATCCTCTTATCTGATTTGTGCATTACAAAATAAATTCCAGATTCATATATCCAAGACACAGCACCGCCGCTACAATAAAAGGAATACTGATCAGGTACTCTCCCTGCTCTTCTCTCTGCGTGCGGAAACTTCTGACATTTTCCACCCTTCCCTCATTCTTGGCCATCCAGGCCAGCACACAGACCGCAATGGGCGTTGTGACTGCCGCAATTATCAGATAGATGCTCATAGCCGCCATCAATTCCTCATTGGAAATCTCCTGCGCATCTGCCAGCCCGCCGCCATAGAAAGTATTCATCAGCCAGTCGGAAAAATACATCATGCAGACCGAAGAAGAATTAAAAATCATGTGACAGAACGCAGACGACCACAGGCTGCCTGTAACTTCCACCAGCATAGACAGGAAAATGCCGATGCCAAACGCATAAATTGCCTGGTTAAAATTCATATGCATCAGTCCGAAAGCCAGGGAAGATAACAGCACCGCCCCCAGCATCCTGCCGGTTTTCTTATAGCTGCTGTACAACACGCCGCGAAATACGAATTCTTCACAGAAAGGCCCATAGACTCCTATCAAAAGCCACATGACCGGAAACGATATCCCCAAAATATCTCCATGCATGGATGCCACCGCATTTTCTGCAAAAAACATGGAGAAAGCATTGAGTACCGTCACCAGAGGCATGATCAATACCGTAAAAAGAATAATCATGAAAAAAGTGGAAATCTTTATCTTACGAAATCCCAACGCCTCATTAAAACGGCTCTTCATGGGTAACAGAAAAAGAATCGCCGGTACGATAATAATGCCCTCACTCACAAGGCAATTGGTAATCATGTTAAATTCAATCCTGTCCCTTATCATAAAAATAAGATACACGACTGCAATATGGACCAGAATAATGGTCAGAAACAACCAGTTTGCTTTTTTACTTTTCATTCTTCTCTACACTCTCCACAGTCTTAATCCGCCGAATCGCCTTCTCTGTTATCGTTATCTTACCGGCTTTGAGCAGATGCCCCACAGCACGTTTGAACTCATTCTTACTCATCTGCATCTCTCTGCGGATTACCTCCGGTGACGCCTTGTCATTAAAAGGCAGAACCCCGTCAAAGCTGTCAATGATCTCCAGAACCCGCTGGGCATCCTGCCCAATCTGTAAATAGGCCTTCTCCCGGATACTGAGGTTGAGTTTACCATCTTCTTTCACCTCTGTGACACGGGCATTGACGGTATCTCCCACTTCCACGGCCCCGTACAGTTCCTGTTTGGGAATCAGTCCCGAATATCTGTCATCCACCGCCACAAAAGCACCGAAATTCCGGCTGATCTCATAGACCGTACCCGTCACCCGGTCTTCTTTGGCATAAGGGCTGTCGGTCTCCAGATAGGGATACACATTCATAGTGGCACAGAGCCTGTCACTCTTATCTATATAAAGTGCTGCCAGACACTCTTCCCCTGCCTCGACTCTTCTGGTCTGTTCCTTGAACGGCAGCAGCAGATCTTTCTCCAGACCCCAGTCCAGAAAGGCACCGATCTTACCCACCTCGGCCACTTTCAGCCAGGCTACACCGCCGAGTGTAATCTTCGGCATATTGGTGGTGGCAATCAGTCTGTCCTTGGAATCCCGGTACACAAAGACTTCTATCCTATCACCTGTCTGTGCCTCCTGCGGCACCTGTTTCTTGGGAAGGAGCACTTTATCCTCTCTGTTCTCGCCGTCTCCCAGATAAACACCGAACTCTACTTTCTTTACAATCTCTAATGTCTGTATTTCTCCCAATCGAATCATTACAATCCTCACCCTGCTATCTCTACAATACAATATGGTTTTCCGTCCTCGTTGTTCAAGGATATCACATAAGTTCCGTCACCACCGCACACCACCGGGTATATCATGTCTCCCAGCATTGCCTGAATCTTATATTCCACACGAAGCTGCTTCACTTCAAAGCCTTCCGGAATATAATCCATTGCCATACGCACATACTGTCCGTTATTGACATGGTGATTAGTATCCAGATGATGCGGTTTCACCGTAAAGGCTTCCTCCGCCCTGCCCTCCGCCGGCACTGTAATCTTGCGGGGCGCATACGCCATCGGATATTTCTCCTCCAACACATACCCATTTAACATCTTCTCATTGGGTTTGACCGGCACCATCTTCTCCGTATCCATCAGGCTCCAGATAGAATTAGCATAAGCTAGTACTTCTCCCTTTGCCGTCTTCATCTCAAAGTTACGGCAACCTATAAACCCACGAAACTCATAGGGGACTGTGCCAATCACAATCTGTTCATACACCTTCGGATATCTGTTCACACAAATCTGCCACGCAGACAGAAGCCATACCTGATGAATCTGCTTGAAATACTCCACGCCAAGACCTATATCTTCGGAATGAAAGGTGGAACAGTCCTGAAAATAATCCAGAAGCGACTGTAAGGTCATCCTTCCATCCTCTCCCACTTCACTATATCGCACTCTGCTCTCAAATGTATACACTTATTTTTCCTCTTTCAATAACTTTTTTAAATCCGGGAATATCTCAATGCTCCTTGCCAGGATTCCCTTCATATGGGCAATGGCAATCCCATAATTGGTAATCGGCACCCCTTCTTCCAGCGCGCATTTCATCCGCCGCCGTACTTCTCTCTCATTAAGCATACAGCCTCCGCAGTGAATGACCATGGCATAAGGTGTCAAATCTTCCGGGAATCCCATACCGGAAGAAGTCTCAATGACCAGTTCTTTCCCGGTGTATTTCTTCAGGAACCGGGGAATCTTCACCGTGCCGATATCATCACACTGTCTGTGATGGGTACAGCCTTCCGCAATCAGGATCCTGTCTCCGTCCCGCAGCCTGTCTATCGCCGCCACTCCCTGCACCGCTGCAGTAAGCAGTCCCTTATAACGCGCCATCAGAATAGAAAAGGATGTCAAAGGAATCTCTGTAGGCACCACTGCTGCCACTTCCTCAAAAACCTGACTGTCCGTGATGACCAGCGCTGGTTTCTCTCCCAGCTTATCCAGGGTTTGTGCCAGTTCACTCTCCCGCACCGCCACAGAAACTGCCCCCGCTTCCAGAATATCCCGGATAGTCTGCTGCTGAGGCAGAATCAGCCTGCCCTTAGGGGCCGCCGAATCAATCGGTACCACCAGCACGATCACATCCAGAAGATGCACCAGATCCCCCACTACCCTACAGGATTTATCCTCTGTGACCGGCAGAGCGGCAATCCTCTCTTTCAACATCTGAATATTTTCGTTGCAGCGGGCACTCACATAAACCGGCTTCCATCCATCTTTATAAGATGCATCCGGCGGCTCTATGGTCCGCTCCGCCTCCTGTATCAGATCACTCTTATTGACGGCAATGATATAGGGAATCTCTTTCTCCCGGAAAAGTGTAAGCAGCTGCATATCGCAGGATGTCATCCCGTCCTGTGCGTCCACCACCAGCACCGCCACATCCGTTTTATTAAGTATCTGCTTCGTCTTCTTTATCCGCAGTTCCCCCAGACTGCCCTCATCATCAAACCCGGGGGTATCCATGATCATGACGGGGCCCATGGGCAGAAGTTCCATAGACTTATAAACCGGATCGGTGGTGGTCCCCCTGACTTCCGAAACCACGGAAAGTTCCTGTCCCGTAACACAATTTACCAGACTGGATTTCCCCACATTCCTTCTGCCAAAGAAGCCGATATGAACCCGCTCGCCCGACGGTGTATCATTCATTCCCATAATATCTTAAGCCTTCCTGTCCTTATCTATTCTAACACAACTTTCCTCGATTGGCACACCTGATATACTGTGAATCCGTATCTTTCTCTTAAAACCGGAAATCCCGCATCCCTTCCGCAATTTTCTTCAGATGATCCTTTGCAATCTCTCTCACCTGCTCCTTCGGGATATTGGCAAGCTCCGCCTCTATCAATGCTTCCCCGATGGCCTTCGTCTCCTCGGACGCATAATCCATCAGATACTCTTTCAACGTCATCAGCGCATTGGGGTGACAACAGTTCTGAATCTGTCCGGTTTTACACAGACTCATAAACCGATCTCCGGTTCTGCCCTCTCTGTAACACGCCGTACAGAAGGAGGGAATATATCCCAGCTCCATCAGCCATTTAATCACTTCATCCAGCGTCCTCTGGTCTGATACATCAAACTGTTCCGTATCCGTAGGCCTCTCTTTCTCGGTATAACCACCCACAGATGTTCTGGAAGCACCGGAAATCTGGGAGACTCCCAGACGAATCACTTTTTCCCGGACTGCCTGGCTTTCCCTGGTGGAAATAATCATTCCCGTATAGGGCACTGCAATCCGGATCAAAGCGCAGAGCTTTGCAAAAATCTCATCATCTATCCCGTTATCAAACGCAGAAGGGTCTATGTCGTCCGCATGTTTAACCCGCGGCACACTGATCGTATGAGGCCCAACACCGTGCACCGCCTCTAAATGTTCCGCATGCATAAGAAGCCCCGCGAACTCATACTTATACAGTTCCAGGCCGAACAAAACACCCAGTCCCACATCGTCCATACCGCCTTCCATGGCCCGGTCCATAGCCTCGGTGTGATAATTGTAATCATGTTTAGGGCCTGTAGGATGGAGTTTTAGATAACTCTCTTTATGATAAGTCTCCTGAAACAAAATATACGTACCGATGCCTGCTTCTTTTAACATGCGGTACTCTTCCACCGTAGCGGCCGCAATATTCACATTCACCCGGCGGATGGCCCCATTCTTATGCTGGATGGAATAAATGGTCTTAATGCACTCCAGAATATACTCAATGGGATTATTCTGCGGATCTTCCCCTGCCTCAATGGCAAGCCTTTTATGCCCCATGTCCTGCAAGGCGATCACTTCCTGCCTGACCTCATCCTGAGTCAGCTTCTTACGCGGGATTGTCCTGTTTTTCATATGATAGGGACAGTAGACACAGCCATTCACACAATAGTTCGACAGATACAGCGGCGCAAAGATGACAATTCTGTTGCCGTAATAGGCCAGCTTAATCTCCTCCGCCAACGCATAGATCTTCTCCAGAATCTCCGGATCCTCACAGGCCAAAAGCACCGACGCCTCTCTATGGGTCAGCCCGGTGCAGACTGTGGTGCTCCCTTCCCGTCGGGGCCTGGCCTTCTCAAGAATCTGTGCAATCAGTTCCCGATTATCCTTATTCTCCTGTGCATAAGCAAGCGTTGCCAGAATCTCCTCATGGTCAATAAAATCATCTGCACATAGTGACTTTGGATCATACATCGTTTCCTACCTTCTTTCTGTAAACATTTAACTTATCTTTTACCTGTAACTGCCTCCGGAGAAACATTCGCCTCCAGGCGGCTGTCCCCTCTGTCAACCACCACCTGATAACCGGCGGCCGCCACGCGGCGTTTCAGATCCTCAAGGCCCTCGGCCGACTCCTCTTTCGTGCACAGCTTATTGTCATACAGACTGTATTGTCCACGCACCCCGACCGGAGACAGATTCGGCATGACCACGTTGGCTCCCGCCTTCAATCCCAGTTCCCTGCCTTCAGGATGAATTGTGCCAAGCGCCGTGGTCGCCGGAAGCAAGGTCTTGGGCAAAACCAGTCTGGTGAGTGCTGCCATGGTGAGCGTCTGTGTCAGACTCCCCTGCGCATAATCTCCAAACGGCGTGTCATGGTGCGGAATAAACGGCCCGATGCCCACCATCTGCGGCTGAAACTCCCGCAAGAAGCGCATGTCCGCAATCAATGCTTCCGTGCTCTGATAAGGAGAGCCCACCATGAATCCGCAACCGGTCTGATACCCAATCTGCTTTAAATCCCACAGGCATTGTATCCTGTGTTCATAACTTAATATCGGCGGGTGAATCTTCCCATAATGTTCCTTTGAGGCCGTCTCATGACGCAGCAGATATCTGTCTGCTCCCGCCTGGTACCACGCTTCGTAATCTTCTCTCTCCCGCTCTCCCAGGGAAAGCGTCACCGCGCAGTCCGGATATCGTTCTTTTATCTTTCTCACCATCCTGGCTACCCGTTTCGTGGTAAAAAATGCATCTTCACCGCCCTGTAATACGAAGGTGCGAAACCCCAGAACATATCCCCTCTCACAGCAGGACAGTATTTCTTCTTCCGACAACCGGTAGCGCCCGGCCCGGGCGTTGCTTCTCCGGATTCCGCAATAAAGGCAGTCATTCCGGCAATAACTGGATATCTCTATCAATCCTCTGATATAGACATCTGTTCCATAATACTGTCTGCGTACTTCATCAGCCTTATGGTAAAGCAATTCCCTGTCATAGGAGCCTTCAATCAGAAACCGCCACTCCTGCTCTGACAGCTCATAGCCTGATGCAAGCTTATCAAGCAATCCTCTTATCCTCTCTCCGTCCGGCAAATCAAAACCCGCCCGTCCAATCATTCCATTCTTATCCCCTCTACTCATCCGGCCATTCACTGACCACACTGGAAAAAGCTATCTTACTGTTGACCCCCGGCACTTTGCCAATCTTCCCTGACAGAGCATTGATCACATCCTGGGGCGCATCCATCGCCACACTGATAATGTGAATCCCGCACTTCCGGTAGGGGAGCCCCATTCTGCCAATGATATACTGCCCGTACTCATGAAGCAGGGCATTTAGTTTTTCCACGGAATCCGTGTCCTCCACAATAATGCTCAAAGTCGCTACTCTGGTCTGCATCCGGCCACCGCCTTTCCTGATCATACACTCTTCTCATCTGACAACAGGCATCCATATATACACAAAAGCTGCATCTCTCCATAGAAAGATACAGCCTGTAGACATACTATTCCTGTGATTCGTGCTGCTCTTTCATCTCAAACCCTGTTTTCGATGTCAGACATGCGTTAATATATCCAAAGTGTAGCATATGACGAATCTTTTGACAATACCCGGCAAAATCACCTGTCCATCCCGGTGTTAATCCTGCGAATCACACGGCACGGCTTCCCCACTGCCAGGGAATTTTCGTCAAAAGAAACCTCTCATTCCACTTCCAATACCACCGCCTGATATCCCTGCATATGCAGAATCCCATCATCTATATGTAGTTCCTTTACATTATTGAGTACCTCTTTGTTCATCTGCCCTGTCAGCTTAATATCAGCCGCCACAGACTGATAATTGGCCGCCACCAGAAGTGTCTTATCCGCACTCTTCCTGTAAAACACCATCACATTCTCATCCTCCTGGGACACCAGTATCAGATCGCCGTAAACAATGGTTTCTTTATATTCTGCACTTTTACGCAGCGCCGCCAGTTTCTTATAAAAGGCAAGAACAGAATCCTCATCCGCCTGCTGGGCCTTTACATTAATCTGTTTATAGTTGGGATTCACGGCAAGCCACGGTCTGCCGGTGGTAAAGCCGGCATTTTCACTGTCATCCCACTGCATGGGAGTCCTGGCATTGTCACGGCAGTATTTACCCACCGCTTCTATGGCCTGCTTCGGTGTAAGTCCGGCCTCCAGGGCCACCTGATACTCGTGCATGGTGGAGCAGTCATCTACTTCCTCTATGGAAGCAAAAGTCTTATTCTCCATGCCTATTTCCTGTCCTTCGTAGATAAACGGAAGACCCTTTACCATGAAAGAGAGCAGGGCAAGCATCTTCTTACCCTCCACACAGCACTCTCCCTCCGGCAGATAGTGGCTGACACCCCTGGGTTCATCATGATTCTCAATAATATTGGAATAAAATCCGATATCTCCCAGTCTTTTCTGACTCTGATACACGGCTTTAATATACTCTTTGGCCTGAACCGGTTTTCTGCGATACCAGCCCGCAGGATCACCTCCAAGTAAAGCCGTACCGAAGTCAAACATGGACGAAAAATATCCGTCATCACCTACGAAATCCGTAATCTCATCCTCGTCTGCATCAAACACCTCGCCCACTGAAAAAGAGTCATGCCGACGAAATGTCCGTTCTTGCAGTTCTCTTAAGAATCTGCCTATCCCCTTCGCTTCTTGCAGCATACACTGAATGGAACAAAGGCCGTCTGCACGGTCTGCCGGATAGTCGTGGAATACTTCCGGTTTCTTGATATTGATGATGGCGTCAATCCTGAAACCGCCCAGCCCCTTATCCAGCCACCAGTTTACCATCTTGTAGACTTCCTCCCGGACTTCTTCATTTTCCCAGTTTAAATCCGGCTGTTTCTTATGAAATACATGCAGGTAATATTTATCCTCATGGCCCGGCAGTTTATCCCAGGCTGGGCCGCCAAAGTAAGAACGCCAGTTGGTGGGAAGCTTATCTTCCTGCCCCGCATCCACAATATAGAAATATTTACCGTACTTCCCGTCAGGATCCTCACAGGCTTTCAGGAACCATTCATGCTCATCGGAGCAGTGATTGACCACCAGATCCATCAGGATATACATATCCCGTTTCTTTGCTTCGGCAATCAGTTCCTCCATATCTTCCATGGTTCCAAACCGGGGATCAATGCCGTAGTAATCAGCAATATCATATCCCTCATCCGCCAACGGGGAAGGATAAATCGGTGAAAGCCAGACAATATCTACCCCCAGGTCTTTCAAATAATCCAGTTTACTGATAATCCCCTGAAGGTCTCCGATGCCATCTCCATTGGAATCGCAAAAGCTCTTGGGATATATCTGATATGCCACCTTATCATGCCACCATTTTTTCTTCATTCCTGTCAACCTCTTTTCTGACTGCATCTTAATTGCTGCATCCTTTATTGTTATCTTATTTCTGCCAGATAGCAACTGCCTCGTAAGGCCTCAATGCCCGGATATCTTCCGCCTCTTCTCTCCCATAATTGGAAATCAGGACTTCTCCCTCTGTGCATCCTGCCTCCGATGGAATATCCAGCGTCTGCTCCTCTTTCGTAAAGTTACACAGCACCAGAAGTTTCTGCTCTCCTAACGTCCTCATGTAGGCAAATACCGAAGGGCTCTCTTCCATCAGCAACCTGTAATCACCGTACACTATAATATCGTGCTCCTTGCGCAGGCTGATCAATTTCTTGTAATAAGAGAATACAGACTCCGAATCCTGCTGCTGTGCTTTCGCATTAATCTCCTTATAGTTGGGGTTCACGCCAATCCATGGTTCTCCTGTACTGAAACCCGCATTTTCGCTGTCATCCCACTGCATGGGTGTCCTGGCATTGTCACGCCCCCTGTGCTGGAAACATCTAATCAGTTCTTCCGGTTCTCTCGTGTGATTTTCCACCACCAGTTCCTGATAGGCATTTAAAATCTCCAGATCCCGAAACTGTGACATTTCCGTAAACGGGTAGTTGGTCATCCCCAGTTCTTCACCCTGATAGACATAAGGTGTTCCCTCCATCATATGCAGACAGGTTGCCAGCATCTTTGCAGACCGTTCCCTGTACGCATCACTGTCATTGCCAAACCTGGATACGGATCTGGGCTGGTCATGGTTGCAGAAAAACAGACTGTTCCATCCTACCCCGTGCAGTCCTGTCTGCCATTTGGATAAAATCATTTTTAAACTTAACAGAGAGGCTGGTCTGGTATTCCACTTAGTCTCCTCGTCCATACCCTCCACATGCTCAAACTGAAATACCATATTCAGTTCATGCTCACCGTAACCGGTATATTTCTTCGCTTCCTCCACAGTCACGCCGGGCGTCTCACCTACCGTCAGCAGATCGTATTTAGAAAGCACTTTCTCATTCATCTCTTTCAGATATTGATGCACATGAGGGCCGTTACACACATAGGGGCCGAAATCGCCATACAATGCACCGTCTGCCATCTCACCGTCCGGCAGTCCCTCTACCTTGGAAATCATACTGATCACATCCATGCGGAAACCGTCTATTCCCTTATCGCACCACCAGCGCATCATATCAAAGACTTCCTCCCGCACAACTTCATTATCCCAGTTCAAATCGGGCTGTTTACGGGAGAACATATGGAGATAGTACATCTTTGTCGCTTCATCATACTGCCAGGCAGAACCGCTGAAACAGGAACCCCAGTTGTTGGGCGGCACATTGCCCTCCTTACCCTCGCGCCAGATATAGTAATCCCTGTAAGGATTGTCTTTGTTCTTACGGCTCTCCACAAACCACTGATGTTCATCGGAAGTATGGTTCACCACCAGATCCATGACAATGCGAAGTCCCCTGGCATGTGCCTGCTTCAGCATCTCATCAAAGTCCTCCATGGTGCCGAACTCTTTCATAATCGCTCTGTAATCACTGATATCATACCCATTGTCATCATTGGGCGACTGATAGACCGGCGAAAGCCAGATCACATCAATCCCCAGATCTTTCAGATAGTCCAGTCTCTGCGTGATCCCTGCAATATCACCGATGCCGTCCCCGTTGCTGTCCATAAAACTGCGGGGATAAATCTGATACACTACCGCTTCTTTCCACCATGCTTTTTCCATTACCTTCTCCATCCTTTCTCCCTTTCCGTCCGTCTGTTATGAAGACTACGCTATTTTTTCTCTTTTTGTTAAATTATATTTGTTTTTTGTATTATTATTTGTAACTTATGCGCATAAGTTACCTTTCTATAGCGTAGCACTTTGGATGGGTACAGTCAATATCTTTTTATTTTTCTTGTCAAAAAATTAATTATCCAAACACAAAAGGGCTCGGATTACCCGAGTCCCTTTATAGTCAAACTATATAATGCATATATCTATGTACCTGCTTATATTATTCACGCTTTACTGCTTAACCACAATTTTTTCTGCATGTGCCGAAACCGCAAACATTTTATTATAGGCATCTTTCTTCCAATTTGGCCATTCGTTTATTGTTTTATTTACCTTTTCATAAGATTCCTGGGGATTCCAACTTTTTTCATTTACTTTTGTTACTTCCATTTTGTCCATTTTCCTTTCCAATTTGATTGATTTCCTCAGTGTACTGTTTATGCGCACTTTGTTCCATTTCTATATAATTCATCAAGGACATAGGATTCCTTAAACTTGCTTTACTCCTGTCCCATTGAATCACATACCCATCTTTGTTTTTTCTATTACGTGAATACCATCTGATGGAGTGCATTGAAAACAAATCAATAAAACGGTGCGGTCCAACTCCCTTAAAGGGAATAAAAAGTACTTTCTTCTCACTATCCTGCCCATTTTGGGAAATTTCATTCGGATAAAATTCTAAAGCTTTGCTTTTGGGATACGGCTCAATATAAATCACCTTTTTAATGCCTGCTGCAATAATATGTTTTGCACAATTATGACAAGGAAAGGTAGTCATATACATAGAACATTCTTTCGTGGAAATACCATTCCGCGCGCACATCATAAGTGCTTCCATCTCTCCATGTACAACTCTGCCAAATTCTGTCAAGGAGCCAAGCCCTGTTGACTTTATTTTTGCTATATTTTCATCTGTATCAGGGAAATCCAATTCTTTTAAAATATCTATAATTATTTTCTTCTGTTGAATTTTGTTTGAATCATAGCCGCCATCAAATTTGTAGTCTCTTCCATTATCTTCGTCTTCATATTCTCCCTCTTGGTTATAAACCGGCCAATATAACCCGCCAAAAGCCTTTGGGCAGTCGTTAACACCTTCTGCCAGAATCTCATGGTCTTTTGTAACCACAACTCCAATTTGTCTGGATAAATCGGCCGATCTCAACGAAGCAACATATGCTCTGAACATTGCATATTCCTCAAATGTCGGCGTTATAAATGGATCTCCAAACAATAAATCTAACAGCCTGAATATATGTCCCTGTGTTTCTTTAGGACTATCCCCTGCACTGATAAAATAATCTGCCTGCTGATACACATCCCCTGTATGCTGCCCATTCTTTTCTTTTTCATTATTGTCACGATCCAGAATGGTTTGCGCACTATTTTCAGACATCCCCTTACGGCGCACTAAATATCTCTTGCGGTTCTCATATGTATCTGAAATACCTATAAGATGAAACCCCTCTCCATAAGTATATCTTAAAAACTCAACCTCATCAGGATGTTTAATGGAATCAATAATATACGCATTTCTTGGCTGAGGCCCCTCATTATTTTTTCTATAATTGTCATAAATATATGCCGCTACACCCTTCATAAGAATTGCTGCATCTTCAGTCTTTTTACGAATCTCATTCCCCTTATCCATAAAAAAACTGATACGTTCATATTCATTGCCAGAATGATCAAGCAAATCTACAACAAATTTAGATAAAATATGTTCAGATACTTTGATTATATTGGTTTTATAATTAAATTGTTTTAAACTATCTATAATACATGACTTTATATCAGAAGAATCTGTCCCAACCGGACTAACAATTCCAATTACTAATTCACTGTCATTGTTAGAATTTCTATTCATCATCTGTATCCTTTACTCTGTGTATACCTTTATCTTCCAATATATCTATATATAGTAGTATATCACATCCTGCTACATATATCTAGTATTAGTTGCCACATTATTCAGCTTCTGCCAAAGTCTAATATTATCAACTTTCCCGGCTCTCAATGATGTGCCCTCAAATCATTATACAAAACATACGTTCTGTTTTCAAGTTGTGTTTTTAGAAATCCTTATACTTTATCATGTATCTCCCCATGCAGCTCCTGCAAGGACTTCACTTCACTGCCCTTATGGGTTTTCAGATAATGGATGCCTTCCGCTGTCACCTTGGCCGCCGCTACCGTGGTGATATAAGGTGCTTTCGCCTTGATCGCGGCCTTACGGAGATAGCTGTCATCATATACACTGTCCTTACCAACAGGCGAATTAATGATAAGATCAAAGTCCCCATTGGTAATCATATCTCCCACATTGGGACGACCCTCATAAAGCTTCTTCGCTCTCGTGGCCGGAATCCCCGCCGCCGTAATCAGATTGTAAGTTCCTTCCGTGGCCACGATCTTGAATCCGTCCTCCGCAAGAAGCTTCGCCACTTCCAGCACTTCATCCTTATCCTTCTTATTCACGGAAATAAGCACCGTTCCTTCCAAAGGCAGTTTGGACTGCACAGCCTCCTGAGCTTTGTAAAATGCCTCCCCATAGGAACGGGACAACCCTAAGACTTCTCCTGTGGAACGCATTTCCGGTCCTAAGATCGGATCTACCTCCGGGAACATATTGAAAGGGAATACCGCTTCTTTCACCCCATAATTGGGAATCACCTGCTCCTTTAAGTCCGGTATGGGGGAAGGACGCCCTGTAATCTCCGACGTAATGATATCCGTTGCCAACGGCACCATACGAATATTGCAGACCTTGGATACCAGGGGTACTGTACGGGATGCTCTCGGATTAGCCTCCAGCACGAATACCTTGCCGTTCTCGATGGCATACTGCATGTTCATTAGGCCCTTAACGTGCATCTCTTCCGCAATCTTTCTGGTGTATTCCTTGATGGTCTCCACGCTCTCCTCCGGAATATGCACGGAAGGAATGATGCAGGCCGAGTCACCGGAATGGATGCCGGCCAGTTCAATATGCTCCATCACCGCAGGCACAAAGGCATGGGAACCGTCGCTGATGGCATCTGCCTCACATTCCAGTGCATGGTTCAGGAACCGGTCAATCAGGATCGGCCGATCCGGCGTCACGCCCACTGCCGCGTTCATATATTCTGTCATACTGTCATCGTCATACACCACTTCCATGCCTCTGCCGCCCAGTACATAAGAAGGACGAACCATCACCGGATACCCGATCTGAGCCGCAATGCCAAGGGCTTCCTCCACCGTGGTGGCCATCCCTGACTCCGGCATGGGTATCTCCAGTTTCTCCATCATGGCACGGAACTGGTCCCGGTCCTCCGCCAGGTCAATGACAGACGGAGAAGTGCCTAAGATACGGACACCGTTCTTTTCCAGTTCGGACGCCAGATTAAGCGGCGTCTGTCCGCCAAACTGGGCAATCACGCCAAGCGGCTTTTCTTTGTTATAGATACTTAAGACATCCTCTAAAGTAAGCGGCTCGAAGTACAGCTTATCGGAGGTGTCATAGTCGGTAGACACTGTCTCCGGATTACAGTTGACAATGATTGTCTCAAATCCCAGCTTCTTAAGAGCCATCGCCGCATGGACACAGCAATAATCGAACTCAATACCCTGTCCGATCCGGTTGGGGCCGCCGCCCAGAATCATAATCTTGGATTTTTCTTCATTGACCGGATTCTTGTCCGGTGCATTATATGTGGAATAGAAATATGCGCTGTTTTCTGTGCCGCTGACATGCACACCTTCCCAGGCCTCTTCCACTCCCAGGGCAATACGGCGGTTACGGATATCCTCCTCGGGAATCTCCAGCAGCTGGCTTAAGTATTTATCGGAGAAACCGTCTTTCTTGGCTGTAATCAGCATGTCATCCGGAAGCATACCGCCTTTGTGCTGCAAAATCGCTTCCTCTTCCTCCACCAGCTCCTTCATCTGCTCGATAAAGTACGCTTTCACTTTGGTAATCTCATATATTTCCTCCACCGTTGCCCCCTTGCGAAGCGCCTCATACATGAGGAAATGCCGTTCGCTGGAAGGTGTGATCAGCCGATGGAACAGTTCTTCTTTAGACAGAGTATCAAAGTCCCTGGCGTGTCCCAGACCATAACGCCCCGTCTCCAGAGAGCGGATTGCCTTCTGAAAAGCCTCTTTATAGGTCTTGCCAATACTCATAACCTCACCTACGGCACGCATCTGGGTCCCCAGCTTGTCCTCCACGCCCTTAAACTTCTCAAAGGCCCAGCGGGCAAACTTAATGACCACATAATCGCCGTCCGGCACATATCGATCCAAAGTTCCATATTTTCCACAGGGAATATCTTTCAGGGTAAGACCTGCCGCCAGCATAGAAGATACCAACGCAATGGGGAATCCCGTCGCCTTGGACGCCAGTGCGGAAGAACGGGAAGTCCGAGGATTAATCTCAATGACAATAATCCGGTCTGTTACCGGATCGTGGGCAAACTGTACATTCGTGCCGCCAATCACCTGTACCGATTCCACAATCTTGTATGCCTGCTCCTGCAACCGTTTCTGACAATCCTCGGAAATGGTCAGCATAGGCGCCGAACAGAAGGAATCGCCCGTGTGTACGCCCAGGGGATCAATGTTTTCAATAAAACATACGGTGATGATGTTATTGTCTGCATCCCGCACCACTTCCAGCTCCAGTTCCTCCCAGCCAAGGATGGATTCCTCCACCAGAACCTGACCCACCAGGCTGGCCTGCAAACCTCTGGCACATACCACCTTCAGCTCGTCCCTGTTATACACAAGACCGCCGCCTGCACCGCCCATGGTATAGGCAGGGCGAAGGACTACAGGATACCCTAGCTTCTCCGCGATGGAAAGCGCTTCTTCCACCGAATAAGCCACCTCGCTGCGGGCCATCTCAATGCCCAGCTTGTTCATGGTCTTCTTAAATTCTATACGGTCTTCCCCGCGCTCAATGGCATCCACCTGTACACCGATGACCTTCACATTATATTTATCCAGAATACCCGCTTTATTTAATTCCGCACACAAATTAAGCCCGGACTGCCCTCCCAGATTCGGGAGCAGCGCATCAGGGCGTTCCTTTGCAATAATCTGTTCCAAACGTTCTACATTAAGCGGCTCAATATAAGTCACATCCGCTGTCTCAGGATCCGTCATGATCGTAGCCGGATTGGAATTGACGAGCACAATCTCATATCCTAACTTCCGAAGCGCCTTACACGCCTGTGTCCCTGAATAATCAAACTCGCAGGCCTGTCCGATAATGATCGGGCCTGAACCGATAATCAGCACCTTATGAATGTCTGTTCTGCGCGGCATAAATATCCTCCCATCTCCCCTGTGCTGCAAATCTGCATACCTGTGCAGACCTGCCTGTGATACTTCACAGTCTATTCTTCACTTCTGTCGATTTTCGTTGCTGTTCATCATTTTATCACCAGATACGCAGGGGTGTCAATTCGGTTGCACCATTATTACATACTGCTTATGAAACTATAGCAGACTACATCTTCCCGTTCTGTCCCTCATCTTCCGCCTTCCCAAGCAGATACAGAAAGACAATAGCCGGTATCTTCATAATCGGCACTTTCGTATCGTGCGCCGTAAGTCCAAAATCATCAAGATGTTTTGTAATCAAAAATGCCTGCGTAATTCCAGCGGATTCATCCCTGCATAGTTCCACGACTGCATCCGTCTGGGGAATATGGGAATTGTTACGGTATTTCACTTCACACAAGATTTTCTCCCGGGGAAGTTCCACCACCACATCCACCTCTTCCTGGTTATCTTTTGCCTTTCTGAAATAACCGACCTATGCCGTACTTCCCTGATAGAATGATATAATATGCTTATAAACATTTGTCTCCACCATCACACCAAGTTCCTTTTCATCAGACCCATCAGAAGCGGACTCCTGATATTGAACAAAGAAAGAACATCCCGCTTAATCACTTTATCCACCACATCTTCACGCAACATTCTCTGAGCATACATATCGTCATCTGACAACACCAGTTCCGGAAAACCGCCAATCATCAGATAGCGGTTAAAATGATTGACAAGCGATACAAATCTGTTCATTAGGTCACTAAGCTGCGCACCGCTCATTTTCAACAACTTTGAAGGGCACAGATGATCTGGCAGGACAAGCTCATCAAGCTGACGCAGTCTGCAATATTCATAAGACGACATAATAGGAATTTTAAGGACACTCCATCTGCCTGTACCACTGTCCGCAGCACCTTTTTCCAAAACGGGACTCGCTGAACCTGTGGCCATAAGACGAAAATCCTTTCTGCTGTCATAAATAACCTTCATCCACAGTTCCCAGTTCTCTGTATATTGAATCTCGTCCAGAAAAACATACCTGATTCCCTCAATAGGATACATTGCCTCATAGATAGACAGAATACTTTCCACATCCATAAGCTTGATAATCGGATAATTTTTAATTATTTACATACAGCATTGACAATCTTACCACAATCCGCTAAGATGATAGCAAGTACTTGCATGGAGGCGCTGAAATGGATGAAACAAGTCAAAAAATCATAGATGCAACCATGGCCTTAATCCGCGACAAAGGATATGTGGCCACCACAACAAAGGATATTGCACACGCAGCCGGTGTCAATGAATGTACCCTGTTTCGTAAATTTGAGAGCAAGAAAGACATTGTTCTCCAGGGTGTCTCCCAGGAAAAATGGCGGGCGGACGTCACACCGGAACTTTTTCAGAACGTGAAGTGGGAACTGGAATCAGACCTGAAAATGTTTATGAATGTCTACATGGGCAAAATCACCCCGGACTTCGTAAACCTCTCCATCGGTCTGCGGGCACCGCAGCTTTACGACGAGACTGCGCCTTTGATCATGAGAGTGCCGCAGGCCTTTGTATCTTCTCTGACAAAATATTTTCGGAAAATGGCGGAGCTTGGCAATATTGCCCCCTGCGATTATGAGACCCTGGCCATGACAGTTTTTTCTTCCACTTTCGGATACACTTTCCTATCCGCGTCTTTTGACACGGCACTTGCTAAGACTGACAGAGAATCGTTTATCAATAACAGTGTTAAGGTCCTTGTAAATGGTATAGCCAAACCTTAATCCGATATTCATACAGGCATATTTATGGCGCTGTCCGTTCAGTGCCATTTATAATACCCGGAATGATAGCATGTACTTGCATGCGCAAATAATCAAAAATCAAAAGGAGATTTTCTTATGAACATCACAGGTGCAGAATTATTTGTAAAAGCCCTCAGGGCAGAGCATGTAGACACTCTCTTTGCGTATCCCGGAGGTCAGGTCATAGATTTGTTTAACGCGCTTTATGATGAGGAAGCTATCCAGGTTATTCTGCCGCGCCACGAGCAGGGGCTGATTCATGCCGCAGACGGTTATGCGCGTTCCACAGGGAAACCCGGCGTATGTCTGGTGACCAGCGGACCAGGTGCCACCAATCTGGTAACCGGCATCGCAACCGCTCACTATGACAGCGTCCCTCTGGTATGCTTTACAGGTCAGGTACCCACGGGATTAATCGGCAGCCATGCCTTCCAGGAAGTGGACATTGTGAGCATCACCAGCAGCATCTGCAAATATGCCATCAGCGTACGAAGACGCGAAGATCTGTCCTCCATTATCAGGAACGCATTTACCATTGCCCGGACAGGCCGTCCCGGTGTTGTGGTGGTAGATCTGCCCAAGGATATTCAGAGAGAATATGGCAGCAGTAATTATCCTGACTCATTACCCGCGGCAAATGCCGACCGCCTCATAACACCTCCGCCCGCCTCATTATCTGTCGGCATGGAAAGAGCCCTGAAACTCCTGAACTGGGCAAAGAAACCTGTCTTATTGATTGGAGGCGGTGTCAATATCAGCCGTGCTCATGCAGAATTATTACAGTTTGTGGAAATCACAGGTATTCCCGTTGTCACTACCATCATGGGGAAAGGTGCGATTCCCAGCACCCACAATCTGTATATAGGTAACCTTGGCATCCACGGCAGTTACGCAGCTAATATGGCCATTCAAAATTGTGATGTCCTCCTTGCCATCGGCACAAGATTTAACGACCGCATTACGGGCGCTCCCGGGACATTTGCCAGCCATGCAGCGATTATTCATATTGATATCGATCCGGCTTCTGTTGCTGGAAATGTTGCGGCAGACATTCCCCTTGTGGCTGATGCCAAAAAGGCTCTCCGCACATTACTGGACAAAGCCATACCTCTGCATATTCAGGAATGAATTAATGAAATCCACCAATGGAAGACACAGCACCCTGTTTGTGTGAAAACAAAGAGACTGAATCCGGAAATGATCATACAGACAATTAATCATGCCTTTGACAGGGCAATCATCGCAACAGATGTGGGACAGAATCAATTATGGGCTACACAGTTTCTGACGTTGAATATGCACAGACAGCTGCTGACCTCCGGCGGTTTAGGCACTATGGGATATGGACTGCCGGCCGCCATCGGTGCCAAGATAGGCAACCCTGATACAGATGTTATCGTGATTGCCGGAGACGGCGGCATACAGTAGCCAGTACCTGTATGCGCTATCGAATCAGCTGTATGAAAAACTGCAATTCCCCGGCAGCCTGCTGCCCGGAATATACGCCGGACTTTATCAGCCTGGCCCAAAGCTACGGTGTCAGGGGCATCCGCGTGACCAAAGAAGAAGAAATCCTGCCCGCACTTGAAGCTGCCCGAGACACCCTCAAAATACCTACCCTTATCGAATTTATCATTGAACCTGAAGAAAATGTGCTGCCGATCGTTTCGCCCGGCAAGGCGTTAGACGGGATGATTTTAGACTATGATTCTAACCGCCTCACCGTATCGCGTTCCACCAGTTCCACCGGAAGCACTACCTGATCGCTGACCGCCTCATCACTGTCAAACTGCCTCATCAGATGATGCACCGCCAGAGCCCCTTTCTGCGTAGCATCCTGATGAATGGTGGTGATGGCCGGCCGGGCCATTCGGGAATAGATATTATCGTCAAATCCCATAATGGAAATCTCCTGCGGCACTTTAACGCCTCTGTCTGTCAGAAAGTTCATCAGACACAGGGCATAATAATCCGAGGCACAGAAGAACGCCGTAAACTCATGCCGTCTCTGATATACTCTTTCATAACAAGCCGCCAGGGACTGCTCATCGGGCTCCACTTCTATGAAATCAGACTCCCTGACAATAATACCCGCCTCGGACAAGGCTTGTGTGAAACCACAATATCTCTCATAGTCGCCGCCCTTGAAATTATCCGCAATAAACCCGATCCTTCTATGCCCATGTTCCAACAGATACCGGCCTGCCATGTAACCGCCCCGCCTGTCATCCAGACCAATATTGACGCCATGCAGATGCAGGTCCCCCATATAGCTGTCAATGTATACCTGCGGTTTTTTAAACTGCTTCTGAATCTCCAGATAATCCTCCGCCATAATACCAAACAGAATCAGACCGTCCGCGTTCCAGGCAGACACGCGCTGGATCAGTTCCCTGGTATCTGACGAGAAACACATCATCAGATAATAATCCCGTTCTTTCAATTCCCGCTCGATACTGCCAAGCAGCTCACTGATGAAAGCATCTTTCAGATAATTCACATAACCTTTCCTGCTGTTTAAAATGGCTACGCCGATAATCTTTGACTGATTGGATGCCAGATTCCTGGCACTGATATTGGGTACATAATCATACTCTTTCAAAACCTGCCGCACCCGCTCCACGGTTGCCTCGGATACCTGCCCGGTCTTTCCGTGAATGACATTGGAAACTGTAGTTGTACTTAAGTCAAGCATGTCTGCTATTTCTTTAATTGTGATCATAATTTATTCCTTGCTGTGTCAATCTTCATAATGTCCTTTACAGGAAACAATTTCCATCACGCCATCACGAATCCTATATACTAACCTGTTCGCATCATCAATCCTCCGGCTCCAAAAACCGCTCATATCACCTCTCAAGGGCTCTGGTTTCCCAATACCATCAAAGTTTCCTCTCTCAATATCTTTCAACAGTATATTAATGCGTTTTAATGTTTTTTTATCCTGCGTCTGCCAATAGCAATAATCCTCCCATGCCTCGTCAAACCATATTTTTTTCATTCGTCCACCTCAATAATATCGTGTTCCACGCCCTTTCCGGCATTGAGAGCTTCCACACCTCTGCGCAAATGTGCCATATTACTTTCCGAATAAAATGGATCCACAGATACTTCAAAGGGAATCCTTTTTTCTCTTGTCATTTTCTTCGCAAATATGGTTATTGCAGTCGTCATATTCATTCCAAGCTCCTGACAGGTCTGCTCCATATTTTTCTTTAATTCTTCATCCATACGAATATTTACCAATGTCTGTGCCATAACAATCCTCCTTAATACATCTATATGTTATCATATAATAAAGACAAATACAATACATTGTCTTTACATTATTTTGCGTTTTTATACAAATATCATACACAGGATATACTACTTTAAAAACCACTGCCATCCACATAAAGCAATCAGCAGTGGTTTTCACACAGCATTGTTTGTATATAATGCAATAATTGGGAAGGTTATTTGAATTTGACAGAAAGGATTTATACAGAATAAATCCCAGAATTATGTAAACTAAATAAGAATCGTCCCGATACTATGCGCACCCAATTCCACCCAAAACATTCCTTCCCCGGCCTGCACGCACCCTTCCATCCCTTCTTCCGAAGTATTCATCATCACAACTGCCATCTCTCCATCCGGATTTAAAAATGCACAGCACTCCAATCCCTTCATGGCCGCCTCTTCATCTGTTGCAGTTCTGAGATTTCTGGCCCCGCGCTTTATATACCGGCTGAAATGTCCAATGTAATAATAAGAGGACATCAAAATCATCTCCTGCTTTTTCTCGTCCAGAATAATCGGTGCGGCGCAAGGATTTCCCGCAATCTGGGGACCGCTGTGTCTGTCAAGGAACAGATTCCAATCCATCCAGGCACAGGTCCAGTTGTTAAAATCTCCTATCATATCATGAGCGTAACGTTCACCCACAGACCATTCCTTCAGATTCTCCGGCATCACCACGCAACATTCTGTTGCAAGCAGCTGAATCTCCGGATATTTACAATGTGTTCTTTCCAGTTCCTCAAAGTAATCGCCTGAATACCAGTGAAATGCCACCCCGAATACTTTTTGGGCTAATTGTTGATCGGACAGAATCTCTTCGGCTCTTTCTCTCATAAAATCTTTATTACATTCCCAGCATAAAATCTTCCTGTCCTGAAATCCGCTTTTTTCCAGTGCAGGGATTAAATAATTTTTGAGAAAAATTTTTTCCTCCTCCCCAGAATACTCGCAGGATGCCCAGCGTTGAATCTCTATAGGCTCGTTCTGCGCTGCAATACCCCAGATCTGAATTTCCTCCTTTTCATAAGCTTCGATAAATTTAATCAGATAAGCCGCCATTGTCTCATAGTACTCCTGGCAAAGCCTGCCGCCCCAATTCATCTGCCCGTTTGTTTTCATCCATCCCGGCGGACTCCAGGGCAGTGCATAAAGCAATAGTTCCTCTTTGGAACTGCTCTTTTCAATTATCCTCTTTGCTTCCCTGATCAAGGGTATGATTCCCCGTTTATCCTGCTCTATGGAAAAGAAAGAGAGTTCTTTATCTTCCGGTACTTCTGCATGAGAATACTCTATCGTAGAAAAGTCGCAGCAGCCGATAGGTACTCTTCCCATGTTGTAGGACAAGCCGGTTTCCGAATTGAAATAGGCATTTAACGCGCTCTCCTGCATGTCCTTGTTCATATGAAATAAGGCCATGGCCGCCGTATCTGTAAATGCACCTCCAAAACCAAGTATTTTCTGCCGGGTCTCTTCCGGATAGATCCTCAAAAGCACTTTTTCCTGCCGGCTGTGCGAAAGTCCCTTCTCAAAAAACCTCTCGCCGGTATCCCGTGCTGTATAAATCATTCGCCTCATCATTTTGCCACCATATTCCTTTCAAAATCTGCCCTTACTATCCTTTAACTGCCCCTGCCGTGATTCCCTTTACAAAATGCCTGGAACCACAGATAAAAATAATCAGCACCGGAAAGGTAGACAGTGCCAATGCCAGCATCTGCGCACCATAATCCTGCCGGTAGGACACCGAAATATTGGAAATCATAAGCGGCAGTGTATATACTTTCTGTTTATTCAATGTGATGAGCGGTAACAGATAATTGTTCCATGACCACAGGAACACAAGCGTTGACACAGTAGTAATCGCAGGCTTCATACAGGGTACCACAATCCTAAAAAGGATTCCCGGCTCCGAACACCCATCGATCCTTGCGCTTTCCATCATTTCTTCCGGTATGGAATCTTTCATAAACTGCATCATGAAAAAAGCACTGAACGGATTTGCAATCCAAACACAAATCACTGACCAAAGCGTATTCGTCAGATGTGCGATCCGCATTTCCATGATATATCCTATGATAGAAATCTGTGTGGGCAGCATCATGCCTGTCAGCACCAATATAAAAAGGAATTTCTTAGCCCTGAATTCAAATTTGGCCAGGGCATACCCCATAGTAATGCTGGTAAAGAGGCAGGCAGTCACTGCCACAGCAGACACAAAAATACTGTTTCCATAAGCAGCAAGAATCCCATGGCTTAAAGTTGTCTTCAAATTTTCCCAGAAATAGTCACTGATAAGGAGAGGCAGGCCCTTAAACAAATCTTCACTATAATAAGTTCCCATCACAAACATCATATAAAAAGGAATCAAGGCAATCAGAGAAATGACTCCTAACACCAGGTAAACCCACCAGTCCTTTAATCCTTTTTTTCTCATTCTCCTGCCCTCCTTAGGAATCTTTTCTGTTGCTCCAAAAAAAGCTGAACAAAGAACAGGCACCGATAATCAAAAACAATGTATAGGCAATGGCCGCCCCGTATCCCAACCGGGTATTGCTTCCGAAAGAATCATCATAAAATTTCCATATTACCGTCAATACCGAATATTCCGGGCCGCCCACACTCCGTGAAGCTGCCGACCAACCGGAATAGAGCTGAACCGGTTCATCAAACATCTGAAAGCCGCCAATCATCGCTGTGATCAGTAAAAAGACAGAGACATTTTTCAGAAGTGGAACCACTATGGCAAAAAAAGTTTTCAGCCTTCCGGCTCCATCGATTGCCGCAGCTTCATAGATATCCTGATCAATAGCTGTCATACCGGAAAGATAAATCATCATACAATATCCAAAATTTCTCCATATAATCATAATTGCCACGATCAGACGGGCGGACCAGGGCTGCTGAAGCCAGAAATAATTCTCCTCCAATATACTAAAGTGCGTCAGCAGCCCGTTTAAGATTCCGCTGTTCCAATCAAAAATATATGAGAAAATAAAACCAATGGCCACTGGTGTTGTAATATAAGGAAGAAAATTTACCACTTGGAACAGCCTTCTGCCTCTTGCAAGACTAAAAAGCAGATACGCAGTCACCAAACCCAGAATCAGGTTTACCGGCAAAGACATCAACATAATCAACACCGTATTGAAAAGCGATTTTAAGAATAATCTGTCCTTTGTAAACAGGTTGATATAGTTAGAAAGCCCCACAAAATGCTTCTCCACAATGCCGTTATACTCAAACAGACTTAAATAAAAGGAATACAGCATAGGGAACAACATAAATAAACAGTATGCCGTCAGAAATGGTGTTGCAAAAATAACAGGCCATTTATTACGTTTCATTCTCTCATCCGCCTTTTCTTGAATCTTTCCTATTGAATCTCTGCTTCCGGTACCTTGACCTGTACTTCCTCTTTAAACAATTCCAGCGCCTTTTGCGTATCAATGGACATATCGGTCATGTACTTGGGTGTCAGTGCCTGAAAAACATCATTAATGATTGCATCATATTTCGTCTGAGGCGCTGTCTTTGCATTGGGAGCCGCCTCCTCAATATAATACTTCACCAGACTCTGACCGCCAAAGAACTTGTCTACCGGACCTTCCTTGTCCATGGGAGAATACTCGCTCTCATAATAGGGTTGGTAGCAGCTGTAATTTCCAGTCAGGTCGTACATATAAGAGCCGCCCAGTTCCGAGAAATAAATGAATTCCAGATAAGCCCACGCTGCTTCCTTATTTTCACTGTTCTTATAAATGCTTAAGGTCGTCCCGCCAAGATTAAAAGAACCTTCGGGTGGTGTTGTAACTGCCCAGTTTCCCTCTCCCTCCGTATCATTCTTAGCTATTACCAGAGGTGGACACCAGGAACCGGCTTCATAGAAAATATACTCATCAGCGGCATATGCAGAGTACCAGGAAGCCGAATACATCTCCACATTTCCGATGATTCCTGCATCCCTCATCTTCATAGTCGTCTCCAGAGGTTTGGTCATCTTTTTCGTGATATCAACCGTATTGCCATCCACATAATCTACAATGTTCTGACCAATGGTTGAAAGAAGCACATCTCCTAAGGAAACCATCATTTTTACCTTGCCGTTACTCTTCTCGCTGACCTGTTTACCCACTTCGAGAAAAGCATCCCAGTCACTGATCATGGCTCCTACTTCCGCAGGATCATCTGTTCCCAGATATTCCTTTGCCAGATCCCTTTTATAAGCGAATCCTGCCGGGGTCACCTGCATCTCCAGCCCCAGAATATTTCCATCCTGATCGGACACTAACGGTACAGATGATGCTACCATTTTGCTTCTATCCAGATTGTAGGGCGCTTCCTCCAGTTTATCACAGATTCCCATCTCAAAAAGTGTTCCTCTCCATGCCATCTCACCCAGGATAATGTCCGGCAGATCCATTCCTGAGACATAACTGGTCTGCAGCTTTGTCATATAATCGTCCCAGGCTACATCCTGCACTTCAATTTTTACATTGGGGTATACTTCATTAAATTTATCCACATACTTTTGTTGTGTTCCGCCATCCCAGTCCCAGATTACTACTGTCCCAGTAAGATCTGCCGGGTCTTGCGTGCCCACCTCTGATGCAGACTCTGCCACTTCTTCCTCTGATGTTTGTGAAGTCTCACTCGTCGTATTTTCCTCCTGGCCCGTCTGTCCGGCGGGATTTCCCACCTGCTGGTTATTACCACATCCGAACAGGACAGATGACAGCATTGCTATCGTTAACACTACGCTTACAGATTTTCTCTTCATAAGCCTTCCTTTCCTCACCCAAAGTGCTTTTTACACATAGCTTTATAACGCATTTGGGCAAATATCTCTTTTTAGTTTGATTCACAGAGTGCCGATATTTTCTCTCTGTTTGCCTTATCCCTCTGCAGAGTGACTTTAAATAGTGCTTGTTTATGCCTATCATCTTATCATTCCCCACATTTGATATAAATAGCAGAAGAATTTCAAAATATACCCGACTGCGATAAAAATGGTGTTTTCTTGCATCTATGACGCAGTGTGGTATAATGGATGCAGACTCGGCGGATATGATTAACTGGACGCAGACTTAACACATTATAATATTTGAGATAGGGATATGAGTGAGAATAATACTTACATTTATCAGAGAACAAACTATACAGATTTAAACATTTATCAATATGGCAGGGAGAAGTGTGCGCCGATGCTTTCCTGCGGACCCGCTACGCACAATCATTATCTTCTGCACTATATTCTTAAAGGCAAGGGCTTGTTTACAGTGGGTGCAGACCGATATTACCAGCTCGAAGCAGGGCAGGCTTTTTTAATCTGTCCTAAATATATCACCACTTATACAGCAGACAAGTCAGATCCCTGGACTTATATATGGATTGAATTTGACGGATTGAAAGTGCCTTCCTTTTTATCAGATGCCGGTCTTGGATATAAACATCCTATCTATATTCCTCAAACAGAGTCTGATAGCGCAGAGCTAAAAGGACTGTTGCTCTCCATGCTTGAAAATCACGATTCCCCTCTGCGCCTTCTGGGAACCATGTATTGGATTCTGGAAGTCCTGATACGGACTTCCACCACACGTAAACCTCCAAAAATTGACAACTTGCAGGAATTTTATGTCCATGAAGCCATGATGTACATTGAACGACACTATAATCAGGATATAACCGTGACTCAGCTTGCAAACTGGTGCAACCTGGACCGCAGCTATTTTGGAAAAATATTTAAAAATACTGTACTGGTAACGCCCCATGAATACATTCTGCGCTACCGCATCAATACCGCCTGTGACCTTCTGAAAAATACGGATCTTTCCATAGGAGATATCGCTGCTCAAGTCGGCTATGAAAACCAGCTTCATTTTTCCAGAGCCTTTAAAAAGATTACCGGGATTGCCCCAAGGGAATGGAGAAAACAGAACCGGGATTGACATATCCATCCAAAAAACAGGGGTTTCAATCCATATGTTCCTCACAATACTTTTCAACCAATTCTATAAATTCATCCGCCACCTCAATTTGTCGCTCAGACTCTTCTCTGCTGGCAACATAGAAATCATCATAATCGCTTGCATGACGTATCTCTTCCACCTCACCGATTTTTTTTCCGATTTCACTTGAAAAAATTTCCGTTTTTACATAATTTTTATTAAAATTTCCAATTGCATCCTTGTGGCGTTTAAACGCATCTCCATTTAAAGCATGAACAGCGTTTACAGCTTGAAAAATAGCATAATAAGACCGGTTATTAGCACTCTTATACTCTTCTGCCACTAATAATATTTTTGCTGCTTTCAAATTATCCCTGACAGTCTGGATTCAATATAAACACAAATCTTTTCGAGCCGCCGCCCCATAGACTACCCCGAAAGGAGGGACAGACCCCATGCAGGACGAAATCAACGAAAAAACCGTTGCCCTGTATATCAAGACCGGGAAGCTGACCGCCGAAGTGCTGCAAAAGGCAATCAAAAAGCTGCTCTCACAGGCAAAGAAAGAGCTTGACAGACAGGCAATCCCCCACGGGAAGCAGACCCTAAAGCAGCTTATGAAGCAGAATACAGGCGTTTCCAACATTGAGATCACAAAGGACAACATCAAAGCCTTTGAGAGTACAGTGAAAAAATATGGTATCGACTTTGCGCTGAAAAAGGACGCGACGGAAACCCCGCCCCGCTACCTTGTATTCTTCAAGGGCAGGGACGCGGACGCGCTGACCGCCGCTTTCAAGGAGTTTTCCGCAAAGAAGCTGACGCAGGATAAAAAGCCCTCAATCCGAAAGGCATTAGCCGCTTTCCGGGAAAAGGCAAAGGAGCTGAACGCCAGCCGCCAGCAGACCAAACACAAGGACAGGGAGGTATCGCTATGAAGCCGGAAATCAAGAAGCTGCTTATTCTCAATCTCCCGTATCTGCTCTTTGTGTACCTGTTTGACAAGGTAGGCGCGGCTGTCCGGCTTTCCCCCGGCATGGACGCAAGCCAAAAGATTTTACATCTTGGGGAGGGCTTCACAGCCGCCTTTGCCAGTGCCGCGCCCAGCTTCCACCCCCGCGACCTGCTGATCGGCGTTGCCGGGGCGGTGATTATCCGGCTTGCCGTTTACCTAAAAGGCAAGAACGCGAAGAAATACCGCAAAGGCATTGAGTACGGTTCCGCGCGTTGAGGTGCATAATCTTAACTGTAAGCAACACCTAT